>ERZ501058.12-NODE-12-length-229160-cov-10.252814_pt1 | contig 229160 bp, 139 predicted proteins | sample MGYA00510857_ERZ501058 | MGnify/ENA primary metagenome ERZ501058 (study PRJEB25958, sample SAMN03398523) | human skin metagenome | study: EMG produced TPA metagenomics assembly of the Human Skin Microbiome Metagenome (human skin metagenome) data set.
ATTCCCAGTTCAAGTATGGCATTCCGGTTGTTAGAAGGGTGTGGGGGATTCTACATGGATCTCTTTGGCTTTACTGTCGATTTTGAGATTGTGCATACGAAATAGATAAAACTTGCATCCTAGATTGTGCGGATTTTTAGATATCTTGCTAATCTTAAACAGGAATATTTAACAATTCATTCGCCTTATGTGCTCGGGGCCACGCGTCGACTTGATCACATCGCATCATACATACAGCCGGCATTATAGTGCGTTGGAGACATGGATGGATCGATTTACTTTTCTGCTTCAGTCATGGAGACAATTCATCATATCAAGGTGCAATCACATTGAACCGGTATTGAAACGATGTAACGAGATGCGACATATCACAAGGTTTGCATGTCAGGGATTGGACTCCGACTTAAAATTGATTCAAATTTCACGAAACACATGACAGACACGCTTGAATGTAGTCTAATTCCATGCCAAATTTTTAGCCTACGTATTTACTCCGCTCATCTGAAGTGTGTTTCAATGGTACTTCAAAACAAGTACAAGGCACGAGCTTCAAGGCGCTACCGCGCAGCGAAAGGTATCCCCCCTAGGCATACTGTCAATGAAGAAAACGAATCTACTGGTGTGTGTTCAGCAATAGCCAAGCATCATCCTCGCTCAGACACAAGCTTACGGAGCAATGACTGGCGGTATGCACAACCTGAATCGGATGATGAAGAAGCGGAGCCAGAACCCGAAGTGGACTTGACAAAACTGAATGCCAAAGTTGCCTCTATGGATATGAATTCTTCTACACAGGCGCAAATTTTGTCGTCTGACTCGGACTCGGAAGATTCGGAGTCTAATGCTAAATCTGAACAGCTAAGAGCACTGGACGCTGTGGATTGGATTGCACTTCGTCGCGAGAAGGAAGATGCGGAGGCGGCTCGTGCACTACGCGATAGATTCAAGAATAAAGAGAAAGCACGTCCAAATGCTGCTAATTGGCGTAGGGATGGCGGGATTCAGAGGCCATCTGAAAAGTTGACGCGTCTACCGCCGTCTAGGACAGCGTCTGAACGGAAGCCTGCACATGAAAAACTTACTGAGGGACCACTCCGATCTTCTGAAGTCATACCGAAGGCTACATCGAAACCCGCTATGTCTGTTCGTCTCGCCACCGAGTCGACAATGAATCACCATGGTCCAATGGCTCAGGATATGGACGATTTTCTTGCCTCCATTGATGCGCATACCATTAAACCGAAAGCTGAAGAGAGAACGGTGCAAACTGTTCGGCGTGCACCTCCCCCCAAGGAAATGCAAGATTTGATTGATGATATTTTGGGCTAATGGATCAGTTGGTGAACCAGCTCTGGCACCAAGAGATAGCTCTTTGAAAGAGCGTGCGCGACACGAAGGGCGTGGGGGGAGAACTAGGGATGTCAATCGGCTTGCCGTGTTGCTCAAAAGCCATTAAGAAGAGCTTGAGCGTGCGATGTATTGTATCGAGGAACAGTTCCGTACGAGCGTTGGAAATGTGTGGTGTGTGCACAACTGACAGATTCAGCTGCTGACGGAACGTCCACATATGCATTGAAAACTGTAGACTTGAAAGATGGCGAGACATGATGACGCCAACACCCCAATCGTCAACAGTGATCGGCTCTGTGTACGAAGGCATGTGGAAGTTACAGGGAAGCAATGTGTCGATCGCACCCACGGAGCTAAATCCTTCAGGCGCTAGATTGTCGAATGGATACAAAGGAGAAAATACACCGGCCATGACGAACGTCGGGGTTTCTGACACGATGCGCTCCATACCCAAAGGCTTTTCCTCGTAGTACTGCTCCGCAAGTTTCTGTGTTACATAGGCAAGTGTCCGAACCTGACTAAGCTCATGTAGAGGTTTTTCAGATGTCATCAATTCGTCTTGTGCTGAGACAAAGTACGGATCCATGAGTGGGAGAACAGTCGTAAAGCCTTCGGTAGCATTCCCCACAAAAGTCTGTTGTAAGTGTTTGTAGGATTCGCTGATCAAACAACGTGCGTTGGCGGGAACGAGGAAGTTGACGTGTAGCTTTTCTGGTATTGGGTTCCAGTGCCAACTTTCTAGGTATGACCGGCGCAGTTCCATGTACGCCATGTGCCGAGCCGCATCGACGATGTGCGTGACAGACCAACCGTGAGCACGTGCGGCCTTGTGAATAGCTGCTGTTTCTTCTGCTGTGAATTGGATCCTATCATGCAGCGTGTCTGTTAAATTGGAACCATCCTTTGGCCTCCCAAGGTCCAAGCGTAAGAATGGATGCGCAAGCACTCGGCGTACGCGCCTGAGAGCCGTCTCGTCGCTGAAGGAATCGAGTGGCACACCTACCAGTTCGAAGAGTGAAGGGGTCAAGCGAGTCACTTCTGTGCCCCAAGCTAGTGTTGCAGGATGAAGTGAATGCGTTTCAGGGAGAGGAAAAGGTGCCTCGAATGCACTGGTGACGTATTCGAGCTGCTCCTTCATCAGAATCAACTCAGAATGAGCGTCTGACACGGCGTGAGCACTGTATACAAAGAGGGCCACATGCGACTGATCCTCAGCGCGACCGAAAAGGACCCAATGCCATTCTTTTACGTGCTGCGTCAATGGCAGTGGTCGAAGGCCAATTTTGTTTCGCATAAACTCTAAGCGTTCTTCTCTGGACTGGGCGCGCTCCTCATCCGTTTCACACCTGTGGATGAACATAACAGTGTCGGACCAAGACTGGACTTGCTCAAATGTGTGTACTTCCTCATACACGAGACAAGGCATTAGCGGGATTTGAAGCACGTTCGTCTCGATTGTAACGGCAAGAATAGGATGTATGAACCGTGCATGCATACAAGACAGTTTGAACAGCTCGAAAAACTTCGTAATGTCCAGTGCTGGTGGCAATGTGAGAGACAGCATGGTGACCATATCATCTGAGCGACCGGTGCTCGAGGAGCGCCGTTCCTGATACAATTCATTACCCCACAATGCACGGATCCATTTGCCACACAAGCGACCTTCTGACGCCTTGCGCCATGGGAGATCTTCGGGATGCAGTTGGTACTGACCCCAACTCTCCGAAAAGGGTGATGTGACTGCGAGCTCGATGTTGGAAGAATTCATGCGGCCAGCACACGATAATGCAGCAGTCTTGCAAGTTCAAGGGCTATGCCAGAGAGAAAGCGAGACAAAGATAAAATAAGTCTGTGGTAGGCTTGAAGGCTGCAGCCGTGGGATCTAGGATGGTGGTGCTTTGGGCTGTTATGCCTCTTTGATATGACGCTTAAATCTATCCCCAGCGTGGTGTGAAGGCGAACACAAAATGAATTCCAAAGTTTGTCTTTCAGATTTCATGCATATTGATTTTACAGGTACGCTGACATATCGCCTACACGTTGGGGCTGCTGGACAACCACCTTACGTGTGTGGAGTGTATGCTCGAATCATGACACGCATGAGCGCTTCGTTCGCGATGGATTGACGCGACCAATCCAACACGGTTTCTCGACTGAATATCACGTGACAAGAACTGCACGCACCCACCCACCGACATACACACACGCACGGTACGCGACGCCGCGTTTTACGCCACGAGACAAGTCGCTTGGCTTCATTGCGACGTGCCACGTCCTGTTGCGTGTGCAACAAGCTGTCCGCTATGGACGACGAACGGACGACATCGCCGCGTCGCGATGTAGTGTGTATGAATGAGCATGGAGAACATGCGTCAACACTCACACCCAACATGTCCACGACGTATCGGAATGTACGACCTTTGCAGACCGCGTTCATGTCAAGTGGTCTCGTGTCGAAGCGGCGACGAAGTTTCTTGCCTGAACTTCAAACATATTCAAGAGAGAGTACGCACACAGGTGATGAGTCTTCGCAACGCATGGAGTCAATGCGATCTGCGCCCTCTCTCGCCTCCCTTAGTGTGGACTCTCATCAGTCGCACCTTCCGCACCATACTCACGCGTTCCACCACGCCTCACATCAACCGCGTCCTTTACGTGAGGTTGTAGAGGCTGCTATGGCGGACCGATCATTTAATGTGTCGCGCAGGCCTGCCGCTGCTGTGATGCCTGACACGCCAATGAAGCCATCAGCTGGGATGACGGAAGTAGCAAAGTCGGCACGCATGCATCGTCGTGGCTGCTCGATGGGCGGTGCGATCCCGTCTATGTCGCCACTGTTTGCCACAATGCCGAAATCACCTCCAGCACCGTTTAGCGGGTTTACCAGCACTACGGCAAGCAAAGCAACCACGTCGAACACTCGGCATCTAGGGCGGCGCGCGGGTCACATGCGGTCTGCGAGTGAACGAATCCCTGGCACACGGAACCATTTGTATTTCAACGACATACCCGTTCGTCCCGCTGTCGCAGATCCTGATGATGTGTTCGAGTCGCCCAGTGAATCTCCGATCCGGCCTTCAATAAGGCAAGGGCCAGTAATGGCGGAGTCACTGTCGGATTCGCTCCCAGCGATCCGCCGCGACCATTCACATACACGCGCGCCTAGTGCGCGAACCTCGCGTGTGCTTCCTGTGTGTCCTTTGAATATACCAAGCGACCGGTCTAATGACAAGCTGATGCCACGACCAGCCTCACCGCTCGAAGATGCGCCTATGCAGGACAGTGCACCTTCCTCGATGGACTCACCGAACAATGTATTTGCCCGAAGACAGCCGCTTCTTTCAGCGGCTCGTATGAGGCCTAGCATACATGTCGCTATGCATGACGATGGATCAGATCCTGATTCTAACTCGGTGGGTGATTCGCCGTATCGGCACGAGGACACATGGATTGAGAGTACACCCACAGTGGGGCGTGTTGCTATGCCTCGCTGTAGAATTTCGGACATGCCCTTATTGTATGCGCAGTCGGACCAGTCGAACTCGCCCAACACACCGACACGCGATGGTTTCAAATGGTACGAAGCGACGCGATCGCCTGAAGCGCAGCCCGTGCCCAAAGGCACTGGCGCTGGAAAGATGCGCCCACGACACTCGCAGCCCACGTACATGCACACGCCGCCGACTCGTGCGGAGAGTACAAAGCCTGTGCATAGTGCGCCCGCAGGACGATATCGCCCGTCTCGTACGAGCCAGTTTGAAGAGCACTTTGCTGTTGAGGGCGTACTAGGCACGGGTGAGTTCAGTGAAGTTATCAAAGTTCGCGAGAAGGCAACGGGGTATCTGTCAGCTGTGAAACGAATGAAGCGGCCATTCCTGGGCCCCAAGGACCGCGTCCGGCGATTAGAAGAAGTTGATGCATTGCGTCTTCTCAAGGAACAGCGAGCAAGCTGGCGCGATCCTTGGTTCGGAGCTGAAGGTGTTATGGATCTACTTGATGCGTGGGAGGAAGACGGCTACTTGTATCTGCAGACAGAACTATGTCCATTGGGCTCGCTAGCCTTTGTGTTGGCCGAGTATGGGCGGCAGGTTGGTGCGCTTGATGAGGCACGGTTATGGAAGATCCTCGCCGAGCTTTCGGCCGGCGTGTATTTTATACATCAGTGTGGTGTGCTGCACCTGGATTTAAAGCCTGCGAATATCCTCATCACTGAGGTCGGCACACTCAAAATTTCTGACTTTGGCATGGCTACGCGATGGCCTCGGTGTACAGCGCAGGAAATTCTCGCTGGCTCGCATCTTGCGACTCGTAACAATGCATCCGGACCATCAATGAACGATGCATCAGACACATCATTCTCGCCCATTCAGAGCCATGGTCCTTTTGCTTTGTCCGGCACGACAGTCACCGACTCACCGGCATTTAGCCAGACCAATATTCATGCAACGGTACATCGCCCACGCCGCCGGCCAACACGAATGCAGCGTCGACCAAGTCCTGTGCTTGTGCTGGAGCGAGAAGGCGATCGCGAGTACATTGCCCCTGAGGTGATTTTCGATTCCAAGTATGGCAAACCTGCCGATATTTTTAGCCTGGGCTTGGTTCTTCTCGAGGCAGCGTGTAGCGTCGAGATACCGGATAACGGAGCGCCCTGGCACAAACTGCGATGTAACGACTTTTCAGACGTCAGCTTTGATGCTATCAGTCCGGCTCTGCAGGGCATCATTACGTCCATGCTGTGTGCAGAGCCGTCAGCTCGTCCGACAGCCGCTGAGCTTGTCGACATGCCCGTCCTTGCGACTGTGCGTCAGCTGATGCGGCGAGGATTGAGTGCAGATGAGCTAGATCAACTTCCATCGCATTCGTCCAGACCATCCGCGCCTGCTCCATACCCATTGCCGCCGTCCAAGTATTACGAGGCACCACACACAGGCTCTCTCGATGCTAATCGAATGGTCGTCAAGATCCGTGGCGCTTTGATCCAGGAAAATGAGTCGACCTTTCTCGCAGAAGTGTTACAAGTTGCTGATGCTCGCGATACGTCCTCGCCCGACACATCCACCTCGCTGATGACAGAAGACTCTCATTATCAACATCCGTCGTCTTCGCAGAATCTACATGCGGCGCATCATCCTTCCTCTTCTTGTACACACATGTCCCCCAGAGTCGTTCCTGTCTGTTCCTCGACCATTTTAGACCCGGCAACCTGCTTCCAAGATCACGTCGCATCCAGTATGGACATTGACAAGCCCTTTTCCGTGAATTCATGATCGATCCACCTGCTTCACTTATTTCTTGTGTCCCCTTCTTGTCCTTTTCTTGTTGTTATCTTTGTTTCTCCCCCCTTCTTCCTCGATATCTTAGCTTGGTGGATGTCCTTCCTTTATTATTATTATTATTCTTGCCATTCATGTCGCACTATGAATATATAGTCTAAATACGAGGAGCGCATTATACGTATTATGGGTCTTGGCAGTGACTAGGGTTCTCTCTCCACAAGCAACAATCCTTCCCGCCTTCGACATGAGATGTTTCTTAGCTTCTCCATGATAAACTAGTGGACGGAGCCATGTCCGAAACGCTTGCGCCGTACCATGTGTCGGTGCCACCACCGCATGGCTACACAACTCTTCAGGCAGAATGGAAGGGAGGTTTTTACTACATCCCCGACTTCGTGTCCGAGGCAGAAGAAGCATGTCTCTTGAATAAAATCGACTCTGCGCCGCGTGGACGCTGGAAACATTTAATGAACCGGCGACTCCAGCTATGGGGTGGCGAGCTTGTGGGGAACACGCTGATCAGTGAGCCACTGCCATCCTATGTCACGACGTTTCCGGACTTGGTGCCGCGCTTGGAGCGCACCGGTGCATTTTCTTATAGTCAGCACCAAAAACCCAATCACTGCGTAAGTGTTGCTGTTGGTCGTGCTGGCCATGTTTCTGCTACTCCTTCTATGAAATTGCATGGCTAACTCGTTCAGCTCGTTAATGAATACTTGCCTGGTCAGGGTATCATGCCACACACAGATGGACCTGCGTATTTCCCTGCCGTGGCGACAGTCAGTTTAGGCAGTTACACACTCTTGGATCTGTATGACCCCAAACCATCTGGCGGGTACGAGCCTGAGCCGGTATTCTCTCTCTTCCAAGAGCCGCGCAGTTTGCTTATCACGCTTGGCGATGCATACACGCGTTACTTGCATGGAATTGCAGAACGTGCCAACGATGCTCCCAACGACTTGGCACGCATAGCGAACTTGGAGGCACTTTCGCCGGCATGGCGTGTATGTTGTGCGAATGCATCTGCGCCTCTCTCGCGCTCACGGCGTGTCAGTCTCACATTCCGCGACATCGAGCGTGTACACAAGGGCCTAAAACTACCCCGTTCGTTATGATAGAAGTAAGCGCAGATCTTCTGTCCGCTGCTGCTTTGCATCATGATCTGTGCGGCGGTCTGTGCGGCGGCCAACCTGACTCGCTAGTTCCAGCTTGCGTTTCTGAAGCTCAAGAAGCTTTTCCTCAATGCTTCTTTGCATGATGAATTTTGTCATGACAATGGGCCGCTTCTGTCCAAGGCGGTGGATACGATCCAAGCCCTGCTGCTCAACGGCTGGATTCCAGTATGGGTCTAGCAGGTATGCGCGACATCCGGCAACGAGATTCAAGCCAAAGCCACCTGCGCGCAGGCTCACGAGGAACACTTCAATCTTCGGATCCTGCTGAAATTCTGACATGGCCCCTTCTCGGTGCTCACGCTTCATTGTGCCATCCAGTTGCCGGAACCCAATTCCTGCGTGTAGCAGCGCTTCCTTTACTTTCGCAAGCATGCGTGTCCACTGTGAAAAGATCACAGACTTGATAGGGTTTGGCCGTGGCTCATGCCGTCTGCAAACACGGACTTCTACAGACGTCGTCTGTGACTCGAAGTCCTCCTTCACACAATGGTCTAGGATCGGTGCACTTGGGTCAAAAAGCTCGGACGATGGATTGCACCGAGAAAATGGCAGCAGATCCGAGATAAGCGCACGAAGTTTCGTGCTCCAGGATGCAGGCCAAGTTTCTGGCTTGAGCGGTAGAAACGGTCCCGTCTCTCCAGTGTCCTGAGACGTGACGTGTGCCTCAATACCTTCTCCAGCGACGTCAGATTGGTGTGGCGAGATTTCAGACTCGACATCCAACGGGCGTTCACATACGGGACAAATCCTTACTGCATGAATGGCGCCTGTTGAGGGCCATGCCATATCAAGATGCTCTTGTGCACACGCACCACAAAGCAGGTGCTGGCACTTGGTCATCACAGGTCTTCGCATGACATCTTCGTCGATTTGCACACAGTCGCTCTGGCATAGCGCGCAGTACATCAAGTCACCCTGCCCAATCATGGAGCGAATCTTGGTGTGATGTTGTCGGTCTAGAGTAACGCTTTGTTTGGGATATGAGTTCATGGACAACGTTGCATGCTGCTTCTGCTGCTGGTCATCGAGCTCATGATTCTCTGCCTGTTCTAGCGATTGGTTTTTGATGCTGTCGTCTACCAGTGCCGCGTGATCGCACATCATACGCAAGATGAGAATCTCATGCAGAATCGTAGTATAATTCAAGCCGACCGTTCCTTCCGACACATACCCAATAAACTCTTCGCGGAATTGAGAGTGAAGGCGCTCGTACTTTGCCCGTTCAGACTCGTTAAACTCGAGAGTGACGATCCGCGTACTTTTGGGCGGAAGCTTCAGTAAGGGTTGGCCATCTGCTTTGGTGTCGGACTTCATACGGCGCAAAGTAAGGAATTTCATGATTGTTTGCACACGCTTGAGCGAGTCGGGGTCCAGCTTGACACCCGATGACGCCGAATTCAAGCGAATGTGCACTCGGTCGCCGCAAAATCGGCTCCAGACGGCGCGGTCCACGAAGGGATCAAGGCGCAAAAATACCAGCAGCGCATACAAGTCGTCGATGCGGTTCTGGATCGGCGTACCAGTCAAGCAAATGCGTCGCATCGCTGAAAGATTACATACGGCTTTAGACTGCCAGGTACGTGCCTCTTTCACAATGTGAGCCTCATCAAGCACGATGCGGAACCATTCAACACGCTGGCATGTGTTGGGCGACTCGAGGCGGTTGGCTTTGGGCGTCGAGCTGATGTCTTCGTCTGAGCGGCCAGCCGCTGCTGACCAAGTCGTTTGGTTCGAAAACTCGTTTCCGAGCGTCGAATACGTCGTGATGACAATGTCGTAATCTGCAAGCACATGTGGATTTGTTGTGCGGCCCGACCCGTGATACACATAAACGGTAGGTTGCTTGTCAGGGTGCCAGTGCTCGCGGATCTGTGACTCCCAATTTGATACGACAGTTAGTGGACACACCAGGAGCGTCGCACGACTCCGACAACGAAGCTCCTCCATACGTGCTTGTTCCGCCGTGCGCTTGTTTCGTGAGTCGCCGATCAAAAGTGGCTCGTCATCATCGTCTTCACCATCCCCTTTCAATTCGCTTTGCCCAAAGGTACACGCTTCATCATAGGTATGTGCGATGAGAGAAATCGTCGTCAGCGTTTTTCCAAGGCCCATATCATCCGCCAATATGGCACCGCGACAAACACTTGGGCGGCCTCGTCGAGTCAGGCCGGTCACTGTGTTCTTGTACTTGTCGATGGTTGAATCAGCTCGTTTCAATATAGTCCAAAGCGAAATATGGTTGGGAGGATTGTCTTTTCTCAATAGCTCGAGAAAATCTCTTTGTCGCTCTCGTTCCAGTAAAAACGTAAGCGCCTGCTTCTGGTGCGAAAAAAGCGACGTCACAATCAAAGGGCCAGCCTCTGTCTCGTCCAGCTTTTCTGTCTGCTCCAAAGCAGCATAAATAGCATTGATTTGTGCATGCGGGTCATCTTGTTGAATCCTGGTTTGCGATGATAGCATCGGGGTCATGTACAAAGGCTCTATTTGTTCAGGCAATGTCTCCTCGACCTGCGGCTGCAAAGGTACGCGCAAGGTCGGTGCTCCAGGATAATCTTGCGCTCGGTACGTCGTGGGCACTTCAAGAGTGATCCCTGCCAGCCTAAGCGCTTGCAGCACCGCCAGTTCATTTGATCCTCTTGTGAATATGAGTGTCTCGATCTGTTGCGCAAAGGCTCGTGCTTTGAGCGGCGAGACGAGGCTTGCACGCGACACGCAATGCACAACACCATGTTGCAAGAGGGGCTGTAGCGTCTTGCTTACTTTCTCAGAAACTCGCCCGTATTCATTTAGGGCGACCGGTTGGGACGCGGTATGCGTCGATGGCTTCAGTGTTGATACCGCAAGGTCATAGGACGTGGCGGGTGTGCGCAAAAAGCTAGAGTACATATTATGCGAAAACGATGATGAACCACTTTGATGGATGCACACAGGATGGTATCCTGGTTCTGCCCAAAATGAAATCCCATTGCTTGCACGGTTGACGAGTGCGTTGGCATCAGGGGTGTCATTGCGCAATTCCGGTGGCAAACCATACATACACAAAACCGATGGCCGAAACATGCCGAGACATACCCAAGACGTCATAGTGTACACAGGATTTGGCGCGAATGACTCCCAAGTTCTAGTTTCGGCCTCTGATGAATCTGCACGCGCACGTTTCCGGGGCGAGGACGAGGATACTTCTAGAACTTCCAGTTCATCAAGATCATCAGAATTTGCAAGCGCTTTCGGCATATCGTGTTTTTGTGGCAAGAAAGTCTCGTGGTTCGACGTAGACGTTCGAGGCACATCAGAGCTTTTGCTCGTTGCAGGATGTCTGCTCATCATAGACTCACGGAGCGAGCTGGTCTTACTGGAAACATTCGGACCATGAGGCGAACTTGTCTCCCAAGGTACTAGTGATGTGCTGAGCATTTCAGAATTGTTCTTTTCTTCTGGGAGTATCGACAAGGTAGAATTCGTTTTCATTCCATGTTCATGCTGACGCTGTTTTCGTGAATCGTGTCTTCCGTGCTCGTCAGATCCTTTCGAGTCGCTCGTCGTTACATTTTGCCCGAATTTCTTCCACTCTTCGACATCATCAGGTATGCTGATCCCTTGGTTGTCCTCTAACTCTTTATACACGTGGCGCTTCTTTGACTCTGCAGAATCGTGGGGCGCTTCAATTCCCTCGGACATAGTAGGCTTGAGTACTTGGAGAGGTTTGTTCCATTCCAGTTCTTCATTAGGTCTTGAAGAGCCAGGTATTAGGGTCAAAACGGGGTCGCCGACAATCAAAGTATCACTATGGCCCAAGCCACTGTCATCGTCATCATCTTCTATTGTGAGATCAATGACTAGCGGAGTTCGCTCGTCTTGTTCATTTCCTGGTGGTCTGCGTACTCCATACAGAATAGAAGAACGATCTCCATTGCGTTCCCCCATCCCTTACAACCACTCGCCCGTCTAGCTCTCCCACGCACGCACGCACGCTAGCAAGCACACGCGCTCGCTCGTTCGCACTTTTTTACCCCAGTTCTCGCACGATCCTGTACTCAACACACAAACAGTTGCGCACGCACACATTTGAGGGCGCCGGATTACTGTGGCATAACGCCCCCTTCCCCTCCACACTCTTTAGAAGCAATCACGTGATAAGCTGCCTCATGCGGCGGTGGAGAACACGTAAGCATTGACTTGTCGATGCGTGCTTGGTCGAGTTGCACTTGTGGCAATACTGGCGTTTGACCACGAGTAGCGACGATGGCACGGATCAGTGTCGTTCTGTGCCTCTTGGCATTCTGTGCCTATGTGCATGCCCAATTTGCGCTCATGGACTCGGCCCTGAGTCGCTTCATGTCAGTAACAAGTCAGGTCTTTCACACTCTGAAGAAGCCATCATCAGCAATGCCGCTGGCCAATTGGAATCCATGGACGTCGAACTCGAGGATTCAAGCCGGCAATGTGTCTGCATGGATGGATGCTGGTATTGAGAGCATGGGTGGTATCAAGTATCAGAGGCTTCATCATCCATCGTTCCCCGACTACCAGCTGCGCGTCGCCATGGACGAGAATGATGATGAAGAAAATAATGATGAAACGCCATTTTGCGATCCAAAGGTGAAACAGATCAAGGGATACCTCGATATCCGAAAGGATGCACACCTCTGGTTTATCATGTTTGAGAGCCGGTCGGATCCTTCCAAAGACCCACTTGTGCTCTGGCTCAACGGTGGTCCAGGCTGCTCGTCTAGTACAGGAATGCTCTTCGAACTAGGACCCTGTTGGGTAAGCGAGCAGGGTCCTAGCACTACTTATAACGAACACTCTTGGAACTCGCAGGCGAACCTGCTCTTCCTTGATCAGCCATTGCAAGTGGGCTATTCTTATTCTGATTCAGGCGAGTTTGTCGACACGTCCGACAAGTCGGCTGAGGATGTGTATGCTTTCCTGCAGTTGTTCTTTGCGCGCTTCCCCAAATACGCTGATTTACCATTCACTGTGGCCGCCGAGTCTTATGGAGGACATTATGCACCGCACATTGGAGCGGAGATTCACCGGCGAAACAAGGAACTGGCGAATTTACCCGACAATCATCTTACGACAACCAAGCCGATCCTTCTGGACTCGCTCATGATCGGAAATGGATTGACGGATCCGCCCGTTCAGTTCCCTAGTGTCGTCGAGTATGCATGCTCGCCTGAGAACAAGTACCATCTGTTCGATCGTGAGAGCGAAACGTGCAAGACGCTGGAAGCCAAGTCGGAAGTATGCACCAAGTTGATGAACCTGTGTGAGAAGATGGATTCGCGATTGTCATGTGTGCCGGCAGCGCTGTACTGCTGGGGCAGTTTGTATGGGCCTGCGCAAGATACCGGCGTCAACCTGTATGATGTACGTCGGAAGTGCGATCATGAAAAGGACGGCGACCTGTGTTACCCTGAGATGGAGCACATCGAGACTCTTCTAAACAAGCCTCGTATTAAGAAGATGCTGGGTGTACCGGCCACTGTTGATTTCCAGAGCTGCAACATGCAAGTCAATGCACGCTTTATGATGCAGGGCGATTCAATGCAGAACAGTGCAACACTACTTGCTCCCTTGCTTGCTGATGGTATTCGTGTACTCGCCTATGCTGGAGAGGCGGACTTTATGTGCAACGCCATTGGTATCCACGAATGGATTCTTGACTTCCAGAACGTGTACCGCGAAGCCATCAACAATGCCACAGAGACGCCTATGTTTACGCACAGTGTTAATGGTGCAAAGCCACGCCAGGCTGGTTTCGTCATCAAGGCTGGCAAGGGTGCTGGCAATTTAGCCTTTGCGTGGATCCAGCGCGCTGGGCACATGGTGCCGCACGATCAGCCGGCGGTAGCGCTCACGATGCTCAACCGCTGGCTGGCGAACGAAGACTTGACCGTGTGATGCGTAGGTACTTGTACATAGTTTGTATTACAATGGCGGCATAGTCTGGGAGAGACCAGGTCTGTGTCGACCAAATGATTGACGTATGGGTCCGAGGCAAGCTAGGTGGATTTGGCGGGAGCTGAGACATACTACATGTGGCGTAGGAGATGTGGGGGGACGTTTTTGGTGGAGTGATGACAGATTTTCGAGGGTAGGTCGCCCGGTGTCGATCAGCTCCTGAGTCCATAACGCCCGGAGAGCGTGTGTGGGATTTGCGCTTGCGACCACACGGCTCGGACGATTGTCGTCGACATTCAGCGATGGCGTACACTGCCTCCTTTACGGAAAGTGCGTTACAAGACGTACTCGCCGCAGCAGTGCAACCATCCGATCCATCTGTCTTGCTACAAGTGGATGCGCAGCTTAGTGAATGGGAGACTGAGGCTGCGTATTGGGAAGCACTGCTTGATGCTGCCTTGTCGCAGAGGATAGACACAGCGCATGCAGCTGCACATGTGGCCACACAAACGACAAGCTTAATGCGCCAATTCGCGATGATACGCTTTAAAAATGGCATCAGCAAGTTCTGGCGCACACGCGTCGTTAACCGAAAATCCGTTGTCATTGATAACGAACGGAAGGACCGGATCCGCAAGCGCCTTCTTGACGTACTTCACGAGCCAGATCGCTCAGTTGCTGTCCAGGGCGCCGTAGCCATTGCACGCATCGCACGCACAGACTGCCCGAATGATTGGCCATCGCTCATGCCCACGCTGCAGGCAACCATCCAGTCCGCAGCGACGACCATCCATGAGGCTGCTCTGCATGGTACACTTGCTGAAACAGCGCGCGAAACCATGATTCTTCTGCATGCGACAGATACGCTACGGCAATGTTTGAAAGAGTTCGAGAGGGTGCGCGTGCTTGCGGGCAAAATGCGAATGACTGAACTGGCTAGCGTGCTGATGCCGACTCTCCAGCCAGTGCTGGAGCAATTCTTCGCAGATACCATGGGGGCATCGACGGTGCCAGATATAAATGCTTGGGCGCACACGCCTGGTGCAGCAGAGCGTGTGAGAGCGAGCCATCTGCTTCTCAAAGTGCTGCATCGTCTCGCTATGTGTGACACAGGCATCCTGGCATCGCGTGTGTCTGAGGTGACACGACCGAACTTGGCCTACACGTTCTTTTCTTGCACACCGCGGCAGGTATCTTGTCTTGCAGAGCGACGCGCAGCTATGCTTGGTGTTGTGCATGATGTGCCTCTACTGTCACATGCACTAACGAAACACATGATGGCGTACGCGAAGCTGCACCTAGCGCTCGTCGCCAGGCTTCACAGCCATGTGTCTTCGTGGCCCGTGTGGTCGGAGGTCATGATGTGGTACTGGGGCGTCTTGTCAGATGCCGCACAAAATGGCGGGGCAAGAGCTGCATTGAGCCGTGACGATGACGACGAACTTGCTGTGTACCCGTATCGGTGGCTCGTGCTCACACTGTCCCTATTGCAAACGACGCTAGGACATTGGAAACGCGAGCGGCCTGCTGGGACCATGTTCGTGGGTGACTCGGGCGCGCAGTTTGAATTACAGCTGGTGGACGTGCTCTTAAAGACGTACTTGCGCATGACACCAGCCGATCTCGAGCGCTGGCAGGCCTCTCCCGAGCTTTTTGCTGTGGAAGAGGATCAAGCTGACTCGGAGCTCGACATCCGGCCAGCAGCCGAATGTCTGCTTGCGGCACTTGCTCGCTGGTCCTACCGATCAGGCAAGTCGGCCGCGTCGAGTTTTCCAACTGTGGCGGAATATGTCTGGGCGCAATTTGAAGCATCGGCCTCGTGGCCGTCAACGCTCGACGGCATCATTGCACGCGATGCTGTCTACACAGCCGTAGCGCGCTGCCGGGACCAGCTGGATCCCTCCATGCTCGAGGCAGCTGACGAGGACGCACAACAAAATACCTGCATGACAGTAGCGATTCATGAGCGTTTGATTCCAGAAGCGGCCACACGTGATGCTGGGCCTGCGTGGCTCATTCTCCGACGGCGCATTGCCTGGATGCTATGGGAATGGAGCGAATACGTTACGAAGCCTGTGCGGTCTGGAGCATACGCGTTGCTCGTACAGTTGCTCCAGCAGGCGCCAGGGTATTCCGATGCGGCAGTGCATCTAGCGGCAGCACGCACGGTCGCTGCACTGGCTGACACGCTGGATTTCGATGAGATGGAGTTCCTGCCGTTTCTGCAGGATGCCCTCGCAGCGCTTGTATATGCGTTGTCGCATGAACTTGAGGAAATCGACTCGATCCGCACGATGGCCAATGCACTCACTGTGGTCATTGAGCGCATGGGCCTTCATATCCAGCCATATGCAGCGATGCTCGCCGAATTGGTCACGACTCTCTGGGCGCGAGACGACCCGGAGGCGCGAGCTAAGCCGAGTCTGCTCGAGTTCCTAAGCAAGCTTGTCGACACATGTGCGCCTGGTATGGACGGAGACCTGCTTGTGCGGATGCATGCACTTATTGCGCATGTCGTGCAAGCGAGTTTGGCGCCTGCGTACGCGCCATTGCTGGGCCAGGATGCCTTGCTTCTTTGGGCACACACAATGCAGGCGACACCGCGAATGACGCCTGCTTTGATGGAGCTGCTGTGCATGGCTCCGGAGCTTGTCGCACAGCCCGACTTTGGCTCGCTCATGTGCCGAACTTGGGAAGACTACGTGCTCCTCGTACCCAACGAGATACTGCACCACTTTGGTCTTGCTTTCTACGGTGCATTGGCACCGATTGTAGCTGATCCGACCAGCTCCATCATCCTTGCTCCATTGTGTGCCGTGCGGACTCACATACGTACGCTAGATGCCGCTGGCCTGTGTACGCTGGCCGAACAGCTACATGTGACGGGCCTCGGCAGAGCTATCATCGATACTCTCTACCGCGATGAGACATCCGCGGTGGTCCAGGCTTGTATCTTGCTCATTTCGCAGCTGGCTATCAAGATGCCAGCGCCTCACTTCCACGAGCTGGTCCGTGCATGTGCACCGAAGGAGCCACCTGTTTGGCCGACGGTCTGCACGTGTATGATCAAAAAAGGTCAGGATATGGCGCTTACGAGGTATCGAAAACTCGTGGCATTGGGCCTCGCCAGCATGCTAAAGGGCAGCAGCAGCAGCAGCATCAGCGCTGATGGGAGTATGGCGCCCCACCCAGATGCCTCCTTGCTCACATGTATCCCACGCATCATTGGCTTGTGGACTGAAGTGCTGGGAGAAGTCGTCGAAGACGATAGCGGCAACTCGACTGTGTACAAACGTGAGCCTTCTCCTGACCGGCCTCTTGATGCGATGCAAGACGACTTTATCCACATGGATCAATGCGTGGGAGAAGCCACGTGGCAAGAGTCCATGTCCCCTGGTGCAGAACGGCTAGAGGCTTTCCGAACCCAGGACCCTGCGTTCACTGTACCGATCCGAGCATTCTTGGCCGACACTCTGAACAAGGTGCTGCAAGCGAATCCAGCGAATACGCCACAGGGGCTCGAACTCCATCAGCAACTACAGCAGATGGATCCACTCGTGCTTGATATGCTGCAGCGAGACCTGAATCAGCCGGCAGCAAATACACAGAACCCAGCCTAGTACATGGGAAACTCGGGATGCATCGCAGCATAGCGACGGAGTCCGCCTCGCACATTCTTGCATTCCGGCATGGCCAGGAGTCGTACCGCTGTGCGAGAGTCATTCCCGCGTCGACACACCACCAGCACATCGCGGCCTTGTGCCGCTTCACGCACGGCCAACCGCGCACGGGATGTGTCTCGTTGGATCGTCTCCAAGGCCATATGCATAGATCCTCGTAGCGCCGTTATACCATACTCCTGTGCGGAACGCACATCCACAACATGCACATCATTTCGCTGCAATGCATCAGCATCCACACTTGGGACGCTGTCATCCTGCGCATCCAACGCATCAAGCCCACAGAACGATGCATAATCTTCTTCCTCCAAACTCGTCAACTTGCCACGCACGTCCGAATCACCGCATACACGACATGTGCGCGCCTGGCGGGCACGAACGCGCACTGAGCGCACGGCTGGCAGCGACAAAGGCGTGAGGAATAGCATGGACGGTGTGCGCTCACCAAGTCCCGTAAGCACCTTGACAGTTTCGAGTGCCTGCCATGTGCCGACAATTCCGGTTACACAGCCCAGCACACCCCCATCGTCACAGCTTTGAGTATGTTCAGGGCGCGGTGACTGCGGAAAGAGACAACGATAGCAAGGACCGCGCTGTCCGTCGCCAAGATCACGGTGAAGCACCACCAGCTGCCCTTCATACCCCTGAGCTGCTCCACTAACGATAGGCTTTCTAGCCAGCACGCCTGCGTCGGATACCAAGTAGCGTGTCATGACGCGATCCGTGCAATCCAAAATGACATCATGTGCTTCCGCAAGTGCAAGTGCATTCGCAGGGCAAAAAGCCTCGCGCACCACATTCACTTGCACATATGGATTCAATCTGTTCACGCGCGTGTAAGATGTCGTCTCGTTCGTGCTCGCTCATACGCACAGTGACACAGCTTCCGCAATCGAGTCAGCTTTGTTCATACCGACGCGGGCATCAGTATGAAGCACTTGGCGCGCCAGATTACTTCGCTCAATCTTGTCATGATCAACAACGGTTATGGTCCCTGTTCGATTACCATGTAAGCACGAGCCGTCAACAACAGTAAAAAGAAAAAGGATCAAACGCACCTACGCCTGCTGTGGCAAGGTACTGCACCGCGGGACATCCTAGTGCACCTGCCCCAATCACCAGCACACGAGCACTTTTAAGTCGCAATTGTGCAGGTGCCCCAAACTCTGGTAGTATGAGCTGCCGACTGTACCGCGCCAGGTCTTGTGGACTTAGCGCGGAAGACGTCGTCGTTCCTATAGCCTCGTCAAACGATAATGACATGTGGAGTGTGTGTGCACAAGGACATAGGTGTGCTGCGATATGACAAGAACCTGGTTCTTGCCAAAATCAATTTACCGTCTGACAAGTCGAGTGTCGAACGCGCGTCACCACTTAGCGGAAGAAATGCCACTCATGCACGTGTGCCACGTGGACTCTGCACCACGACCCCCTTCCCTTGCCCCAACAGCTTGGCTACACTCCAAGCCGCGTAGCACATACACAAGCACGCACGTCCACCAGCCAGCACCTTGCCAAGACGGACTTATCTTCCTCCCGTCCACTTTGACCTATGTCTCTTAGAATGGACGCTGAAAGACTGTATCCACTTGTTTGGAAGTCGCTCACACATGAATATACCATATGGTTTCTGAAATCATGTCTTCTGGTCCAATGTGTGTACCATCTGCTGGCGTGCACGCTTGTGTCAGGCAAAAGCGAGGAACAGCAACGGAAACGTTCATGGATCATTACGACTTTCTCAGCCTTTTTTTCTTCGTCAGTATCGGTTCCGTTCGTGTTCGACTTTTTCTGGTGCCATCTAGACTGGACGAAAATGACGCCGCATCAAAACTCAATCGCCAACCCGTTGTCTATATTTTTTATCGCGTACTTGGTGTGTGATCTTGTCACAGGTGCAATCTGCTATCGAAAACACGTGAATTTTTCAAGTGGATGGGTGCATCATACCTTGTATGCCCTGTTCGCTATATTCTGGATCCACCGTGGCTGGTCACACAGCTTTGCTGTCGCTCTAATCATGGAAGTTCCTACTTGGATCATGGGTGTGGGTGCTTTGAATCAGAAACTTCGCTCCTATTGGGCTTTTACTACGTCTTTCTTAGCTACACGTGTCTTGTTCCATTTTGTCTTTGTTTACTCGCTTCTCATCCCCTCGGGCCGTTACGTCAACAAGCAAAGGCCTAGTATACTCCCTCTGGCCTTTGGATTATTGGCTCTCCCGATGCATCTCGTTTGGGCTTACAAGAGCGTGCGTGGCCTTCGTCGTCGCATGAGGAAACTTGCTGAAGAGGCCAAGATGCGGGAACAGGCACGTCTCGATGCGATCGACGAAGCCACTCGCTTGCTCGATAGCGCCGACGAGCTCGAACTAGAGGAAGAAGGCACTGGGAAAGAAAATTCAGGAGCACCACCCACAAGGATGCTCCGTCAAAACTCTGATACTCGTGCGCGGGCGCGTCATCTTGTATTGAATGCCGCGTATGTGCTTTGGCACAGTGCGCCTGAGGCCTGGCGCCGTGCGTACCTGGAAGAGTTGGAGTTTAACAAGAAGCAAGGTATTGATCCAAAGGACTTGCGCCGCAGTACTCTGGTCCGTCGCGCATTAGCGCGGCATTTGCTCCATGGGAACAAGCGCGGGCATAATGTGCCGTTGATCAATGAAGACGATGAAGACGATCTTGAAGATTGGATGTCTATCACGTCACTCAACAGCTATCAGCAGGAGCGCAAGCCGAGCAACGAGCGCAAAGTACCTATCGGTAAAGGCATAAAAATCAGTATGCCCCGTGAACTTGATCCCATTTTGAATGGCCAAAAGTATGTGGTCAGTGAATACCCTGTCGACAGAGAGGCCAGCGGGTCACGTCGACAGCGTATTGTAGGCCAAATGCGCCGCCGGTTCGAAGTGGCTCGTCGTGATATGGTTGTATTTTAATTTTTTTTTTTTTGGTTGGCTGATGCATCACGATCTTTAGCCTTAGTTCAAGCTCTTCTAAGTACTCATGGTGTTGGATAACGATCTTGCTTTATTTTTTGCATTGTTCTTGACTATGAATTCCAATGAATTCCAATGTGAGCATTTCAACCTACATCCGAATCTGAATTTATCGTCATTTTAACTCAGTCAAATCCTATGTGGATCCCATTTCATGCATAGAGTGGAACCCTTTCGTTTTTTTCACTTTTCCATTCTCACTGTTCCCTCACCAAGCTGATCAGTTGTTAGACATGTAAGGAAAAGGAATCTTTGTAAAGATTGTATACATATGTGAACAACATTTCTTCATTCCTTCGACACATGTGTGAGTGCATATGCTCCCATAACGTGGAATGGTAAAATGGCCCACGCCAAGGATGGATCCACTCATGTGAATATATATATATATATATGTATATCCATCATAGTGCATTCTTAATGGATGGACTCAGACCATCCAACCCTGTCGCTCGTTCCTCAATACATTCACTACAGGTGCTTCATAGTATCCCAGGGATGTTACTGTCTATCACAGTTTCGTGAATTGCGCAACCCACGAGGAAGGTGCGAGATATACTCGTCTGCAAATTCCCTTGTCTGCAAGGTTCAAGAGCGGCTCTGAAGCTAAGTTCCATGCTACATGCGAATTCCAATGTAACCGCAAATTTGGATCAATACAAAAATTCAAATCTAAATTACAAAACTATGAAACAAAATAGCGACAATGTACCATTTCAAAGGCACGAGAAGTATATCGAGAATCATTTTGAGCTCATGGGTATATCCTAGTACGAGCATCACTGGCACCTTTGTTGCGTGGTGTCAACGGTGAACGGCCCTGAGAGGTTGAAACCCACGATCTGTCCGGCGCTGCCAATAATAATAGAAGACCTCCACAAGCCTAGAGATACAAAGTCGAAGGGGCAGCCAAAGAGGGGGAAAGCGTTGGTAGACCATAATACTCATGTGTCGTATGAACCGCCATGACAGTACGAATTGATAATGGACCAACCAGCTCGGACACACATTTCCCAATTCAGGATATAAAATGGTGTCAGACCAAGTCTATCACGGTCAAAGTATCCAAACTTGAGAGAATGATGCTCCGGGAAATGATTCCGCAAAACACTAAGTGCGATCATGTAAAGGAACAAAAAGACAATCGTCAGATGTGCCAGAGTTGTTCGATCAGATGTGGTTATAGGAGAAGGGTCTCAGTTAGAATATCGCAAATACAAAATGACCCATAAAAAATCAAGTCAGTTCACTAAACAGAGAAACAGGTGTCGTCCTTTTAAGAGACGAACACCATCATTAGTGAAGGAAAATAGATTCAAAATTCTCATTACCAAGTGCACCATTCAACATCATCACCACTTCGTCTAGTCGGTCGCATGAAGCTTGAAATGCAAGATACGGTACTGATAGTTTACTAATCGTGATGTTGCCCTCCTGTTCTCTTCAGACTTGAGGCGAAAGCAATTCGAGGGGCTCCGAATTGGCGCTTGGATGTGCCGTAATTTGGTCCACTTTATCAAAGGGATTCAACAGTACGTGCTTGAATATGTTGATGGCTAATGCTCCACAGATATAAAATTCAAACTCGCTCGTGAAGGGATTACAGAAAAACAGGAACTGTACAAGCAAGAGCTAACGCCAACCACGTGTAGATGCAAATAACATCACGGGTAGAAACAGCGGCACCCGACCCGCCGAAGTCCAAAACAGGACCCTTGGACGAAGACGCGGTTTCTGCAACCATGTTTGTTGACGTTGTTGATGAAAGTTTTGGGGAAACTGGCGAGGTCCTCGATGAGGAACGCGAGCTACTCATGCTAGGTTTCATAGCACTAGAGCCATTGAAGGCTTGGCCCGATGAAGTGGCTGCAGATGAAAAGAAACCAGCCGATAATGAAGATGATATTGAACTGGAAGAAGACGACGTTTTATGATGGTTTTCATGGCTGAAAACTGCCATGCCAGCATTCGCGAAGGGCTGTGCCAGAGAGCCCTGTAGCATAGTTGAAGGAAATTTCGTGCATTGAGAGACCGCAGGCGGCGGTTTGGCAGGAGGAGCAGGAGATCCATTTAGTGTCTGGCTTTGATAAAACGTAGAAGGACTGCCATTATTCGTGTAAACTCCCACAACTTCAGCGTCTTGGCCCTCACACGACTCGAAGATACCCTGCTGGTCTGGAGTCGTCGGCATATTATATACGCAGCCCATTTCATCATAAATATGCTTACAATATGTTGTAGCCAAGTCTCCGTCATTGCAAACACGGAGACAAAAGGAGGTATCGTCGATGAAACTTGTCCATTCATGTGCCTGTACCATGTGTTTGCCAAACGCACTTGTGAATACCAAGCCACCGATAGGATTTCCACGACCATCTTGACCGTGAGGGTCGAGCTCACCACCACCAGCTTGGGGTGATATGTTCAAGTTTGAGAGCTTTCCTAAGCCAGAAATTTGAATGTAATGGGGCGTCTTGACGAAATGAACGCTTTGTAATGTGCCAGGTGGTATGAGGCGCGTGCCACGACCATCCTTGGTGCAATAGCTCACTACTTCGCGCTCAGACGCACCTACTCCCTGTAAACCCGGACCCTTAGGACCCCAAAGGCAAAAATCGGTAGCAGAGTTCACGTACAGATTCTGGCACATGGACGACGCACTGGAGTGGGTGCCACACTCATTAGTGCCAACCTGCCCATTCTCGGACGTTTTTGGTAGGGAATTGATACCTGGATAATATGTTGCACTATACTGTGACTGAGAAATCGTAATAAAACATGCGATGTAGCAGCAGAGAAACACTGCGTAGCCTCGCATGCTCAATGGCATGTTGAGTCAAGCTCGAGAAATTCGATGCAAATGATTTTCTGGGAGCTGAGCGGGGTGGAGAGGCGTTCTCAACATGTGGGGCATGTTTTTGTTTGCCCCACTTTGCCACGTGAAGTCCAATTGCGGCCAGGGAGCTGCGCGACCATTTGTCCTATAGGATCCCCAGAACTCGTGCAAAATTATCAAGGAATGAATTGCTTTTGATTGGAGCGCAATGTCTTTCATACATGCCGCACATAAAAACACATATCACCATACAATCAAATGTAGTGTGTATGCAGAATAAGCCGTTGTCGAAACACAAGACTCGCAATGAAAAATCATACATTCAAGTGTAACGTGTTTCAGTAGTCGAGAAAATACTTAAGCCTATCCTTTGCCAGACGCTATATCGCACAATACCTTTCACGATCACATTGTCATTTTCGCTAGATTGTAGAACTTGGAATCTCCCTTGACCATGGAATGCATCCTCATCGCACCTCCTCTCTGCTCTCAACCAATCTAGCCGGGACAGTTCACATACATTTCACTCTGCCCTGAAGTCCTTGGTTAGACCCACACATCCTCGAGAGCTCAGAGAAGTCCGTGCATTCGTCATTGAAAGGAGGCGGTTGTGGAGGTTCTCGCCGAAAAACGTATGAAGTAATTCCACCACCCATCAAGGCTAATTGTTGGCTTTGATAAAAAGCAGTGTTAGCAGCCATGAGTAGCCGTGGTTCTGCCGTGAAGCGAATCATGTCTGAAATGAAAGAAATGAGCAGTCAAGAGAATATTGAATTTTCTGCTGCTCCTACAGAGGTGTGTAGATAACATGTGTTTGACATGGTCTAGGATAATTTATTTGAATGGCATTTCACGCTGAGAGGCCCACAAGATACTGTGTTTGAGAAAGGAATGTACCATGGGAAAATTATCCTGCCTTCTGAGTATCCATTTAAAGCGCCGCATGTTATATTTCTTACACCAAATGGGCGTTGGGCACTTGACACGAAGGTAAGTTGATGAAATGGTATTAACACCAAGGTCTGTATTTCATTTACCGGCTTTCACGAAGAATCCTGGCAACCAGCCTGGGGTATTCGGACAGCATTGCTTGGGGTTCAAGCACTCATGTCTTCAAAAGATGATGAAGCTGGTTTCGGTGCCGAGAGTATGAATGATGAAGGACGAAAAATGCTTGCTGAAAAGTACGTTCTCAACTCGCATGGCGCAAAGTTCTGATACTAATTGATAGATCTATGGCATGGACTTGCGCTATATGTCAAAAGACCAATGCTGAAATGCTTCCAGGAGAGCGCGCGATTCAGTCAACAACAACAAATGAACTCCCGGGCACCCCTAACATGACGAAGATGGAACGGACAAGTTTACCAGCAAAGGAGCCTTCAAGTGAGACAAAGTCCGACGCAAAAACGGCTCAAAAAGATGAAATACACACGACGTATCGAAATCAATGTTTCATGGACGAGAAGGAAGAAGAGCATAGGCCATCTACTCAGGTATCTGAGCCGACCCCACATCAACCAAAGCCAGCACCGTCAGACCCATCGGCAGCTTTTCAAACATCTTCAAATCTACCAACTAGTATATCCGAAGTGTTACAAACGCGCGTGGAATCCTATCGCCGTACGATAGGTATGATTGACACACTTATGGGACTCATTTGCGCGATGCTTTTTCTTATCGTCTTAAAAAATCTATGAACAGCGGCGCCAGCGCCAACGGATGTAACAGGGATAGTAGAAATTGATCGTTTCCAACAAAAATGAACTATTTCTTATTTCTCCGGCTTGTAGGCACCTTTTTGCGGGTACTAGTGGTGGTCGGAGGTAGCCAGTCATTGTTTTCCGGCTCGTGTGGCAGTGGTTTTAGCACCCGTTCCTGAGCAGCCGTAATTTCATCGGCGCTAACCGACTCGCCCGCGCGAATTCGCGCAACAAGTTCCGCAGGAAGTGCCACGCGCTTTACATTGGTTTCTAAAGGATGTGAGTTAGGTTGAGAGCAACGTACGGAATCCAGGTGCACCACGCCCGATACCTGTCTTAGGATCGTACTTGCCCGTGCGCTTCGACGATTGGCGTGGCCAGAACACCCACGTAGATATAGCCAATATAACGCAAGCAGCTACGCCGATCGGTCTGTGGGTCAGTGTACCTCCAACTTGTAGACGTACAAAGCCTGCTGGAGATCCATTCGTGGTTGACTGGAGGTAAATGTGGCGGTACGCCAAAAGCATTCGAATAAATTGGTTGGTCAGGCGTCGTCGACATGTCGGTGTGGAGATAGGCACGCCGCTGCAAGTGAATCAGGGGAATGAGATAAGTTGTTTCCCAATCAAATAAACTCGGATGACGCGTAACTTTGTCGCTGAATTATGGCTACGCAAAGGTTTTTTTCATCGACCGCTATTCAAAAAGCGATGAGTTCAGCGACGACAGACGTGGCTACATTCGCAAACGGGTGCTTTTGGGGAACGGAACATTTGTACAGGAAGTATTTTGGTGGTAAAGGGCTCTTGGACGCGAAAGTTGGATACATTGGTGGCAACAAGCCGAATCCGACCTACCGAGAAGTTTGCACCGGCAAAACAGGCCATGCTGAGGCTGCTCAGCTCTCGTTCGACACGGTATGCTCAGAACAGTTTCTCTAACAATTTCTACAGTCCAAAGTATCGTACGCAGAACTCGTTGAGTTTTTCTACCGTACGCACGATCCCACGCAATGGGAGGGTCAGGGTCCCGACATTGGACCGCAGTACCGCAGTGCGCTTTTCCCTCATACAGCCGAACAAGAAGCTACAGCACGTAGGGTGACAGAACAGGTCCAAGCGAAGCACTTTGATCCTAAGGGAATGCGGATCGTAACGACGATTGAGCGGGCACCAGTTAGTGATTTGTATGTGTGCGGGTCGTTATTGTGTCTACTAACCTGTGACTCAGCTTTGAGGCGGAGCCCTACCATCAAGAATACATTATCAATAATCCTAGTGGCTACCATTGCCCTACGCACCGGCTCTGGTGGTAAAGCAGATACAAGTAACAGTACCTGCCGGTCGTAGCTGATTTATGGGTTCAGCGCACAGACGCGCCTGTTGTCATGCACACAGGTTTTCGCGCCAATTCGTTTGATGACAGGTGGAGCCGTTACACTCCGCAGGCCAGGTCTGTCACGTGATATCAACGGTCCGGGCGGCGGGGGGGGGATCTCGGTGCTCGGTGGATATGTACGTACATAGCTTAGAAGCGCCTGTAGCAGCGAATTCGGTTCGACGACAGACCGGGGAACAAGGCAAGGAGATGGCTTCCGTGGCAAACAAGCCTGTAGTAGGAACTGGCCTTGGTACGTATGGTTTGGGTCTTTCCAGCCAATTGACTCGGCAGCGTCATGCTGTACGATTGTATCAATGGCAGGTGTCATTGTCCTGTCGGTATTTGGCTGGGGGTTCTCGCACAATTGGGAAACGTTTATGGGATCAACAGAGGATCCGACAGATGGCGTGGCCGTCGGTATGACGTGCTATGGAGCGGCATTTATATATCTGTTGTTTATTATCTTCTGCTCTTGTCAACTAGGCGTGAATCGACGATACCAGCGCATTCAAATCTAGCAATATCGCGAACATCGATGCTGTGAAGGCCGACCGCCCTCCCCCCTCCGCTGAAAGATAACGCTTGTGCAGCATATCGTGTTCGTGGTACTTTATTTTCCCAATGTCAGTATGACTTTAGAAAATTTTCATGTTCGAATGGTACTATGACTATGTTTGCGTATTAAGAGAGGGAGAAGTGGGTGTGCTGTTGCACATCGAGTGACTGGGAACGGGCGAGATTGGCGATAGTTGTGCAGACAGACTAGGTCTTTGGGCCGGGTCAAGGAATGACACACGAGGTGAAAACGCCCCCTGCGTCAAGACGCCGCGGCGCAGTCGTTCAATGCGGTCTTGTGATGCGTCGTCTGTACCTAGACTGTTCATAATGTTTACAAGGTGCATGAGCTGTGGCCGAAGGCCCATAATGGGTGAGCTGGCCGGATGGTCCAAATTGTTTGTGTACTCCACCTGAGAGCTTGCCATGTACAACCAGTCGCATATCGGGAGTACGATATGGTCGCGAAACATGATTAAAAGGATGCGTCTTATATTCATCCGCTCTGGCACATCGCTTGACAAAACGGGGACAGGCGAAGGGCGTGGGTAAGACCGATGAGTTTGAAGCGAGTGAGAATGTACAGAAGATCCAGATACAGAAGATCGGATGAGCACAGAGGGCGACGCTTGGAGAGCGGGCGAAGGTGGATCAAGTGCGTCAGACTCGCGACGTCGTAAAATCTGCGTACTCGATGCTTTCGGTACGCTTGTATCAACTGATCTGTCCGATGCATTCGACATGTGTGGCATGTTTGATGCGTCCGAACGGTGCAACGATGTGGCATAAAGTAAATCCAAGCTCCATAACTTGGACTCAAGCGGCAAGAAAGAGGCATGCAGGAATGGGATCACCGTGCCATAGTAGTGCTTCCACGTGCGCAAAAACTCACTAAGCAAGTGTAGGCCATCATTTTGTTGAAGCTGAACTGCCATGCCATGCAGGCCTGTCGAGACAAGTTTCTCAAATTGATCATGCAAAATAGCACGCGCATGCTTGGCATCTCGCTCATGAACGAGCCGTACATATGTTTCAACTGAATCGCCCAGTGCTTCGACAGAAAAGCCACTCGTACCGGAAGAAAACACAGGCAAGGTCCGTATGCATACACGCTGCCAGAGAGCTGGTAGATTCGGGCTCTCAGCGGTGTGAGTCGTCTGAGAACTGTGACTGGTCATCACGGCTGGAGATGGCAAGTAACTGAACAGACTGTGTGCAAATGCGCTGACATTCCCACCAAGCGACGACGACGATGTTGATGATGACAATGGCGCATTACTACTGCTGGTGAGCACGGAGGAAGATGCTGTGGTTGGACCGAGGTTCACACGTAGTGAAGGGACAAGACTTGTTGACGAAGCATGAGAGTCGCGAAAGCTACTACCAATAGTGGTTCCGCTAGTCCCGGTTACACCGAATCCGCTGCCTCCGCCGCTGCCGCTACTGTTGCTGCCATGGCCGCCGCCACTACCGCCACTTCCACGTACATGCAAAGAGGGCGTGGGGATACTTCGGACTGACGACGAGAGCGAGCGAGATGAATGGGATAATAAAGGGAAGGTATCTGAAGATCGGGCAGTGAGACTCATTGGTGAGGCGACAACGTCAGGCACATCTGGTGGCAACGACATGACGGGGAGATCCACGATCGGATCCCACTTCTCAATAGAGCGCTTCATTGTCGACATGTCGTAAGAGTGCAGGTTCTTGGAAGATTGCGAAGACGAAGTGATGGATCCATGTGATGTACTCTCGCGTGTGTTAAGACTGGTGGTAGAAGCCATGAAGCTGTCGACAGGACGAAGGCGTCGAGGACTCAACGAGTGAGGTGGACCCCGTTGAGAAGTTATCGATGGCAATAATGGGGATGGTAATGTGATTGGGAGTGAATCATGCCTAACCGACGATGGTCCTACTGCATCGCGTGTTGGGGAGACTTCATGGATGCTGGTGACAGTGATAGGTGGCTGGGGTGTCGGTAATGGAGAAATGGAGCCCTGTATGGAGTCCCAAGGAGCAGATATGTTGATGGGGGAGATGACAGTTGGCAGATCCACAGATGCAAGGCTTGGAGTAGGCTGCAGGTGAGCTGACTCGCATAGAGTACATATTTTCACAGTCACCTGGTCGGCGGAGCCGGGAGTTTCGGACGGCAAAGATAAGAGGACCCGATGAAAGGCACCTGGGAGTAAAGGTGACGTGTAGATTCCAATAGGGCGATCTCGTGGACTTGAAATCCTTCCAAGAGGGCTGCCATCCATGCTTAGTAAGCATTTGAGAATCTGTTAAGATCATGGACATATTTGCGCAAACATAACTGTGTGAGTATGTATGTGTGCTGATATATGAAGTGGTAACTTACGCGATCGGCCATGCGTCCATTTAGTACGATAGCCAAATGCACAGGTTGTTCAGACGATTTTTGTAAATACGGGACGATAAGTGAATGAACAGCCCACGTTGAGCGAACATCGAGGGCATCGAACCCTTTCGTTGCTGCGTAAGTGCGAAGATGCGATGCAAGGTCCATGTCTGCCGCATTCCCACTAACATCCAAAGCAGCAGCGCCCTTAAAAATCGGTGCATCTTGAAGTACGTTACTGCCAATGGGCAAGGTTTTGGACTCGTGTCGATTTTGCTACAAACGCAAGATGGGTTAGTTTGATCATCCTGTTTCTGGTACTCGAGACATGCACGAATATATAACGAGTCGGAACGTACTTCGGCTATTTTTTCTGCCGTATTTACAGAGTCAGGATCCGGCGCGCAATAGATGGCAGTGAACGGCGTCAATTCTAGAGCGGATCCTGTTGCCCCGTACGACTGCGAGAGTGTCAGATGTGTATATTGAACAAATTTGGAGACGTACCTTGAGTGAGCCAGGTGCAGCATTGGGTTGTGCTGTGCGAAAAAATGAGCCAAAAATGTTCTTTACGTACGTGATACGTTGCACGCATGTCGCACAAGCGTCACATAGACACCTGTCATGTCTCTGTGTTCTCTTCGTTTTATTCAATCAATGGTGCATTTGCGGCCAACACCCACACATACACGCAGTAGTGAGCACGTTCTTTCCACAATCTTACGAACAGACGCGCGCACTTCAACGCGACACGTATTGCCTTGTGTGCGTGTGTGTGTTGGTGAAATTCCAAAATGGAAATGCTAGTTGATTCAGTGTGCTCATTTACTACGAGTCGACACGTGGGATGCATAATTCAGCCACACGCCACCGGAGCAAGAAGGGCAAGTGCCCCAAGCTTGGGGTCAAGAAAAAAAATTACAAGCAACAAATAAGCTATAACGCCCACTTACGCTTTGCTGGTGGTGACCACGCAAGCCTTCATTTGGTGGCTTTGCCCAGAAGCCACAGGCTGAAGCACGAGCAAGTGATGTTCGGTAGAGCGCATAGTAACCATGAGCATCGTCGGCAGCCGGAGTCTTTTGGCACATCAAACTCACGGGACGTGTCGAAAATAACGAGTTGTGACAAATCCACTGAAGCAGATACGCATGGGCAGCGCACGCTGCAGCCCACATCGCGAGCCAACCATGTTCATCACAAGCCCTCGTCATCCTTGAGCTCATCTATAGACTTTATGTTCAAGTTTCCTGGTGGTAAAGAGAATACGCTAAAAGGGTTGACCAATTCTGCATGGCAACGCTCTGCGACAACGATCAAGCGCCGTGTGTCGTCACGACGAGCACCCCCGCCTCGCCGAGTAGACGGATTTTCTTCGCAGGAAGAACTGAAAAAACTTCAGCCTATGTCGCCACACACCACATCAGCGCCGCAACTACACACGCACCAAGGCGGTCCATTCTCAAATCTCGTGCCTGTAGCAGGACGAGTACCCGTATCCCGCAGTCGAAGTTTCAAGTCGTATTTTCAAAGCAACAGCCGGAATGTGCCACCGTCATCGACAGAGCCAGCTGCGCCTGTCTCTCACGCAGGCGAGGATCTGAGTGAAGTCTTGCGACAGGGATCCCGTGCTGTTCAACGGCGTCAAGTGATGACCGCAGCGCCAAATGCAATGGAGCCGGCTACAGCGTTTTCCACCTCGGCTAGAAATGCTGCACAGAATTATACTGATAAAAAAGACATGCTACCATCAAGACCTGCACGTGCAGCACTCAGACCGTCAACAGACCCCGAAACGATGCACCATTACAGACCGTTGCAGACACACATGCGAACCAAGGGACTCGGAGAGCCTGAGTCGCGTCCCAATCGCATACAGCATATACCGAACGACTCGAGGCATGCCCCGCTCGGTTCTAGCTCAACTTCCGACCAATATCATGCGCCAGCTACGACGGAGCCGTGCGATAATCTTGAGTTGAAATTGAACAGGCTTCAGCTGGACCTTGAGAAGGAAATGCATGTGATTTCACACACCTCGCCTGTTGATGTGTCAAGGGCAGCGCCACCAACGCCACGACCTGCCCCCTCACGACCTGCTCTTTCTCCACCAAGACGTCCAACGCTGTCAGCAAAGCCTCCGTTTCAAATCATGTCGCCTGAGAAATATCCGTCGCTGTTGTTGCAAAAGCTTGATGCTGAGAAACGACCTGAGCTTCGGCACACAGACTCTAGTCACGGTGCACATTTTCTTCAAAGCAAGCAAGCAGTGATTTGCACGACTTCTGATGACTCGTAACGACCTATGTAGAGTATAAATCCGATGCATGCGCACCTGTCATAGGATGGGACGGTGCCACGCATATCTATGCTGCGCCGGCGTCTAGCGGGTTTATAGCGAGCCTATGACTTGGAGCGCGCCAAAATGAAGACGACAAGGGAGGTAAGAAACGACGAAGCTTGTTTCCATGCTACTTCCGTTTCGCTTTTCAGACCATCTTGTCGCTCGAGGACTGCGTCTGTTCGCCCTTGATTTTATTGGCTTCTTTCCACCGGTCCACGAGACGGCCGACCTGAATGTGAGTACATCTACACAGGCACATACCACCACAGTTAGAGAGTCTCGATCGGGACTACCGTACGGAATCTGTTGTCAACTTTGATCACCAGCCGTTACATACTCTCTCTGTATGACCAACGCGGCTTACGTAGACGGCTCCCGTGAGCCAGACACCCCATCCCTTGATGCGTTAGATACATGCTCCCGTGCATAAACACACATACCGTCAGTCCGAGCAATGCAATGACAGTAAATCTGTGCACATAGTCTGCAATGGGTCGCCGCACCATGGTGCAAGACGTAATTAGTTGGTCGTTGTGAAGACTCAGGAGCAATGCCGCTCTCGCTGCTGAGGATGTCTCGGTTTTTGTTGCTCCACTTTGCCACACTCACACGCACATGCGAAAAGGTGGGGAGTGGGCAGAGGTAGTTTCGTTACGGCCAAATGTTTCCAGATTCCCTCTGCGAAACAGTAGCAGCAGCTGTAGCGAGCAACCAACTCCGGCTAGCCAGAAATGTCGTGATCCCACCCCAAACGAAGCAACGAGACAGTCCTCGACACCTGTGAACGAGATTCATCCTGTTGTATGCATGCCATGAATGGCTATAGAGCGAACAGCATTACAGAGAGACCCCACACATGCCCATTAGAAAAGACTCACAGGCGCATTGCCCGAAACACTATGAAATGAAGACAAATTGTAGATGCCCTCCTGCATCATGAGCGCGTCCGGGTCCTGGTTTTGCTGACGTCGTACGAACAAGAGCTGTGATGGCTTGAGAGCCGTAGCAATAAGGTCCAATCGAGGAGTGTCAACGCCCATACGGCGTGCGCGACGAAGTATGTTGACAAAAATCGGTTCAAGCTCCATGGGTCGCTCGCGATCCAAGTCTACTAAGATACTAGGCTTGAAGTTGGAAGGAAAATTGTGGGAGCGCTTGACATGTAGCTCCATATCAGGTGACGTTGGTAGACGGAATTGTGCAGGAGAATTGGTCATCGTTTGGCGCATGGTTTGGTCTATTATGCTCGCAGGCAAGCGGTCTTCACCAAGGCCTGAAGCACGTGCAACAGCCAACATTTCAAGCATGATGCCACGCACAGACCCTATGGTGTATGGCAGCATCTCGACCTGGAGCATTTCCAGAAGCGGGCGCCGGGCAAGCACCGTGACACCACCCCAACTGATATTCCACAGCACTTTGCGCCACCTCTCCGCCGTAATATCATTGGTGATCGAAGCAGAAGACCCACCGCGCAGCGCGATCAGCAAAAGAAGTTCGAGCGAGGCTTGTGTCTCAGCTGGCACAGGTGCGTCCAACGGCGCTGGATATACGCCCATACTCAGAACTTCCAACAAGCCGTGCTCCATACGACTACCGCCTTCACGAAGTGTTGCAGGGACCCACGTATTTGCACTCACTATGCTGCTTGCTAGCGGTGGATCAGACTTGACGAGCCGTTCGTAAGATTCATGCTCAATATCGATACCATTCTGCAGTAGAAGAACGGTGGGAAGATGCGTCGGTTTTCGTGCAAGATTCTTCGTCAAGAACGGTCGCATCACCTCACTGTTCGGTACGACATCAGGCAAGCACTTGCAGCTGCACACCACATAATCCAAAGTGATGGACGAATCCAGGTCGTCTGCCGTGCGAATAACGCGTGTAGGACGCCATGCGGTCACTTCGCCAAACTTGTCAGATACCACATGCATACCATGCTTCCTCACAACATCATAGTTGCTCCGACATACGGCCGTGACATTCGCACCGCCTTTCTGGAATATGTAGGAGTACAAAGTACCGACTGCACCAAAGCCAAGCACTAACACTTCAGGTCTTGCATTCCCATTGAGTGATGACGTCATGGTGTCAAGACAGGATGACAGTGGGTATGTGGAGTGCTGTCGTTTGGCAGCCATGTTGCACGCACTGACTCATTCGGCCACCAAGCCTACTCTGTCCTTGTACTCTTTCATATACCTGCACGCATACACGCTCTCTCTCTCTCTCTCTCTCTCTCTCTCTCTCTCTCTCTCTTTCTACATTCGTAACTTAGAAACAAGTCTTTGACACTGACTCAAAGACAGCTAGAGTTTGGAAAGCGCGAGTCATAGTCTTGACGAACTCCATTGCACGGTTGTCATGGCTATTAGCAAAACACAGCGGAAGCAGCTCCAAGCTACAGCAGATGCATTCAATGCACACTTTTCCAAAGCTTACGGAGCTGAACGTTGGGAGCACCTACGTGCACGACTTGTTGAACCCACAGAACATGCTGCTTTGATCAATGCCTATGTGCCGTCAGCTGAAATCGATCGAGCTTTGCTTGCTGATGCACCCGAGCCCAATATGTACGAACTGCTGCGGCTTCCACCCGTGCCCACCTCTGCGTCATCAGCCAAGAACCAAGTACCCACACGACTTTTGTGTTTGAAGCGACGCACAGACCACTCACAAGCATACCACAGCGGACGTCCGTTCCCCCCACCACGTCCTGCAGCCGCGTCAGATCCACAGCAACGCTTATACACTCACTGGAACCTGGACGGTGCATCCGTCTTAGCTGCGCAGTGCTTGGATGTCCAACCAGGACATGCGGTGCTAGACCTGTGCGCCGCACCGGGTGGAAAAAGCATTACATTAGCACAAAAGCTTTGGCCTGAGCTGTATGCAGACCACCCGAGTCGCACATCGACGACGCATGCATCAATCTTACATTCCAACGAAGTTGATCCAGCGCGGTTGCGGCGACTTCATGCGAACTTGAAAAGTTACTTGCCAAATACGCTAATGGACCAAGGACTTGTTGAGATCTCGCGCATCGATGCGACATCGCCTCGGGCCGTGCAGTTATTTCCTCTTGGTGAAGAGGGCTATGACCGTATCCTTCTTGATGCGCCATGCTCTTCAGAACGGCATATATTGCATGCCTACATGCGGGCACAGCAATCTGGGACTGCTGCACCTGAGATGCTTGCATGGAAACCGACCATGTCGCGAAGCATGTCGAAGACGCAACTTGCCCTACTGCGTACGGCATGGGCCGCACTACGCCCAGGCGGAAGACTCGTCTATGCTACATGCTCTCTGAGTGAGCAAGAAAATGACCATGTCGTTCGAGCATTTCTGACATCTACACCTGAAGCGCACGTCCTAAGAACAGACAGTTTAGTTCACTTTTGCCAGCAAACTGAGTATGGGTATTTTGCATTGCCTGACTACATGATCCCAGGGACCGAGCAGAGATCTCCTTGGGGTCCCTTGTACTTTTGCATGCTCGAAAAGCCATAAGCATCGCGTCAACAAAAATGCAAAGGACCTAAGAAATTCAAGCGTAGCACGAGAAATGAGTTAGTTATAATGCCGGCCCAATATTGTAAAGCGTATGAAAACGCCTCCCACTCCACTTAGGATGTTCTGTGCGCCTCAAACCACTGCAGATGTCAGGCTTCTTTGTAGCAGTGGATGCGGGTGGGACATCGACAGAGGCTGCATTGACTGACGAGCATGATCATGTTGTAGCACGCGGATCGGCTGGCCCAGGTAGCTATTCGGCGATGCCCCTGAATGTATGGACAAGAGTGATTCAATCTGCCGTGCAAGATGCGTGCAGCAGCATTGCATCCGTGTCGCAACCTCCTGTGTTGCGCCACATTTGGGTCGGTTCTGCTGGTATCGATACACCCACAAGTGTGCACGATGCTACAAATACCCTGAGACAGATATTTGGTCCGACGACGGCACTGACAGTTACCAATGATGCGGCCCTCCTGTGCACACACAATGAGGGCAAAGCCAGCGTCGTAGCTATTGCCGGCACAGGTAGTGTTGTCCTTGCATTTGATGTGCAACGCACGCTCATCAAGCGTGTTGGCGGTCTAGGTTGGATTCTAGGTGATGATGGCAGTGCCTATGCATTGGGACGTGCTGTCCTACGCGCAGTCGTAGATGCACATCCGCTGCCATCGACAACACTAGCGAGCGCCTGCCTCACAGCATGGCGCATGCCATCGGCTTCATGTGTGACAGATCTTTTGAAAACTTTGTATTCCAATGACAATGCAAAAGCGCGCATTGCAAGTCTTGCACCCGTTGTTGTGCAAGCTGCCATGAGCGGCGACACCTTAGCGAAGCACATCGTTCACACGCAGGCCAAGCTTATGGCCCAGCAAATAATGCGCGCAGCACATTCGCTAGAGCAAACGTGCATAGCTTCTAGGCCTGCACTACGCTTGGGTGGCTCGCTTTTCCACGTCGATGCATACAGGGATTATGTGATGCAAGAAATACAAGAGAAGAATTACTCGAGCGTGGCTGTGGTTCACGACATATGCGGCACAGCCGCTGCAGCACTACGAACAATGCCTTATCAATGATTAATGGGACGTGGATGAAAATGATGAGGAGGATAGTTCTGGCAATGGCAATGACATTAGTTGATGGATGAGAAGCGATTTCGCTGGAGGAAGCGCTGTGCCAGGCGCCGACGTGGGCTCAGGGAGCGAGACGCATTGGGCGACGTCGTCGTCGGAGTGCTGTCGTTGCTGTTAGAACGAAATGGGAGAGAAGACAAAGAGGAAGATGAACGACGATGAGTCGTTTTAGAAGACGTTCTGTCCATGGATGAACAGCGAGAGCGATGATGTCTCATGCTCATTTCAGACGAGGCCGACCCAGATGTTGTAGACAAGGATGATGATCCAGATCCAGCCGACGAGGCGGAGGACGACAGCGGAATGAAGGACGTCGCTGGCATGGACGACGTCGATGAGGTCGATGAGGATAACGAGGGAGCGCTAGAAGCCACTGCTGAAGCCGGGCCCATGGACGCAGCTGAGCCCAGAGGCGTTGGCGATCCGGACAAATCGAGTGACGAGCTTCGCTTCAACTTGGAGCCCGACGACAATGACACAGGAGCGGATGCCGACGACGATGCCGACGAGGGCGTGAAGGCGTCCATAAGCGCCTTCGTCAAGTCTTCTGCTTTCGCAGGGACAGATAGCGATGTAGGTGCAAGAAGTTCCTGCAGCGTGCGTCCCAACATTGACTGGGATCGAGGCATGACTTGTCGCGTCGGAGCCTCCGGTGAGCGCGAACGAACGGGATCAGTCTCAGATCGTGATGGCCTGGCAGCCTTATGATCAGCCGAATCGAGCCCTTTGCTGCTCTGTGGTGAGGACAGCGACTGTGGCCTCGATGAATCGAGAGGCGACTCGGTCGTCAGATCGCTAGTACTGTCTTGGGATGACGTCAGAGCGCTGGTTGATGGCGGCAAGTCGTTCGTTGAAAGCCGCAAGGAAAGCGTTTCATTTCCACTTAACCGGTGCAATCCCACACGCGAGCCAACAAGCATGCCACGTGAACGTGTAGAGTCGATGTCGATAGAAGAACGTGCTGAGATACACGCGTCAGAAAATACCATGACCTTGTCTTTCGCAGCGCGGCGCGGTGGAGACTTGAGGCGCATAAGGACTTCGGTCGACGGCTGCGATGCGCACGATCTTCCGTCACTGCCATCGTTCAGAGTGCACGTACCTAAGTACCGAGCGAGAGGATCAGCGGCAGACGGAGTGACCGACGATGATGATGACGAGACAGACGTTGAAGTCGAGGACGACGCACTCGGAGGGACCGGCTCAAGATTGCAAGGAAATGGTACATCCATACCATGCAGACGCCGTTGAGGGGCGGGGCCTTCGGAGATGGCCTTCGCGAATGCATCGAGCCACAAGTCACGCTCTTTCTCAGTAGTCGCAATCATCTCAAAGTGATGGCCATGAATGGTCAGACGGAACGAAAGCGGAAGCTTCACGGTTGGATCAGTGCTTGGCGTAAGCTTGACATCGGCCAGTGGGAACCAGTAGCGGGGCTGATACGTGTATGTTTTGCGTGCTTTGAACATGAGAACAAAATCGGCGTAAAGCACGCAACCATAGTACTTGGTCGCAAGAGGGGTTGTGAGAGGAGCCAACTCAGGGTGGTGATATAGTACATCAAGGTTGCCGGTCATCTTGCAGTCGCCTAGCGATGGCAGAAACGACGATGACAAAGAAAGACTCGGCTCCATGCGGGAGATGATCATTTCTGACAGCAACCGCGCCTGTCGTTTCGCACTCGCCTCATTTACATCTGCTGTCACTTGGCGCATGTGTCTCAATGCATCATCAAGGAGAGCCTGGTGCGCGGGAGTCGAGTACGCGCTGATTGTCTGAAGAATAATGGGGTATAGGCACACGCGTTGGATCGGCTTGATGAAAAAGTCACGGAATAGCAGTCGCTGCCGCGATTTAGCGCGCATCGCGGCTTGGCTCGCAGAGTCCTGGATGTCCTCACACGAGCCAAGTGAACGCACAGTATCAGACGCACGGTACTGGTACAAATCCCACTCTGGGCGCTGCTCGACAGTGTCGATCAAAGAGAGCGCTTCTTTTTGCCGACTGCAAAATTCACAGTACACGCGGCTAAACTCCGGTGCCAATTCAATGAACAATTTGGCATACAGCGACACAGCCTCATCACAGTCGGGACTGTGAGCACGTTCCATTTCTGTGCGTTCCGAATCAGACGGCGCAAGGCGCTTGCAAGACACAATTTCCGTGAGCCGTGAGCTCATGTTACGATGCAGCTTAAGCAGAGCTGGTCCATTCCGTACAACTGTGTTGAGGCGAGAGGACGAGTCGGCAAAATACGACACACCTGGCAAGAGCTTGAAGAACACGTTGATGAGCACGTCCAAATCCTTGACGTAGTTCGCTTCAGTCTCGGCGAGCTCCAAAAGGGAATGCAAACGCTTCAGCCGATGACGGGTATCTGTTGAGTCGATTTCTGCGGTAACTTCACCATCGTCATTCGCATGGGCCGATTCGGTGTCGGCCTTGATAATCTCCGCGGACTTGGCGGATTCAGCCGTACTTGACTGGGATCCCGAGTGCGCCGTGTGAACAGATTCTGAAGAGCTCTTCGGAGACCCAGCCATCGCAACAGAGTTCTTGGTCGATGTTGAGGATGTGCGACTGATATCCGTATCCAATTCGGGGGATGATACCCGCTGTAATGCGCTGCCATCAATCAGCCATGGAGAGTGGATGGACTCAAGATCATGACTGTTACTCACAGACGATTTCGTCGAAGGAAGCAGCAAAGACGTGCGTGGAGGATGGAGCACCATCGGACTTGGCGTCGGTGCGGAAGAAATCATCATGACCATCTCAGGGGCACCATCAGATCTGGACATCGACGAAGTGGATGGAACTGTGCGTATCGGTGCGGCTGGCTTGACGACTCCTGACTGCAACGAAAGTGGTGGCGAAGGCGCACGCGAAGACACTTGTGACTGCGGCTGCGAGGAAGGCATGGAGACATCGCTAGACCCGCTGTACGATGACGGCATAATTTGGCCTTGGCTATTGGTAGAAGTAGTCTCGACTTGCAGTACCATGATCGTGAGCAGAGTAAGCCAAGATTTCACGCAGCGCACGAATTACACGTTACGTTGTCAATGGAAACCAACAGTTGAGGGGACGGGGGAATTCGAGATGAAGAACGGGCGATTCGATGAATCAGAGAAGAGGGTGAGGCAACAGTTCAGCGCGTCCCTATGTGTTTAACAAGAGAGATAGTAGCAGGTGCCTGTGTGTGTGTGTATGTATGTATGTGTGAAGTTCGTACTGATGGAAAATAGTTTCTTGCTTCACTTCTTTGACCTGTCAAGACTATACAAAATATGCCCGACGCCACAGCCGCGATTACGACTGACACCAGCTAAACCAAATTTGTGTGTTAAGCGCCCAGCCAAACAAAGATGAGGTGAGTCAACTCGACCTGGGATTCGCTGGTTCGCACGTAATGGCAATCGCATCCAGAAATATTACGCCCAATTAGGATTGGTGCATGCATAGCCTTGATATTTTTGGCATTGTGTTCTCCACATGCAGTCCAGGTTCTTGCGCAAAAACATCGAGCGTATTTCCTAAGGGACAATTTTTTGGGTGACCTTTCATGATCACACAATTTTCCCCTGCGATGCGCCTGAACGCCGCAGCGATTACACCTCCACGTATTTTTCGCCTCCACTTCCACATTCCGAGTTTGGACAGTTGCGTGCGGTGTGGTTTCATTCTTGGCCACTTGTAGCGGCCAGTGGGAACTGAGCCAATTTACCCGATTGATGGCCGTAACATCGACTATAAGGCGGCTCCTGACTTAAATCAGCCCCATGGGGATCTAGTCGGTCCCTCTGTACATACAAGTTCTATATGAATGCCGCTAGCAACGCAATCTAAAAGCTGTGTTACCATCTACCTGACTGTGCACACGTCCGTTTAGTGACCAGACTCGCCTCTCTCTCTCTCTCTCGCTCTGTCTCCCCCCGCCTTTGGCACTGTGCTTATGTCGTGAAGTGTGCGAGGTTTGCGGAATTCTTTTCACTCTGTGTACGCAAATCATATTCGCCATTTTGTGTGATATAGCGCACCCAAGGCAATGCCTGATACCCTGATTTTTCAACAATCTTGAGGTAGCGCACTTGAATACCAGAGACGGTAAAGTAGGGTATTTCGAACTTGACATTGATGGGCGTGCGACGTACAATGCTTTCTTCATCCTGGACACTTGGAAGGCCAAAATGGGCCCGCATGAGATATTCTTTGCCACCGCTGAGTTGCTTGATCTTCCAGACCATCGCCGATAATTCAGGTGCGTACGATACTGAGCCGATCGCTGCCCGGAATTTGGGCGAGTCTGCATCATCCGGCACGTTGATGAGAATTTCAACATTGTTGGCCGTCGAGCGACGCTTAAACTGGGCCTTGACCTTCACCATGAATTCAATGCGGCTTCCTTCATGCCGCTCTACGACGGCCTCGGCCCAAATGAGAGGCTTGATTTGCGTGTTGAGACGATAGCTCATGAGCTCGAACTCACCATCAGGAGGGATAAACGAGATCGTACGGTCATTTTCGAAGCGGGAGAGACGCACACACTGGTGAAACTTGACATCCTCCATTTCAATGGACTTACCTCGGGTCGAGCGCCCCATACTCTCGAACATCACCTTGTCATTTAGGCCGAGCCTTAATTCTGGCATGCCTGAAAGATAGCATTTCATCTTGATAGTGCCGACAATCTCGCTGCGAACCACATGACCGTTCGCATTCACGAGCAGGTTCACACTCTCGACCACGTCCAGAAACACTTCATTCTTGCGATATCTGATTCCTTCTGAGCGCCACGACACGGCATTTGTCACAGCCATCGGTGGACGAACTTGCACTTCTAGTTTGTATGACTCTTGTGTGATGTACTCCTGTAAAATCTTGCTCTCAGTCGTCTGGGGGTATCCAAAATCCATCATCTCGTCTAGCAGCTCATACAGAATCACAAAGTTATCACGGATCGACTCTTCCTCTAGCTGTTTAAAGTATTCCTCCAGTACAGAAGCCAGCTTGTGCAGGAAAAGTAATATTTCAGCCGCGTTTGTATTTCTTCGCGACAGCGCAAGCACTGTCTGTTAGGTCCGATATTCTCGTCTCATTTCGACGTACGATATAAGTTACTGTGCCGCACATGCATATAATTCACACCTTGTGAGCTCAGACACGGCTGAATCGCACCTGCCCCGCGCTCTTCTTCAATCTCCGTCAACAGGGGAAGAAACCGCTCCAGAGCAGCTGGATCCACGTCGTCTCTGTAAGATCGCTGGATCAAAGGCTTTCCTTTCAAGTCCAAGATCGCTACGACACTAGCCATGTTCACTCCGTGCGCGCCTTAACAAAGGAGCCCAACAAGCACAGGAAAACGCGCACGCTCTCGCCTCACTTGTCTCGCTAAGCAGCCGTCAACGACTGCTACCGCGCTATCGGCCCACGCGCAAAGCCAGTCAGTCTTCCACGTGGGTATCACGTGACACAACGTTTTTCGTGTGTCGAGCCTGCAGTGCCTAATGAATTCGTGGAAGAAAATTGTTTGTGCTTCGTGACACGGTGGGGGGAAATCAAATGGGGGATGGGCTTGAACTGGCGGTAAAAAGACCACCCACTTTCAAGGGAAGCCACCGACACTCCATACCGTAGGAATTCTCGTAGTTCGCACTTGGCGACACAGATTTTACCGACATGACGTACGCCTTGTTACGAACAAGCTTTCGCATTCTACGGAGTGTATATGATGGTTTGTAGCAGATGACGTAGATCGTTCAACACCGACCAGTTAGGATCCACACACGTTCATTTTAGCTTAATATGGACCAGGACATCCAAACTCGCACGCGCGCTGATATTCGCGAAAATAGGGCTCAACTCCAAGTCTTAAATTTTTATTGCAAGAATCCCACAACTTTCTGGTCGCGTTCTTTTCGAGGACGGGAAATACATCGTACCTTGCACATCGCGTGAACGATTCTGCCACATACGCGCCGCAAGGTAGTGGGTTCTTTGATCCCAACGCTCCGCAAGTTGCTCGAAGTGGTGCTCTGTAAATGAACCTCTCTTATTAGTGTACATTATTTCTCGGAATTGGCACGAATACGTCGGACTCGTTCTCGAAACAACTTCTATCGCGTCTGTCGGTAACTTCAGAACTAACATAAACTTCCATCTACACGCTCTCTTCTCTGAACGGGCTTTTTATTTCAATTATAAGCGCTTGCTTATTCGTGCGACTTGGTTCGGCACGAAACTGAATGTCTGCCAAGGAAGAAGCTGACGTGGACAACGCTGTGGGATCATCGCCGTCGCAAGGCAATGAAGCCCCGTCTGCTACCGCAACGCATGCATCGACGCCAACGACCACAAAGCATACGGATTCCCTGAATTCGACTGCAGAGAATTCAAAAGACGTCACTAACACGACCGATGCTGGGAATGCAACAGACTTGACCGATGCCTCATATATGGCTGGCAGCACGAAACCTCCATCATTTTCGTTGGAAGCAAGGGATTCAGAGCACAATGCGGATCTAGGAAGTGCAAAAACAGCTGCTCCATCGATGCCCATGGGACCAGAACCAGCAGCACATACAGCGGCTGCGCCAAGGCTATCAAATGAAGACCCGCCACATAGTTCGACAACTCCATTGGAGGTGAACGACACACGGAAGCGCGCTGGATCTCCGCTTAAAGATGCACACATGCCGGACAAGCGGCACAGAATGGATGAAGTGCCATCTCCTGAGGCAGATCACGCGGGAGAAGCTCATACCAACGTTCATCAACCCGAGGCCGAGCAGGAGGCCACCAAGGAGACGGTACTAGATGCCCCTAATGCTGCCACCACAGCCACAGAGTCTGTAACTAGCGCAGCCAGGCCCAGGGCAATGCCAACAGGAGATGTTACGTCAGTGTCCGAAGAAGGCCCCAAAGCTGATACACCACATCCTGTTCGTCCCTTGCCCACCAGTATTACGGGTCTCAGTGGCAGTGGAAATGCAGCCCAAATGCATGAGGAAATTGTCCGAAATGAGCACGCACACAAGCTTGATTTGTATGTGTGGGAGTACCTGCATTACCGCAAGTTGCACAAGACCGCAGCGGCTTTCGTCGAAGAAACGGACTTGCCTGAGAACCCCGAGATCCCCATCCGTCTGCCTCGCGGCTTCTTGTATGAGTATTGGAGTGTGTTCTGGGAACTATTTAATGCACGTTCCAGCTACAACCACAAGCAAGCGAATTTATTTACCGAATTTCTCGAGTCACGGCGACATCAGCGCTGGAAAGAGGCAACAAAACCCAAATCGTATGATGCCGCCATGTTCTCAGATCCTGGATCTACCGCTGCGGCTACGGCCGCTACGGCCGCTGTCACGGCAGGTGTGCTTCCTGCGCGCGCCACTTCATCGACAGCTGCAGCTTCTGCGGCACCTGTTCCTCCTGCTGTCTCGGACGTTCCACCAGGCTCAGTTCCACCTCCCCCATTCGTCATGTCTGGTCAAGAGACTGCGAATGCACTTGCGCCGCCTGTGCAGATTCTTATGATGGGTCATGGCGCATCAAATACTCAATTACAGTTACCAGCAACTGTCTCACAGACAAAAGCACCTGCATCCACACAGGTGCCACCGTCGGCGTCTTCTACCCAGCAGTACCAGCCTTCGACGCCGCAACAGCTGCCGGGCTCTGATTGTCAGACGCCAACTGCGCAGTCCCAAGCTGCAATGCAACCCACCTCTGCGCCGCCCACGCCCAGTTCGAATGCGACAATGTCGACAGGATCTGCACCAGCTATACCTTCAGCTGCGCAGCCATCTGCCCAAAACCAGGCGCCAACGTTTCATGCACAGCATGTTGGTGCGATGCGTGGCCAACCCATGTCTGCCACCCAGCCAAATGCTGCCACAGGTCCCCCGACACCTGTGCTGTCGTCATTGCCCACCACGTTCAAAGTAGGACAGCAAATGTCCAGCACTGGTGCTCTAAATGCATTGACGATGGCACAATCGCAAGGGCAAGCGCAAAGTCTCAACCAGGCAGTGCTATCGCAGCAGCAGCAGCAACAACAACAACAACAACAGCCACAGAATCAGCAGAACCCATCCCAGCAGCAGCTCCAGCAGTCTCAACAGCCGTCTCAGCAACTCCAGGCTCAGTCTCAGCAGACACCTCACCATCCACAATCGCAGCAGCAACATCAAATGCAACAAGCGTTGGCACGAATGCAAATGGGACATGGCATCAATCTAGCAGCGTTAACGCCCCAGCAACACCAGCAGCTGCTTGTGACTGCTGCGCTTCGGCAGGGTATACCCATGGATGAAATCAAGAACATGACGCCCTCCTCACGACTCGCTCTTTTGCACTCCGTGACGCAAGGCATGCCCTTGCCAAATACACCGACAAATCGCTCCGCAGATCCGCAATTACATGCACGCTTGTTGCTCCAGCAGCAGCAGCAGCAGCAGAATATGCTTTTCATGCAACAAATGCAGTCTCAAGCAGCTGGTCAAGTCAAAATGCCTCAAAGTGGAAATGCCACGCTCCAGGCACTGCTCCAGCGGCAACCACAGCGTATGCCGCCAGGTACACCGTTGGCTGGCGCAAAAGCGCCAGTCAATGGGGCAGAAATGGGCACAGGGGGGAACATGGGCGTGATGGATGCTAGCATGGCAGGTGCAACTGCTGCAGCACATGCGGCCATGGCATCTAGACCGATGTTGCCATTTTCTCGTGGCGATACGCAGTCGCCTAGTATGCAGTCACACGGGTCTGCATCGTTTGCTGGGGGTGCGAGCGGCGGTGGTATGCAGACCCCTGAACAGTTCACACTGCAACAGCGCCAAATGTTAATGATTCAATATCAAACACTGCAAGCGGCTATCAAGAACGAGTGGATGAAGGCACAGAATGCTACAGTGCCTGGCATGGCACAGCTAAGCCTCGCAACGGCGCAGCAATTGCAGGCCAAGGCACAATCGATTCTTTCATTTCTGCATACGGACCCATCTCAACCAGCCTCATTTGCTGGAGATCCGTCAATGCAGGTTCAGATGTTCCAACACCTACAGCAGCAACAACAACAGCAACAACAACAGCAACAACAACAACAACAACAAAATGCGCTGCCACAACAGCAACAGCAGCAACAACCACAAGCACAGCTCCCTCAGCCGCCGCAACAACAGCAGCAGCAGCAACAACAACAACAACAAGTTCAGCAACCTCCAGCGCCATCGCAGACATCGCAGCTCCATTCGCAACCAATGCTGGCATCAACGCAGCTCCCGGGTGGACAGGCAGCCATGAATACAGCACTACTGGGACAGACACAAATGGCGCAAAAAATGGGTCCTGTGCTGCCAGGTCAGAACTTACCTGCAGGTGCACGGATGCACGAGCTTGATTTTTCCTCTGTTCCCAGTGTGAATGGCAGTAACATGGCGCCGTACTTCCCTCCGTCCATGGGCATGAATGGAATGGCGCCCTCACTCAGCACTTCTCAACACCCAACACCGACACAGCCGCAAACTCAAGCGATGATGAATGGATTCATGTCGCCAGGCATGCCCAATGCGAATGGAACTGCACCATCAACGCCTCTCACTTCACACGCTACTCCACAAGCAGCTGCTTCCAACACCAAGGGGCGCATGAACACGGCACGAGCGAGCGTGGGACCGTCACAGGGGCGTGCCGTCACAGATATGCCTATGAGCCCGTGGCAGACCCATCCGCCCACACCTCATGCACACGAGTCGCCATCGGCCCCGATGCCCAAGAAAGAGAGGACTCGCAAACACGCCCGCAGCTCATCGACAAAGACACCATCAGCAAGCCACGCGTCCACACATGGCGCCGGCGCCGCAGCAGACAGGTCCGAAGACGTCCCGCCGAAAGATGAGCCACAGGATTGGGACTCAAGCACGAAAAGCGATGGTGCATTAGCGCCGGCACCACCGTCGAAGTCACTTGTGTCGGGCTCGACGTCTTCGACATCCGGCGCGCAGCCCATGCTAAGTATGCCTTCCATGATGGACGACATGGTCACAGGATCTCTGTCTTCGGCGTCAGGCACAGGAAACAATGCGGATGACTTTTCAGTCATGTTTGGCGTGTCGGATATATTTGACTTTGACGGTGGCGATACCACATCAAATTCGGGTGGTGGATTCTTGGGCAACTCAACCTTCTCTGGAGAAGGTGATGGGGGCGACAAGACGGAGACAAAGACGTCGGAATCAAATTCAGATCGAGCTTGAAAGACGCATTCATGTTTAGCGCGAGAGTGTGACTTGAGACACCGGTTTTGCTCTGCCTTGACTCTGTGTTTTATCCCTACCTACGACATGTGCGCAAAACGGTTGTCTCCTCATAATACAAGGCCAACTTTCCGCATGTCTGCCTACCACAATCCCCCCCCTGAGCCCCCCCCCTCTTCTCGCTCTCCTTTTCGTCCCATGGTTGTATATTTGTTTGCCTGTCTAGAACGCTTGCCTCCATGCGTGCCACTACTGAAGACGTGTTGAGAAGTCATCCCACCATCGTCGGCGCACGCATCGGCTGCTGCGTGCTTATCGAATATAAATGAAGGGGAGGGTGTAGTTGTTGTTTCACGTATGAGAGCATCCTATTCTTTGATTCTAATACGAAACGCCCATTTTGAGTAGGCAAGCGCTCGCTGCACACAAAATAGTAGTAGTCAGAAATGAGCCCATGAAAACACAACGATGGATGCTGTATTGCCCATTTTTGCTACTACCGGCTTGTAATGCTGCAGAGGGGCCTACAGCTATGTAGCCATACAAATACGAGAGATAAGCCCATCTCCGCGTTCTTCTCCCTTGCTTCATACCATAAGGAAGAGAGATAGTGACAGCAGAAGAAAAAGCCATTTTAGACGTGGAAGGCACGCGACTTTCTGCGACCACGGGCCTTCTGGAACTTGGGACCCTTGGAGCGCACGAATGGCTTCTTGTGCTTGTGTGGACCGAAACCAAAGTGCCTGACCGCCTCACGAGCATTCTTAGGACCACGCAGGAGAATCGTGTTGCTACCCGTTGGAGCGCGCATCGCAAGCTGGTCAAGCGTGAGGCACTCGCCGCCAGCGGCCTCAATGCGCGCACGAGCAGTGTTAGTGAAGCGAAGGGCAGCCACACTCAGCTTCGGCACCTCCAACACACGGTTGTCGTCCGTAATCGTGCCGACGACCACCACAGTCTTTGGCGACTCCGAGGCATCCTTGGCAATACCTCCCTGGTTACGCGAGAGGTACATGACGCGCGACACTGACACGGGAGGACGGTTGATCTTAGACATAAACAGGCGACGCAGCACCACCTTGTTGAAGCGCGAGTCCGTACGGCGCGCGAGGAATCGATACAGTTTCACCAGCAAAAGCAGGTATGGGTCCTCGCTCTTGGGCGCAGAACGGCGGCCCGTCTTGACATGGTGCTTCTTGATGTCAACACCCTGGCTGTGTTAGCGGCTTCTGCTCTTTCTTGTACCATGCGCACACGTCGCGACAACTGTCGTTACGTACCATCTTGACTACTAGCTCGTAGGATGGATAGAAGAAAGTTGCCGCCCCCGACAGGTCTTACTCTCTCAACGAGCGCCGGAATCTCTCCCACAGGGGCCCTTGTCGATAACACAGTTGCAGGTGCCTCATAGGCCCTATTTTACTTCAAAACTATATCTCGTCACGTGAATCATGAGTCGCACCCAGAGCTCCGTACCCCCCTACCTTCGACACTCGGCGCGGGTGTCTCAGCGGTGGATCTCTGACACGTTCGACGCCTCGACCCGCGTGGCCAATTATACCTCCACAAATCCACACACGACCTGCCATGTGGTGTACACGTGTACGCTTGGCAGGGGGGTTCATGGCGCTGAGAGCGAGAGTGCAGGTGCTGGTGCAGCCGTGTTTGTGTAGTTGGACCGGTCCAACCAAAGCCTTGCGCCAAAAAAGCCTTGTAGTATACAACATTCATAACGCCAGCTTTCTGTGAGCATGGTACGTACGATGATGCTTTCGCATGCGCTTGGTAATACGTGCCCGCCATTCTAACATGTCAGGCTGACGTGGATCCGATGTCGAGTCCTGTGGCATCCAATCGGGAAGAGCTCGCCGAAGGTATGTGTCGCCATCGCTGCCGCTTTTGCGACTTTGATCCTACCGCCCCCTCCCCTCGTTTCCCTTTGCGTCAAGCATCGTTACTTACACAAATGCACGTGCGCACGCGATTACCAACACCCTGTCTTTTCTTGTCTCTTAGTGGAACCGATGGATGCACCGGCTGAACGTGAATGGCAAAATGCCGAGAACGATGACTTTGATCGTCGCGAAGCCCGTGAAAACGAACATGACAGTGAACGTCAACGCTCACCGCCTGCCCCACCGCGTTCATCTTCTCGCGAAACGTATGAGCGCCGTCGTTCACGCGACTATGACCACCGGTCGTCCCCACCCCCTAGGGATGCATATGACCGGGGCTCATCTCCACCCCCGCCTTCACGTCGATATGAAGATTACGATCGCGAGCGCGATCGTGGACGACGAGGCTATGGTCATGGACATGCATATGGACGCGATGACCGATATGCCGGACCTCCGCCTTCGTCGTTCGCACGAAGTCGTGAGCCACCGGTGCGACCGTCGCCGCCACCATCCAACATCGTGGGTGCCTTTGGTCTGAGTATTCGCACCACAGAGCGCGACTTGGAGGATGAGTTTGCCCGCGCAGGAGAGGTGGAAAAAGTTGTCATTGTTTACGACGCACGCACTGGTCGATCGCGTGGCTTTGGCTTTATCACGATGAAAGATATCGAAACAGCCACACGCGCGATTGAACAACTCAACAACGTCGAGCTTCACGGCCGCCGTATCCGCGTGGACTATTCCAGCACCACACGTGCTCATGATCCAACGCCTGGCGAGTACAGGGGAAACCCTCGGCCTGTGGGTGGCGACCGCTTCTCCCGCCCACAAGGTAGCTCGTACCGTGGGAGTGCATTTGGCCGAGAGCGCGGATGGGGCGAGCGTGGGCGTGGACGTGATCGCGATCGTGAATTTAGTCGATACCACGACTCATACTATGACAGGCCTCCTCGCGATCGTGGTGGAAGTCGCTACGATGATTATCCGCGACCAAGCGGTGGCTGGTCACGCCGTGATGACCGTGGTGGACCACCACCCCCACGGTACCGTCCTGGATCAGGCCCTGATTCAGATAATTGGCGTCGCCGTGCGAGTCCGCCCCCGCGCATGCGCTCACGTAGCCCGCCGCCACGTTACCGTGACTACGATGACGGAGCATACGACGATCGCAGGCGGCCATCGGCGCCTCCCTCGGACTATGGTCGTGAGCGTGAGCGTTCCGAGTACTCTGAACGTTCAGATCGTCCTGCCGACTATGAAGACTCATTTAGCCGATATGAGGATGAGCCGCCTAAGCGATACGACTAAAGAGAACAAGCCACAAAATAAATGCAACGCCATGGCTACATTGTAGCAAACCCCCCCCCACCTGTAGGCAAGCGGACGTTGTATGGCAATTTGAATCGCGCGACTGAATGTTACATGTGCAAAATTTCTACTGCGCACGTATAACGTGCGAAGTCACCAGCACGTTTTTTGTTGTTTTCTTCGCTCGATGGTATCAAGTCCAAAGAAACACATAAGGATGTCTTGAGAGGTTGAATCCAAGACTAACTATGATGATAGAGATGGTTCGGTATGCTAAGCATTCGTTTCAATGTTTTTTTTTTCTTCGTACAGTTTCATCTGTGTCAATGTACATGCCGCTCGGCTCAAGATACAAGACAGACCATGTATACATCCAGGCGAAAGAGTGTTAGACTGGATGCAAATTCAGAGCGAGAGGTGCATAAAAGAAACAAGAGAAGGCGAAACAGATTAGAAATTTACGATCCCATGGACTCTCATTCCATATGCTTAGTTGCTGGCAACATGTAATCATATATATAATGAAAACGGCATGGGTTGCATGAATGACGTGGCCCGTTGGATGTTGTGGTCTGGGCGCTGCATTGTTGTTGCTCCTCCACATGGTCGATCGGCGCTGCCGAGCTAGACAAATTCTTGCGTGCCTGATGAAGTGCGTGTTCGTTATGGTTGGGTCGCTAACCTGCTCCCACGACAGATGAACTCGGACTATGTGCCACCGTGATTGTTCATTCTATTGGCGCGCAGTGAGACTTGGACGGGACAGACACCTCGTCCAGGTATGAGGCTGTCGCCAATGAACGCTAGACTTTCTTTGTATGCTCTTGCACTAAGAGTTGAATATCCATACCTATGTATGCACGCTACATAGCCTTAAAGGCGCGAGATGATGCGCTCCGTGAATGCCCTCGTTCCAAGGTCACCACCTAGATCTCCCGTACGCTCGCCTGCAGCGATGGTGTCAAAGATGGCCTTCTCAATCTTGTCGGCATGTTCAAAGAGGTTCATATGACGCAGCATCATGATAGACGAAAGGAGCAGGGCCGTTGGGTTAGCCTTGTCCTTGCCAGCAATGTCAGGAGCTGAGCCGTGCACAGCTTCAAAGATCGAGGCATCACGACCAATGTTACCGGAGGGAGTGAGACCAAGACCACCAATCAGACCAGCACACATGTCAGATAGGATATCACCGTACAGGTTGGGCATCACCATGACACGGTCAGAGTACGGCGTTGGGTCGCGCACGATGCTCAAGCACGCACGGTCCAGCAGGTCTTCATCGTACTCAACATCCGGGTACTCCTTCGCAACGTTGCGGCAAGCATTCAGGAACATGCCGTCAGACATCTTCATGATCGGAGCCTTGTGCACAGCTGTCACGCGCGAACGACCGTTCTGCTTCGCGTGGTGGAATGCGTACCGAGCAACGCGCTCCGAGGCACCGTACGTAATCAGCTTGATACTCTGGACGACACCATCAACGACCTCGTGTTCAATACCAGAGTACTCGCCCTCTGTGTTTTCGCGGATCAACACCGTGTTCACATCATCGTACGGCGTCTTGAAACCCTTGAGCGACACACAAGGACGCACATTTGCGAACAAGTTAAAGGTACGGCGCAGCGTCAGGTTCAGCGAGACATGACCCTTGCCGACCGGCGTGGCAAGAGGTCCTTTGAGAGCGACAGTGTTGCGACGAACTGACTTGACAGTCTCTTCGGGGATCACCTGCTTTCCCTGACTGTTGATCGAGGGCGTCACATCTGCCTCTTCCCACTTGATAGGAACGTTTGCCGCACGGTAGATCTCCTGGACTGCCCCTGACACTTCGGGGCCAATACCATCGCCAGAAAACAGTGTGACAGTGTACTTTCCATCTGCATCCTTCTCCTTGTTGTAGGCAGACGTCGGTGCATCTGCTTCAGCGGCGAAGCCACGGCATAGCACGCTAGAGCGAGCGACACGAGCCAAGGGACGCGAAGCAGCTGGGCGCACAGCACGCGTTGCGGCAGCGGCGAAAAACATGGTTGTAGCAGCGAGCCAAGTTGCGTGCATGCACTTTTCGTTAGGCCCAAGCCACTTGTACTTTGCTTGGCTGGCGCCCACTCGCTGGGTTTCGGGAGTTGTTCTCGGCCGAATGCCGTTGGCGCGCTGCAGGGCGCTGTACCCAATGGGTTTAGTCACGCGCCAGGCCATGTGCGTATGCCTGTGTCGGTCGCCCCGACCGAGACTGGGCGGCAAGGAACCACTAGATGAATACGGTTCGCTTGCTTTTTTCCCACCAACCTCGGGTTTTGTTCACAATAACAAACATGAGTGTGCTCTCTGTCGTTCTCCCTCGCACAGCTCGTCCCAGCACATCGAAGCAGGTACGTCGGGCAGTGACATGAGCATGGTGCTGCGTACATGCACAGGCATGCATGTGTTTGTAGATGTGAGAGAACAAGTGCTGACACACGCGTATGCAGCTCCTGAGGTCGGTGTCGACGCTCACGGCTCAGACTCCACGTCTGACAAGCGGCCCGAAGAAGTATGGTGGTGTTTACACGGCTACGCTGATTCCCGGTGATGGTGTCGGAAAAGAGATCACCGACTCAGTGAAGGAGATTTTCGACAAGCTGAACGTGCCTGTGGAATGGGAGCAGTACGACCTGTCTGGTGAGATGCAGGGTAATGATTCGCTCTTCCAGCAGGCCATGGACAGCCTGCGGCGCAACAAGGTGGGTCTGAAGGGCACACTCTTGACGCCTACAGGCGCTGGCTCGCACAACAGCTGGAACGTCGCAATGCGTCAGCAGCTGGACATTTACGCATCGATGGTGTTCTGCAAGTCCCTAGAAGGCTTCCCAACGCGCCACAAAAACGTTGACTTTACGATCATCCGTGAGAACACCGAGGGTGAGTACAGTGGCCTGGAACACAGTCCGTCACCAGGTATTGTGGAATCCCTCAAGGTGTCGACGCGCTTCAAGGCTGAGCGTATTGTGCGCTTCGCTTTCGACTTTGCGTTGAAGAACGACCGTAAGCAGGTGACCTGTGTGCACAAGGCGAACATCATGAAGCTCGGTGATGGTCTGTTCCTCAACACGTTCCGTCGCGTCGCGGAAGAGTACAAGAGTGCCGGCATCAAGGCGAATGACATGATCGTCGACAACACATCGATGCAGCTTGTTGGCCGCCCAGACCAGTTTGATGTCATGGTCATGCCCAACCTGTACGGTAACATTGTATCGAACATTGGCGCTGCCCTTGTTGGTGGTCCGGGCATTGTGCCTGGCGCCAACATTGGCCGTGAGTTTGCCCTGTACGAGCCTGGATGCCGTCACGCTGCCAAGGACATCATGGGCACGAACAAGGCGAACCCGACGGCTATGATTCTCAGTGCTACGATGATGCTCCGTCACTTTGGTCTTGACTACCAGGCCAACCAGATCGCCTCAAGCGTGTACCGTGTTATTGCCGAGCGCAAGGTCCGTACTGCTGACATGGGCGGCAACTCGACGACGCAGCAATTCACACAGGCCGTTCTCGACAACCTCTAAGCCTGTGTTTGCGAATGATCGAATGCCGCGCGTGTGTGTGTGCGTGTGTATATGTACGTGATGGTGTCGTGGCTTAGTCCCATCATAGCATCTTTCTCGGTTTTCGGATATGTGAGTGAGTGTATGTGTGGTGTGGATGAAGTTCATACAGATGTTTGGTGATGTTTGTCAACGTCGACATCATCACTGCCTCGTCGTCACATGGAATGCATGCTTCTCTCGCATGCGTGCGTCTTTAGAACCAGAATGACACGGAAAAACTCTATCCTGTTCGTTTCTGTCGTAGTGCCACTCACTATACGTACCTTGCTTGTGCTTTGAAGTGCGTGCCACCATAAGGGTGGCATAAACAACATATCACCTGGATGCAGTTCAGCATGCTGTGCATGTGGCACGACATTTTGTACAAAGCCAGTCGGAAGCGGTGTCGAGCTGAATACGTCAACCTGTGAGGTGTTATTCATCAGCTGTGTGAACATGTCCATGTCGTCGGAGTCTGTGGATTCTCCGTCCTCCGACGTTGTCGCAGTTGTTTGTGTCCTCTCTTTGTTGACGAGCACATGCTTCTTCCCGTCACTAGCCGCCGCATACACCTGCATCTCGTCTGTCATGTTCGGCGGCGCTACCCACACATGCTTGTGACCCACGACTTGCACGTAGCAATTGTAATAAGGGTCTGTATGCGCCGGTGATACCGTCGATTCTGGGCCAAGCCACACACTGATAATCGGGTCCATATCGTCACTGGCTCTTTCAGGCATGTATAGTGGTACTGGCGGGCAGGTATACACGTAGTCGGGCACCAAGATATCGTGTAAAAGCCATGGGAATTGCGTGTGAAGACTATGCTGCGCAAGGTATAGTCGCTCGTTTGGTGAGTGATCGCCGCAGTCGTCCATCCACCCAATTCGCCGAAGAAATTCGCGCCATGGCACGATTAGTTGGCCCCAGTCACTATCCGTATACTTGTCGCCTCGTTCAACTGGTACAACACGCCCCGGTCCAGCTCGTCGGCATAAATCCTCTCCATCACGCCAGCGCGTTATAGCTGGCCAGTCCTTTGCAAATCCACGCACAATGAACGGATGGCCATAGGGGTAGGATGTCGATTTGCCACTAGGACAAAACGAAAGGAACTCTGAGCGGGATGGAAGCCGTTCGCATTCGTGGATACACTGTTTGGCTGCTGCGTCGAACATTGGCTTGCGCACACTGTCAACGACTGTGTTGTATTTGCGACTCTTCCCGTGTCGCTGGTTGTCTGGAATTAGTAGGTGCTGTTGGAGCTCTGCGATTAGACTATGGACCCATCCTTCACGTTCATGCCCAGGTGTGCCTGACATGATGAGGGCCAAGTCTAAATCTCGAACGCGAGCCTCAAGAAAACGCCGTGTGCATGCAGATTCGCACTGTGTCAAAAGAACTGTGGCTGCACTGCTAATCAGAATCGCATCTGTGTGTAGAGCACGCCACGCCACCGGTACATCCGTATACCGATAGATGAGAAATCGTTCTTCACATTGCGGGCGAATCACACTTGAGCACACTTCAACCACATACATCAAGCTAGTTCGTGCTTCCGATCTCTCTATGCTGTCTCCCTTGCTCGCGCGTTGTATAACGCTGGCGCATGTCTGTAATGAGGAGACTAGGGGATGCCATTCTTCTTGGTTTAATACACATTCAACGACGTCATCAACGAAATGATGTTGCATGTCATCAGTGCACGCGGCGGACAGAGCGCGTGCTGAGAGTGACGCGCAAAACAAAAAATGTCCAAATTTACGCGTAATTCATTCTATTGCAGCACCCTCGCCACACCGGCGCACTGCGCCTGCACACACAAATTACACAAACCGAAACAAACGATATAGTTAGAAGTACAGCAAAGGGATCCTACATGTCAAGTGCAACAAAGACGCACACATGACCGACCTACATAAACATCACCGACAACAACTGCCCCAACATCAACGATATCAAAACATGGTATGTGACACTTAAATCTCTTGCGAGCCCATGGCTTTCTTTGACTTGCCGCTCTTTGCAGGAAGGAGTTCGCTCTGGATGAATGGCAAAACACCACCCTGGCTGATCGTTACACCGCCAAGGAGCTTGTTCAGTTCCTCATCGTTACGAATTGCGAGCTGCAAGTGACGAGGAATGATACGCGACTTCTTGTTGTCACGAGCAGCGTTACCAGCCAACTCGAGAATTTCAGCAGTTAGATACTCGAGCACGGCAGCCAGGTACACTGGCGCACCAGCACCGATACGTTGCGCGTAGTTGCCCTTACGAAGGAGACGGTGAATACGACCCACTGGGAACTGAAGACCGGCCTTGGCCGAGCGCGATTGAGTCTTGACCGACGAGGCGTCACCGGCCTTACCACCAGACTTGCCACCAGACATGTGTATATATGATGTGGTTGAAGGAAAGAATCAAACGAGGCGTCCTTAAGAATAGTAAGCCGAGAGTGTTGGCGGTGATTGCAGGTCCCTTTTTATTCGCAAGCAGAGCGAGGCTGTCGTCCGTACGCGCCCGTGTTAGCTGCATGATCCTGCTGGCCTCACGCGTTTGTCAGATGAGCCTTAGTATGCAATTGCGTGGACATAAATTGCATCATCAAGTGCCGCACAGATTTCGTCCACCAGAATTGTGCGGACACTGTATTTCAATTGGCCCATTTCGTTTTTGTCCACCTAGCTGACTTGTTCAGACATAAGCAGCCCGAATAATATTCCATGTCTCGTGGTCATTAAGTCACTTTTAGTGGACATAAATTGATCTCACAGAAAATGCACGCGCACATGCCGGCCGTGCAGCTGATCGCACAGCACGGGGTGGCGACTCGCGTAACTCCCGCGACGCGGTCCTGCATCCGTGGAAACGTATATAGACCATATTGCAACAGCCTGTGGCTAGGCTTGTCTCGTTCGTCACACCCTATTTCGTATATCCAACGCCATGCCACCTAAGCCTGCTGAGAAGAAGCCACCATCAACGGCCGGCAAGGCACCTGCCTCAGCTGGTAAGGCACCGACGGAAGGAGCTAAGAAGACGTCAAAGGCCCCTACAAAGTCGTCTGAGAAGAAGAAATCTAGCAGCAAGGTTCGAAAGGAGACTTACTCGACCTACATCTACCGTGTCTTGAAGCAGGTCCACCCTGACACGGGTATCTCGAACAAGGCCATGGCCATTCTTAACTCGTTCGTGCAAGATATCTTTGAGCGTATTGCCTCAGAGGCGTCGAAGCTCGCTAGTTACAACAAGAAGAGCACAATTTCTTCGCGTGAGATCCAGACAGCTGTGCGCCTGATTCTTCCCGGCGAACTATCGAAACACGCCATTGCTGAGGCCACGCGCTCTGTCACCAAGTTCTCGTCGACATAAGCGTGTCTTGTTTCGGGCACGGCAGTGTTTGGGGAAGAACGAGTTCGTATAGATTGTTATTTTGTTTCTCTTGTATTTTACTAGTTGGAATCGAACCAAGTCCATGAGCTTACTGACCGAAGGCCCGTGTCGGAAACTACTCTGGTCGACTAGGCATGATCATGCGTATGACTAGTTAGGCGTGTATATCTGTATTGGTATGGCGTTTATTGACCTTGAAGCAGGCCCTGTAGCGCTGCGTGCATCTGCTCCATGTCCTCTTGACGTATGTCACTTGTAGAAATGGGCTCGTTCTCGATGTGTGGAAGTGCCGCCGTGGAGCTTGTTTGGCCGAGCTTCCCGTCTGTGAGCTCATATAGCACATGATCAACTTCCGCTTGTGCCTCTTCTTCCATCTCTTCTGGCTCTTCTCCCAGTACACTCGACTCTAGGGTATCCTGCATCATTTCCTCGAGAATACCGGCCTTTTGAAAATGTCAGGCATGCCTCCCTTTGTGCAGACATCTTTGTCGCTAGAAACGTACCTTCATAAGTTCGCTACTCATCTCTCGCATAGACTGCGTCATTTGGGGTATCCTTATGAGTGAGTTTGATAACTTCATGATTTCTGTAGACTTTTGAAGATGTCCCGTAACTTTGAACATAGCTGCATGTGAAATTCGTCAATGTCAGCACCGATGTTATGTGCATTTATTTGCGCGCACATGCACCTGGATACGTACATAGTTGTTGTTGTAATTGCAGTGATATACTGTTCAGTTGCGACTTACTGGTGACGAGTCGTGTCCTGTGTTTGGTTGAGCGCACAACTTCTTTGGCAAGAACCGTGGCATTGCGCACGTCCCCTTTTCGTGCAAGTCGCTTCACGTCGGCCTTGACCTTCATCACGGCCTGATCGATTTGCCGAATTTCTCGATCCAGGGATCGCTGCTCTTGTCGGAGCCGACGTTGTACTTCTCTCACGCGCTCCTCTTTGCCTGGCCCATAGAAAAAGCGGGATATAGATTGCATCATTCCGCTGGGCTTTTTACGAGAGTGGCGTGTGTGTTTATGTGTGCGTTGCTCTGCTTCTTCTAGCAAAAAGTCTACGTCCGTGTTAGCGATCAGGTGTCTCTACAAGTACATGCACGATGAATGTCTTGTTGCAGTCACTCCTCGTGTGCGTTAGTCAGCAGTGCGCCGTGCCAAGATTGAATCGCCTGTCGGAAATTGGCTCATGTGGGTGGGCGAGACATCTATTCATATTTCATTGTTTGCCTTCATTCTCGTTTACGCTTAGCCGTGCGGCACATGTTCTTTGGTTCGATACGGGTTCGATACGTAGCTTGATTGTTTTGTTCATTTCATATATACGCGCACTATATTGTACCAGCGCATGTTTGCATCATGACGCAAATAATTCAAACAAAAAACAAAAAAACGACATTTATCTTGTTGCATAACGAATTGCCTGTCGCACGTCAACCTCAGGCGACATTCACTGTGCGCATGTCCACGTGGCATACCGACTAATGAAAATACGGCACATTTTCTCATGCACATGTATATCAAGCAGTACTCCATGAATGCAGCCAGTCAATCGGCTCGCTACAGACGAGCAGATTCAATGCACCCCATCCAAGCGCGATGGCATACCAACAGACGTTGAGGAGGAGGTACGCGTGTACGCATGCAGGCAAATTCAGCAAGCAGGGATCCTATTACGACTTCCCCAAGTTGCTATGGCCACCGCACAAGTAATACTGCACCGGTTTTGGTTTGTGTCGTCTATGAAGCAATTTGATGTACGTCATGTCGCAATGGGCGCACTCTTGCTCGCGACCAAGCAAGTTGAAGTGCCAGTGCGCCTGCGCGAACTGCTTCTAGTATTCGACTTTCTGTATCAGCGCGGGCTTCATTATGCCAAAAGTTCGCCTGGTGTAAGGACGAAGGAGTCGCATGCCGGGGTACACGCTGTAGAGGCGAACCAAGAAAAGAAAGCTGCGCCAATATTTAAATACCAGGCATGTGACAGCCATTCAACGACGATGTATGACGCTAAAGACGCCGTCATGGTGGCTGAGATGCAGATCCTCAAGCGACTCGGATTTCATGTGCAAGTCGAACTGCCATATGCACTCATGATCAACTACATGCAGGTAATGGGTATCCTTGAAGTTCAACTGACAAGCACACGCGACCCAGATACCAAGCTCCATGCGCCACAAATAGCTTGGAACTATCTAACGGATGCGCTCCAGACACCAGTGTACTGCTTATTTCCAACACATGTAATCGCATGTGCCTCGATTTATCTTATGACGCTGCACCCGAACACACTCCATGAACCACTCCCACTGCCGCTTCAACCGCGGCCTTGGTGGGAAGTACTAGACTGCACACGCAACGAACTTCGTACGGTTGCTGCCTATATCCTCCGACTGTACGACACATCCACAGGCGGGACATCGCGAGCTGGGCATGGATTCGCTGTGCGTGTGCGTGAGGACGAAGGCGGCCTGGTGGACATTGCTAGTCGCACGGGAATCCGCGCATGGCTCGAGCATACAGAAAAGAATGCATAACCACAAACTATGCAGATCTAAGGACGGACGCAATACGCTGCTCCTCACGCAGCCTGTGCAACGTATTCACGGGAAAAGCTGCGCGGCATATCAAACAGGTATCACGCGGGGCACAGAAAACTACGTTTGAAATGCAATGGTACAATTGGAGCGGCGCTGGTTAGCACGAACAAAAAAGGCAGATAAAGAGCATGGGGAACACGTACTGCTGAGACAAACAGAGCACACATATCCGATGTCAACGTTATGCCGGTGACAGAAACAGGCGGCACGGAAATCGACATCATCGAGTGTGGGAAACATGAGCGAGCCTTCAATAGAGCGAGAAGGCAAGAACGTCGTCATTAACACCTGCAACAACCCCTGCAGGTTCGGTACATGGAAGTAGCGACCGCCTGTCAAGTGGCACGCTTGGCGCAGAAATACAGTTTCGTCCCCCAACAGCTTACATACATCGACTTGAATGCCTTGTTTCTGAGCGCTAAAGATGCAGTTCATCATAGGCACGTACTGCGCACTTACATCTGGCGTAGCACTCAAAACTAGGATTCTCTGGAGAAATGATGTGTTTATCCCGCGTCTTGTGCGAGCGCCTAGAGCGCCCGAATGCGGGTCTGTTGTGGTCGATTCGCTCAGCACAGTTGAGAGTCGGTGCATGTGACACAGCGCAAGCGCTAGTGCACGCACCATGCCAACAGGTCCTCGTGCGCCATCGCGGGCATCATCAAAGAGGGCACGCATACCATGGAACACGGCGTCATCCATTTGCTTGAAAGGTAAGCAAGCACTTACATGGGTATCTTGTGATGTGCGCCGCGAATGCGTGTCAGGGTGGACGTGAGGACTGGACGAATACAGGAGGCGTGCTGTGCCCGTTGCTGCTCCATAAACTACAAGGCCATTGCCATGTTGCATGGCAGTATAAGCATTAAGAAAGACCAATACAGATAAAATAGTATCTTTTAGAGTAGAGAATGCCACATCTGCCTGCTGTGAAGGTGTGCTAGAGGGTTCACTTTCCTTAGCCGTCTCTGAGACGTGTTGCCAGGCATATGCATTTAAATCCAGGATCACGACGAGAAAGTCGGGCGTCGCTCGGTCGACGGGTCCTTGCTCGTGTGTGGACATCGGCACGCCCACCCCGGCTATGTGATCGAAAGATGGACCATCACCCCTAGTGCTTCTACTCATCAACACAGCTGGGCAGGCCGAACAAATACGCGCTTTCGGTCTAGGATCAATAGGAAATGGAGATTGCCAATTGGCAACTGCAATTTGCTGGAGAGACTCATTTCGACCCGGCCTGAGTTGATTAGACTACGAGTGTGTCCCTGAATGGCACGTGGCCTCACTCATTTGAAATGAAAAATCCGCATGGATGCTGTCATGTGACAGCGGGGGGTTTGCTTCATCGCCACAATGGCGGACCCCGTGAGTGCGTGGCACAATCGTATCTACTCGCGTGGCTTCTGTTTGCAGGTGGAGAGTGCGTAGTTGGTCCTATTTTAAGAAACAGACGGATCTTGGAAGATATCGTGGCACTCGTCCCAATTGGCCACAGGCTAACGTTACTATTTTTTCGTCTACAGCATTTTTACACGCGCTGCAGCAGACCCCCGGCTATCTGTAATGCGGTGAATTAAAATCCATTCGTGTGAAGGATGCAGGGGAATGTGCCAAAATTGCGCTAATTCGTGAATTTCTTATCGCTGACTCATTCATATGCAGGAAAAGGCGACCATGCGGGAAAACCTATGTGAAAAACGTTGGGGAAATACCTAGCCAGGGCGCTACTCAGCCCAAGAAGTCGGTGGAGCCCAGCGAGTGCGGTTCAGAGTAATAACCAATAGTCCGCTGGCAAACGAAACACTTTTCCTGAGGAAGGATTTTGCGAAGTACATTTCGTAAAAACGCGTTTACAGTGATCTAACCAGGTCGGTCGATAGTGACTTCTTCCGTGTGCGTGTGTGTAAAGTCTTCTTCAGATTCACACATGCACCTCAACGTCACCGAGCCTAGGCTTTTAACGATACATTGAATTCGATCTTAGGTTCCGTCTGGGGTTGTGTGAATCAGGTCAGGCGCCCTTGATCAGTGAAGATCCATCATCTATTTTCCAGGACCCTGTCGCTGCGTCGTCCTCGCGCCTATTGTTTGTGTTCGTGAAGGTTGCAGGGCACACGCGTGGGCCTGACCTATATCCAAGCAGACGAGTAGAGCGACAAAGTGAATCTGTTCTACGCTTTCGTTTATGGAACTCGGGAAACCAGCAGCCCCCATCGGCCAGTCGAGCGACTCTGCGCGCCCCTGTTGCTCTAGTCGCTTCCATACTGCAGATGATGTGCACGCGTGCATGACAGATTCTAACAAAACATCTGCTCATACTCTGCACTTTGATTCGGCAGACATCCGCCCATCTCTTCAGCGAAGCAGCAGTACGCCTACGTCCAGTGGTCCTGCTCTCCGCTCGACATACCGATCCAGACTCTCCCTTTGCAATCAAATGCACCACCAGTATATCCAGACGGACCACGCGTCTCCTTCGGATTTACGGCATAGTCCTAGGGCGCACTCATTTCAGCTCGAATCCAATTCTTCGCTGTCTCACGGACGGAACCGACGCGTCTACGGCGCACCGCAGACGCTGTCTTCTTCGCGGCCGATCAAGCGTCCATCTCATCTGCAGCGAGAAAAACTTGTCCGTGCCGCGGACGATTGGGCCTTTTGTCCGTCAGACAGCTTACCAAGTCTCCCAGCCTCCCCAAGCCGGGTGCGTGCAGAGCACCATGCCAAAGATGTGAGCCATCGGCCTGAAATCTTACCCCATGGACCTTTCAAAGGCTCGTTTTCAGGCACACATGTGTCAAACCATATGGCACCACAGTCGCCCTCGTTCTTGATCCAGCGCTTCAATTTCAAGCTTGATTCGACTCCTCCCATGCAACCTAGTATTTTCTCATTTCAGGGTGACACTACACAACCACACATCACTAGCTCTCTTGCTTCTGTTGATTCTGATTGTCCCAGGCAAGTCCAAGCACTGTCGCCGAGTAGGATACCTCCAACAATGCGTCCCTTGTCACCTTTCACCATGGACCAGCCGTGTCATCCCGGCCGCATGTCACACCACAGTGATGGGCCTCTGTTGCCCGTTCAAAATACGGACTGTGACGCATGTGTGCAGTGCTATCAGCCTCAAAATAATAGCCCATGTGCACTAGAGCATGGCGCGCCTATCGCTCCGTTCCGTGTGGGTGATCGAATAGGGCCTGGACTTGTCCATGACAATGAGATTGTCCGCAAGGCACAGGCGAATGCTGGTGTTGATGGCAGGGAGCTCTCTGAATTCACAAAACCACTGGAAATCGTCAAGCTATTAGGACACGGGAGCTATGCTGTTGTGTATCTCGTTCGTGAAGTGATTTCAAGTTACGACACTTCAACTTTGTTCCCTTTGCCTTGTGTACCGTCAGTCACTTCGTCTGGGTCGTCGCCCTCACTTCCAACTAACGTAGACAAAGCAACGACAACAGCAGCAAATGCTCACCAAGCACAACATGTCGATACTGCTGCACTAGATTCGTGTATTGATGACTATGCATCTGTCCACTCATATGTTGCGCCTCCATCCAATCAGGCTAACGATTCACCGAAGGAGTATGCGCTGAAGTGCCTATCGAAAAGGAATCTGACGCCGGATCAGCTGTCTTTTCAACGCCTTGAGGCCATGATTCATCGGTCAATCCCATCGAATCCGAACATTGTAACACTGTACAACGTATACGAGACAGACAACTGGCTATTTCTTGTGCTTGAATATTGTCCGGGAAAAGACCTTTACTTTTGGTTGCAAGAGGCGAATGACTCGATCGGTAAGCCTGGTTGGTGCCACAATTCCTCCCCCAGCTCGTCTTTTCAACCATCGCCAAATGGAGATGCAAGAATGTCTCCATCGAGTCGGCGGGATGCAACTCGTTCAGCGTGGCTACTAATGTCGCGATCCCCGAACTCGCTTCTGTCGAAGTCGCGGCTCCAGCTCATCAGCACCATGTTTGGGCAGATGTGTGACGCCGTACAATTCTGCCATGATCACGGCGTTAGTCACCGCGACATTAAGCCAGAAAACTTTATCATCCAAGACTGTTCACAACAAGGCATTAACGACGATCGCGTCGTCGTGAAACTAACCGACTTTGGTCTAGCTACGGTGAACGAGCGATCAAGTGAATTCAACTGTGGTTCTAAGCCCTACATGGCGTTTGAGTGCCGACACGATTTAACGTCGACGTATGATCCAAAGCAAGCGGACACATGGTCGTTGGGAATTGTGTTGTTGAATCTGATTTTCTTACGCAGCCCATTCAAGGAACCATCTGCTCAACACTGCGCATCATTCTCCGCATTTTGCTTGAAGCCCGTGACATTTTTGATGCAAGCCTTTGACGGGCTCACGGAAGAAGTGGCCCATTTCCTCTGCGATCATGTCTTTTGTGATGTTACGCACGGTCAGCGTAGGCGGATTACACCTGGCGCTCTCGGCAATTGGGCCGCCGGCCTTCCTTATATGTTAGGCGTCCATCATACAACGTCGCATGGTGCCCATCACAAGATCGATGCACGCACGAACAATACATCTCTATTGAGTGTATCAGAACAAAATATTGGCTCTCTTTCCTCCCTGGGGTCAAAGGCAGCGCATGGAATGTCGCGATGAGAACAATCTTAGATTGTTGCGATCAACAGCCGGATTTCTTCATAAACTCCAAAGAGTCTGTTGTCGCGCTGCGATCCTTGTCAGTGGGCGGCTCTTGTTACCGCGGATATATGCATTCACCGTAGTGGATGCGCACAGCATACTTCACGATTTTTTTTTTCATTTGACCTGGAGTTGCACTTTTCTTGTCGCGTCCAGCTAATGTAACCTTTCTTTGACAACTGCACTGGTTTGTTGGTGTCTAGAAAAAAAAGAAACCATTTCATGACTCCCTAATGTTCTGCTTTGGTTTTACCGATTGAGCTGTCGAGGTGCTGATGCTCGTGGTCGTTGTTTTATAGAATGTGTAATTTTTGAAAGTTTTTGTATAATTTGCAACTTTCAATTCATTAATAAATTCATAATTTGCTGGCGCGGCGGTTATGAGAAAATTGTGTGTACACTTGATTCCTGGTCGATATCGCCTGATTTTTACATGTTTTGTGAAGGAGCCTTTTAGGCAGGAATTTTATTCAACTAAATCTAACGTTGTTGATCCAAGTGTAACGCCAAATACATTCCTGCCCTTCATCCACCCGATTTGGGAGTCACCATGTCGCACGGTCAATCTCAGCAAGTATGGGACACTGCCATGACGGGAAATGAAACCATCCGGCAGCACACGTTGAATACTGCTACATCACAAGAGGGATTCACGGCTGTGCAAGTGGCATTCGCTGTGCTGACAGTGATTGTAAGCCTACTAGCACTCGAACAAATGGTATACCGTATGAAGAAAGGCGGCCTTCCTGGCTCAAAATGGACCATCCCTATTATTGGAAAGTTTAAAGACTCGCTGAACCCGACGCTGGAAAAATACCAGGAAAGCTGGAATAGTGGTGCTTTGAGTGTCGCGAGCGTGTTTAACATATTTATCGTCATTGCGTCGTCCACGGACTACACGCGGAAAATTTTAAACAGTCCCACTTATGCGGAACCATGTCTTGTCGCTTCGGCAAAAAAGGTACTCTGCCATGACAACTGGGTATTCTTGAATGGCAAGACACACGTCGACTATCGAAAAGGTCTGAATACGCTGTTTACGAGCCGCGCGCTTAGCATCTATCTGAATATTCAAGAAAACATTTACAAAAAACACTTCGCTAAATGGGTAGCCATGGGTAGCAAGGACGCCGAGGCTTTCATGCTTCCGCTGCGAAATTTGAATTTGGAGACTTCTCTCCGCGTGTTCTGCGGCAACTACATTTCAGACGAAGGTGCGCAGCAAATTTCAGACGAGTACTGGCTCATTACCATGGCTTTGGAGCTTGTCAACTTCCCATTTGCTTTCCCGGGAACCAAGGTATACCGTGCTATCCAAGCGCGTAAGAATGCGATGAAGTGGTTTGAACACACTGCTGCAGAAAGCAAGAAGCGCATGGCTCTGGGTGAGGAAGTCACATGCCTAACAGACGCGTGGGTTAAAGCCATGCTGGATGCGCGTGAGGATCGTCAAAATGATGATCTTGGTGCTGAGCAGCGCCGTATTCTTGTACGCGACTTTTCTGACCGTGAGATTGGCATGGTATTACTTAGCTTCTTGTTCGCCTCTCAAGATGCTATGTCCAGTGGCTTGACATACCTATTCCAGCACCTTGCCGACCATCCAGATGTGCTCCGTAAAGTCCGTGAGGAACAGTATGCCATTCGCAATAATGACATTGACGCTCCACTCACCATTGACATGATCGAAAAGATGACTTATACTCGTGCGGTCGTGAAGGAGAGCCTTCGTCTGAAACCGCCTGTTATAATGGTGCCATACATGGCCCGTCAACCCTTCCCCATCAGTGAGACGTACACCGCACCCAAAGGCAGCATGGTCATTCCAAGCTTTTGGAACAGTTTGCACGACCCGACGGCATATCCGTCACCTGATGAATTCCGTCCTGAGCGCTGGCTGGAGGGTGCTGAGTCCCCAGCTGCGAAGCATCCCAAGAACTACTTGGTGTTTGGTAGTGGACCACATAACTGCATTGGTAAGGAATACGCCATGCAGCACCTTATTGCTGTAATGGGCAATGCGTCTGTTCTGCTCAACTGGGAGCATAAACGCACTGAATTGAGTGAAAAGGTGATGGTGATTGCTACGATATATCCTAAGGACGGCGCTTACCTCAAATTTACCCAACGTCCTGCTCCTCCGATGGATGCCCCCGCTGCTGTTGCGGCGGCTATGTAGGAGATATTGCCTACTGTAATGCGTGTCAGACAATCACCTATCGTTTTTGTTTCTTTTATTTAGTGGCTTTGTAGCGGACAAGAATGTTTTTCGTGCACGGACGACTTTGCATTTCTGAATGAATGATCAGTTTTCTGGGCGGCTCTCCGGCCTTCAAGCTCGTGTGCACTTTACGTACAGGTTCGAAATTTTCTAGCCAACTGAACGTTACGACAGACAAGGGGTATTTTCAAACACAGGTTGGGGTCTGGCAAATGCTTAACCCTCTCTCAATTCCTGCGCGTGCCGTACAATCAGCCATGTGCTTGAGCACACACCATCGGTGCATGTATATGCAGCAATGACACACGCCCTTGCGGCAGTGCCGTGCATGCACGTGGCAAATTCACAATCCTGCATAAGACATGCAGACAGTGGCCGCTTAGTTGGATGTTAATGTAGCTTGCAAGGCTCGTGCATGTGTCGTTCATTCATGCGTGGCGCGTAGGGTGTCGAGGACACGGCTTGAATTCTATCATCTGTCTACCAACCGACTATCTCATCCTACGACACTTTACGGCGCGCTTTTGGTGCGTTCGGTTCCCAACGACCTTAAGTGCTTTGCTGTTCTAGGTTTCATACGAACGGCATCTGTATTTGTGTGCGGTGTCTAGTGCCATCACTCAGACTCGTCGTACAACTCATTGACTGGGTGACTTTGTGGCAAGTGCCCAATATCTACTGGCATGGATCCCCGAATGCAAGGTGGCGCTGCAACGCAGCCAGTCCACCAGAACCCTTTCTACTCTTCTGGCCCTTCCTCGCCTCAAGGACAGGATCCTGCCATTGATGGGCAAGGAAGTCCGTTCAGTCCCAGCTCTCCCAATGGCGGTGGCATGCCCATGAGTCAGTCAGGCTATGCCGCCCAGCTTTCTTCTTTTGCCTACCAAGAAGCTGCTGCTTCTGGTGTGCGCCAGCGCGAACCATATCCGGCTTGGACCGTTGACAAGCAGATCCCGCTTTCAAAAGAAGAGATTGAAGATATTTTCATTGACTTGGCAAATAAGTTTGGTTTTCAGCGGGACAACATGCGCAACATGTATGATCATCTAATGATTCTGCTAGACTCGCGTGCGAGTCGTATGAGCCCACAGCAGGCCCTGCTTACTCTACACGCTGACTATATTGGAGGCGAGCATGCGAATTACCGCAAGTGGTACTTTGCTGCACAGCTCGATTTGGACGATGCGATTGGTAAGATCCAAAACCCTGGCTTGGCCCGAGCTGCGAGTATGGCGCAGCGCTCTGGTGCACCAAAGCGCGGCTCAGCCTTTCTAGGAACCAAGTCGCTTGAGAACGCGCGTGCCCGTTGGCGTGATGCCATGTACCGCATGAGTGACTACGATCGCATTCGCCAGCTGGCCTTGTACCTCATGTGCTGGGGTGAAGGCAGTCAGGTCCGTTTTGTACCCGAATGTCTGTGTTTCATCTTCAAATGTGCGGACGATTACTATCGCTCGCCAGAGTGTCAGAACCGATTGGATCCAGTTCCGGAAGGCCTTTATCTGCATTCTGTGGTGAAGCCACTGTACACATTCCTTCGTGACCAGGTCTTCGAAATCATTGATGGAAAGTTCGTGAAAAAGGAACGCGACCATGATCGGATCATTGGCTATGACGATGTGAACCAACTGTTTTGGTATCCTGAGGGAATTAGTCGGATCAAGCTCGCGAATGGCATGCGTCTTGTGGATGTGCCACCTCAGCAGCGTTACATGAAGTTTGACAAGATCGACTGGCGGAAGGCCTTTTTTAAAACATACCGGGAGTCACGCTCTTTCCTGCATCTTCTTGTGAATTTTAACAGAATTTGGATTTTCCATGTCGCTCTGTATTGGTACTTTATGGCATACAATGCACCCAAGGCCTATGAGCCCCACAGGTCTCCTACCGATGCCCAAATGCTAAGTGCTTCCGCTCTCGGTGGCGCCGTTTCTACATTTTTCATGATTTGCGCTACTGTCGTTGAAGTGATATACATTCCCACTACTTGGAACAATACCAACCACCTCATCGGTCGCCTGATTGTGCTAGGCATTTGCATGGCACTTATGATTGCACCATCCGTCTATATCTTTGGTTTCAACCGAGATAACCATATTGCTTATGCTCTCTCTGTTGCCCAGATGGTAGTGTCGTCTATCTTGACCGCCATCTTTGCAATCTTGCCTACGGGATATCTTTTTGGTGATCGTGTCTCTTGGCGAAGACGGAAATACATGGCCAGTCAGACATTTACAGCTTCGTACGCACGGCTACCCTGGACGCGTCGCTTCTTCTCGATTCTTCTTTGGGTTCTCGTGTTTGGATGTAAGCTGACTGAAAGTTACTTCTTCCTTTCACTTTCGTTCAAGGATCCATTCGGTGTCTTGGTGACTATGCGGGTGAAACCATGCCATGACCGGTACTTTGGTACGGTGCTTTGCTCGCTGCAACCAACCTTTGCTCTTTCGGCTATGATGGTAATGGATTTGTGCTTGTTCTTCCTGGATACGTTCCTTTGGTATGTTGTATGGAGCACAGTGTTCAGTCTGGGATGGGCGTTTTATCTTGGCTTGTCTGTCTGGACGCCTTGGTCAGACATTTTCCAGCGTCTGCCTAAGCGTATCTACTCGAAGTTGCTAGCCACGGCTGATATGGAAATCAAGTACAAGCCCAAGGTACTGGTTTCACAAGTATGGAATGCTATTATCATCTCAATGTACCGTGAGCATTTACTTTCTATTGACCATGTGCAACGTCTCTTGTATCATCAAGCCCCTGCAGAGAATTCTCCTCATAAGCGCACACTTCGCGCGCCACCTTTCTTCTTGAATCAGCTCGAGTCTGGATCCAAACCTGAGTTCTTCCCCAAGGGTTCGGAAGCTGAGCGTAGAATCAGCTTCTTTGCTCAATCATTGATGACATCGATTCCCGAACCTTTACCCGTGGATGCAATGCCGACATTCTCTGTGCTTACGCCTCATTACAGCGAGAAGATCCTTTTGTCTTTGCGAGAAATTATTCGTGAGGAAGATCAAAACACGCGTGTGACACTGCTGGAGTATTTGAAGCAATTGCATCCTGTGGAGTGGGATAACTTCGTAAAGGACACGAAGATATTGGCTGAGGAATCTGGTAATTTTGCTGGTGGAGCACCGTTTGGCTTCGAGGACGAGAAGTCGAATCTGAAGGGCGGTAAATCAGACGATTTGCCATTTTATTGCATTGGTTTCAAGTCTGCAGCGCCTGAGTATACTCTTCGTACGCGTATTTGGTCGTCCCTACGAGCACAGACGCTGTATCGTACGGTCAGTGGCTTCATGAACTATAATAAAGCCATTAAGCTGCTTTATCGTGTGGAAAATCCTGAGATTGTTCAATTGTTCGGTGGTAACACTGAACGTCTTGAGCGCGAGTTGGAACGCATGAGCCGCCGCAAGTTCAAGTTTGTTATTTCAATGCAGCGCTACTCACGGTTCAACAAAGAGGAAATTGAAAACACGGAATTCCTGCTTCGTGCGTATCCAGACCTTCTAATTGCGTATTTGGATGAGGAGCCCCCATCCAAAGAGGGCGGTGAGTCACGTTGGTTCTCTGCTCTTGTGGACGGACACTGTGAGCCATTGCCAAATGGACGTCGTCGCCCCAAGTTCCGCATCGAGTTGCCCGGTAATCCAATTCTCGGTGATGGAAAATCCGACAACCAGAACCACGCAATTATTTTCCACCGCGGTGAATTTCTTCAACTGATTGATGCCAACCAGGACAATTACTTGGAAGAGTGCTTGAAGATTCGCAATGTTTTGTCTGAGTTTGAGACGATTGACATGCCGACGGAAAACCCCTACGGTCCGGGTTACCATGTCTTTGACGAGGCACCGGTAGCTATCGTTGGTTCCAAGGAATATATTTTCTCAGAAAACATTGGTATTCTCGGTGACGTGGCTGCCGGAAAGGAACAGACTTTCGGCACGCTAGCTGCTCGTGGTATGGCACAAATCGGTGGTAAATTCCATTATGGTCATCCGGACTTTTTGAACTCAGTCTATATGACAACACGAGGTGGTGTGTCTAAGGCGCAAAAGGGTCTCCACCTAAATGAAGATATCTATGCGGGTATGATGGTTTTCCAGCGTGGCGGTCGAATCAAACACTCTGAGTATTACCAGTGCGGTAAAGGGCGTGATCTTGGTTTCGGAACAATTTTGAACTTTATTACCAAGCTGGGCAACGGTATGGGTGAACAAATTTTGTCGCGTGAATACTACTATTTGGGCACTCAACTGCCGGTTGATCGCTTCTTGACATTCTACTACGGACACCCTGGCTTCCATATCAACAACATTATGGTGATTTTGGCTGTACAGCTTTTCATGTTTGCGCTCATGTTTATTGGATCTTTGTATTCGACCGTTGACGTTTGTCCAGATACGGATGGAATTCCTTTTGTCCTCGGCTCAGGTCAATGCTACTACCTCAACCCTGTCGTGTACTGGGTCCAGCGGACGGTCATTAGTATTCTTCTTGTGTTCATGATTGCCTTCTTGCCTCTGTTTTTGCAGGAGTTATCGGAGCGTGGTGCTATCTCTGCGTTTGTCCGTCTCTTGAAGCAGTTTGTGTCGATGAGTCCTCTGTTTGAAATCTTTACCACACAGATATACTCAAATTCGATCATCACTAACTTGACTTTTGGTGGCGCTCGCTATATTGCCACCGGCCGTGGTTTCGCCACGACACGTCTCAGCTTCGCGCTACTGTACTCTCGTTTCGCTGGTCCCTCGATCTACTCTGGTATTCGTTACCTACTCATGCTTTTCTACGCAACTCTTACTGTGTGGATGCCCCACCTCATCTACTTCTGGGTTAGTCTGGTAGCACTCTGTGTTGCGCCGTTCTTATTCAATCCACACCAGTTTGCATTCTCCGACTTCATCATTGACTACCGCGAATTCCTACGCTGGATGGGTCGTGGCAACAGTCGCAGTCATGCTAACTCTTGGATCGGGTACTGCCGGCTTAGCCGCACCCGTATCACAGGTTACAAAAAGAAGCGTTTGGGTCATCCCAGTGAAAAGCTAGTTGCTGATCTTCCGCGTGCAAGCTTGAGGACCATCATTTTCCATGAAATCTTGGCTCCCATCATGTTGGCCGTCATTTTTGCCGTGGCATATGCCTATGTGAAGAGTTTCCCTGCTCCGGGACTCACATTTGAAGATGATCAATTCCAGGGTGGTATTTCTCGTCTTGCTATCATTGTCTTGGTGCCAATTGCATGGAATGCTGTGGTCCTCTTGACACTCTTCTTTGTTTCTCTTTTCTTCGGTCCATCGCTACACAACTGCTGTGCGAAGTTTGGCAGTGTGATAGCTGGTGTTGCACACGCTCTGGCTGTTGCCGGTCTGATTGCCACGCTAGAGTTCTTCTGGTATATTGAATACTGGAACACGGCTAATACGGTACTTGGGATCATTGCGATGATTGCTATCCAGCGAGCCATTTTCAAGGTCCTTACGTCTGTTGTCATTTCACGTGAATTCAAGCATGATGAGACAAACCGTGCATGGTGGACGGGTCGTTGGTATGGGCGTGGTCTTGGTGGTCATGCGTTTAGCCAACCGTTGCGAGAATTTATCGTGAAGATTATTGAGATGAGCATGTTTACGGCCGACTTCATTACAGCCCATTTGCTGTTGTTCGCTCTTTCTATTCCTCTTGTTGTGCCGTTCATTGACATGATTCACTCAATTTCTCTGTTTTGGCTCCGCCCATCGAAGCAGATCCATGCACCTATCTATTCCCTTCGCCAGCGTGCACAGCGTCGCTCGATTGTTCTTCGATATTCGATGGTGTTCTTGTTCGCTTGGATTGTATTCCTTGCTTTGATCCTCGTGCCTGTCATTGTTCAGGCAACAGCTTACAGCAATGGGGACAAGAAGGATTTGTGCCACTTCTGTCGCACGTTGTAATAAATTGTGTTTAAAAGAATTTTAAGTCTTGATGAGCTCACGCATCTATAGGTAGATTGTCTCATGAATAGAAAAAAGCGTCTTGCTAAATTATGATACTCTTGTGGAAGAATTCGAGGACTACACGCCAAACAAATCCGTGGATTAGGACGGTCGATCATTCAATGCAACGGTTCGAATAGAGTGTTGTTGGTTTTTACGTTAATATGGATGGGTAGTAAATTCCGAACTGTTAGTACATGTTGTTTCACACCGCACGATCCGCAAACTTGATGTGGCTGAGCAAGCATAAGATCCCTTCGTATGACCATGACCGTCAAACTACATGGGTGGAGGTGTTACCCCTCCAGGTATTGAGTGCTGTGTTCAGTTAGATTGGGGATATAGGTTAGGTGAACTTGCATTCGAAGAAGGTGCGGACTGAGGAAAATTTGGTAGCTGCTGTAGTTGCAACCATTCACTGCATTGATCTTGTGTGGCTGGCTCCAAAGACAGCATGTTGCAGATTTGCTCAAGTTCTGTATATGCCACAGAAACTCCACCGTTTTTTATGTTCGGTTTGGTCCTGACGCATCGCATCCATGTTCGAACAGCATCTTCCAGGACGCGCAAACTTGTGCGCATGGTTCGAAGATCAGTTCTTTCACTTCTGTTCCTGGTAGGAGTAATATAACACTGGCTTTCTTTTCTAGAAGATTTTGGGTCTAAAGGCCAGGCATATAGCGTTGTGGTAGGCCAATGCATTAACGTCACCGTATATTTCGATTGCATGTTTTCTCTCTCTATGCCAATAAGTGCCCACTCCGAGGGGTTGTAATCACGGGATTCTGTAGATGAAGAGCGAGTACGCTGGCTGCGAGATGCTCCGTATTGTGCGGGTGGTAACAAAATGCCTCTTCCTCTGGGCGAAGGTGGTGCCAGATTATCTAAAGGAACCACAATGGATTCAGAACTTGGACTTCTACTTTTCGATGAAGGTAATGCATATGTATGTCGCGTTCTTTGCTCCATGACGATCCCACCGTGCTTAAAGCCTTCCTATACGTGTTTGAACAGAATTTAGCCCTTAAGGCACAAAAAACGGAAACTCCGTGTGCAGATGCATGACTGCGCAAAGGCGGTGCAGACGGCTGGGTTTATACTTGATATCCACCCAATTTTCAAGTGGCAACTGGGCCGTTAGTTCAGTTGGTAGAATGCGTCTCTCCTATTGTCCTTTCACGAGGAGACTTAAGATGAGGTCCTGGGTTCGAGCCCCAGGCGGCCCTTCCATTTTGGAATCATGTTCCACAAAAGTCGAAGACTCTTCGATCATTGTGAGTTTCTCTAACGATTTACTTTTTTTACCCAATCGCGTGTGTCAATCCTTGCAAAGAACTCCGCACACGTCAAAGCTATACATTTTGTTTGTTTACTCCCTCACTAAAACGAGAGAAGTCCAAGCAAATCGCTATATTAAAAAAAGCAAGATTAAATTATCGTTATAAGTCATAGCATCGTGATTCGCATGCTGAAAGTGGCTTAATGTAGGAGGCTGAATGTAGAAAACTACGCGCTAATTCCTCACGTAAGCTGAAAAGATTCGGTGGCCTCACATGGCAAGTCGTAGACACAATTTCAAGATTTGGGAGTGAAGTGCAAGCGACTGTTAATACTGATGTTATTATAATGCTTGCTCCAGATTAGCAAAATAAGGAGTTCTGCGTGGTTTAGTGGCTATGACGGGGCCTTGTCATGGAACTGCGGCCCAGACCCGGGTTCAATTCCCGGCGCGGAAGCATACTTTTTGTGATTTTCCCGTCCCTACCAAATGAACTAAATAGTTCTAGGGAAACCATTAGGTCAGGTTCTGCGTAGTTTAGTGGTTATGACGGGGCCTTGTCACGGAACTGCGGCCCAGACCCGGGTTCAATTCCCGGCGCGGAAGCATGTTTTTTTTCTTCTCTTCTCGAAAAACGTGAGAAGAGTGGAAATAATCTCAACTGTTGCACAATGAACTATCAAAGAATGCCAGATTTAGGTGCTCATCATTTTTGAAGTGCTTTATGTTTGAGCTCAATTTCAATTCCGACGAGTGTATGGGCTATTTATGGCGAGGGAGAAATCCAATGTGAAAATGACCTATGCTCGAGTCGAACGCTTTTTTCCCCGACTTCGGTTCGACGTCGATGCCCAGTCACCACGCCTTGAAGTTTCATTCGGTATACTCGGGGTACGACCACTGATTGATGCCTCAGTGTTGTCAACCGCTTCATCTTGTGAATTTTCATCAGTTACATCGAGGACACCAGTTTGATTACGTTTTTTACCCCTGTTTGCTCGATAGTCTTGATTTTCGCGTTTAAGAGCCCAGCGCCTTAGCATATCCCACACATGCTTTCTGTCGCGCCGGACTTCTGCAAGCATCATGCGGACTTCACCAAGTCGCTCCATATACTCACAACTGTCAGCGTAAAGTTCGTTAAGACACTTCAAACTTGCATAAACAATATCACGCTGCTCTTCTGGCGATATAACGTATGTAGATGCAGATACAGAGCTGTTTTCAGGGACAGAAGGATCTTGCACAGTGGTCGGGACTGTGAGGCCCTCTTTCGTAACAAAAAGGTTGTTGATGTGTGCGAGTGGGGGGATGCTGTCCATTGGTTCCGACAGTATATTCTCGGGTTTGTGAATGTTCTGGGGCACAGGTCCTTCTCTCCCAGTCATACGTTCCATTACACCAAAACAACGGCCTAGCGCACAGCTCATGACGTGCTCATTCTCGAGAAGGTGAAGTGCCGTGCGATTTAATGCTGTCAGATGAGGGTTTCGAAAAATTTGTTTCAGTAGCTTACTTTCCAATAAGCCTCGGGCGCTCAGCACAGGTACGAGTAATGGAACGGCCATTGTTGACGCTTGAAGCGCATTGTAGCCTCCGTCTTCATCATCACTGTCATTTAGGAGCTCGTTTTGTTGCTCGGGGTTCCATGCACACATTCTCACACGTTTTGACAAAGGCTGACGGATACTACTGCCACCACTTCTTTGGCGCATGCGCTTATTGTTGCTACTGCTGGAAACCCGTGTACGCCAAATTCCTCCCATTCCACCCGGTGCCGAGGCTTCTGCTTCTAACAAAGCCTCAACACTGGCATGTTGCAGAGCATCAACTCTGCGTTCCTCACGTTCGCGAAGCTCATTCTCATAGCGTCTCTCAGTCCAGGCTCCTAGTTTGCCTCGGTATACCCAACGCATTCCATCTTGAGTGCGCAGCTTCTGACCTCTGTTAGTGTAGTCAGAGGGACCAGGCTCGCTAAGATCGAGCCAGTCATCTGCAGTTTCATTTTCTAAGTGGTAATGCAATTGGTCATTCTCGGGTAGGGAGCTAGAGTTTGTCAGTATCTCAAAATTTTTGTACATACAGCCAAAGCAAACGTTCCATCTCTTGCTGCTGTACCAAAGACGCATGCATTTCTGATTCGCCTAATGAGACAGGTGCCGCGGGGATGACACGGTGGTGTGTGTCATAGGCTGCAGGTGCGGACACATTGTGCAAACTGGTTTGTACAGATTCATTTGAAATAGGTTCTGTTGCTTCTTCAGTGAATGCATGCTCACGCAAGGCGACTACATCAGGAGGGTGAACACCATACCGCCCGTCCTCCAGCCTTGGCTCTTTCACGTGAGCAATGTGGTTGGCACGATGACCCGGCGGATACCAATGTGCCGGTGGTGTTGCCATCGGTACTTCGGTGATACTAGTTGAAACTTCAGGAACACAACCCCGCATGGAAGCACGCTCGTACTCAGTCACTTGTTTTGCGCGTAGTGGTGCCTCTTCGTCCATGCTTGTGGTGACACTACGAATCTTTGGGTTGCGGCGCGCTGCGTCCAGGTGCATTATCTAACTGAGATCGGGGCGCATACTGACAAAGTGAGACTCGCTGACGTAATGCGTTGGATACTTGTGTTTGAACTCTGTCACTTACGAAATATTTGCAGACCATGTGGCGACAGCATCATTGAGTCACGTGATATTATGTGAGAAAGCTAACTATACTGCTGGCATGCACAGCATGTATGTGATTGGTGCAGGCCGCAGCCCGGTGGCCAAGCTTGCAAGGCAGCTGCAAGTGCAAGTGAGTCTCTGCACCGGTGGCCCGCATCGCATCCTCTCTACATACAGATTCTCCTCTCGCTGGAAGAAAGGCTACGCGCGAACAATACGTACATTTTGAGTGTTCGGAGCCGCGCACCCCACAATAAATTGCATACGTCTAGAATCCAGCACATCCGCCTTGTTCCTTGCTTTGGCAGTGTTTCATTCGTGTTATTGACAGGACTGGCGTGAAAATGTCCACAGCTAGCCCATCGGTGCCTTCTACTTCGGCGACCCAATATGGCGCGTCGTCTGTGCACACTGCACAGCCTCAAGCGAATCACGGAGGCACTCCGTCTATGCATAGCCATGCGGGCACAACTTTGACGGCCTCTGATCCTCATGTTGGCCATGGGCCCGGCACCGCGGGTCTGTATCAGGACAGTGTAGGCCAAGGTCCTCATCACATCGCTGGCTCGTTCGCAGGGACGCAGTTAACGCCTATGACTTCACCATATGGCACAGCTGCGTATGGAGCCGCACAGCATCCTATGTACAGCACATCATATACGGGACACCCATATGCGCCTTATCCAAACTACTTTGGTCATATTTCTCATTATGGAGCCCATCCTCCGCATTATGCTAGTGCTGGATCCAGCCCTGCGTATCACACGCCAATCATGAGCAGCATGATACCTCACAGTGCCTATAACCCACATGCAGCAAGTCATATGCCCACGCATCATGCTCCAACCACGGCTGTACCAATTCCCATGGCTAGTTCATCCGCTGGCACGGCGACGCCTGCTGGACCGAGCATGGCGTCGAATGCTATGATGCCTACTTCCACTTATGGCTCAGCATCTCAATACAGTGCACCCGTTCCGTGGACTGGCCGGCATCGTGTAACGACCACGTTGTGGGAAGATGAAGGCACGCTCTGTTTCCAGGTGGATGTCAAAGGAGTTTGTGTAGCACGTCGTCACGACAATAACATGGTGAATGGCACTAAGCTATTGAATGTTTGTGGCATGTCTCGTGGAAAGCGCGACGGCATTCTAAAGAATGAGAAGGAGCGTATCGTTGTCAAGGTTGGAGCGATGCATCTCAAGGGGGTGTGGATTGCGTTTAGCCGTGGCAAGCAACTGGCAGAGCAACATGGAATTGCCGATATCTTGTATCCACTCTTTGAACCGAACATCCAGTCTTTTTTATATCATCCAGACAATTATCCTCGCACAGCCGCTGTTATGGCTGCGGCACAAGAGCGCCAAGCTCATCGTCATTATGGCATGGCGGGCGGGACGAGCGCCCCCGTCAAAGATGTTAACGGCAATGATATAAGTGCGAATATTCCCTTGCATTCTGGCTTGCCACATGGTCATTGGTCTGGCTCGCAGCTGGCGCATGATGCATCTGCGGCTAGTCCTGCTGGGACTGATACATCGATGCAGTATCCTTATGCGCAACATCATCCCCATTACCATCACCAAGCACAATCGATACCTCCTCAGGCTCACACTTCAGCGTCTCAAGCGCAGACTCCTACGTCTGGATCGGCCACAGCGCCGCCTGGCAACGTGTTCAGCCCACCTAATCCGGCCTATTCTGCCCAGGCAATGCAGCCAGCTGTCCGCCCAGCCCCAACGAACATGATGATGGACCGCCGGCTTGATCAACCCTCAGACGCATCTGGCATTCAACCACCTGGTTTATCGGGCGCAATACATGCACCCGGTAATGCGGCCAATGCACGCCGCATGCCGAGCCTGAAGCGGTCCGCAAGTGAACATGGCGCCCAGCTGGGTGACGTATCCCATCATGATGAGTTTGACCAGTGCGCAGGCAGTACAGCGGCTCCCGGCAGTGTTGTGTCTGGGAACGGTCCTCGGCCTTCCACTGACTCTTTCGCCACGAATGCGCTAACAACGTCCAACTTTTCACTTGACGACATGAAATCGGAAAAGCGTCAGAAAATTGAGTCGCCATCGGTTCAACCATCTTCGCTGGACATGGTATACCCGGGAGAATCGCGTGCATCTGAACCTGATTCACGCCCACAAGTTCAAGAAGAATAAGACAAAAAGCACGCAGTACTTCACTTAGTTTACAAAGTAACAAGTGATATGAGCAACTGCACAAAAAAAAGACATTTGCGGGGAGTCATAATTGGGTGATCTGCGATGACCCTAAACGAAATCTAAATAAATCAAAGATTCTAGAGAGACGTGAACTTGAACATTATCGATGGTGATGCATATCTGATGCTATGTATGAATAATTTTGTTTGCATATGTATCATAATCTGATGTCTTGTTGAAAACCTCGAGTGCGACGAAACTGCCCGCCCAACCTAAGCGCATGTCATTTCGATTGTTCAATCCCTCATATGATCTGATAGATGTATTTCTGCAATCATATTAAGATCCATGTTGCTTTTGAACTTGTATCTTACGCGCCCGCGCATTTTTTTGACCCTAGCGTGTTGCGAATAATTGGTGGCCTAGTTCTTCCTTTCGCGCAATCCGCGTTGGAGGGGAAGGGGGAGGATGGGCGTCATTATACTTGAGTTTACATCAATGTGCACCTATAGAAGCCACGGATGTGATTATATAAGCGCATTTACGTTAAACCATCTGCAAGGGAGCACTCAACTGTCAGCTCCATGCGCATTGGGACGTGTGTCGGCTGTGACACAGAAATTAGTGCGACGCGGTCGTGACATATGGCTCCCTCGTGTCAGCGAACCAAGTGTCTTGGGGACGGCTCACCAGTGAATGATGAAATCCTCATTGTCTGAGTGGGATCGTCCCAATCTCGCTGGCGTCGGCGTTAGTCGTTTTCACCAGACTTTCCCGCAGCATCGTCAGTTCGGCCCCCTTTTTCATGGCCCGAACAGTGTGTTGTGCATGGAGCGAACTCCGCAACCTGAATTCGTCGTTGCGACCGGCGTCGAGAATCAGCTAGCTGCAACACAGTCCCGATTAAGCTGCGGTAGTTTCCCCCATTTCGCGCAAGCGTCTCGTCAAGCGCGTGTCTTTACACCCACATCCGTTTTACCTGCTCACTCTCTTACACAGGCGCCACATCATGGACCGGTTTTTAAATCGATGCATGCCGAAATGCCGAGCGAATCTTGTCAAACAACAGGTCATTTCCGCGTCAAGAAACAGCCAACATTGCCACCATTGCCGCACTCTGATCCGACGCCTGATCATGTTTCTCCAATGTCGCAAGCGTATCCCGTGACACCGCTCCATTCAAAAAAGAGCAGCTTCCTAAGACAAGATGTAACAATCAATGACGCAACCACGACTTCGCAGTACAGTCCGGCATCACAGGTGAGTCTTTCCTCGAATGGAACGAACTCAGAGAACACATCTATGCCAATGACACCTGGGTATCCAGGCTCTTTCGATGACAAAAGGAAATCAACGTTTTCGACCACATCACAAGATTCATTAATCAGAACTTCGAAGGTGTTCGAAAGCAGAGATCTCGAACTAAAACGCATTTACAGGCAGTCAGGACTGGATGCACTTGACATGGCCTTTTGGACTGGCGATGGATTTTACAGCGATGACGATGACGATGTCAATAGTGGCGAATACACTGACCGGTTAGCTACTATCTCGCGCCCAACTATACATATGCCTAACTTGTCGGACCAGAATATGGACGTTGGGCGCAACATGAAAAATGTGTTCGCCCCTATGCTGGACAAGCCGCTTCCTCCACCTACAACAGAAGCCAGTAACAAACACGATGAACATATCGAAGAAGCCTTTATTGATGAATATCTGCACTTATTCGATTCAGAGCCGGAAGAAAGTTGTGACGTGGCTAGTCTTGCTGCCACTAGTGAACGATCACATTATGAAGATGACGAAATGCTTCGAGCGTCCAAGCGCAAATCGCATTTGCTATCCATCTATTCGCGGAAAAGTGGCTCCTACGAAAAACGTCGGCTTTCGCCGCTGCACCAGACACCCAACGAAGACCGATTATGCTCCCGTTGTGACCAAGTAGTGCTTGGTCCTGCGATGCGCAGCTCAAATGGCGCTTTCTCTGGACTCTACCATCCCGACTGTATTCGCTGCGCGTCCTGTCATCAAAAGCTCCCAGACTCAGATATCTTCGTCTACAAAGACGAAGTGTATTGTCGCCAACACTATCATCTGCAAAGTGGTTCGATATGTAAGGGATGTGGCCAAGGTATCACTGGAGTGTATCGCAAAACAAGTGGAAATGCTGTTTTTCATCCCTCATGTTTGGTCTGTGCATTTTCAAGTCATTTGGGTCGTTGTGGAGTATTGCTGGACGATTACTATCTCATCGACCATCGCATGTATTGTGAAGGTCATGCGCGCAGCATTATAAAGGACCATGGTGTGCGTCGACTTTTTTGAACCAAAACGTTTTTTTTCTTCAAATTCACTGTCATACTCTGTGCACTTGTTATTTTTACCATTCATTCATAGAACTGCGCTAATTCACTTCCACGTTCTTTCTAGAAATGTATTCAAAACCATTTGCGGGTATGAGTTCATCTATTAATTTTGTTCGTTGTCATTTCTAGGTTCTTGATTTTCTAACACAACGTTTGGCGGAGTAGTGATGCTATATTTCGGTCACCTCTTGAAATAGATGAAGTGGAGTGTTGGAAGTGTGGAGGAGATTACAATACACGATTGCACGCGCTGATTGTCCGCGGCCCGAACCAATGTGATTGAGGAAGTGACTTGAGAGTCGGATTTCATGGTCCCTCGTGATCTGGTGGAAGAATCAATCGCAACGGCTTCGTCAAATCCTATGTCTGAGCCCTGGGAGGCTTTTCTGCGAAATGACAACATGTTTGGAAGTTCAGCAGCTCCATCGGACCTCTTCGAACAAATGCAGCTCCCTCAGCAATCCACCCGAGACAATCTGATCCCTTTGTACGACTATGATGACATGCAAGAAACGAGGACAAAACTATCAGAGGATACCGTCGAGTCAATTCTGGCATCGAATGAAAGTTTAAAAAATACGATGTATGGCATTTCTGAGCCAATGATTGATCTAACACCGACAACGAGTGTTTCCGATATGTCCTTATTTGGTTTGTCTGCTTTGCCACTTGCGCCAACTACAGACAGCATCTCTCAGGATTTCCTAGTGTCGTCACCCTCCAGCTCGAGTGGGACGTATCCTTATGAACTCTTCAATATACCCTCGCCGCTTCCGGGAACTGTATATCCTCGTTCTCCTACTATCAACCATGCTATGAGTGATGAAGACTCACCTAGAAATACTTTTGGCATTATGAATAGTGCTCCTTTTGATTTGCACAGCTTAATATCGGACACAGTTCCTATCACGCAAATGGAACTGGGCCTGTCAAAGGCTGATGTACACTCGGATACCCAGCACTTGTCCTCGCTTCCATGCCTGTTGCCATTTTCATCATCATCTCAGACCGGCGCGTCATCATCTGGTCAGCCTGATTGTCAAGAAGTAAAACCTTTATACGTGGCAGCAGATTCAAATTTTGCCGCTCCGCAATGTATGAATAACATTGGAGCTGTTGTATCGCCGGTTGTCAGCAAACAAACTGCAGCTGAAGCGAGTCTCGGAACTGTATCCAGAGCCCTGGCCTCTGTTCCTAAGAATTCCTCAACATCTATGTCCGTTACTGCGTTCCCTGATTTAGGTTTTCTCAAGCTTCCAAAAGCGCAAAAATTGTATGAATGTCCTACTTGCTGTAAGGTATTTGTCCGTGCGTACAACCGGAAGAAGCACATGGAGACGCACGAAGCTCTGGAAAATCGATTGCGTCCTTTCATATGCTCATATGCTGGTTGTGGTAAGTCGTTCTCACGAAAACATGACATGAACCGGCATTACATGGGCGTCCATTTTGGTATACGGAAGACGCCCACGGACTCAGCTCAAAATAAGCGCAGCAATAATACAATCTTAGGTGTGAAGCCCACGATTGCGTCTTAACTGTACATAGAGCAAAATGCATGCGTCTGCTCTTGTAACAGATATACCCATCTATTATCTTTCATTTGCTAGAAATCAATGCTACTGTCGCTTTGAGCGTCCCATTCGTCTTGATCCGGATATTCATTACCATAGTAATCTTCGTTATTACTGTCTTCATCTTCCATATCGCCATCTCCCGAATCGATCTCCTCAAGTAAGAGGTCATCTTCAGTGAGGCCTTGAGCTCCAATCGGTACCGCTACCATAGACATGTGCCCATGTTTGTCCATGGTAGTGCGCATATGCATGGGGAAAAACGATGCATCATGAATCCAGTCCATGTCATGGTCATCATCTGGGGTATTCAGGTGCTCAAACCCTGGTGCGGACGTTGTGGATTCTGTGCCATATCCCTTCGGTCTCAATGGGACAGGGGAAAATTTATCGAAAGGTCGTGAACCACTGGACGCACGCTCTACTGTGGGAACACGGCATTCAGCTTTGATTGATGAAGGTCCACGTGTAGCCTCACTCTTGAGGGCCTCGGGGTAGTAGATATCATACACATATTCATTCGTGCGTTCCGAAAATGGAGTCTCTTCCTGTAACGTAAGAGATACATCATTGACTTTATAAGCGCATCACCATGAAGTCACGTACACTTCAAGTAATCTTTGAGAAGGTCTGAAAACTTGCTCATATTCTCATTTGAATCTGGATTTTCTCTTCGAGGACGTTGAAATGGTACACCTTCATTTTCATTTTCTTCTTCTGTCTCGGACCCGTCTTGATTGTATTTACGCTTCCATTTCATTCGACGGTTGGTGCTATCCCATTCTGCCTCAATCACGCGATTCTCGTGGACTTCCCTCGGAAGCTCGGTTGATCCGACTGTTTCTTTTCTTCGAAAAAAACCTGTTCACTGTTAATTGAGCCATTGAAAATGCAAAAAAGAAAAGGAGTTGGGCATACCCTGATTTTGTGAGGTCTCTTCATACTGTGTTTCTCTTCGTTTGACTTGCTGCCAAGGTGCATTGAGCTGGAACATGAAAGCATCCACTGGATCTTCTGTTCTTTTTCTCTTAACACGAAGCACTGCAGTTATATTACTTCCCGGCTTCATCTCGGCAATGCTATTTCTCTTCGAATGCATAACTCGCCCTGCCAGAGATGGGCTGCGAGGCCCGAGCTTTTCAACAAAATGGCGTGTACAACAAAATTTGCTTCGTGTGGCGCGTCCCTGACAAATATTACATAATCCGAGACCGACACTTAGCCACGAGTGTTGTGTGTTGTTCCGCGAGTTCACAGGCCGCTAGTTTTGGCCATCTCCGCTCAAAGCACAAGGGGACGTGTTTATTAGGAGAGTGCACTGAGAATGGTTGCTAATTCTGATATATACGCGAGTATACAGGAGCACCTAGAACGCGGTCGCTTAAATTCAACGGCTAATCACGGACCAGTCAGTGTGCTGCCGCCGACGACATACACGAAGAACACGCACGATCAACTTGTGACACATCAGTCAAGTAGTGGTGCACACAAAGCAGACATGGATGAGGATTTTGAAAGGAACAGTGCGTACAATTTTCCGGATGCTCCAGGACATTCTTCGGCTCAATCACTTCATGAACCAGAGTACTTGCTGCCTTCCACAACAGAGCCAAGATTCACCGTGAATGGCGACGGTTGGGGAATGAGTGACGTAGATCTTCCTCTTAAGCATGATCCCATGATCCTGAGAACAGACAAGGATGAAGAAGTTGATGTATCAATGAATTATGATCCTATATACCCAAATGCGTTTGGATCATCTCGTATACATTTGATGGACGGAGACAATGATACGATTGTTCGGGAAAGTCAACGAGGCAGATTCACATGGTCCAATCGTGACAAACTCAATCAAAGAGTGCATGATCGTGAGCATGGAGTGGGTCGACAGGCTTATCCTTACCTTACATGGCTTATGTCCTTTGGTATAGTCGCCGTATTTGTGGCGGAGCTCATCTTGTCGAAGGAACGCACAGGCGAAGCGATCCAGATTCACCCAAGTGTCCAGCCAATGCTTGGACCTCCAGCTGAGTTTCTCATTTCTTTTGGTGCGCGTTTTGTTCCTTGCATGCGCTCTGTTCCGGGTCTGCCGCCGACCAACATGATTCCTTGCTTGAAAGAATCGACGTCATCACAACAAAAGTTTATGAAGGACCAAATGTGTTCCCTTGCACATATTTGTGGGCTTGATGATCCGAAAAATCCTAATCAAGGTTATCGCTTTGTCTCGGCCATCTTTGTACACGCTGGTATCGTGCACATTCTTTTCAACCTTATAGTGCTCTTAACGCTATGCTGCCAGATTGAGAAGCTTATTGGGACTATTGCATATGCGATTGTGTTTATGGCCGGTGGTATTGGTGGAAATCTTTTGGGCGGCAACTTCGGCTTGATTGGGCAACCAGCGCTCGGTGCCTCTGGTGCAGTCTATACATGCATCAGTTTCGAGATGATCGATCTGATTTACAATTGGAAGTATGAGATAAAGCCTAAGACTCGACTGACAGTGTCAATCATTTTTGCGGTTCTTGGCCTGGCCCTAGGACTACTGCCAGGGCTCGACAACTTCTCCCACATCGGTGGATTCTGTGTGGGAATTCTTGGTGGCATGGTGTTCGCACCGTCAATCCACTCAACAAAAACACATATGTTTATCAACTGGCTATGCCGCTTGATCGGCATGGGTTTGTTAATTGCTTTCATTGTGGCGCTAGTGTTGAACTTTTACCGCAATGATGACCCGGCTACTGCATGCAAATGGTGTCGATATCTGTCATGCTTGCCGATGTTTGACGCCTGTCGTGGCTATGGTACGTATTATGAATTGGGGACGTGTGCTTACTCACACCTCAGGTATATCAACTACGACTTCAGATGGCGATTCTACAACAAATTAACCACGAAAAAACGCTTACCATCATCAAACTACCTTTCTACGTCTCCGTTTCTCTCTCCCTTGTTTTGTGACCTTCTGGGTATCTTGTCTGTATGAAAATTGCATATGTTTACTTTCGCCACCACCATAGAAACACAAAAATCCAAATGACCAGGATAATGAACAACATCATATTGCAGAACCATCCACGCTGCCGTCGCGCCATGACCATCATCTTGCTAAACGTCGTTCCCAATAGTGCGCCCGTATTAGAGAAGACGTCATTCTTTCATTCTTTAGTTTCAACTCGCCTCAAAAGTGCAACACATACTAGTGAGTTCATTTCCATAGTCGACTCTCGCACCTCGTTACCGATGCCGGTGGAGATCTATCGGATCGTTAGTCACGACTTGTTCCACTTGCGATACATACATCCTTTAAAAGCTTGATGCGCTCACTGAGGCCTGACAGGCGTGCGTCGTTCTGCTCTTCCAAATCGGCCGCGGAATTTTGTTGGCCAGCCGTACCGGAAAATAGGCTAACCAAGTTACTGCGTGTACCAGGTGGATGATCTTTTTTAGAAGCACCCTTTTCTCCGGAGAGAATCTCGCTTGAGCCATATGGATTCTCAAATGGCGAGTCAGAACGCCAGGGCGTCTTCGTCGCTCCCACTTGTGGCATGGTATTTGTCGAAGTCGAAGTCGGGTACGCATATACTTGTCCTGTTAGCAATGCGTGCCTATCAGGCACGGCTGCATGACGCCTATTCATAGTATCACCACCCTGTTGCTTGTCGAGTAATTCTTTCGTGTAATACGGTCGCGCAGTTCAGCGTCTCTTCACGCCGACCAGGGGGACGTGTCGTGTTGATGTTGTTACCGGCCCACTCCCTACTAGGTAGACATGAGTTTGATGCACTTGGACCGCGCAGGTGTATACGTTTGCGTGCACCCACGTGACTCTTATGAAGCCTGACATCTGTGCGTCCTCCCCAACACCTAATCTCAAACAGAAAACACTCTCCTCCCAAACTATTCTTTCTATTCCTCCACTAGTCGACAGGTGTGGACGCCCAGGCCTATTGACATTTTGACTCTAGGGAATTACTTTGAGTTTTGCTAACCAGCAACCCAACGTGCAACCGATTTCTCTTTTTTTTTTTTTGGCGCAGCAACTTTGGGTTCGTGTCTGGCCCCCAAAGTGCGTGGTGGTGAGTGGAGAAGGTGTGAAATATACAGACCAAACCGGCCAGGTAGCTTGTGAACTGTGGTTCCCCCGTCGGTAGAAGTAACCGATCAAAAACTCTTGCCAGCAGCAAGTTATAAAGTGATACCCAGTATGATGTTGGGGTTGTCGCGCGAATCAATATCCAATGTGACTGGTACAGCCAGTCTGCTAGTTTGGATTTTCGCGCAATCACCGTGCGTATGACTTTATCTGACTGACATCTCTAGACAAATCTACAAGAACTTCCGCACGAAAAGTGTGGATGGTCTATCATTTGTCTTTCTGTTTCAGTGGACGATGGGAGATCTTACAAACTTAGTTGGAGCATTCCTTACTCGCCAACTTCCTATTCAAATTGTAATTGCCGCTTACATGCTCGTGATTGACGTGTCTCTATGTATTCAATATGGCTTATACTACCAGAGACCGGAGAAAATACAGCGCGTGTCAGGATTCTCTGCAGAACGCTCGCCATTGATCTCAGGACCCTCTCGACATGCTCGTGCAATGTCTAGAGTCCACTACAAATCACGCGGGCACTCCCTTGATCCCTGGCTCGTTTATCGAGTAAAGCCACACCGTACAGCGAAACGGTCTTATGGTTATGGATCTACTCATCTTCAACCAGAAAATTTGCCGATCAACACAAACTCTCGAAAAGCTGCCACATCGCTTGATCGCGGGCGCAACCGAGCCACACGACACATTCGCGGGTACATGTCTCGCTCCAACACGTTGCAGGCGCCTAGCAGGGTCGGTTTAGATGCTGGATCACTAGATATTTCAGGCAAAATGCGGCGAGAGCATGGGCGCTCCACTAATGGCTTGCGTCGTGGTTCTGTAATGGCTATGCTTAGTGTCGGCATGCTGGTATCCTTGGGACCCATCAACATGCACATGCGTCAAAACGCTCCGCCTTTAGTCTCGTCAACGTCGCTGATGGCGGCGCCCACGGTCGTGGCTGCACAAAAAGGGATACCACCGCCTTGGGACTTGTTCTCGGGTGCTGTGAACATATCTTCGTCGCCTATATCAGCAGCTCCTACCACTGCTACGACTGCTGTACCATTACCCGCACCTCGCTATCCAATTCTTCTGTACATGCCAGACATGATGCTATTTAGACGAAGACGCCGACAACCACATGAGCCACCTCTTCCGCTCAGCGTTGTGATAGGCCGCATTTCTGCATGGCTTTGCACTTTACTGTACATGACGTCACGTTTGCCTCAGATTTGGTCAAATTTTCGACGCAAGTCTGTTCGTGGTTTGTCCATGCTCTTGTTTCTTCTTGCCTTTATCGCGAATCTGCTGTATTCCATTAGCATTGTTTCGAATCCAAAAGCTGTGGGACCGGGCAGCTACGACTACTTGTTGGAAAGCTTACCATTCCTGCTGGGCAGTAGCGGCACCCTGATATTCGATGTTGTCATCCTTGCACAGTATGCAATGTGGTACGAACGTCCTGTACCCAAGGCACGTTCAACCATTCCGGCCTAGCAAAGTCAATGTCCAAGTGTATTCATGTATGCAAATATGGGTTGAGTACTGCTTTTTGAGCGGCGTGTATCGCATTATCACATTAGATGGTCGCCGTGATGCAACTTCGTAATGCGTCGGGGGTCGGCCGTGCAGCTATAGCATGCGGTTCGAACCCGAGGTTCTGGCGCACCCATTGGGCCGTTGTTGCACCAATACATGCCACTTTGGAGCCCATTTCTCTCTCAAACGGCACGATCCACCGGCGCTGTGTCAACTCAGGCAGGGCATAGTTTCCACCACTCGGCGAAAAAAATACAATCCAATTTGGCTGTGCTGGCTGAGGTGACTGGAATGACTCCGCTGATTGAATGGGTGGCCGTAACCAAAGGTCTGTCTCTAGTTCATGTTCGGCTGCAACGGGCTCGTATCCAGTCATGACGAGTCCCTCACGACGGAGTTGCGATGAGAAACTCGAGGGACGGCTAGAAGATGCAGTTGACATGTGCTCTGGCAAGTCGCGATCAAGGAGAGCGCAATTTGCTTCGAAGCGAGGATGTTTGCTTGTTTCATAAACGAGCAGCTCATGTAACGCGGCAGGAGCATGGTGGGCCCGTAGGGTGTCGAGCAAGCTGCTGGATCGCTTGTCACCGACTAGATACAAAAATTCACATGGCTTTCCAAGTGTATGAATGTCTTTGAGAATAACATCACGGGCAAGAGATTCGGCATTCCCTGCTTGTTCGCCGCGCACATGACTGGGCTTGAATGCAGTAGGCACGGTCATCTCACGCACATACTTGGCCGTCGCAGGTCCTACGACGTAGAATGGCATGTTGCTCCATGCACTAGAAGTATTGCTAAGATTATTGTGATTTCCTTGAGATGCCATTTGTTGATACACACGTATACACGTGTCATGATAGGCCTGTGCGGCTCTTTGGCTCGGAAGAACGATGCCATCAAATGATGTGGAGCGCTCATGCACACGATGTATGATGCCTTCTAGTTCGTTGATATGCACGGTTTGATGTGTGAGGATCGGGAAGCTTGTAATACAAAATTCACGCTGGTTCGACTCTGTGCTGTACATGTGATGCGTCATAAGGTAGTCGTGTTTGCTTGTAGACTCGGGCCCTGTACGTGCAGAATTCAACTCTTCTTTGGCAGAATTATCAAGCCCCTTTTCATTACCACTAGCAGTGCGATAGCAAATGTCTCCCCAAGCAGATTGCTGTTGTGGTTCGGATCGCGGTGAACCTGGCGTCGAGCTGCGTGTGTCCAGGGCGGATAGTTCAAACGATGGTAGACAAAAAGGGCCAAACGTATCATGATAAGGATCTGTGCCCTGCAGGACGGACACTGGCTGTCTCAGGAGCAAAACGCTAACCGGCTTTGATCGATGTGGCATGTGAGCAACCGTCCGGACAATAGTGGGGAATATTGCCCTTAGGTATGTTGGTGTTTGGCTGACCAAGCGAGCCGCCAACGACGTCCGTGCATCTCACTACGAGTCCCTCAAATGAGTTCGATCACATATACCCACGTGGCGTAGTTTTGGGCGCAAGCGAGGAACGATCGAGAACGTGGGCGTGCAAGAGAAATGCCTTTCGTCCTAGTCGGAGTGGAGGTGAATGTGGGCTCGGGGCGTGTGTTCGCTCGACTCCCACTGATTATCGCGCTCATGTGACCGAAGGTGTGAGAACCTGCAGCGCGGCGCTGAGTGGCGGGGCTCATCGGCTATTTCGGCCGGCGGCATGCCCGAACCGCAGGCCGGTGATGCTGTGGTATAAAACGGACCGAGAGCGTCGCGCAGACTAACTTTTTTGTTTCCTTCATCCAAACGGGCGAGACTCACTTATTCATATCTACCCGTTATGTTGACACTCACCATTCCTCGTGTCGCCCTTCGTTCGGCCACAGCCCCGCGTCAGTTTGCTGCCGCAGCCGCTGCAGCTTCAGCAGTTCGATTTGCGTCGACGAAGACGCTTACTGAGGCTGTGAGCGAGACAGTGCCGGCCAAGCGTGAGCAGCTCGCTAAGCTGAAGGCCGAACACTCGGAGGCGAAGCTTGGTGATAGCACGGTGGGCCACCTGCTGGGTGGTATGCGTGGCCTCAAGTGCATGCTGTGGGAAGGCTCTGTGCTTGACGCCGAGAGCGGTATTACGTTCCACGGAAAGAGCATTCCCCAGTGCCAGAAGGAACTGCCAAGTGCAAAGGACATTGGTCGTCCTGGTAAGGAGATGTTGCCTGAGTCGATGCTTTGGCTCCTGCTGACAGGCAAGGTTCCGACGGTTGAAGAAGCGAAGGGTCTGTCGCAGGATCTTGTCTCGCGCGCTAAGTTGCCGAACTACATCGAGAAGCTGATTGACACGTTCCCCAAGTCCCTTCATCCTATGACCCAATTTTCGACGGCTGTCGCGGCGCTCAACCACGACAGCAAGTTCGCTGCCGCTTACAACGCTGGTGTGAAGAAGACGGAGTTCTGGCAACCAACCCTCGAAGACTCGCTTGACCTTATTGCTCGTCTCCCAGCTGTTGCTGCCCGCATTTACTACAATGTGTTTGGCAAGGGTGACGGCAAGCAGAACGTGGACCCAAGCATGGATCTAGCGGAAAACTTCACTCACATGCTTGGCTATGGTGACAAGGAAGGTCTCGTAGACTACATGCGTCTGTACATCTCAGTGCATGGTGACCACGAAGGTGGTAATGTGTCGGCCCATACGGCTCACCTGGTTGGCAGTGCCTTGTCGGACCCATACCTCGCGTATTCTGCTGCGTTGAACGGTCTCGCCGGCCCTCTGCACGGTCTTGCTAACCAGGAAGTGCTGAACTGGATTCTCGAGCTCGAGAAGGAGGTTGGCTCTGACCCAAGCGACCAGCAGATCATTGACTCGCTCTGGTCGACGCTCAAGAGTGGCCGTGTCGTTCCTGGTTACGGCCACGCTGTCCTGCGTCAGCCAGACCCACGTTTCACGGCTCTGTCGGGCTACTGCGACACTCGACCTGAGCTTCAGAAGTCGCCAACTGTCAAGCTTGTTCAGCGCCTCTCGCACCTTGCTCCACCAGTGTTGACGGAACACGGCAAGACGAAGAACCCCTTCCCTAACGTGGACGCTGGCTCGGGTGCGCCTCTGTACACCTACGGTCTTGACGAGTTCAAGTTCTACACGGTGCTCTTCGGTGTGTCTCGTGCCTTTGGTGCATTGCCTCAGCTTGTCTACGACCGTATGCTTGGTCTCCCCATTGAGCGTCCCAAGTCGCTTTCGATGGATGCTCTCGAAGCTCTCTTGAAGAAGTAAGAGGTGCCCAGCATGTCAAATTGCGACGTATCATAGCGCCATATGGCGTTTCTATGATAGTGTGATAGTCCTTCATTGCTATTGCAGGCTCCATGGTTGCTTGTAATTTACTTGGACGTACTTATAGTTGGGGTCTTTGGTGGGCTCATGTCACTCACCACCTTGTATGTACATGTGAGCAAAAGCAGGTGTATCTTGATAAGGTTTTATGCGAGACACCGTCCAGAGTTTGGACACTGTGCTTCGAGCGTCAATGAAAGATAGATCAGCGATTCTGAACCATTTTTGAGTTACCCAATAGATTTATACTATACATACTTGCATCTCTTTCCCTATGCATATAGTTCTTGTTCATTTTGCTTTACCCTTTCTTTCCTTCCCCTCTCATACGTCGTTGACATGTTAGTCAAACACAATGACGGGATTAATGTGATCCATCGGAAATAAGTAATTACCTGCAGCTGCTTCGCGCTCCAAAAACTCTGTCGGATGCTCAATGAGGGTACCACAACACATCGTCAGGCGATCAATCAATGCAGCTGCCTCTTCTGATGTAAGTCCCCCAGGTCCTGAGCTTGTCACATGCTCATAATGTTGGATTGCTGTCTTGTAAGCGGCCCAAGTCTTGACCTTATCGTCAGGCACGCAATGAAACACATCGCGGAAAATGCTTGTATTATGAGCAGCAACCATTTTCCACACAGAGTCGTAGCAGGCGAGCGGATCCAGCAAGCTGTTTGGAAAGAAAGAAGGCTTCGTAGATCCATGCAGATCTGCTGTGCTTGGGACGACCGTGGACATGATTCTGGTAGCCTTTGTCGCCGAAACAGTCGTTTCATCAACCATTTCTGAGCTGGTGGTGTGTTGCAACACAGGCGACGTAGCAGACAAGTGTTCGAGCACACCAACCTCAATCTGGTCGACATCAAGTCCCACATGTTCTCGCATCAGACGGACACGAAGTGTATGAGGAAAGCGACCGACCTTGTACGGTCGGCCAGCCATACTTGAAGGGATCATGTCTTCGTCACGTACAATGCAAGCAAGTTCGGAGTCACGGTCGCCCCGCTGACTGCGTTCATTGATATTGGCACTCCCAATAATGGCAAGTCGATCGTCCGCGATAAGTACTTTGTCATGCAAGTATACTTGCTCGGTTGTGAGCTGGCCATGTCGCATGCGGCCCCAAGCACGCAAAGAAAAGAAGCCAATGTACGCGTGGGGATCGATGCCAACTGACCGTAGGCGCGCGAAGATCGAATGGGGGCCACGTGCAATCGACAGGTACTGCAGCGATGAGATGAGCCGCACAGAGCCGCTTTCAGCATGATCGTACGCCATTGGGAAGCCGGGTGTGGCGGGTATCACGATAATCGCACGCCACGGTGTTTTATCGCGGTGTGCTCGAACAATTCTCTCAACGAGTGCAAGGCCAATGCTATTCTCGATTTCTGTGCTGTCCATGATCGTGGATGATACAAAGAATTGGTTCTCCACATAAACAAAGTGATCACTTTGCTCGATGGCCTTCAGGTAAGCGGTCTGGATCGAATGCTCAATCATCTTGGGCGTGCCAAGACTCCAAGGACCTGCAGAGCGGCAGATTTGCACCTCACAGGTGCCACGCAATCCGTAGTGATCAAGATCTTCTGGCTTCAGGTCGGACGGTGGAAGCAAAAAATCCATGCGGCGCGTGTGTTTTTTGGTGCGAAGTAGCATGTTCCACCGCTGGCAAAAGTGCCGACACAGATCTCGCGCGGGTTGACCCATGATCTGCACACCTGTGTCATGCCAAGGCATACGAGGCACCTTGTCGCGTGGAATCAAGTCCATTTCTGGCTTCGAAAGCGTCTGCCACTCTACAACACGCTCATTGGCATAATCCTGCCCGGGCCATATGTGTGCTTCGGCGCCGTTTCGCACAGGGCCGAGAAATTTTGGATCTGCGCCTGAATGCCCTTCAATCTCGGCATCATCAACGAGCGCATGTGATGGTGTATCGTAGCGACCAAAGCACAAGTCAAAGCCGCCCATAAATGCGAGCATTTCGTCAATGACGCATAGCTTCTCATGGTGCGCCCAGTAAAACGTGCCAGTTTTTAAATGGCTCGGCGAGCGCTGCACGACAATGTTGGGATGCAGAGACATCAGGCGTGTTTTTGCATAGCCGGAATCCGTGGGCGTGAACTGATTTGACACCTCGTTGTACAAGATCACATAAATACGCACACCTTCTTGCGCCTTTTTCAAGAGCAAATTATCTAGACGCCATTCAGGTGTCCCGGGTCGCCGCAGGTACAGCTCAGGCGAGAGCCACCAATCGTGAATGTAGATTCGCTCATGTGCATGGAGGATTGCTTCGGACAGGTTCCAATAGTAGTCGCGCCCATCAACAAGCCACTGGGCGACGACATGCCTGCGGATAGGTGCGAAGCTGCCGAAGCGATTCCGCTTGCCGAAAGGATTGTAATGAGCCGCATACTTGAGGCTAAGCAAAAACTGCTCCATCTCCCGCTCTGAGCGAGCAACAAGTTTCAGCTTACGCTCGGCATTGGAAATATCGAAGCGGTGCCGCTTCACGTAGTCACTGACTCTGCCCGTAGAATGCTGCTGGTGCTCGCCGACGATTTGCTCGTCTTTCTCATCGGGAGCATGCTTAAGCGACGAGCTTCGAAGCGTATGTTTTCTCACCACTTCAAACTCCTGGTCCATCAAAAAAACATCGAGCACCCTCAGGCTTTGTATGTCGCTCACAATTACAATATAACTCTCACGCACAATGAACCACCTTGGGTGATGGCGGTGCGGAAGTTTCATGAAGGCTTGCGTATCGCGCCAAGAACTTTTGGACTTGATTTGCAGGTAGCCCTGCTTTCCTAGATGTCCACTCAGAGATGCGATCTGAAGACCCATGGCACTGAGCTCCAAGAACCGGCACAGCCGGTTCGCCTCCGGACGAAACATGACAAACTTGATCAACTTCGTCAAGTACTCTGTTAGTGCAGCTCTGTATGCGCGATCTTGTGTTTCCTGCCGTTCCTTGCTGTCGTGCTGCCACTGTCGAGTCAGCCGACTCGTGAAACTGCCTTTCGGGAAACTAGGCACTACCCTATCCGACTCGGAGTCAAGCGTGAGTCGCCTCGAAAGTGTTGCCGCAACATCTTGTGTACGATAGTATGCATGAAGAGAAAAAAAGTCGCGCATCTCACGATATATGACCCAGGCTAGCATGCCCGAGCCATACCTGAGCTCAATGCGGTACACGACATGGCCGGAACTCGGCATGTGCACCGAATCAGTGACTACGACTTGCAAGTATTGTAAAAGCACAGGAATACGCGGAATATCTTGTTCATCGCGCTCAATTTTCATCTTGAGCAAGGCGGCCGAGAATAGTCCCAGTTGTAGCTCTGCGACGATATTAGCTGGACGTTCTTCGTTCTCTGGCGGTGACACACGTGGGGATTCTTGTTTACCGCGCCATAGATGCGCGAGTTGCGAACGAATAGGGTGTGGTGATATTGGTGTGTTCGTGTCAGAGAACGATGAATCTTGCCTCCGGGGGCGGAACCAACGAGGATGTTGTTGGTGGTCGGTTGATGCTGATGCTACTGAGCCAGGCGCTGTAGTCGCGGCTTCGTTAGGGACAGCAGACATCTTTACAGGCTGTGCCCTAGACTCTTCGGGGGGATGTAGACCTGGCGCAGCTAATGCGACCTCTGTATCATGACTCCTCCATCCAGACTCCGGCGATCTTAAAGCATGCTGATTAGACATGCTTGCGTGATGAGTCGCACCAAGCATCAAGAGAGTCGAAATGTTTTCGTATTGAGTTGCTTCTCACTCTCTCTCTTTAGCAGCAAGAAGTGTGTAAGAGAGAGGTGACCGACGTAACCCGATCGCACGCACGAAAGGCGGCGACGCCGTAGTAAAGCTGGAGTGGATCGCGTACACTTACACTCGGTAGTTCGCTTTGTCCTCCACTACATCACACCATTCACCATTCGCTCACCAAACCCACATCGCGCTTTCATCAGCGGCCAACCGAGTGGTTGACGCCTGACTGTTGAACACCTCCACAACACTAATTCCCCCACTGAGGCCCACCGCTGGACAGGCTGGAGACTACTTCGTTGTGAAAATCGATCTTTGATGTACGTGTGGAAGTTCTGCCAAGATGGATGAGAAGAGGCCAAGAGCTGGAAGTGCTAACGATACAGGGCGCAAACTGACTTTCTAAACGTATGTGTACATGAATGATGCATGAGAAAATAGACTCACACGTTGGTGAAAGCGTGCGATTGATATCGTGCAGAGAGCCATTGACGAAGATGTGAAGCACAATTACCAAGAAGCATATGTCCAATATCAAAACAGTCTGGATTATTTCATGATGGCCATCAAATGTAAGTAAGACTAGCGCTGTGTCCCATTGGGCATGCCAACACCTGTGCCAGACGAAAAGAATGACAAGTTGAAGCAACTGATTCGTGCCAAGTTTGTCGAGTACTTGGATCGAGCGGAAAAGCTGAAAGAACATCTGGGGAAAGTTGCTCAAGTTGAGAATGCCGATGGTGGTGGCGGATCGGGAAAGAGCACGATTGGTGCTTCCAGCAGCAAAGGCGACACTGATGACATGGATGCTGAGACACGCAAGTTGCGCTCCGGCCTGTCGAGTACGTACGATGCACGCGCACAAATTCATGTGCTCATATGAACAGATGTGATTTTGACGGAGCGGCCGAATGTGAGCTGGGACGACGTCGCTGGTCTATCGAGTGCGAAAGATGCGCTGAAAGAAGCGGTGATTTTACCGATCAAGTTTCCTCAGCTCTTTACAGGCAAGCGGAAGCCATGGAGTGGCATTCTTCTGTACGGTCCACCAGGTACGGGAAAATCGTTTCTTGCAAAGGCCGTCGCGACACAGTCGAACAGCACGTTCTTTAGCGTGTCAAGTTCTGACCTTGTGTCGAAGTGGATGGGAGAGAGTGAGCGGCTGGTTAAGCAGCTGTTTGCTATGGCCCGTGAAGCACGACCATCGATTATCTTTATTGACGAGGTCGATTCGTTGTGCGGTACGCGCAACGAAGCTGAGAGCGAGGCAAGCCGGCGTATTAAGACCGAGTTTCTTGTTCAGATGAACGGCGTCAACAACGACGACCAAACGGATGTATTGGTTCTGGGCGCAACAAACATCCCGTGGGCCCTTGACTCGGCGATCAAGCGACGTTTTGAAAAGCGTGTATACATACCGCTACCCGAGCTGGATGCGCGCCGCCGCATGTTCGAACTGAACATTGGTGCTACGCCATGCAACCTGACACATAAAGATCTTCGGACGCTGGCCGCCGAAACGGAAGGGTACTCAGGTGCTGACGTGGCTGTCGTCGTTCGTGAAGCTCTAATGCAGCCAGTGCGTCGTGTTATGAATGCTACTCACTTCAAGCTGGTGCTAGAGACTGCTGACGATGGCTCCATGCAGGAGAAATACACGCCCTGCTCACCGGGTGATCCAGACGCGCGTGAAATGACATGGATGGATATTGCTTCGAACGAGCTCAAAGAGCCTGTCCTTGTTATGAATGACTTTCTCAGGGCACTTCATGCCGTGCGACCATCTGTCTCGGCGGCCGATATCCAAAAGCATCTCAACTTCATGCAAGAATCTGGAGCAGAATAACGAGACTCAATCCATGGAACCCCAATGTCTATACTATGATCGTAGCGAGCGCAACAGTAAATCATGTACACCATTGACAGAGCTGAGTACGCGCGTGGCACTAGATTTGTAAGAGATGTACGTTTTTCGGCTGCGAGTCGTGCGCAACAGTACCAAGTCAGTGGCATCACGTAACTGTTGCTAGTGATAAGGGGAAGGAAGGGAGGGGGAGGGGGTTCGCTCGCCAAATAGTATGTTGCTTGGATGCGGCATGGACAGGCTGCGAAGTAAAGGCACTTCTCATGGTGCTTTGTCTAGTTGTGCTGCTGGTCAGTCGAAGAAAAAAAGAGAAAATAAAAATAGGCTGAGGAAAGTGGGGTGCTTGGGTCACACCCAGGACGCATATAAGGTCTACGTACCTCTCTCGCGAGATTTGCGTGACGCTCCGTACAAACGCACTAGACTAGGCTTGATTGTCTCTTCAAGTGGCGCTGTGGTTTGCACATGCTCGATAAACTTGGTCCGATCCGCATCAGGAACCGCTTCCAAAGGAAGCATCTGTGCAGCTGAAATAGTCCAGGTTGTCAGCTCGTGAGGGTAGTCGAGTGCTAATGTACGCATAATGGCCACTACGACGGGCATGTTCTCCGGTGGGAAATGTGTGACCAGACCAAGCAGGATCGTACGCACAGTGTCAGAGCCGCGCTCGCCAACGACCATGCGGATGGTCTGGACAAGTGTGCGGTCAGGAGCAGGAGCCTCGCGCGCATACTCAACAATGGCACGTACGACATCGGTAGCAATTCCAACGAGGCTTGGTGAAAGTGCACACAGTGCTTGGACAGCGATCGCATATGAATGAGAGAAAGATGCTGAGCCGAAGAGGAGTGCCGGAGCCGTCTGGATGGTCACGAGACACGAGTGCAGGTAGTCATCCAGGACGTCTGAGATTGCATCGGGCGCAGGCGCCGCAGCCAGAAGGCTCATGACTTTGTGTGTTGTACGATCCATCGCATGACCCAGCTGTGCACGAAGAATGTCATCCGCTTGTGCGCCATATTGATCCATGGACTTGCCAATGATCCATACATAGCCAGAGAAACCCGTGGCTTCCAGGCACGAAGCAAAGCGGTCAAGCAAGGCCGGCAGCGTCGGCTCGGCGCGATCGCCAAAGAAAATGAGCGCACGACGGATCAAAGCAGACGTACGCTCAGAGATGAAAAAGACGTCTCCATACCGCTCGAGCAGCCGGTCGAGGATCGCATACGCTTGCGAACACGTAGATGCACACGCTTCTGGCAGCGTACTTGCGAGCGAGACGCCCATGACCTGTAGGATCCGGGCAAGTTGCTCCATGCGATCAGCCGCGCGCATCAGGTCGGGTTTTGTTGCATTTGGCAGTGCACTTACGTCATGCACGCTCTGGAGAAGAGGCTCAGCCAGGCGGAGAAGCGCATCTGACGCAGCCGCAGCTGAAGACATCGCTGTGATGACGTGCGTGAGTGCTTCTGAAACGGCAATTAGGTCGTCAACGGCGAGATGATCATACACTGTGCGGAAGAATTCCAGGAGCTGCGGATAGTATGGCACGAGATGTTCGCGACAGTCCTGGCACAGGAAGTTCATCGCCTGCGCGGCAGCAGCGGCAATGTCTTTGTCGGAGCCATCGAAGCCTGTCGTGATAAATGACAGCACTTCGTGAAGATGCTCGGGATGCTCTGCGACCCACTCAGTGAAGCGGGAAATTACCAGCAGGCCCGCGTACCGAAGCCGTGGGTGCGGGGGCAAGCGAGGCACAAGCGCAAATACACTCGGGACGACGTCGCTGGTCTGAATATTGATCTGGCCACCCATGGAGCGCATAGAAAACAGTGGCGCTTCCATATCCTGCCAATGCAGCTCTGGCGATGCTTGGGCCAACGCCGACTCAATGAGATGCAGCGAGCGTGCAATACATGCCTCTGCACCCAGGACATAGCAGCAGTCTTTGAGCGTGTCGCCCATGTAGTGGCGGAAGCTGCGGAAGTCATCGCGCTCCTGGCCAGTGAGTGTGTCTTCGTCATCATTAGGGAATCGAAGATGCCGTAGAATGACAGCAAACAGCTGCTCATACACATCACGGAACGGCAATGCGGACGACTCGCCCTGCTCCAGTGCCTTGTGCACGTCGGACGCCAGCAGGTACCAGAAGCGGAACGTGATCTGCACAATGTCCAGGTCGTGGTACGACGCACAGTCCAAGACCGTTTGGACAATCGGCAGGAGCGCGGCCGTGTGTTGTAAGATGAGCGCATGATACGTCTCGCCGGCCTGGACAAAAATGCGGCAGAGGCCACGCACACGGTCCTCATCATCACCAGCCGCTGCAAGTGCAGGACGCAGCTCCTCAAGACGCGGTAGAATCTGTTCAATAACAGACTGATTCTCGTGAATTTCCTGCGTCTCGTTGATCAGGTCACACACGACATCGACAGCGGTGTCGAAGAGCTCCTCGTCCTGGAGTGCATCAAATGCACACGCAAGCAGCGGCGTTTCTGCAAGCTGCAGCGCGGATACCTCACCTGCCTTGAGCCAGCTCCGAAGGCAAGCCAGAATCATCGCCTGAATCGGCGTCGTCACGCCATCTGCACGGATGTACATGTAAAGCACCTGGAGCACGGTCGGTGCATGCTGCGTAAGCAGCTGGGGAACACGCTCATGGTACGCGGCATTGTCGATAGGGATCCTGTGGTTCATCGACACTTCTTCAGGAAGCACCGTGAGAAATTCGAGAAGCACTCCCACAGTCGTGGGCGCGCTGCCAAAGCGTTCGATCATCTGTGGGATCACGGCGCCCCAGCGTGATTCAGGCATTTGCAGTGCAAGAGCCGCTAGTGCCAAACAAAGTTGTGTCTGGATTACACGTGGCCCAGAAGCATACATGTCCAATGCATGTAAGAGTGTATCGCGCAGCTGTTCCTGCGACGCTCCTTCCAGCTGCTCCAAGTCAAAGGTGACTTTGGAGCGGAAAGTCTGCGCAGAAAAAAGTCGCGACTCCAATGGGAGATCCTGCGACAGCAACAGAGTATTCGCCGTGTTCCATGCCTGCGGCGTTTTTTGGAACTGCAGCAAGGCAAGGTTCGCTTCCTGCTTAGCGCTAGAATTGGGATCATGATAAAGTGCCTGCAGCGCCGCAAGGACAGACGACACGTCTGGATGGGAAGCTGCGGTTGCTGCCACCGCCGCTGCTTCACTGCTACTCATGAACGATCACGATTGCAGACGCAATTAGGGAATCCGCCTGTCGCTAGTCCACAAAAAAAGAAAGGTGAGAGTAAAGACTCGGTGTGGGTGCGTGCGTGTGTGTATCTGTAGATTGATGACGTCAGGCGCGTGCGTGTGGGTGAGTGTGTGTTTGTGTGCGTGTCTGCACATAAATCCACACACATTCGTGACCATCTGGTGTTGCACAAAAAAGAATTACGTAAGTGCAAACGCCCAGCGCCTCCATTCGGTGTACACAAGGATGGCGTCGGGGGTGGGGCGGCGCGTGGAAAAAATACGGGGCACAATCGATGGGAGAGACTAAGAAGAAAAAATACAAGTGGCGCCTGTAGAACGATTCAGCAAGTCATTAGGCTGAGCATAATATCACACAATCTACCATCAGACCGAAGCAAGCATCAAGAGCGGGACGTGGGGAATCCATATGCCAGAAAAACAAAGCCGAGAAGCTATGAGTGAGAGGCGGGTGGTGGCTTCGACTGGCACAGAAGCTTGTAAAGGCCACTGTCTTCAAAGCACCAGTTAGGCGACGGCCACGCAAACACATGCTCAAGCAGACGCGCAGCTGTGGGCCGACGATCCGGGTCAATTTCAAAGCAATTTCGCAAGAAGTGGGCTGCAGGCTTGGAGAGCTTGACGTCGGGGGGCACAGGCGGAGCACGTCTTTGTGCACCAATTTTGAACATAGCCTGGATGGCTTCTTCGTCCGACCAAGGGCGTCGTCCAGCAAGCATTTCAAGAACGACACAGCCCAGACTCCAAATATCCACCTTCGCGCTGTAACCCTTGCGTGAGAGGCTCACGACCTCAGGCGCCATCCAGAAAATCGTACCCTGCAAGGACATGTTCTCGACATTCGCATAAATGTCCTCACTTCGACGCACTGTGCCGAAATCAGAAATTTTGCATGTACCCTGGTAATCGACAAGCAGATTGTCTGCCTTCAGATCACGATGCAAAATACCTTGCTTGTGCAAGTAGGCAAGACCCTGGAGCGTCTGGTTCAGAAACGAGCTCGTCATGTCCTCTTCAAACTTTCCATAACGGCGCAGGCAACTGCCGATCGAGCCACCTGGTACATACTCAAGAAAGATACTTAGTGTGTCGAGCGTCTCTTCGAAGCCGAGGCACGTGACCACATTTGGATGATCCAAGTCCTTCAGTGTCTCGATCTCGGACTTGAGGGCTGACACTATGCTCCGCTGCCGCGACGAGTCACGGTCGGCCGCTGTGCGCGGGAGCTCAACCTGCTTGACAGCAATCATCTCGCCAGTTGTTGCATTCAGTGCGAGATACACGCGACCGTACGTGCCCTTGCCGATAAGTTCACCCTTTACCCATTTGAATACAGGCCGGTTCTCCGGATCCGACTCAGTCAGGCCATTCGGCACAATGCCCACAGAATTGGCACCATTCGTCCGCATCTCAACCATGCGCCCACCCCACAGTTTCGTGCTGCGCCGTCTATTCAGGAGCTCATCGTTCCTGTGCATTTGTCGTCGTTCCTCTTGCTTTGTCTTTTCCAGCAGCTGTCGTCGGTTTTGTGCAATGACACGGATCGAGTGATGTTGATGTCGCGAGAGCCCACGCGGGGCACGACGTGTCTTGGGCGCTGATCCAGACGACGTAGTGCCACCTGTGTTCAGATTCGCTCCGCCGCCGTTTACCACTCCACTCCCGTTAGCTGCTCCTGACTCGCCGCCCACAAGAGCAGTGCCGGCAGCACCTCGCTCGTCCTTATGCGCAGACGGAGGCGTTTCACTTTTGGGCTGCGGTGAAAGACCCATATCATTTAGTGGCTTGTCCAGGTCATGTCGCGGAAACAGGTTATCAAGTTGTTCGTACAGTTCCTCCGCAGGTGGACGCAGCGCCCAGCTTGTGCCGCTGTTCTCCCGTGCATGCATCGTCGCTTGAGGGGGAGCTACTTGAGCTGACGATTCCACTCGCTCAGGCGGTGGCGAAATCGACAGCGACAACACAGGGCGCGATCCATCACGTGGCGTTGTTGCCTGTGGCGACGCATGGACAGTATCTGACTCAAGTGGGTGAGATGTAAGCGTGGCCGCATCCAGCGGTTGCGCAAACGTGCCACCCAGCGTGTCGTCGGCAAACGAGTCAAACTCGCTTGCAGCGCTCTTTCGATCTTGCGACACTCGAAGATGTGCAAGTAAGCGTTGCATTGAGCCGTCCGTACTGCCATGGTCTGAAAGCGGCGTCGATACGGCTGATGGCGTGTCACGCGCAGAATGGTCGTTGGAGTCAACATGCTCCTCAGAGCGCCACGGCGAAATTTGCGAGGACATAGGCGAAGAGCTGTTGGGGGATGGCAATGGCAGCGGACGAGCAGCAGAACTGTATTCCGAGCCTCGATAGAAAGTTGGGTATATGTGGTCGTCAAGAAATGGCCGAGCATCGCTCGAGTTGGACGTGGTTCGTGCTTTCGGCCGCTCTCGTGCGAAGCCGGGAATCATCGATGGAGGGAGCGCCGGCGTAGGTGCCGGCGCAGACGAGGAGGCAGAACCAGATAAAGAAGTGGGAGAGGACGCTGGGGCTGAGGAAGGATTTGTCATGGTAATTGATGCGGGAATTGAACCATGCTCTTGGTCAAGAGCATGCCCAGGGACAAGACTAAGGCTTGGAACATGAGGCGCACGACGCGCCCCGCCCACGGCTGCAGGCGGTTCATCCATGCAAGGGGAAGAACTCAGGTTTGGCGTTTCGTACGCAGATGACGCAGGACGGCCATTAGGCGAGGGATGCACAGCAGGCACTGGCATCGACGAGGATGGGTGCCATGCTGGTGGGTACATGGGAGGGACAAGATGCGGTGATGTAGACAAACGAAGGTCTTCGGTTTTCTTCGACATTGGTATAACCATGCCGGGCTGCAAAGACGGGAAACTTGACGAGATAGGCATTATGGCGGCGTTCGGTGACATGTGTCGGTTCGCGTAGGGTGTTAAGAAAGCATCATTTAGAGGAACCGTAGAAGGACCGGGAATGATCGATGAATTGGGCATCGACCAAGACGGTGGTCGGCGCTTCACGCCTGGTACGTGTCGCACACCTGTACCCGTCGGTGCATCGAGTGGCGACATATTCAACGCGAACGGGGCAGACAATGGTGGCGCGTGTTTCGATGACGGTATGTGAGGTCTCTGTGACTGTGAGGGCTGTAGCGGGGGTACTGGCAATGTCTGGGGTGGAAGTGAAGGAGGCCGCACTTGAGCAAAAGTCCTGTCAGGAGACGACCACGCATAAGGAACTTTGGATGGGCTAGCATACACAGGTGGTTGATTTACACGGTCTCGTACATCGTCAGTAGATGGAAGCATACTCAAAACACGAAATTTGATCGTGCCCTTGTCATCGCCGAGCTGTAGGCACAAAGCAAGGAGGGTATCGTCGTCAATGAGTGGCGAGTGAGTCAGATCGGATTCGCCAATTTCTGTGCGGAACAGACCCCATTGATGCAAATCAGTCCATGGAAGCTTGAGTTTGCGCAAGATCATCTCGCGGATTGTGGGCGCGGAGTCAAGGCCTGTGACGTTAACAACGGAAAAATGCTCATTGTCGAGGGTGGCCTGGATGATGACTCGATCTGCCGACTCACTCGAAGGCGTCGTAGAGCCGCGGCTCTGCATGTTGGATGACGGGTACGCTCGATTCGCATACGAAACTGCCATCTGGGCCTGTTGTCGATGCGGCGAACTAATCCAAGCGTCTTCACTGCCGTTATATGAGTGGCGAATGGGCCGGTGGCTTAGTCGACCCGTGTGTTCGTCTCTACCAGACGGGCCAGCGCGTGGCGGCATTTGCATGGTGTTTGCATGCGGTGGATGCACCACTGCACGCTCACTCCATGGATGCATGCCGTACGGCTGCATGAGCCCGCGACGTTAGGTGATGGGAAGGCGGCGTCTGGCAGTAAACTAGGCCGATGTTACAGAGAAGGGATATGAAAATATTATCTGTTTTCCCGTTCTCTTTGAGGAGTTGAATTTGCGGCGACGACAATCTCCCTTATCAAATTTGAAAAATAAGCAGGGTTTCGCCATGTGGAAACAGCCCACGCTGTCTTCTGCCTTTAAGGTGTCAAATCACTAATGGAGGTGGGTTTTAGACACAGCAAACCCCACGAACGTAGCCTGTCTGCGTACGCGTTCGCAACTAGCAAGACCTACCGTGGGATTTCACCATCATAAAGCTACGCACAATACTCTTGGCTCTCTGCATCCCCCACCCCAGCATTAATTTCGAACACTCAGCAAATATACTTTTGTAGAGGAATGAATCGAGATGGTACAGGAGGAAGCGGTTCTGCTGCTACCGGGTCCATGCGCCGCCTAGCGCATGAGCGCAAGGCAGCTGAGCAGCTCGATGATGAGCACGTGCTTGATCTGCGACCCATAAGTGACGATGACTTGCAGTCTTGGCGCGCTATATTGCATGCACCGGTTGATGGCATGTACAAAGGCGGGTACTTTGAAGTGCATATCCAAGTGCCGGAGACTTATCCAATGAAGCCTCCGACAATGCACTTTCGCACACGGATTTTTCATCCCAATGTACACTGGAAGACAGGCGAAATCTGTCTGGACGTGCTCAAGACGCAGTGGTCTCCTGCATGGTCACTTCATAGCGCATGCACGGCCGTTGTAGCGCTGCTGGATAGCCCTGAAGCCGACAGTCCGCTGAACGTCGATGCTGCGAACCTATTGCGCACAGGCGACGATATCGCGTATCGCTCAATGTGTGCGATGTACACTCGGTTGTATGCGGGAACCACAGGTCCGTAGTTAGGCTACGCGCTCCGAGCCTTATTGCGGCGTTAGGCATATCTCGCGCTTCCCGAGCGTATATCCAACTATATGTATCTACTTATGCATGCAACGTTAACAGCAGCCACCTTTCTTGGTCTGGCCGCCATCATCAGTCGATGGCTGCACAGAAATGGTCTCACCGCCACTGGGTTTGATGACATCGTCCGAAGACTGAAGTGCCTTGTTCGACACAATATGGTAAATTTCCGTCAGAATGTTTTGGAACGCCTGCTCGACATTAGATGCATCCAAAGCGGACGTCTCGATAAACGACAAGTTGTTTTCTGCAGCGAACGCCTTGGCCTCTTCGGTTGGTACTGCACGCAGGTGCCTCAGATCACTTTTGTTGCCAACAAGCATGACAACAATGTTGCTGTCAGCATGATCGCGCAGTTCTTTGAGCCAACGCGACACATTCACGTAGGTTGAGTGCTTTGCAATATCATATACGAGAAGCGCACCTACTGCACCACGGTAGTATGCAGACGTAATAGCACGATAGCGCTCCTGACCTGCTGTATCCCAAATCTGCGCCTTGATTGTCTTGCCGTCGACGTTGATGCTTCGAGTCGCGAATTCCACACCAATCGTGCTGCGACTGTCCAGACTAAACTCGTTTCGCGTGAATCGTGACAGCAGGTTCGATTTACCTGTGCCCGAGTCACCAATCAGCACGACTTTGAATAAATAGTCATAGTTCGACTCCGCCGCCATTCTCGTCTGATGGATGCTCGTCGTTCTAGGCGCAAACGTTCACGGTCACGTCACGCGGGCCCTGAGCGGCTTTCGACACACTCTCCTCGGCCGAACGTGATACACCTGCACTCAGCCCCTCGCGCATTTGACACCTCCGCTCGCTCTATGCGTGCGCGTTGGCACGCGCTGCGCGCGCGGCATTTTGGCTTGCACCGCGCGACACATGCAGCGAGCAGCGCCAGGCGCGTCATGGACCAGTTGATTTGTATGGGAATTATGTACCCGTCGCCCTTAATGCAATCTTCCGCATAGCGATGTATGTTGGGATTACGACGCGTAATGACTATCAAATCTTGTACACAATATCTGGCATTCGTCAGCAACGTCCTGCACATGAACACGCACCTTCTGCAAGCATTACTTGGTTCTCTTCACTCATCGCCTCAAGAGCTACACGTGCATCTTCCTCACTGATGGGCGGGCCAGCCGCATTCACAGCATGCAATAATGTAGCCAAGTCCACAAACTCATCTTCAGCAAACGTGCTTGACAACGCGTTAGCTGCTCGCGCACGGAAAGACTTCCACGCAGCTTCGTTTCGACTCGGTTTTGGCACGGCACGTGACCTAAGCTGTTCTGGAGATGTCGGTGGTTGCGGTGTTCGTGATGCCGGCGACGACGCGGACACAGTTGAGGTGGCAGCAGATGTCTCTGTTGTTACTGCTGCCGCCGCTGCACGAGTGGAAGCTCGGGTCCCATACACGTTCTGACCAGAAAAACCCTGCGTCTGCATAGCGGATTTTCCGCCCGGCTGTCGATCGGTCTCATCTTGGTCCATGTCATCTGAATCAAACGCAGCATTCTCATCATCATCGTCCTCGTCGTCGCCCGCACTTTGATCGCGTTTCGTTTTGCGCCGCTTGCTTGTTGTGCGCGAATGCATCACCTCTTTGAACAGCGCATACCGCAAAATAGCCTCTGCTGCCTCGGCATCCTGCTCCTCGATCGACTGGCTTAGACGTGCCTTGGCATACGCGGTTGCCAGACGAATTAATGTCTCGAGTGTCCGCGCCGTGAGAGGCGCAGTTCGACGCACATTGCCACTTTGTTCATCATTTCGAAGATTCGCATATACATTCGAGATCCAGGCAGCGGCACTGGGTGTCAGTACAGGAGCAATCCGTGACTTGGCATACTGCAAATATTTCTTGACAAATGCGATCGAAAGCACCTGCTGACGGCGATCCCCTTGGAGGCCCATGTGAAGGAGCGGGTTATACTTTTCGAACGGTAGTTCGTCATCCGGTTCACGCTGGTGCCGTTCATCGTCGTTCCCGCTGTCGCCGACTTCTAACACCTGGTCGAGATTGTCTTTTGCTGGTACACCAGCAGGCTGCCCAGGCTGAACATACCTGTGCATTCGAAGAACATGCTCGGAAATCAAGCGATCCCGTTTCTCGTCAATGTCATCTGTGATTACAAAGAGCAAGTCAAATCGCGATAGCAACGAATCTGGAAGTGCAATGTTGCGTCCAGGCTCCTTGTGAACATCGTACTGGCCATAGATCGGATTAGCGGCGGCAATAACTGAGCAACGAGCATTCAGTGTGGTGTGGATCCCCGCCTTGGCAATGGTCACGGTTTGCTGTTCCATGACTTCGTGGATTGCAACGCGGTCGACGTCTGACATCTTGTCAAACTCGTCAATACATACGACACCACGATCAGCAAGAACCATGGCGCCAGCCTCGAGACGCCGTTCGCCAGTCTCGCGGTCTGTTGTGACGGCCGCTGTCAAACCAACGCCACTACTGCCACGACCAGTCGTCGCAATAGCCAAAGGCGCCGTGTTCAGAACAAACCGCAGCATTTGGCTTTTTGCCGTCGATGGATCACCAACCATGAGAATATTGATATCACCACGAATATGTGTGCCATTAGCCAGGTTCTTTTCTTGGCCGCCTAAGAGCATAAGCAGCACGGCTTTTTTGAGGTACTCGTGCCCGAAAATCGAAGGCGCAAGAGATTGTGCGAGCAAATCAAACACTTCATCACGTCGTGCAATCTTATTGATGTGCCGGATATCCAGATCGGTGAGTGGCAGTTGGGAGATGCCACCGCCAGCCTTATTTGATAGCACATACACGTAGTTGCCGATCATGAGTGTACGAAACGTGGATGTGTTGCTTTGGCCCACACGATTACCCAGTGACTTGTACATGCCAACCAACTGGATGCGATCACCAGGTTTCACTTGGTCCACGAGATCGTCGTCCATCACAACGTCGACACTACGAGGCAATTGGCCTGGCGGCGCTCGCTCGGGCATTTCCTGGATACTAATCATCTGATGATCACGGTAAGTACTAAGGCCAAACTCGGTCGTGAGCCGATTCCCACTTTCATCCGTTGTGGGGTACGTGCTAGTGGTGGGCGGTCCTGAACCATACATGGTAGCATCGCGGTATTCGCGCATATGAAAGCGCGACGTTGCATCACAATAATGCACAGACTTGACGATTTTGGGTCGCACCAAAGAACATCGAGTCACGATGCCCTCCAAGCTCATCATCTTGCCAAGATGCACACTCCGGAGCATGCGGGTGCTAATATGGTTATCACCAAAGCTCCCCCGCAACCCAATGTGATACAACTTTCCCTGTATATCATCCTTAAGCGGATCATGAAGCTGTTCTACAAGCACTTGCAAAGCATGCTCGAATGGCGGTAAATAACCATTGGGCTCATCCAGCAGTCCATGCGAGTACGCTCGGTTGTATGTGCGCAGGTCATCAATATTCACAATCAATCGGCGCTCATCAGCCGCAAGCATGCGCCTGATAGCACTGCGGTAGTCTGTGACACCGCTCTGGTCGTCGAGAAACTCGACAAAAGTTCGTGCGCGATCCTTGAACAAGTCATCATCCAGGATGGGAATATCAATATCAAGACCATCGCTCATGGCTTGCAGATCATAGGCGATGCTTGTTTAGTAGATGCAAGTATGTTCTTCGTGTTTTTAGAAATGAACAAGAAATGGCGTTGGCGAGCACCGCTTGACGACGGCAGTGACAATGACTGAGAGTGGGGTTTACGAGGAGCAATGTCAATGCCAGCGACAAGTATGATAGTCGTCACCACCCTTGCTGCGCACGTGGTATCCACGTGTTTGTGTCCACCTATGTCTGGGGTATATATACGCACATATACTTACATGTTTGGCCATGCAGCTGGATGCGAGCGGAGCTGGCCCGTCGCTGGCGATGTGCCTGAAGATGCAAAAGCGTGCAGCTCCGACATCTGATATATTTGGGTAGTGGTTGGAACAAAAACAGAAAAAGAAACGTACCTCGTTCAGAGCATGTAGATTGTTCGTAAGCGCTGCAAGGTAGGAGCTGAACATGGCGTCGGATGATTTCTGCTGCAGCAAGCATGGGACGCTTGCTGCGTGATCTTTACTATTATCAGATAATGGGCCACGATGTACGACAGAAGATGAGATGTGCGATAGGATGGCTGCATCGTAGGGGTGTGTCCCGTTCTGTACGCCAATGACATACTCGTAAGCAAGCGAGATACGATCATGAAGCATTTGCACCGCCCGGCGCTCAGACTGCAAAGATGCAAGAAGCTGGCTTGTAGCACCTAGATCAGAATGCGTAGGAGAATCGTCGTTGAAATGTGCTAATTGACTGGCATCTTCCAAGACCAACCGTTCATCAGGAGCGGAACAAAGAGACAATGGCACTGGCTTGTAAGATGACGACTCATTCACGAAGCAATGCCATGCTGCGGACGATGCATTCTTTTCATGCAAGAGTAAAAGGGATGGAAATGTGCTCATGCGAGTACATTCCATTATCTGGGTTGTGTAAGTGCACGTTTCTTTCGAAAAGCAAGCAACGACCGGCCAGGATCGTGCGTGAATGAATTCATGTAAGAAACCAACCTTGGTATGGAAGCTAGCATGATGTACTTTTGGATTGGATCCCAAAGCGTAACAGCCAAGGATGCAGCGCTCTGGCCATACTTGACGGTCTGGTGTTGTAATTAGTACTTGCTAATGTCGCATAGATGACATACACATATCCCAAGCCTGAGAGAGCGCGCTTTCATCGATCTGCTCCTCTGAAAGCATATTGATAGCAAATGAATCGATGATTTTATAGTGTTCGTTATCGGCAGCATCGCCGACTACGACGCCGCACACACGGCTGCTCGCGTACACAGCTGAGTCATACAACGACACACGAGTCTCGTGTTCTGAAATGCTGAGTGCCGGGAGCGCATGCCTACATAGTTAGTGATTTTTGTACTCTTTGAAAACGTACAGCTCCACGCATACACGTCTTGACGTCATGCTGCCGCACTATTCACCAGCTCACCTGGGTGATGGTGATCCACTTGGTGCCACTCCGGCTTATAGGCGCCCATATCTCCCACGAATGGGCTAAAACCTCCACAACAGGAATGGAGGCTTCAAGAGGATTAGGCCCCTCCCCTTCCCTCCCAAGTGCATGAGATGCACGGTGGATCTGACGTAATCGTGTCAAGGAACTCCCTCACACACGCACGAATGCACATGGTCAGGGGCACATGGGGCGAGAAGGGTCTTTTTTCTTCCTAGGTGGGCGAGAGGGGGAAATGCGAATTTGAGTGGCGTTCGATCGACAACGACGCATGGCTGAATCTGAGACGCCAAAACTCGATGATCATGTTTCGCAGTCAGAAGCGAAGCCAGCAGCATCGGAAGAATATCGGCATGATGCACATGTAACGACGACGACAAATTCGTCGTCGAGCACGGGTGCAAACGCCGGCGAGGGTGCCTATGGCAGTGGTGGTCCATCGGCGAGTGCGACTACGACCCATCACCATCACAAGCCGCGGTTTTCAGCATTGAACATTAACCAGCGATTTTTGCAAAGCGCAACTGCCGCGACAGCACCGAAGCCAGCGCTTGCGAGTGCACCCCCCCCACCGGCAGATGAGTCACGGACAGGACCCAGTCCGCGTCTTGTTACGGCGATGCCGGGCCGGATGTCGGCAGCGCAATATCATCATCATCATCATCACCCAGTCACGGATGCATCAAAACACAAGGAGGCTCCCCGCGATGCGCCAGCCGCGCCACGCATGCCATGGGCGAATGTGAACAAGCGTGCGCCTATGATGCCGACCGTGTCATCACAGGACTTTCCCACTGCAAAGGAGGTGATGGAGGCGGAGCGCAAGGCAGAAGAACGAGCGGCCGCTCACGCAGCGGAGGAACATGCGCGGCAGCAAGCCATGAAAGAAGAGCTGGAGCGCTTCCGCGGCACGGAGCTTATGTCGCATGATCATTGGGACGAGTTGGAGGAGGAAAGTGAGGATGAGATGGATGATGTCGTCGAGTTTGGCGATGGCACTCAGTACAAGATTTCTGAGGTTGAAGAAGAACAAGCCAAACACGCACCGCCTGTGCAAGAGCCTTCGCCGCCGCCGCCGCCGCCGCCTGCTCCTCGCGTGCCTGCCTGGGGCCCAACACACCGACCTGCGTCACTGCTTCGGCGTCCTGAGCCACCAGCCTCAAGTGTCACCGCACATGCTTCGCCTCAGCCTTTGCCTCATTCACATCCACGCGCGCCATCACACGCGCATCATCACCTGCATGCACAGCCTCATCACCCGCCATCGACGGTGGCGGCGCCACCACCACCACCGCCTGTCTCAACCTGGGGCCCACTGGCTCAGCGACACTCGACACTCACAGGCAAACCAATGCCAAAGCTCGAGCCAACACCACCTCCACCACCCAAAGAAGATCCTAAGGCCATCGAGGCCGAGCAGCAAAATGAGATGTTGACGGCCGCTGAACGTGCACGCAGACGGCGTGAAGAAGACGAGCGGGCGCGCGAGGCTGAGCGGGAGCGTGCACGGCACAAGGCAGCTCAAATCGAAGAACAGATGATTGCTGCTGAGCGTGCCAAGGAGGAGGAGCGCGAACAAGAACGCCGGCGTGAGCAACAGGCACGTGAAGAACAGACACGTCTGCGTATGGAGCGCGAGCAAAAAGCAAAACAAGAGGCAGAACGATCCCAAGCGTCCGAGACTGGTACGTGGCGTCGAACGACGCCCCTACCGAAGAGCTTGTGCACGCCACCTGCACTGGCTCACGACGCGCCAACGGCAACGGTTACAGCAACAGAAGCAGGTGAAGGAGGCAAGCGCACGGTTGCGACTAAACATGCAACAGCCCACAAACACAGCCCAGCTGCTGGATCGCCCCGCACTCGTGAAGGGCGGGAGCTGTGGCATCAGCCTCCAGAGGCACACTCGCATCCTGAGACGCCTCCACCACCTGAGCCAGTCACGACCCGACCTGAGCTGTTGTTCGATGATGCGCCGGTCTGGCACAAATTCCCTGTGCGCTGTCCTTCAAGGCCCCACAAGTCGCGACCGCCGTCAGCGGCTGCAAAGCAGAGACGCATGCCGAATGACTCATACGCGCTGATTCAATGTATCGAGCCACCTGCTGACGTTCTAGCAGGCACTTATACCTGCTGGACCTCCGTTGATATGCTCTTTGAGCCTGTAACAAAAACAAGGGCATCGAGAGGCAAGCCACATGTGCATTTGCGTAGACCGCCCGCACCACCTGCATCTACATCGTTTTTCAGCTCCGAACGTCAGACATTTCCAGCCGTTCATCCGATAGATGAGACGGCTTTTTTTCAAAAGCACATGCGTGCAATCGACTCGCTTCCAGTCGATGAGCTTTTTGCACAAGAGAATGACTGCTTAAAAGATGCACAACATGAGCCGAGGTGTCATGAGCCTGCATCGCTATTGCCACGTTGTTCGTGCAAGCTTCGTGTGAATCTGCCAAAGGCACGCTCATGGCATGCATCCACATCTACATTAACTCCATTACCTTCTTCGTCGTCCGCTCCTGCCGTGCCATTGCTAGGCCTTACATATGGTGGCAGACTCCTTGGACAAGATACATTCTCACCCCATTTCTCGACAGACCGACTCGACGTTCATGCACCCGGCACTTGGGGCACATCGTCGCTATCGTTTCCAATCGTCGGAAGCACGGCGCACGAATCGACTTGGCACCATCCGCTCAAACGCATGTGGTCGCAAGCATCACCAGCTTCGATGCCAGTTCGCGGCACGAAAAACTCTCTTCGTGACATTGCCGATGACCCTGTGCCGATGCCTTTGAGCTCGCATCTTGCCGATTGGGATGACCATGCTGAAGGCACCATTGCTGCTAGCGCTAGCTCTTGGGCACCGACATACCGGCCCTCGTACCTGGTGGCACCGCCGTCGAGTCTCACAGCCATGGCAACATCGTCGCCACCGTCACATCCACTGCCACTGCCACATACGCAAGCGCGTACGCAACCGCAACCACAGCCGCAGACGCTGTCACTAGCGACCGATCCAGACCCTGGTGGTCTTCTTCCTGGCGACTACACGGACTTTGTGCTATCTGATACATGGTAAGTGAGCAAATGAGCGAGCGAACGAGTATTCGGAAAATTATGTGTGCCGCGTGCGTGCAAACACTGTTGCAGGTCCCAACGTTTTTCGAGTTGATAGAGGAACTGCTGCGTTAGAAGAGAACATAGAAAAGTGCGAGCAGGAGAATTCAAGCAAAAGCTGGCTGGCTTCCAGGTAGTCCAACGAGCGTGTAAAACACCGTGTAACTTGCCGTAGTCGTATCGTCGCTCGTAGGTACACCTGCTGCCGGCAGCTGCCCATCGTCCCACTTTGCATACGTACCTTGCACACGGCCACCAGCCCCGCGCTCACGAATAGCGAGGTCGTGCCGGATGCGTTGGCCCGCTCGTTGTCGCTTACTCGTTGGTCGGCCGGTCAGATGGAAAAATTCGCCACCTGGCATAAAGGCTGGATCTTGCAAGCCTAGTGGATCGTCGGGATCGGTGGTCTTGGATTTCGCCTTCGTCCGTCTCGGCCGCCGTGGCTTTTCGATAGGATTTGCTCGCACATCTTTGGACCGTAGACCCAACTTGCGCTTCTTATATCCACGTTCTCGTGCGCTTGGCATCGAGCGATGTGGATCCAAAGGTGTATGTTGTAATGGAGCATCGGTCAAGTCTTCATGCTCAGGTTCATCGTTCCAAGTACGCAAAACTGTGCGTTCCCCAGGCAGACGAATGGAAGACTCGCTTGATCGTGCTTTACGCGGCTGCCTACCCACCTTGTGCTTGGTTAGTACGTCGCGAGCAGCTGCATCGCCCGTTCGTGCAAATGCAGCGGCAAACAGCGCAGGATCCAAGGCTTCTGGTTCGTCCGCCTTTTCGTCCTCCTCCTCACCATCGTCGTCATCTCCATCAGCTTCGTCCTCTTCTTGCCTTTGGACACGATTGCTCTGTGTCATTTTGCGCGTGCGCCGTGATGGCTTCGGTTGTGCCGTACGACGTCGTTCGAGGGCCACTTGCCGCTCGGCTTTTTGTCTAACGTGAGCATCATAGTATTCACTTACGTTTCACGTCTTGACTTTGCTTGTTCAAGCTGCTTTCTCGCTTTCGCCCGAGCCTCTGACGTGCTAATTTCTTCCACTTCAGACGAAGACGAATCGCCGTCATCTTCGTGGTTATCGTCGCCGGTCACGTCATCCTCGTCGTCACGATCATCCACATCGTCACTCATCTCACTCATTCCATCATATCTGTCGTCCTCATCATTAAATACCATATGTTTGGACGGCTGCATCTCTTCGCGAGCCGTCCGTTTGGGACCTGATGTCATGGTGCCTGTCGCAACAGAATTCGACGGCGCCTTGCGGCGTCATTTTTTTTGTCCAAATTTTGTGATTCTCCACATACATCGAAGCGGCTCTCCTGGTACCAAGGAAGCCCTAGAGGGCCTCAGTACCACGCACGCGCTCACTCAATGACCGCCACGTTCGATAGCGAGTCTGAGCTTCAGCAGGCATTTCTACAGTTCCGCGACGAAATCGATGCGTATCATGATCGACGCGACCGGCTCATCAAGACATCGCGAGACATCACGTCTTTATCGAAAAAGGTGATCTTCCACTTACATCGCTTCTCGATGGAACACGCCTGGCCCACGTACGACGAGAACGGCCAACTGACACAAACACCTGCAAACGGACGGCTTCTTGTCTCTGCAAACGCAAAGCTACATGAGATATATGATGTAATACGCACATGCGCCATGAAGGAAGAGTTGGCAAGTGAGACACACAAGCCTAGTGCGTCGATGTTGCGTTACGAGCGGTGCATCGGCATGTCGCTGGAAGAACTCGTGGAAGCAGCGTCATTTCTGCACTTTCTGGAGCACAATTCACTGATCCACCATGAGGATATCCAACAACATCTGCGCACGCCTGATGGTCATCTTATCATGTATGTGAGTCCCATGCGGTACTTGCTTGGACTTTGCGATCTCAATGGAGAACTTATGCGCCTTGCCATCAATGCGGCTGCTTGTCCAGACCCGATGCATGTGATAGAACGCGTACTCAGTATGCAGCGGGCGATTTACGACGGTACGTTGAAAAGCTTTGGGAGGGAAGGGAAGGAGATGTGGTTACACTCAATGAGCATTCTCACACACGCAACTGATACTTTGCAGCCTTGGAGCCACTAGCACCATACTCTTACGAAATCCGCAAGAAGCAGCAGATCACACTTGCATCGCTTCGAAAAGTCGAAGATGGTATGTTTGGCTTGTACGAGCTATCTGACTTTTAGCTGCCTATACCATCCATGTGCGAACTGCAGAATATGCTCATAACCCTGCCATGATGCAAGAAATGGTGCGAAGAGCACTAGCCCCGTCAAGCACCGACGACGATACATAATATTATGTAGGTAGGTAGGTAGACGAGAGAGCCATCTGCAAGCACCACTGACCTGTTTTGAAAGGCCGTAAAAAAAAAAAAGATGAACCCATTCATGACATTGGAGTGCGGTTTACACCAATAGTTGTTTCACAGACTTGCTCGTACTCAGAATGTGGGTGAGAGCAAGAATCCGGCCTTGCGTACGAAGAGAACACCGAGAGCAAAAAAGCTCACGCTCCATGCAAGCGACATGTTACCCCAAAACTTGGTCGGGTGCATAATTTCCTCTGCCCAGAAGCGCTGAATCCACGATGGCTGCACCGCTGCACGACGGCTCACCGACGAGTTCAAGAATCCTGGCTGCGCCGACCTATTCCTATTAGTACACGTTGCTTGTGCTTTTGGCAGAAGCATACGTACAGATACGAGCCACCCTTGCTTGTCATGATTTGGGTCGATGGAAAATGTGGAAGGTATGTTGTAGTTGATTCGTGGCGCCAAAACCCGCTGCGTTTTCCAACCTCCGCCCACAGGTAGGAAGACACACACCCTTCTCCCACTGCACCTGAGCGCCCTGGTCAATCACGTGACTCGATACACTCACGCATGAGTGGCCTTGTAACGCGACAGTCCGTGCTGAGTACCCCAAGGGAAATTATCTGTACGGGGATGCCTGTCATAACAGGTGGTGGTGGTGGCGTGGACGATGCAGTGCCTACATACACACCGGCTGATCTTGAGCAGGATGCAAGTAGAATGATGGAATACATCCAGCCGCCCTTTCCAGCGGAAACAAAGCGTATGGCCAGCACAGACGCTGATTTACGGCTAATGTCTGTGCTGCTTCCGGACGTGGCTGCAGACCGGGTCGCCGCTTTGGTCCGCACTGCCGAAGCTGAAAATGAGCAAGCTATGATGCAGCTCCAAGACGCCGAAAATAAGCTACGTGAATGTATCAACGAAGCCTTCATCTTGCAAGGCGAGCCTACGGACGACAACGACGACGTCTCGTTGTCCTTGGAGCGCCTCGCGACCCTTGCAAACACGAAGACTGCTGCTTTGTCGCGATCTAGTTCATCTAAAAATGAAACACAGCAACAACATTCTACTGAGCTCGCAGAGCTGTATGCCGCACGTGCATGCACTCAACTTCTTGCTGATGCAGAAGAAGCTATGGCGTTAGCCCATACATCGTCTCATACACAACAGGAGCTCGTTGCGCTTGTTCGACTCGCAACGCTTGTAGAAGATGCACAGCACCGCGGCCCAAGTGCGAGTCCAATGCTATCACGCACGATTGCCATACTCACTGCTCGCCGTGATGAGCTGAACGAGCGTCTACGAATTTCTTGCACAGATGCACTTCGTTCCGCTATGCGCGCAGCTGCATGGCCACCAGTCGCATACGAGAGCCCAGAGAAGTTTTCTTCAAATACCCCACGGTTCCAATTGCTGGGGCATCCTGCGTTGGAGCGCGCTTGGACTGATGTGTGTGAATGGCAATTTACCGCTGCATCTGTTGGTTTGACCAAGCCACCTACATGCATCCAGGCACCGGCCACTATTTCAGGTGTTGACAGACTACACGCCATGCCGGCCGCACCCGGTTCTGATGCCTACGTGCCGCTTGTTGCCGTGCAGGTCATGATGGAGCCAATTCTCCTCCGTTTTCGCTATCATTTCGACGGTGCACGACCCACGAATCGTCTCGATAAGCCGGAGTGGTTCCTTGCGCATGTAGTCGGTCTTATACAGGTGCACCGTCACTTGTTTGAGCCATCGCCTGATCCATGGACCCATGGCGGCGATGTCGCAGAGCTCACGAGGAAACGCAGCGGCGCCATGCACGATGCTCCGCTTCGCCAGCGGTATGTCGCTGTAGATGCGCCATCGGAACTCTTACATGCACTGTTGCATCCATTGCGGCAGAAGATCCAAGCTTCCATGGAGCGACTCGTACATGAACGCGCGCTGCTCGCACACAACATTCTCCAGCTCATTACATTTGACATTGATCTGCGCGATACATATGCACCTGCTCGGCTCGTTGCCAATGGCCACGGTGCCGTGCGCCTGGCTGACGAGATCTTAGGAAACGAAGATTGGTTCCAGGCCTGGGTCAATAGTGAGCGTACTTTCGCGGAGCGACGCTTCGACACGCTACTACAGGCCCCCGGCGCTTGGACGCTCGTACAGTCAGATACCATGGACGATGAAGAGGAATTACCAGAGAATGCTTCAGACGATACTGCTGAAATCGATGCCGACACGACCACGCGCTGTGCGTGTTCTCTTATGAATATGCTCGCGGGCGTCACCGAGCGATACCGCCCATTGCAATTGTTGCCCCAACGTTGTGCCTTTATCATCAAGGTTCAACGGCCCCTGCTCGATGTCTTGCACAACCGTCTTGTGCGTCATCTTGACGCATTTGAAAACATGAGCACGGCTTTTTCCCGCGCCCTACCTGGGGAAATCGCTTCCTTCTCCGCCGGTCCTGGTAGTGACTTGGTTCGTGGTGAACATGGTGTGACGCGCGTTGCCAAAGCACTCCTATCTGCCGAATATGTGAAAAAACAGTTGCAGGAATGGTCTGAATCGACGTTCTTCCTCAGTATGGCACATGATGTTGCAGGACTCGACAAATCGTCGCCTCTTTTTCGTATTATGACGTTGAAAATCTCGAAAGATGACATTGATTCCGCCAGCTTGGTGTCTGTTTTACAGCGTGGGCTCCAGCGCGGTGCTTCGGCTGCTGCTCATTTGCGCCCTTTGGCGCCTTCATCCCAAGCGTCAACCAAAGGAGAGTCTCCATACACGTACGAATCTCCAGACACTGCATCATCAAATGTTCCCGGCATTTGGGACTATCATATCAGCAAATTTGACAGTATTGCAACTCGCTCGGCCCATGCTTTAGAGCGATTAACTGTGACGGAAGTATTGGAGTTGCTCAAGCCCTATATTTTACGCCGTTGGGATCGTGATGAGTTTGGCGCTGGTCCTGACGGCGTAGACTCTGTATCTAACTTAGATGAACAAGCCATGCGCCAAGATGTCCCTTCGCGCGAACTCGTCCCTGCACTGTCGAAACTGACCAAAATGCTTCAGCTTATGGTACAAGTCCTTCCCCCGAACCTTCTCTTACCTGTCTATCGGCACATCGCTTCATCGCTTAGTCACGCTATTGTTGAACGGATACTCATGCCAAGTACGTATCTTTCATTCATGTATCTCAATTCTCTAACATGTTCAAGATGCTCGTTTTTCACAACAATTCACAGCCGCACAAGCGGTGCGCTTCTGTCTTGACGTCGATCAAGGCTGGCTCCATGTCGTCAGAGAAATCGATAATCACCCCAAGGTGGCTGCAAGACGCAGTAAAAATGCACCAACGGGCCTTGGGCGCAATCCAGAGTTAGCATGGCGCCTGCTCATAGATGCTAGCAAGGAATTGCGACAGAAGTAAATATGACAAGCGCTTTCATACGTTTTCGGGTAAGCCGCGCTCCAAAAAAGCTCCAAAAATACATGAAAGATTCGTTCAAAAAAAAAGAGCTTCCGCGCCGGGAATCGAACCCGGGTCTGGGCCGCACGTTAAATGACAAGGCCCCGTCATAACCGCTAAACTACGCAGAACAGCTTACAAACACTTGTTTCGTGCTGCATGCTTTAGCGTTTTTGTATGCACCACTTCGATAAATCTTTCTTGTGACCCCCGCTGTGTTTCATAGAAATAAGTCGATGCATTCCAGTCATATTGAATTTCGATTACCAAGTTTAAACTTTGTCTGAACCTTGAATCATATAAACTGACCATTTTCAAAAACAATATATTTCGTTGTTCCATTCAAGATTCTAATTTGGCATTTTTTATATGGCTACTCACAATTTTGATGTGTAAGGAGCAGCTCGGTGGTGCAGTGGCTAGCATGTGGGGCTCATACGATTATGTGGCACCCCAAGGTCGACGGATCGAGACCGTCCTGAGCTATGATTTTTGCAGACTTGTTTTATTTTGGAATTATTGCACTTCTTATGTCATCAGACCGCGACCGAGGTGCACCGTGTAAAGGTAATTTTCTATGCTTGTATACAAGGGTATCTATAATCTCCAAATGGTAGCTTTCGGCTTAATTGATACAGAATTTCTTCCTCCTGCGTTAATTTTGGAAAATGCACATCTGCTAATTCATCGCACTCGTTGTTAGTCGAAAGGTAGTGCGTTTGCGAAGCGATTCGTAATGGGGTTCCTTCATCTCCATGAGCCGTTGCATTGCCGTTGATCCAGTACTTGGTCCGACCATCGTCGGTGTACCGCAAGCCAGCACGACTCCGACCCTTGAATGCGTATAAATGATGTCGAACATCCTCACTTGGTTCCCATGATCGATATGTGTAGTTCGTGCCGTGAACTGTAGCCAATGTGTCAGCGACAACGTCCCCTGTTCCAAAACTATCGCGTAAAGCGAACAAAAATGGCATGCGGCCAACAAGCCCGCTAGTTCGTGGAATATAATCTAGATGCGAGAATGCATACATGTGTGCTAGCGCAAATAGCGGCATTTCTAGGCAAATCAGAAAGTCTTGAAGTGCCGTTGACATGTATGTATCCCCATAAATACCACCAACTGGAAATGTTAGAAAGTAGCCGAAAAAATGAAAGCATGCGTACTGTGTCGGATCAAGCCTGTTGACACGATGATGGAAATTAGTAGACTTTGCCAGAAACTGAAAAAAATCACTCCCTTGACGCACAAGAATTTCGGTGCGACGCGAAAAGGAGCCAGCTCCGTATGCAGACAGATCCAAAACACTGTAAGCGCATACAGTGCCACGAACACGGAAAAATCTGGCGACTGTTACCAAGAAAGTGGACATCTTCTCACATACTGTAGACAATGGCGATCCACGTGTAGCCATTCTTGAGGTGTAAGTGCCCGTCCTCATATTTGCCATAGATTTTGAGAAAAACTGTGGCTATGGCCAGGATCGGTTTAATTTGCACATATTCTAAAATTCGTGAGCTCAAGTGTAAACATACGCAAAATACCACGCTTTATTGCCAGAAATGTGTATGGATCACTCATGTCCATCGGATAAAAGAACAGGTTCAGCGGAAACAGATGAGGCATGGGCGGACGACCATGAAGGTACGTCAACATAGCGCGCTCTCCCGACAAGTATTCCACGAGCAAGCTGAAGAAACAATAGATAACAAATGCCTGCGTCGTATGATTAGTTTGGTTATATGGTATACGCACTTCATATAAATCTCTCATAAGGTCAATCATCTCAGCTAGCTGCAACGAAAATAGCGAAATTGTTGATGCCACTGCATACAACATAGGCCTGAAACATTAGTGGGGACATCCGGTACCTGTAAAGTCACGTACATGACCAGGATTCGCACCACATAACGTTGAAGACTTGGTTTGTAATAATGTTTGAGCTGAAGGATAACAGAATACACGGAGAGCCATGTCGTGCACAGAGTGGCCATCGTGCATAGTGTTAGAAAAGAACTCGGCAGAGATTTTCCTGTCCCGCTGTCTTGTGGTGGTACCTGTACCGCAATCAAAGGTGGTCCTGCATCTGTCATAAGCGCGCGCACCTAAGGCAAGGCTGATCGTTTCTGTTCCTACTTAAAGGCTGAAACAAGATAAAATGTCCATTTTTACGACAGGCGCGCCATGCGTGCATTCGCCTGACTCCACTTCATCGAAAAATGCAACCGAATCCACCATTAACTACGTTGAAGTTCAGATCAAAAGGCAGCATGCGTACCGGCACCGTCTTCCATTCATACAAAAAGATCGGATAAACACCACAGGCAGGTGAGTGACAGAAGACTCATGTCCCATATGTTCTGGCGATCTACAAACATAGTTCTCACAAGCATCACTATGTAAGCAACAGTAATAGAGGGGGAACTGACCACAAAGCGTGGCGCCTAGTGCTTGATTGCCTGAACCTTCATCGTATCAAATGCAAGGCGCTCATCATCAGCAGCCTGAACCTCCTCAAGGAGCGGCGTCACATAGCGAACGTCCTTTTTGTCGTTAACATTTTATTCTCTGGTGCCACAATTCAGTCATACGTACATCTTCTGGCTTGGTCCACTGGTCCTTGGGAAGATCGCGCTGCAGAATCGAGCACTGAACAGCCCGTCGCATGCGGTAGACGCGGTCATATTGTTCCAGAGGAGGCACGCGAGAGAGAGCCTGATGTATACATGTGAGCGCCAGTTCCAAAGACAAACAATGCCTTCCTCGCAACGCAGAAAAGCGACATTTGATCTTAACGTACCTTCTGCATCTGGTGGTTTTCTTCCACGATCAGGTCATCGTAGCGGAGACCCATTTGACGGTAGCCAGCAGCGTGTGCGTACGCATTGGCAACCGGCTGTACGAGTTTAAGCAGAGTCGGGGACGACTTGATAAACTTTGCGAGCGAGATCGACTTCTGAAAATGAGGTAAGTATATTGCCTATACGACTAGCAGTAGTCCATACGTACCGACGCCATGGTGCCTTCTCCGCCAACAATCAATGGATTATAGGAAGATTCAAATTTGATAGCCATCTCCGCCAATCCGTTCCGTCCCGCGCCGGTGATTTCCAATAACTCATCACGTGAAACATCATCTCCACATGTGTGCACAGAGGTGTTGTGGCGGCGTTGCCTAGCCACTCCTCAGGCACAAGCGACAGCCGCCCGCTGATGTGGAGGCGCTTCATTTGTTGTTATACACGAAGTGGCTAGCTTAGTTCGAACAGCAAGCTGTCATTCAGTGAGAGAATAGACCAGTGTGATGCCTGAGCCCCGCGCGCAAACAATCGCTGTCCTGGGAGGCGGCATATCGGGTCTCACAGCTGCATTCACTTTATCCAGAAGACTCCCGCGTGATCAGTATCGCATCATTGTGGCTGAAGCGAGCTCTCGTCTCGGTGGGCATGTTCAGAGTGAGCGCATATCAGTACTCGGCGAAGATGGGCCAAGAGCATTGTACGAGTGGGGACCTCGAAGTATTCGACCTGTTGGATACAAAGGTCGTCGTACAATCGAGCTTGTACGTTCGGATGACTAACGTAGCTTCATCAACTCTCTTTAACAGACCGGATGGTGTTAGTGCCACGAACGTCTGCGTCTGCTCAAAACCGTTTCTTATACCATAATGGAAAAATACAGAAAATCCCATCGACACTTTTTTCTGCCATGAAAGCCATGTACAAGCTGCCAATCTTTGAAGGTGTCCTTTCTGATCTCGTGAATGAATGGCGCGTCCCACGCTCTAAGTCTCTGGCATATTTCCATGGAGACGAATCCGTGCATGATTTCTTTTCTCGTCGTTTAGGTCCTCGGATTGCCGACACGTTCGTTTCGGCTATAATTCATGGCATTTACGCAGGGGATTCGCGTCACCTCAGCGTGAAAGCTCTAATGCCCTCGCTAGTTGAACTGGAACAGACACACGGGGGAATTCTTCGTTCCTTTTTGCCAAGGTTGTTGAATGGCCAGTACCGAGCTCCTCAAAGTACTGTGATGCCCACTGACCAGGCAAAAATGGCCGATGTAGAGTCACGATTGAACCCTGCATTAGTCAAGCAGCTACCTTCGACAAGCATTTACTCCTTTCCTCAGGGTCTCGGTGAGATTGTTCAGGCGCTCGAGAACGAGTTGATTGCAACTTCCAATGTGGAAATATGGAAAGACTCAGCCTGTGAACACATTGCTGCTGAGTATCCATTCAGACTAACTTTGCGGCATATGAAGGAACCTCTTTATGCTGACCGTATCATTGCCGGTGTTCCATCCCATCATCTTGCCCGACTTCTTCCCGATCTTCCACACTTGGCACACAATCCTGCGGCCCACCTAGCCGTTGTAGATGTAGTGCTAGCCCGGCATGACCGCGCAGCTTCATATGAGCTACCAGTCCATGGTTTTGGCTATTTGGTTCCTCGTTCCGCGAAGCCGAATCCTCATGACATTCTTGGAGTTATTTTCGACAGCGATGCAATGCCTAACCAGCTCGAAATATTGCGCTCCGAGACATGTTCGCCTTCTAGCCAACCTTTCACAAAACTGACAGTAATGATGGGCGGTCCATACTGGCGTGAGCGAGCATCACTGCCTTCGGAAGAGGAGGCTGAAGAACGAGCACTTCGCGCGCTGCACACTCAACTTGGTATTCCATTGACGGTGCTCTCAAGACAAGTAAGGCATGTTCGGTCGCGTGTCCTCACCGATACAATTCCTCAATATCTCGTGGGTCATCCACAACGAATGCAGGAATTGCACACGATCATATCTACGCAGGCGCCATGGCAACACCGTCTGTCGCTCCTTGGATACAGCTACGGTGGTGTCGGAGTCAATGATTGCATAGCCACTGCTATGGACACATGTGAGGCCATATCCGACTATGAGCTGGGCCTCGATGCTCAACCCTATCAACGGGACATGACAGGTCTAAAAGAAGCTGCTCGGTGCGCCTGATGCAAAGTTTGGCTCTCATTATCAGTTTCAGACACATACACCCGGATCTTTCTTTTAATTCCTTACTCTATAGCATATTTACTTACGGTAGAAGGACAACAGGTCTTGCACATCATCCTTTGAGCCCAGGAACACGGGCACGCGCTCGTGAATTTTTGTCGGTTCGACATCGAGCACACGCTTCTCGCCTGTCGTGGCAACGCCACCAGCCTGTTCAATCAAGAAAGCCATAGGGAATCCCTCGTACAGAAGACGCAGCTTACCGCTCGACGACTTCTTGTCTGCTGGGTAGCCAAAAATACCACCATATAGCAATGTGCGATGCACATCAGCAACCATTGAGCCAATGTAGCGGGCCGAATATGGCTTTTTACCCTCACCAGGGAATTTGATCGATTCAAGGTACTTGAGCACTGGCTCATGGAAGTACATAGAGTTGCCCTCATTGAACGAGTAGATGTTGCCTCGCGTAGGGATCTCAATGTTCGGGTGTGTAAGAACGAACTCACCAACGTCATTGTTAAGTGTAAAGCCATTCACACCCGAACCAGTGGACAGCACAATATTGGCAGATGAGCCGTACATGCAGTAACCAGCGGCGACCATCTCACGTCCAGGGCGCAAGACATCTTGCAACGTGCCTTCCGAGCCCCCCCGGACTCTGTAGATACCAAAAATTGTTCCAATATTGACACCCGCATCAATGTTGCTGGATCCATCAAGTGGATCGAATACAACACAGTACTTGCCGGCGTGACCACCGTGATCCTTGACGATGATAGCCTGCTCTTCTTCTTCCGAAACAAGCACGGCCGACTGGCCCGACGCTATCAGTAGTTTAACCATTACCTCATTTGAAAGCACATCAAGCTTCTTTTGGTCCTCTCCCTGCACGTTTTGGTTGCCTGCAATACCCACCATGTTGTTGACGCGGGCTTTGCGTACCATGTTTTCAATTACTTTGCAGATGGTTTGCAAGGACGTAAGGAGGAGCGTCATCTCGCCTGTGACAGCATCATTTTGTGTACGAGCACGAATGCCCTCAGAAAGCACATGGCGCGAAAGAGTGATAATGTCTGTCTGGTGTTGCTGGTTCTCCATAACGAAGTTGAGAAGATAGACGGGTGGATGACTAGTGCTTCAGGGTCTGCAGCCCTTTACGGCCCCCGGGTCTTAACGTGCCACGTGGAGGTGGCAACCGCGCACAAGTCCAACTTGTGCTTTCAAAAACGATTTGAGCGCGTGGCACGTACATCATGTCCCTAAGTAAGCCCGACACATGCACGCACGGTCCATTTGTCCACAAATCATGCAACTAACACTCTAGTTTCGAATTAAACCGTGTTGTGATTATTAAATAAGCCTACAAGAATCAGGGAAAGAGCACGATCTACTCATGGCGCATAAGTGTCCAACGCATAGCACGAATGGCCACGCAGTCCGCATCACCCAGTATAAAGGTACTTAGTCAGACTTTTTGTCCGACTTGAGCGCAGTTGAGATAATATTCTGCAGCTCCGGGAGAGTGTTATTCTGCAGGTATGAGGCGGCTTTGTTGAGACGCTCACGAATCGGTACCTTATTGTCAACAGCCTCTTTCGAGAGATCCTTGTACGTCGAGCTCAGAACATTCACATAGGGTTCAAGGCGTTTCTGAGCCTCGGCTGGAAGCGTCGTGGCAAACTTCTCGAGACCTTCGATCTCCGAAAGCAGGCCATTGACCATGCCTGAAGCTTTCTTTTCGCCCTCAGCCACTTCCTGCGATGTCTTGTCTGACATTTCCTTCGACAGACCGAGGAACTTTTCGTGCAAAGCAGCAATAGTCGAGCCTGTCTTCTGAACATACGCATTCTCGTTCTGCTGTAGCTGCTCCACGGCCTTGCCAGTCTGTTCGTAGATTGACTTGGCTGGTGCCTTGATATGGCTCTCGTAGATGTCCTGTGACATCTGATGAGCCTGGTTAATATTACCCTTGCCCCTGGCATACAGATCGCTCCATGAAGCCTCAAAGGGGTACGGAACTTTGCCCTTGACAAACTTTAGCGTCTGGACGGCATAGTCGTCAGCCTGCTTAAGAGGCTTGTTGACCCTATTCAAAAGCGGCATAGCAAACGCAATGATGCGAATGAAGAGGCATTCATACAGATCTACCACACGCTGAAGAATCGGGTGATTGTTCAAGATGTTCTGCACAAAGCCGAGCGCCTGTGCCACAAGCGGAACATCCAGAACGAACTGCAGAGTCTGGCTCCTGATTACCGGACGGTTGTTGAAGTCAATTTCACGCATCGTATCAGAGGTGACTGGAAACGTTTGATGCGTACTCCCGTTTCTTGTATATGCTGTGCAATATAATAATGCGTATGTAACTTCCGACTAACTTAATCCGTCAACGAGCACTTGATAAGTTGCGCTTCTGATTGGCTCAGTACCTCCATTCTGGTTTTGAACCACATCGTGCATACTTATACCTGAAACTCTGCGGCGAACACGGACCAATGAGCAAACAGTGTGCATTTGTACTTGTCTACTGATCATGTCAACTACGCATGGTGTACATGACGCAGCTCGTGCCCGATCCATCAGCCCGCCAGCGAGCGACGACAATTCAAATTTGAGCGTGTAACTTCATTAATTTTTGAGACAGCGCACGACCCAGTCATGGATCGTCAGCGAGCCTCTTCCCACATGTCCTCTCCAATACGGAAGGGCGAAACCAACGCACTAGGGTCATTCATATCTTCCTCCGGCTCGCTTGGATTTTCTAGATCGAGAGGAGCATATAGTTGCTGCAACTCAGCATATTCGCGGTGTCGTTGTTCCATGTGATACGCTGCATATAGCCCCAAAAATCCACCTACCAAGTTAGCCACAACGTCGCCGAGCTGGAAGGTTTTGTACTTTGAGTTTGGTCAATATACCGTCACCTATCCTTCAGAACATACCGGTAGAGTGCTTTGGATAAACTCTGAGCCGACGCAACCGACTATAAGACTTGTGAAAACAGTTACAATGAGAGGCACTAGCCGCCACCATAGTATGTGGTGTGCGAACTGCACGCATCAGGTCAGTGTCATATGCGACAGCATTCATTTACCTGTTCTACCTCCCACATGCGATAGCATAGATAGGTTGCCTTTCGTATGAGTAAGAAAGTCGCACGGATCCTGTATTCTACCGGTACGTACAAGCATGAATCCAAAAAAGTGCATAACTTTGTCATTTAGATAGACATAATCTTGAGCTGAGGGATGGAATCTTTATATTAGCATCTTAATAAGTAAGTGTATGCCACGAACCCTAGAAGCCCCATAATCGCCAAGACTACGACCAGGATGGTAAACATCACAGGTCTCACACGAAGAGGCGGATCCCATTGGTTCCATGTCCGACCTCCAGATAGCTTTACGGGCACAGACCATAGCAGCGAGTTTCTTACAGATTCAACTGATGAGAGGTGTTTAGAGACAAAGCCCACGGCCGTGCTCGAAATGCTACTCATTTCACGGCAAGTCAGTCCAGTAACGTCGACGGCCAAAAATTTGGCACTGCGCGTTGGGAACAATCTCTTGGAGTATAAGCAGTGGAGTAGGCAAGATTTCCAAGCGCGTGACGATTGCTGCATTCAAGCATTGAACTTCGAAATCCAAAGCGCCGCTTCCATATTGGCTTGATAGATATCTGTTCATATTAGTTCCTATTTCCTGGCATTGAGGTTCTCAAATTCCACAGCTTTCCGAATAATTGAGTAAATCACATCTACGGAGACTCCTGATCTACAGGTATACCAAAGTAAATATAATAGGGGAATAGGTGTCGTCCTGGAGGAAAGTGTGTCTGTATTCTGGGGCCTGCCCAGAATAGTGGGGTTGTCGTTTCGAAAAAGCAAATATAAGTCAATGTCGAATGCTGGCATGCAACTGATAATCATCCCAGTGCGCATACACGCAACGACACGTAGATGAAGACAGAGTGGGTCGATTCGTGCATAATATGAAAGAGAATATTGCGAACAGCGTCCACAAGCCCAGCCAAGGAGCTTTCCATCTCATGCATACGTATTTGAGCGAAGGGTCATGCGAGAGTTTGATCGACGAATCCCACTAGGAATGACATTCGTCAGATAACGCTGCATCCCATCTGAAGCCACTTGTATCGCACGTGCCGTCTTGCCATTGCGCGCAGGCGTACTTTCAACAGATCGTGGATCTTGACATGTGTTGCTCTTATCGGAAGGGTAAGGGTAAGATGCAGCCATGCCTTGTGATGAACGCATGGATGTGTACATCTGCCGTTGCTCCATGGATGCCATCATTGCAGTTGAGCTCGATCGAGGAAGGCTTGTGGTAACACGCGCTTGATCATAATGGCGGACTGCAGCAAAATTGGGCTCCTCTTCATCATGAGCCTCATCCGGAGATGAAGTGGCTGAACCATTGTCATCCGTAAGCTCTGCCTCAGAGATGGACGAGGCCGATCTTGTTGTCTCCGAGTTCCGTACATGAAGCGACATCGCCTTGAGTGTTGCCGTGGGTGTGAGCAATCCCTTGGAAGGACGTGCTGCCTGAGCGCGAGGCGGCGAAACACGTTTAGGCGTGGATGGCTGGCTCTTTGGATGGTTATTCCAGCATGGAACCTGTGACGCAGGGAGATTCCGCAACGCTACTCGGCGTTCAGACGCACGGGCGTATCTATCACATTCGCGGCCCGCATCGCATCCCCGCAGGAACATTTCGCGACGTCCAGCGTCAGCGCGGGTCTCGAAGCGACGGAAGAAGGGACTAAAATGAAACATGATCTCATCCTCCTCAATGCGAAGGTCGTAGTCAAGTAGGTAGAGCAGTTGCTTCTCCATCAAATTGACCTCAGCTTGAGAGAAAAACACACAATATCTCATCCAATGCTTGTTCTTCGGCGAGGAGTCGTTCAAATACTTCGCAGCCACAATAAGTGAAGCAAGAAACACACGATGACGCGTGCATGGCATACCTTTAGCAATGCGAGGCAGACGGTTCTTCAGACGGTCCAAGTATACCAGTGTACTTAACAGCGTTGGGACCTGCACATTGCTTTTTTCCACTAGCATCATAATAAATGCCTCCAAGCTCGGCAAGTTCTGAGTTCGAACTGCATTTGTGCCATCGCTCGACTCTGATGAGCATTGGATTACATTGGACGCTTGCTTGGCGATGTAAGCGACCATGTCCCGCGTGACTGGGTAGCGGATAAGATCTGTCAAGGAAGGATTATGCACGATGCGCGGCAAAAGGCTCGCAGGGTGCCGGCGCAATGCGCTGCTAGAGAACATTGCAACGCTAGAAGCTGACATGATTAAGGTTAAACAAAACAGGCGTGTGGGAAAGGGTCAGACAAAGTGATCGTGAAATGAGTCGATGCCGCGCTCAACGCTGAATGAAAATATCTTTCCCAATGCGAACCAGCGTCAGAGGGTGGGGGAGGGAATATGCGTAATGTTAGGGAGGTGGAAGTGATACGAGGTTCTCGTAGAGGCCTGGAAAGATTCGATGTTAGCTGGTCCGTTTCTACGAGCTAGCCAGCCCAAAGCTCGAGCTAGTTTTAGACCGCGCTGACGTACTCGGTGTATTACTGGCTCCGTTAGTACATGATCAGTTTGACATCGTCCTCGTGCTTTCAACGTACCTAAGCGTCCACGCGGCAGGGTCTGGATCTGCCAGGGGTACGATGCTGTGTGTGCGCGCGAGTGTGTCTTTACGCAGCACGACAGGGGGGGTTGAGGGTGAAAAGGAGATTTGGCCCTGGACCATTGACATTATGACTGGCTTCTGACATTCGCCTCTGTAAGGAATCCGCGCCCATACAGACTCCACGAACGTGCATATGGTCAATGACAGCATCGCCAGGCTGGTCACAAGTCAATTTAAACTACATGTGCTTCTACACCTTGCATGTCCCTACATGTATGAACATCCAATTCGCCGTGGATCACGTGAAGATTCATCCCCTGACGACGAGGTCTGTGCGTCGCGGAATTTCTCCTTGCACATCAGAGGAACGGAAGGCAAATGGAGGTGGGTCCTTTAGCGCTTCGACATAGGTTCGATATTGCGCCAATTCGGCGCACAAAAAATCATGTCTTCTGCGCCAATTGTCCAGCGCCTTGTGTCTGGCTCGTCTATCGCTGCGCCACAGAATGAGCATGGATTCTTTGATATGCTCGTGTTCGTAAAGTTCGTTTTTCACATAGGCGATGTATTGATATAGATTTTCTGTCTGCTCGGCGAGGGGAAGCATGGTGCGCTTAACAGTCGAGTCGGGCGGCAACCAAGTTTGCAACGTGTGCACTGACGAACTGAGCTTCGTCTTTCCACGAAAAAGTTTGGTCCAAAAGTTTACCGCAGCATTCGCGGTTGTCTTTGGAGCCGGGCTCACAGTGTTGCATGGTGCCTCTATGCCAGGTGTGATATGAAGCCATCCGTAATCAATGTTCGAGCACCCGCCGTGGAATGGGACATGGCTGATTCGCCCCCCAATATATTGGCACATTCTAGTCCACTTTTCCATAACCGGAAGTGAGGCAAAAAAGTGGTGAATACTACCATCTTGAAGAGCGATAGACATGTAAGGCATATCTGCTTGTGCACCTGGCTCCAGTTTCGCGATCGACTTGACAAGGGGCAAAACGCGCTCTAGCTTCTTGGCTATACCCTGCGGCGTGCTAAACAGTCTCAGAGAGTCACAACAAAGCTCAACATGAAATAGTGTGCGCGATTTCCGTCCATGCCATTGTTGTTTTGGATCATGCACGATTGCACAATCCATGTCACTTGTCAAGAAACACTCAGTGTCCGTAAATTTTCCGCAATTTGAATCGAGCAGTTTCACTTCTGACATTTCTTCAGGCTTGCTCAGGGCTTGCAAATTGCCGCGCATCTGATGCGCATTGCTTCGGACTCGGTTCAGTTTGATGAGAGAGCCACGGCCCCGTGAGAGCGCACGCTTCATAGCGCCGCCTTCTGATTTTGAGACAGCGAAATTTTCTTTGAGGGCTTCAGGGAGCTCTAAAGGGCTGGTACGGATAGATGTGTACATGTATGTCAAAGCTTCTAGGATGGTTTCTGGCACATCTTCGAAGGCACATGTTTCTTCCAATGCCCATTTGGTATTTTGAACAAAGTCCTGCATGTTCATGTGGCGCTCCAGATCGGCGAGATGCCAGTCTGTGTTTAGAAGGAGCAAGGAGTAGGTGACACTGTGCACAGCTACTGCGTTACGGAATGGTGTTGCTGGATTACACTTGATGTACCGCATGCTAAGTGTTTTGAGGATCTCGTCAATTTTGTTGGTTTCCGCAAGTAAATACAGCCGCAAGCATAATTCCCTCAGAGCTTCAAGCACAGTCGATCCAGTCCAGTCAAATTTCTCGAAAAAATATTCCCTGGCTTGCGTTTGTACGAGCCCTGAGCCAGAGAGCCAGCTTGCCATTTCTTCCAACGGCATCCATGAACTGTCAGCAGTCCAACAATAATCTGCTGCTTGTGCTGCTTGGTGCTTGATCCAACACGAGCTGTCTGTAATGCATGAATGGACGAGTCGATCTTGTTTTTCAGCTGGAATCTGCTGATTCACCAGCGGAATCTTACTGTATTTCCATAAATTCGGGTCATGCTCTGGCGGTTCTCGCTCCACAGCGGGTGTCGTGGCTTGGTCAATGCCAGCCAAACTAGGTATACGCGTTACAACAGGCACATGGGGATGTGTGTCTAATGCGGACATCATGCTAAACGGATCAAGCTCATGAGTCTCCGAACATGTGGGCACATCATGCCACACTAATTCAGAGCTCGGCGTGCGCGACAAGTCTGTATCGCTGGCTAATCCAAGCGCTTCTTTATTTGGGGGTTCATGGTTGTGAAAACAGCTCTGATCTTTCGAGTTTGATTCAATCAAGTCGGATTGGAAAGAGTGAGCTAGGGCGAAGGAACGTGGGCGAGAGCCCGCACTCCAGGAAAAAATTCTCGATATACCTGATTCAAAGAGTGGTGTCAACATCCAACTGAAGGATCTTCGTCCAGTGTGAGTGGTATCGAGTGCATGGTCAGTTTGTGTATGTTCCACCTTTCGCTCGTTGTCTTTCTGGAAGGCAGGCGTGAGCGAAAAGCGGCGTGTCCCATTAGGTGCAGGAGCCTCATCTGATGTTGAGGCAGATCTGCTTCGTGTTTTTGATGCCGGCAGCATCGTGAATGTAGTCGATTAGGGCCTTTGACATAAATGTTTGTCACATTGAATTCACGCCCTCAGTTGGCAGGGCTAAATTGGTCGTGGCCTTTGGTCAGGTTTTCGCTGCTCTTGTGTGTCACGACTGCATCACGACTCTCAACATGTTTATGTGAAGGCAAGTGAATGGAGGGCCATCGCTGACTCATCAGGCTCAAAAATTGTCAACAGCCCAGCAGATTTTTTCTACACTATAGTGGGCTCCGTGAGGAACAGCTTAGGACGATGAAGTCTTCGTTCCGCTTCGCGAACGTATGCGGCACGGTATACCAGCAGGGGAACATACAATTCACGGGAAATGGAGACTGCCTGTATTCGCCCGTGGGGAACCGTTTGTCTGTGTTTGATCTTGTGCGGAATGTGTCGTTTACGCTTCCTTTCGAAACTCGAAAACCTATTGCGCGCGTCGCCATTTCACCGGCAAACACTAGCCTAGTGCTTGTAGCAGATGAAGATGGACATGCTCTTCTGATAAACGTACACCGACGTGCCCTTCTTGCACACATGAATTTCAAGCTCCCTGTCCGCGACGCGCAATTCTCGCCAGATGGCCAATATCTTGGGGTTACACACGGCACACAAGTCCAAGTATGGCGCACACCCAGTGTATTGGTCCGGGAATTTGCGCCATTCGTGCTTCACCGCACATATGTTGGTCACTTTGATGACGTCTTGAGCATTACCTGGTCACGCACAGGCCGTTTCTTTTTGACAACTTCCAAGGATATGAGTGCACGTTTGTTTAGTTTGGACCCTGTACCCGGATTCCGCCCTAAAACATTCTCTGGGCATCGTGATGCTGTGATACGCGCATTCTTTTCGCTTGATGAACAGACTATTTATACTGTGTCGCGCGATGGTGCCGTCCTGGTCTGGCAAGACAAAGATGAGATGGGCGAGCTTGAAAGTGCTGAACAGGCTGAGGGTTCATCGAGTGATCCAGAGCATGCAGTAGGTCTCACAAGGTGGGGTGTTGCCTCGCGTCACTATTTCTACCAAACACAGACGCAAGTGACGTGTGCCGACTTTCACGCCGGCACATCTCGACTGGTCGTAGGGTTTTCGTCGGGCCTTTTCTCATTGCGAGACATGCCGGACTTCACGGAGATTCATGCTTTGAGTATTAGCCAGGAAAAAATCACGAGTGTGGCCATCAACAGTACTGGCGAGTGGCTTGCATTCGGCGCGCAGCGTCTGGGCCAGTTGCTTGTATGGGAATGGGCAAGTGAGTCGTACATTCTTAAGCAGCAAGGCCACTTTTTCGACATGAACACGGTTGCTTACGCACAAGATGGACAGATTGCTGTTACTGGTGGCGATGATGGCAAAGTAAAGGTTTGGAACACACTCTCGGGCTTCTGCACTGTGACTTTCTCCGACCACTCTGCGCCTGTATCGTGCGTCGAGTTCGCAAAACAAGGCCAGGTTCTCTTTAGTGCGAGTTTGGATGGAACAGTTCGCGCATACGATCTCATTCGCTATCGAAACTTTCGTACGTTCACGAGTCCGACACCTGTGCAGTTCGTGAGCCTGGCCGTTGAGCCTAGCGGTGAAGTTGTCTGTGCTGGAAGCTCCGATGCATTTGATACTTATATGTGGAGTGTTCAGACTGGCAAGTTGCTCGAGATTCTCTCGGGTCACGAGGCGCCGGTGACGGGTCTTGCGTTCGATCCAAGCGGCAGTGGCCTGCTTGCGAGCACGAGCTGGGATCGCTCCGTGCGGCTATGGGAGGTGTTCAGACGCAGCCAGCATACCGAATCGATGTCGTTGTCGTCCGAGGGCCTTGCCCTTGCGTTCCGCCCAGATGGCTTGCAAGTGTGCGTCGCATCATTAGACGGCCAACTAAACTTTTTCGATGCCAAGTCGGGCGCACATATGGCTGTGATTGATGGGCGACGCGACATCGCGGGAGGACGGCGTCTCGATGACAAGATCCAGCAGCGGAACAATGCAGCCGGCTCTGCATTTACAAGTGTGTGCTATAGTGCGGACGGATCATGTGTTCTTGCAGGTGGAAACGCCAACTATGTGTGCCTGTACGATGTTCGTGAGCATGTCTTGTTAAAGCGCTGGACACTTAGCTTGAATTTAGCACTCGATGGCACACAAGACCGTTTGGACTCTCGTCAGATGACTGAGGCAGGAAACATTGCCTTGATCCATGACCTCTCAGACGAAGACGAACTTACATTGGAAGAGCGAACCGATCGAAGCCTTCCGGGAGTTCAACGCGGTGATCTCAGCAAGCGGTCTACCCGGCTTCAGGCACGGACAAAGTGCGTACGCTTCTCGCCGACCGGCCGAAGCTGGGCCGCAGCATCTACCAGTGGTCTGCTTATTTACAGCCTAGATGAACTGGCTACGTTCGATCCTACTGATCTGGATATGGACCTTACACCACAAGCTGTACGTGCCGCCTCTTTACAGGGGCATGCACTTGTCGCCCTCTTGGGTGCACTGCGGCTAAACGACCCTATACTGGAAGCGGAGGTGTACGAACGGACCAAGCCACATGAAATTTCACTCGTTGCTCAGCAGCTTCCTACTGTCTACCTAGCGCGAGTACTTGCGCTTGTCGCTTCGCGTATGAATCCAGTGAGTCAAAGTCCACATGTGGAATTCCACCTCTCTTGGCTGACGGCTCTGTTCCAACGCCATGGCGAAGAGATCCGCGCTCACAGCACCACGGTATATGCGCCGGTTTTGCGGGCCGTTCAAATGGCCCTGAATGAGCTGCGTTCAAATGTGAAGACGACAGCCGACCGAAATATGGCCACTATCCTGTACATATGGAATGTGTTTTCCTCACGGACAACAAGCATGGAGAGTGATGGCGCGAACAGCATTTCTACTAACACGGCACAATAGACCCTTGGCAGTGTACTTGATTTTAGTTGTTTCATATACTACACGAAAGAGAATTCGGCACTATCGACTCCATTGGGTACCGTTGGCACTTGCAGGTGTTTGGTTCCGGTATCTTGCTGCCTTTTCATCGCGCGCACCATAAGAGCGGCGATCCACTCGTTGCCGCTTGCCACGCCGCTCATCGTCGTCTTCATCGTCCGGATGATTGTGCCCACGGTCCTTTTTCACTTTCAAGCCTGTGCCGATCGTTACATTCACTTTTGGCGGCACAGCAAAGCCAAAAGCCTTGGCAACTTTCGCAAGGTCTAGCTGATGGATATCGTAGATTCTCTTCAATGAATACGAGCCATATGCCTGAATGTACGACCGATAGCCTTCTTTCGCAGATTGATGCAGATAATAGTTCTTCGAAATCAGCTTCTCGAGCTGGTTTTGTACATTTGCAATCTTGTTGGGTGGGAACGTGTACTCGTTCAGCGGCACTTTCGCCACTTTGAGAAACCGCAAGAACCCTAGCTCACTTGGCAGAAGAAAGAGGAGCGAACGGCCATGTTTTCCACCACGCGCGGTTCGACCTACACGATGGATGTAGTCACGCGGATCATCCGGCGGGTCATACTGGATGATCCAGTCCACGGCCGGAATGTCCAGACCACGCGCCGCTACGTCGGTGCACAGAAGCGTGCCACTCTCGGCGTTGCAGAACTCGAAAAATGTGTTGCTACGCTTCTGCTGCTTCTGCTTTCCATGGAGATCCAGTACGGGTACATCGATGTAGTTCAGCAGCTCGCCGTGAAATTTAACACTGTTGCAACTGTTCATAAACACGATGATCTTCTTGCCGGCATTGCGCTTAAGGAAAGTGAATAGGAGCAGGAAGCGCTTGTCGCTGTCGCACACAACGTAACCTTGCTCCAGCTTCGACACGGTTGATGCTGCCATCTGTTCATGTACATTGATGTAGAGCGGCCCTGGTCGCAATGAGATACGCGCCAAATCCTGAACTTTCGTCGTTTGTGTCGCTGAAAACAACATGGTCTGCCGGTGTTCCTGTGGCAGGATCTTGACAATTTGACGCATTTCGTCTTCAAATCCAATCTCGAGGATTCTGTCAGCTTCATCAATAATGAGAGTCTTTAAATTTGTAAACACGAAACCTTTCGTGTTTTGCAAGTGGTCCAGAAGACGGCCAGGCGTAGCAATAATGAGATTCACACCTTTCTGAAGCTTGTCAGCTTCAGCTTTGCGGTTCGCCCCACCCATGATGATTCCTAGCGTTTGGCTTTGATGTGCCATAAGCTCTTTCGCAACGCCAAAGATCTGGAGTGCTAGTTCTCGAGTGGGAGAGATTACAATGGCGCCCGTGCCGTTGCGGGGCTTGAACTTGAGTCGCTGCAGCATCTCAATAGCAGGGATCAAAAAGGCAAGTGTCTTACCACTACCTGTCTGCGCAGCACCTAGCACATCTTTACCTGCCAGCAAAGGGGGAATGCATCGCTCTTGGACTTCCGTCATGGTTTTGAATCCCATCGCGTCGAGTGCTTTAGATGTTGCAGGCGTCAAGTCCAACGCCGTGAACGGCTTACGATCTGGCAGCTTTTCAGACGATGCTTCTGCTTTCTTAGCATCTTGCTGAAGCTCACGCTCTAGTCGTGCTTCTTCAGCGTCTGGAGCCGCATGTTTCGCCATTATCGTCTCAAAACGGATGTCTGGAAAGGAGCCTTGCATACAAAGGAAAAAAAAAAATTTGTGTGCATTGTCGGTATTTTTAGTCAGCCGATTCACCTGAACTCCATTTGCAAGATCTTTGAGACAAATTTTGTAGCTTCCGTTGAACGACGTCGAGACAAGCAGCACTTGCAGCACGCGCATTCGTAGCACACACCAACCTGCATCGAAAACTTAGACATGCCGCCACGAGAAAAACGTGTGCGTGCGCAAGAAAAGTCGGCTGCAAACATCTCTCCTTCTAACTCGACACCCACGTTGCGCGACGCCTTGTATGCACCATTTCGCGCCCTGGGCTATGTGACGAACGGTGTACCATTTGTACTTCAGGTTCGGTTTGGTGGAAAGGATGCACAGACACCAGATGTCAATGTCGTTACTTGTATCGGCGATACCTGGGAAATGTGGAATGCCGACCGTATGACGCTCTTATTCGTGGGTCCTGTCTTGCCAGATGCTATTTCTGCTATGGCGCATGCCACGTCGCCTGACAGTCTTCTGGTCGCTGCAGGTATGTCTGTGTATCGCTTTTCTCGCGGCCATGAAGTAGCCCGGTACGTTACAGCTGTAGAAGACGAGGGCATGATGGGATGCGTGCTATCGTCCTTGTTGGTATTTGGTGACTACGTGTGCTCGTTGGCAGCTGATGGAACCAAGCTTTTTGTTTGGTCGCTATCTACAACAGAGCTACTCCAGATGGTGGAGCTGCATACCTCATGCATAGCCAGCTGCTTGGTTCATCCTGCTACCTACTTGAATAAAGTGGTTATTGGAAACACTGACGGTTCTCTCCAGCTCTGGAACGTGCGCACAGCATCACTCATTCATGCATTCCACGCAAAAGATGTCCGTGGTGGAAGAGATTCGTCTTCTGGTATCGTACATCTCACTCAATCTCCAGCGATTGACGTCCTGGCTGTGGCATACGCCGATGGTCTCGTCTCCTTGTACGATGTGCGCTTGGGAGAAGCGCTCTTCTCTGTGCATGTGGAAGGTGGACTAGCTCCTGGATGCCTTGCGTTCCGTACAGATAACGTCGCCCATACTCTCGCTGTAGGGACGCGGGCTGGATCAATTGTGCTCTTTGACCTGGATGCTGTGAATAATAATGATGTAATGGGAGGATCGCCACGTCTCTTACATTCTATGCAGCACGCTCATGACGGTGCTATTGGATCCATTGAATTTGTGCCAGGCCAACCACTGCTCATATCATCAGGCGCTGACAACGCATTGAAGCAATGGTTCTTCGAATCACCTACCTTACCGCCCCGCATTCTCAAGTCACGCAGCGGTCACGCAGTACCGCCTCACCTTATTCGATACTATGGTGATGATGGACGTGCTATGCTCTCTGCCTCGCGTGATCGAAGTGTGCGATGTCTGAGTGTGGTTCGTGACAGCCGGTCGTTTGAGTTGAGCCAAGGCTCTGTCGAGAGCCAATCACACAAATTGGCTGTGGAGGCTTCGTCTTTAAAATTGACGCCAGCGACGTCTATGTCCTTTAGCACTCTTCGCTCGCGCGACTGGGACGATGTACTCACGACGCATGCTGGTGATCGGAATGCTCACACGTGGACTGTTAGAAACAAGCGCATGAACACGGCAGTCTTGAATGTTGCGCGCAGCAAAAAGAGCAATGCCGTGGCGACGGCTAGCTGCATGACGGCATGTGGCAACTTTGCTCTTGTTGGCACGAGTGATGGCCGCATTGAAATGTACAATGTTCAGAGCCATATGCACCGTCGCACATTTCTCACTGAAAGCACAGTGCCTGTGTCGGATGTATGCTGTGACGCCCTGAATCAAGTGTGTCTTGCCAGTACACAAGATGGGTTATTGCACTACTTCGACTTTTTTACGGCGCGCAAGATAGCCACGGAGCGCATGCCGGCTGGCTGCTCCGCCCTTTGCTTGAATCGCGAGTCGAATCTCGTTGCGGCACTCGGTGACGACCTTGTGCTGAGCATTATCGATCTTGAAACGCGACGTGTGGTTCGTCGCTTCACTGGCTTCCGTGGACGAATTCTCGACGCTACATTCTCCGCCGATGGCCGTTGGATTGTGTCATGTAGTACGGACAGTGTTGTCCGGACCTTCGACATTGCCACGGCACAACTCATCGATGCGTTTCACACACCAAGCATGGCCACAAGTGTCACGTTCTCACCCGCTGGCGACTTTTTGGCCACAGCGCACGTTGATAGTGTCGGTGTGCATTTGTGGGTAAACCGAGCGCAGTTTGCATCTGTGGCGCTGCGTGCGTTGGACATGGGCAATGTACTTGAAGAGCGTGAAGCGGCATTACCAACCGCACAAGGCGAATGCTTGGACAATACGTCGCCTCATAATGCAGATGTCTCAGGTCTGGATGTGGGCGAACCAGAACTTCAGCGCACATACACAAGTCCTCCGCAGCTGGGCGAGCCAGACAAGCCACTTATCACACTCAGCACGATGCCGCGAGCACGGTGGATGACGCTTCTCCACCTCGACACGATTCATCGTCGCAATAAGCCCAAAGATCCGCCAAAGAAGCCGGAGAAAATGCCCTTCTTCTTAGACGCTGCTCCTACATCTACATCAACAACAACGCCACAGGTGCCGCAGGAGCGAGCGCCTTTCGAGTCGGCACGCAAGACAGATCTGATTTTCGAGTCTAACTTGGAGCGCCGTATGCGTGTAGCCGTGCAGGCCAATGACGTTGGTCCATTATTCACCTACTTGAACACCCTCTCTGTACCACAATTGGATCTGGAAATTCGCAGTCTCGAATCTGTGGAGCAACAAACGCTATTTTTGCAAGCCATGGCTATGCGTATGAGAGCCAAGCTGGACTTTGAGGCCGTGCAATCTATGCTACAGGCCTTCTTCACTTGTCACAGCGATGTGTTACAAGCCCATGGCGTGCATCCTGAGCAGGCGAGAGAGAACTTAGACGCTGCTTCTTCGGACGATGAAGAGCCTGGTATTCAGCTGGCCATGGCTCTTCGCGCAGTTCTCGTTGAACAGCGTAAGGAGGGCTCGCGGCTCATGGATGAACTGGATTATTGTCTTGGCACGCTGTCATTTCTGCGTCACGTGCCACTTTCGTTTGTGTGAACTTGCGTGCAGAAAGGAACGAACTGGAGGCGCGCGCCTTTTGTAGATCATGTATGAAAGGTATATAATATTGAAACTAGTTGAACAAATAGCTACAGATGAAAGAACTTTCCTGGGTCAATTATGCATCACGGATGCGCTCAGCCCACTGACAAAGCGTTGTTGCAAGCACCTGAGGCAGGGACTGCACGTCCCTTACAATCACATAGTAATCGAAGGGGAATGTGTCCATGTAGTGTTTCATATTTAGTTGTAGCCTGCCAGCAGCGTCAGTATGGTAGCTGACCTGATTCATCGAGAGGATCGAACTACGCTGTCCCTCGTTAGCGCTAGCAGACGCAACATCGCCAGCCGCATCCACCACAACAAATACTAGCATGATTCGCTCTTCTGTGGCACGACGTAAGAGCGCCTTGAGACGCTCATGATCCTGGCACACGCCATCTGAAATGATGATTTCCAATTGCCACAGATCAGCAGCCGAGGCCGATGTGTGCTGCTGACGCGCTTGTCGCAATACACGCATACTTTGCTCTAGCAATGCATACATGTCAGTCCGTGTTTGATCAAAGCGAAGATGACTTAGAATTTGGCCACCATGTCGGTCGGTAAAGGTCGTAGATCCAAAGTCGTGAAGCATGTTCATTTCTGTGCCAAAGCGGCAAATTCCCACATCACCAATCTCAAGACGCGTCAATGCACCTGCCACAAGGGCTAGAGTCTGGTAGGCCAGATGAATGTTACGACTTTCTGCCATACTTTTACTGTCGTCAATAGCCAACAAAACCTGGTATTCACGGGCGGACGGCTTCGTGCGACGTAGCCAGATTTTGTCCTTTGCAAAATCACTAGCAATGAATGGAATAATCTTGCGCATGTTGAGCCGCTTGCCTGTGCGGTAGTCACCGCTCAGCCGTGTCGCAAGTGTAGGTGCCAAGATCAGACGCAATTGCTCGCAGAGTGAAAAGGCCAAGTCGGTTGTGAGCGCCGTGTATGAGCGCCACAACTCCGAGGCTTGGTCAATGTCTGTGTCGGATGCGCGGAACGACTCAAGCACTTTCGCCACGTGCTTGTCAGCTTCGAGACGCTCGTCGTCAGCGAGCGGATCCATGTGCTCCTCTTCCTCTTGGATGTCGGGCAAGTCGCTCTTAGTCTCTTTGTCCTGCACATCCTGCACATCAGATGCCAACATTGCCCCTTCACGAGCACCATGTGGTTGTGAGCCTGTTTCCTCGGCATCCGGTAGGGCATCATTAGTAGCACGCGTTGGGTCAGACATCTCAGTGTCGGGCTCTTCAGGAAGCGCCACATTCGATGAATCGGCCTGATCGGCGTCATCCATGCTCAGATTCTTCATCGCGTGTGCTTGTTGCTCATCTGCAGTGCCTAGTGCCTGTGCATCTGCGTCTTGGTCTGGTGCAATGTGTTCCATGTCCTGAGCTTCGGGGATGGCACCATCGCGATGAAGGGGCTCGTCATCTTGTGCATGATCTGTCGCTTCGCGGATTGAATCCACGTCACGACGGAACTGTTCAAGTGAGTCACCCAGACTCTGAATAGGATTAGGTTGAGATGTAGACTCAGACTCATCTTTGCCTTCAGCACGAGCATCGCTGCTTTCTTGACGAGCGCCTTGATCCTGCGCAGATGAAGAGCCATCGGTGCGTCCAGTATCGCCACTGGCTCGGTCTTGCTGGCCGGCCGCACCGCCAGAATCCTGGCCACCACCTTCGTGCGTGGCGTTATACTCCTCAGCAACTTCAGAAGGCAGATCGTTGGCTAGATCTACTTGTCGTTCAAGATTGTTGTGAACATCTTGTTGATTTGGTTGTGAGGCAGGCATTTCATTATGATTCGCTTTCTTTGCATCATTGCCATTTGTATCTTCATCTCCATCTTCGTCGTCATCTGAGGTTGATTGACCCTTATCTTGTGCATCTTCTGCGCCGGGAGGTGATGTACTATCATCTGAGTCATTCACATCATCGTCCTGGGCCTGTTGCATCTCGCCGTCCTGCTCCATGTCTTGGTCATCAGGTATATCATCGTTTTCTTGTTCACGCTGTTGGGTATCCTGCTCATGTGACGATGTCATGCGCTCTTCAACATCATCGTCCATGGCACCGTCTGAAAGATCTTGATCAAGATCATCTTGGTCGTCTTCATTGTTTTCACCATCGTCTCCCTCATCACCCATGTCAATGTCGCCGAGCTGCATGTCTTCTTCGGCTGCTTCTTTGTCAAGCTCACGACCGAGCCCCTCATTCAGTTCCGGCATGTCTTCTACTTCGGCTTCGTCCTGCTCATCTTCGTCGTTTGGTTTGTTTTCATCTCCATCGTCACCATCCTGACCAGCTTCGTTCGACTCATCTTGCTGCCCATCCTGGGGCTCATTTCGTTCGCCTGCTTGTTCGCGATCGTCTTGCGTTTCGCCCTGGACCTCTGAGTCACCTTGCTTCGGCTTTTCAGGCTCATCAGCCCACATCTTCTCGTCGACGGCATCGGGATCAAGCGGATCCAGATCTCCTACCTCATCCTCCACATCCTGCTCTTGCTCGTCCTCGTCCTCGGCAGCTTCCTGATCATCTTGTTGCTGATCCCCATCGACGCTGTGCACATCGCCATCCATATCATCCATTTCACGAGCTTTGTCCTCGCCTTTCGATGACTCATTCTCGTCCTGATCATCGTTTGGCGGCTCTTCTTCATTCTTCAGCTCCTCCATCGTCTCATCGTCCTTCAATGTGTCTGACACGTCCTTTGCACCTGAACCTTCACCAAGACCTGTGCCACCCTCCAACTGTTCACCGCCTTCGGCACCATTGTCATCTTCAGCTTGGGTTTCTTCGGGCGGCTGGCAGAAGCCCTTTGTAGCAAGTGACGTCATGATCACACTTAAAATAAGAGTTAAACGCATTATCGCCCGACTCCAGAGCGACACGGATGATACCTGAACCCATAACCACTCAGTATAGGGCCGAAGGAACTTGCTTAAGTCTTGAATGCATGCCTGCGTCAATTCGCCTGAGCCTGCACCACTGAGCGCATCACGAATTGCTTGTGCCACAGCTTGGGGACGCAGGATGCGATCGACTTGTTGTAAACGAGCCGTCTCATTTACGACAAGCCTTTCAGCCAGATTTTCACTCTGCTCCGGTGGCGGAATACGTGCAAGTTCCTGGGCAATGACCAAAATGGACGAGCAGACCTTGTCAGAAAGTGTTTGGACGGTATCCGCTTCCTCGTCCGACTCTGCCGTGGTAGATCCACACCCGTTGGTACAGTAAGACTCTAGCCATTCGCTCGTTGGCACCGTAACAAGCGACAAGGCAGGCGTTGCATGTGTCAAGTTGTTTAGACATGTGAGTGTGTTTTGTAAGACCGATGTACTGTCATCCACTAAATCAAGCTCTTTCTTTGTGCACAAATAAAGACGCGTGGTCTGCAGCACATGCGCCAATGGCGTCAATCTCGCAAGAGTCTGCCGAACGTGGCAGTTCTGAGACTGGATGCCCGAGAGATCGGGCGCACCCATCATCGGAGAAACCTCGACAAGCATGGGAGTCGTAGCAACGATTTCATCTAGAGCCTGGGAGACCCGAGCGAGCTGATTGACTCGTTCACAAATCTGGGCAAGACACGGGGCTGAAATGCGGGTCAGGGGTCCATGAAGATGGGCGAGACGTTCGGTCAATGCCCATACATCTTTCGCATCTTCGAATACAGACGACATGCGATAACGCAGTCGCATGGCCGTGTATACACTATGCTCGACAAGTGCTAAGCCTCGCACAAGGTCGGGCACATCGCCGACTGGCGTCTGAGATGCATGGCGCAGGCGCTCAGCTTGCGCCAGCATAGCGGCGTAGTACTTCGAAAGAGAGTCCGTGCCAAGATGTTCATGTGTCTCAAGTCGCGGCACACCATATGCCTGTGAAGGACTGCGATTATGGCTAAGCAATTCAGCCGTTACAAATGGTGATAGGCCAATATGCCGAAGTGTTTTCAGCAAATCAGTCCATGCGCGCCGCTTCTGCGATGCAAGGCTCTTGATGGCTTTGATATTCTTCTCATTGGCAACTGCGGGCGTCTGCTGTGCGAGGGCGTCTGCCGTCTCAAGCACGGTCGTACCCAGGTTAACAAGATCTGCATAGGCATGCGACTGTAAGCCAGGGACTACGAAATGTGCGCTGCGTTCATGCAAGTGCGCTACAGTTCGCTTCATGTCCTGAAGATGCGGCGCTCGGGTAGTGTCCGACGGTCTTGGTACCTGAGGAACACCCTGAGCATGAGAATCAGATGTGACGGGGCTAAACTGAATATGTCCCGGACCCATCAAGGGGCGCACGGCCAAGGAAGGCCGGGCATCTGCTTTGAATGTGAGAAGCGGATCCGCTGGCTGTCTCAAAATCTCACGGAACTTGCGCAGTGATTTGTGAAGGTATGTATGCGTTTTCTGTGCACTTTGCTTGAGTGCGAAAACATTTACATCTTTCCACGTTGCTAGCTTCACATAGTCGGCGATCTCACGGTCGAGCGTCTCACGCTGCTGAGCGATGTGTGCATCAATTGCAGGCATAAACTGGGCGTAATATGCAGCAGCATTGTGCAACAACTGACTTAGTGAGGGTTTGTCATGTTGAAGGAAGGTGCTGAACGTATCAAGCAAGTCGAGGCGCGCACCAATTTGACCGGCCGTGCTACCCCGTATGAAAGAGTCAAGCAGGTCCACAAGCTCAGCAGACAAAGACGCGTCAGATGCAGCGGAACGCGTAATGGCTTCGTACAGGGAAAAGAACCAGGTTGCCACAGTCGCCTCTTCGCGTGCCGCTTCGTCGTCGAGAAGCGTCCTCCAGCTATGAAGCTCAAGTCGACGCCATTCCACAACGAGGTTGGTCAGCTCGGATGCATGCACTTGCAGAGACAAGTCTCGACTAGCGTACGTCTCCCAGTCATCGACATGGGTGAGCAGGAGCTCAATGGCAGCAAGTCCTTTGGCGACTGGGCTCGAGACGTCTAGCTGAGTCGTACGTTCACTACGCTCCATCAGCTGCTGGAGCTGGACCTGCTCTGGCAATGAGCGGAGCAACTCGGCCACTCGCTCTTGCAGCCGGCTCAGGATAGGCACAATACGCGCGATTTCATGTGGCTGAGGATCGTGGTAAAAGTTCTTTAAGCGCTTCGGTGGCGCGCGACGCCGAGCAATGCGGGTAAGTTGATAGGCTGCGAAACGGTCTGAATCCATCGGCAAACGTGATATGAAAGATGCTGAGTGACGAAGAAGCGAATCACACTGCTCAACAAGCATATCAGCCACATCTGGTACGCGCCTCTTGCCAGGCAGAGAAAGTGCGCTCGGGTACAACGTTCGATGCAAGTCGTAAACGCGGATCACAGTGTCAGGATCCAAGCGAGATGCATCAGACTTGCTTGGGTCAACATTGTTGTTCTTATTTTCTAGCACATCCTCATACACTGGAAACAGGGCCTTGATTTCCGCGTGAATACGCTCCTGTTCTTCTGACGCGTCCTCGTCTTTAAAACTAAACAGTTTGGCATCGGCTTCGGCTTTTTCACGCTCAGCATCACGCTGCTTTGCCCACAGAACAAAGAGCTGCTCGTAGACAATCTGGACAGTCGCTAGAGGCACCCTTGTAGCCCGTAACGTCTGTGCTTCAAATGCCGCTGCTGCCAAAGCAGCCAATAGCTCGGTCACCGCTGTGGCCACGGACCGCGGCTCTGTCGCACGGCACAACATGGTGTGGGCTGCTTGTGATGTCGGGAACTGCATGGCCGCATCCAAGACGCGCTGCTTCTTTGCCGAGGCGGATTCACTTGGCAAGCATAAGCGCAAACCAAGGCGAAGCTGCTCAATTGCCATGTGTACAGGCGCTGTCAGGTCGTGAAGCGATGAGTATTGCCGCAAGAGACGCTGCTCGAATGCATAGAGCGAAGCCTGTAACGATGCTTCTTCAGCCACCGCTGAGGGCGACTCAGCCGCCATAGATGTGAGTACGCGTTCAAGTCGGGCCGGTGTCGCGACTTGTCGGGCGAAGCCAATCAATTCGGCATGGAGTCTTTCGAGTCGGGCCGTCTCTGGGGCTCGTTGGACTCGTGTGCGAGTATCACATGCAAGACGTTGGGCGATATCAGTCAGAGCCTCTTGTAGTTTCTCCACCACGACATTTGTTTTGCTGCCGGTGCGGAAAGACTCGGCCGCTTTCTCGACGTGCTCGCGGCGGGCCAGGCGTGTTTGGATCGATTCGTTATAAGCATGCTGAGCATGTGCTTCCGCGACTGGATCCAATGGCACGTCTGGGATGTATATCTGCAATGTCAAAAGGGCAAGACGAACCCAAGCAGCTCCAATTTCGAACGGTGATCTGACCTGGGATGAGAGACAGTGCTGCGTAGTCCGGAGCCAAGACAGCCACGACTGTAGTGCTGTGTGCATGATCGGGGATGAGCCTAGCGTAGTAACGACGCTGGACAGTGCATGCACAATGGACTGTTCATTCTGCGCATCGATGGCGTCCTTCCAAGCATGAAGACGGGTCTGTGTTTCGGGAGTCGCAACGCTTTCCACCGCCGAGTATAAAGCTCTCGATATCTGAGCCATGAACACCCGCAGCATATGAGCTGCCATCGACATGCGTGGTGGCTGTGCTGGAACGAGAGCTGTCGCGACGCAGACTGCGAGATCATAGAGATGTGAATCGTACGTAGGCCAAAGCGAGAGCGAGACGCGATCCATGTGCACGGCATCAAGCACGGCCGGAAGTATCGTAGCACGTTGCAAAACGAGTGAGCCGGGTGCCTCGATCGAGAACGACCCATCGGCATACCATAACGCACGCGCATACCGCATCTGGAGCATGGGAGGGATAGGCTGTGTAAGTGACCACGCACGGAGCTGTATGCTGACCATGAGAGATGCAGGGATACAAGGGTGCTGCGCCCACAAGTGGATGAGTTGTGAGAGTCGAGTCCTAGTGTCCCATGCGCCAGAATCAGCAGCTAGAGTCCACAGGACGGCAGGCAGCACTCGTGCGACAAACGGAAGCGACTCTGCGGATCGCTCGTGGCGAATGCCCAAGAGCGACTGAGCCAGTTGGCTCAATTCTGCGCACTGGGCCTCATTCCAAGACGTATTGCTCAAATACAGCGTCGAGAGTACCTGGAGCACCGTCTTGGCATGAGCGGCTGACAAGGCATCTGGAAAGTGCAATTCCAGTTCGGCAAGCAAACTAAGCAGGCGTGGAGGAGCATCAGGAAGCAATTGGGCCCAAAGAGCTTGCATAGCCACACCCGTATGTTGACTCTGAGGAGCATGCATATCGCGCAAGAGCTTTGGAAGCGCCGTTGGAATGTCCATGCTGAGCTGAGCAAGCTCTGAAACAGTCGAGCGCACATTGTTTAGAATCAAGTAGACCAACGAGTAGTCTAACTCATCTGCCTGTAGTGCATGTTGAAGAAAATACACACTGTCCAGAAGTCCAGCAAATCTGTCAGCCATTTCGAGACTCGTTGGCTTTGCCTGGGCGAGTGAAACGCACGTAGCGAGGAATATTGGCATGTGCTGAAGAACTGCCGGCACCTGATGCACGTCGTCAGTCATCTTGGCGAGCCATGAGGTCTCGCGCGGGGGCTTTTGCAGTGCTTGCACTTGAAGCGCTGAGCGAACGTGGAGCTCGAGTGTCCGTGCATAGAGCTCGTCAGCACGCGGCTCTGCATCTGGCAGTCGACGCACGTCTGCGGGAAGCAGGGAGGACAGCACATGAGGCGATGCCGCAGTGACACCAGAGTTCGAATACGGTACAGGGAGGTTCGAAACTGTTCGCACCACAAGAGCGAGCTCACTGGGCACGAGTGCTTGCACTGCGTAGATACAAGCTGCTTCGTGCAGCGTATGATCTTTCATGCATGTGGTCACGAAAGCGGCGCCTGGTAAGCCAGCGTCTTTCAGCGCAGGCTGACTGGACGCAGCGCGCACGGCCTTGGGCTCAGATGGTGGCTGGACGTCAACGTTCAGGCCGCGCCGTATCGCGTGGGAGTAAACGGCACGATCGACAAGAGAACCGCGTCCACCGAACGCGCGCGCAAAGGGAGCGAGGAAAGCAGGATCGACAGGATCAAGCCATAGCTCCATACCTCGATTGCGCATTGCTCGACTTAGCTCACCATGTCGAGGATCGACTGTCATGAACACTCGGAACTTGGCATCTGGCACAATGTGCGGCACAGCGCCCTCCACCATGCCACGCTCACTTAAAACAAGCGAGCCTGACGGTTCAAAGAGTGAATTCAGACGATCCAATACAGATGCCGCACAAAGATTCGCATTGTCCAACAAAAGCCAGTGTCCACGTTTAGCGGCGCGGATAAGTGGGCCATCGATCCACTCAAACTGGCCGCCAGCGGATGTAGGTACGTCAAGACGATCGAGCTGCGCAGTAATTGCTTCGTGCTCATCATGCAGTGCATAGGGAAGTACGAGCTCTGTCGAACGTGGATCGCCACCATGCTCTAGTGCAGTAAGACATGTCTCGATAGCATCAAGAGCAGATCCATCTGACAAGTGAGAGCGAGCCTGCATGCGTCGCAAGACGGAATATAGCGACTTTGAGACATCATGGTAGACATGTGAAGGATCACGCTGCTCAAAAGATCCAAGGACGTCCATCGTGTCACTTGCCGCACTAAGCCTCACTTCTTCCAACGGCATACCGACCAGGTCGGCCATAGTACGCACAATGCAAGACTTGCCCGCGCCAGTGTATCCGGTGATGATGGTCAGCAAACCCAGACGAACACTGGCAGCCATCCCTTCTAGACAAGCTAATTGCGATGGCACAAGAGCGAGCTGCCGCTGCATGGAGGCTTCGGACGTCGAGGATAGGCGTTCCATGAATACGTGCCCGAGCAATGCAGATGATGGTGAAAGCAACGGTGGCGGCATGCGCAATGTCCGTCGTGCATCACAGCCAAAGTGCTGGGCGAACAGGTCAGCGACCGCGTCCCGGTCATGCTGTGTGCGGAAACGTGCGATGTACAGAAAACGAAGCGCCTCGATGGGCTCGGACGTGTTGCATCCCAAGTCTGCGTGCATGATTTGCATCCAGCGGAGCTGGTCACGTAGATTAAGTTCCCAAGGCGAGCCGTGCCTACCAATTGATCCATTCTGTGTGGCTCGGTGAAGGTCCGCGTGGAACGACACCATCGCGTCCAGGTAGGGCGACAGGTCCGGGTAAAGCCGCTCGCAAATCACACGAATATCGTCGTCTTGTAGTTCAGACACATACACTTTGATAAAGCGATTGAGTAGCGATTTCGGCAAGCCCTTACGAGCCCCGCCCTGGTGCTGAGGATTCTGTGCAGCAAAGAGCCGGAAATCGGCGTGTTTAGTGAATGTACGTCCAATCTCGGCGACATATACCGAGCCACGATGGTCTAGACATGAATTCAGCCCTTCCAACACAGTTTGAGACGCCAAATTCATTTCGTCCAGCAGGACCCAAGCGCCTCGCTGCATTGCATCAAGGAAAGCGGCCGGACGCCACGCGAATTCCCCTGGCCGCCCATTTTCCACAGGCAGCTCGGCACCGAACAGGTCAACGAGCTCAGTCTGCTCCGACAGATTGATCCGCACAAGCTCATGTCCTGTCATGGCAGCGATGCTGGTGATAAGCGAAGTCTTTCCTGCACCGGGGCTGCCTTCCAACAACACGCTACGTCCGCGAATCGAGCAAGCACGCAGCACACGCATCGCATTGTCAGCCGCCGTGCCCGCCTGCAATTGGAACGGCGGCGTGGTCTTGGGAAGGGGCCCTTTGTCCATCGAAAATGGTCCCACGAACAGGGTATCCGGGGTTTCTCGCACGGCGCGGCACGATGGATCGAACGGATCAAAATGCACCGGCGCGATGATCGCATTCACTTTCTGGTAGCATTTGATACGTAATGAGTGCAAACTCGCTTGCGTCATGGCCGCTGTCGCCGGCAACGCGCCTACAGCATCGATAATTGTCAGTGCTGCACCATGAGCAAACGCCAGCGCAGGTGGCAGGATGTCGCGAGCGCATACCTCGCGCAGGAAAGTCGCCCATCCCACAAGGTCACGCACACCCAAGCCCGTTTGGTCATGGCCACCCACTTGGTGGGCAAACCAATGCACAAAAGTCAGCATATGCTGCGTCCATTCGTACAAGGACTCGGGCAGAAGAGCCTGAACGATCGCAGCTTGATCATCGGCACGCTCTACAGGCGGGACAAAGATCTCGGTGAAGCGGTTTCGGAGGGCGGGGCTGAGTTCCTTCTTGCCGTAATCGCCCCCGGGATTCATCGTAGCGATGATTTGGAAGCCTGGTGCTGCTGTCACTACCACGTCCGTGCCTGCCTTTTCTGCAAGAACAAGCGTGCGCTCGCGCTCCAGCACGGAGTTGAGCCGCTCAAGTACACTGTCGTCTGCGAGAGAAATCTCATCCAACAGCATAAAGTCGCCCTGCCGCATAGCTTCAACTAAGGGTCCATCGCACCATGTAAACAACGCCAAGGCTCGCTGTGTGAGGAACAGCGCCTGCTCTAGATCCTGTGAAGGCGTTTTCTGCTTCGCGGCTTGCAGCCTAGCAGCCAGCTGTTCGAGCGGCATGTCCTGCACAGATTCGAGCAAAACGCGCTCCGCCGCTAAGCGCGCTTCTGCTGCGAGACTCGCACGATTCCGTAGGGGTCGCTGGCTTCCCAGAAGGTCAGCGCTATCTGTGTTCTGATGACAGTTGAATGAATACAGAGAGCGGCCAAAGGCTGCAGCCAAGATATCACACACAGATGTCTTTCCTGCCCCCGTTTCGCCAACGAGCAAGACCGGTTCATTCTGCTGTAAAGCCGCCGCCGTCAAGCATACCAGGCGGCGCATTGACGACGTCCAAACGATTCTCTGTTCGTCTGCTGCGGTCCTAAGACGCGCGAGGCGCTCGGGACCAAGTTGCGCCTCCAGCGTCTCGGCTTTATCGTAAAGGGCTTCCGGATCGATTCGCACTCGCATAATCTGCTGCAACACATCCTGAACGGTAGCGGCATCTCTCGGATGGCGCGTGCGCTCGGCCAGAAGCATATAGCCTGTATCGGCCAGTTGTTGATAGCCATCCGCGCCACGCATGCCCCATCGGAATAGATCTCGGAGTGTGGCAAATGCGTGCTTTTCAAACACACGACCAGATTGACGCCGGCGCTGCAGCTCCGTGAACACAGCCACAATCTTCTCAGCCCAGGACGGTGGGATAACACATCGCGTGGTTAATATGGCAGCAAGCTCCGTTTCCGGCACATCATCAAAGTGTAGTTCAACAAAACGGTTGCGGAACGCGCGGCTTAGCACTTTACGACCAGCGTAGGCGCCCGGAGGGTTCTGGGTAGCAAACAGCATGAAATGCGGGTGTGGACGGACGATCTCGCCCGTCTCCGGGATCATGAGCTCGCGATTGTCATCCAACAAGCGATTCAACGCTTCAAGCACGTCGGTCGGTGCTAGATTGAGCTCATCCAGAACAAGCCAGTCACCACGGCGCAGTGCTGTGACTAAGAGGCCTTCCGAGAAGACCAATTGGCCCTCGGCATTTGAGGCATATGCACCAAGATATTCCTGCACATCTGTGTGCTCGTGATTGTTGATGCGAACAAAACGGTGCCCAGTGCGCCGAGCGAGGTATTCGACAGCACTCGTTTTGCCTGCGCTTGTAGGACCTTGAATCAGCACAGGACTCTGCCGAGTCACCAAAGCACGCGCAAGTGCGTTAATTTTCGCCTCCACGCTGGCTGTCAGGACATACTCAGGGGCAGGATCGGGCGGGACCGGTCCGGCCTCAAGCCAAAAGGCTCCCACACGGACATGATCTGGACCTGGTGATGATGGCACAAAGGTGCGCTGAGTGCGCCGGTCTTTCGCACGAACGAGAAGATGACGATCAAGCATGTTTTGGAATGCTAGAGCACTTGGTGCATCCAGCAACATGCCAAACGACATGGTCATGCCTTCCATAAGCGCACGTCGGAGGCCATAGGCGGGAGCAAGTGCCGCAGCAAAGGTGAGAGCACGCGCCAGTGTACGAACAGAGTAATGGGGGCGTTGATTCGCTCCATCGGCCAGCTCGTGATGGGCAGCCGCGTGGCGCACGTCCATGTACAAATCAGCCACGTCCATGACAGCGGCTTTGTCACTTGCAGCCTCCTGGCCAATGTACTGCGCCACAATGTTCATCAGGGCCTCCTTATCTGCGTCGGGACTCGGTACATAAATCTCTGTAAAGCGGGCACGGAACGAAGGCGGTAAATCACGCTTGCCAACGTCAGTAGCCGGATTCATACAGGCAAACAAGCGGAACCGTTCATGACGCGGGATTGGAGCTAGATCCCCACGTTCCGTCAACACGATGCTGCCGCTTTTCGACTGGAGAAGCGGAGCGAGGCAGTCGAGAGTCTCTGGTGACGCAAGATTGATTTCGTCCAGCAAAATCCAATGTCCTTCCTGCACGGCACGCACCAGAGGACCCTCGACAAACGAGAATGCAAAGTGCCGCTGCCCCTTGGCAAACAACGCCGAGAACGAAGCCACTCGCGTCGCTAGCGCGCTCCAGTCAGACTCCAGAGACCCATCCGTGCGTCGCTTCTTGCGAGTATCATTCTGCGCCAATTCACGCTGAGCCATTTTGCACGACTCGTACCATAGCTTCGCAAGACGAGCCCATTTGCCACTGAAGAAAGCTTTCCGTTCCGCATCGACGTATGCCGCATTCCGTTTGAGCGAGAAGGTCCGCTCAAACACACGCGTCCATGCATTGTGCAGGTCTGCAGCTTGTGACTTGGGATCCAGTGGCTTGAAGGCGCCAAGCAGGTCGCCACTCTCGGTCTGCTGGCTCAGGTTCACCACAGTGATGGGCTGTCCAATCAGCGATGCAAGCGTCTGCACCATGGTCGTTTTGCCAGTGCCCGTTTCACCCACAAGAAGAGCTGGCTCAGCATGCGCAATGCACGAGGCCACGCGTTCCATAGAGGCAAGCGTCGTCCGCGTCAGCGCATATCGCTGCAAAGTTGGAGCGCCTGGTTTCCGACGTTCTAACTGCATACGACCTATTCGCACGTACCCAGCATGTCCCAGCGCCAAATTTGGCACACGATCTTGAAGTGTATACTTTGCGCGTTCCGAGGAGATCTGAAGAGCATTGCTTAGTGCATGCGCAATGCTGCGTGCGACAGGAGTCAGCTCAGAGAACGATGCAAGGAAAACGTCGCATGCATCCAGAAACACTGCATCCTGCACGACGGGATTGTCCAACAAGCTTGGTGCTCTCATCGAATCGACTCTTCCACACCATTGCACAAGCTCACGCAGTGTTGGCTTCCGAACAGAAGCTGGTGCACGTTGGGAAGCGTCCACTGCACCATACCACGCATTGATAAGGCATGCGCACTCGTGCATGGGCAATGCAGACATAGACGGGAAGCGCCCGTTCAGAATTGCAGCTATATCTTCAGCCTGAGGTGGCGAAAGACGAACGTCACCCCAGTGCTCGCTGGACAAGAACATAGCACGCGGCGCTTCAGGTCGAACACAACGTGTCCCCAGTAATGCAAAACCAGGCGCAGCAACAACTTTTCCGCGTGGACCAAGGTCTAAGATCGGCCGGGCGCCAATTGTTTTCGTGGGACCCAAGGCCTCTGCAAGTGGTGCCAAGACACTTAGTACATCTGTCGAGGCCTTGTCGAGGTCCTCCAAAATAACCCATACACCCGCGCGTACAGCGCGCGTCAGGGCACCCTCAACGAACTCAAAAGTACCAGGCTTGGTGCTACTTGATACATATGAGCCAAGTAGAGCCTTTGCATCTACGCCGGACTGGTCGCCAAGCGGAATCGACAGAAATGGCGGCATACCCTCTTTTGGGTGCGATAGCCGCGTAGCCAAGTAGGTGAGAAGGTGGGTCTTTCCACAAGCTGCAGGGCCAGAGAGAAGAACAGGAAGACGTAGAGACACGTGCAAAAGGATCTGTCGCATTGTGTCTTGTGCACTTGGTGTGGCAACAAAGGTATCGTTCATGCTCGCTCCATTCGACGGCATGATCATGGACGCTACGCAAGTGAGTGAGGGCGACAAGTGCTCGGGCGTGACATACACTGCGGACGTATCGGATACGGGCGTTGTAAGAGGCGTTACCTCTTCACATGCACGCCAAAGAGCCTCGATTCGCTCTTGCTCGTACACGGGAAACAAGCGCACATCGATGGTATGTGCATGCAATACGTGAAGCGGTGCAGGGGCATCCCCAACCCACGCTTGTCGCAGAGCATCCCGTGCTGCATTCGAGAGATGCTCCTGGATAGCATAACACTCGATGGCCAAAAGGCGCAACGTCGCAGGCGTCCCATGTTTCGAAGCAAAAACCTTGTACAAATAAGAGGAGCGCCAACCAAGTCTATGCGCGATATGTGGAGCCGCACGAACGATGCGCAAAAGCGAGGTGAGGTGCAGCTCGTCATCAACAGGCAAACCATGAGGAAAGTGTCGTTGCAGAAATGACTCCAGCTGCGTATAGCATTCTTCAAATGCACCGATTAGGAAGGCGAGAGCATGCACAGTCTCAGCACGGTGTGATCGACGAGCGACAAGCTCTAGGAGTAATGGACGGAACGCTACTGCGGTGTTTGCACACACGTCAGGATCTGGGTTTTCGAGCAGAGCTGACGCAGCGTCTAGCACGGCATCCACATGGACGTGGCTGAACGAGTGATGTGCGCACTCTTCGAGCACAGGTGCCGCTGCATATACCTTTTCATTGCAAGCGGCTGCGCAGGCTCGGAGATTGATGCCCACAGTCGATGCCATCAGCACGTACCGCACAAGGATATCGCCCACTGCTAGCTAGCTGCTAATTTGCGAGAAAACAAAATGTGTGTTCTAGTAACTTTCTGCACGCACGCACTCGATCATGCAGCAAGGACCAGCGCCCAAAAAAAATAAAAAAGTTTCCCCTGCTGACACACACGTTGGGCGGCGGAGGTCGTATAAGCACGTGACACTCGAAATGATGCGGTCAGGCGTTCGAAAGCAGCGCCAATTCTAAGAACAGGTTCAACTGGCTGGCCAGCGAACGAGCTCTAGCAATCAGAGGAAAAAAGTTGTGGTGTCGGTCCGTGCGTGACTCATAGGTGTTTCATTCACGCGTTGTGTGTGCTGTTGAGTCTGAAGATTGGGCAGCTCATTCGTTCATTGACGACATCTTGAGTGAGAGCGTGTCCACGAAATAGAGGTATCTGTGGACAAGCGCTTGCAGGTGAGCAAACGGTTGGGTCATGAACGCATATCCACCTGAGCTCGTCGTCCACTTACAACCATGCGTGCATGTAAGTGGCCTCGTCCCAGAAAACAAGGCATGGCACGACGTACTACCACACCCAACGCAGGTGTACGCGGAGCTGTGCGACTCTATAGCCAAGCAACTCTCACAGTGCTCGTCCGTGCAACAGGCATGGGTCTCACCAGGGTCCTCATACCGCTTTCGGGCCGTATTTGTCGACTACGGGCACAGGATTCCACCTGCGCGTATGCGTGCTGGACTCAAGTTGGAAAATGAAACTGCTCGACAGGTTGTATCTGCACTACCGCCACGTTCACCCCTCTCGCCATTATACCCGAGCGGACCACTGTTTCCAGATGGCATTATATCACCGTCGTGGATCCGCAAGCATACCGAATATGTGCCAGGTGTACACTTGTCCTTCTTCTGCATGCCGCCTCACGACGCCGCATCGCTCACGATGGATGCGGCATTGATCGAGGTAATTTCTGCCCTTCGCGCCTCGCTTGCGCCTCGTGGCATTAAGCTCATGGTCGTTTTGCTATGTGATCCGATCATGTTCGCTCAAGGCATCGATGCTCGCGTCGCACATCTGCGGCGAGCATCAGGCCTCGACGCGCGTGGAGCTCTATTTGTGCTCAGTTCTGGTGCCAAATCAGAGCTGTCGTCCTTCGTAACGAGTCTAGTGAAAGCGTCTGAAGTGCTGACAAGCGACTACTACCGCGAGCATGCCCGACATGTGCGCCGAAACCGAGCTCGGTATCCGCCGCCGCCTTCTGTTGCTCAGCCAATCCTTCAGGCGGCCATGAAGGCTGGCCTTTGCAGTGCACAATCAACCATGCTCAATGCCGCTGGCTGGCACATACGCACGCATTACAAGCTCGGCGCGCTTGCTGAGCTCCAGGGAGACATGGCCGAATCCCACTCGATGTATGCAGAGGCCTACAAGACCCTAATGCAGCAGTATCTGCCATACCCGACGGTGGTTCTTCCTCGCACGCGGCGCTGGGCAGAGGCGAAGGTCCTTGCTGATACGCTGTCGTTCAAGCTCATCAAACTTTTCCTGTACGATGTAAAAAAAGTGGCAGCGCGCGTGCAGTTCCGACAACACAACCTACATATCACGCGCTTATGCACGCGGTGGGGCATCACAGATCAGACGCACGAATACTGGGCATGGCTAGCGAAGCAGTACACATTTATGGCAGACTTACTCGATGAAAAGAAACTTGTGCCAGCGCGTCATGGGTTCGATGTACCACTTGTTCGGTACCAAGCGGCTGTATGTCAGATGGAACGTGCTCGATGCACAACTCGGCTGGATTCCTCAAGCCGCGAGGGGCGCGTTGATCATACAGCGCTGATTGTGCCGGAGCTTGATCGTGCATACAAAGTTCTTTTCCAGCAGCGACGTTTGCGTTTGGCGCACTTGGTTGCCGTGCGCCTGGCGTTGACCTTGGCTGAGACACAGCCCAAACGAGCGCTTAATTACTTTACGCGGACGTTGCAGTGGTACCGGCGAGATCCGTGGCATGAACTGTCGTATGCGCTCGTACTGGAAGCGCTTGCGTGTGCAATTCGATGCAAAGACGTTAACTTGATTACACGCATGGAACATGAATGCCGCATTCCCGTTCCTCCATGTCTTGTCTCCAAAAGAACGCACATGTTGAAGGATGTCCCATCTGATTCATCCTGGTGGTCAGCGCACAGCAATTCATCTACCAACATCCAACTGGGTACAGAAGTTGGCTCACAAACCATATATGCACGTGCTGCATTCGCTCGCTCTTTGGCCACAGCACCTGTCGCTGACATGCCATGCCAGGTAGTCATATGCCTGCCCTTTGACTCACCCGTCGACGAGCTGCACCCTCTTTCGGTCCAAGTGTATCTTGCGGGACAAGATGCGCCGACCGCTGAAAAGCTGGTGTCTGTGGCTCAAGCTGAGGCGGACAGCGGCAACAGTAATGTGCGTGCGCTTGATCTTGGTGAACAAAAAACAACGATGTGCGTGGACGCAGGCCATTCTAACTTCCCGCATCAGGCTGCAAGTTCTGTCGCATGCTTTTCACTCCGACGTGCGCAGCCACTTATCGTGAATCTACGCTTTTCTACTGACGTGCCTGGCATGTATGAAGTGCATCGCGTGGAGTGCGTATTTATGGAGCATGGGCAAAACGTGCATCTCCTCTGCGATATCGATCGACGTTCGCCTAGTGTGTGGACCTTGCCCAATGGCTCGTGTATCCCACTGCCTGCGACACAGAAGCCACATACACTTCGTGTGCGTGCCCCAACATATGACGTACATGTGCCCCCGATCATGGCTTGTGGACAGGTGGCTCCACTTTCTTTGATATCGCCGAACGATGCAATACTGCCGCCTGGTGTTAGACTTAGCGTCTCGCCTTACAAGGGCGACAATGATGCGGCAATTATCGATGTCTGTGGCAATGCACATGCTGAACTTGAGCTGACAAGTGCTGCAAGCGGCGGTGACGTCGTGGAAGATGGTCATGAGAGCGGTTGGGATGGCCTTCATGCCAGCACCAGCGGCCGACCCAAGACTCATGATTCGTCGAGAACTACATGCGCTTCGACCAGCGCTCCATCACCACTATGGCTTCGTGCGCCGCAAGAACCTTGTGCTGCGATGGAGGTTCTTCTGCAGCCCACTGGAGCTTCACGGCGTACCGAGCGCATCCACCGCGTGGTCAAGGTTGTGCCTTCGTTTTTATGCAAAGCTCAAATCCGCTGGGGTGGTGCAGCACAGCAAGACGGAGTGCTCTTGCTCAACATGACGTATGAAGGCCCTCTGACCGTGCAGGTGAAGCGAGTTCACGTGGAAACTGCTCCGTCGCTCGGCGTGAGCGTGGATCCGATTCTGGGATACACGCCGAACGAAACTTGGTATACTGGTGACAGAGCCGCATGGGCCGCACGGCTGTGTGCACAGGCACCTCAAGGGACAGGCGCAGCGAACCTTGTGATTACATGGCGGAGCATTGGCGAGCCCAATTCACCCGAACACGTGACGCGCCGTCCGCTCCCTGAACTAGGCTCGCCAGCGCTCCAGCATGTCGATGTCAGAGTATCGGCGCCATCATGCTCAATGCTTGCAGCTGCATTGCCTGTGCAAGTATCCTTCATCAACACAAGTGACGAGCATATCGCTGATGTACAGTTCACCATTGAATCAACACCTGATTGGATTGTGTCGGGGATGATGCGCCACTCGGTGTCGATGCTTTTACCCTGTGAAGAGCGCCTTGTTTCGCTAGAATTATGGCCTCAACGTGCGGGAATACGGAAACTTCCCAACATGAATGCTACTCAGATACAAGCTAATAATTCTGCATTGTCTCTGCACGTGCACAAAGTGCCCAACGATATCGAGATCACACCAAGATGATCAGATGGTCTGTCGCTGGATTGCCCGGTGTCGGTTATATCAAATGCCTTAGTAGATCAAACAACTCGTCAACTTTCGTTTGGGCTTGAAAGTACTATTTAGGTCAGGCCATCTTGTGCAAGCAGAGCAATCATGGCCTGAACCACATCCTGGTTGTGTGCAGCGCTGAGCGCTTGCACGTCTAGTACACCCTCCTCCAACACTCGATCGAGAAGCTGTCGAAGCTGCCGGCACAGTACACCGATCCGCGTGCTTGCGCGGAGGCGGACCCATGCATCCTTACTCGCCTCTATGCCGGTGGAAATCGTAATGCCTCCTACTTCATGATCCACGTACAACGGCCCGCCCAGCAGTAGAAGAGCGTACAAAGGCACTTCTGTCGCATCACGCAGATATGTCCGTGCTTGTCCGGCAGCACCACTGGCACTCTTTGCGAATGTGACCACATAGTTCGTCTTGTATTTAGTAGCATGAAAGAGCATGGAGCTAGGATGCAGAAAGACCCGGCCGTCCGACTCATCATAGTAGTGGAGCTCTTTCGCTTGAGCTTCCTTTAGCACAGCGCCTGACGTAGATGCATTGTACTTTGCCGTCGGCTGATCGACACGTGCGATTGAGGGCCAAAGCGATGCAAGAAGAAGTGCCCTCAGCAAATTGATGTTGCCACTGTTTGTGTCCAAGGGCAACGTCGATATCTTGCTTGGCCATGCAGGGCCTTGAGACCTGTACGAAATCACATAGTCACGGCCTATTAGGCCAAGCTCTTCCAGTTGACGCAGCAGCGTTATACGCGTCATATCAACGTCTTGCAGGGCCTGCATCGATAGGCCATGTGCATCACAGAACGTGCGAACTTCCTTCATGGGCCGTCTCTCATGCCGCATCGCAAGCCATGTCGCAAACAAATTGGCGTAAGACAGCAAATCACTCTGGCCATACAAGAAAGCTGAGCGAGCCTTCGCCTTGGTTTCATCGCGCTGTGACGAGCTCGCTACAATCGAACGACATGATAATAGAGACACAACATGCAGCATTGGCTCCACACAGCCAAACAAACAACTGAGCACAAGGAGCTTGGCCTGGCGCACTTCCAATGGAAGCTGCGCGAGGTGACGGCCTAGCGGCGTCAACTTTGCTGCATAGCCGCCCTCAGCATGCAAGGCACCGGCGATGATGAGTCTTTTGTGAGTAGCCTCAAGCGCATCCAGAAGAGGCGGATCTAGGGCTTTCTGCAGGAAGGCTTTGACATCACCCGTTGGTTGGATGGCTTTCACCTGCAAGACAACGCCTTCCAACGGAGTTCGCTGCATCTCTGGAATGGACTGAGGACGTTGCAGATGTTCTTCCATACCTTTTGTGTACAAACGGAAACACTCACCAGACATAGTACGTCCTGCTCTCCCTGCTCGCTGCTTACAAGCTGCACGCGACGCCCATGCATCAAGCAGGCGAGAAACACCTGCCTGCGCATCGTATTGAGCCTCACGCACACGGCCCGTATCGACGACATAACAGACTTCTGGTATCGTAATGGACGTCTCAGCAACGTTGGTTGCAACAATGACTTTGCGTTCCGTCTTATGAACGGCTTGAAAAACTTTGCGCTGCTCGCTCGGAGCTAGATTCGCATGCAAAGGTAGGAGAACTACCCCGTCTGTGCACAAAGCGCTAATCGCGTCCATAGCCTGTCGGATTTCTCCCACACCTGGACAAAAAACCAAGATGGCCGCGCGACCTGTGAGGCTGCCCGTGAAATCAACTTTTTCAGCACGTTTCATCGCATATGCAACAGTGTGTGCGAGCAGATCATAGTCTGTGCGATTGGAGGCACATAATGCGCGCACCGTGGAAATATCCGCATCTGACAGCATGCTGCCATCCACAAGCTTGTTAAGGCGTTCGTCTTCACGCGTGAAAGGAACAGGCACCCGATACGACGTAAGCCGCACAATATCTTCCAAATAGTGCTCTTGTACAGGAAATGTCCGACCGGGTATAAAAAGATAGGGCGCACCGTCAAAGTATGAGGTGAAAGTCTCTGCTTGAATCGTTGCACTCATCAGCACAATATGTAGAGAGGGATTCCTCGCGAGCACTTCGCGAAGAAGAAGAAGCAAAAAGTCCGAATCCGTGCTCCTTTCATGCACTTCATCCACAATCACATGCGATACAGACTCAAGGTTGGGATCAGTGCCTGTCGCGAGCCGACGTAGAAGCACACCCGTCGTCGTGAACAGCAAGCGACATGACTTGCTTGCACGTCGCTCACCACGAATGGCATACCCAACTTGTGCTTCATCCGGTATATCAGATGTATCGAGCGATTCACCTCGTTCCGTCGCTACACGCGCTGCAACACCCATTGCAGACACACGTCGCGGTTGTGACACGACAATGCTACAGAGACTCCCGCAGCCGCGCTGGATGGCATCGTCCAGGATAAATTGCGGCACTTGTGTCGTCTTACCACAACCCGTCTCACCGGCGATTAACACGACACGTTGATCTCGAAGTGTCTTCAACAACATGTCCCGTGATGCGTACGCCGGTAGCGACTCGCGGACCGGCCCTACACTCTCCACGTATTTAAGTGAACTATGCCACTTTGTGTGCGCTTCGTGCATCGCTGTGTCGACGTGTCCATTGCGCTCAAGTTTCCGTGCTTTGCGGGCTCTCTGCGGAGACAAGGAGTGCGACTGAGATGGTATCGTCGACTTTTGCTGTTGCTTTTGACGCCGTGTTGCTTCAGTTTCCTGAATTGCGCGTGCAGCCGCATTTGGTGCAGCTTCTACCAGTGATTCCATTACCTCATCTAGGGGTGGCGGGTCTCGCACATAGGCTGGAATGCACTCTCTAAGCTCTTCACACAAGAGGAACAACACGCCACCCTCACATAAATCAAGTGCTTCTTTGATATCAGAGCGCTGGCCCTGTAAACATTGCAACGCATGTCGTGTAAGAGCTAGACGTAAGAAAGATGGCAATGTGGGACTCGTTACATAGACACTAGGCCATGCTTCACTGTTTGCGAGATAACGTGATGCAGGATGCGAGGGCGAAACGCGTAAGAATACTTTATCCTTTTCGAATGTGCCTAGGCAGATATCATAGTCATCCGACGTAATGGCATCCTGCTCAGGCACAGGCTGCAGCATATCATCACCCAAACAAGCTGCAAGCATGACTCGTTCATCGTGCCGCTTTTGTGGCAAATCATCATCAGGTCGAGGATCGCACGTGACAAGAGACGATACCGGCGCATGCTGGCCTAGGAGCTTGCGAAGCAGTAAATCGAGCACGACACCTTCCCGTGCGGTATTAGATAGCTGTTGATCCGATTCGCGCACAGCCTCGATAGCTTGGGCAACATTCTCACGGGGAAATCCGGCACTTTTAGAAAACTTGTCGATGGTCCAACGATCCACTAAAGCATCCTGGCCACCACCACTCGCAGCACTTTTGATGAACGACTCGGAGGTGGCGGTGGGGCGAAGCTTTACGGGCAAATCTTGCTCGGGAGTGTACAAGACAAGATATTCGACAGCAGCCTCCTTGTTAGGCAGTGCGAGAATCGAGGCTAACAAAGGATGGGACAACCGAAGCTGCTGCCAAGCTGCAGGTGTGGCATACTTGGCTCTGGCATCCTGAAGCCAAGAAACAATCCTACGAATGTACCCTGGTCGGACGCCAAGTGATGCCAGCTCACGCTCAAGTTCCCTTGCATCAACATCAATACTCATTCCCTGCATAGAAGAGTCTAGTCCATCCACCTCCACAGCTGGCACGTCGGTCATACGGGCGCGGATCGTTGCTTCCACGAAATCACGAAGCTCGGGCGCCATACGGACTTCCATAGCACGCTGCCAAGCCTTGCTGAGTGGCTTCTTTGTGGGATCATTTCGTGCTGCTTCGCGAGCTGCGCGCTCCTTTTCGCGAACTTCACGCTCAGCATCGCGTTTTGCAATAGCATCAAATGGATCCGCAGCCCATTTCCAGCTGTCGTGGTCTGGTGATTGCGCTTTCACCTCCTCAAGCTGCATCCAGTACTCACGAGGACCTGGCGGCAATACACGATGCAAGCCGAGATTATTGAAGAGGCGGAATAAGACATACGTAGCACCCCAGTGTTTTGCATGCAGACTGGTTTCACACGTAAGTCGAGCTCCGGGCTCTTTCGGCTCCATACGAATGGTGAAAGGATTAGACTTTTCCTGCTTGTTCTCTTTACGCAAAGTTATGGCGCATGTATATCCGTCCTTACGATGGAGTGGCTCAACTTCAGGCTTGAGCCAGCCTGGCATCTTTTGGATCCGCTCATACATAATGTTTAGAGGTGTTTTGTACCGCGGGGGAAATAGCTGTGCTGTTCCATCACGGTTCGTACCTGTCGGTGGCGGTGGTTTGGCACCGCCGCCCTTGACCCAGTCCGGCAGTGGCGCCGCTTTTGAAGACATGGCGCCACTCGATTTGATGGCTGCATTCTTCTTGCGAGGCGCCATCGTAAAAGGTGGAGGGAAAGTGAGCAGAAAATCACAATTTTGCTTACTCGTAGGCGTTCCGCCGAAAGACACGCTAAAGGAAAGTTTTGAACAGATATCATTTTCGTTGCATTGACATCCGATGGCGTCGTGAAGCACACTACCACTCACATCTATACAATGTCCAGACTCTCGAGATCCACGCCCACACGAACCTTCCACAAAAGCTCCTTGTACCGTAGCACCTCCATCCATAGACTGTCTTCCCATGACAAACCACTTCGATCAGGGTCAGCTTGGAACGAGACCCGCGACAACGTAGCTGTCGGAAATATGGGTGCCGGCGATGCTGAGGACGTCGTTCGAGAAAGTATCTTTGGTGGAGGCGGTGGCTTCAACTCACCATCGTCGGGTTTCGATCTTTCACCCTTTCCAGAACCATTAGACTCGCCATATTTGTCAGAAACCTGGGGTTCATTACGAGGTTTTGGCTTGCTGTCAGAAGACACAGCGTTATCGGAATCAATCCGGTCTTCTGACGGTTGAACATCTGTCCCGTTTGAATTAGTGTCCATTATGGGCTTAGGCGCAGTCACAGTCTCTGCCTCAGAGGCTGAAGGTGCATGTGATTCTGCGGTTCCTCGCTCATCCTTCGAGGTCTCAGAAACCTCCTCGACTTTTTTAGGCGGGCGTATGCCTGTCGCATTCACTGTGTCGGATGATTCAAGCAGTTTTGATGCTTCAGAATCGTCCTTCTTCTTGGCTTCGGAGGCTTCTCCCGCCTCAGCAGCCTCCTTAGCACCATCCATATTCTGGTGAGTCTCATAATCATCTGGATCCATGTCTGGTGGCACCTCAGCCGGTACTCCTCGTCGCGCTGTAGGTTGAGCAAGTGGCTGAGTCTCAGAGTGGCTTGCCTCGTTTGGCGCATTGACCACGCAACTTGATCGAGATGCTGACGAAGAGGACGCACGGGAACGATCTGCAGGAATTTGACCCACCATGTCTGGTTCGTATTTGCCCTCAAGCACGATTGATCGCTCAAGTGTCCGCACGAAGGCCCAAACGGCACATATCGCACGAAGCCGATAGAGACAGTTGTGCGCACACAGCAAATACCGATTCGTGGCCTGATCTGAGAGACGGAAATAGTGGGTAGGGATAGGCAGTGAGTCCGCATGCCAAGAGGCAGACCCACGAGAAGACGAATCACTTTGCTCCTTGTCCTTCCCTTCGGGCTCAATAGGCGGCGTCCGCGAGCGCTCTGTATGACTCCGACGAAGCGTCTGGAACAACGATGGGAAGCCGCGACGACCAGATGAATTGGACCAGCTGATCGAGTTCGACCGGCTTGGATTTGCATCGGATGTAGATGAGGAGCTTGTCCCATCCATGACAGAGGTGACATTCAGCAATGGTATCGAGCAAATAGCACAGGGAACAGGCGGAAGAGCACCGTATTCATCCCTTATGGCCCTTTCGTCAGGAACAATACCACCTGCAAAAATCGGCTCAATCATAACGTCACCATCCAATACAGCAGCAGATGCTTGTCTGCGAGCGAGCCAGTTTAGACCAGGCGCTTGGGCCAGCCGAAGACAAGGATCTGTATCTTCTTCGAGCATGCGGCGGATAAATGGCAGTGATGTTTGGGATGAAACATGTACTAATTGTTCAGCAGACATGGGCAAATGAGGGTAGTCACGATGACGAGTAGCAGATAGCGAGTTTGTGCTTGAAGAAGCCATAACACTGCCCATGAACGGTGCCGGCGACGAGGGCGGCGCTGTCGTCCAGTCAACACCATTTCGCGACATCATAAAGTAGGGCTCTAGCTGCATTTGCAAGCTGCGCAAATACGCAAGGAAAGCCAGAAATTCCTGATACGGAGGCACGTTCACAAAAATATGGAGAGTAGGCTTGGCAAGTTCGGAAGGTGCCTGAGATAAAAAAGTCGGAGTGATAGGCTGTCGTCGTAGCACCTCGATCTCTGATTGCAAAGACTTTAACATGTCTTGGTGATCGGCCATGATGCGTTCGGTATCATGAAGTGTTGCTTCAAGCTCACGGCTTCGTTCTTCCACACGTGTACGCTGTAGGCGCTCAACGGCAACCATCTTGTTCGCTTCGTTGAAGAGCGACGCGCTGAGCTCCTCAAGTTCAGCTTCAATGCGAGTCCGATCATTCTCGGCTTTGCCTCGCTGTGCCGTTTCGTCAACGACGCGTTCCATCATGCGCTGCATTTCTGACGTCACATGTGATTTTTCCACCAACAAACCAGTGTCCAAAGCCGAAATATACTGGTCGCGTTCCTTGCTAAGCTCATCGAGCCGCGATGACTTAACCGCCAATGTATTTTGCGTAACGCTCAATTCATCTTCCAAGTCAGACATGCGATTGATCGCGGACACCAGCTTCGTGTTGAGGCTCGTGACTTGACTCCGGAGCTCTGCTTCGCGCTCTTCTGGCGACATACTTCCCAGTGCGTCGACTTGCGCGGCAGTGTGTGATTCAACAATCGTTTCTTCAGTAGGCTCAGCTTTCCCACTATTTTCTTTCGCAGTGTCAGATATTGTTTCCACTGTTTTCCGAGCTTCTGATTCTTTCGATGAGAGCTGCGCTATTCCGCTAGCTGCCGAGGCAGTAGTATCGAGGGCTGGTTTCCCAGCATCTAGCCCCTTCTCACCATTAGATGCCACTATACTTTTTTCAGGAGTTCCCTTTTGGTCGTTAGTCAAAGATTGATCATCGTTTTGGGCGGCAGCGTTGACACCTGCATCTTTAGTCTCGTTTGCTTCAGGCACAGCTGGCTCCAATTCAGACGTGGTCTCTGAGCTTTTTGCGGCCCTCGAGTCTTTCTCGGTTCCTCGAGCTTCGCTAATTTTCGCTTTGTCTGCAGCTCCTTTGGATGCAGACTTGTTCTTGTTTCCTCGAGCCATAAGCAACACGAAACAAGGAGCTGGCTGGATCAAGCGAGAAACAAGCCTCCCAGATCGCCAAAATCATCACGTCTGTTTCGTTCTCCAACAAACACTGCGTGCATTTGATCGGCATATGCTTAGTCATCTCTACACATCACGACACACAGGGCGTGCGACGCTCGTATGCGGCGTTAGTTCGACCTTTAGCGATAGCACCTGAGAAGCGGCGTTGAATGCGCAACCATTCCACGGACGTGATCCGTCAGTAAGGCATGCAGGATTACGAACTAGCTTCTAAGGAGACAAGTGAACTTGCGTTTCAGAGCTTCGTTGATTTATGCGGATAGATCAGGCGCTCGAAAAGCACTGAAGGCAACCAGTATGCTGGTACTTGGCGCGGAAGTCATGATTTCAAAAGTGCTTGCTTCATAGCTCCCTTGCACATTAAGCGCATGTACACCCTGCGGAAACATCATATAAGTACAATATATGACAGAGACCATCAAATATGAAAGAGGCACATGCTGCTAAAATGTTTCCATCGTGGCGCATTGCCATCATTTGGAAGCGCGAAGGTACACAATGGAAAGTATGTACGTAGGCCAGTCTGTTCAACACGCACCTAACAGCAAAGAAATGATAAAAAAAATCGTCTCTGTCTATTCAGGAAACGCTCGAGACATATATCGCTCCCAAATTACGGAGGGGGGAAATCGAGGTTCGGACGGGTTGCCACTGTATGCTAGCACTGGTCTTGGAAGAGGACGAATCCAATGCATTGCATGAAGATCAAGATTGGCTCGACAGGCGTATCGGAGCGGCATACCGGCCATACGAAGATGGCTGGGAAAAGGTGCATTGGACCAAAGTGATTCCAGCAACCGTTTGTCATTCATCTGTTGGGCAGTAAGCCGCTTAGCTGGAGGCCGACCACGCTTGCGACGAAGCTGGACATCAAATTTAATACCTTCGCGCACAGCAGGAATGCCAAGGGATAGTAAGCGTAAATGAGATGGATCAGCTGTGCTGGATGGTGGCGTTGAAGGAGTTCTTGGCTGCTTTGGCACATTGGGTACAGATGGCTTTGGTATTGGCATTTGCGCATGAAAAGACTGTACTGATTGTGCTGCTTGATATGGGTGCACTTCTCGTTGAGTCTGCGACTTTTCTCCCAAAGATGGACGTTTTGACGGTCTTGATGCGATTAGGACGGAGGCTTCTGGCGCCGGTCTTTTGAGAGGTGGTGGCGAGACAACATCTTGTTCACCAGTTGACAAGGGCACATTGGCAAGCGCATATTTCTGGATTTGCTTCGCACTTTCAACAAGTGAATTCTTATCACGAGCTTGATTTGAGGCTTGCTGGATAGCTACTTTAGCTTGAGTGCTGCTGGATTGGCGCCGACGAAGGCGCGGTTCGTCCGAGGGTAAAACAACAGAGCGAAGCATATTCTCGGCACGACTAAATTGTGAGGGCGCAAGTCCTGACGCTTTTTCTAATTCTTTCCTTTGAATTTCAGGCACATTCAAACTTTGATTTGTTTCTTGTTAGTGTCAATGGCGCTTGTATTACGAACCTCTCTGCAGCGAGCCACACGCAAATTGCCGGTACGCTTGCGTTGATATCCTGCGTACTTCGAGCGTTTCCCTGCATTTCCCAGATTTTTACGCGATCAACAAACAACCGTGCCTTGTCACGCACTAACCGGTTGCCTTTGCACAGCGCTGTCAGTGCGGCGGACATGGCTTCACGCCCGTTGGAACGCTGTCTTGGGAACGGAGGAACAAAACGGTGTGGAGAAGCACGGTGGATTTTCGCGTGACACCATCAAGGCCTATCGACGTAGCGTTGCACATACAGACACACAACCAACCCTTCCTTGGCCGCCACCCAATCAACGACCCATGCATGCGTGTGGAGCCATGCGAGTGCACATGGACCAACCCATCCAGTCCCCTCTTCTCGCGCAAGTTGAAATGCAACACCTCCACAATTTGGTATCTCCCCCAGCAGTCTCATGATGATTTGTGCATCTGCCCAACCATTGCCTTAACGCAGCGGACGCCACTCGAGACGCGTTAAGCGCGTACGTGGCGAAGAGAAAGAACCTTCAAAGCCATGAAGTTTTATATTGATGATCTCCCTGTTCTTTTCCCATACCCCAAGATCTACCCTGAGCAGTACTCCTACATGGTGGATTTGAAGAGAACGCTGGATGTTAAGGGACATGGTGTGCTAGAAATGCCTTCAGGCACAGGAAAAACAGTATCTCTTCTCAGTTTAATTATAAGCTACCAAAGGTTTTATCCGGGATCGCGAAAACTCGTTTACTGCTCGCGAACAGTGTCGGAGATTGAAAAGGCACTAGCGGAACTGAAGCGACTTATGGCGTACCGCGCGAAGTATAATACGAAAAAGCAGCTTTCAGACGGAATCGAGCCTATGGATGTTGAGTCAGAAGATATTCAAGGCCAGATGGAAGACATTCTGGCGCTGGGATTGAGCAGTCGGAAGAATATGTGTGTTCATCCCACGGTAAGTCAAGAACGAAAGGGAAAAGTTGTGGATGCCCGATGTCGTGATATGACGAGTGCATGGGCATGTGAAAAAGGAAGACAAGATCCTGGTTCCGTAGAGCTATGTGATTTTCACGAGGAGCTGGGGAAACTGGAGCCGGGTCACTTAGTCCCACCTGGCGTATGGACAATCGAGGAGCTGATCGAATACTCAAAGGACAAGGGAATATGCCCGTACTTTGCCGTTCGTCGTATGATGCCTTTTTGTGATATTATCATTTACAGTTTCCACTATCTATTGGACCCAAAAGTTGCTGAGCAAGTCAGCAAAGAGATCAGTAAAGATGCTATCGTCGTGTTTGATGAGGCGCACAATATCGATAATGTGTGCATCGAGTCGCTGAGTATCGACTTGACGCGACCCATCCTGGACAATGCATATCGGTGTGTCAACCAGCTTGCAGACAAAGTTGATGAAGTGAAGAAGGTCGACTCTGCCCGACTTCAGGACGAGTACGTCCGTCTCGTCGAAGGTCTACAGCAGCAAAGTGATGACAGAGAAGCCGAATCATTTATGGCCAATCCTGTTTTGCCAGACGACCTGCTACAGGAGGCAATTCCAGGAAATATTCGGCGTGCCGAGCACTTTGTGGCATTTCTGCGCCGCTTCGTCGAGTACCTTAAGACTCGTATGCGTGTGCTGCACGTAGTAGCCGAGACGCCGGCGAGTTTCTTACAACATTTAAAAGAAATCACATTCATCGAGCGGAAGCCGTTGCGTTTCTGTGCAGAGCGACTTCGGATGCTCGTCCAGACGCTCGAACTTACCCGCCTCGATGAATACTCGGCATTGCAAACCGTCGCATTCTTTGCTACGCTCGTCTCTACTTACGACAAGGGATTTTTGCTAATTCTTGAGCCGTTCGAGACCGAGCAGGCAACCGTTCCAAATCCGATTTTTCACTTCACATGCCTGGATGCGAGTTTGGCAATAGCACCAGTCTTTGAGCGATTCAGCAGCGTAATTATCACAAGTGGTACGATCAGTCCTTTGGACATGTATCCGAAGATGCTTCGGTTCGACACAGTCGTTCAAGAAAGTTATACAATGACGTTGACGCGACAATGTTTCTTGCCGCTTGTTATTACGCGTGGCAGCGATCAAGTAGCGATCAGCTCGCGATTCGAAGTGCGGAATGACCCGTCTGTGGTTCGGAATTACGGGAATATCTTGATCGAGTATTCGCGGTGTATACCTGACGGCATCGTCGCATTCTTCCCCTCCTACTTGTATATGGAGAGTATAGTCGCTGCATGGCATGATATGGGAATTCTGGACGAAGTATGGCGGCACAAACTGGTGTTCATTGAAACACCTGACGCGCCAGAGACTAGCATCGCTTTAGAGAACTATCGGCGAGCATGTGACAACGGACGTGGTGCAATTCTCCTGTCTGTCGCTCGAGGCAAAGTATCGGAGGGTATCGACTTTGACCACAATTATGGCCGCGCTGTGATCATGTTTGGTGTGCCATACCAGTATACGGAGTCGCGTATTTTGAAAGCGCGGCTTGAGTTTCTTCGGGATAACTTCCGCATCAAAGAGAACGACTTTCTCACGTTCGACGCAATGCGACATGCTGCACAATGTGTAGGTCGTGTATTGCGAGGCAAGTCAGACTATGGGTTGATGATCTTTGCCGACAAGCGATTTGCTCGATCAGACAAGCGCGCCAAGCTGCCGAAGTGGATTGCCCAGTACATTGAGCCAGTTTTTAGCAATCTATCGACGGACATGGCGATTGTGGAGAGCAAACGGTTTATGCGCACCATGGGGCAGCCGTATCCTGCGGGAAAAAACGGGATTAGTCTATGGGACTTGGAAGACATTGAGCGTCGACAGCAAAAGGAACGGGATGCCTTTGAACGACTGCTCCAACAAGACTCGGACGATTGGGTCGCTAAGCATCAGCACGAAGTGCGTATGACGTCTGACCAAGACTACGACGGCAGTATTCCAGCGGCAAATGCTGCAGCATCCGTACATGAGCTAGCGGATGACTTTGATGCGGAATTTGGCACGGGCGCCGAGCTCACGCAAGTGTCCGTTCCATGAAGTTGACGATGATGGAAGAGCGCATAAGTAGTGGAATTGTGCGTCAGGGTGAAGGCACAATACTATCTGAGTAAAGAATGGAACACTCGCAAGGCGCAAGTCTAAGGAGAATCTGCGTTGTCTTTGCAGTCACAATCCACGGTGCCGCCTACCGACCTTCTCCGCTCTAGGATGTCTCACACGGAAGTCACGCAACAGACTTGGAGCTAAAAAACGCAGTGTATGTACGTTTATGCAGACCACACATAATGCAGCTGTGTTAGTCATCATTTATCTCAGAACGTGCGTAGAAAAAAAAAAGGACAAAAAAAAAAGGGCCCAGCCGTATAAAGAGGAAAAGGTGGGTATGTATTTTCACCGTTAGCCCGAACAGTTTTTTTCTCACGGCAGCCGAGAGAGCCATTTGTACGGGTTTCCACCACCATGCCGCCGAAGTTTGTTGAAGGAACGGCGCATATTTCTGCGAGTGATATCAAAGACTCGGCTGCTGCCGAGGCGGCTGCCGCTGGTCCCGAACAGGAGATGAAGGCTGCCCTCTTTGACGAGGCGCAGCTCCTGTCAACCGGTGACAAGAAGGCTGCGGTCGAACTTACGAACCTCGTCAAGATCGAAGGCCCTTCGGCCTTGCGTAATCTCGGTATTGAGGACGTAATTAAGAAGGGTCTCAGTGACAAGAAGAACGTGCACGGCCGCGAAGGTGCGTGTATGCTCGTTATGACCCTCTTTGACGAGGGTGTTGGTCACGAAGTCGAGCCATTCATCATGAACGGTGTATTCGAGACGTTGGCCGAAGCTATGGGTGACAAGGAAAAGACGGTCCGTCAGCGTGCTGAGGATGCACTGCTCTTGGTCATCCGCAACATGTCGACATGGGGTGTGCCCCAGGTGCTGCGTGCGCTGCTGCACCAGATGCGCACAGCCGGCAAGTGGCAGGTGAAGACGGGTTGCATTCGCTTGCTCGAAGAGCTGATTCAGATCTCGCCTGAGATTGTTGCTCGTCTGATGACCGACATTATTCCTGTGATGGCCGAGGTCATCTGGGACACGAAGAGTGATGTGCAGAAGGCGTCGCGTGCTGCTTTGGAGAAGCTCTGTGCGCTTGTGTCAAACAAGGATATTGAGCGATTCATTCCTGCGCTGATCCAGTCGCTGATTCATCCTGTTGAGGAGGTACCAAAGACGATTCAGCTCCTCTCTGCGACGACGTTCGTGCAAGAGGTCGACTCGCCGACACTGGCTCTCATGACGCCACTGCTTTCGCGTGGTCTCACAGAGCGCCCAACTGCTACGAAGCGTAAGGTTGCTGTCATTATTGACAACATGTCGAAGCTTGTCGACAACGAGCGCACTGTGCGACCATTCCTGCCAAAACTGCTGCCCGGCTTGATCAAGATTGAGACGACTGTGTCAGACCCAGAGGCACGCAGTGTCGTACAGCGTGCGATCAATACGCTCCGCCAGGTCGGCAAGGTCACGGGTGATGGCTCGGACGTGAAGCCGATCGAGGACGTCGATTTGTCCAAGACCATTGAGCTCGTGAACGAACAGCTGAAGAAGAACGGCCTTTCTGGCCCTGATACGCTTGTGCACTACGTGGCACAGCTCGTCACAAACCTTGCCAACTTCCGCATGTTTGAGCCAGATGAGTGGGAGGGCACGCTCTCGCGGTACCTGAGCCTCTTCCGTCCTTCAAGCCAGGAGAAGTCGCACACTATTGTGCATGAATTACTCCGCATGCTCGCCAAGAGCACCGGCGAGGAGGTTGAAGTGTTTGACGACGAGGAAGAGGGCGAGGACTTGTGTAACTGTCAGTTCTCGTTGGCCTATGGTGCCAAGATTTTGCTGAACACGGCAACGCTGCGTCTCAAGCGAGGCCACCGTTACGGTCTGTGTGGACGTAACGGTTCGGGTAAGTCGACGCTTATGCGTGCTATCCAGAATGGTCAGGTCGAAGGTTTCCCATCGCCTGAGGAGGTGCGTACGTGGTACGTGGAGCATGACCTTGATGGCTCCGAGGGTGACATTTCGATCATCGACTTCATCCAGTCTGACAAGCGCCTGAACGTTGATCGCGAGACTGCTGCCGCTACCCTCAAGGAGATGGGCTTCGATGAGCAGCGTCAGGCCGGCCCTATCACAGCCCTGTCGGGTGGTTGGAAGATGAAGCTCGCCCTTGCGCGTGCCGTGCTGTTCAAGGCTGACATCCTGTTGTTGGATGAGCCGACGAACCACTTGGATGTAATTAACGTGGCGTGGATCACAAACTACCTGAAGCAGACAAGTGCTACGTCGATCATTGTGTCTCACGATTCCAAGTTCCTCAATGACGTATGTACGGACATTCTGCACCTGAACCGCTTCAAGATCAAGCGATACCCAGGCAACCTGGATGCCTTCGTGAAACGTGTGCCGGAAGCACGTGCATACGTGGAGCTGAACTCGGGCGAGGACTACTCGTTCAAGCTGCCAAACCCGCCACTGCTGGATGGTGTGAAGACGAAGGAGAAGTCGCTCGTGAAGATGAGGGATGTCGTGTTCCAATACCCGAACACCCCGGCTCCTCAGCTGCGTGGTGTCTCGATGCAGCTGTCGCTGTCGTCGCGTGTGGCTGTGCTGGGTCCTAACGGTTCTGGCAAGTCGACTCTGGTCAAGCTCGTTGTTGGTGACACGGAGCCGAACGAGGGTGAACTGTGGAAGCACCCGAACTTGGTCATTGGTTACGTTGCGCAGCACGCGTTCCATCATATTGACCAGCACCTTGACAAGACGCCGCTCGAGTACATGCTCTGGCGTTACCAGACTGGTGAGGACCTCGAGGAGCACATGAAGGCGACCCGTCAGCTCACGCCTGAGGAAGAGGAGGCGATGAAGCACGGTGCCATCTACGAGCACGAGGGTGTGAAGCGTGTGATTGAAGACATTGTCGGCCGTAAGAAGTTGAAGAACTCGTTCCAGTACGAGGTGTCATTCAAGAACATGAGTTCGGCCGACAACCTGTGGCTGAGCCGTGACGAGCTGATGCGCCGCGGCTTCGAAAAGAAGATCATGCAGGTCGACTCGCGTGAGGCGCAGAAGGCTGGTATGCTTCGTCCTCTTGTGCGTCGCGAGATTGAAAAGCACTTTGAAGACTTTGGTCTTGAGCGCGAGTTTACCTCGCACAACACCATGCGTGGCCTTTCGGGTGGTCAGAAGGTCAAGGTTGTGCTGGGTGCTGCCACCTGGCGTATGCCGCACATCATTGTGCTGGATGAGCCGACGAACTTCTTGGACCGTGAGTCGCTCGCTGCGCTGATTGCCGCCATCCAGAGCTTCGAAGGTGGTGTTGCGATCATTACGCACTCGCAGGAGTTCTCGGAGGGCACCTGCAAGGAAATCTGGCGTATGCAGGACGGCACGCTGCACGCCTCAGGCCACAACTGGGTCGAAGGCCAGGGCTCTGGTGAGCGTATCGACAAGAAGAAGAACGACGAGGAAGAAGTCAAGTACGATGCTCTCGGTAACAAGATCGTTGAGGAGAAGAAGAAGAAGAAGCTGACCTCGTCTGAGGCCCGTAAGGCCAAGAAGGACCGTATGGCTCGCCGCAAGCGTGGTGAGGAAGTGTTCTCTGACGAGGAACTTTAAAACTGCCGTCGGCTAGAGCGTGACGTGCTTGCGTTTGCTACTTGATGCTCCTCTCCCTGTTAGGTTGGCGTACACGCCCAACCTGACTAGGATTGGGGGAACGATCGATGACTTGGTCTTCTTACGCGAATATGCCTTGCTTCTTTGGCGTGCTTCGCTTCGGTCGACCTTGTGTAGCTGCATGACGTGGTATCATTCCTAAATAGATATTATCAATAATGCATGCACATGCCCCTGTTTCTCTCCGTCCATCATTTACACTAGGGCCAGGTACAGCACGTAGGATAGCACGCTGCCGACCATGACGCCGGTTGTCGTGGCCGCCAAATGTGTGATCGCACCCTGCTCCGTGTGGAATGGAATCATGTTCGCCCAAGCCGTGGCCATGTACGCACGACAGATATGAAGGTAATGCATCACTTGCGAAACCCATGCGAAGCTGGCGCCGCGTTTCATGATATCACGGGCACGTTGGATCGAGGCCGATACTCCTCGTCCTGTGCCAGCACCTGCATCGCTGGCCACAGGTGCATCTGTAGCTCTTACGCCGGCCGTAGTAGGCGGTGGACACACAGACGACTCAATGTTCGCTAACCTCTCGTCAACAGACATCATGGTAGCATGCATACGATGTCTCGCGGCCTCTTCGCCAGAGAGAAGTCGCGACTCAAGTGTTTGTGCGAGACGTCGGCGTTTGTATGGCTCTACGATGAACAGTGCAAGAATAAACACCAATACGTTCAGAGCACCCAAGCCAACGCTGACATATGTGCTGATACTTCGAACACGGTCGCTCCAAATATGTTCTTCATGGTACCGGCGCATAACACTACGCATCAGATCATCAAATCCCCTCTGCATATTGTCTTCTGCACGCTCATACTCCAATTGACTTTGTTCTTCGGCTTTAGCATGACTGTGCTCCGAGTGTAGCAGCGACGTATATTCCATCAAGTCCGAGTCCTTCCACGTCGACTTTCGAGATAAAAGGTCATTGACTCGACGCTGTGATACGGATCGATCTGACACCGCTTGGATATAGACTTCTTTGGCAGCGTCCTTTTCTTGCTGAAGTGTTTTGAGCCGTTCAGCTTTGACTTCCACTTGCTCTTTCAATGCATTGATGTCTGCATACCCGCTGAAATCATTCCAGCGATGCCCTAGTTCGCTAATTTTGTTCTTTGCCAATGGCTTGTTCCTATCGAGCCAATGTTGCAGCTTGATACGGATAGGATCAAACATATTGTACGATGTCGCTGTGCTCGTGAACGTGCGAGCGCGGCATCCTCGACGTATGCATGCAAATGCTGATTCAGGGAGAGCGCACGCGCGTAGTGCACATGGCCGAAAAGCTACGTGCCATGGACGATACATGAACCCAGCCCTTCTCTCCTGCGATGAGAAGTCCTGCCAGGATTGGCCCCGTCGCGCACGAAGCTCGACATCGTACGTCGAGGTGAGTGCGCATCATGACACTGCACGTGGAGCCACGTGGAACGTCTTAGACGTAGCACAAGCAGTGACGAACCGATCTGTGGCGGCGGGCGCACACGCGTAAACAACACGCGTTTGGTGCGCGCGACGTTACAGGGTGACTCGAGAGCATGTCACAAGCAATCCCATTGATAAACTCGGTACAACTGCCACAGCGTACAAGCGAAGAAGTGCGAATTATTGGAAAAGTGCTAAGGGTGAGTTACAGTGCATAATTTTATCTCGAAGCATGTGCTAAGACTCGTAGGTGTCTGGAGACATTTTGCTTTTGCAGGCGTCAGACAATGGCACTGTCGAGGTACGACTCCAGATGGTGCGTATATTTCTATATATCATGGCGGAATTGCTCGAATCATGCTCACATGGTGCAGGACGAGTCACCTACGTCACAATATGTTGAGGTTATCGGGCGCGTCTCTCGCACGGGCGACTCTATCACCCAACACGCGCTTCTTTCTTTAGGCGATGAACTTGGTACGTTTCTTCGGCGCATGTTACCCCTTTTTCTAATACGTGCCAAAGATCTCGGTCTCGTTGAACATCTGGTTAAATTGACGCCTCAATACCCTACCCTGTTTGCCGAGTAGGGAAGGACTGTGCATCGCTCTGTCTTTGCGATGTGCACAAACCTCTACCCTTAGCTTCTAACTGCCACATACACATGTATGTGTTCTCACAGTCACCAAGTTCTAAACTTGCGGGCAACGCGTGGCACAGCGCGCAAACGTACTTGCCGGCATGCAACCAGCTGTGATACCGAGTGATGAGCGGCATCATGAACATGCATTTCATATGCAAGGTTCTTTCCTTCGTGTATTCTTTGGTGTATCGCCTATCAGCTACATATACATATACGGAAGTAGCTAGTGAACAGATCTTCGGCACTGCAACGAATAGTTCCTGGATTACGACGCCTAAAAGCATTGGCACTCGCTCTGTGAGCGAAGGCCTTGTGGCCATTATGCAAGCTCACCAGATTTCAGATCTGTGCGAAATAGGTACCATAACAGACTGCGATCCTGATACGCCAGAATTCAAAATCCCGGCCCAGTAACCTGCCCGCCCACATACGATGTTCGCATTCGTGAGTGCGTTCATGGCCCTTTCTCAACGTGGTCCATCCGAATGGCGTCCGCACATATTTGTCAGCAATCACAAATCCAATAGCTTGGGTTGGTGCACAATCGACAGCGACTTTCAACGTAGCGAAGGTTCGAATTACAAGTGGCGAACGTAATTCGACCAGCCCGATAAAGTGACGTGACTTGATCTTGCCTGGATGAAAGTGGAAAGGGCGAAACTGGGCCCCTAAATCGCGAGATTCCTCGAGCCATCCCCAGGAAGCTACTTGTGGTTCGACCTTGCCCCTCGTTTGAGTTTGACCTCGTACCTCATTGCTGCTCCCATATATCCTGCATAGGACAGGTTCGATTCGGCTGGATAATCGTACAGAATTCAAGTGCGCCATTGCTCACTATGTCAGAGAATGAGTTTATCAACATCCCTTCACGTGTGAATGGCAGCGATAAGACTCGCCCCCGAGCACATATTGATGAGACTATGTACAATCAAATGCACCACCGCTCGATCCATGAGAATGATCAATTTTGGGCCGAAGAGGCGAATCGGATGATTTCATGGTATGTCCCCTTCAAGACGGTCCAGTATGGAGACTTTGGGCGCGGCAACATTGGCTGGTTCCTTGAAGGTCAGCTGAATGCCTCGTACAATCTAGTGGACCGCTGGGCATTTGAGCGCCCCGATGACATTGCGCTCATTTGGGAGGCAGATGAGCCTGGCAGTCACATTTATATCTCGTTTAGCGAGCTCCTAGACCGCGTGTGCCAAGTAGCGGGTGTGCTTCACTCGCTAGGCGTGCGAAAGGGTGACATTATCATTATCTACATGCCCATGATTCCTGAGGCTGTTATTAGCATGCTTGCGTGTGCACGGATCGGTGCTGTACATTCAGTGGTGTTTGCCGGCTTCAGTTCGGACTCATTGCGTGATCGTGTACAAGACAGTCGTACACGCGTAGTTATGACGTCTGATGAAGGCCGACGTGGTGGCCGGACGATTGCGACCAAGTCGATTGTCGATGCCGCACTAAAAGAATGCAGCAGTGTTGAGCATGTCTTGGTCGCAAAGCGCACGGGGGCTGTTGATGTACCATGGGTGGACGGACGTGACAAGTGGCTAAGCGAGCTTGCAGCTCAACAGCGTACATACTTCCCACCAGTCTCGATGAACAGTGAGGATCCATTATTTGTCCTCTACACGTCAGGTTCTACAGGTAAGCCTAAGGGCATTGTCCATACAACAGCAGGCTACCTGCTGGGAGCGGGCCTCTCTGTGAAACACGTGTTTGACGTGCACCCAGGCGACCGCTTTGGCTGCATGGCCGATATCGGCTGGATTACGGGACACACATACATTGTGTATGGTCCGTTGATGAATGGCACCGCTACTTTGATCTTTGAGTCGACACCAATGTACCCGACACCTTCACGATACTGGGAGGTCGTCGACACCCACAAACTGACGCAGTTCTACACGGCTCCGACGTCCATCCGTATGCTGCGCCGCATGGGTCCTGAGCATGTGCAGAACTACGATTTAAGCACGCTGCGTGTGCTTGGAACGGTCGGCGAACCCATTAATCCGGAGGCATGGCACTGGTACAATGAAGTAGTGGGCCGTGGCCACTGTGCTATTGTCGACACATACTGGATGACGGAAGGTGGCTCACACATGATCACATCGTTGCCAGGCGCGATCAAGAGCAAGCCAGGTGCAGCATCGAAACCGTTCTGGGGCTTGAAGCCTGTTTTGCTCGATTCTCAGACGGGACAAGAGTTGCAGGGCATAGATACCGAAGGTGTGTTGGCCATGAGTAGGCCGTGGCCATCACTCGCCCGCACGATCCTTAACGACCACAGTCGCTTCCTTGACACGTACATGCGGCCATACCCTGGTTACTTCTTTACAGGTGACAGTGCGTACCGAGACAAGGATGGCTACATTTGGATCCGCGGCCGTGTCGACGATGTGATCAATGTGTCTGGACACCGCTTGTCGACGTCGGAAATCGAGTCGGCCTTGGCTGAGCACCCTGGCGTGGCAGAATCCGCCGCCGTTGGTGCGCCTGACGAACTGACGGGCCAGACCATTGCGGTCTTTGTCGCTCTAAAGCCTGACTATGTGTATGACTCACTCGAGGACCTGACAAAAGAATTGAGTATCCAAGTGCGTCGAGCGATCGGCCCCTTCGCTACACCAAAACGCATTCTGTGTGTAAGGGACTTGCCCAAAACCCGCAGTGGCAAAATCGTGCGCCGCGTTTTGCGCAAGATTGTATGCAATGAAGCTGATCAGCTAGGCGACTTGTCGACACTAAGCGATCCATCCGTTCTGGACCATTTGTTGGTACGTGCAGACATAGGTGCTACAGCACCATGCATGACATCTCGATATTGTGACTGACACTCTTTAATAGGCAGTATACAACGAGTTCATGGCGAATACAACAAATAAGAAGTAGACCCAACTGCTCGTATAATCACATAATCTTTGCCTCTCACGAGCGCCTCCCATATCTCTTTTCTCACATGGTCTCTCATCTGTAGGGGTCACACTTGTCTGGTATCATTCCACAGCACCTATCGTTGCCCCCTTTTAACGAATCCTCACACACGCACAAAGAAACAAACAAACAAAGAATCACGTTGCTCAGTGCCACACCAAATAGAAATACACTTCATCCAAAATGCAGTTCTTACACGATACCTAAAGCTTTTCTTCCCAGTACTTAAGAAGCTTTTCTAGATCAAAGTTCGGGTCCTCCGGGTTCGTCACAATCGCTGCAATTCCAGTTAGCATGATGCCCTGGAAACGCCGAGAAGAGCAAGTGCAGATAGATTTAAACAACATACCATTAGGAGTTGAAGGAGCCGATTTAGCCGCACGAATCTTAGCATATTCCTCCTTGGCCTGCTTCACGAGGTCTTCCTGGCGCTTGATGGCCATCTTCTGGACATGCTCGTCGTACTTGGCCTGCAGGGTTTGACGGTGCACAATACCATACCCAATACCAGCGACGAGAGCGGAATACCGGACAACCTGTCATACTGTGAGCACATACTCTTAGCCATGATACATACGTTTACGACAGATGTGGGCGTCATGATCTGCAAGCTGTACGAGAGAAAAACAAAGCGGAGAAGGAGAAAAACAGAATGCGTTCCCAAGTTCACTCGTGAACAGCGGGCAGTCACGCAGGCAGTTCGAGTAAACCGTTTAGATTTCGCGTTGCGAGAGCAGCGACTCTCTACCGAAACCAAAGTCCACTTCCATCCCCCATTCGGTTGCACCCGGCACGGATTTATCACGTGACTATAGGCTCCGCAGCTGCTATTCTGCTGTTAAGTTCGCCTTGTAGGCCTAGCGTGGAGGATACAAGAAGGAAGACACACGAAGGCAGCGAAGCGAGGATGAGGCGCGCTGTCAATGCCAGGCAAGCACAGAGCGAATTCATCTTTCTTGTTCCAACGAACGATCGCTGGTCGTTATTATGGTTGTTGATCAAGAAAAGCTCGCGAAGCTGCAAAGCGCTGTGCGCACAGGTGGTAAGGGTGCTCCACGCCGCAAGGTGGTGAAGAAGCCTAAGGGCGCTGTCGCCGGTGGCGAAGACCCGAAGCTGCAGGCTGCTCTGAAGAAGCTGGCCGTTCAGCCTCTCACTGGTATTGAGGAAGTCAACATGTTCAAGGCAGACGGCAATGTCCTTCACATCGAAGCCCCCAAAGGTACGTACAATTATCACAGAGATAAACCGACGCTGACACTATCTTTTAACAGTGCACGGAGCTGTGGCATCCAACACAGTTGTTGTACACGGCAAGGCACAAAGCAAAGAGCTCACGGAGCTTGTACCTGGCATCCTGAGCCAGCTTGGTCCAGAGTCGCTTGCAAGCCTGCGCAAGCTTGCTGAAAGCTACCAAGCCCTTAGCCAGCAGCAAGAGTCCGCGCAGAAGGGTGCTGACGCTGAGGGTGTGCCAGAAGTGAGCGGTAACTTTGACGAGGTCGAGCAGCAGGAGAAGGCACCCGCGTCGACAGAAGTGGACCAGCTCGACTAATTGATTACTTACTAGGAAGTACTTCACTTGAGTCGCTTCGTAGAGGGACTGTTCCTGCGTAAAAAAAAAAATGAACGTCGTTAGCGAAATCCAGCAATACAGCTTGGTTGCTTGCTCTGTTCCTCCGATTGCTATGAAACAATATCGACATAGTACATGTGCGTAAGCAGACGAATTGTCGTCTCACCCTGTGACTCTCTTCACTCATAGATTACGATGACTCGATTCGCGGGTTCTTTGCATCACCAGCGTCTAAGTGGCGTTCGCCCGTTTCGCCGGCCTGTTCATCGGGATCATCGTCCCGCTGACGCTTCGTTGCGCCGGAATCGCGCGTCATTTCATCAGTCGCATGTCCAGCACGCTCTGCATGCTCTGTTTCGTAGTACTCAGCGTCGGCGCCTACAGGTGCCTTGTGTGCATCAGCCGTGCCTTGAGCTTCCTGATATACTTCTTCGCGACGCTCATGACGCTCGCGCTCACGTTGTTGTGCATCTTCCTGCCGCTTCTTCTCTTCTTCCTCGCGCAGGCGGTTGTGACCCCAGCCACCACGCCCAGCATCGTACTCCTGGCGGTACTCATCACGTACCTGTCCACCTGAACGGCCACGTCCGTATTGTCGGCCATCTCTGTATCCAGGATCTAAATCGCATCGAATCACACGTTCATCTAGCTTCGTCCCAGAGACAAATCGCATGCAGTCAACAGCCTCTTCGTGTGTATAAAATCTGTGCAAAGTAGAAGAGTAAGTCCCAATTTTTTGTGCTGAAATTCTATCTTGTCACGCATACGTACTCGACAAAGGCGAATCCACACGGCGTCTTTGTGTTACGATCAAGGCCCATGATGATGCGCTTGATTCCGCCACCACCTGGAACGTTCGTGACTCGTGCAAACAATTCATACATTTGCTCCTCGGTTGTGTAGAACGAAAGGTTACCAATATACAATGTCGCGCTGTCGGCCAAAGCTAAGTGTTGTTCATGTGCAGAGCTCCGAGCACGAGAGTCACGGTCTCAAAAAATTAGTACGAATCTGCACACGAATTCGTTCTTCCTGACTCGATACGTACATGAAGATGGTGCATTCAAATGTTCGACGATGTGTGACATGGGAACGCACGGAGAACAGGTAACTGGGAGTTGATGGACGACGTGCTTAGTACGAGAGGGGGGAAGTAGGACTAGAGTTGGCGTGTGGAGAATGTGTTTGTGCACTCAACAAGAGAAAACAAAAATGGCCACAATTGGATCCCAACGCGATCCTTTCACATTGATCGCATAGCGATTCATGAACGATGCCTACTATGTCTGCGAAGATGGACGAATGTACAGCACTGGAACCACAAACTGATGCGACCTCGTCTTTGCTCGCGACACAATATGGCTCTTGGTACCCCCAACATAAGCCATATACACTCAAGTCCAAGATATTGAATATCGAGGCCATAGAGCCAGGGTTTCTCGAATGGCTCGATCAAGACGGCCTGGTTTTGTCTGACGCGAATGATGTGAATCCTGAGGATGGTGATGCTCGTCCAAAGATCAAGCGCACACTACCGCTTGACCCAGATGCCGAGATCATGAGCGACCCAAGCGACGATGAGGGCAACGACACCGAAGACGGTGCTTATTTTCCAGCATTAAATGCAGAGATCCGGCGCGTCTTGCTTGAGTATGACGGTGCCGTTTTCCCAAAATTCAACTGGAGTGCTCCTCAAGACGCAGCGTGGATTATGCCTGGACATACTTTGCGGTGTCAAACGCCCAATGACGTGTATTTACTACTCAAATCGTCTGATTTTGCAATGAAAGATCTCTCCCAGGTGCGCGAGCTATCCAAGGCATGCGAGAATGAGGCACGTCCTGAGCGACCACATTTACAGCTTGTGCTAAAAAAATGGTTTGAATTACCCCGCTCACACGAGTTCCGCTGCTTCGTACGTGATGGGCACATTGTTGGGGCGTGCCAACGGGATATGACGTTTTACGAGCATCTGCAGGACGCAGCGACGCAGGAACGCATCCAGTCGTTGCTATTCACATTTTACAGAGACCATCTTGCGCATATTGTGCCGCGCCGCATAGTCTTTGATGTATATTTGACGCGGCATCTTGATACTTGTTTCTTAATGGACTTGAATCCATGGCTTGATCGCACTGATACTCTGCTATGGACGGGCGATGAGCTAGAACATGTAGCACCATCCGTTGGCGATCATGGTAGTGCAAGCGGACGGCTTGTCCCGCTACGGGTGCTCGCATCGCAGGCTGAGGCATCGCAGGCGCTGCCCACGTATTCGGCACATATGGTACCGGCCGATGTTGTTGAGTTAAGTCATGGGCAAAATGTGGCCGAATTTGCACAGCAATGGACCTCTCATGTGCAAAATGCGATGCAACCATCATCCGAAGATGAGTGCGAGTAAACAACAGAGACGTCAATGCACCCGCTGACGAAGAAACAGGTTGGTGTGGCTGATTCGAGCGCGATACAAGCTCTTCGCTATGGCTGAGGATATGCGCGCGACTAGTATCGAAGAGGGCCCTTTACACGTGGGAACCCGACCAAATCTCGCACATGGAACGTATGTGTGACCCAGCTCAAAAAGCGCTCCATGCCGAGACCAAACCCGCCATGCGGCGCTCCGCCGTACCGACGTAGGTCGTTCGTGTACCAGGTCAAGGAGGATGCTTGCAATCCTGATGTGCGCAGTCGCTGCATTAGCACGCCATGTCGCTCTTCACGCACACTCCCTCCCACAAGCTCTCCGACCTGCGGCACAAGCAAGTCGAAGCAGGCGACAGTCTTCCTGGCTGAGCCGCTCTCTGTTGGATGCACGTCATCACTCAGTATTACAGGCTCAGGATCCTCGCGCATGTAGAACGGCTTTATCTCTGTCGGGAAGTTTGTCACAAACACCGGCTGGCCCATGTGCGACGCGAGCCAGCGCTCATGCTCCGACTTCAGTGACTCACCCCAAACGGGTGGAGCCTTTGTATGTGCTCGCAAGAGACGCACAGCGTCGGTATATGTGAGGCGGGGCCACAGCGAGTCGATCAGTGCTGCATCGTACGTAGCTCCTAAGAAAACCATATCCTCTTTCGCACGCTCGTCATGCCAAGCGGCTTGCAGTGCACTCTTCAACACACTTTCTGTGACATCCAGCACCATTCGGAGAGCTTGTTCGCCATCAGGTAGCCAGCACATCTCAGCCTCGAGCATCCAGAACTCAGCTAGGTGCCGATTCGTTGCTGAGCCTTCAGCACGAAACACTGGACATAGTGACCATACACGAGAGAGGCCTAGAGCATACGCCTCGAGGTGCAGCTGTGCCGACACGGTGAGGTATGCCGGCTGACCGGACCAAAAAGCGGCTAGGGAGCCGTTGCGAGACGACGTCAAAGACATAGTCTCCTGAGAGTTTTGAGGCACATCAGCATCTGCCACGACCTGGAAAATCTCGCCGCCTCCTTCACAGTCTGATGACGTTATAATCGGCGGATGCACCTTGCAAAAATCGTTGGCGGCCATCCACGCGCCCATGGCGTGCTCCATGCGCGCGCGTGTGCGCTGAAGAGCAGCAAATTGTGGTGTACGTGCCTTGAAATGTGATTCACGACGGACGATATCAGTGGCTGTGGTGTGAGTCAGAGCGTCGGTTGCAGCACTGGTTGCGTGATTGCCTTGCATCATATTCGCAAGCGGGTATGTAGCGAGATCTGTGGGTGCAAGGACAGCCACATGATCAGCCTGGATCTCCACGCGCTGACTTGCTGAGCGGCCACGTCCTGCTTTCATTTGACCATGCAGCTGTATGGCCTGTCCTGGTGTCAATTCACGAATGTCACCTGACAGGACGACCTGCATCGTGGCTCCGCCACCCATGGTACCGTCGGTGAGTTCGAGAAATGTGCGCGTCTTGTGCCGACGCATAGATACGATCCAGCCGTATGCTGTCACGTCAGAGGCAAGCGACTTGTTCGAAGCTAATGCAAGTTCTGCATCACGCCGTAGGACATGCAAAGTAGGCGGAAGGCGCGCACTAGCGAATGCTCGAGTCTGGTATGGGCGGACGTGCAAGGCCAAACTACCAAGACGTGCACGCGAAATAAGAGAGGCGCGCGATAACATACTATGTCCGTTGAAGCCAGGGAATCAAGTCGAGCCACCCACGTAAAGAACAAGAATCTACCAGACTTGTACGCGTGCTGCATATCAAGATCAGCCTTTGACAATTTAGAATTTGTGGAGATACACAGCTTAGACCAATAAACCAACTGATATGTCGTAGCCAGCTGTAGGAAGACAACAGTCCATGTGCGAGGTTGTGGGAAAAGGAGGGGGGGTGCGTGAACCGAAGGCAACATGCCGAGTCAAAGGCACACACGCGGTTGTACATGATCTAGGATCCCTCGCGTCTCGCAAGAATGATGGGTGTTCGTCCAACTACCTTCCGCACTAAATCGACGCACCTTGTCACTCGGGGCGCATGTATGGGGAAATCACATAGCTGCTGCGGAAAAGGGAAGAGGACGAAAAAAAAAAGAAGAAAAAAAAGAAAGAAACCAACTACGGCGAAGCTTGTTGTAAGCGAGCGCGACGGTCTAGCCAGTCTTGCACCTTGAGTCGCAGCCCAGGCTTGTTATTATGGTAACGGGCAATAGTCTCGAGCAGTTCAGCCGGCTCCAGCACGTAACTGCCTGAGGCTGGGTGGCTCCCTTCATGTAGCGCGGCGAGCTCAGCCTCGCTTGGGAGTGCGTACTTATTCCACTTCGAATTCCAGCGCAATGGACCAACGCCACGCATTTCTTGCTCGCGCGCTTTACGAGACTCGCGGTCTTTGCCGGTTACAGGCACCAAGTGGAGTTTCGGCACTTTCAGCTGCATCCCAGCTTTGCGGGCCTTTTCTTCGGTGCTAAAAAAGAAGGTCTGCAGGTACTCGTCACTCACATCCTGCAAGCGCGATGGCTCCCACTTCGGGATGCCTGCATTACGTTTGCCAGTCTTGGGGTCCTTGCCAAGCACATGCATCACACCAGTGTGGAAATCGCGGCCAAGCGACAGGTCACAGAAAGCCGTGGCAATGCGAATGTTCGCATGCATGTTTTCGGCCAATGTCTGATCGCGTGCTTCGCGAATCGCGCGGAATGTCACTTTCAGCGAGCGTGGGGAACGCGCTAGCAGCGTCGCATGCGTTTGTGACGCCCATGCCGCAACATCTTCTGTGATGGCAGGCAGGCCGCGCTTTGCGAGCTCCTCGCCCGTGTACGAGTCCTGACGGCGTTGCGCAATGTCATCAAGCACGGCAATCACCTGTTCGATCGTATCGCGCGTGAAAGCAAAGTCAAGCGCCACGCGCTTGTCGCCTAGGAACACGCAGTTCTTTGCAAGGTTCTCGTCGTCATCGAAAGGATTGACGGTAAACTCATCCAGCGCACGCACAACGTTTTCCTCGTGCGTAGCCGTGGACATTGGGAGTGAGCTAATGCGACGGAGCATCTCTTCCACAGCGTGCGAATGCATGTAGTGGGTGGCAAACCCCGTCAGGTATGCATCTGCGCCATTTAGGCGCTCGCCTGTGAGGCCGACGTACATGCCAATCCCACCATCCATGCGCGAGAACGTGTGGGTCAAACCAACATCAGGAAAGTAACCGATGGCTGTCTCGGGCATCGCAAAGAGGGTGCGTTCCGTAGCGATCCGGATCGGGCCATGCACAGTCATCCCAACACCGCCGCCCATAATGATACCATCCCACAAACCCAAATATGTCTTGGGATGACCCAGCTCTGTCGAATGCTCGCGCATCGTGTGCACACGGTAGTTCTGTACGATCTCGCGCTCGAAGAACCTCGAGCTGTGCATGCGTTTATGAAAGTCGCTATTGTCCGCGGCCTTGACGATCGACATAACATCACCGCCTGCACACATAGAGCGTCCTAAGCCGCGGAAAAGGACAGTTGCGGCATTGGGCGAAGGCTCAATTTCATTAAACGCATGGTCGATCAAAGAAATCATGTGGTGATCCAGCGCGTTCAGAGCTCGTTCGCGATTCAGTTGCACTATACGCATAGTTCCCTCGCTCCTGAGTTGGACGGGCGAGTCGATATCTTGCAGGTGATGGCTTTCTGCGCCTGGGTGGATCGGAGTTGACGATCTATGCCGCGTTGATAAATGCTTCTGCTGCTGCTCCGACGTCGGCGGTGGCGGCGGCGATTTTGGTGATGATGACAGATGACGGGCCATGAGTGCTACGCGCGCCGATGCGCGAGTGGACGAGTTGCTGCCTAGGAGAACCGCGCTTGGGAAACGTGTTGGACGCCACATGAAACTGCTTCACACACAATCGCACCTACACGTTCTATTGACGTCGTGGCCCAAGCGATCGGTCGAAGGAGAATGCGTTTTCGTGTGCAGCCGTGTGCAAAATCCTGGGGGATGTGGGCGTGTGCAGCCATTGGATGATGCTCGGCCGAAGAGTGTGGAGAGACATGTGGCTCAGGGAAGAAAGGGGCTCGGACACGCCAAATCTCTGAGCGGCGCTGGAAGGGCCTGGCGTGGATTTGTGTCACATTTGGGTCGGTCTGGAAAGATCATCTAGCAGCCGCTGACTTGGCACGTGCATTCCTCAACGCAGGCCCTCGTAGCAGCAAACCGCCTCACTATTCCGCTCTAGCCTACTCATTGCATTTATCGGTTCATACCCAACATGTTCACGTCCGTCAAAGGCCCTGCTCCTGCGCCGTCATCGTTCCCTGGCGCAGAGCATCTGCGTATCGGCATCGTGCATGCACGCTGGAACAAGGAGGTGGTTGACGAACTTGTCAAGGGCACACTGGAGTCGTTGAAGAAGGCCGGCGCTGACATTGAGCGCGTGCTCATCCAGTCAGTTCCTGGAAGCTGGGAACTGCCGGTGGCTACGCAGCATATGATCAAGCGGCACAGGCTTGATGCCATCATTTCCATCGGCTGCGTAATCAAGGGTTCGACCATGCACTTTGAGTACATTTGCGATAATTGTCTAAAGGGGCTCATGCGTGTGAGTCTCGACGAACAAGTGCCTGTGATTTTAGGCGTTCTGACCGCTCTGAATGAAGACCAAGCTCTCGAGCGCGCTGGCATCGGTCGAACAAAGCCTGGTCATAACCACGGCCTTGAATGGGGCTCTGCCGCTGTGGAAATGGCACTCATGGCGCGCAAGGATCCAGCTCTCTCCCACAGCTGAGGGTTTTTATTATTATTATTATTTTTTGCTTTCCATCTACGTTCGTGTGTATGCTCGTGCGCTCCTACATATAGCACTTTGTCCCGTCCCCACACTGTCCATACACTACTGCGGAGAAAGTAGGTTTTTGATGTTGTTCAACATTTGGATATCGCGTTGTACGTTGCTGGGGGCCTCGCGCTGTCGCTTCTGCATGCGCTGGCGTTTTGTGCCTTGCCGAGGCATCTGCGCTGAACGACCATGGCGAGCGAGTGAACCGAAAAGTGAGCCTGCCTCCGGGCTCGATGCACCACGAAGCGAACCGCCCAAGGACGAGGGCACTGCGTCTGGATCGTCAATCCAGCGTGGCGAGCCCGGCATGGGTGGTGCTTCATACACACTCCCATGCTCGCCAGGCCGACGAAGTGCCATAACTTGCGTGCGAACGGCGCCAAGCATCGGGTCACTGTCGGTGCGCGGTGGTGCACGGCGCGCATTAGCGACAGTCGGTGCCATATCAATCCATGCATGCAGGACACGGAAGTACGACTCACCACGCTTCGGCCTCGTGCGTGTATAATCGATAGGGTCTAGGCCATGTCGGTGCTGTAATGGCAAGTGGCCCACATGCCCGCCAACTGCCACGGCCAACGCAGCGTCAGAACCCATGAAGAAACGGTTCCGTCGAGAATCTTCAACGCGATGCATCGCGCGTCCATGCACAGGCTCATTGAGCACAAACGAGTACACGCTGTCTGGCTGCGAGTACTGCAATCCACGCAACGGATGTGCAGCCTTGGCGTGCGCAGGCGACATGATGGTGCTGCTGTTGGGTGCATCATAACGATCGCGCGCACTCTGCTTCAGGTAGTCAGCCGCACTCTGCGGCGCATGTGGGAGTCGCGCCTCCGTCCACATGTCGACGTCGACACCATTCTTTGGCGGCTGCGCGGCCTCGTCCCACTCAGCCTGTGTAACTGATCGCTGGGCAGCAGCCTGCGCAAGCTGGTCCATTTGTGAGGCGATGGCTGCCTCATTGCGCTGCTGCTTCAGAGCAGCGCGGAATTTGGTCCGCTGACGTCGTAGATTTTGGAGGAAGCGCTGGAATGTACGCTCGTCCATGGCATGATAGTTCGGCAGCACGTCGCCGGCGTCGGCAAATCGCTCGTGATGTGTGCCCCAGACGACGTTGGATGGAAGTGACTTGGTATCTGACATCGTCGCCGGGTCGTATGCAATGCGTGGATGTGGTCCCAAGGACGTGTTCACGTCGTCGTCGCCCATCACGCTCACACCAAGCACGTCACGCCATGGCTTGTCCGAAAGCCGCGCTCCTGCTTCGTGCCAGCGCTTACGGAACAGCGGCTCACGCTCCGACTCATTCCAGTCAGTCATCCCATGTTTATTATCAATATCGTGGATCGTCAGATACCGCAATGCACCCGCGTAGGGCATCGGCGCTGGCGCATCTGCCATGGCCTGCCATGACGACGGCAATGGTCGCTTTCCACCCCAGTCGCCACGCACGGAATGTGCCAGGGGCGTGTGGTACACTTGCTGGATCGCTGGATCGAATGTACTAACGCGCGTACGCTGCAGAATGCGCGATAGCACGTTGCTGGCCATGCGTGGTGAATGATCCTCCAGACAGGTGTCGGACGCAACGACTTGTTTCGTTTGTCGCTTACGAATAAACGCCGCCTCGTTTCAAGTCCAACGCAGCCCAGCCTTTGCTTGCCCTGGTGCACGGAGTCTGGGTCGCTTCGGCTTCTGCCGCTTTGCACATTCAGCCTGCAGCGGCTTTGTGTGCCTCAAAGCCCTGGAGCTTGTTCGGCCGAGATCACATGATATTCACGCCGCACGCAGGGCATGCGTCTCTTCAAAGTGTCGTGGACCTGACGCCATTTTTCGTTTTTTCTTCGTCCGTCATGCTGGCGGTCTTCGGGCCGTGAACTGCGTCGCTGGATTGTGCGTTGTGGGCCTGGCATGGCGGGCAGACCAATGTATGGGCTGTAAAACCATCGTCAGGAGGGCGCGCCATGCAGCAGCTGCCCCATGATCCGAGGATGACCTAGTGTCCATACAGGCATGCGCGAGCTTCTCGCGTACAGATAGGTAAGTTAGCAGTACAAAAAGACATGTACAAACGAAGGAATGTTGGGCCGTGGACGTGCGTGCAGAACCATGGAGGATGAAAGATGCTGGTTCGCGAATCTTGCGGCTACATGGATCGCACGAGCGGGGGAAAGACCGGCGTATAAGGCGCTCGGGACTTGCGCGGTGCACATGAAAGCGAACAACAAGTAAAAGGCGCGTCGGACATTAGGGTATGCAGTCTGGTGTATCCGGGAAACAGTTTCCATTGCACACACTTCACATACATGTCTCACACTCGCGGACTTTCCTTACGCCCTCGTACAAGCATGCTAATAGTCATCGACAGGACAGTTCTACGAACCATACATAGATAAATAGATAGACAGACAGATCCAAGGGGCATCGAGGTGATGCTGGTAATGATATTGATCATGATATCGGTGACGACAACGTAGCACGGCGCTTCAAGCGTGCACACAATTTAAGCCAAATTGCGCAGACCTGTGGCGAAGCGACCGACTTCGCTGATCCCACTCACCTTGCACAGAGTGCCGCGGAATTCAGGCAGGTACTTGGCTCCTGTCAATGGGTCGAGCACTGCATTGGCACCGCCAGCGGGAATCAGTGTATGGCTGCCAGCACATACGACATAGTCCGTCTCATGCACTGAATACGAAGGCACAGGCACAACATCACGTGGCTGCCGATCAGACAGCGATACGATTTGTTGCGCTACTTGCACCACTTTCGCCGGTGGTTGTAGCTCAATCAGCCGCCGAGCAAAGTGGCCGGCCATCGCTAGATTGCCTACACGACGCGCCTCCATCATAGCAATGCGCAATGCAAGCATCTGGTGCTGCGGCTGCATTTGCACATGCGTAAACAAAGCGGCCAACTCAAGGATCCGTGCGACCTGGTCCGGCTCACTGGTTGCGAGCGCACGTCGTTCCAGCTCGATCGAAATGCCAATGAGATACTCGCGACACTCGCCCATCAGCTCCGAAATCCGTTGTGCTTCCGTGTCGTCGACCGCCGGCGTCAGCACGAGCATGTGTAGGAGTGAGCGGAATTCGTGCTCTGCATCCTGCAGCTTGTTGGCGCTCACAGCACGATACGCCGATGCAAGTGTGTGTGACTCCAAGTAGGCTAGACGCAATGGACTTGCCGGCAGGACCTTGCCGAGATCTCCTTCACTCGCATCGTTGTTCCGTCGCATGTGTACAACGAGTGGCGGCATACCTGGCGCTCCCGGCACAACCGCACGTGCCGCGACGAACGCACGCCACAGCCAAGGCACGAGCGGCTCATATGCCACAATGCCTGCTTGACGCTGCAGTAGCTGCAAAGCGGTATCGAAGGCGCCGGCGGCGGCAAGGTCGGCAGCAACCGGCGAGTTTCGCAGCCAGTGCTCGTCCTCAGCGCTGCCTGGGGCCAGGCCTTCGAGCGATGCCACGTCGGCCAGGGGCGCAATCTGTTGTCCGAGCTCTTCTTCAGCTGGCGCCACAACACCCTCATCCAGGTCCCACGCTTCTTCTGCCGCATTCATGTCGATCGGTGGAGCACCCATAGCGCCAGAGCGGTCGCCGTATTCATCGTCGATGTCATCGCCTTCCTCTGCAAAGGCATCGCCTTCCAGCCACGAGTCAATGTCGTGCGTCGGCGCATTGACCGCATTGTCTTCAAAAATGACACCGCCATCTGTGCCGGCGAGCAACTCTTTGTCGAAGTAGTTCTCCTTTGGCTCCGCCAGCGGCCAGTCTTGTTGACTCGTCGCAAACCGGACAGGTGGCAGACCAGCCGCGGTGGGTGCACACTCACCCAGCGCAGCATGCGCCTCCTCGGCTTCAATGCCTGCTTCCTGAGCAATTTCAGCGGCCCAAGCGTCATCGCCCGCACGCTGTGCCGTCAAGTATGCGAGTACGCCCATGCCAGCGCCTTGCAGCACGCGGGCCTGGGTTGTCGCATCATTGCTCAGCACGGCATTGTGGTACAGACTCTGAACATTACCACGGCGTTCCGCAATATTCGTCATTTTCCCCAGCTTGTCAGCGTTGCCTGTAATCAGGTACAGGAACGAAAGCTGGTCAAAGTCCTTGGTCTTTTGGTACGCGCGTTCAACAATGTGGTGAGCGCCGAGACGCAGTGCAGCCTGTCCGAGTCGCGACCAGATCTCTGGCACATTAATGGCCTCGGCCGTCTCGAGAGCGACATCGAGGTTCCCACACTCGACGGCAAGATCAAAGCGTGTTGTCTTGTCCTGTACAAAGTGCAGTGCAATTTCCGGGAAGCCCTTTTTCTGCAGATACGCAATGATGGACTGACCCACAAGGCGGGACGTGCGGATGATGCTAAGCACCTCATCATAGCGACCCTGCAAGAGGGCGAGCTTGAACTTGTACTCGGTAGGATCAATAGCCACCGTCCGCGGGCATGCCTGGCGATCCAGGCTGTACACAGTCGAACCCTTCACACGCGTCAAGTAGAGTGGTTGCTCCAGTGTTTTTATGATGCCGACATCGCCTTGTGGCAAAGCATACTTTATATGGTTCAACGTGCTATACAGCAACACGCCATTCGTGTCCCAGGCAGCGCTCTTGATCCGGATCGTCTCGTGAATCAAATGTGACTTGGCAAAATTCTTGTCCGTCAGGGTAATCGTATGCTTCGACAGCAACGCCACATGCGAGCCATCGGGGCTCCATACGGCGTACTTGACAGCAGGACTAGCTATCTCGCCAGTCACATTCTGCTGCTGCGTGTCGAACAACAAGACGTTTGTCGGCGTGCTCAACAGGAGATGCGACGGGCCACCGTAGAAGATCTCATTTGTCGGCTGCGGCAGGGCGAGTGTCTTGACGTTCTGATTCAGCAGGTCACGAATCTCGACTTTCTGCTGGCTCTTTTGCAGCACGGCCAGTCGGTTTCGTGCGATGAAGAGAGCTGTCGAGCCCTGTCCACGTTTGCCGACCGACCCACTTTCTGACAGCTCTGTAGGCGGTGTGTGTGGCAGCGGCGCAATGTCGTACACACCCACATCGCCGTTCAGCGACGTGACAATGACGGATCGCTCAGCAGGATTGAAGCTCAGCGAGCGCGGCTGAACATACTGGTTGCCCAAGCGCCGAATGCTCAAAAGAGCTTGGTCTTTGCCTGTGTTGTAGTCGAGCAGGCGCACCTGCTTGTTACGCACATAGTACAGCGACTGGTTGTGCAGCGCGAATGGCGGGCGCTCGCGCTCCAGCTTAAACACAATCAACCCGCTGTCGTGCCCAGCGGCAAACAAATTGAGGTGCGAGTGGGCTGTAAGCACCCAGAAGCGATCGTGCTCACGCCGAAATGTCTGCACAGCTGTCCGCTTGCCCATGTCCCACACACGAATGGTCTTGTCCTCCGAGACGGAGAGGATCAACTCTGCATGTGGATGGAAGAGAGCTGCCGACACATTGTTGTAATGGCCGCGGCAAGTGTCAACTTCCCACGCCTTCGTGTCGGACATGCGCCAGAGCTTAATTTGACGATCGTCACTCGCCGAGACAATGAGCGGCAGAGCGGGGTGAAAGGCCGCCCAGTTCACTCCACGATCGTGTCCCTCAAGTACATACTTGACAACCACATCCATGTTAGCAAACAGATCCATCTGCGCGCTACTAGCCCGAATCATCTGCTCTTCGAGGCCCATGGGTTGCGCAGTCGTTGATTTTTGCTTCAACGTTGTGAAGTCCCACACTCGCACAGTCTGGTCCATGGAGGCAGACACAATAAGGTCTTCATACGGATGGAACTGTGCGCACATGACATAATGGTTGTGTCCTGTTAGCACGGCAATGCAAGTGCGACTTTGCCAGTTCCAAATTCGGATCGTTTGGTCATCAGAAGCACTGATGATCCACGGGTGCTCGTGATGGAAAAAGACCGATCGCACATAGTCCAGATGTCCCTGCGTACACATAAATAAACAGTGTTAGCCGCGCGGCGATGAACCCTTGCCCGCTCGTACGTACATGCAAAGTAAACAGGACCTTGCCAGTCTTATGGTTCCACACCTTGACCTTGTAGTCGTCACCACCACTCACAAGGAGCGGCTGCGTGGGATGGAAAGAAACTCCACGAACAGGCCCCTCATGGTCCTCGAGGCGCTCATAGATCGTACCGGTTTGATAGTTCCACAGCTGGATCGAGCCATTGTGCAGTGACGCAGCAAGGAGCGGGAGCTTTTGGTGAAAAGCAATGCCTTTCACTCGATTCGACTTTGATTCAAACTGGAGAGTCAGTATGCAAGGATTGTCTTTTCGTACACACCTTCGTGAGCATCTGCATCTTCGCAGACAACTCGGCGCCGGATCCCGTCGAAGAGCGCGGCTCTTGCGCTGTAACCACGTACGTCGTCCCACGTCGTCGTTCGGACAGACGGCGCCCGTCACGGCTGCGCTGGCCGTAGGCATCACGTGTGATTAGTCATCTCGCGCCAAGTCAAGTTCAGGCTCCTGACACACCTTGAGAAGCACGGCGTCCACAACACGCTTTTGTTGGCTCGTGTGTGTGCGAGTGCGCGTACAAGTGCGTCAGGACGTTGTTGTGGCGCACCCCTTTATGAGCGTAGGAGCAAGCTGTCTGGAGTAAAAGTTATCTCCTTCCGTGTTATCACGCTGCGCTTATCAGAATTGACGCGATTCGCTAGATTTACGCAGCGTGTAGAACAAAGTGCAAAGCCGTGTTTCCACGAGACCATGCCTGTTTCGTTGACAGACAATCATGATGAATCTGTTCATCTACTCGACATGTCTTCCCTCTTGCAAGCACAGTTTCACCATGAATTTTTCGCCGAGAATACACGTCAAGCACAATCACATGGGCATACAACGAAACTGGTCTCTCTCCTCATTGTCGCTGTGTTTCGACACATCCTATGGACAAAAGCACAGATTCCACAGCCGACACCATTACTGGAGCGTCTTCTAGCATTACATCTCGACGACACTTCGCACGTGCAAATATCGTATGACACAGCCTTGCGCGACATGCCTGTACAACGTCCTCGGCGCCGCCGACTACCTGCACTTATTCAACGTGCTGAGCACGTCCTACACACATGTACGAGGTTGGAGGCACAAATTTATGCGCTGCTCACCGCTCTTGCCTCTACCACGCACAGCACATTTGACATTGCTATTGTCACTGGACAGTCGCTTCAATTTCCTCAACATGTGGTCCTCCTGCAATGCAAAAACATGCTCTCAGACTCTCACGATGCCGAAAATGCATTACAACCTCATGATTCTTTCGAGTGCACGAATCGTCGGCGCAAAGTTAGTGCTCTCATGGAGCGCAAATTTGTACGGTTCTGCATGGATGAGTCTCTGTGCCCTGTTGAGACGCAGGCACGCGTAACACGCACAAGGCTTCTCATCCTCGCGCCTGCGAATTTGCGTGTGCATGGATGGCATCCACGTCCACACTGGCGTCCGCCCCAAGCTGACTGTCATCCTAGCGTTACATCGTCAGCATCGGCATCAATGCCCGCGTCTCTGCCAAGGGCAACGTTAGCCTCTGATGCTGCCGGTTCATCGCCCTCAACGCTCTTGCCGTCCTCAGATACAATACCAAGACGCGTTTCTCACATGAGCTCGGCGGCGCATGAACTTCTGATGCGACGTGCAATTTCTAAGCCTTCGTCCACCGTATCGTCCTTGCGGCGCAAGCGCCAAGACGTGCGTCCTGTGCGAATATGCATTGACGGCGGACTTCCGCTCGGGGATCGTGGGTCGCCAACGCAGGTCACGTGGTTCGAGTCTGATGCGGCTGTGACGGGTTTCCACGACGCGTCCGGATCTGTTGTGTGATTGGCTACACATGAGTTGGTATTTACAACGCCACGTACCCTTTGGGCACGTTGTGCTTTTCGTGCGGCTTTGTTGAGCTAGCGCAGTATACCACGCACTCTTATCACCACGTCCTAGTGTCGTGTTGAGGCGGCTCGTTCTCCATTGTCGACGTGCAGATACTCGAAGAGGAGCGTAAAGCAGGAACCCAACGTTCCTATACATTGCGTGCTCGTTATTGCTACGTGACATCTGCTTCTTTGTCGGTTGACTCGACGCAAGGATGTTGCAGCATAGCGTGTGGTTATTTTTGCCACTGTTTGTTATGACCAAAGTTTTTGCATTGCCATCTGCGATGGATACGAGTCTTAATGGTACATGGACTAGTGGAAATGGTGACGTGGTCACCGGTCAGGACTTTTACAATCTCGTTAATAAAACATTCAATGTACCAAAAACGACCGGGATTTCCTACAGCTTCCTATCTACAAATGAAACGTCTGGGTTCTGGGAGCAGGCTTTGTATCAATACTCCCGGAATGATGGCCCAGACTGCTATACCCTCCAGCTCGTTTGGCAACATGGAAACTACACAATTCACCCTAACAACTCCATTACACTCGATCCGTTCAAAGCTGATGGATTGCAGCAATTTACCAATACATGTAACCATGATAAAGATCGGGTTGAATACTATGCGCAACAGGAATTTATGCAAGGTTTCGATATCACGACATACAAGCACCTTCTCGCAGACGACGCACAATGGTCCTACAAACTCCAACTGTACAACTACGATGGTTCACTTAAGACACCCATGTATCTAGCGTACCGTCCGGCTCTCATGTTTCCACCCTCACCCTTGCATATGACTATGATCGGATTAAATGATGAATGAAAATCCTTCCTTCCCTTACCCACCCTCACTTCCCATGTCTCGTAGTAACGTATGTGTTCGTATAGATATTTATTTTTTCGAGGACTTTTAGAATATACCCCATTCACCCACACTCTTTTATTTCTAATCAAAGCCTCTTGTTGGTCTGCTCGCCTGACTACTCAATCATTGGTGTTGAGGGGGCACGTAGCGAGTCCTGCTCCGGATGCTACAAAATCCGTCCGTAGGGATTGCTCGCCGATTGTCATGGCTATTATTATTACTGCTGCTGCTGCCATGCCTTGCAGGAGCTGCTGCGCCGAATGAGTCTTTTCACGAGTCACTATCTTTGCGCCCTCTCATCGGTGGCCGTGTACATGCTGCATTTTCTTTTAAGCTTAAGAGCGACGACGTATCGTCGATTCATCACTTTCATATACTTCCACGCGCTCTGTTGCAACCAGTAGCATCGCTAGGTGTGGACGAACTACGTCTTTCGCTCAACAAAGGTCGATGGGTGTATGAAGATTGGGGCTCGCCTATGCCGGGCACAGGCGGGGACGATGCAGTTGCCAGTGGCGCAGAAATCTGGGCTCTCATGTCCAATGCGACTGATATGTGGCCGCGCTGGCGCGTTCTTACTTCTGCGTTGGCCAGTGTTTCGTGTGCGTCGCTGGATGGTATCGATGATACCACAACAATTGTGCCGAAGCATTCGTACTTTGACACTCAGGCGACTATGTTGCATGCTTACCTACCATCAGAGAGCATGTGCACAGAAAACATGACGCCTCTACTAAAGCTGCTTCCGTGCAAGGGTGGTGCAGGGCTTGCCAGCTTGATCAAGCCTCACGCGATACTGAGTGCGGAGTTTCATGGCGTCTCGCTGCATGTGCGTCGCACCCGAGACCGTGCATGGGATGTATCTGTTCGCTTTCAGGCAGTGATGCGGCCTGCAATGCTGGGTGATACGCGTTGGACACTTGACAAGCTATTCAGGGCACACCTTGAGACTACATGCCCAGTGGCTAGGTCCAGCGAGATTCACGTCCAGAGTGAATCAGTACCTGAACCGCCAGTGGGGGCAGCTGGCTCCATGAAGAGTCTTAGCGAGTCTCACAGTGGTAGAAGCTCGTCTGATAACGATGATTTTGTTACCACCTATGCCGGTGCCGACAATGTGGACGACGGCTTCAGCGACCTCGGCGAGGAAGATGATGACGACGAAGTAGCCAAGCCTTTGGTTTACACGGTGCCGATGCATACGTACATGTACGATGCGCGCTCGCTTGATGCGTATGGAGGAGTTCTGAACATCTCGTTCCTATCGAAGGCCTCAAGTCCTTTGGTTCGTCCGCCGCCCCTTCGCGCGTCTCGGCAGCTGTTGGGCTACGGACAAGAGCGGAATTCCGTGCGTCTCACGCTACGGAATGACTTGACAACAGAGACCGTGCATATGTTGTACTACGAGCATATACCTTGGACTGTGCTTCCCTTGTTGCACACGTTGCGAGCAGATGTCGAAGTGGATGAATATGATGATGCGGATGGGACGGTGCGGTTCACTGATGATGTGAGTCGGCCGTTTGTTGTGAATGCGACGTACAAGCCACCGAAAGTACGTAAGACGATGGGGTCTCTTGAGCTTGTGCTGCGTGTACCTTCTTCCAGCACACTCACGGTATCGTACGTGCTGCGGAAACACATGCTACACTACGATGAACACATTCCTGATCCACATCGCGGAATGGATTTGCCGCCTGCGCTGTTTATGCCGCTCGGTGCTCGCGGTCGTGCGTGGTCTGAGACACACAAGCACTGGCCGGTGTCCTACGTGCAGGCGCCGCGTCTGTACTCGACGCCAGGCTTGCTGGATATGATCTTGCCAGACTTTTCCATGCCATACAATGTAATTCTTTTCTACTCTACATTTGCTGCATTGTTTTTCGGAACAATGCTAAATCAAATGCTCAGAAGGTACAGAGATGTTTATCGCTTGAAATAACCTACCTTACTACCCAACATACCAATAGAATGGTGAGAACGTGCTTTCCTTTCTCGTCCCAACCATTGGGCCAATATATGACATTCCCAAAAGCTGATCATGTTTCATACGACTCAGTGAAAACATTCGCGTGCCCAGAGACGTCGCCACTCCACGCTTTGCGCAGTTCCAAATGCTCCGACACAGCCGTGCGCAATAGAGCCATCAAGCCTGCAGGACCACATCCTGCAGCAATTGTACGGCCCTCGGCTGAGCGCATCTCTTCGCCGACAATATCAGAGAGTCTGGGATAGCCTGCACGGGTGAGTTCAGACAGGACTGCGAAGTCCTGAAGCTCGAAGGGATCGATATTCATGTACTTGTCCTTCGTATGAACAGACAAGTCGATAGGCGGTGGTGACTTGACGTCTTGTCCCATGGGCATGAGTGAGTACGACTCGACGCCTTCTTCGTCATCGACCTTGGACACCGACGCAATAGACGAGGTACCTGCATCACCACCAACATCCATAGCGAAAGTGACTGATGGCGAGCTTCTTGATGGCACATCTACCTGCTTATTCTGCAAGTGAGCCCTCTCACGCATAATGCGTAGCTCCTCATCTGCCTGTCGGTTGACATGCTGCACTGTCAAAGGCATGGGACGAATGGACCGCACAGCGTCGTTTTGCTCAGTCGACCGCCTCGTACGTGTGCGTGCGCGGAGCAGCTGCCCTTGCCGACGAATCTGCTCATTCATCGACAGCTCCTGTGCGTTCAGTGGCTGGTCTTCATCTTCCTCGAACTGTGTCAGGTCGGCAGCTTGAAGCCCCATGTCATGCAGGGCCTGCTCTGGCCTTTCCTGCTGTGTAACGTCCATGTCCGATTCGTCCTCGGGAATAGACATCTGTGGCTCTAGCGCATCGTGCGACAGTGTCTGTTTGGTTATGGCTGATGGCGGGTGCACACGCGTCGCATACATCTCAATTGTGAGGTTCTCTGGCGGAAGCATTTCAAGACAGAGTCGAAGGGCACTAGCGGCCCACTGCAGGTGTGCATAGTCGCGCATGATCCACACAAAGCGGATGCGTCGCGTATGAAAGGGCCGACCCCACATGCTGGTGACTTTGTGACCCTGACGGATGAGCGCAATCTTTCCACATAGGTCCTCGAGAATTGACAGACCAAACGTGACGCCAGAGCCACCACACACAATCACACACGTAGCGTACGCACCCCAGTCGATGCGGGACGTACCACCAAAAGGCCCATCAACCAGTGTTCGCATATACACACCTTGGACATGGGTCTTGACAGCCGCACCATACACGTTCGGGAACACGGAATGGGCCGAGGAGCCAGCCTCGTTCGCGAGAGCAAACTGACCGCGGCATCGCGCTTCGACATGATTCCATATGCGGCGTGTAAGGCCATTCCGCACGCGAATCAAGAGGACAATCAATGGGTCTGCCGAGCGTGTTCCACGAAATGATGTGCCGTCCAGCGTGTCTCGCATGCGCTCCCATTCAAGACTCGATGAACATGCAATGGTAAAGGGGTGTGTCTGGATCCAGCTCATCTGCGGAAAGTTCACATACAACCACTGCCCAGGTTTCCACGACATCGGCTTGGCTGTACGAAGCACGACACGCATCATGTGACCAGCAAGGGGCTGAATGAAAGCGAATCCCGGGTACAGCTGCTCTTGAAGGTCTGGCGCGACGGCTTCGCGAAATGGCTCGCGCGGTGTCATTGGGGCGAGTGACGTCGATGAGCCAATGTTGAGCGAGAAATACGAGTCCGGCTCCTCGCCGGGGATGCCTTCTGACTTGGGTGTCGGGGTGATGAGATTGACAGTCGAGCGTGAAGCCGATGCCTTTTCGTACGACTGCATGCTGCGTTTCAGCTCCTTGGGCCGTTCACTGTAGTTGAAGTACAGCACGCGCACTAGACGCCAAGCGCGCTCAAGACCCCAGACTAGAAAGCCTGCGAGCATCCAGCCACCCAGTTGCGGATGATGTGCCCACGTGGCGACCATGAAACCTATTACACAAACAAGGTGCGTGATGTAAAAGCATTCGTAATGGTAACGGCGGATGGGTGGGATTGACAGAACGATCAAAAGAGTGAGAAAGATGAAGGCGCATATAGCCCAGCGAAACCGTGGCACATTCAGCACGAGCGTCCACATATCCGGCTGGACACGCGCGTCGCGTGCGACTTGCACGATCCACAGCAGCGTGTGTAAGAGTGCATAAATCCAGAGCAAGTAACCACCCCATTTGTGCAGAAATTGAAGCGTATTGGAAGCAAAGTGGCCGAAGACCGGTAAGTATAAAAGGGCGAAGGGTGCCTGTTTGAGTGCAAAAAGAATAACAAGGGGCGTGAGAGCATTGCAAAAGTCGCCAAAGCGGCTACCGACCGTCCAGAATGTATGATAGGGGAGTGTCGTGGTTGGTTTTGAGGTCATAACACGTTCGTGTGTCCCAAGTCCCCACTGTACATCCACGTGCTTGTATGAGCCAAAGACTGAGACGGAGGGGTCAATGTAATCAGGACCAACGAATGTCAGGAGCAGAACCGGCAGAAAAAGAAGTACGGCAAAAAGCACATGTCTAATCTGCAGCGCGAAAAAAGCCACACGATGGACTGGACGCGGGATGTACTGCATCGTCGCCCATTTCGACCACACAGCACCAAGGAACGTTCGTTGCGTAAGACTCAACATATACTCGAAGCCTAAAATCACCACGAGCCCAGCGATGAGTATCCATAGTATGTAAACATAGCGTTCAGACGATGGTGGGAGTTCATGTGCATCCAGGTACGACATGGCTAGCTTGAGCTGCTCACTCGATCGCTTGTCATATTGATGGACATGCTCAATGCCAGGAACGGCAGCAGCAGTCTCATATGTGCGCATAGTTCATTTAAGCACAATGAACTCTGAGGTTCACAGGAATGCTACACCTTGTCCAAAACTGAGAGTGTGTGTGGGGAAGGGGGAAGATGTTTGGTGATGAGAACCTGAACAACCGAAACAAAACGCACGCCAAGCCTCGAATGCGTGAAAATTACGCGCGTCTGCGACGCAACTACAAACAACGTACTGGAATGTGCCTCGACCTTTATCAGGCCATTTGGGGTTCAAAATCGGGCGGCCATGGGCTGGCTGTGAAGTGGAGAACCACCGATCCGCAGAATGGTTTACTCTCACAGGCTCGTGCCTTATTTTCCCCTTGCTTTCTTCGCTTTGTAATGAGCGTGCATTTACCCTCCACTCTTTTGACCCCACCGACTATTCGAAAAATAGCCCCGACCAATACCTTTGTGGAGAGTGTATGTATTTTTTTTTAAGAGAACATTGCTGGGGACATTTTTTTTTTCTACTGTTAATCGGCACTGCAGGTTGCGACCGCTGAGACGCCATCGACGTCATGAACACAGCGGACATCGTGTCCGTGTCGAATGCACAGGAGCAAAGAGAAGCACTTATGAATGCACTTGAACGGATTCGTCATTTAAAAGATTCTAAACTTGAGAACCAACGAGCACCTGCACAACTTCTTGTCGCCATTGAAGCCACTCTGGCCGAAAGAGCAAATACACAGCCACAGGAACCACAGCAAGAGCGTCAAACAGAGCCTGCAGGGCCGACACAATACCTTCTGGCGCTTGAGAGCTTGTTGAGTGCTGAAAATACGAGTGCGGATGTCCATGCCTCATCCGTCTACTTGCTCTCAATTGTGCTTCCCCATGTCGCTCCCGGTGTTGTACGGGCGAAAAGCCATGCATTACTAGGTGCTGTAGCAGCGCCACTCGCTGATCCACACGGTGGTGCGGCAGAAAACATGAATGCACGCCTACGTGCTTCTTTAGGTGTCGTTGAATCACTCCTTCATATTGTTCCTGTGCGCGAGCGCAACGTACTGGAGCGCGAGCGAACTTGGCTTGCTGTATGGGATCTAGTGCTAGGCCTATGTATTGATGCGCGGCCCAAAGTGCGGCGACGTGCGCACGAACTTGTCACACACATCCTTAGTGAACCTGCGTGGGAACACGCACACCCTTATGCAGACCGCACAATGATGTGGGCTGCTCGTCTCCTGCATGGTGTTGCAGCTGCACGCGGTATTTCTCATTCAAAAGGGGGTCATCCGCATTTGCGAGCGCCTACGATCGAGTACGATAAGAACCGCGGCAAGGCGAAGCATGCTATGAGTGCCGCAGCGGAGCGGCAAAAACAGGCGGTAGACGGTGCTGCGAGCACTGGTATCTGGATATGTGCGCTATTGCAGACGATTGTGCCTGCTGTTCCTGTTGCGAGTACGACGCCACTTGTGCATGAGCTCTTGGCATTGCCTGCCCTGCAAAATCCATTTTTAACCGTGGCCGTGTATGACGTATTTTCCGCTCTGTTCCGGACGCCGCGTGTGGAGCGGAGTTTGGATATGGCCGTTGCGCCAGTGGAGCGACACACGCGCGATGTGTCTCTACTTCGTCACACGCTCGATGAACTGTGCAAGACGACGAATGTGCCTGCGCATACCGATGTCCAGACCCTTCCCGCGTACCTGGGAGTGCTAGAAGCTTGTATGGTCGCATACTCCGCCGCGGATCTCGACTCGGCCTGGTCATTGGTCCCCACGCTGTGGCATAGCTCGATGACCCTGGCTTTATCGGCTCAGTCGGATGCATCTCGCGCATCTTCCGATGTTCGCAGCGCGGGCCGAAAGTTCCTTCAGGCTCTCGCGCACTATTGTGTGCCGGACCATGCCGTTGCGGATGCACTAAAAGCACATAACGCTGACGAAGTGCCACTTTCACGAATGATTTCTTCCTTGCGTGAGGCGCTCGGTAAGCATGCTCTTCGGTACACACACACACGCAGTGATATTCTGCACATCCTTGCGAGTATGCTGAGTCGCTTACGGTATCCACTCGATGTGGGTGGACCTCCACCAGCCGAACCGTTGCTCATGCAAGCGGTCGTGGATGTGGCGGCTCTGCGTGCGCATCGGCACTTCGATGCACGGCCAGATGCGGATGTTGTGCTGGGCTCGGCGATTTCGGCGTGTGGTCCACGTGTCTTTTTGTCGTACCTGCCGCTGGATTTGTTGGATGCCAAGACGGGGCGACCCAATACACAGGGTGGCGTCCGTGGACGTGCATGGCTGTTGCCCCTATTGCGTGAGCATATTTCGAATACAGAACTTGCTCACTTTGTCGAGGAGCTCGTACCACTAAGTGAAGCGCTCTTCGAAGTCCGCGTACAGGCTGAGCAGCCATCCGATGGGAGTGCACCGCGGCCTGTAGAAGCCAAGGTCATGGAGGCGCTTATTGAGCAGATTTGGGTGTGCTTCCCAGGCTACTGCGACCTTTGTCGCGATGTCGATACCAGTCTTACACCGCACGTGCTGGAACTGCTGATCAACGTGCTTCGAACGCAGACAAATTTGCGTCCTGCTGTGCTGAAAGGACTCGAATTGCTTGTCCAGCGGAATGAGTCCCTTATTTCGTCGCAAGTTGATGCTGCTCAGCTGCAGCGCCAGTTCGGCGTCGACCAGGCAGCTGGCCGGCGGTTCCTCGAGCACCTGCGTGCGATGTCTGGTGTACTCCTTGCGGCGCTCTTCCAATTGCTGACGGAGCTGCCATCACAGTCGCGTGGCTTCGTGATGGACTGCATCGCGACGTACCTGGCGATCCTCGACTCCCGCAGCGTCGCAGCTACGTTCGAAAAGGTCGCTGCGATGCTGAAGCAGTCACTTGCGACGTATGTGCCGAGTGCGCCTGCGCCAGGCATGCCAGAGGCGAACAGTCCGCGGTACGTGCCGCCTGTTCCTCATACAATGCTCGACCTGTTCATCGCGCTTGTGCCGTATGTCAAGCGCGAGAATGCAGCGGCGCTCTTTGATGCATGCATGCAGGTGCTCACAGTGGATGACAGCGGCTTGCAGAAGAAGGCGTACCGTGCGCTGTCGCGCTTGCTGAGCACGTCCGAGGCGCCGGCTTTGCGTGCTCGCAAGGGATCACCAGCGGCTCTTGTGACGCAACTTCTCGAGCAGGACGTGCCGTTAGGTGCGGTGCGGGATCGACTTGCGCTCTTTCGTGCGCTTGTGCCATACATGCCCGACGCAGACTTGGGCTCCTTGGCGGCCCTTGTGCCTGAGGCCGTGCTGGGAACAAAGGAGGCGAATCAAGGCGCACGAGAAGAAGCTTACTGCCTGCTCGTCGAGATCGGCCACCGCATGGCGCGTGGCGGCCGCATTGACCGCTCCCAGGCAGGTACAGACATGCAAGATACCGTCGCTGCAAGTGTGCCAGAGTATGTGATGATGGTGGCTGCTGGCTTGGCTGGTGCGAGTCCGCGAATGATGGGTGCGTCGATCACGGCTCTGGCGCGCCTACTGTACGAGTTCCACACTTCGTTGCCCACCGAGATGCTGTCGGAGCTCCTGGCCACCATGCTTGTGTACTTGGAGAGCACGAATCGCGAGATCGCCAAAGGCGCACTTGGGTTCTGCAAGGTTGCAGCCGTCGTTCTCCCCGCACAGCACTTGGAGCCGAGCTTGCCAGAGCTTGTGCCTGCGTTGCTGCATATGCGCACTGTGCACAAGAACCACTTTAAAACACAAGTGCGACACCTGATTGAGCGCTTGCTTCGCCGCTTCGGCTTTGATGCCATTCAAGCACACGTCGACATCGAGAATCAGCGTCTCATATCCAACATCCGTAAGCGCAAGGAACGTGCGAAGCGCCGGCGCTCGCAAACGTCGTCATCCAATCCAGAGGATGAAGAACTGGATGGAAATGTCGCGATGGCTTCTGTTGGCAGTCTCGGTGCACACGGACGCCCTGCGCGTGGACGCGGCACAGACGGCATGGATGCGTTTGAAGACGCGCTGTATGGCAGTGATTCTGACGACGACGATGACTCGGGCGATGACGACTCAGACTACGACGAGAAAGATCGACGTCGCCAGCCCCAAGCGCAAGGACGTGGCAATAATAAGAAGAAGCAACCCACGGCCGAGACCGCATCACGACGCACGCGGCACCGGGAAGATGATGCATTCCTCTTGGAGGATGACGATGCACCGATGGATCTTCTCGATGAGGCCGCGGTTGGTGCCATTCGCACGAACGTGCGACAAAAGACTCGCCGGCAGCCAGGCCAAGAGGCCCGCACTTTCGAGACGGATGACGCTGGGCGTCTGCGCATTACCGATGAGGACGACGCACGGATGGACGACGACGCCACTGCTGCCGCTGCTTCTGCAGAGGATGAAGCCTCGCGTAGGTACGAAGGCACTGCCTTTATGGAAAAGAGTATGGGGGTAGATGGCTTTACACATCGCGGGCGCGGTGGCGCTGTCAAGTTCAACAAGAACAACAAGCGGACCCGTGCAAACGAACGTATGGACGACGAGTTGGACGATGTCGATGCGAACAACGAAGCAAACCATGGACGAGCATCTGTGCCTTCTGCACGTCGAGGCAAGAAGCGCGGCAAGGAGGCAATCGGCTCCGAATTTAGGGCGAAGCGGGCACAAGGCGACGTGCAGAAAGGCGGCATGAGTCCGTACGCATATGTGCCACTGTCTTCTGTGTCCGGCAAGAAAGCGAAAGATGCATCGAAGCTCGCTATCACGGGCAAGCGACGCAAGATGTAGGTGTCATGGAGAACAGTCAGTATCTGGACACATGCAAATATGTGAGTAGATTGTTAGTTGCCATGTACGATCACACACACGTATACATGTACCCAAATCCATTCTGTAAGACTCGCTGCATCGACACATACGGCTTGTCATGGGCGATCTAGGTATCACAGGATGCCAGCTCCTGTTGCATAATTCATTTCACCATGGGACCCATAATCTATCGTGGTCGTTATGATATCTACTTGTTCTCGTCTACAATGTCACTTTTTTGTGGTTTCTTCGAGCGCAGCTTCTGGCTTTCCTTCTTGATGTCACCCACCTGGCCATCGTTTGCCAACGTACTGTCTTTCCCAGCGAGCTCGAGTACATCATTCAGCGGCACAAGACCATCATGATCTACATCGAGCTTGTCGACAAGCTTGTGCATGACCTCCTCGTCAGGACGGTGCTTGATCAGGCGCAGTGCTTGCTCGAGATCATCTACACTGATCTTGCCAGTTGAACTCGCTTCAATCAGATGCATACGTCCGCCGACATCTTTGTCAAACTCCTCCAATTGCTGGTCGATGCGCTTGAGCATCGAGCGGATGCGGCGGTACAGGCTCTTGGCTTTTGGCGAAGACGACGTGCCGTCTGGGTCCGACACCTCGACTGTCTCGTCAGGCGGTAGATCCTTCATCAGCTCGGACAGTTCGCGGCGCTCCCGCAGAACAGACGACTTGGCACTAAGGATTGAAAGGGCTTCTCCCAGCTCGCACAGTTGTTCCTCCGTCATGCGTGCATCGTCGATGTTCTGCTTTGAAGATGCATTCGGGATGATTTTCGAAGCCTCGACCGTCTCTGCATCCTTGCGTGACTTCTCTGCGTTGCGCGCGGCTTGTACTTCCTCCTCCTGTTCAGCCTCGTCTTCAATCAACTCTTCCTGTTCCTGCAGCACATCCAGACGCTGCTTGTTTGTCGCTGCCTCCTTGCTGAAGTGGAGTTCTGCCTCATTGAGCAGTTTGTCGGGCAGTGAGCTCATCGTCAGTTCCAGGCCCTTGATCTGCATATCCTTGTACGTCGTGCTTGCATCCTCAGGCTCGCCAACGAAGTAGAAAGCACGGCTCAGGATCAGGAGCGTGCCACTGATTTTTTCGCGGATGTGCAAATTGATCCACACGTCCAGGCCTTCCTTCAGCTGCTCACGCGTGCGGTTGTGCGTCCATACGCCACGGCTCTGGCATGCAGAGAGCAGCTCCTGGTACGACATGGAGTCAGTGCCCTCGTCGCTGATGACGACGTCATCTTGCCTGATGCGTGTGAGCGCATGGCGCACCTGAAAACGAAGGTAGTTGTCGGTGCCAAAAGCGGTCATTTGCATGTAGCGGCAAATCGAGACGAGCTGCGGACGCGACAGGTTGTCGAGCGTGAGATCGTCGTCAAAAAGCTTCGCAACCTTGATGACATCTTCGGGTGTCGGATGCATGCCGATGCGCACTTGGTGGTAGAACTCCTTGAACACGTCCGAATCCATGACCGAGTCGCTCACTTGTAGACCACCTGCCTTGATCGACTCTTGCAGAAACTTGGCCATTTCAATACGCAGTTTCAGAAGACGCCGGCGTTTTTCTTCCATTGCAAACTTGCTCTCGAAAGTGCTAGGCAGCATATTCGGAAAGATCCGCAGCGCCACAGGAAGCAGCAGCTCGGCTGCAGGAATGAGAATAAACGGAATAAATGGGATAAGACGAAGCATATCTCCCATGGTCCGTCGCAGCTGACGGTGTTCACGGCGCGTCAGTGTGTATCCCATGATCATGCGCCGCAAAAGGCGTGTTGAAATGGAAATCTCCTTGCCAAGCAGCTTCGTTCCGTGCCAATAGTGCAGCACTTCTTCCTTCACCTTGTTCCATGCACGCACAGGCATCGACTGCTTCGGATTTTCTGATGAGGATGATGTTGTTGCGGTAACATCCTTGTCCTTAGACGAGGAGTGGCGCACGGCAGACGTCGATACACCGCGAGACGCTGGCGTCGCCGGCATACCTCCTCCGCGCGAGATGCGATGAGCTGCGGAAGTCATGCGTTGTTGTGCGTAAATGGTCCACATCCCACCTATGCGCAGTGTCAGCGCACTCTGGCGCTCAGCGCGCGCTGCGACCAAGCGCACTAGTGGGGCAGACATGTCGTCCTGCGTTACGAACGAATCCAGGCAATGATCACGGATTGAACCGCGTGCGTGACGTAAGCCCTTGTCGTAATGAGCACTCACGTGCGCATGCACAGGCCGACGAATTGGGGAGCCCTTGAGCGGGGTAACGAGCGACACAACAGCACTTCGCGGCCGAGTGCCAAACGAGCGCATGGGCCCAAGGGGCGTCAACTCTTACGTGCAATTGCGCTTCCTCGGTTGCAAGCCTCTGTCCGGGTTTCGAATCCTGCCTGAGAAAGGACAATTTCGTGCAAGTGCGTTTTCGTTATCGCCCATACTCGCACGCTACCTTGCCGATCTCAGCACGTGGCACTTTGGACAAGAATGTCCACACATCCAATTTTTTTTTCTCAATCGAGCGCGCCTGCCATATATCACCAATTTCCTTAAGCACACACGTTTATTGACTCCATGTCTGACAGGCCAGACAGGGTGCACGATCAGGCTGCCAGCAGTAGCCGAGACAGCATGAAATTTACCCCATCGATATCATCTTCAAATGCACCTGCTACCGTACCCATTCGTTTGCGAACCTCTCTGCCTGGCTGTTCCATTCCATATGTGCCGTACATGGTGCCTGTGACATGGCGTCGCAGTCAGCTGTCGACCCTCGTGAACAAGGTGCTTGCTACCGCGCAAGGAGCGGGACATGAAGAAGCATCATACAAGGCTGTACCCTTTGACTTTATTGTCGATGGCAGCTTGCTTCGTTGCTCTCTGGACGAGTACCTCGAACAGCGCGGCCAGAGTGCTGAGACGACGCTGGAGCTTGAGTATATTCGAAGTACACTGCCCCCTGTATTCAAGGATGCCGCGCGCCAAGACGATTGGGTCTCGTCAGTGGACGCGAGACATGCGCACCGTATACTAACGGCGTCATATGATGGCATTGTGCGCATCTTTGACAGCGAGTCGCTTGCGACTTCGCCACCCCAGTCGTACACGCCTGCATATGCCTCAAATGTCTCGCTTACTAGTGCAAAGTGGCTTCGGAATACAGCTGATGCCATCGTCACTGGCAGCATGTCTGGCACGGTAGCTGTGTGGCGTGTGCCTGGCACAGAGACGAAGAGTGTGCCAGTACTTCAAGCAGCTGAGCTCCAGCATCACACGTCGCCAGTATCGTCTATCGACGTGGCTGTCGCCGCCACAAATGCATCTGCTGAGCGAGCGACAATCGTGAGTGCTGGATGGGATGGGTCCATTGCTTTGTGGGATGTGCCGGCCGACGCTCGCTTCGAAACACAGGAAGAGACAGGTGGAGCACCAGGTAAAAAGCGGCGGAAACAGCATGGGTCAGATGCACGGCCCATATCGTCTGCGATCATAACGCCACCGCCGCTCATGGTGCTGCACCACGTGACACCGTCGCTCGGCGCAACAGCGGCACGCGCACTAAACACGGCGCCCACGCCAGGGCCCAATGCACGAACCATTGCTGCGTTAGGTGATGGTGATCAGCGAATATGGAGTGCCGCTTGGGATGGCACCGTCAAATACTGGGATGTGGTTGCCGGTGGCGGACTTGCGGGGCGAAAGCAGACCGACAAAGTGCCTCTTTGTTTGGACCCGTTGCAGTCTTTGTCTTTATCGTCGTTCACGACACCACAGCTTGTTTGCGGTCACATGGATCATTCACTGGCTCTGTACGACTTCCGCGATGCTGTGTCCAATGCGGCGCTAGCTATGTCAGGCGCCCATGCGGCACCAGTAAGTGCTGTGAAAGTTCACCCAGTATCGGCACATCTGTTTGCCTCGGGTGCGTACGACGGCCGGATCAAAGTGTGGGATGTGCGCTCGCCAAAGCAAGCACTTTTTGCTCTCTCGGAGCCCGTGAGTACTTCGTCGAAGTCGCCGCACATGGCTTCGTCCAAGCAACCACGCACAAAGGTGCTAGGCCTCGATTGGACTCCAGATGGCAACACACTTGTATCAGGGGGTGAAGATTGTCGCGTCTGTCTATATCAGGGCCAAGCTATTGGCGTCGAGCATGTGTAGTGTGTGTGTGTGTGTGTAAGAAAAGGATGGGATAGGGAAAGGACGTTAGCTTGCAACTACCAAATGTCACAGCGATTGCGCCCAGATCGTACCATAGGATGATGCCGCGGCTTGCACCCAAAAGCCTCGGCAAAAGAGGGCATGTTGCTCAATGCACCATTCACACGGAAACGGGCAGGCGAGTGTGGATCAGTGCGGATTCGACGCACTTGCTCTGCTGGACGCACAAGACTCGCCCAAAGGTGTGCAAACGCCACGAAAAACAATTGCTCTTGCGTGTAGTGGGCTAGACCAGGCAGAAGCTGGTTTTGCTCAAATATCCGAATGCCGCCGTTATCGAGGATATGCTTCCATGCGCGGAAACTCTGAGCGATGCCAGCAGCGTCGGCTACGTCCTCGCCGACCGTGAACCGGCTGTCGACGTACTCACGGCGACCATGGCCATCGTCCACCCAGTACTCGGCATACTGCCGCTCGATGCACTTTTGCTGTTCGACGAAAGCATGTGCAGTGGCATTGGTCCACCAATCGCTCAGTAGGCCTTGGCTATTGTACAAGCGGCCATGTGGGTCAAACGCATGCGATAGCTCATGACCAGCAATTGAGCCAATCGCGCCGAACTTGAGGTACATTGGCCAGTTTGCGTCGAAGAATGGCGGCTGCAAGATGCCTGCAGCCAAGTCCATTTCGTTAAACGCTGGCACATACTCGGCCTTGACGTCTGTTGGCACCAAGTTGCCCAATGCGCCGCGATTCAGCTCGCCACCAACATACGAATAGGCTTTGCGGACCCGCCAAGCTTTTGCACGCCATTCATTGTCAAAGAGGGAGTGTGTCACGTTGAGATCTGAATACCATGCAGCAATGTCTGAAGCCTGCAAGAGGTCTGGCGTCTGGGGCTGCGCGATCCGGAAGGAAATCGCAGACGCTTTGGCGATGGCCGCTCGCTTTGTTTTAGCATCGAGCCATGGCAGATCAAAGAGCCGTCGAAGAAACGCAGACCGAATAGCTTCAGCAATGCGCGCCACCTGAGGCACACTCGGCGTCGGGAGCGCCTCTTGGACATAGTAGCGACCTACAAGATGGCCAAGCGATGCACTCGCACTGGCTGCACACAGAGGTTCGCGCTTTTCACGCACCTTCGATGCAACGCCGTGCACCATGTGATACAGTCGCTCGGCTGGCTGACGGAGCGGGACGTGCGGACCAAGGGACAGGCCCATCGTGCGCACGAGTGTCCAAGCTGCATATGCGAGCCGCACATGCTCCGACGTCGAAGACAGGAGCGCATCAACAGCGCGCATATACGAGGGACTCGCGAGGATGACTCGGCTTGGGTGCACGGGACTGAGGGTTGCCCAGTATGTAGGCCAGTCGATCGAAGGCACTTGCAGCGCAAGCTCTTCAGGCGCCATGGGATGGTATGTCGCAATGGGATCACTGCTCTCGGCAGCCGATGGTGCAGCGTTCGCGAGCGCTGTCTCGAGCTCGACGACGTGCGATGCTTGCACGCCACGCAACGACGAAATACCCGCATCAACAAGGCGCTGTAGACCTGCATCGACAAGCTCTGTATATTTCTTCGCTGTCTTGTTGTTCGCATAGTACGACTTGTCAGGTAAGCCAAGCGAAGCAGATGCGAAGAACGGTGTGGCTGAGCGTGGAGCCCAGCCAGGATCGCCACTGATCGAGACCTGGAACCAGGTGTCAAGCGCATGTGCGTGCATCCAAGCAAGTTGTGATGTATGGGTTGGAAGGCGCATCAGTTCATGCACCACTGCCACAAGTGGTTGTGCCCCTCGTGTGTTCTGTGCATCAACATCCAAGCATGCCGTGTACCATGTGTGAAGCTTCGCGAGATTGTCCTGGTCACCGCTTGGCAGCTTCGGGTCGATGGGACGCGTGGCTAGGTCATGCACGATCCTCTCGACTTCCAGCGACACATCGTCAAATACGCTTACTTCGCTCTTGTTCGTCGGGATCGTGTGGGACTTTTGCCAGCCGCCTGTGGCAAACGCATAAAAGTCATCACATGGGTCCACAGACTCGTCGAGTGCACTCAACAGGCGCGAGGCCGTCTTGACGCAGTCGCGAGTAATACATATTTCTTGCAGGATCCGACGATCATCATACCTGATCAGTATGCACAGTCCCAAAATCACCAGGGCCAAGCAAGCGAGCATGAGGACAATGTCACGGATCGACAACGACGATGCATGCTCAATTTGCGAGAGTCTTGCACGCGCCCGCGATAGTGTACCTCTCCGTGTGTGTGATTCATCTACTTCGCCCAGCAAGGGGGTCCGATCCGACGAGTTCGGCGGCATGACCCAGGCTCAAGTGGGAGGGGGGAGGAACGAGAATCAAATTAGGCGCGGGGTGAGAGGAATAGTAGTCCAGCAGCAACGGTGGCGGGAGGTAGTCTAAGTAGACAACCTTGTGGAGAGACAAGTGCGCCAAGCACTCCACAATAGGGTCCATTTCTTCCACACTGGATTCATGAATACAACACTGAGTATGCACGTAAATTCTTACTGTCTGTATGCCATTGACACCTATGTGGGAAGGAAGCATGCTTCCCTTTACTGCAGGATCCTCAAACGCCATTTGATGTGCAAATAAAACAACATACACTGTCTCTCTGCGCCGATTCATTCTTGCTAAAGGAGGCAGCGTAGATCCATGTTGGCAGCACCTGCTTGACCCTGCTCCCCCTTTGGACCGATGTGTCTATGCTCGCATTCCGTTCCATGTACGCCACATGATACACTCGATTTGATGTCATGTCATGGAAGGCAGAATTACCCAACATCACAGCGTTCTTCTGTTCGACGTGCCATCGCGTGCTTATCAGGGCTGCAGTGGAAGGCATCTGCAAATGGAGCAAAATTCACCAGCGCAGCATTCACACGCGCCTTAACAGCAGCAGGTGCATGTGTATCTGTCTGATGCCTGTATCCTGGTTGTGCCGATGCTCGACCTGACAGCACACTGCGTGCCCACGTAGAACCAAAGGCGATGAAAAAGAGCTGCTTGTGCGTGTAGTCTTGCAGGCCAGGGAGTCGTAAGTTGCGATAATACACGGCGAGATCGCCTTTTTGAAGCTGATCAAGCCATGCCTCGTAGCTTCGTGCAAGGCTATGTACATCAGCCACAGTCTCGGCAGCCGACGCGTTTCGCAGCATGCGTGGCACGCTGGTGGAATGAAGAGTGGAAGATGAGGCATGGACGACATACGGCTGCTGCAGAGAGATTGATTGACGGTACACATCATCGCGAATCTTTCGCTTCTCCTCGTCCCTCTCCTGATGTCTCTGCAGCTTCTGCTGGCGCTTGCGCTCCTTCCGGAGTCGTTTCTGCTCTTTCCGATCCTGCTTTGCTTGGGTCTCGACGCAGCGCACGTATTCTTCATATGCATGAGCTGTTTGAGGCGTCCACCAGTCAAACAAGATGCCATTGCGATCATAAAAGCGGCCAGGTGGACCGAAGGCATGCGAAAGTGTATGACTTACTTTGGTGCCAGCTGCTCCATACTGCAGGTACATGGGCCACTCACGGTCAAAGTACGGCGGCTGTAACAAGCCAGCGGGAAACACAGCCTCGTGCCTTATAGGGTGGTACTCGGCCTCGGCATCCGTCGTTACCAGACTGCCGAAGCCACCAGAGTTCACTTGACCACCCAAGCGCATCCATGCAAGGCGCGTGCGATACATGCGGGATGCCATCTCATTCAGGAAGTAGGACGAAGCCACAGGCAAGTCCTCATACCATTTCTTGACAGCTTCAGCATCGTTTGAGTCCGGCTGCCTCTTCGGATACCCAATGTTCAGTGCCAAGTTCTGCACTTTCGCTTGCGCACGTTCGCGTGTCTTTGCATCGAGCCAGCTGATGCGAGACAGGCTATGATGCCAAGCAGAACGGATCGACGTCACCAGCTCCATCGCTGCATTTTGACTCTGCGCGTCCCAAGCCTGTTCGACGAAGAAGCGCCCAGCCATGTAGCCGAGTGCCGCCGTCACGGAGGTAACACAGGTCGATACTTGCGGGTGCGTCGCGTCGTATGCGAGTCCTGCATTGAAGTTGTGCAATTGACGTGCAGGAGACCCAAGTGGCACGTGCGGACCCAGATACCTCCCAGCATCGCGGATGACGCTCCAGTACATGTAGGCGTGAAGTGTCAAAGTGGGCGTCGACTGCACTAGCTCACTGAGCTGCACCATGTACCTCGTATTCGCAACGATGACTTTGTGGGGAAGCATGCTGGGACTCAATTCGTGCATGTATGTTTGCCAACGAATGCCTGGTGCCATAAACTCCAGCTCTCGCGTTGTCATAGCATGGTACGTCGACAGTGGATCGGCCAACGACGCAGGTATCGCTGGGTGGATGTGAGCAAGCCTTGTCTCGAAATCCAGGACTTGCTCAACCAGCCGCTCTCTGTCGCCTGAAGAGACTGGCGCAATTGTGGGCATATGCCACCTGTGCAATGGAGGCAGCGCCTGTAGCGCATCAGACAGAATGCGGCGGTAAAACGCCATGGCATCGTTGTCTTTGTACATATGTGGCGACGACAAACCAAGCCCACCTGGTGCCACATGCGGTGTGGCAAAATGAGGCGACAGGCCAGCGTCTTCTTCGATTGTGGTTGAAAAAAGTGCGTCGATGCCATGTGCATGTAGCCAAGCGAGGGCCGCTGACGTGTTGTTTCCATGGTCCATGCGTAGAATCTGAGCAAGCTCACCCATCAGGCTCATGAGCGGCTCAGCACCCTGTTGATCCTGTGCGCTTGTATCTATGCATGCGTCAAAATAGGTCCTCAACTTTCGTAAGTTCTCTTGGTCTGCTCGAGACGTGCTCGAGTCTATCTCATGCGAATGAAGGATGCTGAGAAGCACATGTTCATTCTTTTCTTGCATATACTGCTGGATGCCGTACACAGACACATTCACATCACGCGGAAAATGTGCAGCAGACCATCCGCCCGTGGCAAAGTCATAAAAGTCGTCGCATGGGTCTACTGACTCATTCAGGAAACTCATTAGTTCGTATGATGCAAGAAGGCATGTTCGCGAGGTACACACACGATGCATGAGCCGCTCATTATCGTGTCTGACGGAATGCAACAAGCCAATCGAAAGACAGACCAGGAATCCGAGGATCATCACAGCTTTGGTTATATGATACGAACAAACTCGGTCCCAGACTTGCGCGAGTCGCGAAGGCTCAATGGTGGAACGCTGATCAGGCACCTCCTGCTCTTCCTCATCCACAAAGCGCACATGTGACCGCACATGTCGCCTGACCCTCTCATGACTTTCCATGAGGCAGTCTGTCTCATTTGCCGAGGCCTGGTCGTTCCGCTCGGCCATACGCGCTCCAGCGACAGTGTCAGGCAAAAAATGCTGGGGAAGGAAAGATGGGGATGGTGTGGAGATCAGGTCCGACGAGATCGAGACACCCACACGCACGCACACCACTCACTTTCTATCGCACAGGAAAATACGCCCGCCCGCCGCCTATCTCGACAGACACACAGATCTTTCACGCGCTCGAGCCAACGAGCGCCGCGGCACAAAGCGCATGGACTCCCTCCATTTAGCTTCAAGGCCGTCCGCCGCCACATCTGCTGCTCCTGCTGCTGCTACGGCCGGAATTCTCCACATCTATTTTTCCTGACATGCGTGGGTGGCCCGGCATGACATAAACGCATTCGAAAGCTGACAAAGCGTGCGCAGGTCCCACACATACTCTGCGACAACCGTGCGGCTCATTATCACGAAGCTGTTCCTGCACCTATCTTGGCACTCCAGCTCGACCGTCCGATCCCTCTTACGCAGGAAGGCTCATGCTTGCGCGTCACGGACACCGTGGCATTACGACCAAGCATGCAGTGCGGACGTTTGTCGTGGCCTCGGCCGTACGACACGCACGCGGGCCATCCTCAGCCATGCCGCCATCGTCACGAAAACCATCCTCGTCCTCCCCTGCGAGAGGCGACAAGCCACGCAAGTCTGTTCTGCGCCACTTTCTTGAAAGTGGCGGTATCTTGCACCAGAGCGACGCACCGAAATTCGACTTTGTGTCACTCAAGTCCAGCATGCCATCCTCGCACACGTTCCGGCGCACGCGTCTGCCCATGTCGAAGGCAAAGGCACTGGCGCAGGAAAGTCGTGCTCTGCGTGAACAGGTAGCCTCGTCGGCATCAGCTACGCAGGGAAATGTTTCCCTGGCGTCATCAGCTGCTATGCTGGCGGATGCGTCACCATCGGCCAGCGACAGACTGTCGAAAACGCAAACCAGCGCGCCGTGGACGGAAGCAGAGCCACGGCCAACATTGCCACTTACATCTACGCATATCACGTCGAGTGAACTGCCTGAAGTTGCGGCGTTTGCTACGGCAAAGTCATACAATTTTGATGTTCTCTTGAGCAGTGGCCGTCTACCGGCGAATTGGATTTGGCTTGAAGACCGTGAGGTCATCTACATTCCATCCTGGCCACCAACGCCGGCCAAAGCTTCCACCACACAGCGAGGAAGCGTTTTTATCTTTCGCTCCGGTTGCTATGTGACATGGGGTATGAGCACAGAGCAGAACTCAGCTTTCTACCGCGATGTGATCCGGGATGGCAGTGTGCCACCTGTCGAAGAATCACGCTACGATGTGGCTGGTGACGAAGCTATGGAGTATGTGCACATTCCTAATGAAGTGACGCGCGTCGTGGGCGACTTGATCGTCATTGGGCACCAGCGCGATGAGAAGGAACGCCATGCACGCTCGTCACGACCACCTTCCACACCCTCGCTGACATTGCAAGCGCGCCTTGCCTTTTCGCAAGGACTTGCCGCTTCGGCACGGTTGTCGGTGCAGGAGTCTGTGCTTCTTGACTATCTAGAGAGCGTCGCGCCAATTCCATCCCGTCTTGAAGCGAGTGGCAAGGTGCCATTACCGCGGAAGGAAGTGATTCGAAAGCTTGGCACCCTCCTACGGATCCGGCAGCGCTTAAATCTTGACCGAGATAATTTCATTGATGATCCGGAACTATATTGGGAAAACAGCCACATGGAAGCCCTGTATCGCAGCATATGCTCGGCCCTCGATATGAAGCCGCGCTTCGAGGCACTCAATGCGAAACTCAACCACTGCGAAAACTTGCTGGAGGTTCTGCGTGCCCTCTTGACAGAGCAGTCAAGCCACCACATGGAGCTGATTATTATCTATTTGATTGCGTTTGAGGTGGGCATGGCCCTTGTGAGCCATGAGTACGTCCCGACGCCGCAGACATTCTGGCAGTGGCTCTGGTCATCCGCAGCAGCATCATAGCTCGTATTTTTTTTTTTTTTGGTCTTTCTGGCTGTTTCTCTGTGAGCACGTCTTGGTCGGTCACTCAGTCGGTCAGTAGGCTGCATGTCCTGGGACGTGGTGAACGTTGATGTGCTTAGTAATGCCAAAGCTGTTGGTGGGCGTTGGCGTTGAAGCCCAAACCGTTCTCTCCATGTCGAAGCCCAGGCTAAGTTTCTCCCTCAAGAAGGGTGCGACAGCTAACAACGCACCGGGTGCATCCACGAGCAGTGCCTCTGGCCAAGCTGGGATCCCAACGCAAGTGCAGCGAGCATTCTCAGAGGCCAATGAGCCACAGAACCCACTCATCCCTACACGAGCTGGCAAGGCACCAGCACCCGTATCGAAACAAGTACGTCAACAACAGGAAGAGGCGCAGCAGCTGGATGAAAGTGCATTTGACTACGATGGCGTCTACGATCAAATGAAGCAGGTGGAGCGCGATTTACGGCAAGCGAAAAAGGAGCAGGACTCGACACGCAAGCCAAAGTACATGAACCAGTTCTTCAAGGCGGCTGAGCTTCGTGAACGCGACCGAATGCGGGCTGAATCCAAGATGATTCAGCGCGAGCGTGCTGCTGAAGGGGATGCTTTTGGTGATAAAGAGGCATTTGTCACCTCGGCGTACAAGGAGCAGCAAGAAGAGTGGAGACGTGCCGAGGAGGAGGAGCGGGTCCGAGAGGCTCGCGAGCGGAGTCGGTCACGGGGCGTCGCGGCATTTCATCAAAAGATCCTTGATGAAGAATGCCGGCATCGCCAAGCTACTGTGGAAGCACTCACGCATCGTAAGCTAGACACCACGTCTCAGTGCTCGAATACTACGACGTCTGAGCAGTCTGTCTCAGACAGGGCTCGAGCTGAGCAAGCTCAAGCTCAAGGTTTGCATGTAGAGCTCAATGACGATCAGCAGATTGTTGATCGGAGAGACTTGCTGAAACGTGGCCTGAATTATGTGCGCAAACGCAAGGCGCCTGAAGACGCCCATGACAACAAAGACGACACGGCGATCGCCGAGACTAGTTCACGTTCGAAGCGTAGTCAGATGATGGAAGAAGAGCTTCTGTCTCGCATGGCTGGTAGTGAAGACAGTGATGACGACAGTTGCGATGAATGACGAGTGGATCTATATGTGAAGCCCAACGTGTCCCGAGTCCCCACCAAAACGGATCGATCGTTCAACTCCGCGGCACGTCAGGGCCGCTCCCCAGGCACATGCCGTCACATGTGGAGCAGGAATGCGTTCATTTAGCCGTGTGTCTCGTTTCGTTGGCGTGGCAGGCTTTTCTTGGCCAAATCCACTTGGTGTCCAGCTTACGTAGCCATCCATCTGTTGGGCGAACAAACGGCAAGCACGGCGCCTGCATGGGCTTGAGACCTGGAAATGAAAAGCAGGGTATACGTGTGGGCAGTGGACGTATCAGCATGGAATCGTGAACCATACACGCGTGTAGATGCAAAGACCGCGCCGCGTCCCAGCGTGCCACAGTTTGATCGCGACACATGTACGATGATCGAGGCGTACGATGCGAGCTTGGCACTCAAAGTGCAGCGATACATGCGGGCTATTGACCGCGTAAGATCACTCGTGGGATGCCTGTTGCCGCGCGTTATGCTTGTTGATACTGACATGGTTCGATCCTGGAATGATGTGTGCATTCGCACGGCGCGTGGTGGGCGGCCGTATGTGGAAAGGAGTTCGTCTCGTGCTCATGTGGACTTTAACATCTCCCACGATGGCGACTGGGTCGTCATGGCATTCTCTACTTGCGACAAGGTGGGTGTCGATGTGATGGAGACAACGCTCCCGCACTTTGAGGAGAGTAGCACGTCGTTCTGTGACACGATGAAGCAGGCCATGACAGCGGATGAATATGCTTGGGTAAGGCAGGGAGCATCAGATGCAGAAGTTCTATCTCGCCTCTATGATGTGTGGACGTACAAGGAAGCTTTGACGAAGAACATGGGCTTGGGCTTGGGCTTTGACTTTGCGCGAATCCAAGTGGAATTTTGGCGTAGCAAAGAGATGCCTTCGTTACGCATGGATGACCACGAAGAGTCCCAGTACCGCTTTCTTGAGGTACGCTTACCATCCGGCATATGCTATCAAGACACGTCGCCTGCCACCAACCTGCCTCCAAATGGCGCTAGACAGACTTTTACGACGACATGCAAGAACAGAGATGCAGTCGGTGGAAGGGGCTCACAAGTAGCCATAGCGGTGGGGCCACGTGCTTGGACGGAGCAAGACGCTGCATGGAGTTGCTGTGTGTCGGCAGAGCAAGCGTCTGCCGACGGCTGGCTTCGAATATGGACATACGAAGCATTCATGGAATTCGCGCGGCATGTGCACGAAATGACATCGTAACAGTTCACGGGCTGCAAGGGTGGGTGAAGGGAAAAGCGAGAAGGTAAAGCAGCGGGCAGTGGCAGCGAGCGTGACTGTGCCAGCCGTGCACGAGCACTTTGTTGAGAACAAGTACGATGGAATGAATTCATGATCGCGTTCTACAAGTCGTCCGGGGTATGAAAGAAAGCTGCGTACGTTATCACTGATAGGGTCAGTCAAAGAAACGCGCACACATACTGGTGCCATACACAAGGGCGCCGCCGAGCAGCGACATGATAGCAGCGGCGCCCGTGACGATACCGGTGTGTGCAAGAACCATGGGAAGAGCAATGCCCGTCATCAACAAAATACCCGTAAGGAAGTAGCCAAAGTCCAGGTATGCACTACGTGAAAGGTCAGCAGCCTGAGCAACAGGTTCACGTACTTGTGATAGTCAGAAAAGCTATCAGCGCCGGCAAGACCACCAAAGAAGGCATTGGGAGTCGGTGCGAGAGCAAATGACAGGGCTGGCAAATGCGTGTCAGCAGCGACATATGCGAGAATCCGACGAGAGACAAGACGTGCGTGGCGGCCACGGCGAATGAATCGACGTGCCAAGGTACACAGAGCCTGTGATGCACTCTCTTTCTCTCTCTCTCTCTCTCTCTCTCTCTCTTTTTCAATCGATTCATGATCACGTACCTGACCAGAAAGGCATCCAATTGGACCATAGAGCGCATGACAAAATAACAAGGAGAAAGCCAAGGGCAAGTGCAAAAGACAAGAAAATCACAGCTTTGCAGACATGTAAGCCCACATTTATTCTCCGCAAGGCCACGTACTGTGAATCCCGTTCGACATGGTCGTTCGTCACGTCGTGCGTGCGGTGCACGGACAGTCAGAGAGACTCGTGATGGTTGGGCTCCTCCTCTTTCGCACTTGGCGGCGGCGTACTCTCAAAGCGCCACAACACTTTGGGAGACGTGGGTGCGCTGGGGGAAGGGTCTCCTCCACTCGCCACGTGCTCACCCTGCCTTTCACTTTTTCTTTCTATCGCCTCTCGTACACACTCGTACGTACGCGAGCACACGGCTCCCTCGGCCGAATATGTGTTTTCTGTTTCAGAATGCCGCACGCTGGATTCATTGTAACGACGTTGTTGGCCCACGCAGGTCTCGACCTTCCGGGTGCGTGAGCGTGATGGCAAGGCGATCCAGTACCACATCCGCGGGTATGCCTACGTACGGAAGTACATCGAGTAGCTCGTTGAGTGGAGATCATGGCGGTAAGTTGGGTGGGAGTGTGCGCAAGGTGTGAGATCCTGGAGCTGACACAGGGTGGCAGCATCCAACACGAAGGGATCGGCGCAAGATCTCTACTTGTCGGATGAGACGGTATGTGTCCATGCTACGCTTGCGCCACAGGTTCATGCATACTAACGAGCAGGATGACATGGAGTGTCCGCTCTGTCTAGAAGAGATTGATATCTCCGACGCCAACTTCAAACCATGCCCCTGTGGATACCAAATCTGTCGATTCTGCTGGCACCACATTAAGCAGAATCTCAATGGCCGATGTCCTGCGTGCCGGAGAAAGTACTCGGATCAGGCGATCGAGTTCAAGGCCATGTCGACCGAAGAGTACGTGCAGGCTCCGAGTCATCTTCCTGCTCGAACCGATGCTAACGTCGCAGAATCATGCGTCTTACCAACGCGAAAAAGAACAAGGAACGTGAAAAGCGTGAAATGGAGGCCACGAACCGCAAGCACTTGGCCAACATGCGGGTGGTGCAAAAGAACCTCGTATATGTGGTGGGTCTGAGCCCCAAATTTGCGCGCGAAGAATTTATTCCCACGCTCAAAGGACCAGACTACTTCGGCCAATACGGCCGCGTTGCCAAGATCCTCATCAGCAAACGGATGACATCACACAAGTATGGGCACGGCTCGCACGACCCCTCAATAGGCGTGTATGTGACATATCAAAGCAAAGAAGATGCAGCACGCGCGATCGTTGCGATCGATGGCAGCAAAGAGCCTGGCGGGCGGATGATCCGGGCAAGTTACGGCACGACCAAGTACTGTACGTCGTATCTTCGCAATATGCCATGCGCAAACCCTGGCTGCACGTATCTGCACGAGCCTGGCGAGGAAGCCGACTCGTTCACGAAAGAGGACCTGGCCACTCTTCGACACGCGGCGAAAGATACAGAACACAAAATCAAGCCCGCCTCTATGCATTTAATGCCCATTACCAAGAAAGCTACGGAGTCGTCCATGTCGATGACGGGGTCACCAGCATCGACACACGTCTCGGCTGCGACGTCCGGGACAACGGCCACGACGTCGTCTTCAGCCACCACGGCGCCTACCTCGCATTCTGACACAGGTGCTGAAGGCTCGGCGCTCCCTCGCACGGCATCGTGGGCAACAGCTGGCAAACTGTACTCGACGCCAGAACAAACGCATGCTCAGCCCGTTAGTGCATCAGCGACGCAGTCGCCGCCACTATTGACGCAGGATCCTCATGCTTTCCCTGGCTTGGCCGCAGCGATGAAAGAAGTCGCCAAGCCGATGCCGTCGCCCAAAGCGCGACCAAAGTCCATGGCCAAACCTGCGGTGGCAACAGCCTCGTCTGCACCAGCCGGCAAGACAAACAAAAGCTTGGCGACCGACTCAGTGCCGAGCTCACCAACGACATCGTTCCATGCGCGTGACGATGGGCCTTTCAAGGCATCCTCGCGCGACACTCCAGGTGCAACGCATGAGCGGCATCATCCAAGTCTGGATGCCGTGGAGCCACCGTCGCTGTTCTCGACGGTCGACTGGACTCTGTCGAGTCTGAGTGATGGTGATTTTAGTTTCCACCTGCCCTCGCTGCCGCCAGCATCTACGATGGCTAGCACGACGTCTAGCAACCTCCTTGCACCCTCGACGGCGATGGATGCGCAGGCATCTGACTCGGTGGATGATCACGACACTGGCATGTACACGTCGTACAATGGCACATTCAATCCATTTGACGAGCATAGTCCGGATGTGAGCTGGGCATCTATCCGAGCGCCTCCCACCGCTGACACATCCACATCATCATCGGGTGTGCCGCCACCAGGCCTCTTTTATGAACAGCGGCGCACTCCGTTGACGTCCTACCATGGTGCAGCTGATGTTCCATGGTTTGCGCAGCCGCAGCCGCAGACACAGACACAGACACAGACACAGACACAGCATCCTCAAGCGCTACTGCCGCAGCTGCAACCGCAGTCGTCATTGGCGGAGCACCAGTCGCTTCATGCGTACCAACAGCATGCCATGCAACGTGCAGCGGTCGCAGCGGCTATGCCGCCCATGCCATCCGTGATGGATAGCGTTCGCGCGCCGGAGGAGCAGCGTTCAGCAGCCGCCGCCATGCTAGCAGCTCGTGCAAGGCAGTTGCAGGAGGCTGGGGAAAATGTTGCAGCGCATTCGATGAGCGACGTGCGAACGAATCTGGCCCGTCAGCAAGCGCAGGCCAAGAATGGCGACTCACAATCGCTGCTGGCACTGCTTCGTCGGATCCAGGATGTACCACCGGAGCATGCATCGGGCACACCGCCACCAGAGTCCGTGCCAGCTGTGACGCCGCCGCCAGGCCTGCGTCCGTCTGCAGCGCCGCAGCCGAACATGGCGACTGGCCTGCTGCTGGCGCAGCTGCTAGGCACGCCACCAGCGAAGCATCCGGCGGAAGGGTATGCTGGAGTGCCGGTACTGAAGCAGACGTGAGTGTGTGTGGAGTGCTGCAGTGAAGGGAGATGTAACATCAAGGACGTTGGCGACCGGCGACGGCTGCGACGAACACAAAGACGAATTCTACGAAGCGCCTGTGCGTATACTTCCCGGGCGTATTTTTTTTTTTACATATATTCATCATAGCACAAATTGATCTAAACTGAAATCGAAGATAGATGGGAGTGGGTGGCCGTTGTTGAGGGAGAGAGCGCGGGCATGCACACCTCCATACCATAGGCGGGTGTGGAGGCTGCGTTGTTAGCACCACAGTTGTGGTCTTGCTCATGCTAGTAGGGTGAGGTGTGGTGTGGTGAAGTGGAGTGGAGTGGAGTGCTGGAAGTGCTTTCACATCACGACACTCACTGACGTTGGTAGAAAGGGCGTGCAAAGCTTAGCTGGTGATAACTGCGCGTGGAACTTTAGCCGTTGTTTTTCTTCTTCCAACTTAGACCAGCCCTGTGAACTCTTCTTTGCCACACACATATTGTGCGGCTTCGAGAGATCGCCTGAGCTATGGCGACGTCCGCGCCGACGTTCTCAGCGGCAGGAACACCATCCTTCTGTGCGCCAGCGAAGCTGAAAATCCTGCTGGTACCAGCAGCGCCACTTGAGCAGGCTGAATTTGAGCGTTGGAGTAGCTATGTGCGTGTCTGGGAGCATGTGAAGTTGACAGATGTGCCACGCACGTCGCGTCCAGTGCCGAGCAAGCCATTGTATGAACAGGGTGAGGTACATTTGTCGTTTGTGACGTCCAATGATCCAGCACATGTCTACTTGGCACCATTTCAGCTGCATCACAATGTACAAGGAGTGCTAGGACTTACAACGTATCCAGCGAAATCGGCGAGTGACTTGGAGCGAGTGCCTGGACTGCTGCGCTCGCAATACCCACATGCACTCCTTCACCGCGTGTTGGCTTTTGATGTGCATGCGCGAGGCCATACATCCAAGCCCGAGCGCGATGGAGATATGGCGGACGTATCGGCGGCACGTAGCGGGCACAGTGAGGCAGAGACGGAGGATGATGACGTGGGTGACATGGGCGCCGGGGCCGATTCTGGCGCTGGCGTCGGTGCTGCTGCGACCGCGGCAGGCGAGGCAGAGTTTGTACCAACAGCAGGGTCCCGTGGGCAACGAGAGAGCGGGCTTGTTGTGTTCCCAGCCGTGCGGCGTGATGCCAAAGATGTGCGGTTTTATGTTCGCACATACATCGCTGAATTCGTCGGCACACTGCTCGATCACCTCGATACACTAGTGGCGCAGCTGGATGAAAGCTCACTAGAGACACCACGAGAAACACTCACGGGCGCGCCCATGTTCAAACTGGTAACAGAGCGCCGCTTAGCTCCGCCACTCGAGCGCCGCATGTCGGCAGCGAGTGCTGCATCCAAAATGTTCGGACTCAAACGGAGCAAATCACCAGCGCAGCCGCCCCCTGCGTCGCTTCGACTGGTCAAAGTCAAAGCCGATGTCGCTATGCTCAATGGGTACCTATGGGATGCGCTCGAGCTGTACGACAGCATCTTGACGCTGCCAGGGAAGGAGCGCGCACTCGCCGGCGGACATGATGCGGTGTGGTTTGCTGGTGCGTTGGAAGGCTGGGCCGTCACGCGTTTACTGGTTGCGCGCTTGGGTGCCGATGCCGCTGAGCTTGCGCCATGCCTGTTGTATCCCCTGACGCCTGGAAAGGACAAAGAAGTACACGAGCCGACGCCGCCCGCACTTGCATGGCGCGACATCGCTGAAGCGTACTCGCTGGCGATGGCCATCTATAGCAAATGCCTTGCGCCGCCGCAGGTCCAGCTCGAGGCGTTGCGTTCGATGACGAACGAGACGTCGCGTGACTATACGCCGCCGTATGTGTATGCGTGCGCATGCCTAAACTATGCGCGCTTCCTGCTCGCGCTCTTTGCATCGGGCGGCTGGAACAGCGAGGCATTTGACCAGCTCGTGTATGGCGGTGTGCCACCGGCCCTCGATACGGGCGTCCCACTCACATTCGCTGAGCAGGCGCATCTCGCTGCTGTCTCTGGCATCTACCGGCACGAAGTGGCTGCAGCTGCAAATGCAGCCTTGACGCCGTCTCTGCCGCTGCTTCTCCCGTCCGATCAGCTGCGTGTGCTGAGCTCATTGCACCGCATCCTCAGCCTGCTGGGCTACACACGCCAAGTTGCTCACGTGTCGCGCACACTCGGCACGGTCGTGTGCAGTATGCTTGTGCGGACCATGCGCGTGCGTGCGAGCCAAGGCACGTCATCGAGCTCGTCGTCGAGCTCGTCGTCGGTCATCGAATTGTCGTGGGACAGCTTGGGCGATGCTCTTCGCTGGCACACGCCTCCAGGACCCATTCCTATCGCGGAACGAATCGACAGCGGTGTGTTTGCGTGTGCAAATCCAGCCCTCGTTCTGGGCCTTGTCGCATGTGACGCATACGGCATCGATCTACTGACATCGCCGCTTCTTCACGTTCCTACGACGCACATCCTTGAGCAGGCGCGTCGTCGTGTCTGCTCTCACGCTTACATGGACATACTCGCGTCCGCACTGGGGGAGAAGGAGGCGAAAGCTTGGCTGCCAACTCTGAGTGCGTGTGCTGCAACCGCTTGGCGCTCACGCACCTGCTTCGGCTGGCATGCTTTGCAGGTTCAGCTACTCAAGGATCTCATTGTGCAGTGCGAAGCGCTGGACGACCACCTCAGCCAGGTGTTTTTCGCTGCGCTCCTTCTCCGCGACTTTGAGCTGGACGAAGCTGACCAAGTTGCTCTCGTCGAGGGGCTCAAACATGCATTGCCACGTGCTCAGTGGCATGGTGCTCCGGGCTTGACACTCCGATACTGGGGACCCAGATCCCTCTTGCGTGCTATACAGCTCGAGCCCATGCCCGCGAGTCTCATACCGGTCACGCGCGCGCGGCGCGACTTTGAGCCACGGCCACAGACAGATGCTTCAGACGATGGGCCACCCGGCCTCAACAACCCTTTTATCATGCGCACGTCCTTTCATCAGGCTGCCAGCGCATCGAAAGAGTCGCAGTTTGTGATGAACGAGGTCCTGATGGTTCACGTGACACTGGTAAACCCATGGGCCATTCCACTACCGCTGTACGATGTGTACGTGCGCACAGAGGGTGTCCCTGTAAAGGCAGCGAACGGCGATTCAGTCTCGGACGGTTTGCCTGCGCGATCCGACGCGACGCGTGCAGCCGCCGCCAACAGCCCTTCTTCACGTCCCCCAGCATCGATCCATGTGCTGGTGCCACCACGCGCCGTCCACACGCTTCGTCTTCCGCTGGTCCCGCTCAACACTGGTACACTGCAGATTCTCGGCCTGCATGTACGTCTATGGGGTGCTGAGCCGTGCGACTTGTTCGTGCCGCCAAGCATCGCTGCCATAAAAGACAACCTCCCCCGCCAAGTGGGTCTGGCAGCCCGCCCCGCCGCCGTACTCGTCCAGCACGTTGTCCATACACGTCCCGCAAACGAGGCGGAACTTGTCAAGACACTTGAACCACATCGTGCCGAGCCACTGACGTGCCGAATCCTGCCACAACTGCCGCGCATTCGTGCGTCGTTTCCAGAGCTTGGGCCGTCGGCACTTGTGCTCCAACATGGCCAGGAAACACGTGTGCGCGTCCGCTTGTGCAACACAAGTGCCGTGCCTGTGAATTTTGTGCGCTTCGAGTTCGAAGACAGTTGGCAACCTTCTGCTCGTGATGCTATTCTGCAACGTGGTCTCTTGCCTGCTGACGTGCATGAGCTTGAATGGCAGCTTTTGCATGCGCCTGTCATTTCACTCGACAACGACCCAGAACACCCAGAATCTTCCTTGGCCATTCCTCCGCACGCCTCCATGGACGTTCGCTTCCTAATTCGCGCACGCTGCGACTGCCACTGGGCTCGTATCCGTGTATGGTACGGCAACACAGATGGCAATATGCCTTCAAAAGCAACATTACGCCTGCGCTCCGTCACACTGACGCTCCCACTCTCTGTCGAGCCTAGTATCGATCTAAGTTCTTTGGATGTCCAGCCTATTGAGCGCGATGTAGCTGAACGTCTTGCAGCTCTCATGTTGCGACGCAGCGACGGCAACGAACGACAGCCTTCTTCAGCCCCCGAGGCATATGGCATGACATCCTCGTGCGCGTTGGTCGCCATGGACTTGTACAACCATTCAGCATGGCCTCTGAGCGTCTGCTTGGACGTGCAAGCGGCCGAACATGTCTCATTACGAACTCATCACACACTCACACCCGGCACAACCAGCCGTATTACCTTCCCATTCTCACAGCGCCACTTGACTAAGGAGGCGCTCTCTGCGCCGATTCCTCAGCTGTCGCCGCGCCAGTTCGTGGTGTCCCAAACGCCCCATTCAGAAACCCAAGTGGTACAGAACAAGGCGCAGTTCTGGGTCCGTGAAGCACTGCTCCGTTCTCTGGATGCCACATGGACAAACATGGAAACAGGAGTGCAAGGTCAAGTCACTTCACTTCGTGCTCTGTGGCCGATGCCGGTACATGTGCCCCTTCTTGTCGAGCCTAGCGTCAATGTTGACGTGACGGTCGAAGAGTGTGTTCCTGCCGATTCGACTCTACAAGTGTGCGTGCACGTTCGCGGAGCTCGCTCGGCACACCGTGTACGCGTGTTCTTGGATTCGTGTTTGGCCAAAGAAAAAGTCAGTACACACGTGCTTGTAGCTGACGGCTCTTGGGATATCACCTATTCGGCCTATGATGTACAGCGAACAGGAGGCACGTTCACTTGGACACCAACCCTTTGTTTCTTGTCGCATGGCACTTGGACAGTCGCTGCATACGCGCAAGTCACTTGGGTTGCTTCCTCTGAGCCATTTACGTACACGAGTACGTCCCGATGCGTCACGATCGTGTAGCGCACACGCGTTGATGGCTCGTCACTCGTGATATCGCACGGAGTATATATATACATATATACATTTATATTTATATTTATATATATATATATATTTATTCTCCATCTCCTCCACTGGAATACAACCTCCAAAAGGACACC
>ERZ501058.13-NODE-13-length-205922-cov-10.248515_pt1 | contig 205922 bp, 163 predicted proteins | sample MGYA00510857_ERZ501058 | MGnify/ENA primary metagenome ERZ501058 (study PRJEB25958, sample SAMN03398523) | human skin metagenome | study: EMG produced TPA metagenomics assembly of the Human Skin Microbiome Metagenome (human skin metagenome) data set.
CTTGAAACCTGTAGTTTTTAGCCTGATTGAAACAATAAGCTTGCGGGCTAGAGTAGCTGTTTGGGAAAATGCGTTGATGATTTAAGGAACATTGACAGGTTGCTGTATAAAGCCGAGATCTCGAAGCTTGATTGAAGCTCTTGTGGTAATTTCAAGAGGTAAATGGAAGACAGTTGGAAAGAAACATAAGTGCATTTGGGCATTAAAGAAGCGTGCAGTTAGAGTATTCTCTGAACTATTGTTGTTCCACTCCCCCATAGTTCGACTACACCTGGATTTCTGACTGTGATTAGTCAGCGCCACTATATTAAATGGACAATTTGAATACGTCAAAGCCCCAAAACGTTCCGCATGCTGACATCCGGGAACCGTTCCACTTAATAAATCACGACAAACAACCATATCAAATGAAACAACAAAATTAACATCTGCGAATTACCCCATCTGGGCAAGCTATGATCACACTGCAACAGCACTGAGGTTCATTAAAAGCGTAACTTCCAACCAAGCAAAAAGGAGGCTTTTTCATTAAAAAACACAGATGCAACAGCTCTCATGACTTCGACATCATTAATGAGCACCAACCTGAGCTGGGCACTCGCCCATAACAGCACCGATCTGGGTGTGGAAGTAGATACCTTGGTGGTCGTCAAAGTTGAACTCGCGAGCAACTGTGAGGATACCGTGGACATTCTCTTGGCCAGGGTAAAGCTTCGCGCTCGTGCTGTTGCCTGGGTAGATCCAAACATAGTCAGATGGGTGCTGGTAACCAAGAGCGCGCGGCGGCACCGTTGGAACCCAGTCGCGACCATTGATGATCGAGTGGAACTTGTCACCGATCTTTTGGTCAACGAACGAAGCAAATGTTGGGTTACCAAGACGGGGAAGTCCAAACAGATACGTCTTGTACAGACCACCATCCATACGCAGCTCAATGTCCATAGCGCAAAGCAAACCCATAGCGGCACCAAGCGAGTGGCCAATGACAGTCACGCGCTTTTCATTCTTCTCTTTCTTGTACTTCTTAACTGCAGTGAAGATATCATCCATCAAGTCATTGTAGGCTTGCTGGAAACCGTGCATAAGCTTTGTACCCTTCGGGTAGTACTGGATGTAACGTTCGTTCGGGTCTTCTTGCCAGAACTTCGCATCATGCAAGTCCGAGTTAAGCGAGAAAAGGTTCGTGCCCTCGATGGCCACAGCAATACCAAGGCTAGGCGAGTGATAGATGTTGACACGCTGGCGAGCGTAACCCTCTCCCATGGTGTAAAGGAGCTCGCTGTCGCCAATCTTCAGACCATTTTCCGTGCTGTCACAGTAAGTTTGCTGGACAAGACCGGCAGCCAGAGAAATCTCTTTGGTGTTGTAAGGGTTTGCCACTGGCTGGTCGGTAGAGCTACCACCACGGCCACGGGCGTAAATACTGCTGGCCGAGACGGCGGCCACCGAACCGAACGCAAGAAGAACAAAGCGACTGAAGAGCATTAGGAGACTGTGGGGCAATTCAATGACTTCCTCTCCGCAATTTATGTCGGGGCGAGCAAGGTGTTCACATCAGTCCATCGGTAACATCACACCAGAAATAGCCGTAGCTAAAATTGTTTCAGCGAATAGCCATTGATTTTGTTTGTTGACAATGGCGAAATCCCCAAATCGCTGTGCTTTTTTTGAATTTCTGCATGTTGTATGAAGTCATTATTTAGTTTTTCTTACATAATAAATCAAATCTAGCCAGTCCAAGAGCATCCTCAATGCGGTCGGTCTCGAGCGCAGTCGACAGTCTGCTTGGGCGACTTCGTCAAACCCCACAACAAAACACTCGGCCCAACTACAGGCGAGATGGGATTTCTCCGATGCAGCCTCCGCTTAGAATAGAAGTTTCAAGCGGTTGTGCGTATGCACACGAGGGGGGGGGGGGCTTCGGAACCCAAACTAGCGAGTCCATGCACGAATGATCGACTGTATGCAATTATGTTAATCCCACTCACATGCGTATATATTTAGCCATGCAGCAATTTACAGCATTCCCTTAGGGTTATAGCAGTTTGCCCGGTTTCAGTCCAACTTACATTGCGAACTTGAAAATGTCCACATACACTGCATTCATTAACATCCCCGCCTGTTCCGCTATGATTCTGCATCATCATCGCTGAGGTAGTCCTCATACTGTTGCACGGATTTCTAAAGCCATAGTTCTGCACAAACTACTTTGATCGATTCACGGTATCTTCAGATTTTGAGTACGATGATCTCGATAGCTACTGGAATGTGAAATTTCTGTTACTTTTAGAATGTCAAATTTTTATTACAATTTCAGTGTTAGCGAGCATGCCTGAATGCATAAGATTTCGTCTCAGCCGGCCGATGTTACGCGTAGACCCCTGTCTGTCAGACTAAGGCATTTATTCCATTATATAAGCCCCCATAGGCATGTACAGGAGTACGCGGGGAAGCGCCTAATTTGCTGAATCAGAGATGACTAATCGAGAAACCCCATCACGGGTGACATTTATTTTAAAGACGTAAGGTATCAAAATTGTCTCGCTCTTTGCGGTTGCTATGGTCGAGTACTTGCCGGTGAAACCAGTCCCTTCGGCGCCTGGCCATCATGGTATGTGTTATTGAAATACGGGAACGAAATCTAATTTGTATCTAGGAAATCTAGATGCTGATCAGAAGTCTAAATTGGCCCATATATGGGATTTGACATTCACTGTAATCAACCATCCTGATAAAGCTAAGTTGGGTGAATTCACTCCTGATGATGAGATCATACATCATGAGGATAACCTGTCGAAAGATGATGCAAGTAAGCTATCAAAAGCACTGCATGAGGAACAGCAAGCATTAAGAGATCTCTTTGCTACACATGGTGTTGAAGAATTCCATGATCAACTTTGGTTTTTGTTCGGTCCGGACATCCCTGACATGATCATGTTAAAGTTTTTGCGTGCTCGTAAATGGAATGTTCATCAAGCCTTTGCCATGTTATGTAATTGTATTAAATGGCGTATTGAAGTTAATGTGGCAGATATTATCGCTAAAGGCGATATTGGTCTGTCCAAAGAGGATCCCAAATACGAGATTCAAGGCCCTGCTGAGAAGTCCTACTTGCTTGGATTCACACAGGATGAACTTATTCCTGTGATTTCGATTCACGTGAAGAACCACATAGCAAAGGCTCAGCCGGCAGAGACGATGACCAACTTCGTCATTGTCTGCGCTGAAACTTTTCGAAGCCTTGTTACTTATCCAAATGATAAAGTGATTATTTTGTTTGATCTTGGCGGGTTTGGCTTGAAGAATATGGACTGGCACTCGCTGATGACTATTTTAAAAATTCTCGAGGCTTATTATCCCGAAACTCTTTGGAAGCTATACATTCATCAAGCTCCATGGATTTTCCAGGGAATCTGGAAAGCGGTTTCCCCTATGCTAGATCCATCAGTGCGCCAAAAAATCAACTTTACCGGGAAGCCTAAGGATCTGGATCTCATCCCTCCCCATCTGCTCGAGGACAAACTAGGTGGTCAACAAGTCGATATTGTGAGATGGGTACCTCCTTCCCCTGATGAAAAGCAAGGTCTTCCCCGTAATGATCCGCAACGTCAAAAAATGTGGAAGAGTTTCCGTGAGCTGGCTGTTGAGTACGAGAATGTTACTAAAGAATGGATTCGGTCGAATGGACAGGATGATAACTTGTTTGCTGAACGTGATTTCCATGCGAAACGGCTTCGTCTGAAGTTTATTGAAATTGATCCATATCTGCGTGCACGCACAATGTACCACCGTGCAGGGCTAATCACTAAGGACATGTTTTTCGACTTTACTTACAAGCAGGCTAATGGTCGTATATTAAAACACGTTGTCGGCGAAGAATATTCACGACAGGGGCTTGAGCGGGCTATTGCAGAGAGATCTCGTCGCTCCGACGCTCAACCGAAAATGCGCTCTTCTATCGGTCGTGATAGTGCAGGGCCTGGGAGTGATAGTCTAGCCGCTGGTGCCGGGGTAGGAGGTGCTGCCGCCGGGAGTGTGGGTGCCGGAGTTGGAGCAGCAGCTGTGGCTTCCAAGCGTGGACGCGCTCGTGACAGTAGTTCCAAGCGTTTGTCCCGCTCACAGATTTCTGTCGGAGAATCAGAAGAGCCAAGCTCGCGCTCCTCGCGACAGGGTTTTGGCGATGGTGGTGTCCCTCGTCGCCAATCCAAAACGTCGGAAGAGATGCCATCAGCTCATTCTCGACTTCCTCGCGCATCAGCTGAGTCCTTCGATCGAGGCCAAAGCCGTGTTAGGTCTTCAACAGAAGCATCCAACATTCGTTCCCAAAACGCTGATGTGGGTTTAGGTGCCGCTGCAGGCGCAGGCACTGGTGTTGTTGGTGGTGCTGGTGCTGCGATGTCTGCTCGTCAAGCTCACCGTTCGCGGGAATCGAAAGACATGATGTACCAACCAGGACGTCAATACACGCCGCGCGGGGGTTCGTCTGCGCCTTCGATAAACTCGTCAATGAGTGACGATATATTCGTTGACGCGAACGAGTTCCAACCGGATGATTCACTTGCTACGTATGCACCACGCGATTCGAATGCATCGCGCTCGCATAATAATAATGTGTCTGTCAATGCGCGGGAAGCTGACGCTGAATACATCGATGAGGAAACCTCAAAGAGGCATGAAGGTGAACCTGAGAGTGTTGAAGAAAAGGGTCTGCAATCAAAGGACGGTCCAGAAGCGGGCGCCCAGTCGAGCCGAGATCGCTCGTCTGCTGGCGATCAACAATCCAGACGGAGCCAAGCGCATCGTCGCCAGCGAGCCATGAATGGGGAGAACGAAGGACTTGCAGGCTTCCCCAACCTTGCTAATCCAGAACAAACCGAAAATATTGCAGAAAACAACGAAAAAATGCGCGAACCTTTTGACCCTAACGCTGGTCGTAAGAAGCCAAGTCTGATTTCCCGCTTCATGTGCTGCGGTGGAAAGAGTGCCGACTAAGGATACCTTAATTGCTGAGAAGCATATTGCTGCCTCTATTGTTTGTTCCGATAGTTTGCAGGAAAAGGTCTAATCTGGTTTCTTAGTGAACATATTAACGCTATTGTTGTTTGTGTATGTCTGTGTAAACATACGATGTGGTGAGCTGCATGAACGGTTGGAGCATTGGTGGGGCGCCGACTCTAAGCAGAACTCCTCCCACGTGCCATTGAAGGAGTGCCAGCAGTCCTTGGTCCTTCTCGTTGGCTCATCAACCATAACTGGTAGGTAACGCATGTGGAGGTGCTTATCCTCTTGCTCTTGCGATCTGTGCGGTGGCTTAAAGATCCGATAGGTTGTTATCGTCAACTCCGGCAACTAACCAAGCAATGTCTAACTGGCCGTCACCCGTTGACGTTGGTGACGACTCATTTGTCAATGTAAGCTTAGATGACGCAAGCGATGCTGTCCATGCGGCTTCCTCTAGGGCGATGCCTGTGGGTCGTTCGAGCCTCGGATGGAAGTCTCAATTTTCACTTCACAACGCAAATGCGCCGTCGCCGCAAGATAGTCTGCATAAGATACGGAACCGATCATTGGCATCGTCTTCAACGCCAAACCTATTGCGGCAGTCGAGCCCCGGCGATGATGTAAATCTAAACCCGGGGTCCGAGCCACAGCCTGCTGCTGAGAGCAGTTATCTCCATACCACCCCTAAGCGCGTGGTAGAGGGTCGTTATCGAAGCCGCCTCGAGAAATCAGGCTCATCTCGTCTACGTCCTTTGCTATTGGCTGAAAAGGATCCTAAGCCGCCACGGGGAGTTGTGTATGACTCCAACATGGTTCCAGGCGTAAGCATCACAGTTCAAGATTCTAACGGGGAGTTACTTGCTGTTCGTTCTCCTTCTAAAGCTGGTTGTTCTGGTATGAGGATTAATCAAGATCAGAAAAAAAGCCCCGACTCATCTGTACAGAAACAAGTGTCGAATAAAAATTCCCCTAAAGATGGCCTTTCAAGCAACGATACGTCCTTGAACGATGGGTCTCTTAGTTCTGCTCCCTGTTACAGTGAAGACCAAAATGAAACAATCCTCTCGTCGAAACTTATCGATGCACCAGCAGCGATTATGGAACATGGGGTTGGAAAAGAAACAAGACTTGATTCAACAGTGAGAAGTGAGTCCGAGTCCTCTCGGGGGCCTTCCTTTACAAAAGCATCAAACTTAACGCGTATGCCTCACCTTCCCCCAAAGCCTAAAGAGGAAGAAGCCAAGCATCTGGCTGACTTTTTCAAGATGATGCGAGAGTCAAAACTCGCAGAGAAGAAACGAGTTGTGTCTCGTCGTTCTGAGCTACTCAAACGTCAAGAGGAGGAGGAACGTGCCCAAGTAATCTGGGAACATGAAATCCTTCCCTGTTGGACGCGCGCAAAAGAAGAAAAAATATATCGCGATTTGTGGTGGGATGGTATTCCTCAAGTACTGCGTGCGCGGCTTTGGCCTCGAGCATGTGGGAATGACCTAATGCTGTCTCATAACCTATTTGATCGCGCTTCGAAAGCGGTTCAGCAATGTCTAGCAGCAAACGTATTTCCCTCAGCTCTCATCAAAAGTATTAAGCGCGACATTGCTTGTACGCTGCCAAGTCTTCGCTTATTTGACGAAAAGTCAGGTCCGTTATGGCAAGACTTATTTGATGTCCTGTTGGCCTTTGTTTTTGTAAGAGCAGACGAAGCAGCACAACGCGAAAAGATGGAACTTATAAACATAGAGCAACTTCAAAATACTTACTCACTTTATGTGCCAGGTTTAGCTAACCTGGCCGCTCTATTAATCATGAACTTGCCCACTCACCAGACGTTGATCGTTTTGTTGAACTTGATTGCAAAAAAAAGCTGGCTCAGAGCGATTTATGGTCTTCAATGTCGGGTTGATTCAGACGACCATAACTGCAACACTTTTGCCATTCAGCTTCAAGGTTACGAGCGTGTGTTTAATGCCCTTCTCGCCGAGCGCATGCCTCATATTTATGCGAACCTTCACAAAGCAAGTGTACGGCCTGACGAGTATGTTCGTGAATGGATTCGTACACTCTTTGTGCCATGGGTTGAAATTGATACTGCTGCTCATCTTTGGGATATCATGTACGTTTCTAATTGACGATTGTGTTCTCACGGTACAGACTACTTGACGATGGGGACTCCGTGCTTTTCCGAATTTCATTGGCTTTTCTCGAACTTCTCGAACCTCGTTTGTTTATCCGTGAAAGGGACGAGCTCGTCAGTGTTTTGCAAGGTACTAACAAGGGTGTGCTTCGTGTATGGCGCCGCGAATTGGATGGCACCAGTGACGATACTTCGCCTCCGACAGATATGATTTATGCCCAATACCGGATGAACGAAGAATCTATTTTTGATCGACTCTATGCGCAAGATACATGGTGGAAAGATATGACACTACAACGACTACTCGATCGAGAACTTAATCGCTAAGGGATTGTTCGTCTACATCAGGCTTCATATAATGGCGGGAACAAATTATCTTGATCAGACTGAGAAGGGAAGGAAGACTGTGGTGCGTACGCTGGTGGTAGAGGCTCGGATTGTGTCGGCGAACACGGATGTGACATTACTCGTGGGGGCGTGCTATACGTGGAATCCATGTATGAGGGTGGGAGATTCCGTAGGTCATTTTCACGCATATCTTCAGGCATCAGATTCGCTGGAAGCGAAAAATCAGGCTCATTAGTGAGTGGCGGTGTCGCATAGTCTTCCTCCCTTACCGGCCAAGTCTGCAGTGCCATCGTGAGAGGTGCTTGAGGTTGTTGTGACGCTTCGTCAAAGTTCGGCAGTTCTTCATCATCTTCACTAGAATTTACTCCGGTGATACAATGACTGTCATGTTGCATGGAAGAGAGAGCAGGTGTAAATTGCACATAATCTGGCACGTGTGTATCTTTAACATGTTCAAGAATATTTGGCGGTGGTTCTAGCGACGGAGTTTCACAAACCTCGACGGTCGATGTATTCCGGGAGAGTTGATTAAAAGCTACTGGGTTCGTCAGCGTCATCGCCCGCATTGAGTTGCCCTCTTGAATTGAGTCATCGTATCCATCGTATTCATTTGGATGCGCAAAGGCATCTAATACTTGTTGGGGAAGAGACTCTCCAGAAGCAGTGGAATATGGCTTTTCCGGTTCACCGTGTGCCTGATTCGAGGTATTCAGAGTTGAACTGGTACCAGCAGGACTAGGAAGTATTTTGATCAACTTCCGCGTCACGATGTCACGATGATCCCCTTTCTCATTCTTGATGACAACGCGAATAGTCAAAACAAAGCGCACATTTTGTAACGCGGTATCTTGTGTAATAGATTCGCAAATCATGTCACCTCCAAGTTCATGGTTTGTGGCTAGCAGATTGAATGACTCTCCGACAGCCAGTGCACTCCCTAATATACTTCCGGGAAAAAGAGCAAAGCATAAATGAATAGGCCGCTTCGAGTGAAATCGACATGATTTTCCCGTGTAGGCAACATGATGTTGACGGAGGTAAGGATGAACCGCATCTTCATCTAATTGTGACTGTGAAGTGACACGCGAAATTTCTGTTGGCTCCGCATCGGACAAATACTGCAAGAGTTTTTCGTCCGAGTATACTCTTCCCTGCGGATGTGATTGTATGATGCGCGTGAGATGGGCAGAGACGCTTTGAAGCTGCAACCCTTTTTCTACCACAAGCAATTCAGAAGGTGGTGGGATGTGAGCTTGTAGCCGAAGAGGATCCACATGTCGAATAATGGTCCGATTCAACCAAAAGTATGCTGGTGCAACCGTGTTCATTTTCCATTGCACCGGATCTAACGAGTACTCCACTTCGCCACTATTCCGGCTTGCAGCATGGCCTTGGCCAGCATTTGCATGTACGAGGAGCGAATTCCACCCAGACATGATGTATCTTCGAGGATGAAAGGGGGCTTCTGCATGTAAGTCACGCCCTTGCGTATGGTGCAGGTGAGCCATGATCTGGTAGGTAAGCTGACAACCCGGTACATGCGAGCATTGCGGCAGATCATCCGTCAGCTCGAACTGGAATGGAAGGATTGAGGGGATACGAGCTTTTGCATCATCGTTTCGATTCCAAATAACTTGTTCGTCATGATACAATTGCAGCGCTTTGTTGTTCTTGACACGTTCAACAGCACTCCAAGACACTGTACTGCAAAGACTATAAGCCATAAAACAACTTACCATTTTTCAAAATACGAAGCTTCTGTTTCTGATACATCCAATTTCGTCAAAACATCTCCTATGATCCAAGCACTAAGTCCATTGACGCCCAGGTAGCCCGTTTGAAACGATGCTGCATCCGATCTTGGCACAATTTCGAACATGATGCGAAATATTTGGCTTTTATGCTCTTCTAAGATTTCCTACACTTCCATTACATGTGTGTATAGCAACAAAAGTGCTGCGCACAAAGGAGGTGCAGCTTATGTGTTCTCCAAGAATACGAATGAAACGGTAATGTAGGTACGAGAAGCACAGGCTTACTACGGGAAGGTTTGATTTTCGATGTCGACTGCACACGACCTCCACTAAGAATCACGTGCCCACTTGCTCAGACATTGATTGGAAGGGAAACTCAAGCTGAAAAAGCTTCTCCCAACAACACATCGACCTGTGATCCTTGTCGTGAGGTCCTGCAGTCATGTCCAGCGAAGCAGTTAACCCTAAAGCATTTCCTCTTGCTGATGCCGCTCTGACGAACCAGATTCTCGACCTGGTTCAACAGGCGTCACATTACAAGCAACTGAAGAAGGGCGCCAATGAGGCCACAAAGACGTTGAACCGAGGCATCTGCGAGTTTATTATCATGGCAGCTGATGTAGAACCTATTGAGATTGTTCTTCATTTGCCTTTGCTTTGCGAAGACAAAAACGTTCCTTACGTATTTGTTCCATCCAAGGTTGCGTTGGGCCGAGCCTGCGGTGTTTCTCGTGCTGTTGTTGCGGCAAGTGTAACGACGAACGAAGCCCGTGAGCTGCAGAGTCAGATTCAAACCATTAAGCTTGCTGTAAGTGCTTCTTCATATGGCGCATTCAGGCTAACATAGTACAGATTGAACGCTTGCTCATTTGAGATGTGTTAACGTAAGACTTGCTATGGGGATTTTGGATCATTTTCACCCGATGCTCAGTTAGACGACGCCGTAGCGCTTGCAATTTTGATTGTAAAGAACGAGTGGCGTGCATGTGGAGTGAAATGGCATCAACCCTACTCAGTATATAAATCTATATTAGTACATCAAAAATAGTCAGTCTCGTTGACAATGCGGAACTCTTGTTAAGTCAGCGCGTTTCGTAGGGCTGTCCGCTGTGATTCCGTCAGACGATCAGGGAATTCAACATTCCATTCCACGACAAGGTCGCCTCGCTTTGTACCCTTCGCTTTCGAAATTGGCATGCCTTCACCTGCTAGTCGAGTGGTGCGACCTGGACTAATCGTCGTTTTGCCGAGGCCGGCTGACGGAAGTGGAACTTCAATAGTACGACCGTCCAGCGTTGTAATTTTGCGTCGCGAAGCAGGTGAACCGGGCTTCGGTGGGTCCAGCGCATCGATCAGCTTGAGTGGTTGGATCAAACGGAGATCATCGCCATTACGCGTGAAACGTGGATGTGAGCGCTCATCCACAACAAACACCAAATCTTGCGAAACGCCGGAACTTACTTCGTTACCGGCACCAGCGAAGCGAACTTTGGTTCCTTTCTTCCATCCAGGCTTTACGTCAATAGTGACAACTTTTTCTTCGGTGCGACCGTTGGCTGTTGTTCTGCCAATTTTTAATTTTTTAGTAGTTCCCTTGTAGAGCTCCTCCAAAGTCAACATCAGAGGTGTTTCGAAGTCTTTCGCTTGTGTCTTGTGCTCACGATCTGCGCCCATGTCTGCACCTCGGCTAGCACCACCACTAGTGCCGCCACCAAATGATGTGAAACTTGGCATGCCACCAGGCATGTCATCGGGCATAGCACCCATACCACCCATGCCACCCATGCCACCCATACCGCCCATACCGCCCATACCGCCCATGCCGAAGGGACTGGCACCGCCAAATATTTGAGCAAAGATATCATTCGGGTCAGACGGATGGAATCCACCAGCACCGCTAAACGGATTGCCACCAGAGGTGAAACGGAAAGTACGGGTACCGCCACCTGGTCCACCGGTTGAGAAGCCACCCATACCAGGGAAGGCACCCCCAGTGGCGTCATCGGGAGTAGGGATGCCACCTTTCAAACCATCTTCACCATACTGGTCATAAATCGCGCGCTTGTTTTTGTCTGAGAGCACTTCAAAGGCCTCACCCACATCTTGGAATTTCTTTTTTGCTGTTGCTTCGTTATCTTTATTACGATCCGGGTGCCATTTCAACGCAGCCTTCTTGTATGCTTAGAAACGTCAGTAATCCGATCGACATACCTTTTTTGATATCGTCATCGTTTGCGCTCTTGGAGACTCCCAAAATCTTGTAGTAATCCTTTCCCATAGTGTATATACAGGCTAGTAACCAAGCAGCTGAACGGCAGCTCAAGCGCATTTAAGTCTATGTGGAGCAATCGGGCCCGGTGGCCAAAGCGTGGCGTCGGGCGGTTTCTACAAGCTTCGGTTGCCATCGTTTGATGCCACGTGGTGCTAAGAAGGTACATGCCACTAAGCATCATGACTTCGAATATGAGAATGAATTTCTTTGACCAGATTCTCGAGCTCGTTGACAAGCAAAGTTCTGTCCCAAGAGGCACGATGAGCTAAAATTCGTTCATAACAGGCAGCACGAGTCAGTTCAAGTTGCTCGACGGAAAACTCGTCTGTCCATGTAGCCAATGTATGAACGAGCGATTCCTTGGCTGCCTCGTCCAGCACAGCTATTGAATTCTGTCGCTGCACCTGTGACTGGCATGGAGCATAAGATGCTGGGAGCGCATTCATACAAGCGCTTGCATCTGCATTTACATGGCCTTGCTCTGATGCGGCAACTTCAAGCCGAGTTCGTTTTGAGGTCGAGTCATGTGTTTCGTTATGAGGTAGCTGCTCATTTGATGCCTTGGTAGTACATTCAGGTGCATGGATGTCATCATGACTCACTGAACGAGCACGCTTGTGCGCACGCTCAATTTTTGACACATCAATGAGGTGTTCTGCTAGAGGTTCTTCTCCTTGTATACGAGCGCTGTACCTTTGACCGTTAGGTCGGCGCGAATGGACTTCTTGTTCTTTCTGCTTTTCCGCCTCGCGACGAGATTCCTCTTCTCTAGCTAGAACGCGGTTTTCCATTTGTTTGCATTCAGCGCGAAACGTTGGATCCATGATCTGATCAAGAAGAATTTTGGCAAGATTTTCCATTTGTTGCGCACGGAACACACGGTCCCTGTCGACTTCACTTGCCACTTCGGCATTCGATACAATTTTCTGAATGTCTTCCATAAAAGCTTCGCATGTCAGGTACTGGTTTTGGTATAAACGCTTTTGCATTTTGTCAAGATTCATTGTATAAATAGTAAAGTCGCGAATAAAAAAACGATCTGCATCATCATGCATGTCTTGTACGTTTCCAGACGTTGGCTGAGTCTCTTGTGACGTTGTAGTATGTTCTGTAGCATCTTGACCCATTTGTACCGGTATATAATGCCGCTCAGTTTCTGAAGGAGCATCTGGTATCGCGATTTGCACATCAGCTGAGTCGATACAAGCCTCATCGGGATTGTGCAGCTGTTGCGATGGACGCGTCGCATCATTGTTATACTCCGCTGTATCATTTGATTCACTTGGTTCATTCTCAGCCACAGTTGAGTCTGGAGATGCTGGTAATGAGTGCCGATCATACCTTAGCTTGATAGTGATTTTGCCTTTGCTCCTAAACCATTCGAACTGTTCCATTAGCGCACGCAAATTGTACTCGTCCCAAACATCGCGCGTAAACTTTTTGTACTTTTTCCGAAGCTCGGCTAAGACGGAACCTAGCCGAAACTTCAGGTGCTCTAACAATCGTGCATCATTCTCAGCCATCTGCTTCAATTCCGCTTGAGTGGGAAGCCGGGGAGGACGTGGCGGTGCTTTTGGCAACTCCTCCAGCTGACGAAGACGCCGAGGCATAGTGTCGCTGAACTGCGTCGGGGGGCGAGCGGCTTGTATAGCGACGTCTTCGAAATATGCTCGCCGGTCTTCAATGTTAGCATATGCTAATGCCATTTTGCAGTGCGGCAAATAACCAAACCAAGCACGAATATCGGAGGGAAGTGACAAAAAGGGTATCTCAGACGTTGCGAGCAACATAATTGTCTCCGAAAACGACACTTCTTGCAGCAGAGCAGAAAACACTTCGCGGAGAGACTCTGAGAGCATCAAAGGCCATCGATGGACGTCAGGCACGTACAAAACGCTAGGAACAAGGCGTTTCGCTTCTTGAAACTGATGGACAAGCACAGCCTCAGGCGTTTGTGAGCTATCGCCCAGTAAGAGAGTCGCTGAGATCGTGCGAATGTGATAACCTTCCAATGAATGCAAAAGAGCTTCCGCCAGAATGCGTTGCCCTAATCCTGAGGCGCCGTGCAGAATTAGACGAGGGCGATGGACTTGCGCTTGAACAAACGATTGTTGCAGGAGCTCGCGTTCAAGTAGCACGGAGGCAGAGCACTCCTGTGCGTCATAGGCATCCATCTCGTACATCGCTTCTTCCAAGGCGCTCCGCTTGGCTCGTTTGGGCAAGAGACGCTGGAACGTATGTTTACAAGTAGATAGAGCTTCGCCCAACAATGGAGTAAGGTGTGTAGGTAGCGGTGCGCACGTCGTCCCTGACGAACGAGCAGATGCTGGTACCATATTTTCAAGAGCAAGCATAAAGTCTTGGCCATTCACCTGAATGGTTTCTGGAGCAAGTAAGAGTCGCTCATTCGTTTGATAGATTTGGGGGTATCGACGCTGGATAGCATTTAATGTTGCCTCTGTACAAAGTGCACGCAAATCTGCACCACCAAACCCATTGGTGGCACTTGCAAGCACCTCTTTCAACTGGTCGTCAGGGGGGGGATCCCAGCGACGCGTGTGAATGTCAAGGATCGAACGACGTGCAACATGTGACGGAAGTGGAAAGTAGAATTCGCGATCAAAGCGACCGGGTCGTCGCAGCGCTGGGTCAATAGAGTCAGGTCGGTTCGTTGCACCGATCACTACGACTTGTCCGCGTCCATCCATGCCGTCCATCAATGCTAGGAGAGTGCTGACAATACTTGCATGAATTTGGTCTTGCTTGCTCGAGCGAACTGGCGCAAGGCCATCGATTTCGTCGAAGAAAATAATACTAGGTTGGCAACGCTTGGCTTCTTCGAACAGCAGGCGCAGTTGCCGTTCAGCTTCACCGACCCATTTAGACAGGCAATCTGCTCCTTTCCGCATGAAAAAGTGGATGCTTTGGTCATTTGTCGAGCAAGAGGCAGCGAGAGCACGCGCCACAAGCGTCTTTCCTGTCCCTGGCGGCCCATGAAATAGGACGCCACGAGGTGGTGTCACGCCAAAACGCTGGAAGACTTCGGGGTACAGCAAAGGAAGGCTGACCATTTCCTTCAGTCGCTGTACGTGATCTCCTAAGCCACCGATCTGTGTAAAATCAACGTCCATGTTCACGCCAAGAGGATCGACGTCAGCCAGCGTGTCTTTCTCGCGTAATAGACGGCCGAACGTGTCTGTTGAGGATGTGACAGCACCTGTCGTAGGCGCTGGGCCATTTCCAAGCAATGCACTTGCCGATGAAGCATGCAGGTTGGATCCAGGGATGTTTTGCAGGCCTGAAGCGCGCGCGGGCTCGTCATCCGAACTGTCCATTGCATCAACTAGAGAATTTGCGTAGTTCATTTGCACCATTGGGTCCCATCCAATATGCTGCTGCATGGAACGGGGCAAACTTGAGTGAGGAAGACTCGTTACTTGCGAGGATCGTTCGTGTGACACAGTGTTTGACGTATCTTGATCGCGGTGAATGGCTCTTGATGAGCCATGACTAGCGCTCCGAGAGCCACGACGGATTCGACGGCCGAAGCCATCGCGAAGTGGTTCGGGCGGAGCGGGTAGGAGAGAATAGTTTACTTTTTTCCGAGCACGGAAACTGTACGAACGATGCGGAGGCATCGGGTCTTCTTCATGTTCTTCACTGTCTTCGCCTGTCGATAGCGCTTCTGGTGAGAGTGCACGCTTGTTACGCTTGCCCCGTCTACCTGCCCTGGTGCGCGTGTTCCTGTGCACGTTGGCATCATCATCATCATCACCATCATCGGCGTCTTCATGGTCGTCGTCGTCGTCGTCGTCGTCATTATCATCATCGTCATTGTCGCCTTCGCCACGTTTGAGGCGTTTGGCGTTGCGCATGGTAGCTAAGTTCATCAAGTTCTGTCGACGACGGGCGCGCTCAGCTCGCTCATTTGCATGCCTCGCTCGAATGGTTTCTGCATAGTCCGCATTGTCGTCTTCTTCGTCATTATCATCGGAGGCAACAAAGTCACGTAGACTCTTGCTTACACGCGTTGACCGCCGCGGACGTACGTGTGGAGTGTCCTCCTCTTCCTCCTCGTCCTTATCAACGTCATTATCATTGTCCGACCAATCCTGCTCAGCGTAGTTGCGACTTCTTCGACCGCTGCGCGTCAACCGTATTGTGTGCTTCGGCATTTCATTGTATTCTTCATCGCTTTCTTCCTTCGGCGCGTGAGATGCTTCATATATATTTTCGTCCTGAAAGTCAGTTGCAGCTGCAGGTACGTACCTCACTTAATTCACCTTCGGCAAAGTACTGGGTATAGAAAGTGCCCTGGGCCGCCTTACGTTTCGACCTATCGCGGCCAGGTGACAAGGCTTCATTTCCCTGGCGTGTACTGCGGCGCAGAGGAGCCACCATCTTGGAACTTGGCGGCGACGACGTCGCTCAACGCGTCTCTGTACGCAGTTAACAAAGACTGGCCTTACTGTATGTGTGACCCTTGGAGTGAACGCGACATTGTTGCCACAGGATTTCCCCTCCACCACGTGACTTAAATCCGCTACACGCACAACGCGTCATCATGGGCTTGAACGATTCGTATCCAGGCGCGTGCAAAGTGTGTGCGTGCTCGTGTACACGGAAGGGGTCCGGTATCCGAACGACAACGCGCCTGAACCGGCGTCAGCCGAGACTGCATGGGTGACTCTGTGGATGATGTGAAGGCGGTGGTTGAAAAGGCTGCTCGCCTGGTTCCGTCGTTTCGTCGTGTTTCCCCTGAGGAGGAAGCGTTTATAGCCTCAACGGCACATGTGCCAGAATCCTACATGGTGCAGTATGGATACCACGATGGACACACCACCGATTATTCTCTGCCAAAACATCTCGTTCGGTACATCGAGCCTACAGAGGGTGAGTTTGACCAGCAAGTGGAGTATGACATGGACGAACAAGGTACGTGGGTTGCAAAAAGTGCGAGACGAAGGGCGGTCGCAAACAGATGGAGTCTAACGGTATAGATCAGCAATGGCTTGATGGAGTAAACATAGAGAGGAAGAATGATCAGCTTGATCATATCAGCTATGAAGCGTTTGAAATTGTCATGGATCGGTTGGAAAAAGAATGGTTCGCTCTGATTAAGCGCATTCCATCACGTTTCTCCATTGGTGCCGCAGAAGATGAAGAAGAATTTCCAGAAGACTCCAACTGCGCTCTATGCGACGACAGCGAATGTGAGAACCTGAACGCAATTGTGTTCTGTGATGGATGCAATTTGGCTGTCCATCAAGACTGCTACGGTGTTCCATTCATTCCCGAGGGACAATGGCTCTGCCGCAAATGCACAGTGTCTCCAAATCGTCCGGTCTCTTGCGCGTTGTGTCCGCAAGAGGGAGGTGCTTTCAAGCAGACTATCGATGGCACATGGGCACATTTGTTGTGTGCAATGTGGATCCCAGAGACTGGCGTCAGCAATTCTGTCTATATGGAGCCGATCGATGGCATCAATGCTATTCCTAAAGCGCGCTGGCGTTTGCGCTGTTACCTGTGTCAATCGCGGCACGGCGCGTGCATTCAGTGTGAGCATCGTTCATGCTTCACTGCGTTTCATGTGATGTGTGCACGCCGAGCGGGACTCTTGTCGCATGCGCACGGGCAACATGAAATGGAAGAGCAAGATACCAAGCCCGATGGTCCTGCGGCGTACTGTCATCACCATTTGCCGCCTGCTGAAAAAGCTGCTTTGCTTGAACGAGTGCGCAGTAATAAGCGTCGACATGACGTTGACGATAGCCGCAGCGAGATTGGCGCCGATGACAACGACAATGATACCAGCAGCTTGTCGGACATCTGTGTGAGTGAGCTGATGTCAACTCCTAAACGGTCTTCTATGTCGGCGTACGAATCCATCGCGTCAAAGAGTGCACGAGCGTACAATCAATTGTATTCGTCAGGGCCTCTGCCCGTGCCGAACTACATGGTCAATCGTGTCCTCGACTACATTGCACGGGTGCCTATGCGGCGGAAGCCGCAAACTGTCCATCAGATCGTACGATACTGGAGTCTCAAGCGGCAACAAATGCGAGGTGCGCCTCTTTTGAAACGATTGCACATTGAGCCATGGACCGTTGGAAACTTTGTTGATGAGCGGACCCATGCCCTTAAGCTCGCCAAAATCCAATTTCTCTATCGCCTGCGTGAAGATTTGGAAAAGGTTCGTCTCCTTGCTGAGCTCGTGCGCAAGCGCGAAAAGACAAAGCTGCGTCAAATGAATCTGTTTCAAATGTATATACTCGACAAGGTTCTGCTTTCCAAGCAGACACAACTGCGTCAGGCACTTGAACGCGTCATGTCTCTCGACAAGGCCCAATGGTTCCTGCACCCAGTATCGAAGGCAGATGCCCCGAGCTACTACGATATAATCAAGCAACCAATGAACTGGTCTACGATTCGCGAGCGGATCGATACGATGGCATATACGACATGGGAGGAATGGGAGGCAGACGTGCGTTTGGTCTGCGAGAATGCGACTCAATACAATCAGCCACACTCGCCCATCTCGAAAGCTGCACAGAAGATTATGAAGCACTTGCCGAGCATTGTGGAAGACGTACGTGATCCTGCCGTGTGGGATGAGCAGGCCTCATCCAACGAAGGTCTCGAGCCATCCGACGCTTTTCTGCACATGCTTCAAGCTCCCTTGAGCGTGCCTGACGGCATTGCGATTGGTGCACCTTCACAGGATGCGAGCGTGATGGATGCCTTTCTCGAGCAATGGTACACGTTGCCGCATGTGGCACCACCCATACGCCAGAATGACAGCGAAGCTTCGACGATTCATCGCGAACAAAGTAAGACGAAGCGCATGCCAAGGCAGAGTACAGAGCCGACGAGAAGAAGCACTCGTCGGCAAGCGGCCGTATCATGCGCCCAAGGAGAGCCGCTTGCGACATCGGCATCAAGTACGGTCAAAGAACCGCGCATTATGAACGACATTAATACGAAAGATTCGTTCAAGTACTTCAACGTAGGTTGGCTACTTCCGCCCGGCACACGTCGAGGCAATCGACCGCGTCCGAGGCCGGCGAGCGTGAAGCCTAGGAAGCGGCAAAAAGCTTCTCCCAAGGCAAAAGTGAATGATGAGAGCTCGTCATCGCTCAGTGAACTGTCGGATGACGAAGACGAACATGTTCATGTTGAGCAGCAAGTGTAACATAGAGGCATAGACTCACTGGATACAAGGGGCTCCATCATGCATACGCAGTGCTCGACCGTGCGGTGGATGGCGCTGCTCCAGCACCACGAAGCATACGCTTCTGTTTGGTGTCATCGTGGAGATCATCACGGGAGAAGTAGTGCCGGGCTACCTCCAAAAGCCACTCTGGCTGAATCTCCATCACCTGCCGCAAAAAGTTCTTTGATGTTTCAACAAGCTCATAATAGCACAGGAACCGGGGTTGTGGCACGTGCTTATACAAGCAGGACGATGGGTGCACATACACGGTCGTGTTCTGCTTGATGCTCCGGTACGTCTCGCCACCCTTTTGCAATCGGGCCGTGTTCATGAAATAGCCGGCTGTGATGGCCTTTTGGATCGGCGTCAGATCAGCACTGCTCAGGCGCGATTCAGGCACAAGTTCCACTCGTTCGCACAGGTTAACGAGCTGATCACGCACGTCGCGAACACGGCCGAGCGTCTTCGGCTGTAAAAAGTGGTCCAGGCAAAATACTTGGCTGTATCCGCTCTCCACCCACTGATCCCAGATGTTCAGCAGCGTGAAATGATCGCCACCAGGACGTATGAACAACTGACGAGCACGATCTGCATGCACCTTTTTGTCCTTGGGCCGGAAGAATAAACTCGCACTCTCTGCCAGCATCGCGACGATAGAGAGCACTTCCTCTGTGCAATGATACTCCTCACTCGCCAAGATGGCCTTGCTCATCATGGGGTCCACGGGAAACTCCGCCATGCGGCGACCGAGCTTCGTAAGCTCTCCACGATCGTTGAGCGCACCGAGTGCGTACAGCAGCTCTAACGAACGGATGAGCGTATCGGTCGGTGGCGGGTCAAGGAAGTCGAAGTTTAGCAAATCATGAATGCCGACGGACTTGAGCAGAAGAACAACATTCGCGAGATTCGTCCTTTGGATCTCTGGTACCGTATTTTCGTCCATTTCATTCTGAAACGCCCACTTTGTGAACAGCCGGAAACACTTTCCTGGCCCCACACGGCCGGCACGACCAGCGCGCTGGTTCGCAGATGCTCGCGAGCATGGTACCACCGCCAAAGCTGCCATGCCCGTGCGTGGATTGTACGAGTTCTGCTTCACGAAGCCGGGATCAATCACGAACGAGATACCGTCGATAGTGATGCTTGTTTCAGCAATGTTGGTGGCAAGCACCACTTTTCTCGCACCAGGCGGCGTCGGTTCAAAGATTTTTGCCTGCATGTCGCTTGGCAGGTTGGCATAGATCGGGCAGACTATCAGCTCAGCAACACTCCCGCCCAAGGCACGCGCTGTCTGTTGGATGCTTTCCATCGCTGCATCGATTTCATCTTGCCCTGTCAAAAACACAAGAATATCGCCGGTCGGCTGAGTTGTGTGAATTTGAAAAACGGTCGTGATCGCTGCATGCAAGTAATTGGCCTCGGGCTGGGGTGTGTAGTGGATATCAACAGGAAAGCGGCGGCCCGGCACAAAAAAGATCGGTGCATCATCAAAAAACTCACTGAACTTGTCGGCATCAAGTGTCGCACTAGAGATGATCAGCTTCAAGTCTGAGCGGAAGCGCGCAATGTCTTTCACAAGGCCAAAGAGAATGTCCGTGCTGAGGGTTCGTTCGTGCGCCTCATCAATCATGATGGCAGAGTATGAGCCGAGATCTGGATTTGTAAGAAACTCACGGAGAAGCATGCCGTCTGTCATGTATTTGACAACCGTCTTGTCACTCGTACAGTCTTCGAATCGGATGCTATAGCCGCACTCGTGCCCCAGGCGCACGCCCATCTCTTCAGCCACTCGCGCCGCCACACTCATGGCAGCTACGCGTCTTGGCTGAGTGCATGCGACGATTTGTCCCTCTTTCGTATAGCCAGCCTCATGCAAAAACTGTGGCAGCTGCGTCGTCTTTCCTGAACCCGTTTCACCGACGACAATAAGCACCTGGTTTTTGTCAATGGCATCGAGCAGTTCCTCGCGCAAGCCATAAACTGGCAGAGACTTGCGAGTCGCTTCCACAGTCTGTGCGCGAGTTTCTGCTTCTTGAAGCTGCTGCTGCAGCGCTAATTCCTTGTCTGACATAGTATTGAGCTGGCCGTCTGCTTGTCGGTCCATGATAAACTGGATTGCCTGTGACTCGTCAAACACAAAGTCAAACGCATCTGCTCCCTCGGCATGTGCAGGTTGGGGCGACTCAAGCAGTTTGGACCGAGCTATTTGTTCCTTTTCAAATAAGTCACCATCAGAGACCTGTTTCTTTCGGGATGCACGTTCATCCCATGCGTCATCGTAGCGACGCTCATGCAGTGCAGACTCCTTTCTCTTGCGATCGAGACGCCCCTGTTCAGTCAGGTAGTCTTCGGGTAAGACATAGCCGCCATCACCATCGTCCAGGTCGGCGAATTCCTCAGCAATACGTAGGAGTTCACGTTTGTGCTCAAGTTCCCGCTCCTCACGCTTTGTCATGCGCACGCCACGAAAAAGTGTCTCTTCATCGCGGATTTCCTGGCGCAAAAGCTCAACTTGTTGCTGCGACCTTTTGGCGAGGTACTCTTGACGTGAACGATGCCGTAAAGCATCGAAGTCAGTACTTCCTTTCGCTATTGGCTGTGGCTCTTTGCTCATTTGTGCAAAGGAAAAGGGGGAGAAAAAAAGTCGTGAAGCCCGTCTTGATTCGCGTGTCTTCCGTAAGATGGCAACAGACGCCTCGTCTACAAGCCACGACCCACCAGGAACGCTACTTTGATCTCTCGACAGATCAACACCGTCAAACGGCTGCGCGGCGAAATTCCGCTCGCTAGTCTGAAATTGGAATCCGCCACGATCTGCCGGTGTAGCAGGCCGTACGCGCCCTTCCTTAAACACTTCCCAGCTGACAAGCGGTGGACAAAAAACGAGTGGAGTCCAATCAACAAGTTCCTATGGCCACTTGATTGTGGACGACAGCCCCCACGACTGAATTGCGTGTTTCCTCCGAGACTTGCGAGGTCTCTCACAGCACTCCTCCACTGTCTGACACCCCAGCAAAGGCTCTGTTGGCCAGCAAGAGAATGAGTGAGAATGCGATGCACGTCGAGGCCACTCACGAAGGTGCGCCTCGATTCCAAGTGAAAAAGGTATGCAGGAACGAGGCGTGAAACTTCTCTCTTGTCTAACGTTTAGTGGAATAGCGTATGTCTTTGGAGCTGGGATATCCAAGTGGACAACGTACGTGGTAGGCGCTGAATATGCAAAGCAGTATTGAAACTTACCCGTATACAGTGCGCTATCTGCCGGAATCAGATTATGGATCTCTGTACGTGTGCGAGCTATGCTGACGAATGCAGGTATCGAGTGCCAAGCGAATCAGGGTTCCGCCACTATTGACGAATGCACCGTAGCGTGGGGCGCTTGCAATGTACGTGAACCGATGCGCCATCGATGCCGGCGTCAGTGATTGCATCGCGATCGTGATCCTAAAGTCGATCTTGCTTTTTATCAACGCCGGCATGAGCATTGCGCTCTCATCGAGCTGAGCACAGTTAACCAGCAGCATGCGTTTCACTTCCATTGTATCTCTCGCTGGCTGAAAACGCGGCCTGTGTGCCCACTTGATAACCGCGAATGGGTCCTACAGAAGTACGTGCACACATGCCATGATCTGAGCTGGTCTTACTGACACGCTGCAGGTACGGACGCTAGCTACCAAGGGTCCCACGAGACAAGTCGCGTACATCCGTCCTCTCCCACTGACAGCAATTGATATGGCACACGATTATGTGCGTGGATCCACGCACCGGGTGGCCGGCATGCCATTCGGTGCACGGCACCGGTATGATGCCTGGCTAGGCGCATTTGCAACTGCCAAGTATCGCGTTGCTCACCCACACATACATAGAGAAGGACGTCACCATTCTCTAGCCCAATAGCCAAAGCATGAGCGGATGCCCATGCCACAGAAACGGCAGCGTCGGGAACGTGTAGCGTCGCTATAAGCGAGTGTGGACGCTGTTTGTCTTGCTCGTTTGGCACGAGGCGCCATAGTTTGACACTCTTGTCACGCGAGGCGGTCGCAAACATGGGTGGTTCCGTGCGCTCAGGCACTTGCGGCGCCCACGCACCGTCCCAGACGACCCGTGCATGTGCTCGCTCACCGACCCATGGCTCGTAGTGTTGGCCGGCACGCCGGAATAGGCGCCAGGACCGGTCTCGGCTCACCGTCAAGAGGTACAAGCCACAGGGTGAGAATGCCACACGTGTGATGGAAAGAGTATGGCCTTGCAGTGCATCGGCCCAGGGCTGGAACCGCTGCTGAGCGTCAAAAAGGCGCACGACAGCGTGCGTCGGCGTCGTTGCTTTGCATGTGCTAGCGATTAGATGCGACGTGCGATCGGTAGCGACGCTCAATAGTTCGTAGCCATGGCCGTAAAGCTTTTCAATCTCCGGCCACAGTGTCTGCGATTGCAATTGCTCGGGATTTGGCGGCGTGAAAAATATCGGTGCTTGTTCGTCAGACTCAGTGGCCCGATTCGAGAGGCCCAATGGTGGCACATGGGCAGACGGCGCGCGTTCCGAAAGCGAGAGCGAGGGTTGTGTCGGCGTGGTCGTCGAAGAATCGCGCACAGCCGCCTCGTACTCATCACCAGGCTTGATGTTGTTCCGTGTGAGCCACTCGCGGATGTCTGTGCTGCTTGCTTTAACTGACGCGTCGGCCGTCGAGTTGTCTCCTTGCACGAGTCTCACGGTGTACAGCTGGAGTGGACGCAATGCGTTCTTCCGGCGTTCTTCAGCGATCAGGTCTGCCCCGCGCACCGTCTCGTCCGTCACAACGAGCACATCAAGGTCCGGTTGTGTCGCCGCTGGCCCGCATGGATCAGAGATCGGCACCACACACAGCTGCAGCGACTTGCCAAGGGCCGTGCACTGATCACGCACAAATGCACGTACATGTGCCATTCGTACATGAAGCGGCTCAATATACTCGCGGTGCTTTTTATTCACTAGCAACGCTGTACTCGTAACGCCTACGAGCAGCTCCTTCCGCGCACTGAGAATGGCCATACTTAGTAACAGTTTGTGTCCAATGTGCAAGTGATCGAACGTGCCTCCCAGCACAGCCGTATCACCACACACAGAGACTTGTTGTTGTTGTTGTGGCTGCTGCTGCTGCTGCGCCGGATCAATAGCCGTGGACGCATCGACATCGAGCGGCAAGCGCGTGAGTGGGCATGTCACGTCGTGCGTAAGCGTCGGGGCATGCACGTCGAAAGCGGGATCATCGAGTGTGGAAAGCGACGCAATGGGCGCATGGGCCACGGACCATTGCGTCCACAAATGAGCCCCATGCTCACTATCCGATGACGCAGGGATTACATACACCGAAATGTCCCACAGCAAGTCATTTCGTCGCACGGCCCATGCCCATGCCTGTGCGTATACGCTCTGAAGCAAATGCTCCGCACCCGACATAGAAATGGCATCTGTGCCAGCCCAGATCACAACAGACAAGCATTTTGAACGGGCCTGTGTCATGACCGCCTCGATGGCCCTCCGCAGCTTGGGCCCTGCATACCACTGATCGGGACTGTGAACACTGAGCGCCAGCACATGTGTCACTCGACGATGATGGCTGGTCTGCCACATTCGACACGCATTTGCACTGTCCAAGAATGACGCAGGCGCGGCAAACACGCGAAGGATCTTTTCGTCTGCAGCACTCACAAAAGATGTTCGATCAAGCCATGACACAGCCTGCATGTCGTAGCCATGCGTCTGTGGCCGGGCAAGCTCATGCCACGACCGAGTCTCATCATGCAGATACGTACCATGCAGTCGCGTCGTTCGATCAACACCGACTGTCAAGAACGCATCACCATTTGGCTCCCATGCAACATCCCGAGCAGCGCCTGCATGTCCTGAGATCGTTGCCTGCGGCTCCCACTTATGCATGGCCGTCCTCTTCCAAAGATGCACGGCACCTTGCCGATCGTGCGATATCACACTTATCTCAGTCGCGTGTGGTCGCCAATGTGCGCCCAGGAAGCCGCCACTCATACTGCCAACATCACCCAAACGATGCGCCGGGAGCCACATCGATTGCTCAGCAGCGGACGCGTCCGTCAGCTTAGGCCAGTCCGACGAAGCATCCGGCGTCCACACAATAACACTGTTGTCCACGGAACTTGTAAGTAGAGCTGCTCGTTGCGTTGCCTCTTGACCCTGCTTGTTCGGGACCCAGCGAACATCTGTCACCCATGCATCGTGTCCCAAAAGCAAGGCATCTAGCGAGATACCCCACCGCTCTCCTGGCAAAGTGAGCCATTCCGTTTTGGTTTTGATGCCTTGGTCATTCGGCATCAACTCACGTGCCATAGCCTCAAAGAAGTCTGGAGGTGGTGTTTGTGATTCTTGCATCGCTTGTGCCGCTTGTTCCTCTGCATACAACTTCCATAGCCGAACGTGCTGGTCCTGCGCGGCAGATGCCAGCCACACATGCGGCCACGCAACAGTGAAATCCAACGCACGCACCCAATCTTCATGACCATCCAGCCGCAGCTGGAGCGTGAAAGAGCCGCCATCCGAGCGCACATACAAGGAGATGCGCCGGTCAGTTAAGGCAACGGCCATGAGCGTCGTCTGTGTGTGTGGCAGGCGAACGAGGGCAATATCCAAAGGATACGCACCACACAAATCAATCGTCTGTACGATCTGCGGCTGGACTGGTTCCGTTGCCGATGTTGATACCGATTGCGAAGAGCACGACCAGACATGCAGCAATGCGTCTGAGCCGCCTGTCACAAACTCTCGCGGCGCATACTCGCATGAGTGTACGTCACGCGGCACACCGATAGCTGTTACGGATGCATTGTGTGCACGAGGAATGAAGGCCTCACTCGTCCACTGCCAGTCATCAGCAGACCAGCGCCACATTTCCAAGGCACCATCATACGAGCCCATGAGAAGATGCGGCACATCATGATGCAAGTGCCATACTTTGAGAACATGGACCAGTTGCTGGAACTGCGTGGGCCATAAATGCAGCTTAGGAATCGGTGCGGACCGCGTTGTGTTCGATGCAGACGTCGACGAGGCCGGCGTTTCGTGCCCGCTAGGATCGAACCACATCGCCACGGACTTGTGGACACCAAATACAAGTGCATCGTGCACATCATGCAATTGAATCCATTCTGCAATATGTGACGTCCGGTTGACTGCACATGAAAGATACTCGAACGTGACAGGTCGTGACATGTCAAGCATCTGGTGTCCCCCCAGAGTCGCAATGGGAGAATCAGTGTTTCAAAAAAATGTGCTGTGATTCATAGCGCTCAAGTCCATCCTCCACAAATTCGACCGTGCTTGCTAAAATAAGTAGGCCGAAAATAAGAAAATAATTCTGATGAACGGGAAGTCGTAGCTTGACTATCGAACGACGGTCTCGACCATTCTCAATTGATGGACACAAATGACGTCGTGAACATAAACACATGCCTAGTCAAGCGCGCACCGCGTGTCTTTCGAACATCTCTTGTCTGTAGCGATATACGATTTCTATGGTGATGATACAGGACTCCATGTCAAAGGTGAAGCACACTCCGACGTTGATGCATGGCGATCCCAGTACGCCCGCCGATCACGCACAGGAATGCCACGGCATTGCGATAAACTCAACAAACAAAGATACGGGTTTACTGCCACTAGCGCGTCGACCGATGTTGCTGTGATTAGCACCTATTATGTGCATACGTACGCGTAACTTGTGTGTGATCAAGATTAACCGACTCTAATGCACCCGTCAGCGGTACAAGAAAATGCTGGAGAACATCGTCAGTAAGGGACGTAGCCGGTAAAGACAGCTCTGTCAGCGCTGTGCTCGATGTTGGCAGAATTAGTTCCCCGTTGCATGTGCCATAATCCAAGAATGCGAAAGATGACAAGTCTAAGCCGCCCAACGCTAAACGGCGCGTACTTCTCATGAGCATGTGCACTGCCGCATGCGACGTGCAGCGCGTATATCGGCGTAGAACATCCTCAGGAAGAGACCAATGGCTCGGTACATAGGCACTTCGCTTATCCCCATTCATATGCACACGCTCAAACACACGCTTTTGAGTCTTGCATGCATCTGCGATTATCTGTGCGATGACATGAAGTGTATCGCCGGACAAACCACGACGGCCTTGTAACGAGGAAGGCTCTCGACGCGAATATTCCACCATATCGTCCAAGAGAAGCGAACAAAGCTGACCGGCGTCTCCAGTGTTTGGGTGCTCTTCACTTACAGGGTATGCGAGCCAAGCGTGGAGAAAAGCGACGAGCGATACTGCATGGACACAAAGGCCTGACAGTCCTAAATGAAGCACCTTGGACAAAGATTTTGCGCCACCAAGTTGAAGACTCATTTCCAGCACGTCGAGTGTGCCACTTTCCGCCACATGCGTATAGCTGACATCGAGTGACGTTAGCTGTCCACTGCATAAGCGAAGAAGTCCACTGACCCCCACGTCTCCAACGGGTGTATGTGATACATCAAGGTTTTGGAGGTTTTGAAATGGGATTCTAGGCCGATGAGCATTCGCACACTTGGCAATTGCTTCACTGACTGCATGTGAAGTGCTTTCGTCTGTAAGCTGCTCGCACCAAGCCAGCCGCAACGTGCTCAGCGATGAGCATGCTTCGCCCAGCACCACAAGTGAGTGAGCTGTAATTGATGTAAGTGTAACATCCAGGTACTGCAACGTTGGACCCGTCGCTTGAGCTAGGGTCGAGATCGTAGCATCATCCACAGCTAGGCAGCCAGGCAATGAAACACGGTGCAAGCGCCACGCTTGCTGGAAGTTTGCCGGTGCTTTGAGTAGACGCGTGATCGACGAGCTTGGTAAGCGTGTAAGTCCATGCAGTTCCAGCGAGCGAATCTGCAATGTTAGCGCGTATGCATCCGCGGCCAGCGCGAGACTTCCAGCGAGTGTAGCTAGCATCAGCGGCGCACATTTCACATCCTGTGAAAATAGAGGCAGAGAAGCAGGAAAAAATAAGCGCGTGCGAACGCGTGGTAGCTGCGACGCTGTTCCCACAGATGGGAGGAAATACTGCGAAAATACATCCTTCGTGAGTGCCCATGGCGAATGCAAGCAGATCTGATCAAAAAATTCGTCTGCCAATGAAGGCGGCATGTGCTTGAGTATGTCTTTATTGATTTCCCATATCCATTCATTCACTGCATTCGCCTGACAGTTTACAATGGGACGAGAAAAAACGGACTTCTCTGCATCGAATCCAAGAGTATCGCTTTTATATTCAGATTGCCGAGCGACAACTCGTCCATGAGCAGGTTGTTGCGGTACCGGCAATACATGTGAGGAGAAATGACTCGCAGCGATATGCATGCACATAAGTCTCAGTGAGACTGTTTTTGAGGTAGCTGCTACTAGCGACACGCCTCTACGCGAGACCTGCTCGCGAAATGTCGCTGGGAATGGAGACATGTCATTTTGTACTTGTGTTTCTAGAGTATCATCCGCCATAATTTCTTCATGTCGTTTGAGGCGCGGTGCAGACAAACGCCTCGCTTGCGTATGACGTCGATACCGGGCAGACGGCAAGCGACGCCGCTTACGAGAGGAGGCTGTACTGCGTGACGAGTCATTGGGCATAGAGGAGGATTCAAGAAGCGAGCAAAACTCGCACCCTCTCGGCGAATTTTAAGTTATTAAGCGACATAACAAGTTTGTGGAGAGAGTGCATGCGGGCCCTGATATTTTTTAAACTCTGGCATTTCTTTAATGATAGTAGCCACAGGTGGGCTTTAATTTGCGCACGGATTTTCGTCGGACCCTCCAGACTTGCGCGCATTTGAGCTAATTAGCATGCCTGGACGCAGCTTGGGTCTACCTATCGGATACAATCGGTCGTCATGCGGCTACTGCCGTGCAGAAAATCAGGAGAAACAAGAAAGAAGCTTCTCGTACGGTTTTCTTGTATGTTAACATGAAATGGTAAAAGGAACTTGCGGCTCACTCACGCGTGTAGGCGTACCGTCTTGAACCAGATCATTATCAGACGTTACTTGACCATGGATGGCGCCGCTCAGGAGATTATGTGTACAAGCCAGACAATTCAAGGACTTGTTGCCCACAGCATACGATCCGGCTCGATGCTCAGGCGTACCGGCCGTCGAAAGCGCAGCGCCGCGCACTGAATCAATTGTACTGGACATTGTGTGGTCGGCCAAAGCCTGCTCGTTGGAAGGGCAAGTGGGGTTCCACGGGTGCCTACGACGTTGAAAACCATGCACGCTTGGTCATGCACGATGACTCCTCAGACATCGTGGATTTGTCAGACTCGTCATGGCCGCCTTTGGAAGCACCATACGACAGCATTCCCAACGAACGGATCAAACTTTCGCTTCGGAGAGCAACATCTACAGATGAAAAGTATGCACTGTTTCGCCGCTACCAGAAGCATATACATCGAGAAGCCGAAGACGAAATCAGCTCTCGCAGAGGCTGGGAACAGTTTCTTGTTCGCGCACCATTTCCTGATGAGGGTGATGGACAGGACAAAGCGCATGCATTCTTTGGCGTATACCATCACGAGTACCGATGTATGTGTCACTCCAACGAAGCACTCTGTGTGTACTCACTCATCAGACAAGGGCCAATTGTTGGCCGTAGGTGTGCTTGATATTCTGCCCCACTGTGTGAGCAGTGTGTACTTCTTCTACGAGCCTGCCTACGCTGATTGGGAACTAGGCAAAATCAGTGCAATGGTGGAAATCTGTTTAACGAAAGCACTGAGTCGTCGAATCTCTTCGCTGCACTGGTACTATATGGGTACGTGTCATATGCGTGGCCGAGCTGATACAAGGCTACTACATTCACGCGTGCCAAAAAATGAGATACAAAGCCACATTCAAGCCCAGTTATGTCCTTGATTCGTTCAATGACACCTGGTACTCGTACAAACGCACCGAAAGACTCCTTGATGCGGGTCAACGCGCCCATTTCGAGGTGCCGAATGATCCAAATTTCCTCACCACGTTCCCTACAAACGTCTCATTTACTGAATTAGGCACATCATACCGACTCCCTGAACCATTACCGCCGGGGTATCTTAACTTCGCAGCCGTACAAAGGAAAGCTAGTCAGTGGCTTGTGCTGGACACATCAACTTTTCCGCCGTTGCTGACAACATTCGAGGTGAGTCAGTGAACCGCCGACTTTTTTTCCTTCCTGACACGCCAGGTCATATGCACTCGCTCTTCACATGAGATGTCTCACGCCATTAGTAGCTTTTTCTCAGCACTCGGGGTGTCAATAGGCTCGCTCATCGTTGCGCTCGCGTGCGACTAACCGTTGTGCATACGTCTTTGTGCGCCGACGTTTTCTGCAGCACGTGGGTTAAAAATAGGATTGTATTCTGAGCCAATACATTTAAGCCTTAGCCCCAGTCCATGGAAAAATCGCTGATTGGATATTTACTACAGCCCTAACCTTTAGGTGCTCAGCCGCTGCATCACGTATTACTTACTGTCTTCGTGATTTTTGCGAGAAGGCTTCCTTCTTACTTTATCCTTAGAGCTTTGCCGATTTCAAATCTCACTGTGGAGCGTCGTTTGTCGCCTGAGAACGAAGCAGAGTATTGTCCCGGCCACTGTGTATGCCTCATTTCTTTCAAACACATCTGGTACAGTACATTTCGTTTCTCAGGCGACATCGCGCGCTTCCAGTGTTAGTTTTCAATTGGTTCACATCGTATCCCTTAAGGTTTAATAAGGTCGCTTTCCCTGCTATGGCTGGCGGCTCTGAGTTTCGTGCATTTCATACTAGAAATGCGCGCTACACCTGCAGTACGAACTCGCGTGGAGGCGAGAGCAGCGCGAGTCATGGCAGGGAGAGAATGCCTCAATTTGGGAAAAAAAAGTAGGTATCGTTGGCGTGTCTTTGTTCATCTCAGGCAACTGACCAGTCCTAGTAAGCATTCAAAATCTGCAGCAAGCGATTTCCCTGTCCTTTCCTACCCGATTCAAACGTCTGACGAAATCAAAGCTCGATTGGCTCATCTGGTAGCTTTGGCCAAGACCCAATGGCTCGACAATCCAAAGAACGTCGTCTTTGCCTATGTTCAGTCTCGCACCGGCTCGTATCCTGAGTTTCGTTTTGCCGAGGGTCGTTACCATGGCAAGTCGCACAAAGTCATTCGTTCCACCCTTGTCATCGACGAGGAGTACAAGATCGTTGCGACGGGCGATGGGAAAAGTCAAAAAGAGGCAGAAAAAGCAGCCGCTCTACACGGTGTGCTCCTGCTCCTGGAGCGCGATTTCATCGCACACCCTCCACCAGGCATCTTCGGCTCCGGTGGCAAAGGCAACTCTAAGGTGCTCACTGCTGCCCTTTTCGATGGCACATCTGTTTCGTTAGAACAAGCTCGTGAATTCATCGACTTTTTCTGTCGTGAGGGGCATTTTGGTTCGCCAGATGTGGTATTTCATGAGGCACATGAAGTTCGTGGACGGCGCGTGTTGATTCATGGATGGAAGGCCACGATGTGCATTGGAGGCACCCCAGTCGGCGAATCACTTGAATCTAACAAGAAAACCGCACAAAATGCGGCTTACTTGAACACAGCGACAACACTTGCTGATGAATATCGAGACATGTGGGTCAAGTACTTGCAAATGCCTCGGAGTAAGCTTGCCGGCAAAGCGCCACCGGTCTATTTTCGTGTGTCAAATGAATTGGAGGAAAAGATGCGTCATCTCTATGACACGATTCGAGATAGTGAGCTGTATGCAAATCGTCCGCGAACCACGGCGGTGCTCTCATCACCTCCAGATGCAACACCTGCAACGAAAAAGGCCGATGCGACGCGACATTCACTGTCTGATGAACAGCATGAACAAAAGTCCCAACAAATGCTAGAAAACTTGAATGCTTATCAGACGGACGAACGTGTCAAGTCGCTTCGGATTGCGCGTGAGCAGCTTCCAGTAATGCAGCACGCTGGCGACATTCTTGTAAAAACGGAGTTGAACCCTATCACTGTCTGTATGGCATCTACAGGCTCTGGCAAAACGACGCAGGTCCCTCAAATTCTGCTGGATGATTTTACGCTCCGTAAGCAAGGGTCACGCTGTAATATTATCTGTACTCAACCCCGTCGCATTGCAGCCATTAGTGTGGCACAGCGTGTTGCGAAGGAGCGGGGCGAGAGTGTCGGTGATTCGGTCGGATACCAAGTGCGGTTTGACAGCAAGATGCCCAAACCGGATGGGTCTATTCTTTTCTGCACGACGGGTGTATTTTTACGGCGTTTGCAGTCGGCACTAGAGGATGCATCAGGCACCTCATTTCTCGACAATGTGACGCATATACTTATGGATGAGGTGCATGAACGTGATGTTGAGACCGACTTGCTGTTGGCTGTGATCAAGCGTGTTCTTCAAGACCGTAGGGAACGTGGATGCCCTGAGATCAAACTGCTTTTAATGAGTGCGACCGTGGATCCGAAACTGTTTCAACAGTACTTTGAAGGATTTTCGGCACGGCCCGTACCAGTGGTGGAGATCCCTGGTCGGAGTTTCCCTGTACAAAAGTACTACTTTGACGAAATCTATCAACAACTTCAAGAGCTGGCTCTTCCGTTGAATCAAGGGGGGTGGGTCTGGCACGAGCAGAGCGTTCGTGATTATGTACATCGTGAGATCATCGAGCACGGTGGCCGAATCAGCGACTCTGTTGGCAGCTCAGACGACAAACTGATCATTGACAATCTGGAGTTGCCGTATCCACTAGTTGCTCTGCTGATCGCCTACGTGCTCACAAGGTCCCGTGACGGACACGTGCTTGTGTTTTTGCCCGGGTGGGACGAGATCAAGATCGTGCACCAATTGCTCTTGAATTCGAAAGAATACCCTCTGATGGGTGTGTGCTTCGATGACTCTTCTCAGTATGAGATCCACATCCTCCACTCGTCGGTCCCTGTGACTGACCAGCAGGCTGTGTTTGAGCCTGTGCGACATCCTCATATTCGCCGCGTGATTCTATCGACCAACATAGCAGAGACGTCCGTGACGATCCCAGACGTGGTGTATGTGATTGACACTGGCCGTGTGAAGGAGAAGCGGTACGATCCTGAACGACACTTGTCGAGTCTTGTGTCTGCCTGGGTCGGCACGTCCAACTTGAACCAGCGCGCAGGCCGCGCAGGCCGTCATCGGTCTGGTGAGTATTACGGCTTGTTGTCAATGGCGCGCTACAATCGCCTGGGTGTAAGCCAGACGGTCGAAATGAAGCGCCTCGACCTCAGTAATGTCGTCATGCATATCAAGGCACTCAACATTCCCGGTATGGAGGTGGAAGACGTGCTTGCATCCACGATCGAACCACCCGCGTCCGAACGTGTGCAGGCAGCCATGGTTGATCTTGGTCGGATTGGCGCTCTGGATTATCACTCAAATCTCACGTCGCTCGGCAAAATGCTTTTGCATTTGCCAGTCGATGTTAATATCGGAAAAATGTGTCTATATGGTGCGTTCTTCCGCTGCTTGGATCCTGTCTTGTCACTTGCGGCGATTTTGACGAACCGCGATCCGTTCATGGCGCCTATTCATCTAAAACGGGAGGCCAACGAAATTAAGAACAGTTGGTGTCCCACAACGTTCCGTTCAGATCCGTTGTGCGTCCTCAACGCGTACTATGAGTGGAACAGACTATTATCGTTACATCCGAGCCAAGCGAATCGATTTTTGTATCAAAACATGCTGAGTCGCTCGACCATGTTCCAGATTCAGCAAGTGAAAGAGAACCTGTTCCAGAGTCTTAGAAAGGCCAACGTGATTCAACTCATTCGTAGCAGCGCTGGCGTCCCTCCTCGCTACCGCCGGCGCATTCGCGAAACTGACCCTGAATTCAACGCTAATGCCCACAGTACGGCACTGCTTGCTTCGCTTATTGCGGTGTCGTCACCTAACTTTGCTGTACGCACGGGTGAGCGAACGTTCCGTACCTCACAGGATAAGTCGTGTTTTATCCACCCGTCCAGTGTGTGCAGTGCCAAATTCCAAAAGGACAAGGCAAAGATGTCTGCATCACCATCAATGCCCAATAAGGACATCTATGCCTTTGCTGAGAAAGTGCGTAACACTTCGCAGATGACTGGTTCTGCTGGACACGCCATGACATTCATGCGCACGTGTACACGCATTGATCCGTTGTCGTACATGCTCTTCGGTGCAACGGAGGCGCGGGCTTCCCCACAAGGTTTGGACTGTGACTCGTGGCTCCCTGTCACCGGTGACTATGATGCGTTGGATGGCGTCGAGCGCATCAAGTCTGTTATGGATGCCTGTATACTCCGTGTGTTGGAGGGCATTCAGATCCCCCTCACAAATCTGACGGCAAAAAAGTCTTCTATCGAGCCTGTTGCCTCCGATGTCCTCAACGACACATTTTCTGACGACGAGGAGGATGCTGACCCGACCATCCCACCTGTTGGCCCTTTAACGATGCATGAAGTGCAAGAGCTTGAATCGCTCACTTCTCGAATTGTTGATTTGCTCGACCATTATGCATCGGAAAATCCCCTCAGTTAATGGATGCATAGCTTTTTTTTATCTGGTTGGCCTTTAACGCCATTCGTGGCCGTGTGTCTGATATATGATTGTGCCTGCGTGTGATGTAGAATGAAGGAACTGTGCACCTGACCCAGTGATGCACTGATACTAACGCGGCCTCCGAGTCAGACCTACACTGCACTGCGAGTCAGAATACACCTGACGTTACTTTCACACAACATGCAAAGGTGATGCGGATAAATCACGTGATAGACACGCTCATCTCCCAAACACGCCGCGCCACGCGTGCAGCCGTCGTCTACGCTCACAGCGTCGTCGCGTCGGAGCGGTTCTGGCATTCTACGACGCACCGCAGAGCACCATGTCTGGTGCTCGTCGGAGTCCAGACAGGCCATTAAACACAAACCGGGGTGTATCTGAAAGGTTTTTTCCTGACATCTTAGCTGATGAGGCTCAGGCCACTCTACCGAATAAACGGCAGCGTCGACCGCGAAATACCATGGGCGAAGAGGTCGCAGGCGACCTTATTTTTATTCGGATGAAGCCTCCTGCAGACGAGGCTATCGCAGGACCTAGCCAGCCAGCTGCGGATCGGTCACGCCGTCGGAATGAAGTTGCACGCTCACGTCCTCCCGTCTCACGTGTGCGGCGTGATAGTATGAGTGTGAAAGGACTGCGCCGAGTCTCCAGTCTTCGTGATGGTGCACCAGCATACCCCCATGATGATATCCCTGATGATGTGTTGTACAAGCACTGCTCTGATCAGGTGCCACCTGTTGTCCGCATGAAGCACTTGCTGAATTGGACGTTGCACCGCTCTATTCCGCAAGCCCTGGCGGAAGCCCCTCCCCCCCGCATCGGCAGGCGACGAAGACATGGGAAAACTCATCCTGGAGATGATGCAGATTTGTCGTTACTCGCACCCATACCGCCAGAAGCGTCCCGAGAACTTACGGAGCAAGACCGTCAACATGTTGCTGAAGTTTCGCCTATTCTCCTCAAACTAATGCAAGACACACTTCGCGACCTGAATGATGGTTTGATCGGTATCAGTTGGCTGCGACATGCAAAAAAGGATGAATCTCGTCCTCTACAGCCGCACCCTCGTAATGAATCAAATCGACACGCTGAGCAACAGCTGTCTGGCATGCTAGAGCAACTACGTAATGAGCTCACATCCTGGAAAGAGCACGAATTTGAAATCCAGAGAATTGATGAAGAATCCGAAGCAGTAGAAGCTATGGCAACTCAACTTCGCGAGCAGATTACAACACGTCGAAGAGGTCGCGCGCAGTCTGACGAAAGTGCCTTCAATTCTGCAGACGGTGACGAAGAGCAAGCTCTTGCTGATGAAGTAGAACGTGCGCGAATGGGTGCTCATGGCACTGATGCAAGCGCTCTGAGCTGGGCGTGGGAAGATGCTGATGAAGATGCCCAGCGCCAATTGGATCTCGCACAATCTGTGCTTGTGTCGACCGAGAGTCTGAATCATGCTGTGGCATCGCAAACAAGCTCGGACATTGCCAGGGATACCAGTCTAGATGGCACTGAAGTCGATGCACGCCTACATACTTTGGAATACGACGTGGACAAAATCCATCGCCGCTTACACGCTGTGGCACAACTCGATGAGCTGTCCGATGAATATATACGGCGCGTCTCTAGTCGCGCCGCACAAGCACTTCATGAGCGGACTTCAGCCGGTCTTGCTTCTTTTTCAGACTCGCTCGCAGATGCTACATCTGGTGCTGACTTGGCATCCTCTGCCACGGCTCAGCGACGGCTTGATACCTTGTTGGCCAATGTTCGTGATACCAACGATCCTTCGACGCATCAATCCATCGAGTCACCCGCTGTCTTACCTACAGACTCCCATCAGTTACTTCGTGCATTAGCGTGGGATTCTGGAAAATAACACTGTATATGTAGTCTCATCACAATTTTTCATTTCTCACACTCTCTTGTCCTATCCCCGGTCGCCCTGGTTCGTGCCTATCGAAATATATGTGAATGTGAGCATGTGCCAACAAGACCTTCCGCATTGTTTTTTCGGCCGAATTGAAAGAATTTGCTCAAAGTTACTGGCTAATCAGGCTTTCAACTGCAATGAAATCGAAGCGCGTACTAACTGTTGCTTGAACACAGGGCGTGTGGAGTTCAGTGATACCACCTTCCGATACGCCAGGCGACTTATGACAGCTGCTTCAGGGCGCGAAGCTTATCGTGGGATTGGACAGCTTGAAGATCCGCCAACCGATGCGTCATTCTTCACGCGCCGGCATCTAAATTATCCTCCGTTCACGTCTGCGCGCCCGCCAAAAGAACTTCGAGGCGGACATAACACCGGTGTACGTGCCTTAGCCTGGAACGCTACTGGTGATGTTCTGATGAGCTGTGGCAGTGATCATGTTGTGCGCGCATGGAACCCTGAAAGAAGCTCCGATGTGCGTGCAACAACTGAATTCACAGGGCACTCAGGCCAAATATCAGCGATCGCATGCCATCCCACCGACCCACACCTCTTTGCGACTGGTGGAATTGATCGAACTGTACGAGTATGGGACTTACGCGCGCCTTCCTCTACAAAAGTAATATCTACACCTGGCTCTAATATCAATTTAGCATATCATCCTCAAGGCCGCTTCTTAGCTGTTGGCGACAAAAGCGAGACCGTGAGTCTGATTGATGCTGATCAAGGTTGCTTCTTGCATAAAATCAAAGACGGCTCTATTGATCGCGAAGAAATCAATGAGCTTGCTTGGTCGCCTGATGGCTCCATGTTGCTCTTACCCATGGGCAGCGGTACCATTAGCTTCCTTCGCGCTCCAGATACCCCTGAGTTAGAAGCAGATGCCTCAACAGGTGCGAACGGATTGAAGCAATGTTGGGAGCAAGTCATGATCCACCATGCACATCCAGCAGCAATATTTTGCGTTAAATGGGACCCTACGGAACGGGTTGTGGCCACTGCTGCAGCCGATAGCACGTTGGCCCTTTGGGATTCGGCCCTATGGGATTGCTCCCGCGTGTTCTCCGACTTCAAATTTCCACTTCGTACAATCGACTTTTCGTTCGATGGAGAATGGCTTGCTGTGGGTGGCGAAGATCCCGATGTCGCTTTGGTACGTTGTTGCTAACACACTTAGGACATTCTAACGCGACATTTACAGATCTCTTTGGCTGGCGAAAGGATTGTACACCGCATTCCCGTCTCTACAACGATCAACTCACTTGCCTGGCATCCTTCCAAGCCAATGCTTGCATACAGCGGCACTGATACTTCCACATCCCTGGGCCCTGGCATCGCGGCCACTACAGGTCGTGCTGCCACAACGCCTGTTATTTGGGTCTATAGCATACCTTAGAAGGGCGAAAACACTTCACGTGGATTCAATCACGTGAGAAGCGCGCGTTGGAGCTAGTCTTGTGCTTTGGGGTGTGTATGACATTCATCGTCAGTGTTGGTTGCCGACGACTCGCAGGCTGGAGAGCAGCAGCATGTCAGCTTCTCGCACAGAGCTGATTGCGTGGCTGAATGAACTACTCACATTGAATTACACTAAGGTAGAGCAGTGTGGAAATGGGGCAGCATATGCACAAATTATTGACTCTATTTACGGTAAGTCGAGTGAAATCAGCGCCAATACGTACTAACGATTAGGCAATGTCCCCATGTCTCGTATAAATTTCGGAGCCAAGCACGAATATGAGTCTCTTACAAACTACAAAGTACTACAAAATGTGTTCAACAAAAATCGAATTGATAAGCCAATCCCTGTCGAGCGACTTGTTCGTTGTAAGATGCAAGACAACCTTGAGTTTTTGCAGTGGATCAAAAAGTTCTGGGACTTGAACTATACTGGGGAAGGCATGTACGATGCAGAAGGCCGGCGTGCTGGTCAGCCAGGCACTCCTGCTGCCAGCTCACCAGGTCGTAGACCGGCGTCTGGCGCTGGTGGTACACGTGCCAGGCCTAGCGTCGCAGCGCCACGCCAATCCGCAGCGTCACGCCCTTCTGTTGCACCACGCCCTTCTGTCGCGCCTCAGCAAGTCAGAGCAACCGGTGCTGCTGCTACTGGTTCAGGTGCTGGCCCTAGGCGTATGTCGATGGCTCCACGTGCTGGAACGCGTGGCCCATCTGCAGCCATGATTTCAAATGAGACGATTCAGCAACTCACAGCCGAAATTGATGAGATGAAGCTTAGCGTTGACAGTCTAGAGCGTGAACGCGATTTTTACTTCGGCAAACTGCGTGATGTGGAAGTCGTTCTCCAAGAGCGCCTTGGAGAACTTGTGCGCCCCACGGAGGATGGTGAAGAGTTGGTTGACCCGGCTGGTGCTTCAGAGACGGACACACTCAAACAAATTCAAGCTATATTGTACCAGACAGAAGAAGGCTTCGAACTTCCAGATGCAGCCGAGGTACGTATTTGCTTGGCACAATCGCTTACCCTGCGTCAGATGGAACCTGAACCAGCAGATGACATGGAAACTTTCTGATTCAACGCCTAGAGATTCAAAGCGTACGATCCTTCATTTCTACAGATCTGTCTTCTCTTTTGGCAGCACCATGTTTCCTGCTAGCCTAGGACTTCTCACCAACGTGCATTTCTGTGTTCATACTTTTTCCGCACGACACTTGGTTTGGCCTGTGTGTAAGAAAGCACTACCAGGTCGTGACGCCTTTACACATACTCGGCCGAAGCTAAATACGTCCATAAACCTGCTCGCCATTAGACCTTAACGCCCCTAACCACCACCAGGATTATGATGGTGTCAGCGATTCGCAGAGGTATCAGCATGAAGATGCCTTTACCGTTTGGTTTGACCTCGCGACGCGCTATCCAAAGTGCTACGCGGAACTATGTGACTCCATCATCGGCGTCTCGAGCTGTGCCGTCTGTGGCGTTGAATGAAACAGGAGATGATGGTCCACTTGCGAATGACCAGCTTGTGGAACGAATTCTTGGTAAAGGAGCTTCTCACAGAGGAGCAACGCGCCCTATTTACATGGATGCTCAATCCACTACACCAGTGGATCCTCGAGTTCTGGATGCTATGCTGCCCTATTACGTTGAACAGTACGGGAACCCGCACTCTCGTACACATGCTTATGGCTGGGAGACGGAAGCAGCCACTGATAAGGCACGCAAGCATGTCGCTGAGCTTGTAAATGCCGATCCTAAAGAAATCATTTTCACATCCGGTGCAACGGAGAGCAACAATATGATTTTAAAAGGTGTGGCAAATTTCTACCGTGCGAAAAAGAATCATATCATTACCACGCAAACTGAGCACAAGTGTGTTCTTGACTCCTGTCGAAATCTGCAGGAGCAAGGGTTTGAAGTTACTTATTTGCCCGTGCAGTCGAACGGCAAAATCGATTTGGACATGCTTCGTAAAGAGCTTCGTCCAACGACCAGTCTTGTATCTATCATGTCCGTGAACAATGAAATCGGTGTTATTCAGCCTATCAAAGAAATTGGCGAGATTCTTAAGACGGAGGGACTTGAGCTTAGCAAACAGCTTGGAAAGGGAATGCCTAAGCCATTCTTTCACACAGACGCCGCACAGGCAGTGGGCAAAATTCCCATCGACGTAAACGAAGCTGGCATTGATCTAATGAGCTTGTCAGGTCACAAGCTGTATGGACCAAAGGGAATTGGTGCCGCGTTTGTACGTCGCCGTCCTCGCGTGCGTCTTGATGCATTGATCAGTGGTGGTGGTCAAGAACGTGGCCTCAGAAGTGGCACATTGGCAACGCCCCTTGTGGTCGGTTTTGGTGAAGCTGCTCGTCTGGCGAAAAAGGAAATGGCGGTACGTATTTATATCCGTAAAGGGAAGAGTTTGTGGGAGCACTTGGCTAGATGGCATCAATGATGATACCATCACTTGGTCCTCAAAGACATGCTACCTACTAGTTTGACATGTTAGGCGAAGGGCTTGGGTCATATTTTTGATCGCATACTCTGTCTAACAGACTAGTAAGGATAAATTCTTGATTGTCCATGAGAGTGGACCAGCTACTGCAGGGAACTTGAGATGCCATGTGCAGCTCTCCTCTCTTTTCCTCGGCTTGCTCGAGTGAAAATTTGTGACTTGACTGACAATAACAGTTCGACCACGCTCACGTGTCTGCATTATCAAAGCGTCTTCGCGACAATATTATGTCTCGTGTTGAAATGGTGCTTTTGAATGGTGATCCAGACGGCTATCCGGGTTGCACGAATCTCACGTTTCAGTACATTGAAGGCGAGTCACTGTTGATGGCATTGAAAGACATTTGTCTTTCGTCAGGTTCAGCTTGCACATCCGCCTCGCTTGAGCCGTCGTACGTCTTGCGCGCACTCGGTTTGGACGATGCGAATGCACACTCGAGTCTTCGCTTCGGCATTGGCCGCTTCACAACCGAGGAGGAAGTCGATTTTGTTTGCGACAAGATTGTCGCCGTGGTTCAGCGCCTGCGTGATTTGAGCCCTCTCTGGGAAATGGTTCAAGAGGGTATTGACTTGAATTCGATCCAATGGTCAGGATAGCGCGGTGCCATCCATTTATAGCTGGTGACTGCTTTAGACAAATAAGCTTACGTGGTCTTGAATTCGTTGAGCCCGCGCGTAGATTGTGTAGTAGGGTGTGCATCTTGATCTGCCCACGGACCATGTGGAGATAGGCGATTGCCGGGAACCACAATGCTACGGAATTTTGTCGGCTTCCCCACTAAACAATATGGCAACAGCGAAAATTGTATCGTTGACAATTCGCACACTTGCGAAACCAATTGCGACACAAATCAAGCATCAGGCTGCGCATCATGAAACTTTTCGGAGGGTATGTGTTCCTTGTGACTAATGAAAAGATTTGTATTGCTCTCGCCCAGCATATGCACCGGACTGAAGCTCGACTCCGACAAAACTTGTTGCCAGGTTCAGAGAATTACAAAATCCGCCCCCTAAATGATGCCAAGGCTATTTCTAACGGTGCTAATGCTATCTCGGAAGGATTTTTGTTTGCTGTAGCTGCCACCATCATTTTAGGTGAGACGTACCGCAGTAGCCGAAGTCGAGCAAACCATCGTGACCATGTGCAGGAAGAGTTGTCTCAGCTCCGCGCGGAAGTTGACCTATTAAACAAACAGCTTCACGGAGATGGTATGCCTGACAGCACGTCACTCATGGCAAGTCAGTCTCCATCTTTACCGCCCTCTTTTCTCTCTGCATCGCAGACATCACAGTTGCTTCAGGCTGTGCAACTGTTATGGGCCATCGCAAAGAAAAAAGGCTGGTTTGACGAGCAAGAAAACCTACCGGCTGAGTTCAAGTGGCTCTTAGAAGGAGATAATAAGCAAGAACCGGAGGACCGAGCTAACTCGGATGAACTTACATCGACCCTGACCAATTCAAAATTTGCCAAGGCAAGAGTTGATGCTATCTCCAAAGAAATAGGAGAAAATTTTTCTCAATGTGTATCACGTTCTGAGAGCTCGCATATGTCATAATTGTGTTTGCGACCAATGTCGCGCATGATCAACTCCATATTTTCCATGGTATTTCGTGTATAGTTTTCCGCTACGAGTTCTCACTTCGCACCATTTTCAAGAGCATATCTTTAATCCATTTTAGAATTCGCAGTGCGCAAAGCGGTCTTGATTGATAGTCGTATAAACAGAGCATGAGGCTCGACTGTAAAGCGATAATGACAGAGCGGAAGCATTCCGAAACATGACAATACATGAGACTAAGTTGAAGAAAAAAAAAGGAAGACAAAAATGTGGGAGATCAGGAATGACAGTAGATGATGATGGAATGGACTAAATTGAGTATCTTTGAATCAATAATCTTTACCACCAACCATGACCGCGACCACGCCAAGAGCCACGACCTCGGAAACTGCCACGGAAACCACCGCGAGGACCACCGCGGAAGCCACCACGCCCACGTCCACGCCCACGTCCACGTGTAGTGATTCCTGGCACATTAGTTCTTTTCGGCGTGACTTTTAGTAGACGGCCGCGAAAAAGTGATTCATTTAGCACGGCTGCATTCTCAACAAAGCTAGAATCTGCGAACTCAACATACGCAAATCCTTTCGGATGGCCAGTGAATTTGTCGCACAAAATAGTAACGCGATTTATGGTGCCACAGCTCTGGAAATGTTGTTGAATTTCTTCAGGTGTGGCGCCATAATCCACGTTTCCAACGTAGATACTGCGTCCGTCTACTTCCATCTTCTCTTCTTCACTAGGATGAGATGCAGCTGATGCAGTTCCGGATATGTCCCGTTCCGCGACTTCGTTCATTTCGCGCAGCTTAGCGGCTTCAGCCTCCATTTCAGCCACTCGCCGTTTCATAGCCTCAATGTCAGCATCCTCAGCATCGGCCTCGCGGCCTTCGTTTGCAACATCATTTTCTAAATATTCATGCGCAAAATCTGCCTCTCTATGAGGTTCTTCTGCTCCCACCTCGGCACCGCTCTTCCCTGCTAACATCGTTGCAGCAAAATCTGATGAGAATGATAATGGGCGTCCGAACGTTGATCTAAGTGATGATGCTAATCGACTACCTGACAATCTACGTCACGTGATAATAATTCTCTGTACCACAGCTGAGATACTACTCTACTAGTGTCGTTTAATAGCGTCTCTTAATTGTAGCAGGATAGGAACCAGTGAGCTGACGCGTGGATGCAGAAGAATCCACGCTTGCATACATCTGTATCTGCACACTTGTATGCTCAACATGGTTAAAAGCGATTCGGATAGTTCGCCAAACAGTCGCATGTTAACAGTGTCACTACGACTACAGCGCGAGGACACGTCTGCAGAATACGTATATATAGATATCAGGGGCGTCCCGTCATACCGAACTTTGTATCGTGCATTTAGAGCTTGAAGTAAAGCACATACTGTCCGGACATAAACTAGAAAGGTAATGAAACAAGCACTCTCACGTGGACATAGGCTGGGCGGTATCGGTTTTTTCTAGCTCAGCGCTGCAAATAGTTAGACCCAAGACCTAAACACTGAAATAAACCCAACATTGATACAGATAAGTAGCAGTATCAATGCTCGGATTCAATTGGCGAATAAGTGCAACGTACCGTAAGGCTACACTGAAATCATCTTCGATATCATCATCGTCCCAGTTATCTTCCCACAGGTGGTTGCCGTCTGAACGAGCAGACCCACTCATATCTAAAGCAACTGTAGCATGTCCCGCTGTGTCTGTTTCATTAGATTTTGCCCCAGCCATAGTGTCCTCTTCGGGCCAGTCTGAAGTAAGCGTGTGAGAAAGAGGTTGAGAATCTCGCAATGTATAATACATACCATCGGTCTCGAATTCTTCAAACTCATCGTCCTCATCTAGAGCACCAAGAGTTGGCACGGCATTGCTCTTTTCTTGTGTCTTGTTGGTTTCCGTCGTTGTCTCGGGCTTCGTGGGTTTCGCAGTGCTCATGTCGAAGCGAGCAAGTTGCGGAGGTGACGCGTTGTTTGACGACGTACATCAATCACAATGCCTGAAATTAATTCCAGATTTCCCACACAACGAGCCTTGGACAGGTTCCTTTGGCCGAACGGTGCGTCGTGCACTGGCCGCTAAAGCACACCAAGGGGCAAGTCTGACCATAGAATGCTGGTGACGTGCATGAGACTGACACGCTCCATCTTCTTGGTGTACGCAGGACTCTTTTTCCTCACGAGTCTATCTGCTTGTATCGCTGCTGCGACAGAATGGACGCAAGACTCGTTCTCCAAGATCATGGAGCTCGGAGGTGCGGTGGGTCTCCTAAACCTTGAGATCAAGGCAACACCTGCCGAGATTGGTACAAATGGTGTTGCAACATACCTTCTATACCTCACTAAGTACGAGCATGAACATTTATCGATGCTTACAGCATCGCTGGTGCAAGAGGATGACGACAGTCAAGAACTGGACCTCGAAATCACTCCTTTGGGTGCATTGGAATTTGACCATGATACGATCCAGTATGCCATCGATGTACCCATGGAGAAGGTAAAAGCAGTGAATTTACTAGTAAACGCTGTGTTTCTGCACATTACATCGCCGTTGCCGAAAGAGTTGGAACAGGGCGAGCACCAAATGCTGCTATGGAACGGTGATGCCGAGCCACGCACGCCATACGCTACGTCGTCTGCGTCTGTCTCAATACGCACACCTGACCCTATTATCACTATTGATTCTTCTGTGGAATCTAAGCGTAATGACAACACTGTCGAGTTTGGTCCGTTCAACGATGTCCGTGCTTACACGCTGGAGTCTCAACCTGTTGCTCAAGGACGCGTTCACTTTACTTACAGCAGACCTGTCATTGCATTCGTGGACTACAAACGACATGTTGAAGTTAGCCATTGGGGTGATAATATGGCAACACAAGATTCCATTTTGTTGCGCAACGTCGGGCCCAAACTCAAGGGCCATTTCAGCCGCTCCCTGCACATGATCAACATGCACATGAATCCATTGGCTGAAAGAGTTTCGCAGGTTCAATCTCTTCCGCTTTATCTCCCCTCTGGCGCAAAAGATGTGTACTTCGTTGATGCAACAGGCAATGTGTCGACTTCATCCTTGTCACCGACACCCAAAATGCTAGGTATGCCACGCCGTTTAGATATCCGACCACGCTTTCCTGTGCTTGGTGGGTGGAACTATTCATTTACTGTTGGCTGGAATGAGCGGATGAGCCAGCACGGTATTGCTCGTTGGAATCCAGCAAAACCTTGGCGTACGCGCATTGCCGTTCCGTTTCTGATTTCCCCCAAGACAGCCGCCATTGATGTGGCTAATCTCACGATTGCTCTTCCTGAGGGTGCAACCGATATTCAAGTAATGCTGCCCTTCCAGGTAGACTCGATGGAGACCAGCACGTATCCAACGTACCTGGACACAGTGGGACGCCCTATCGTATCTATTTCGCGCGCGAAATGCTCTTTCATGAACAGCAAAGTCGTATTTGTGGAATACACTTTGCCTTTATCAAGCTATGCCCGCAAACCGTTGTGTGTGGCTCTAGCTGTCCTACTAGTGTTTTTCGCATCGGCCTTTGTGAGTCGTCAAGTGACACCAACACAGCACATGAATTAAAGTTGGGTTGGTATATGATCGATGTATGAGGCATTACATACAGGGACTCTATTCCTCGCCTACGCATTGCATGGCGTAGTGGCCTAAGAGGGGCAAGAATGGGTCGCGCTCCAGTAGAGTCGCAGAGTGATGAGCCAAGTAGCTGCGATTGTCAGTGAAAATAGGAAGTGTAGACGTACCCGCAATACCATGATGCAAATAGCAACAAACGTGTCAGCAGCCAAACGAGCCAGCGCAGTCCAAACACATAGTTGAGAATCCAGGCGCCGACAACTACGATAGCACCGCCAAAACCCGCTTGATACGCATGGAAACGGACAAGATCCTGACACGTCAACAGATGAGAAATAACATACATTCTGTGTCTCGTACAGAAGAAGAAGTACACTGGAAAATGGCGGAATCGCGTATGCAATGGCACATAACTTGCTCAACTCCCAGCCCAGGCCAGTCGCATATCCTGTTATTGTTGCATTGAGCGGTGCAGGTGTGACAGAAGGCGCACCACCTACTCCAAGATAGGGATTATCGCTGTCTACATTCGCATACACATGACCATGTGGACCTGAGTTAGGTGAGCGAATCGGTACCGGCGGTGCACGCGCGGCATCATCCCAAGAGCGGAGTTGCCCAGGCATATGCGGGTCATTCGAGTACGAGTACGACGGCAGCGACTCCTGTGTTTGGAATGAGCCAGCGCCATGTTGATATGATTCTACCAGAAAAGGAGCGTCAGCATCATACAGCTTATTGGCAGTTGCCTTCTCCGACATGATTCGTCGTCCCAAGCGAACTTTGCTATGCCCAGTGACATTGTCCCCATTGTGGAGAGGTAAAACTCCTTGTGAAAACGTGCAAAAACCACTTCCATACCGAAGAAATGAAATGAACACAACGCGCAGAAGCACGCATACGTAGTCTGGCTCATACAAGAAATGTCTTCACAAGTGACGGCATCCCTTTTCCTGCCATATGTGAAAATCGTTGCAAGGATGATACAATCTGATGAAGAAAAATCGCGAGAAATCGTGAGGATATGGACCATATGATACAAATCTACAGAGTGAGAAATAAGTACTTTCCAAAAGGCAGTGAGGAAAGTTAATGAGCCACTTTTTTCGTGCGACCCATCCTGCGTGCATGTCTTAAAGCCTTCTTTGCACTCATCTACATTACATACAAAACGAGTTGGAAGGTGTGTGTAAGAACAAAAGACGCGTTGCGCACATACCTTTGCAGCCATGACTTCCAAGCGCTCCTTCTCAGCAGCTTTTACTTCCCGTTCCCTGCGAACTTGGCGCTTACGCTCAACTTCATCCTCTTTGGCTTGTTTCATCTCACGTTCGCGAGTCTTAATACTTAACATTTTTTGACGCTGCTGCATCCGCTCATTCCACTGCTTGCTAGTTTTTTTTGCGGGAGGAAGAGCTATGGTGCTTCTTTCACTGCTCTTCATTGACTGCAATTCGTTGTTTTCATTAAGCGACATGCTGATCGCGGAACTTGGTGCACAATTGCACAACGTAACAATTTATGTACGCGTGTGGCTTTGCCCAGCGCCAATTCACGAGCAAATATGTAAATAATGTGAAGAATTCATTTCAACACTGCCCGCTCGATTTGGGAGGAGCTCGTGAAGGTGTGTCACGTGATGTCGAGCGGCACGCCTCAGTGTGCCGCCTTGTCACTCCCCCGAACGTTACGACGACAGGCATCGCTGAGGAACCATGCTCAGTCGAGTTTTGTTTGCGCCTTCTCGTGCGCTTCGGCATCAGACGGAATCTTTGCGATCATTTTACTCATGCTCAATCCGCTTCGACTCGCTCCCGACTAAAGATATGCCGACAGCTACAATGAGCCGAGGCGAATTTGTTCGTCCTAGGGTTGCAGACCAGGCCATGGTGTCCCGAGTTGAGACGCCTATTGCACGTCCTAAAATGCCAGAGGCCGTCAAGGAGTATGGTTTTGAACAGGCTCCCAACCGCTACGAAACTTGGAGCGAATCTCAACGACCAAAGTCTGAAGCTATGAGGGGACCTCGATTCGAACAGATGGACCCAAGTTCTCAGCCGCAGAGTCTTTCCGCCATGGAGTTAATCAACAATTACCCAATTCAGTTTACTCAAGAACGTGTAACTTCTTGTGATGGTGGTGCGTGCATACACCTTGTTACTACGACTAACATCACACAGGTGATGGACCGCTAGGACATCCTCGCGTGTTCATCAACTTGGTAAGTGACTGACTTGGATCGTTTGGCCGAACTAACCTGGGTCAGGACAAGCCCGAACCCAAGCCGTGCCCATACTGGTTTGTATCATTTGGTTACAAAAATGATGACTGACATAACCAGTGGTATACGTTACCAAAAGATCGATCATGACCACCATTAAGCAGCTAGGTGATAGCACCATCACTGGACTAGATCAAATTTTACTGAACCATGTTCACTGACTGCTTTTTTTCTATCCTACATAGAACAATGTTCGGTTCTTGTCTTAGTCATGATAAAATGTTAGCGCGCGACAAATACTGAGTAACCTGTTGCTCAAACGATCCTACGGTGAAGACTCATTCTGTCTCGGCCATTCCTAAAATATTTTGATATTTACTTGCAGAGATACGATCATAAAAATTAGGTAGTGGTATGCTAAAACCCATAGGGCTACTGTTGGGTGACAGCTAACCCAAAACAGGCTTAGAACGAAAACATACCGCCGCCGCGAACTTTGCGGCCACCGAGGAAGAACATCAAAAGTGATGAGGCAAACAGACCGATGGCGATACCAAGAGAAATGTTCAGCAGCTGAGCACCAATTTGGAGACCAGAGGTTACTTCGGAGCCCTGAGCGCTTGTGTTGCTCTGAGGGTTCTTAGCGAGATTCCATAGAGTCGCCTGATCCGGCGAGCCCGTCATACCTGTAGGCAGCTGATATAAAATACCAGGCACAGATACAACGAAGCTGCGACCGTCAAAGAAGCGCCCGTAGATGTTGGATAGAATGCCAACCGTGAATGAGCCCATAGCCGAGTACAAATACGTATGGTCCTTGAGGACCTCGGGGACGGGGCAATGGCCATCTGATTTGCCCATGCAGTCTGAATTTACATTGTCCGCAATCATAGCAAAGTTGCTGACAAGCCAGCCACAGATGGCAATCAAGATCATCACAGGGAACTCTTTACGTGTTGCTTTGGCTTGGTTGCGCAAAGATAATAGCGTGGCATAGCCAGGTACAGTCAAAAACGCCCATGCAAACGACGGAGATCCAGACTGACCAGGTGGTGTGTTGTACCAGTGAGGGAAATCGTCACGAGCTGTGCATTCAATTTGAAAAGTGCGACTTCCCATTAGCGGTAAAGCACCAATCATGATGCCTAAGCCGAGCAAAACTGAATAAATAATCGCATACACGAGACGCACTGAGCCTGATACGAGGTTTTTGGACTGAAGCTCTAACGCAGCTGTCAGGACAATAAAACCTGGTAGAATCAGCACGATTGATCCTGCTACAACCGCCTTATAGCAAAAGTAGCGACCATAATGAACTTGATCATTCACATGAACTTGACCGATATGGTGCAAACCCATCGCAATAAACGAGTTGAGTGTTGCAAATACGATTTCAAATACATTCGAGTACAATTCAGAGGTCGTCGAAAGCTGGCAAAAGCACATGAAGGCACCGAGACAGGCAGATGCGATAGCATCGAGCAACGAGCCTTTGAAGCCCCACTCACCCACAGTAATAAAACCGGAAGCAAGACCACTGATAATAACAAGCTGCCATTTTGGTATCAGTGGCTTCCGGCGCATCAGTACATCCAGCTGCTTGGATCCCTGCTCTACGCCGATCTTGTCGTGGATGACTTTCCAGTAAATCGAGTGCATGTCCGTCAATTTAGTCAAGTCCACAACACTGCCCTGCTTGATAATTTTGGTCTCAGATGTGTGAGTAGCTTCATCGCCAAACGACAAAAGCATAACAGACGGGAAGTACACGCATCGACAATTAACTTCAAGCACATTTGCTGTGGATTGAATTTGCTGCTCAATGCGATGTGTTGGGGCACCGAACATCATCAATGCTCGTGAAAGCTTGAGCAGAAATTCCTGCCGTTTTAGAATTGCAGCAACATGCATCGTAATGAAAATTTCTTGCTTTTTGCTGCGCATCTTTCGACGACGCAGTTTTTTCTTCCACTCTCTCCTTGCGACTTCTTCAGGATTTGCGTTCGCAAAGTAGTCTGCTTTGTCGTCAGACGCTGAACTCGATGGCCATTTTCGATGTAACAGCTGCTTCCCAACATGCCCGACAGCATTGCCACTACGCTTGAGGGATGACGTCGCAGAGTTGCCAGCGACGGACTTGCCATCTGATTGAAGAAAGTACGGATTGGTACCATTGGTATTTTGCACATATGCGGCGAACGTATTGGGCGTCAAAGGTGCACCACTTGTCAAAGACTGAGCGGCGCGCATCTTCTTAGGAACAGGAGCAGCTTCAGCGACAATCTTAGCCGTGCGTCGAAGAGTCTTTTCGTTCATGTCGGGCAGCAGATACCGGTCCAGTGTGTAGCCAGCTCGAGTTGGATTCGGCCCTAGCTGCGCATGCAATGGACTCACAGCGCCAATCAAGTTACCTGTAGTGGCAATCAAACCACCGATAGTGCCAGCACCTGAGCGCGCTGCTTTGGGACGTTCGTCCATGACGTCCAAGCCGACATCTGCTGCCACATTTTTGACAACGCTTTGGCCGACACTTGAAGCTAAAGTGATATTCTGGTTGGCCAGGTTGATCAGACCGCCGCCTGTGCGATATATGGACTGCTTCGCTGGATCACGCCAAGATTCCGAGGAACGTTTTGATGCAGCAGCCTGCTTCAGTAATTTTGGATCCACATCCTCAATCGCTGCTTGATTTCCGTACGCATCGACCACATTATGGCCAATCAAATTGAGTCCGCCACCAAGGGAAGTCCCATTTTCAGACGTGATCACCGACTCAGGGGCTTGTGACTCATCCGCACGCGACTCTTCTTCATTTTGTTGGTCATAAAGTTTGAGAAGTTGACCAAGAACACCACTTGTTTCAGCAGGGCGCGCATCCATAGACTGGGCCGTCTCGAGGGCGTCGGGTGTACTGACTTCGGAATCAGGTAAATGATCCCGGTTCATGTCAGGTATGTGATCCACTTCATCGTCACTAGCCTCGGAATCAGCACGACCATGCAAAAGCTTATGAGCCCGCACCAGCTTCGCAGCCTCACGATCCATGACACTCGGCCGTTGACGATGGCGAGTGCCACGAATGCCAGATGACGTTTTTACAGGAACACTTTTCAAGTTTGTGGCTTCTGACGTGAATAGACCTTTTTCTGACAAGTCTTCGTTATTTCGGTCGTTTCCACCAACGCTTAGAAGACGACGAAGTTTGTTCCAGCCTGTCTTTCCTTGATCTTGAATTTTCTTTCGTGAAGAACGAGGTGGTTTGGATGGCATGCCGTCCGTTTCGCCCTCAATCAGGTCGACATTATCAAGGTCATCCATTGGATCATACGAGCCATCTGAAGTAGTACCTGGCGTTGTTAGACCCCCATCATCAAGACCAACTGGAACCTTTTCGGGATCTGCCTCTCCTGGGGGCAAAGTTGCCAAACCTGGCAGAAATGCCTCGTCACGTATAATGGCATGGCCAGGTGAAGGCTGCTCTGAGACGGCTTCACTATCCATGCCATCAAGTTCATCAGCCAAGGCTGCGAGACGGTCATGGTCGTCACTGTGGACTCCCACTACGCCTGTGCGTCCAAGCTGGTTGGCCATGTCGGTTTCATCATGATCGAGCACGTCCGGAATTTTGGGTTGTAGTCCCTCCAAGTTAATGTTGCCTGGATGATTAGCTCGCTTGATTCCGGTCGATTCTTTTAGTGAGTGCATTGAGCGGAACGTTGATGAATCGGCAGCGGTAGGTGAGACGGGTGGCTGCGAAAGCGTAATGGTAGGACCGCGACCATCCGTATGCACAAAAATACGTGCTGACCTAGATTGTGATCGATTAAGAGTTTCATTATGACTTTCAGGGCTAGCAAAGTCTGGTCCCTGATTTTGTTGCACGGTCGCAGAAGGCTGCATAGATGAGGGAGGCGGTGAACCTGACAATGCTGACAATATGGGTGGCGCAGGATGTTCCATATTACGAAGTGGTATTTCTTCTTCGTGTACATCCGCGTTGTCTATCATCTCGTTAAAGGTGTCTTTGGAGAGGTCGCCTTCATGGCTACCATCTGCCACCTCGTGATAGACACGGTCACCACCATCAAGAGATTGTGGTAGATGAGACATGACTGGATATGTCAGATTGGTAAATCCAGTCCTACAGGCTCAGTTGATAATAAAGAAAAGTTTTGCGAATAGAACAATAGGATTTCTCGGGACAGGAAAAGGGGAACGATAAGATGAAGACAACGTGAATTTGGGCGTAGTAAATGGAATGAAAGGCAGTGCATCAGACACTCATTCTGCGCCTCCACAATATACTTTAGCTAAGATCGGTGTTCCTCGCAGATGCACAGCGTATCGTAAGCGAGCACGCAGTGCTCCACATGACTCAAGGCTGTGTTGAGTGCAGGGGCCTTGCGGCAAGGCATCAAATATCAATATTTTCCCAAAAAAATTTGCTACACTCCGAGCCGAGCTCACACCGATAGAGAACCACATGATCAGACATCAGACGCACTAGCTATAGGACTCTTTATGTGCAGCCAGGGCATGTATGTAATTGCTCCTGGACAAATGCATCGCATTCGAGGCAAAAATGTTGATGACACTTTGGACACATATATCTGGAGGAGGGGGCCAATGTCGAGTCCATCACAACATGTGACGTTTCATCCAAATTAGAAGGACGAGGCGGAAAAGGAAATGCACATGCGAAGCAGTTCGAGGGAGACGTAGTAGAGACTGCTTCCCAAGCCACAGGCTCATAATTCTGTACAGGAAAAAGATGGTGATAGCTGCGCGCCAAGTGTGTACTCATAATGATGGTTATGCCACATGTGGGGCAATCAGTTGGAACTTGGCACACTTTGGACGCACACCGAGGACACGTATAGCCTGCAGGAGCTGCGCCACGATCAGCATAGGAAAGCGACCGGCTTCCGGTCACAAGACGGCCATGGCACGCGCAGAATGACGCTGGTGTATGAAAGGGAATTCGTCGAGGGAACCCCATGACGAGCAAGTCGCATTCATTGGAATGCGCCAAACGAGACGATGAAGAAGCTTCGGTTATAACACGCGGCGGGACATGTTGCATCAAAAGCTCTTTATAGTGATCCTCATTCATGACAACATTGAAATCGCCACCAGTGCGCGCACATGCATCCTTCAAAACATGCATTTCTGCAGCTAGTGAAATAACAGACAGTTGGATGTGCTCGTCGACAAGCTTATCGATAGTATGGTATATGTTCCCTGGGTCGACAGAAGTAAGTGACGCCGAGATGAATAGGATCTCTCGGGTATTTGAGCTAGGTAAATGCGTGAGTGAGCTGAGTGCCATTTCAAGTGCATTTTGGATGCTGGGCTCGCCACGAGGTTCTAATTTTCGTCGGCTCGAAAGCACCGCGCCATGATCGAAAGTATTCCCACCCATGAGCGACAGGCGCTCAGCAAGACCGTCTCTAGCACACAAAATAGCCAGTTGCCCGATTGGATTTTGATCAAAGTAGTCTGCCACAAACTGACGCGCTAGCTGAAGCGTCAAGTCAAAACGCGTAGGCCGTAGGTCGCGATCTGACATGTCTTCGCTGAGGTCAAGGATCAAGACAAAATGCCGAATAATACCGCGCTGTACCGGCACGCTGTCGCGCAGACTCCTGCACTTGTAAGGACATTACAATTCACTGGAAGCGCACCTTTTTCGTTTATTTATATCGATCATTTGGCGCACGGCGCTCTCTAGGTTCCCGCTCTCGTCTTCTTGGACATGGTCCCAAGAACGTTGGTAGGCAGCCTCCCAGCTGTAGGCAGTTGCTTTATGATTTTGCGCTCGTTTGGAAGACCCAAGGCGTGATGGACCATGTGAAGTACTGCCATCAATTTCATCAGCCTTGCGTTTAGTGTTATTGCTGCTGCGCTCAGCGAGTGCCGTGCGCACAGGCGCGTTGGGAAGCGAAGGAAGTGCATGGAACTCGTCGGAATCATCCGACTCATCTTCAACAAGTTCATCAGAGTCATCTAGCTCAGCGCCATCTACATAGTCATCATCGCGTCGTCGCATTTCCACACCCCCTTCCAAGATGGATCACGCGTGCTACTCCGACACACACTCGCCCACGCTGACGCGTTGCAACACACACTCACACTCGCTCACAACAAGCACACACACACACATGAGCGTGTCAAGGATACTTGCTTACGTGATTTCCACGTGGATGCCAGCACACGGGCCGGGGCGGCCGCTGCATCGTGATGATGGACTTAGCTGAACAGTCTCCACGCGGCCACGTCTGCTCTCACACTCTTCACGTTGGACGGTGCTGTCGCGGATCGTTTGGCAACCTGAAAAGTATGAAGGCGTACTTACCGCGCACGGCGGCATTTGCATGGGCGCCGTCAAATGCGGAGGTGAGTGGCCCAGTGATGGCTACTGGCACCGTAGCGGGCGCGCTGGACGAAAGCTTCAACAATGATAGTGTGTTGGAGCTGTGGCATCTGAATGCGTCAGCAGACGATACCATGAACTTGTCACCCACTGTGGCCTCTTCAGTAAATGCCAATGGTCGATTTAATCGTCTAGGATGGGGCTTTGCCCACAAGGACAAGCCGTATGGTTTGCTTGCTGCTGGATTGGAAAATGGCGAGGTCGGCGTGTGGGATGTGGGTCTCATGCTTGACCCTCACACAACAGCACAGTCGCAAGTGCTGCGCAACTCTATGCACAAGGGTTCTGTGCGTGGCTTGTCATTCAACCAGCCGCAGCCAAACCTGATTGCCACAGGCTCTGTGAATGCCGAGATTTATGTGTGGGATCTCAAGGCTCCCAACAAGCCATACACTCCAGGGTCGCGCTCACAACATCTGGATGAAATTTCGAGTCTTGCCTGGAATGGACAAGTCCCATATGTTCTAGCCACTGCCTCAACGAATGGATGTACGACTGTGTGGGATTTGCGTCACAAGCGAGAAATTGCTGTATTGCGAAACAACAGTGCCCCGGCCGCTGCCGCGATGAGTTCCGCACGCAGTATCAGTGCACTCGCTTGGCATCCGCTGAGTCCCACACGTATCGCCACAGCGACGGAGGATGACATGAACCCAGGCATCGTGCTGTGGGATTTGCGGAATTCGCGTGCGCCAGAAGCAGTGCTCAGTGGGCATGAGCAGGGTGTGCTGGGTCTTTCATGGTGCCGACAGGACGAGAACCTCATGCTGTCATGTGGCAAGGACAGCCGAACGCTGTGCTGGAATCCGCAGAGTCATGAAATTGTGGCAGAAATGCCACCACGCTCCAACTGGGCATTTGATGTGCAGTGGAATCCACGCAATCCTAACATGCTGGCCAGTGCAAGCTTTGACGGTCACATCATCGTGCAGTCATTGCAAAATATCCCCACCGAGGGAGAACAAGATGCTGGAGCCGTGTCGACGGCCAACATGAACCCGGACGACCTTTTCACAGCGTTGGGCAATGCACCGCCTCCCACGACTGGTGGTGTCCCGCTCAAGACGGCGCCCAAGTGGCTAAGTCGCCCCACGTCGGTGGCATTTGGCTTTGGCGGTCAGCTTGTGACGATTCCTAAAACGGCACCGCATGGTGCTCAGAGTTTCCCCATTACCATCCATGCTGTTCACACCGAGCCGCATATTGCCGAGCGTGCGCGCGATCTAAGCGAGGCTCTCGACGCTAATACGCTTGTGGACTTTTGTGTCGCGCAATGTCAGAATCCCAATACGCGCCCGTCGGACATGGCGAGTTGGAAAACACTCCAGACGCTCTTCCATGTCGACTCTCGCGATGAGCTTGTAGAACTCCTCGGCTTTTCGAGAGACAGCGTCTCTGCGCAGGTCCAACAGGCCGTTGGCGCATTGGGCTTGCCAGTTCTGGAGGATGAGGCTCCGACCGACCAGGTAAACGCACCGCTGACGGATGACACAGTGCCTGCGCAGGACGAGGACCCGGCTGCTTTCTTTGACCAAGTGCCTGCCAAGCCCTTGACACCGCCACCGCCACCAGCGGAGCCTTTCCGTCTTCACCCGGGAGGCGAGCATGACCCTGACCGGCTGATCACCAAGTCGCTCATTCTGGGCGACTTTGAGAATGCTGTCTCGCTGCTGGTATCGCAGGATCGGTTCGCTGACGCTCTGGTGCTAGCGACGCGTGCGGGAGACGAGCTGCTCGTGAAGACACAGCGAGCGTACTTCAAACGCCACGCATCGCGGCTTCCGTACCTGCGACTGCTTCAAAGCATCGTAACGGAAGACCTGACGGACGTGGTGCAGAATGCCGATCTGGCCGAGTGGCAGGAGATCTTCGTGGTGCTATGCACATTCGCGCGACAGGAAGACTTCTCGAGCCTGGCTGAGCGACTGGGCCAGCGCCTGGAAGACAGGTACTTGCATTCTGTTCAAAATGGACAACGCACAACAGAGGCGATGGATGATCGGAAGAATGCCGTGTTATGCTATCTCGCTGCAGGCTGTCTTGAAAAAGTCATGTCGATGTGGATTGAAGAGATGCGTGAGGAAGAGCACGCGATCAAGGCCGGTAGCATTCAGAGTGACAGTTCGCCATACTCTGCCCATGCGGAAGCTCTCCAGACGCTGATGGAGAAGGTTGTTGTGTTTGAACATGCTGTCCAGTACACGGACGAGGACTTGCAGCTACCGCCCGCCAACCCAGATGGCACTATGCCTGTGCGCGAGTTTAAGCTGGCGCCACTCTACAATTATATCCTCGAGTACGTGAATGTGCTGGCGGAGCAAGGGCTTGTTGATATAGCTCTCAAGTTCGTCGCTCTGACGCCGCCCGACTTTACGCCCCATGCCCTTTCAGCTCTCGCTGATGCCGAGTGGACACATGACCGCTTGCTGCGCGCGAGTCAGGCGTCTTCCTACGGGCAGCCATCGACAAATCCATACGTGCAGGGTGCCTATGGGCAGAGTGCCTATGGCGCGTATAGTGCACCAAGCGCGCCGAGCATGGCGACCGCAGCCAGCATGCCCAGCATTCCAACAGTCCCTACTGTCCCTACCGTGCCTACGGTGCCGACTGTGCCGACTGTGCCAACTGTGCCAACTGCGGCGCAAACGCTTGCACCACCACCTACAGCGCAGCAGCAGCATTCGCGGCAGACTCCACCCGTGGCACAAATTCCACCACCCCCACCACACGTTGGTATGGGCACCACCACATCAACGATGCCAATGGCGCAGGCGGATTCTTCCTCGTCGCCATACGTACCAGCTTACAACACAGCGGCAGTGACGCCTGCGCAGCCGCCGCAAGCTTCCGCCTATACGAACACGGCTCCTCCCGTGATGCAGGCGCCCCCGCCACCCCCAATTATTGGTGCTCCCACTGCAGGAATGCCGAATTTGATGCCCGAGACCCAGGCGCCATCGATGGTGCCACCGCCGCCGCTGCAACGTGAAAAGGGTGGTTGGAACGACGTGCCTGCGGCGACGTTGCCACCACCACCCAAGCGTGTGCCGTCGGCCGCATCGTCTACGTCAGCGATCACGTCACCCTTCCCGAATCAAGCGCCGGCCGGTAGCACGCCGATGTCAACAGCGCAGGGTGGGCCCGGTGCAGGACCTATGCCGCCGCCGCCGCCGCCTCGTGGACCACCTATGGGTGGACCCCCGCGCCCATCTAGTGCAACGTCGTCTCATGTGCCACCATCGCCACGCTCAGGCCTAGGCCTCGGACAGCCGCCTCGGGCTGCTGATTATGGTCGCCGCATGCAAGATGGAATGCAAAATGCTCCTGGCGGCGTGATGCGTCCACAGACGCCCACAGTGCCCGGTCGTCCGCCCATGGCCCGTACACCCAATACGCTTCGGCCGCAAATGACCGGCCCACCGAGTCAGTTTGCTGGACAACAAGCAGCAGCAGGTGCGACGCCGCGTGGCTTCTCACATGGCTCAGGTATGCCCATGACACCACGAGCAATGGGTAATGGTGGTCCCCCACAAGCACGTGGTGGGCGTCCCGGACCCCCGCCACGTTCAATGACACCGGCTGGCGGTGGCTACGGCGCGCCTCCGCCGTCATCGACGCCTGGAACGAAGCCCGGATTCCAATACCCTCGAGGCGATCGTTCGCATATCCCTCCGCATCTAAAGGCTGTTTCGGACTCATTGATTCGCGAAGTCGCGAGATTGCGTAGCATTGATGCACAACCACGACGCATCCTTGACGATGCCGATAAGCGCGTTCAGTTGTTATTGGATTTGATGAACAATGGCCTGGTCGATGCGAAGCTGGTTCCTGTTCTCCAGCAATTGGGTAAGGCAATCGATGCGCGCCACCAGCAAGGCGCTCTATCGCTGCATGTCCAACTAGTCACTATGGCTACGGGCGATGTGGCAACAGCCCTTGTTGGAGTGAAGTTTTTGATTGCCAAGCTTACTTCATAAATCTGCCAATCAGTTAGCTGACGACGAACTATGTGTGCGTAGCAATTTTTTTTTTGGATAGAGTCTGGTGTGTGATGGTGATCGTGATTATAATGGCAAAAGCGATGGTTAGATACGCCTGGATGCATGCTTTGCGTGCGGAATATGTGCGTGGGCTAGCACGCGCCGTTAGACATGGTGGGGTCTGTCGGTGTTGTGCGCCGGAGTGATCTGATGGAGCTGTGGAGGGACGAGTCGCAAGCGACGCACTGGTGACTGACTGCGAAGGTCGGCGACGTGTCACGACTCCTGCTTGTAGTGACCAGACCAGTCATTCAAGTGTGCGCTGACGACTGATCAAAGCTGGCCACGCATGGAGCAGGCTAGTTCGTGGGATTCTTCTTCGAAGTCCATCCCTATGTTGTCGTCCGGTTATGAGCAAGTAGGACCCGCACCCGTATCCGCGGCATCGCGACAAGAGGCTCAAGATGGAGCGCGACCAACACAAGCTGCCCCCGCCCGAACAACTCACACGCAGTCTATACCAGCTAAGCCTCTTTTTGAGCTAGGAAGGATCCAGTACGCTTTGCCGGGTCCCTTGCTTCACATCGCAGCAGCAGCTAACAAGCTTTTGCTGTGCATAGCCCCGGTGGATGCGACGCCTATGCGGCTTGTGTACCTTGACTTGGATGATCCCTCACGAACGCAAGAGGCCCTTTTGCCTCCGCCTATTCAGGCTCGTGGAGCTCGTTGGCGTCAGCCGACAGAATCAACGCGTGTGTTTATCGATCCTACCGCCCAACATGCGCTCGCGTGTACCGGCACGCACACATACTACTGGACACCAAGCTGGCCCCGCGCCCGACGCGTCCAACAACTCGATGGCGTGCCTGTAACAGCAGTGGGATGGGGTAGGCCACGAACTGACCCGCCTGTGCCATTGCCATCGCTTCCAGGCACACGCAAATGGATATGGACGCCACCGGTCTTGCTTGGCACAGCACGAGGTGATCTAGTGGAAACGACCATCACAGCGCAAGTAGGCGAAGATCGTTTTGACTTGTTTGACCGCTGGGCGCGCAAGTCGGCCGGCTCAATCGATTATCCATTGGAACGAGGCACATACCGGTTGTACTCGCTCGCATCTGACGCCCATCCGATCACCGGCTTGTCTGTTGAGATGAAAGAGAAATGTGCTCTTATTATCGTCGCGACATCGTCAAGACTCTATGAGTTCGTGGGCGAAGTGTCGACAAGCGTATCGGCAGAAGCGAGTCCCGTGTTTCTACGTGTGTTTGACAGCTATAAGCAGAGCTTGCAGCCCCATTGGAAGACGGATTTACCACCGGGTCTGGGCACGCTTCTTACTGTGACGTCACCGGTGGCATCGCCACCGCACGGCTCTACAGCTCGTATGATGGCTTGGCTCACAGGAGCTGGTATCTACGCAGCGCAAATTGAGGCAGGCACAGGTATCTCAGGGGCAGATCTAGTTGTTCCTCCTCGCATGACCGAGTCACCCATTGCCATGGGCCGCACACCTCTACACTATGTGCTTGTATATGCGGACTCGCTCGTATGCATGAATGCCCTTGATCCTGAGGTCAAGTATGAAGTCCCGCTTCAATTGCAAAGCCATGAGCAAGTCCAGGGGCTTGTGGTGGACCGCTCTTCCCACATGTGCTGGATGTACACGTCCATGGGCGGCATTCTAGAGCTGCTGGTCCACGACGAAGCGCGTGATATGTGGCACTTGCTCTTGAAGCGCCAACTCTTCGCGAGCGCACTCAAGTTTTGCCGCGATGACGAGAGCAGGAAACAAGTCCTCGAAAACCAAGGCAATGCTCTGCTTGCCTCGGGCAATGCTCTGAAAGCCGTCGAATGCTATGCCGAAGCGCGTTCTCCCTCATTTGAGCACGTGGCACTCGCTCTCATGGATGCAGCGGCAGACAATGCACTTCGCCGGTACGTGAAGTTGTGTCTCGATGCATTGCCCCGCACCGCACGCGTCCAGCGTCTCATGCTTGCCACATGGCTTTTGGAACTCTTTGTGCGTGCGCTGCATGTAAATGAAAAAGAGTCTGAGCAGCATCATCACCTCATGTCGGAGACAGAATCAATTTTGCGTCAACACGATGCCGATCTCGACCCTTCCGCCACGTACGCACTCCTAGCCCGACAGGGATGCATCGATGTGTGGATTACCTACGCAAATATTCGGCACGATGTTCGCAAGATTCTGCAGCACTGGATCGATCAGAAATGCTGGGACAAGGCTTTGCATGCTCTTAGCTCGCAGTCGTCGCCCGACATGTACTACCAGTTTGCTATGGTTCTTATGCGGAACGCACCTGGAGCGACAGTACAATGCTGGCAGCGATGTGCTGACTCTCTGGATATCGAGCGCCTAATACCTGCTTTGCTCCAACACAAACCTGCTACAACGCACAGTACCGATTTTTCTCTCGTTTACCTGCAGTATATGATCGACGTGCAAGGATGCAAGAGCCCAGCGGCTCATGCACTTCGACTCACACGTCTCGTAGCTCGAGACAACGAAACGCCTGCTTTGCTCGCTTTTATTGAGAATGCCTCACCTGAGGCACTGGATCTTTCATATGCGCTACGTATTTGCTCATCTGCAGGCCGCCGTGAGGCTTGCGTACGCCTCTATGCTCGAATGCATCAGTACGAAAATGCTGTACACCTTGCCCTAGACGCCGACGACGTCGACTTGGCGTGCCTGTGTGCCGATTTAGCCGCTGGCCAGCCTGCTTTGCAGCGTGAATTGTGGCTCCAGTGCGCAAAGTATGTGGTGCATACACAAGCAACTATGGAAGAGGCCATGAAGTTCCTCTTACGCACTGACTTGCTCACAGTCGAGGACATTTTGCCATTCTTCCCTGACTTTAGTGTGATTGATGGCTTCAAGACGGAGATTTGCGATACTCTGGAAAGCTACGTAGCGCGCATCGGTGCGCTTAAAGAAGACATGGATCGTACATCCAACACGGCTTCCAACATCCAGCAGGACATCGAGCAACTATCTAAGCGTGTTATGGAAATCGACGCTGACCATCCTTGTCGGCAGTGTGGCGCCCCTCTCTTGGAGCGACAACTATACCTTTTCCCTTGCCGCCATGGGTTCCATGCCGACTGCTTAACCCAGCTTGTCGCACAGCACTTGTCGCCACAGCGTCTACGACGTTTGCTCCAGCTGCAGAATGAACTCAACGCTGTTACAGTCTCTACAGCTGCAGCTGATACACACTCTGCCTCACTGCAGTCATCTAAGGCATCGCCTCTACCTCTAAGCAACTCTCTTGAGCGACTTCGTGAACATGTGCGCCCACAGGCAATTGTCGATGCGATTGCCAATGGCTTCACCGTTGGCGTCACCAATAGCCGCCGAGCTTTCGTCCCTCATGACCCGAGCACCAGCCTAAAACACATTTCATCAAAGAACACACAGGATCAACAAATACTACAGCAACAACCACATCATCTTCATCATCGCGACTCAGACATCAAGTCTTCCTCTACGCAACCATCTGCGAGGACGGACGATGTCGACGAACGTCGTGCTGAGCTCAATTCCATCGTTGCTGGCACATGTCCCATCTGCACTTGGAGTGTACAAGAAGTGGCTGCGCCCTTCACGGATGACAAGGACAGCGAAGATGGAGACGACTGGCTGGTTTGATATGTAGTACCTTGAGCAGATACCAACTTAACACAGATCCATCTTGCATGAAATAAATCCTAATTTTTCATACCAAAAAAAAATATACTTTATATCTTTCGCACTCACAAACTATCACTTCACAATCTTACAAATGAATAAGTATATTTGCTAATGACAGCAAGTTAGGCGAGAAGTGCACAAGAACAAATAAAAGCAAGTTTTGTATCATGCCTCACTTTACATGCTCTTCAGGATACCCTCAACAAGAGCCCAGATACCCCAAGCACCTGGGTCTGGCACTTTTTCAGACGTCTCGCCAACGTAGGTTGCACGGCCAAGACGAGCGGTGAGGTCCCGCGTCTTTTCGGCGCCCTCCTTCGCGGCACTGACAGCGGCCTGCAGAGCATCCTTGGCATTCTTGCCGCTCTCAGCCTCCTTCAAGAGTGTGCGGCAGAAGGGGTCCAAGGCATCAACCAGGGTACGGTCACCAGGGCGTGCAGGCGTGTACCTGCTGAGACTCTCGCGCGCATGCTCAGCAGCAGAGGCCCAGTGCTTGACGGAAGCTGTCTCGTTCGGGTCATTCGTGCTCTTTTGCAGACCCTGCACAAGACCGGTCAAGTAGATAGCGTAAAGCGCACCTGACGTGCCACCCATGTTCGACTCTTGAGCCTCAGTTATGCCCAGGACGGTCGCCGTGGCACGGTCAAGGGGAATCTGGTTCGACTCAAGAGCCTTCATAACACCTTCGGCGCAATGGCGAAGCGTCTCACCAGCATCGCCGTCGCCGACGACCGTGTCGTACTTGGTCATTATTGGCTCCACGTCAATCACCGACTTGCATACATTCTCAATCACTTTCTTGACAAGCTCAGCATCGCCATTCTTAGGGCCAACCGACGCAGCCTTGTTCTCTGATGGCTTTGCACCCACAGCGTGGCCTTCTTTAGCCTTCTGCTCGAGGATCTTAGCTGGCTCCTCCTCCTGCTCCTGGGCCGTTGGCAATGCAGCCTTGTTCTTCATGCCAATCTGTGCACCCATCCAGCCGGTAGCACCCGTAGGGGCATCAATGAGCTCAAGTACATCACTACCGTACTCCTGTGACACACGCTTGTGGTTCAGCAGCGAGATATTGAAACCAGGAGCGTTCAGAGAAGTCACATAGGTGCCAATGTGCACGCGCGACGGACGCATGTTCCAGTCACGCTCCAGCTGGACACGAGCCTCAGCAGCAATAGCGGACAGCTCCAAGCAGCTCATACCACCCAGGTTGTTGATGATCATGACTGGCTCATCGTCTTTGTTGAACTTAACGAACGAGCGCTCTGGGTCATCGTCGCGCAGAAGCATCTCGAGCATCTCCTTGATCAGATCCTCGGCAGACGGCTTGTTCTCAATGTGCTTCGCACCCGTCTCGTTGTGGATACCCATACCAATCTCAATTGCACTTTGGCTCAGAGCACCACGTTCCTCTGGGTCGGTCGAGCGTCCCGGGACGTGACAGTGGTCCAACGACGAACCGACAGTCACAAAGTTGTTCACCATAGAGCGGCCAAGACCGGCGACCTTCTTGACATCATCACCCTTCTCAGCCGCTGCGCCAATCACCTTAGCAGTGAATGCTGCGCCGGTAAGACCACGGCGGCCTACAAGACCACCCTTGCTGCGTCCAACCGACACGTCATCACCAACGATGACCATTTCGACCTCGCGGCCCTTCCCTTCGCCGGCAAATGCAGAGCGAGCCTTCTCAGCCGCAAGACCAAAGTTCAAGCAGTCACCCGTGTAGTTCAACACAAGCACAACGATGCCCTTGTCCGTTGGCGCAAGATCCACACCACTGCAGATCTGCGCAGAGCTTGGCGATGCAAACACATCGCCACTCACGGACACGGTGACCAGACCTTCACCGGTGAGGGCCGAAAAGGATGGCTCATGGCCAGCACCACCACCAGCAATGATGGCCACCTTGTCGCGTGGGTGTGCTGCATTGTAAAGCACCTTGTGTGGTGCATAGAAACGCAAGTTGGAGTTCGTTGAAGCCACACCGCGGCATGCCTTCTCAACGAGACCGTGAGGATCATCAAAAACGTGCTTCGTCGACATGATGGCTATAGGGACCGTGGTAAGGCCACGTACCCGCGCACAGGCACAACCTCACTTGGATCACGTGATAGGGCGGGACTTCTTGGCCGAAGTACCAGGTTAATTTGAATCCTGGCCGTCGGCTTTCTAGCTGCCAGCAACTGTAGACCTGCGTGATTGATAAGGCCGATTTCATTTTTTTCCTATAGGCAGACTCAACTATCACTCGCTGAATGAATTGTAATCAATCGGCATCTACTTGCTCGTGCCAAGCCAATCGCGCACAGTATCGGCAAACGAGACCATACACACCTGCATATGTTAGCGCACCAGCCTCTAGCTTCTTCATGAATACATACTGTTTGCCAGATGCCCAAGCAGATGCGCGGGCTCACACCCCGGTATAGGCCTCGGATACCGCTTTCCTTGTAAATATATGCGGCAGTATTGAGAATAGATGGCTTAGCTGGGCGGTGCTCAGCTGCGGCCTTGGACAATGATTGCATCTGCATAGTTAGTTCGTCACCACACAAGCCGACAAAAAAATCATACCTCGACACGAATTACCTCAATTGGCTGGTTCCACGTTGCCAGAGCGCCGCCAACTGTTGAGCAAAGCACACGCTCGACGTTGCTCAGCTTCTCGCCATCTGTCTTGCCCGAAAAACGACGGACCGGGGCCTCAGCTAAGCGTGCAAAGCCCATACTTTATTCGCAGTTAGCTTGTGCATTTTATACCATTTCACGTACCGACTTCCCCAGTTCGTCATTTGACGGACAGCCACGGCATTCACGCCCTTGTTGATACCGCGAATACCCTCCCTCCGATAAATGTCGGCAAAAACCTTCCACGTAGACGGAGGTGCTTCTCCTGAAGCCATCTGCTTTTGGCGAGTAATCTCAGCTGTTTTCATACATGTGCAAAAACCCATCGTGGCGTATGCCTGGACAATGCCACCGGTCATGCCGCCGAATAGGCCAGCAGCACCAGGACCCATCCCAAGCGATTTTGCGACCTTCTGCACTTCGGTGGACGTAAAAAGCAGTACAGCACCTTTCGTCGAGGCCTCGATCCAAGCCCAAGGGATCAAGCCTTGGTAAAAACCAAGCACACCACCACGACTCGACACCGTCTTAAGCGCTTGCCACATCGTTTGCGTTCGGTTCGAAGCCATTTGTGTCTTTATCACCTCGAAGGGCTGACCAAGCGTGGTTACTTCAAACATGTTCATAACCGCACCTACGGCTATGTTCGACCACGAAAAACCCCCTTGTGCTGGCGCCATGATTTGCGTTACAAAGGCTACAGGGACGAATGATGCCTGTTGATTGAGATATGTTGCGAATGCTGGTGGTTTGCCTAGTAGGTTGTCCTCACAACACGATTGGCTGACTCATGGCCTGGGGTCGGGTAACATGTCCTTCGCAAGATGGGACGACCTATTACGTGAAGTGATGATACATTTGCAATTCTACCCACCTACTTTAGCCCCACAATATTTACACCGCAAAATTTAGCAACCGTGGGATCGAATTTATTGGGTTGATTCGCTGTTAATCTCAGAAAGCGCAATTGCGTAATATCGTTTTCTCTCATAGTCAGACGAACCACAAATCGTGTCGTTTGGAACAATGTCGAGCCAAAGTGTTCCGTCATCCATAAGCATATCCTCGAGTGTTTTTGCAGCACGGTCTTTCGTCCAAAAAGCATCCTCGGTTTCTGTTAACCTTTCTGTCGATGAAAGAATGGCCTTTGGCGTCGCGTAAGGGATACCCACATAATCTCGCGGTGGGATATGTTTTAACGCGAGAAAGTTGAGGACATGCTTGGAATCTGAGCTAAGTTCACGGGCAACAGTTCGCACCATTTTTATTCCTTGCAAATCAAAAACTTCGTAGCCACACCCCAATGGTTCAAGCGCCTTTATACTTCGTTCAATATCGCTTGAGCTAATTTTCCACTCATTATCTTGTAGTGACTCAGTATAATAAGAATGTTTGCCGTGGCGGAGATGGAGCACACCTCGAATCAGAGCGTCCATTGTAATAATTCCCCCATTTTGAGACCGCGTGCTAATGCAAACGTCCACGATTTGAACGCCGAGCTCATATTGCCAGTCACTGAAACCCGTGAGTTCACTCCATAAATTCACCACTTGTCCAATTCGACCAGCATTACCAAAAGTGGTGGGATGCCCAGCTAAAGGATCTACCAAGAGACTCGCACACATACGTTGAAAAGCATGCCGAAACTCGGGATTTCGCCGAATGTCACGGCGGTGTCTGATAGCAAAAGACCTCAACGCACATGAAAACTCATCAAAACGTTCTCGTAGTTCATTAAGCTTTGCTTCGTTCCATTCTTGCGATATACATGAATATTGCCCTCTAGAAATCTTTTTCCTGTCAAGTGCAACTATACCTGGGCCGCGACGCATACCCATGCCGTCCGGGCGAAAATTACCAATTCAGCGTGCTGTGTAACAAACGGGAGTTTTTAAAGCGCACAGACCCTTCAGCGGGAATATTCACTAATAGGCCAGGAAAATCGAAATTGATTGGCCAAATGTTAAACCCTGAGCTATTTGTGGCTGTGTCAGAGTCCAATGTGTGTTGGAAGCAATCAAAGAGAGGAGAAAAAGTAAGTTTGGTTGCAGGTAATGCAGGAAGTACTTTGATTTTTCGAGTTGGAATCTGGCGATGCGCTAAATTAGGGCCTATGACGTCATTCGATAACAAGAACTCATTTTCATACGCGTTTCCAGTAGGCATTCAAACTGCGTAAGTTTCATGTGACAGCCACTGTTTCCAACCATAATTACAGCCCATCACTTAATTCCACCGAAGTTAATTTGCTACCTCTACGCATCATCCCGTCTGACACTAAGATGGGCTTGATACCTCAAGGGGGAAGTATGGACAACGAAGGAAACTCCTACCTTTTGGACTCATCACACTATAAACCAGGAAGTGACTACGCTGCCTCAGTGTCATCTGAGACTTCTTCAGAAAATAATTTGCCGGATCATGACACCGAAGACGCTTCATCATCAAGCACGAAAGACTCCCGTACCAAAACTAATGGGTCTGGAAAAAGAGCAAGAAAACTCTTGACTCTTGAACAGAGTCGGGTTTTGCACGAACTCCTTCAGCAAACATGTTTCCCTTCAACACAAGTGCGCGAAGCTGTCGCAGCGCAGCTAGGACTATCGCCCCGAAAAGTACAAGTATTTTTTCAAAACAAACGACAGAAACAGAGGAAGCGGTCTAATCTGAGCACCTCGCAACCAAAGGAAACAACACCACAAGCATTGATGCAAAGTCGATTTTCTCTTGCTGATCCAACTCAAGAAATATCGACCGAGTCAAGTAACATACCTAGAGGTCAGGTCGACCCCAGTGAAACGTCACCAGTGCCCCGCATTCTTCCACGCAACCACTCTAATATCATGTCTACTGCGCCTAATTTTGAGTCCCATCTACATCGCATGCATTCCCATGAAGTGCCATCAAGTCTACCTTGGATTCATCGACTTGCGGACCATCGCCGATTCAGAGACAGACACCCACCGTACTGGAGGGATCGAAGATACGAAAGAATGGAACCTTATAAATATGTGCCTCTGAAAGACAGGTCTAGTGTTGCCCCTGCCCCTTATTTTGACCCCCTGCCCGGCCGTGAGCCATCGTATTCTACACATACCGCGTCAAGGGTACTTCCACCAATTGTCTCAGACATTCGCTCTAGCACAACAAAACTGCCAAGTATCGACGAACTTGTTTCACATTCCGCATCCTAACTGTACGGTTTATGTATGAGTTCGCTGTATGGTTTTTACATGTATGGGCGGACATCATGAGCCCCTTGGTGGCAACTAGAAAAACTGACTTTGATGACCCAAACTATAGTAGCGACAAAGCTGCAGATCCCATGGAAACACTCTCCCCTCAATACCATGATTTTGAATAAGTATTCGGTACATTTTGTCTCATGACATCGGTAAACTATCCGAGTTTGCATGACTTTATCGGGAAAATTAATAGGATATGGTTCACGAGCACCGCGCGGAATGCAGCCCAGGTCGGAAGTCTATACAACTATGACTCACTTATAATGTGCTGTTAGTACTTGGTCTCTTGAAAATTGGATCGTCGTCCAAGATAGACGGAACAATGTTATACTCGTCTTGGGACAATTTGTGATAAACAACGCTCATTGTGAAGGGAACGTACAAATATCACCGAAAGGCGAATTGAGACTGGAGACGTGAAAGCCGTCAACTTAATTTGAAGTTAGAATCGTAAATCTCGACTAAAGTGACGCTTGCATGCATAAAAGCCGCAAATCAGAATGCTTTCGGAATTTCTGCGAATCGGACTGGTCGCCAGTGCAAAGTTTAATTATTTAACATGCAGCCAAAGACATTTGTCAACAAATTGTGGCAAGTGGATCAAGCCATCAAGCGCAAGTTTGGGCCGACGAATATGCGACTAGCACGCAACCACATTTCCGTGCATTTTAATAATTTCACGCTGACTATTTAGATTGAGCATCCTTAGTGTGTGGACATGTATGTAGACTAGATGACCGTGTCAAACAAACGTTTCTATTTCTGAAGTATCTGCTATTCATTGCGTGATCGCATGGCCGAAGAATACCGAACATGAGCGCAGAACAAGCAGTTCTTAGAGATCGTGGTTATAGCACAAGTTTCATCCATTAGATATACATTATGCGCCGAACCCCTGCAACCCCACCGTAACTGCACTATGGTGGCATGATTTTACATTGGCCCGTAAGCATGTAGGCAGACAGCGTTTCACCATGAAAATGTGTGACGACTTATAGAGCGATCCGGCATGCCGCTCAGCAAAGCAAGCCTAACGGAAAGAAATAGAGGCAACGGGGATCGTGTGGAGGAAGGTGAGGCCGCAACAGCAGTTTGCCAGCGTAAATACCATGTTCCGAGTTGCGAGTCGGCTATCGCGCAATGGCTTGCGGCAACATCATGTGCAAACAAGGTGGTTTCGGACGGAAAACCTAGCCTCAGATGTATTCACTAAATCGACACCGAGTCTGGCCGAAAGAGCTGCGAAATCTGAGAGTTTCCTTGCTGCTCTCAGTCCCGCGGACCGGAAAGCCGTTTCATCGATGCTGCGCGTAGATCATGCGGGAGAGATTGCAGCTAACACCATATATGAAGCACAAGCGGACGTTTTCGGATTCCGTGGAGATCAAGTGACAAAAAGGCTCATGATGGAAATGTGGGACAACGAACGGAAGCATTTATGTGCAGCATCTGCGATGTTGGACGAGTATCGGACACGACCATCTGCCTTAACGCCTGCGTGGGCATTAGCTGGTCGAATTCTAGGAGGATTCACGGCATTGCTTGGTGAAAAAAGTGCTATGGCATGTACAGAGGCAGTTGAGACTGTTATCGGTGAACACTACGATGAGTACGTGGCCCATGCGTTCCTGTGTCCAGCTAACCCCTTAGTCAACTTCTTCATCTGGAGCAGATTCGCGAGAAACTAACGCGGGAGTGTGATAGAGACGAAGCGGCTGAATTTGAACAGGTCATTGATCTTCTGAAGAGTGTCTTGATTGAGTTTCGCGATGACGAGCTTGAACATCTTGATACTGCCGTCGATCACGACTCCCAGCAGGCACCTGCCCATGCATTACTCTCGGCTATAGTAGAGTATGGATGCAAAGGCGCGATCGAGGTTGCGAAGCGGATTTAGATGATGTCTGCACCACTTCCGCGTGACCACACACGGACCAAAGCGCGTGTGCCGTCTTCTTGCTTGGGACCCGTACCATCCGGAAGTATGCGGTACAGGTGCTTGGTTGATGCGGGCATGTATCGGTCAAGCAAGAAAGGCTGTAGAGCTTCATTCGAGGATGACGTGGTGGCCGCCGTGGGCCGAACAAGCGCATATACGCCGATTTCGCCATCACAAGCCGCGGCGCGTCCGCTGGGTAGTTCATTTATCGAGACCCAAACATCAGCTGTGCGTAGCAAGTAGCGAAACAGTCGCTCGTCACCTTCGTCCACGGTTCCATGTCCACTTTGCGCAGCGCAAGCGTCAGCGTGCATAAGCGTAATTAGTGATGCGGAATTTGACGCGCAAAGATGACGCAGGTGACGTAGGTGATTGACTAGCTCCATGTAGATTTGTTCTTGAGAGCCATTCATGCACCATTGGAGCGTTGAAAGACTATCGATCAATACGAGCGTTTGCGCTCTTTTGTTCGAGTGTAAAGATGACGAAATGTGTGCACAGTTAGAGGGCAACGTATGTGTTTCGTTGACTGGCACAGCTTGCGAAATAGCATCATAGACATTTTTCAGGAGATGGTGGGCGTCCTCCAGGAACGCCGCGACATCAACGTAGCGGAATTGTTGTGCAGAGAGAGAAACACCCTGTGGTGAGTACGCAGCGTTACACGTACAGCCTTACGAGCTATATGCATGAGATGTGCTTGGCCATCTGCACGAGCGCTGACCCAAATCACGGTGCCTGACTGCTGGAGTGTCTTGACAGCATACTGAAACAGGATGAACTGGCCATGTGCGTCCAGAGTGTCAGACACGTGGATATGTGCATCAACAGGAGGCAGCATAGTACCGCCGCTGTTTGAGAACTCGAGCATCGAAGACAGACCAGACATGGCCCTGGGGTATAAGGTGAGGTAAGTGACCTGCCTAAGAGAATGCAGGAATCGAGTAACACTAATGCAACGGTTCGTTTATTCGTCGACCTCGACCAAATCGTCCCTTGAATTGCGACCTCCACTGACTCTTCGACGATGAACGACGCTTCGCATCCGAGACGGCGGTTCGTTCGTTCGGACAGTACGAAGGATGAAGGCCCTATGATGGGGGGTATTCCTGCTAGTGTTCTGGAAGATCCGCTACTAAATGTTGCGATTGATAGTTTGCTACCGAAGCATTACAATTTTGAAATCCACAAAACAGTACATCAAATCCGCAAGTATGAAGCGACGTGTGTGGCGTTGCAAATGCCCGAAGGCCTCACCATGTTTGCGACGGCTATTGCAGACATCATTGAACGATTTACAGGTGCTGCTTCTGTGATTATGGGTGATGTAACATATGGCGCTTGCTGCGTTGACGACTATACGGCGTTAGCACTGGGATGTGACATGTTGGTCCATTATGGACACAGTTGTTTGATCCCAGTAGATCAGACAATGATCCGTACACTTTATGTTTTCGTGGAGATTCAAGTCGACACAACACATCTTTACCAAACGATCCGGGTGAATTTCCCTGCTGATCGGGCATGTTTCCGTCAGCGAGTCCTCACATCGCCATATGAGCAAGCGACGCATGCGGCATTGCCTGTACAAGCGCAGGAACCAACGACGTCAAAAAAACAGCCTACCCATATCGCACTTGTCGGTACAGTCCAGTTCATCGGGGCAATTCAGGCCATTCGAGAGGCACTTACAACATGTCCGTCAGAGGATGACATTTCTGCGCGCAAAGCCATCGCGCCAAAAGAAGAGAGCGAAATCGCAGGGGCCGAACATGATAACAGTATCTTTGGAACCAGCGGCGCACATGGCGCCTTCAAAGCGAGCGTACCGCAAATTAAGCCGCTAAGCCCTGGCGAAGTCTTAGGATGCACATCGCCGAAACTTGATGCTTCAGATGTTGACGCAATTCTGTACGTGGGAGACGGACGTTTCCATCTCGAGTCTATTATGATTGCAAATCCGCGCATACCTGCATTCCGCTATGATCCATACACGAAGCGGCTGCAACGCGAGTTGTATGATCATGCAGAAATGAGACGGCTTCGGAAAAAAGCAGTTCTCGAAGCACAAGCGACTCTGGAAGATGCATCGCTCCCGCGTGGTAACGGAAATGACTGCAATGCCGCAAATCACACCGCGGGGCCAACCCCTTCATCTCGTGCGTGGGGTCTCATTCTCGGCACACTTGGTCGTCAGGGAAGCACGAAAGTACTCGACTATTTAGGAGAGAGCTTGCACGAGCGCTGTGCTCATATACCTCAAGTGCCGATTCTGCTTTCGGAAGTGTCGCCCCAAAAGGCCCAGCTCTTTGGCGAGCATTTGTCCGTGCTTGTTCAGACCAGTTGTCCAAGACTTTCAATCGACTGGGGCTCAGCATTTCCTCTTCCGCTACTTAGTCCATACGAAGCGGCGGCGGCGCTCGGCCGCGTTGCTTTGTGGGCAGATGCACCGCACGATCTCGGCATGATTCGGTATCCGGCGTCGATGAACTCTACTCCCATGCAGGCTACTGACTCCCAAGACGTGGAAGGCGTGCAGTGGGACCGAGAAAGTCATGTTGATGACTGTCGCCACGAATTGAATGACTATCCCATGGACTTCTATGCGAATGCATCCCTAGGTCCCTGGACTCCGCGCCATGGCCTCGGTGGGATGCGAAAAACTGGCCGCAACAACAAGGCCCTTTTACACTCACTTGGTCTCGCCAAAAAACGCCCTAGCCAAGAAACTCGGTCTTAATGCATACCTGTGTAGCTATATCCATGACACGTTCTTCTGATTGTCCGGAGCCACTCAATCAAGACGGTTGGGTGCATGTGACACCCACAAGCTCGAATAGTAGTACTAAATGGCCTGGCTACTCTCCGTACGTGCATTTGAAGTGGGTGGCCAGAGGGGAGGGACCATTTGTTAGTGTAGCCCCTTAGGCCCTTAGTCTCCCCTCCCTCTCCGCCCTTCCCTTACTGATTATTACCTACGGCTGCGTTTTCCCCCAGATTGGCACGGAAAAGTGGATCGAGTGAACGGGCGTGTAGTTTGCTTGCTTATCCGAACGAAACAAGGCACACAGCAGTGCTAGGACGCTACCATGTTCGTAGTAGCCAGTGTATGTCGTAACGCAAGGTTGAGCTCTGCGATGCATCGCGTATTTGTGCAGACGGCGCGCTTGAGTACGAGTGCGTCGCGTCTGGCCTTTAAGGAATTCTCAATGCCAGCGATGAGCCCGACGATGGAACACGGGAATCTAGGTCAGTGGAAAGTGAAGGAAGGTGATACATTTGCCGCAGGAGATGTCATTTTGGAAGTCGAGACAGACAAGGCCATGATGGATGTCGAGGCGCCTGACGATGGTCTTATGGCGCGCATTTTGAAGCCTTCAGGCTCGAAGGATATCCCCGTGAATGAAGTGATAGCTATTTTGGCTGACGAAGGCGATGACATATCGCAAGCACCAGGAGCAGAAGATGTGAACAAGGGAAAAAGTGGAACGTCGACATCATCGTCGTCACCGTCGCCCTCCTCTTCCTCCTCTGCCTCACAGCCCACAGAAAGTCATAAACGCGAATCACCGAGCGAAACGGCATCCCATGCCCAACGTAATACACACGTACACGTAACGAAGCCGACCTTCCCATCAGTGTTGCGCCTGGCACACGAAAGGGGAATTTCTGACCCAGAGTCTAAGATTAGTGGCACGGGCCGTCACGGGATGATCACAAAGGGTGATATCCTTGCATATGTGGGCGAAACAGGCTCAGCCTTTGGCACGGCGTCGCCACACCACACGACCATCTCTGAGTTGGGAGATGGCAAGACACGCGAATCGGGAGAAAAGCTGACAAACCAAGCATCCCCTCCGAAGCAACTGCGTGTCGATGAGCAGCGCAGCATGATCATCTCAGGATTGGCGGCCATGGCGGCAGCGTCGCGCAAGACCACCAAAGAGACGAAGCAAACGAGGCGCATAGAGTTTGCAGATATCGTCCAGCAATATGTGCCGCGCAAAGACATGGATACTGCTACGCACGATAAGAAGAACCGAGCTGGATCCTCGGCTTCAACGAGCCTACAAACAATTTACGAACAGCTGTGGAAGTAGGCAACTCGTTGGAGGTGGAAACATACACCACAGGACACAGCCCAAACAATGCTCATCACTCACTTAGGGTACATCATAGAGCCGAGTATAGTCGATACCGTCATGCTTGCCACGTGATGCAAAGTCCATCCAGTTCGTTAAGCAGCCATGATCAAAAGGATTGGGAGCGCGTGGTGTAGGAGGCGAGTGTCGCGAGTACAAATCAAGGCCAACGATGGCAAGAAGAGATGAGCCAGATGACAGAATTCGGCCACAGAAACCGCGGCGAACCGGCGAGCGACCATGCAAAACAAGCTTCACCTCATAAGGCGAGAGGCCTTGAGCCAGGAGGTGCTCCGACTGCATTTTGATATAGCCAGCCTGACCTTGACCGAGCATATTTGCATCAGGCCGACCTGCCATGAATCCGTGGCGTTTTAGATTCACGAGTTCGAATGTCGTGACCTGCGTGGAGATCTGGTACAGTTGAAAAGCCAGCAGAATGCCAACCCATATTTGGGTAAGGAGAAGCCACACGGCCGTATAGTATAGCGACCCATTTATAGACACTGCGGCACACAGCCAAGGGAACAGCGGGCAGCGCTGCTGTGCTACAAGGGACGGTGATACAGATGCACGGAAGTACGCCCAGGTGGCCCAGTGAAATGCCGTGATGGCCGCCTGAGCAAAGGCAAGAGCAATCAAGAATGGCGCATGGTTGTTAAGTCCAATGCAGTTCATCACCCATGGGCAGTGATGGTCATGCCGCGCGACGCACGTATTGCAAATGATACAGTGCTTGGCCCGCATGGGCTTACGAGACATACACGTTGCACAGAAATACAGGCCACTGAGACGGCCTTCGCGCGCGAGCGAGTCAATGGTCCGACGCAGTTCAGCTTTGGACGCTGGTTTGGCGCACTGGCCGGGCACATTGCGTGCAGTAAGGAAGAAGAAATATACCAGAGATGTGGCCAATACGCAAACAGTCACATCACGGGCGAGGGAAATGCCAGAGAGAAACACACAGTAGTGTGCCACGCCCAGCACCACACTCAAGCACACGAGCGATAGATAGTACGGCGAGGCATGTGCGCCTTTGGCATGGTCAATCTGGAGCAAGTAGGCCGTGGTATATACATGCGTGGCGAAAATGCCCAGCACAAACACTAGCGGTGCCAAGAACCAAGGTGAGCGGCCCGACACAATGAATGTGAGTTCGTACATGAGGCATGGCATAGTGAATACAAGGCCTAAAATCGCACGCCGAGAAAGCAGGAACCGACCAGGCTCGCCATTGTCCTTGCGATTGAGTTCTTTCATTGCCGATCTGTACGCCGCGTAGGTGCCCAATTCGCGCGCCAGTTCACACGGAGTCTGGCCTTTGTGCTCACGCGCCTTCAGGTCACTGCCAGCTTCGATAAGCCGCAGGATACACAGCCGGTTCCCATGCACCACAGCCCAATGCAGGGGCGTAAGTCCGTCCATGTCACTTACATGCACGGCTGCGCCGTGCTTGAGAAGAACGTCCACCGATAATGCATCTCCCTGGAAAGCCGCCCACATCAGCGCCGTATGGCCCTGTGTGTCTTTTCGATCAAGTGCCACTTGTGGTTGGAACTCAGCACGCTGTAGCAGATATACAATGGTCATCACCAAGCTGCTATGTGTAGCGAGGTGCAGCGTGTGAAATCCTTGGCCATCGAGCTGGAGTGGATTGGCGCCATGGTCCAGAAGTAGCGACATGACTTGTACTTGCCCCTGCCGAGTACACCAATGCATCGGCGTCGCGCGCAATGTCCCACCAGTTATGTTCACATCCGCACCCCGGCTAAGCAGCAATTGGCAGCATTCATAATGCCCATTGATAGCTGCCCAATGCAGAGGAGTTACGCCGTCTTGATCACGCGCATGTACATCGGAGCCTTCATCCAGTGCACGGCGCAGACCTTCCAAGTCACCACGCTGCGCACATGCATGGACGATGTTCTCGCTCATATGCCACGTCTCCCTCCCTAGTTCCACCAAGTACACAGCGTACCAATCCAACGTACGCGCGCGTTTGGTTGACACGCACAACTAACTCTAACGCTCGCGACTTGCGTGGAAGATGCAAGCCTGCGCCTAATATACCACACCCAGGAAGAGGTAGCGGCAAGAACAACGACCTACTTGGCTGACAGAACAAACCGACACATCTCCACAACCACGCTTTCCTTGTTTGTTGCCAAGTCAACAGAGGAGCTCCCTGGCATCAGTACGAAAGAGGGCGCGAGTCGTGCGTTCATGTAGCTCCATTCTATCTACACAATCAGAGCTTGGAGGGTCGCGATGCAGAGGTGTCTGGAGAGCTGCTCTCACGCTCAGCGTCTTCCGATCCTTCAACGACGCGGCACACCTCGTTCACGAGTTGTAATGCCCATTGTGCACCGTGTTCGGACGTAAGAAACTCGATACTTTCACGCTCAGCATCCTTGTTCATCTGTTCCAATACGGGCCGCGCACGCAGCAGACCATAGATATGGCTGACGACCTGCGGCGCAACGCCGCCCTGTGCATGCAATGCAGCAATGGCCACCAGACTCATCCGCACACGATTCACTTCCCACACTGGCTCAGACGTGTGCAAATACTGCGAGGCAGGCGCAAAAAGTGGGCCATATTGGAAGTTCAAAATATACTCCCCAAGGTCAGGGTGGTTGTGCGTGAGGACTTGCCGCAGTTTGTGCGACTGCCTCGAGTAAATGTGATCGAATAGGTCTGAACCAGCTTGGAAGCAGTCCTGAAGCTGCTCAGGCGAAAGTCGTCTGTTGTTAGAGTCGCGTCTTTGCTGAAATGACACAGTCCACGAGCTTCGCGCCCGCTTCTTCCATGCCATCATACATACCGACGAGGTTCGTTCGGCATATGACGAGCAAGTTCAGCGTCCGCGTCAACCGATGCACGCAACGCCGCCAAGTTGTTAATGCCCTAGAGAATGCGTTAACGACCCAAAGTAGCACGAGAAAGACGTACCTTTGGCGTGCCGATGAGACCTAATGCTTTAAGCCCAACTTCGCGCATTAGGCACGCACGATTCACCCGCTCTGTAATGGGCCGCAGACTTGGGCCTTGGCGCATCACATACGTATGCATTCTCTGGACCGAGCTAGGCGCATTCAGCGCGAACAGCGTCGCTGTCAACAATGTCATCCACTCGCCCCAAGCGACGCCATGATGTTGTGAATCGGCTTCTACGCGTTGAAACAGGTCCTGGAGAATAGACGCCTGAGGCGCCGGCTTCGTCGTGCCCACCCGCCCCGCAGGGATGATAACGTCGGGGGATACTTTGGACGTACGCGATGCATAGCGTGGGGAATTCACAAGAGCTAGAATTGGCCGTGGAAGTGGCATGTTCGACGATAGCAGCACTAGCAACTATTTGATAGCACCACGCCGATGTATATATAAAAGAATGTTCTCATGTGGCACATGGCCTAAAGACCAGAATGTCGCGTCTTTGTCCCTGTCGCCGCGACGCGCTCAGGGAAGAACAAGGGTGGAGGGCCGACTGGCTCTCCAAGCCCATGCCTGACCAACTGGCTGTGGCCAAGCCGTACCACGAGTGGAAAGCGTGGAAAGCAAGTGGCGCCGGTTGTGTCACGTGAATGCGAGCGGATTCGCTCGCTCACTATCCTCGTTCGTTGAACTCGATAGGCCTCGTAGCACCACTGGCTTGATTTGCTTCTTCCACGTCCACATTCGCACCTACGCACGACTGAGAACCTGGCGTCGCGTGTATATCAAAACATGACGGCTCCGCGGTTCATTGGTCTACGGGCCTTTCGGCATGGACGAATGCCGATTCACCACGCAAACAGCATACGAAGAAACTCGGCTTGTCGCCCAGCCTCCCACTCGATAACGTGTGCACGCACCTCATCCATGCCCATTGCGTATGCACGCACAGCGCCAAGTCTGAGTGCGAGTCTTCGTTCACCATCGCCGATCTTTTCTATGGCACGGCACGCACTTCTGCCTCAGCGACAGATGCCTTTTCATATACCCCAGTTGGGCGGCGTTCGCTTCACAACATACGGCTCAGAGTACCAACCATCGCAGCGTAAGCGCAAGCGCAAACATGGCTTCCTCGCTCGTCTAAGGTCCCGAACTGGTAAAAAGGTACTCGCGCGCCGTCGCGCAAAAGGCAAGACAGCCGTTTCCCACTGAGTTTGCAGACGTAGCTGTTTTGTTTTTTACGACGTATAGCTGAAATAAAGTCCATTTTTTGTGTACGTGGGATAAGTTCGCATGTTACACGGCAAGTCATTCACATCGCTCCTCCCGCTAGCACTGTTTGTGCGCGGTGCGGTCCGATGTGATGTGCTTCTCCTGTGCTTCTAAACCCTACTTCCGACCGAATTATGGCGCCCTGCCAAATTAGATCTACTCACCGTCGACGCCGTTGCGGTTACTGCGGTTATTTTTTCTCCAACGAATTTGATTATTCGAATTTTTATTATTTTTCCTGTTTCGTCATGAGAACGATCAGAGATGAACCAATCACTCCATAGGTGCCATCCTTGCCACGATCATTACGACAACGACTTTGGGTTGTAACCACCATCAGTATGGCATTGCCAGCGAGTCATGAGCTACTTGTGTTTCTCGCAGATGCGAATCCTCAGGTAAGGCAGCTCGCTATGTCATCCATCGTGTCATTTAGTGGAAAAAACAATCCCAACCGTCGTCTTTTGATCGATCCACTCAAAGATGCGCATGGTAAGCCAGTCTGTACGCCGAAGGGCGAGCCCTTGGACGTCATTGAGCAGCTGAAGAAGCTCTGCAATGACCAGCCCCTCACGGTGCACGATGCACTCAGTGCGCTGATCAACCTGTCTGATACAGCGTCTGTCGCGGCGCGTATTGGCGACGAAGAGTTCTTGGCCTTTCTTGTGACATATATTGGCGACTCGGTCTCGCTCCTAGCTGATCTAGCATGCATGCTGCTATCGAACCTAACCAAGTTTGAGTCAATTGCCTCCCGCCTGCTTACCATGGAGGTGGAAGATCGGCCTTTCTACTCATTTCTCTCGCCGTTGGATCTCCAGGTTGCCCTGCGAGGCTTGGATGCAGATCCCTCGAAGCCCGATTATGAGGAACAGAAACAAGCCGTCGAGGCTGCATCAAAACGGCTCGCGAATTCGATGCATGCAAATGAGACGGCCAAAGTACCCGCGCTCGTCAAGCTCCTCCGTGCATTTGAAGAGGGCGCTACCGTCGAGACAAGTCGCTCTAGCGATGCAGATATGCGTGCTCGTATCGAGGCAGCGAAGAAAGAGGCCGCTACTGCCTCAGAGGCAAAGCCGGTGGACATGGGACCTGATGGTCGTCCGCGCATCCAGCGCAAGTCGACTTGCAACTTTCTGGCAAGTGTGTTTGCGAACGTGACGGTGTTGCCACGGGGCCGTGAATTCTTTGTTGCTCCCATGGAGGGCACAGATCCACAACTTGTCGATGCTTACCCCGTTGGCCGCATGATGGTGTATACGGAACATGCAGATTTGATTCGTCGCGGTGGCGTCATTAGTGCGTTGAAAAATATTTTTTTCCTCAAGCATGCACACAAACTTCTTCTCGCTCCTACACCGGCTGCCGCACCGGTCGATCGACCTTCCCTGGATGTCCTGCCGTATTTATTGATGCCGCTGATTGACGGCAAGGAACTTGCAAAAGTTGATATAGAGGATCAGGAGTCGTTGCCAGAGGCATGCCAGCTGGTGGATGAAAACAAGCCCCGTGAGAAAGACAGCGCATTGCGCCTTATGCTTGTTGAGTGCCTCTTGTTGCTATGTACTTCCCATTATGGTCGTGAGAGTCTGCGTCAGCGAGGTGCTTACATTGTTGTGCGTGAGGCGCACTTGGCTGAAGACAAGGAACAGATTGCAGAGGCCATCGTTCGACTGGTCAATCTACTGAAGCGCGACGAGACAGACGCAACTATGAAAGACGACCAGGACATTCAGCTTCCTGCACAAGACGGCGAGGAGTGCGACCCTGACATGGTGATTGAAGAATTGTGAACTTGTATGAGTATGTGTCGTATTCATATGTACACTGGAGCAGTGGGTAGAGATGGGATAATCCTGGCCAAGGATGCCAATGGGCCAAAAAAAAAAAAGGGGCCCAATTAGTGGAACTGGTATACGTAGCGTCTCGCTCTCCACCTGAAATGTACATTCGTCCCTGCAGAAGTTCAAACCATTTCTACTTCGGACAACCGTCTAGGGAACAGATCGCCACCAGGCCTTCGACTTATCGTCGCAGCGACCGGGCGCGCGACTTCACGTATAGATCCGCATCATTTGGTGGTAGCGCTTGTGGTTTTAAAGACGCTTGCGCTACTCACCTTCTCCAACATGTCGGTGGGTGAAAAAAAGCACATCAGTGCACCTGCATGGCTCATGGAGTTCACGGCCAATGCATCAGAGTCATTTGTGACTGCATACTACGCTGCGTCTGACTCGCCTCAACGTGGAAACCTCTTACCCTCGCTATACCTACCAAATTCGTCAATTTCATGGAACGGCAATCCCATCAGTGGAGCCACGCAGTACAAGCAATGGCTCGAAACACACCCAGGCTCGCAACACGAAATCCAATCATTTGACTGCCACCCACTAGGCCCATTTGATGCTTATGGTACGTACAATGCCTATGGGTATGAAGCGTGCGCTCGCTCCAACATTTTATGTGAACCAACGTCCACGCCCCTCCTGTCGAGTCTGTGTCTCGAATCTCTGATATTAGTCGCTTGCCACACTGGTATCGAGCTCGCGGGGGCAACAAAAATCTGTGGTCTCGCCGACACTCTGGTTGTCGATGGCGTCACTGCTTCTACAAGGACTCGGTGTGCATAAGGATAGCTGCGCTGCAAACGAGTAGTATGAGAAGCACACAATACTAACGCGACTACAGATCAAAATGTGGCACCGTCGTTGATGTTGAACGTCTCTGGTACAGTCGCTCACTACACGCCAGAGAGTCTTGCAACGGATCAAAGCAATGCACCAAAATCAGCGACATCGACTGGTGGCGCCGGCGGCAATAGCAGCGGTGGCGCATCATCGAAGCGCAAATTTAATGCCGACGCGCCCATTGAGACGTATCCGAGAGTATTTTCGCAGTCGTTCGTCCTCATCAATGGCGCAGGAACTGGGGCAGAAGGCGGTGTGCCTTTCGTATGGATGCCAAGCAGGAGCAGCAACGGCAGCGGCAAGGGCAGTAAAAATATCGCTAACAGTGACAAGGCGACAGAAACACGAACGGTCGCCAAGTACTTTATACAGGCAGATTGTTTCCGATTTGTAGGCTAATTCTGGGACATATACAAACTCATAGCGGACATTGAAAACGCAGCAGATACAAAAGCGTCATGCCGACGAAACGGCGCCATAGGCAGGATCAGTGTGCCTAAGCAGTCGTGTGCGCTCAGTCGACTCTTCATCATTGTCGTTGGAAGCACCAGCCCCAACTGAAGGCTGCGCGGATGAGGGCGGCGGTAGAGCACTGGGCGTAGAAGTGGACACATCTTCGACAGCTGGATTTTCGTATGGTGCATCCGGAACATGACGCCTGTGAGTATGACATATGACAAGGAATCCATTCTGCAGCATTGCGGGAACAAGCAGTGCAATCGTCCGCAGAAACATTGAGACAAAGAAGATGATTGTGAGGATAAAGGGCCGCGCGTTCGGGCCGATGATGGGCATCTTGTAAAACTTGAGGACAGCAGCGTCGAGGAACATCGAAATCACATATACTGACACATCGCACGTGTACGTGATCCAAACAATGAGCCCAATGCCGGACAAGGTTTGCACGCAAACAGCAAACCAAAATCCCTTAGCCAGTGCGTCTCTTCCAAGGCTGCGGTCCCAGCCCCATGTGAGCATCAGCTGATCCCACAACAAAACTTGGGCCACAAGAAGAAAGACCAGCTTGTTCGGCACATGCACGAGGAGCAACTCTAATGGATGCATCCAACGTGCGCGGTACTTGGCACGCAATACAACACCATTTGTTAGCGTCAGAATTGCAATGCCAACAAGCACACAAGAGCCAATCACCATGGTTGTCGTGCTGTCGATAATACGACACAAAAGCCACATCGACAGCATGTAGTTTGCCAAGGCTAGTCTTGAGCCTGCACCCTGTACCATGCATCGCTGTGTGTGTGGGTTAGGTGTGATGACAGCTAGCAAACAAAAGCCAAACTCGAACAGCAACATAACGATACTGTACGCAAGGAGCATGAGCGGTGCCATACTAAAGTACGTCGGCTGACTCCGGAACACATAGTGAATCGAAGGCACAATCATTGCGGCAAAGAGCGCCGTTGCAATGCAGCACAACAGGCTAATAGGCGTGTTCACCTGAAGAAAGCGTAAAGATGCTTTCTGCCGCGCCGTTAGAGGCGCATGCTGCTCCTCCTCATTGTTGCCGTGCACGTCTTCTCGTTCAGAATGACGTTGCACTCGCCCATCCTCTCGTGCGTGGCGCTGAACATCTGAGGTGGACATTGTTGCCGACAGTTCTCGAGGCCGCTACACAACCTCTGTGGAGCCCAGCCTTGCGTACTTGTCGGCAGACTTGGAAAGCTCCCCGCCACTGGCCTTGTGTGCTGCTCCACTGCGCTATACCGTGGCGCCAAATTTTGTTTGGATGGACCGGCCAGTCACCTGGCCCACCGCGCCCGCATAGATTTGTGCGCCATCCCACGCCGGGCAGAAAACAGACGCTATCAATGGGGATTTAGGCGCGCGCCATGCGCCAGATGGAGAAAAAGAACCACACCCAGGTCCATGTGCGTCTGTATGACTAAAGCTGCACATACAGACTGTTAAGCGACAGAGGTCTAACCTGTGCAGACGCTTGGATTGATCCGCCTGCGTGGACCGTCGTTGTTGTTGTTGTTGGTCGTCCAGTCAAGACGCAAGAATGTCCAAAACGACGAAGAGAGACGGTGCAAACGCATCAGCCGATGCGAGAGAGGCGTCCATCTTGTCCGCCGAGCGCGATGCGTCTTCGTATCATCGCCCCACGTCACCTTATGGGGAACTGGAGTCTCATCCCATGCCCGACACAGACAAGGCGATGCACGTCCAGCGCTACTTGGTCACTCCTGATGACCAAAGCACTGGTGCTGATGGGAACGAAGAACCAGATGGTACCGCATCTGCATTGAGTGCATCGGCTTTCTCCGCAGCCAGTGGCCGCTTGTCCACACACGAGGACGAGTACCAGGCACCGCATCATATGCAAGGCGGCGCTATCACCGAGGACGTGTACCGCTGGGCACACCAAAACCGACCGCGCCCTCGTCGTTCAGAAAGCGTGTTTCTTCCACGCACGCGTGACCTCGACTCTGGCATCGACTCTGACATCTTGAAGCAGCCTGGCGGCTTTCGCCGTTCCTATGTCATGACGCATGCAGCTGAACAAGGCAAGCCGCCGCCGCGTGCGCTCAAGAGCTTTGTCGAGTTCCTTATGCTTTACGGTCACTTTGCTGGTGAAGAGCTGAACGACTATGAACTAGACATGGATGATGATGACGATGGGGATGGCAATATGGATGAAGAAGCGCAGACGGCTGCAAGTCCATCGGAGACGACACCGCTAGTGCGTCGACGCCGGGTGCACGGTGCGATTCCATCGTTCCGTGGACGTCGTCGACACGAACACAAAGGCGAGGCATCCGTGCTAGATGCTGTACTGATGCTTCTCAAGTCGTTTATCGGCACAGGCATTTTGTTCCTCGGCAAGGCGTTTTTCAATGGCGGTCTGCTGTTCTCAACAGCGATCATGTGCTTGATCGCAGGAATTTCTTTGTGGTCGTTTCTCTTACTCGTTCAGACAAATCAAAAGCTGCATGTTGGTTTCGGCGAGATGGGTGGCATTCTGTATGGCTCATACATGCGCAATGCGATCCTTGCTTCTATCGTAGTGTCGCAGTTGGGCTTTGTCGCGGCATATACGGTGTTTGTGGCAGAGAACATGCAGGCACTAATTCTGTCGCTCACGCAATGCCGGACCCTTGTCTCACATGCGACGCTCATTGTGGCCCAGGCGCTTGTATTCCTTCCACTGAGTCTTGTGCGCAAGATTGCCAAGTTATCATCTACCGCATTGATTGCTGACGTGTTTATTCTTGCGGGTATTGTGTACCTCTTCTACTATGAGATTGGCTCTCTAGCCACTTACGGGTTCGGCGATGTCGTCATGTTTAACAGCAAAAACTTCCCTCTCTTTATAGGCACAGCTGTGTTCACATTTGAGGGGGTAGGACTTGTGATTCCCATCACGGAAAGTATGAAAGAGCCAAGAAAGTTCCCCGCCACCTTGTCTTGGGTCATGTTGGTTGTCACCGTTCTTTTTGCTGCTTCAGGTGCCCTCTCTTATGCAACCTTCGGCAGCGAGACGCAGACTGTTGTCATTACAAACTTGCCCGGCAATTCCCGTTTCGTGCAGGCCATCCAGGCCTTGTACTCCATTGCTATTTTGCTCTCGATGCCATTGCAGCTATTCCCTGCGCTGACCATTCTTGAATTGGGCTTGTTCAAGCGTAGTGGCAAGTTTAGTCTGCGTACAAAGATGCTTAAGAATTCTTTCCGCTTTGCTACAGTGGTGCTTGCTATGTTTGCTGCTTGGCTCGGCGCAAATGATCTCGACAAGTTCGTGAGCTTGATCGGCTCCGTTGCGTGTGTGCCGCTGTGCTTCATTTACCCGCCGCTCTTGCATTTACGGGCATGTGCATTCACACACCGTGCAAAAGTAATGGATATTCTGTTGTTCACCTTCGGCATTTTCTGTGTCGTATTTGCCGGAAGCCAAACACTCCAGTCGATGTTGTCCGGCTCGAGCCCACCCAAACCCCCTGTTTGCGTGCCCCCTAAATGAGTTGGCGTAGGGGTGTTAAAATCCAACTTGTCAGTGTGAATCTATACGCACGCGTTGTTGCATACTGTTTCCCTGCGTTGTGTACACCCATTCGCAATCACCTACCCCCCTCTTGTCCTCTCCTTGGTGTAGATTACGAAAGCACACGGTTCTTGGTTTCTTTCACGGTCACACACACACACGCATAAATATAAATATATATATATATATACAGATACACACATCAGTCTTTACTCTACAAGAACAAGGCAAACATGCCCTGCTTCCGTGTATGTACAACGAGACCTTGCGACGATAGGCATTTGAGAGCACGAACACTCATCATTCCCATCGACGCACCCAGCCCCATCGTCCCGCTCCCAGGCAGGCCGGGAGAGTATGGTTCTCCGGCTCCTTTACGACCTCACACAATCATGGAATGACGCCCTTGACCCCCAGTGGGAGAAAAGTCCGCCTAGTTCTACTGAAGAGGTGCTTTTATAGAAGTCGGGGTCTATTGCCTTTAGGCAATGTAAGCGTTAAAGAAAAAGATGCGAATGGATTTTTTCCGCGAACTAAAAGACGCTCTCTACCCTGCACGGATGCCACATGGGCTTCGCAGCGTCGCCTCCCTTACTCCACACGAGAACAGGAAGTGGCCGCGTGTGCCGATCATATAAGCATCGAGAGTGGTATCACGCGGTTTGTGTCATGCGTGTTGCACGTGGACAGTCCAAAGTGGTGCGATTCTGAATGGCACAAAAGGCGCGATTTGGATCCAAATTTAGGTCGACCTACGGTCGAACGACCCTTGTTCACAATCAACGACCATTCCCCACATGGCGACATTCGCAACATCGTTGAATCATACGCTTGAAAGTCTCACAGGACATCCCACGCCTGCACACGTTCTTTATGCAGACCTTGATACCTCGAAACTCTCTTACGCTGAACAACTTTGGGTGCAATGGTACCAGTACTGGGGCAACCCGGTCATTGCAACAGGTGTGATGAGTTTCCTCCTGCACGAAATTGTATACTTTGGACGATCGATTCCTTGGATGATTATTGATGCGATGCCGTCAATGCGAAAGTACAAATTGCAGCCTGTATGTACTCTGTGTGTGTGAATGCTGGATCTACTGACACGTTGATTTAGAACTATGTGCCAACGCTCGCTGATCAGTGGCGGTGTACGCGTCTTGTGCTTCTTAGTCACTTCACTGTTGAGCTTCCTCAGATCTGGAGTTTTCATCCCATCTGTGAGTACCTCGGCCTGACGACGCACGAGGTGCCATTCCCTAGCTGGACTAAGATGCTGTGGCAAATCGCTCTGTTCTTTGTGTTCGAAGATGCATTCCATTACTGGGCGCACCGTGCAATGCACTATGGTCCTCTGTACAAGCACATTCACAAGATCCACCACGAGTACGTTGCACCTTTCGGTCTTGCGGCCGAGTATGCGCACCCTCTGGAAGTCCTGATCCTGGGTCTCGGCACCATTGGTGGTCCATTCCTGTTGTGTGCCTATACCAAGGACCTGCATATCTTGACCGTGTACATTTGGATTGTGCTCCGTCTATTCCAGGCGGTCGATGCTCACTCTGGTTACGACTTCCCTATTAGTCTGCACAACTGGATTCCCTTCTGGGCAGGTGCCGACCACCACGACTACCACCACATGGCCTTCCTTGGCTGCTACTCGACAAGTTTCCGTTGGTGGGACCACTTTCTCGGTACGGACCGTGGCTACCAGCGAGTTCGTGCAAAGCAAAATGCTGCCAAGCTCCGCGCCAAGGCAGATGAACTTGACCAAGTTGCTGCCAAGTACAAGATCAAGTAAACTGATTCTTGCTCCTAGCACATTGTATGACCAGGCTTGTTAGTAGATTAGCTCTTCGCCTCGTTTCCCCCCTCCCCTTTGCATTGGCCACACCACTGTACGGATTCTCTATTCGATTGCGTGTGTGTTTGTGAGTATACATTGTAGCTGCCTTGCAGTGGCTCTGTATTCCGTATTGGGATTTGTTTGGTTGGTATGTCTAAGGGCTGATGTAATTAGTGGAGAGCTTATGACAATGGGGAAAGGGGCGGCTGCAGGTGAACATGTGGTGGTGTGGCGAAGGAACAGGACCTGATGCCATTTCAGCCAATCCGCTGTGTGTCAATGCGCGTGTGAGACAACGTGTGCTTGCTGTGGCCCACACTTCGTACTCACTGCTCTTGTAACGACCGAGCGCGAATTTGGGCCGTCCAACGACCGGGACACATATCCTATGTCGACGATCGTACATTCCTTGCGAGACTACCGCCCCCCTACGCGGGCGCAACAATTTGCACATGCATTTGGCCTGCCACCTACAGAAGGACCATATGTAGACGAGGCAGGAAACCGAGCGGAGATCCTATCAGCCATCTTGTCCCTCTCAAATCCTGACTCGAATGAAGTTCGAGAGGATCTGGTGTTTGCCGGTCGACTTACGCTGACGCCCTCGTTCTTGTGCTATGCAAGCCAAGGAGATCGTGGCCGTGGCTGCCGTGTTGCCATTCCACTTGCGACTATTCGTCGCGTTGAACGGCTTAATACACGTGATGCTGTCTTTGCGCTGAGCATCACAGTCTGGCACGGCATGCAGCTAGTGTTCCAGCTCAATGCATTACGACCATCTTGCGAGGGATTCTGTAATGCAATGCGCGATCGATTACGCGCACATCTCGGTGAAATGAAGCAGCTGAAGCCATTCCTCGCCACATGCTACAGTGAGACGCTTTTGCAGGGTGCATTGGACACGCACGTCAGTGCTAAGGGCAAGCACCGTGAAGACGTACAAGAGGGCATGGGTGCGGCGACTTCATCAGAACCATCGTCCTCATTGACACCACCATCAGCCCCCGCAGATGAAACGCCTATGTATCAAATAGGACTCGGTGCATCATTCGGTTTTCCAGGCGATCCGAAAAAGCTCAAGGACAAGAGCAAGACTCGTTTATGGACGGAGTACTTGCGCACGCATGGTCGGAACATCACGATTGTAAGGTATCCACAATTCACTCGGCTCGTACAAGTGGGATTGCCGAACATGCTGCGCGGTGAGCTCTGGGAGGTCGCAAGTGGCTCGATTTTCCAGCGGATGGCGCATAGTGGTGAATATGCTGCTATTTTAAAAGAGCATGAAGGTCAGTCTAATACAAGCATGGAGGAAATTGAAAAAGATCTGAACCGGTCACTTCCTGAATACGCTGCGTACCAAACGCCCGAGGGCATTGAAACACTCCGTCGCGTTCTGGTGGCATACAGCTGGAAAAATCGCGAATTAGGCTATTGCCAAGCAATGAACATTGTTGTGGCTGCTCTACTGATTTACATGTCAGAAGAACAATGTTTCTGGATGCTCGATACGTTGTGCGAGCGCCTTCTGCCCGGCTATTACACTCAGAGCATGTCTGGCACATTGCTCGACCAGAAAGTGTTTGAACACCTCGTTCAACAGACGATGCCCGTGCTGCACGAGCACTTTATTAAGTATGACATGCAATTGAGCATCGTGACACTCCCGTGGCTGCTATCTTTGTATATCAACAGCATGCCGATGGTGTTTGCATTCCGTATTGTCGACTGTTTCATGGCGTTTGGCTCGCAGGTACTCTTCCAAGTTGGCCTGGCCATCCTCAAGATCAACGGCGAAGCAATCTTAAGCGTGACGGACGATGGCACTCTCATTGGTCTATTGCGCAACTACTTCCGCACCCTCGGCGATAGTGCGTATCCCGAAAGCCGAGATGAACGCCGGCAACAAATCACGCGGTTCCAGCAACTATTGGTCATTGCCTTCCGCGAGTTTGGCATCATAACGAATGACTTGGTTGACCAAGAACGCAAGCGATTCCGCCAGCAGATTGTGCAAGAAATCGAGGGATTCGCACGCCGTAGTGCCATCCGGAACCTCAAGGACTACGGTCACTTTAGCAAGGCGCAGGTGAGTCTAATTTATGACCATGTCGTCGAGTCTATTTACCGTGCTCGAAATGCGCCCGACTCACTGACCGGTGGTGAAAAACCCGTCACAGTGAGCGATCCGAAGCAGGACCTAAAGGAAATGCGCGTGAACTTCACGACGTTCCGCATTTTCCTCAGTGAGATGGCGACGTGGGCACGCGATGAATATATTGTCATGAATGGGCTTCAAGAACGTATTGAGCGCCGCATACCAGACCAGACGTTTGCTAGACGCCTTTTTGACTTTTGGGATCGTGAACACTGCGGCTCTTTGACGCTGCAAAACATCATCACGGGTCTCGATGAAATCATGTTCCTTGACTGTGATTTGGCAGGTACCACCGCTTGGTTCTTCCGCTTACATGCTGGGGGCAAAGAGAAGCTTTCGAAAAACGATGTGCTTGCATTGTCTGAATCGCTCTTGTTCAGTACGTCTTCTTGACACGCATCCCCTCTTTGTATACCATGTGTACTAACCACGCAGTGTTCCGAAACGAACCTGGTGACGAGCATCTTGGTTCCGTTTCCGCGCTCATCACGCAGGCATTTGAACTTGGTGACGATGAGTCCAAGACCGCCTAATTACCATAGCCCTCCACAATTTGCCGTGCAATACTTGCACTTACAATTTGACGCAGCTCTTCAGTAGGATCAGTTTGAGTTTCGTCCGCGCGTCGCATAATGTCTTCTATGCGACTCATCAATGCATTTACTCGAGGATCATCATCGTCATCGTCGACATCGCCGTCGTCGCCGTCATTAGTGACGATGGCACTTTCGCTGTTCCTGACACCCATCCCGTCCTCTTCGCGTCCTTGCGCCAAAAACTCCAGATCCTCTTCTTCTTCGCCAATCCGTTCGAGAATGGATGCCCTTGGCGCGAGTGACTCGCCTGTCTTCGATGCGAGGTACATTGCGACATCTTCAAGATCATTCACACGTGCGTTCTCTGCTGCAGAGAGACCCGCTTCATTACGGTGCGCAATATCGGCGCCCAGTTCTTCCACAAGTAACCGTGCCATATCCACTGTTTCACAGAAAAATAGGGGCGTTTCACCATCATTGTCTTCCACGTTGATGGATTCTTTTGGTTCTTCTCTGGAATGCAAGAGATACCGCCTGCTGTTAGTTCATACATGACTCTCAAAACATACAAGACATCTTGTTTGTTGTACGACGCTGCCGCATGCAATGGCGTATACCCTGCTTCGTCTTTGCTTGTTGGCATCATGCCTTGAGCGCTATGTTAGCTTTTTTCCATCCTCATGGATGTTGACGAAGACACACCTTCATGCTCTAATAGATACTTCACACGATCCAGATCACCATCACCTGCAGCGATCCATATATTTGATCCCCTGCTACGAACGAGTGCATCGTCTTTAGGAATCTCTGTAGTCATGCTGAATATATATATATATATATATTACTCGTTCTGTCCTGTTCTGATGTACGCTGGTAGCTGCTTCAGTCACACCACGAGCTCAGTTGGACGAGTCGCACGCGGTGGCCGATTCACTTTTAACCGACGAATCCTAAAATTTGGTTCGTTTATGGACTGCCCACCTTTGTGTCCATGTACCCATGCCACCCACTCATACTCCACAACGTGTGTTCGCACGTGACATGCATGTGTGCACGCACACCCACATGCTTGCACGACGAGTAGAGGCAAACGTGTGAGCCAACGGGCACGATCCTAGTTGTCGACGCATCCCTGACGCTTCGAGGAACATGGGCAAACGAAAGAAGTCAACTCGCACACCTGGCGCAGGGCGCAAGAAAATGCCACCGCTCGGTACGTTGCATTGGAATGGACACTAATTTTTTTTTCAGATACCGTATTCACATGTCTCTTCTGCCATCACGAGCGCGCTGTTTCGTGCAAAATGTAGGTTCCTGTGGGCGTCAGCTAGCTGGGCGGAGCAAAGAAGAGCTAACATGCAGTGACGAAAAGGCGCGTATTGGGTACTTAAGTTGCAAGATATGTGGGCAAAATTTTTCGGCAGATACAGACACTTTATCTCAGCCGATTGATGTCTATTCACAATGGATTGATGCATGCGAGGACGTAGCCGACAATGATGCGGCAGGAGCCTGAGTTACTTGAGTGGATCAAAGTCTTGCCACTGCGCCTTAGAGGGATTCTTTGGCATTGATGTTGTTGGTTTCTTTGACTCAGGCGTTAACATGCCGCCGCTCCATCCTGGTGGTGGCTGCACAGTCTGCGGCTTATTGAGCTGCGTACTGACTGTCGAAGGTGGAGCTAACATGCGTGTGCTAGAAGGAACAAGCGCATCAAATAAACCTGGAGATTGTGTGCCGGTACATGACGTGGAATTGTGTGCACTCATGTCGGGAGTATTGGACGACTTTGAGCGGGCGGGTGTTTCCGTCTGCAATGTCATATTCATCGACTTGGTCTGTGACGGCGTGGATGTGGTAGTTGCCATGGATGAAGAAGAGGGAAGAAGATTCTCCATGGCTTGCACACTGGTTTCGTAACGAGCGTGCCCCACCAACGCCTCCAAATCGATATCGCCCGTAGATGCGATAGCTGCATTCAAAGGAATGGGCGTAACATTGCTTGCAGACTGTTGCGCTGATTCGTTTGTTTGTACCTCCAGGTGACTTGCCTCACGAATATGTGCAAGCTGTTCCTGTTCGACTGTTTCTCCAAGGCTCTTGATTGTTCGGATAAACCGATGAAATTGGGTCTCATTCAACAACGGACACATCGCCATGACCCAAAGACGAGGTAAAATTACAGTAGCCTTGGTCTCTAAATCCACCTTTTCACACAGTGCCTCATAAACTGCAAGCGATGCTACCATAACGGAGGGCTCGCGTGTCTTGATTCGACCCATAGTCGGCAGCAAGGTATCCATGATACTCACTTTGTCCAGCAAAGGAATCATCGCATGGAAACAGATCTACAAGTCAGGGAATCAACCACGGAATACCATTTACATACCAAGCTGCTCACTTTAACAGATAGTGTTTTAGTTTTTGAGAACACCGTAGTGAGCTTGGGTAGCAGTTTGTCTTTGACGTGCGAAAAATCTAGTATACCACACAGTTTGGGAATGTGCTGTAAAGCATTCTCCTGCACAGCAACGTTCTCATGATCAAAGGCAGAGTAAAATAACGGCATCACCCGGTCTCGAAATACAACCGGTGTCGTTTTATTGACCATCAAGTCCGTATGATTTAGCAGCAACACTGTGGACACGTTAGGAAAAAGTCTAGAAAAACCCAATCACACGCACTCTGACACTGAGGAGGATCATGCACTCGGAAGTGCGGCTCTAATCGCGGAAGGACGCTGGATGTAAACTCAAGTTGTGCTGTGTAAGTCATGCATCACAACGTACAGAAGTGCTTTGCGATGAAAAAGACATTCGGAAGAATGTAGGGCAACAGTGCCTTGTCCGGGGAGGCTTCCAGCAACTACTGTGAGTCTTTGTGGTACTTACATTAGGTAGAAGCTTCCGTCGCAACAAAGCCATGGAGAATTGCGGCAGCATTTTATACATGCCTCGAAGGAATTGCACTTGCTCCGATCTCGACCGTGTAGAAAAGCTTTCGCGTTCCATAAACTTGAGGATGCGCACGAGCATACTATTAAAATATGGAAGCTGTTGAAACATTTTAGCAGAATATCGATCCGTATCTTTTCGCGTAATGAGGTGCATCAAGATATCTTTCATTAGGTCAGTTAACCCCAGTTTCTTTCCCACCCCCTTGCACGTACTTTGAGCATCGCTTCCCAACATATCCCACGTCGATGTGTGGATTCTGCTGGAAAGTTCCTCGACATAAGTGCACATTGCACTGATACTACCATATGTTTGATAGGGTTTTGCACCGTGATGCAACGCCATGAAAAATAAAATGCCGAGCGAGTACATATCGTTACTCGGATCCACTTTGTGGTCCATTACGTACACCGGGTCCATCACATCCACATCACGCCGCATCATCTCAGGCAAAGCATGTTCATCGTCCTCCCATGCCCAGTGCCTGTCGCTCGTGATCTCAGACACATTCGTCAAATAGGCACATCCACAAAGTTTCCAATCGCCCTTGGCATTGATAACCACAGCATTTGATGTTAAATTAGTATGTATGAGCTTAGCATCATGCAAGAACTCTAGCCCTTGAGCAATCTGGAGAAAACCTTTTTGCACTTCCACTTCGTCTAGTTGCATGTCAGGGTTTGTCGTCTCTTGCATCATGGCATGAGAGCTCGCAATGACTTGCTCTGTTGCGAACATGAAGTTGGAGCGGCTTTCTTCCAATGGTTCCACAACTTCCAGAATACATGGATGCCTCAATCGAGACAGCGTGGTGACCTGGGAAGGTGTCAGCTATTCCGACGTTGCGGACAAACCTACCTCGCGCTTCAGGTGCTCAATTTCTTTCACTCGCATAGCACCTCTCGATACGGGCGAGTACATCCATATAGACACAGTTTGACGCGCCAATGTGTCCATTGCAGATGCAGGCAAGTGCCCAGACGACGCAGTCTTTTTTGTGGCAGACTGTACTTTCCAAGGCCCAATCCAGATCCTAGTAATGTTATTGACGTCATGTCACGTACGGTGGGCGTGTTTCATCCACTGCATATTTGATAGATATATTCGTTCTCCCTCTGAAAATTGTCAATATGGGCCGTTGCACGTACATTAAGGACGATGCCTGAGTCCATAAGGACGTCATCGCTCTTACTACGCTTGTGCGAGGCTGTAGGATTAGGCTTTCTCTGTTTAATGCGCGTTATGCAATGTGAATTACGTAAAAAGGCGTGTGTCGCTTCAACTTTCATCTCGCGAAGATGAACGCTTTGATAGAGGCGCTGCAAGATACCCAGCGATTTCCGAGTGAAAAGCAAGCCAACAACGCTGATGAACTCGCACACGAGCTCATAGCTCTTCAATCTATATACGGGATGGAAGAGGTTGAACTTAAGTCTGGCGCAAACGTGGACGAGCCCACCCTGTTTGTTGTGCGCTTGCCATGGCAGAAATCAGGCGACATTCACGTAAAATTACAAGTCCGACTCCCTAAGGGATATCCAAATTGCGATGAAGCACCAACCTTGGAACTGGTAAATCGAACGCTAGGCTCGTTCCAAATCGATGATGCAATTCGCGATAAACTGAGCCATACCTTCTCACCAGAAGGTTCAGCACCATGGGTTAAAGGTGAACCTGTCCTATTCCAAGGTATAGATAGTGCTTCGGAATCTCTACAAGATTGGTGGGATGAACGATCCAAATCTGTGTCTTATGAAGATGATGAAGCGCCGCGGGACGCGCACCAAAAGCCTCAAACCGCCTCTTCCCGCCAAGCTGATTTGCGATCACTCGTCCACAGCGACACGATATTGGAAAGAAAGTCTGAATTTCTAGGTCACGCGGCAAGAATCTCTCACCCAGATGAAGTAAGTGAGCGGCGGTCATTGTAACTGACATCATGAAGGTCCCTGTCATACTCGCGCATATTCTTGAGTCTGACAAACGAATTCAGCGTGCCACACATCCTGTAATTCATGCATGGGTCTGTCGCACACCTGATGGAGTATGTCACCACGGTAGGTTAGCAACGAGGCAGGTAACTTGATTAACGTGTGACAGATTGCGATGACAATGGCGAAACAGCCGCAGGTGGTCGGTTGGCCCATTTACTCACATTACTGGTGCGTATAAGGCGATTACACAAACTTATGCATGTTATAACAGCGCGTCGAGAATGTTTTGGTTGTTGTGACACGTTGGTTTGGCGGTGTTTTACTAGGCCCGGAGCGATTTAAGCACATAAACCGTGCAGCGCGAGATGCACTCACTAAAGGTGGCTTCATTGATTGATTGTTTCGTTTCCCATGCAGATTTGGATGTGCTTTTCGAAAACGCTCATTCATGCGTTAAATACGCACACGTATCCAATTAGAGACTTTAGCCACCCAGATGCCAATGATATTTCACTAGTTAAGTCATACTTGGATCCGATTTTGTCCCTGTTTTGAAATCGGGCATTTGCCACATGCGTGGCGGGATTCCAGCGGTGCGTGTCTGTGCATAAACACACGTGTATGAACGCCAATTTTAAGACTAATGCCACCCATATATTTTTAACTTCTTGCTACGTTTGGCTGGAAACACATTCAGCATCCGTCACGATGTTGGGCGTGACGCCATTCTTGCTGGTCCTCGTAGCGCTTGTCGCATCTGCTGTTGTCTCTGCAAGTGATGTCTCCGTTGCTCGTCTTAGCCGCGAGCTTCGTAAACGTGATACGGCTTCAACAGATGCTTCTGAGTTCAATGGGAAAACATTTGACTATGTGATTATTGGTGGTGGTCTCGCCGGTCTTGTGGTCGCGTCGCGCTTGACTGAGAATCCCAATATAACAGTGGCTGTAATTGAAGCTGGTACGTCTGGGACGGCCAAGAACGAGTCCGAGAAGATCTTGCCACCCGCTGCGAACTTGTACAACTCTCCGGGTCAAACGTACATGAACTGGCATTACAAGACGGTTCCGCAACCACAGTTGAATAATAGGGTTGCCCCATGGCCACGCGGGAAAGTTCTCGGTGGAAGCAGTGCTATCAACGGTCTCTATTACGTTCGTCATAGTGTCCACGAGCAGGATGCGTGGGGTGATATGATCGGTGCTAAGGATCTTTGGGGCTGGGACAACGTGTACAGGGCCATGAAAAAGTCAGAAGCATTCACCGCACCGGTGGACTCTGTGGCCCAAATTGATCAAATTTCACCCAACCCAGACTCCCATGGAATGAATGGCCCGATCAATTCTACTTGGCCTGCAGTGACATACGACTGTGTCGGTGCGTTTGTTAATGCCAGCTCGAGCGTTGCCACGCCGCATGCCAAGGACCCCTACGGTGGCACTAATCTTGGAACTTACGTGGCAACCTTGAACATCAACCCGTCTAATTGGACGCGTAGCTTTGCCCGCACTGGTTATTATGACCCTTACGTTTATCGCTCGAACCTTCATGTTCTTACTCGCCACCTGGTTACAAAGATCGAATTTGACACAAGTGGTAAGCAGATTAAGGCTACCGATGTGAAGTTCAAGTCGGACCCTAACTCTGACGAATACACCGTCAAAGCTGGTCGCGAGGTTATCGTCAGCGGCGGCGCTATCAATACGCCTCAGATCTTACAGCTGTCTGGTATTGGTGACAAGAACTTCTTGAAATCTAAAGGCATCGATGTTGTGCTCGAATCCCCAGCTGTTGGCTACAACCTTCAGGACCACATCTCAGGAGGTGTCGAATGGCACCCTAAGGATAGCACAAAGATGCCGCCTTCGGATACCAATGAGTCAAAGGAGGTCAACTCTTACACAAACAATGGTGTTGCATATGTGAATGGTTCACAAGTTCTCAAGGATCAATGGAACTCGTATATCGACCAAGTGAAGGGCAACAAATCTAAGGCTGTCGATGCATACAATGGCACGGACGCCGCCAAGAAAGGCTATGACTTGACATACTCGACTGTGCTTGGGGTTATCCAAAAAAACGTCGCCACCATTGAGATGCTTTTCTCTATGGCATTTGGCCAGGTTCAGGTTCAATCGGCTCTACAGCATGCTTTCTCTCGTGGTCATGTGTTAGTGAACTCGAATGATCCATTCCAGGCCCCTGACATTGACCCCCGCTACTTTGAACAAAGTTCGGACTTGAACATGCTTCGAGGTGCATTCAAGCTTGCACGTGAAGTAGGACAGGCGCAGCCACTGAATTCGTTCTTGGACCAGGAGACTCATCCTGGAACAAACGTGACGTCTGATCAAGACTGGGATAACTTCATTCGTGATCGCGTCGGCACTGAGTATCATCCGAGTGGTACTGCCGCGATGCTTCCTCAGGACAAAGGCGGTGTTGTTGACAAGAACCTTATGGTGTATGGCACGTCGAACTTGCGTGTCATAGATGCCTCTGTGGTGCCTTTTGTGGTCGCATCGCATTTCATGTCTCTTGTATACGGCGTCGCTGAGGTTGGTGCTGAAGTTGTCTTGGATGCTTACAAACAATCAAACTCTGATGGCGGCGGCGAAAAGAAAGATAAAGATAATGGCAATGCTAAGGACTCAGATGGCCATTCAGGAGGCACATCCAGCGCTGGCGCAAAAAATTCGACTGGCAAAAGTGACTCTGACAACAATGCTCAAGACGCGAGCTCTACATTGTACACCAGCTCCAAAGTCTACTCTACCATTGTAATGAGCGTTGTTGTTGCATTTTTCACATTTTACATCTCCTTCTAACTTCATATATAAATACTTCCTTCTTATGTTCTTTCCACCGCTGCTACGAGCACTGTTGCATAAAAATAGTACAGTACGCTGCATAGATAATTTAGACAATCGAAGAATTGCTCAATCTTTTGACACTGGGGTTGGATTTAGTTAATAGTGATAGTTCCAACATGATTACGTACACATGAGTAAAATACAGACTTGCCCATGCAAGAACGCCAAAGTGCTTGGAATGGATTGGTCGCAAGGCATTCTCTGACTTGCCCTAACCGCCGGAATTCCAGGAGTAGAATGCACAGTTACGCATGTTGGCTGAACATGTCAGAGTTTCTTTGCAGACGGGTGCGTCGGCACGCGCCCTGGCAGACTGTTCAATTTCACCACAGTAGTGTTGTTTATTTCATGGGTATAATAATGCCTAGTAGATTCCAACGCCAGACGTACTCCCGCTCCCTTCCCTCATTGCTTCGAACTGCTGGGTGCTACGATGACTCGATTGTTCAGCTGGGCCGCTGCCCTCTCAGTGGTTTCTGTTTTCTCTGTTTCACAAGTATCGGCATATGTCGGCGAGGTCCATAACTACACTAGGCGCGCGACAACTGGTAATGGTTGGGACATCGATGGCAAATCTTTTGACTATGTGATTGTTGGTGGTGGTACAGCCGGTCTGGTACTGGCTAATCGCCTCTCTGCTGATGGTTCTAACTCAGTGGCTGTCATTGAGGCTGGACCCTCTGGCTATGAGGACAACGACAAGTTTATCGTCCCCTCAGCCATGTTGTATGACTCTGCTGTCAACACACAGTACGACTGGCAGTACAAGACAACCTCCCAAAAACATCTGAATGGAAAGGAAAAGTCTTGGCCCCGTGGTAAAGTCCTTGGTGGTAGCAGTGCGATCAACGGTCTTTACTATGTTCGTCCTAGCCGGGAAGAAGCTGACGCTTGGGCCGAGCTCGCCGGCAAAAATGGCTGGAACCACTGGGGTTGGGACAACCTGCTTAATGGTATGAAGAAGAGCGAGAAGCTTCAAACTCCTCTTAAGAGTGTTCGCGAACAAGCCCATATTGAGTATGACGGTAGCTCGCATGGACGGAATGGCCCAATTCACACTACTTGGCCCGCTGTAACGTATGGGCCCGTCGGTGCTTTTATTGAATCTGCGTCTAAAGTAGCTGTCCCCCGAGTCAAGGATGCCTATGACGGCGAGAACCATGGTACATATGTTGCACTCTCGTCTATGAACAAGCGTAACTGGCAGCGCAGCTTCTCGCGTAACGAGTACCTGGATCCAATCTCTGACCGTAACAACCTGCAAGTTCTCACTGGCCACCTAGTAACCCAGGTTATCTTTGACCGTTCTGACAAGAATCACGTTCAAGCCACGGGTGTGCACTACAAAGCGAGTGTAGACGAAGTGGAGCACACAGTACACGCCAACAAGGAAGTCATTCTTTGCGCTGGTGCGATTAACACTCCTCAGATCCTGCAACTCTCAGGTATTGGTTCCTCAGATCTACTGAACCGTCACGGTATTGATGTTGTGGTTGACCTGCCTGGTGTCGGTGAGAATCTTCAGGATCATATTAGTTTCGGCCTGTCTTTCCGTGCTAAGAACGACAAGGACGTTGCACCTCAACAGATCACTGGCAACAAGAAGACTGATTCTTACGTCAACTCTGCTGTGTCGTACGTTAACTTCGAGAGTCTTTTCAAGCACCCTGATCACGTGCGCTCCAAGTTCCAAGCGCGTGCCCGTGAGCTTGCCGGTGAAGGCAGGAAGAATGAGGCTGTGCGCAGGGGCCAGGAGAAGACCTATGAGTCTATGGCTCAGCACGTCTTCGGCGAAGATGTCGTATCACCTGTGGAGATTCTAGGCAATCTTATCTTCGGCAGTATTAACATCCAAGCTGCTCTGCAACACCCTCTGTCTCGTGGCTATGTTCGAATTAAGAACAAGAATCCCTTCGAGTGGCCCCTGATGAACCCGAACTACTTGAAGGAGGATATGGACATGACTGTGTTGCGCCAGGCACTTAAACTGATTCGCAAGATTTCACAAGAGTCTCCTCTCAAGGACCTCATTGCCCACGAGGACTCACCTGGCTCTGACGTGCAGTCGAATGAGGACCTTGAAAACTGGATTCGCGAAAATGCCGGCACCGAATACCATCCAAGTAGCACCTGCTCGATGCTCCCGAGGAGCGAGGGAGGTGTTGTTGCCCCTAATCTTAAGGTACATGGTACAAGCAACTTGCGTGTCGCTGATGCCTCAATTCCACCCCTTTCGATGTCATGCCATTTGGAGTCGGTCGTGTACGGTATTGCCGAAATTGCCGCCGATCTCATCCTTGGCAACTAAGTTTCGTGATGATGAGAGCCACTGTGGCAAGATTTTTATTATTGAACACTATTCCACACATCATTCCCTAGGTAGTTCATGAATGGGTTATATTTCATGGATTGTAGAAACAACTGCGACGCTAGATTATGAAGAGACTTAGTTGTTTTTCTCAGTTAACTTACACCACGTGGTTGAAAGTTGAGTTCTCCACCGTGCCGACGGCGAAGGTAACAAGGACTTTACCGTATTTGACTCACTTATGGGTGCGAACGAGAGCCGTATTGAGTCGGACGGACTTGGTATGCTTCAGTAACGCCAAACTAACTTCTTTTTAGCTCCGAAACAGGGGTATCATGTTATTCGCGTTGCTCAGAGAAGTCCTGCTCAGTATGCCGGCTTGTACGTTGCATGAATTGAATGAACTGCCAACGCATTACAGTGAGCCGTTTTTTGACTTTTGTATTGGCATTAATGGGCACCCGCTTGCGGATCTTGGCATTGAATTCCCGCGCGGTATTCCCTCCGATACTAAGCTACCAAATGCTAAATGGTCCACTGTCGAAGAGAATGAAGGCCGCACGATCATTATCAATACGTGGAACTCCAAACATCAGGAATATCGAGGTGCGTCGTCATGACATGTTATTTGACATATACTTCAGACGTCAGCATTGTTCCCTCTCGCACATGGTCTGACGACCAATCTCAAAGTGGGGTACAACCATCTTTATTGGGTCTAACTCTGCGTCTTTGCAACCCGCTCGAGACCGTGAGTCATGTGTGGCATGTCCTGGACGTAATAGAAGGCTCACCTGCTGATTCGGCAGGGCTCGTACCTTATGGTGATTATATTATTGGATGGACAGGTGGCCCACTTCAAAGTGAGGGTGACTTTTTCCAACTTGTGGAACAATATGTGAACCATCAACTTTCTCTCTATGTCTACAACAGTGACTACGACCATACGCGCGAGATCATGATTGTGCCCAATCGTGATTGGGGAGGTGAGGGCCTTCTGGGGTGCGGCATGGGCTACGGACTATTACGTATGTTCCACAGAGCTACTAACGCATAGATCGTATCCCTCAGCCACGCAAGCAATGGGATGAAATGCCATCAGAAGCATCCAAAGGTCACGATGACGAATACGTGAATAACAATGTTGCAACTATGCCAACAACTTCCGACGCCGTGTCTGAAGCTTCTAATTATTATGTACCTCAAGATCCTGATTCTTACAAATACGGCGTAACACTCAATATGCATGAAGAAGAGGAAGAATAAAGGAAGAGATAGTCTTCAAGACAGAACTATTGCAGGCAATAGAAAATGGAAAGAAAACAAGTGCCAAAAATGCGAGTGATGTATAGAAGATTTGTACAAAAAAATGAAAATCAATCGAAATTATGTGGCCATAGCTATCTCAACCGTACAGGGTCCGTCGAAAGGCTTCCAATGCCTGTCTGAAACCGTGTTCAAATTCCCAAGCATTCTTGGGGTCATGGTCCTGTTCGTACGAAGCCAAGCGAAGTTTTGCGAGCTGGTTGGGAAGTCCAACTTCTGCACCCTCTTGCAGAAATTCGAGGGCATCCTTCCAACCCATCTCAAATCCATGCTTGTACTGTTCATGATCATAGTTTCCGCCCTTCGAATCCCAGTACTTGGAGTGTTCCTGGAGGCATCGCTGCGCAAGTTCAACACCCTGCTGACGGAGAGCGTTGAAGTCCATGTGACCTCCATCGAGAGGGTTCAGTGACGGAGGCATTGTACCTTTCTCTACAGCGGTGTAAAAACACCATCCGGGATCAGGGCCCCCTTCCTTCTTTAATGTCCAGTAATAGTAGCCAGCCGTATACGATTCAAACGCATGCCACTGAGCATGTGACCAACTTTTAAGTGCATCCAAGTGGTTGGCACATCCACGTAAAGAACCAGGATTCAAAGCGCCACTCCACTCGCCGATGATAATAGCGCCTTGTGCGTGCTCGGAAATGCCCTTGAGCCACCATGCCGTCTTGCCTTGCTTTCCTACATCAAGATCACAAGCATGCTGCTCGGCAGAAGTTCGATGATCATGCGACGTGAAACAGCGATACATGTGATGGTCCAAGACAAGCGGGTTGCCTATGTCGCTGTGTTTGCCCACGTACTTAGCGTAGTGGTTCGTGTCCCAGCCATCACCGATGTATAAAGGCAACTGGGCGACAGCAGGGCTCGAGCTAGCGCGAATTGCCTTGATCGCATCAACATAAAAGCCCTCCAGACAGCTGTGGTTTTGAGGCTCATTCATGAGCTCAAGACCAATCACATTGTCATATTGACTAACAGCTTCAGCAAGTGCAGTAAGAATTTGGATTGTTAGTTTGCGGTTTGATGACGCATGCAGCCCGTTCCAAAAGCTCACGTTCCCGTCGCTCTTACCGCAATGACTGTCACCATTCTGTCCACCAGGTACACCGTGCAAGTCGATTAGCACTCCAATGTCAAGCGAAGCAGCCTTCTCGATGCTTGCGACGATGCGTTGCCAGGCACCCTCATATATAGTTGCGAACGATGCATAGTCTGTCCCCTTTAAGAGTTTGGTGTGCTCTTTATTCCCAGCAAGGAAATGCGCGTACAGAATAGGTATGCGCACGGAGTTGATGCCATGCGCCTTCATCCATTTCCAATCGCCGTCATCGATGAACGAGTCCCAGTGACGCTCGAGAAGCTGTTTTGCTTCCTCTAAGTTCATTCCCTTGACGATATCCATGTCACAGCTACCCGATTCATTCAGTGATTGGAACAAACTGCCCGTAAGCCAGCTTTCGAGTGCAAACCAAGAGCCCAAGTTTACGCCCCGTTGTTTACGAATGGCATATTTTGATCGCTTGCTAATGGGCTCGTTCCATGGCGTCACGTCCTTAGGCACATGTGTCTCAGTTTTGTGAAACACATCGTGAAGCTTGTCCAAGAACTTTGCGTTAGTCATATTATAGCTTCATGACGCACCTTGCCCATCGTGATGTTTGCAAGGGATCGTGAACGGGACTGATCGCTCGTTTGGCACTTTCTTTCCCCGCCCTCTCTTGTCTTGGCGCAGCTGTCACTGGATTGCGTCACCAATTGGCCCGTGCTGTTTAGATAATCTGGATGCCTAATTGAATAGACATGAAGAACATGGAGGTCCTCTTTCACACAAGCATGGCACCTAAGCTACGCATCTCGGCAGGTCCCACGGCGAACAAGCTAGAGCTAGTGGCTGTCAATCATGACGATAAACCTGTTGTGATTGATTCAGACTGCTTCCAAGGTAAATTAACTGTTCGGGTAAAGAATTTCCATGGAGAACTACCTGAGAATGTCGAATACCTCGAGGATGTTAAATATTTCTCCATGCCATATGGCTCACAAATGACATATAGCATTCAAATGCAAGGTCGCTTCCCTGCTGGTGTGAATGCCAACGATCTAGTATTCGGAAATGAGTTCGATGAACCCATTCGCGTACGTCGTTGTCTCTATCTTTCAACTTACGATATACTAGGATTCCCTTCCGTACGGAATGGGACTAGTCTTGCGCTTCGCATCATTCATCGATCCAAATCGTACGTCATTGTGCTAACAATGAATTCAGTCAAGCATGACTTGTATGGAGATAAGCCATGGGCTTTATCACCATTTCTCTCCACAGTATTTCGCGCTAAGGCTGACCGTGCTGTTGAGGGCACGTTCTCATCGTGCGCATCGGCCAAAGAGTGTTTCGAACGCGATGCTTGGCCCAAGTTTCCTCAGCCAAATTCTGAAGAAACGTTTCTAGAAGACGACATATCGTCGCTTTTCTATCACTCCGGTCCTGATGCAAAGGAACCTCAGCTGGACCGTAATATGGAAGTGGACGAAAATGTTGTCAAAACGTTCTCTAACAATGACAAGGCTAGACAGCACCGCATGTCATGGCTCGGTTCCGCTTCGAATCGAAAGAAACTCAACGTAACGCCTGATGATGTTATTACTGCCGATTTTGGCAATGGTTTTGTGCGTAGCGATAAGAAAGTGGCAAGGAGACTAACCGCAGATTGATTTCAACACGTACGTGAATCGTAATCATCTTACCATCGACCAGATTGGAGGCTGTTATTCCTTTAGGAGGAATGCGTATCAGCTGTACGTGATGAGACGCACAGGAATATGTGCCGTACTAATTTTGCAGTGCAGCGGTACTGGCGCGGTCAGCCTGTCCGCTATGTGTGCAAGAATTTGAAGACGGGGCAAGTGTATTTTGTGGCTCAGTGAGTATTAGTCTGGACTATTGCTGATGCAAATTCAGGTTCGAGATAATTGAGACCGATGTAGACATCTAGCCCGCAAGCTCAGCTTCGTAAAAACATATACCTTGACAGTCGAGCCACGTCCGAAGCCTTGCCCGATTCTTTGTGATAGAGTTGGATAACACACCAGATCGTTGCGCTACGCTCATGAACTCATCTAGGCTTATTGGCTCCATCAACAAAATTCGTCTGTAAAGCTGTTCATCTGATAATATGATCCGGCACATAGGCTCATCCATTGTATTGGCTTGGGGGCTGTACAAATCTGTTTCATATGTGTCGAAGTCGTGTTTGAACTGTGTTGAATCACTAGACAAAGACGATATATCTGATACAGCAGAATCGTCTTCTAATTGGATTTGTGCAACCGCCTTGTTAAGCTCGCTTTCTTGCATGCTTTTGCGAGACTGATCACTCGTCGAGTATTCCAGTATTTCTACACTCGTTGAGTGGTCTGTGAGGTCTGTGTCAGATATGACAATGGTATCGTCAGGCACTTCCCGCGACTTTTCCGTATCCATGACGATAGATGAACTATGCGTTATATAGTATTCATGAAGCGAATCAATGAGCCCTTGCTTTGGTCGTGAGGTAATCAAGCCCAGTCGTTTGCACTCTTCCTTAAGCTGCGGCACTTTCCATGAGGCAAAACTCTGGGTATTCACTGAACGAAATGTGGGTCGACGCTGATGTGCCATCCCTGAATGCTTTTTAATGTTGCCGTGCTTATGAATTTGTGTTTTGTAAGCTGCAATGGAACTTTGTCGATATGGCGGACTAGTCACCTGCCGTAGCATCGGTCAACTCGATAGACATGCGTAGCGAACGAGTGGAGAGCGCATCCGCTAAAGGCATGCACATTTAACGCGAAAAGATCACTAGAAATTCCTACGTAAAGCGAAGCTGGCCGCCTCTGTCGAGCGTCAAATGAAATCCGAAGACAGCATCATCCAACGCATTTTTTTTTTCGTCAACTTTGCATATCATTTTGTGCCATTCTTGATGTCAACATAGCGCTTCTATTTCATGCACCTTACTCCGCGTGCAAGTTGGCCAGCCCTCTCTTCTTTCAGTAGCTACCATTATTACTCTTCTACGTAGCATGTACGGACTACCGACCCATCACCCGTCTGACGAGTGTGCAAACGGACGAGCGGGCGCTAAGATGCCCGAGCGGGCTTGCTCGTTATGAGCAAGCACGAGGAATGGCACTTCCCCTGGTGTCGCTTTATCTAGACGCCCTTTGAATACCCACAGGCAATCGAGCATGCAGCTAGGCTATATGTTAGTTTTGACGATATACGCACCTGCACTGCGCAGTGAGCAACACGAAGTGGACGACATTGCCGCACGAAGAGAACTCGTAAGGCCGCTGTTTGAACGTCTTTTCAGTCGCGCTAGCGCGCGTTACAACGCACGTGATCTTTTTTGTGACACTGGCTCGACGCAGTTGTCTCTAACCCCATTCACCGTGCACGACGCTTCGTGACTTGCATAAGTTCGGGGAGCGAGCATGTTGGAGGGTGGGCCCTCGCTGAAAAGCTTCTTGCACCAAGCGAAAGTATTGTCACTTTACAGGAGCCTACTCCGGTCCACAAGAGGTAAGCGTGAGTGCCGTTATTTATGCGCGCAGCTTCTCCGACGCTGAGTGCGCGACATGAAACAATAGCATGGTTCCGAGATGAGATCGAACGGACGCGTTACGAGTCGGATGAAGTACGTTAGCCTACCTAACTAACAAAAGGGGCGCATCAAAGCTTATCTCATGCACGGGCGCATGACTCTCAGCCAAATGGAGAGTATGTCAATCCTACAAGCTTCAGACTCTTCATATCCTGCTCTACGTGGTAAACGTAATTGTCTGTGACTATGAATGGGTAAATGTGTATATGTGATAATATCCGTTAGTTTACAAGACGCAGCTCGCCCAGCATGAAGCGCATAAGCTGCAAAAGACACTCCAAAGAGAAAACAATCTGCGACAATATGGAATGTTCTGCTAGCAGAAACATCGTATCCTCCATTGTCCGCGTGTGTGACGCATAGCCCCTTTCACCATATGATGACGTGCTAGATAATTTAGGATATGCCTCTTGACGGAGAAAAGGTCCATCATAAATGGGTCGTTGTGAGGAAATATTATTAGGCGAGTTATAGTATACAAGCTCATGGTATCCAAGAGCGGTCGCTGAAATCACCTCTTCCATCGAGCGTTTTGTCGACGGTAGTGACTGTGGTAGCCGCGCCCGAGTGATCATGGATTGCGCCACAAGCCACAAGTCCAGCACGACGGACGAGATCAGCTCCTGACGTAGGTGCAGCACTTGTAATACAGCGAGTTCGCTTCCTGTTCGATACTCCTGTTCTCGACACATTCGCAAAGTCATAAACAACGTGAAGATCATCTCCAAATGCTCGAAAATGCGATGCATGATCTTGATCGGCTTGGGAACCAGACTGAGTTCACTCGATATGACGCGCATAAGTGCTTCACAGCTTGTCAAGTGCAAGCGGATTGACTTCTCCAACTCGATGTAACCAGCTTGAAGCTTGGGCGAAGATTTAAACCCTCTGTACAGCATTTGCCGCGCCATCGTCAAATACCAGTTTTGGAGTAGTGTAGACGTATCTGACAATTTGTACATCAACTGAGTCCGAGCATGATACGGCCAAAACACCAAATTGACGATAAGCGCAGCAGCAATACCAAGAAGGTTCATGTACCCACGTAAAAGTGCTTCATGTATGGGCGCGTCACCTCGCGGACTTTGGTATGCCAATATTGCCACGAGTGGCGTCGTAAAGCCTGTCAGAGCGCCGACGGGAACGAGACTGGGTCGCATGCGTATCAAGATGGCGATAACAGAAAAAAAGCTGATCATGACACTAATTCCCCACGGATTTCCGCGCGAGATCTCCATCGTTAAAAATCCAAACAGTGAACCCAGAATTGTTCCGATGATTCGGAAGATAGCGATGCGAAACGAGTCTCCTGTTGTCGCTTCAAGTGACCAAGTGTACGCAATCAATAGCCAAGGCCCCTTGCACTGGCGCCACCACTGATCTTGTCTTGGATATACGAATCCGATCGCAGAGAATAGTGTTACACCACTCGCTAGTTTGAGAGCGAACCGGACATGGCTTGAGTGTTTTACTTGTTGCAGCACCGCCGAAATGAAAATTCGTCCATTCATGACAGGGGACGACCGCAATATACTGATCACGCGATACCTGAAATGCGACCAAAGTGTATTGCCGCGGACATTCTTGCGTGTGGTTCTCATGGCGTGAGCTACATTTTGTGCATACGTTTTATATTTTGTCTTTTTGTTGGGATTCTCGAATATGTGAGCGATGTTGTCTGAGTGTTCATCGTTGTTGTCATCCGTTGTGCCGACTTGTCCCCGATTTGCGTAATGCGACGGTAAGTACAAGTCAGTTGTGGCATTTTGAAATAGACTAATGCCGCTGGTCGATTGAATCCACCGTAGAAAATCAAATCGGGGCAGATAGATGGATCTTCGTCGACGCTTGACCAGCTTCTCGAGCATAGGAACCGACAGATTCAAAGTGTTTTTCGCTCGCCTAGCGAGTTGAAAAAGCGACAAATAAAATTGACATACCACATACATGTCAGTGCAAAATAAATTCGGTTTGCGGAATTGATCTTGTGTCGATTTCGCTTCCTCATCCGACTTCTTTGTTGGGTCTGATGATGAATTTACAGAGGCCGGCGGTGTTGGGGCTTGATTTTCGTGAGACTCCCTAAATCCACGGGCCCTGAGAAGAAGATGCAACTGCATGTTACATTTAGTCATGGCATTTTCCAACTCTTTTTCTGTATTTGAAAGTATCTCCATTGGATTACCAAACTTTTCACTGTCGCCTAAGCGAGCATGATGAATAGCCTTTGCGAATGTTACACTCGAAGAACGCGGGTACGTTTGAGAAAAGTTATGAATAGAATTGTTGATCAGAACTTTCAATAAGCCGATGACATCAAGAATAGCTGATTCCAAATCTCTCAAGGAGCGGGCGACTTCTTCGATTTTGTTCATTTGTAGAACAGACATAGATTGTGGGTTGGAAAGTGTCATTCGAAGAGACGTGGTGGACTCTGCCATTGATATTACTTCATCATCCTTCGCGTCGCGAGTCTCGTCGAAGAGGGGATCTTCGAAATCCACTTGCGGAATGGACAAACCCATTCCACTTTTTAGCCATGTTGAGGTATCGACAATAAATGTCCTAAGATGATTTGTTTCAGAAATAGGGATAATGCACCAAGTGACCTCATGCAAAGAGGCAGACAAAGCGCGGTTCATGACACTTACACGTTCTTTTAGGACTTTGAGTGAGCTGCTCACATTATTAGACTGTTCAAATGCATGTGCATCATAGTAATTATCTGGATTTTGACTGACAAATTTTTGCCATTCGACGAGCTCTTTCTCGAAGTTCGTCATTGAAATCTCCATGAGACCTGTTATAGCGTCTAGAGCCGATGACATACATCGGAAATATGTGCGGTATGCTGTACGCGGGACCATTAGATTTGCGAAGATTGAAAGTACAGCCGGTATGAACAAGGGGAAAAACAAGTCGGAGAAATTGCGGTACGTGATATGCGAGATTGGCGTCGTCATGATCCATGTTTGAGTGAACATGACTACACGCATCGGCACTCGAAGACGCGGCACTCGGCTCCATATGTACCCAGAAATAAAAAATGTTGCAAATACGTAAGATGCACCCAGTCCACGCGTTTTGAGGGACGTGTAGATAATGTTTGGCTGATCGATCCAGACCTGTACGCACACGATGACAAAGCTCAATCCCAGCCAAAGCGCAGCAATAAGTAAGGTCAACGCCGTCATATGAACATGAGCTGAGAATGTATTTCCGACAGGAAAGAATGCTAGATGCGAGACCATGAAACTTAGGAAAACTTTGCTACCCACCCATTCTTGCACCGGACGCACAAACACGAATGGTAGAAGGGCAATATTAAGCAGAACTGGAGGCAGTAAATTGAGGATAAATTCTCTCAATTCCATATGATACGCTTTTCTGACCCATCTTTGGGCCAATTGACGGATCATTTCCTTGGATCTTACAAGCGTATGGAATTGAGTAGCGCAAGGCACTGTATGCAGCCAATTCGATACTAGGTTACCTCAATCAACACAAACACACACCCGCATTCTCAAGCGCCCGAAGAAGGAAATCTCACACGTGACTAAGCCGCGCGAAGACTCAACTCCCCATTCTCAATCACGTCACTGTGGGCGCATCCATGCGAATGAAAGAACCAGCAACGAACAATTTTCGCTCAGTTGTTCGACCAAACTGCATCCTGCATGGCAGGATGCATGTTAAGGCGAATTGACCGACTACCCGTAGAGATAATATGGCGCATTCTGCTCATCTCGAAGAGCTCTAGTCTCGCATACGTTTGTCGGGTTTTGTGGCATGCCTGTGCTCTAGCCCCTCGCCATGTGAAAGCAGAATATCTTTTTTGTTGCTGGCTCGATTCATATTCGCTTCGGTTCACGCAGGGTTTCAGGATGAACCCTCTTGCTCCTCAGCTGCGGTCCATGTTCGCGCCCACAACGTATCCTACGTCGGGCTCTACAAGTGCGTTACGCCGTGCTGCAACTTGTGATATTTTGTCCTTTGTGGCACGTTTCGGCATATGCACACCTGATGTTATGCGCATGTTGGAGCGTCTAGTCATTCGTAGCAAATGGTGCGGCAATATTTGTCAGCTGTACGGCATCTTTGCGACAATGCCTGAGGGAACACAAGCTCTTGTGCCGACTCGACTGGCATGCCATGCCGTACCCGAGCGGCTGTTTCGTCATTCGGTCGTGGTTAGCATGCCCTCTTATTTGGATGGAACACCTGCGCTGGAGCACGGGTTGCTTCGATCCTTCGTTCGTCATGTTTGCGATCTTACTCCCGTTGGTATGCCCGAGAGTGAAGTACGGCTGCCCCCTTTGTCTGATTTGGAGCTCATCGCGCGAATGATTCTCTTGCATCGCGCATCTCCAAATTCATCTCAAGGATACCCACTCGCGATGGCCGTGCATTTGGACAGCACACCCCTCGTCTGCCTGTTGCTGGCAACAGGTGCAGACCCCTCTTTGAAAAAAAGCATTGCCTTGCATGTGGCGTGTAAGAAAGGCTCGCTTGCTGTTGTTCGGCTCTTGGTAGAGCAAGATGATGCACTTGAGTTTCAGTGGCGCACGCGCCTTCGAGCTATCGTTGATGACTTACACGCTCTGGATGTTGTTCGGGCTACCAGACAAGAGCCTCCGCGCGCGCGGCGATCTTTACCGGAGAAAGGCGCTGTTCCTTCTAAACGACGGCGCTTAGCGGACCGTTGCCAGGTGGATGTTCCCATGCTCACGACTGCCGTGCGTGCAGGCGCATGGGATGCCGTGTCGTACCTCATGCAGACGAAGGGCGTGGTGCCTGATGTCAGCACATTGCGAATGATGGACCAAAAATCATCTTAACGAAATGTTTTATAGCTGTATGGACCATAATACCCAATTTAACCATTTCCGTTAACTATCAGTCTCACTTAATTGCTTCCGCAATTCACGCTTTAGAACTTTCCCAGACGTACTAACAGTTGTCAGTAACCACGTGTGTACATACTTCTTAGGGAGCTGGTCAGTCCATGACACGCCACGCAACTTTTTGTAGCCAGAGACTCGGCTATTTACGGTATCAAGGACTTGCTTCGTTAGTTCTTTCTCTGAGAGCGATGTTTTATCGGGCCTCATCACGATGCACGCCCATGGCAATTCGTTATGGGAAACATCTTCCTTCACAACCTTGGCCACGACAGCAGACTCAAGTACGAATGGAAGCGAGTTGACAATGGTTTCAATTTCTGACGCTGCAACCTGATAGCCGTTGTATTTGATAATATCTTTGACACGATCGTGCAGAGTAATATAGCCTGTGTTGTTAGCACAAGTCTGCATGCACAACGTACCATCTTGATCGAAGGACGCAATGTCTCCTGATTTGAAAAACCGATGTTCGTCATGCATGTCAGGAGCAAACGCTTGGGCGTTGGCCTCGTCATTTTTTAAGTAGCCGAGCATAACTTGAGGACCACGCACCAGTAGCTCACCTCGCTGGTTCACACCCACTGGTCTTTTTGTGTTGACATCAATGATCTGCGCCTCGGTATTTGGCACAAGTCTGCCCACATTCAGTTTGTTCAAACCAAGATCCTGCTGCGTCTGGAGCGAAATAATCGGCGACGCTGTTTCTGTTAGCCCTTCTGGTGCATGGCGACGTACTTTCAGTCATTCCATAGCCTGAAGCGTATGTTAGTCATACTCGCACATACATATATACGTGTATACAATATTGGAGGATACGTACCATCAGTGATACGGATACCGTATCGATCATTGACCATAGTGCACAGCTCTTTACTAAGAAACGCGGCTCCCGAGGCCAACGATTTGATCGACGATAAATCATACTTGTCAGCCATAGGGGATCGAACTAAGGCAATCAAGATCGGAGGCACAACGAATGCAAATGTCACTCTGAATTTTTGCACGGCCCGGAAAAAGCTTTCAGGGGAAAACTTGGCCTCAATGATGGCTGGAGTAAGGGTGTGTAAATTGATGATTGATGTGATCATGCCATAACAATGGAACTGCGGTAGCAATGAGTAGTGTACTTGATCAATTCCTTCTTGCAACGGCGCTGCTGGCTGGTCGTACCAGCCATATAGATCATAAGTTGGCTTGTTTACACGCCCGCCGAGTGTGACGGTCATTTGTATCGTGTTCGCGATGAGGTTCATGTGAGTGAGGCGCACGGCCTTCGGAAGGCCTGATGTGCCAGAACTAAAACAAAACATAGATTCTTGCTTCGCAGGGTCAAATTGGACGTTTTCCACTAACTTGTCTCCTGCATCGCGAGCCTTGATGCCTGGTTCCACGAGCCGCTTGTAGAAACTGTGCTCATGCTCCTCGTCAAACACGTACAAATCTATACTTTCGCCAGTGAGTTTCGCCAATGAGTCTGCGGCATTCTTTGCATTCTCGTATGAATTTAGCGAGGCTAGTAGAGCTCGAGGTTTCGTCAACTTGAAGACATGCTCGAGCTCCTCTGGCTTGTACATGGGATTCAGCAAGGCAGGGATTGCCCCTGTCATCATGACACCCAAAGCGGCTAGAAGGTAGTCATGTTGATTTTCAGAATAAAATGCCATGACTTCTCCTTTTCTCCATGGCCGCCCGGCTATATTCTCTGATAATAGACCCGTGGCCATGCCCCATGCGCCTTGACGTACTTGCTTTAGAGTCAACGGTGCAGGTTTGGACCGGCGGGACTCTATTGATGGAAAGAGGATTGGTGTATTGTCCGCTTCATCTGAAACGGAGCGAAGAACAAACTTTGGTAAGGATTCGTTTTGAGGTAGTTTAATAGGTTTGTATGGCGATGTGAAAATCATGGGTAATGGCGAGGGCTGGTGTTAAATAGTGGCGGGGTATAGGGCTAGTAATGGAGAAGCTAAGATTAAGATGCACCCACCCAACAATTTTTAAAGGTGTGAGATAATATTATCAGACTTTATTTTTGTCCGGCCAACTTTCACGCCGATAAACATGTGGAAGACTCGCTTGCAAAATGCATTGACTGAGCATGCAAGTGACTGGAGTGTCGGTGCGTAGCGCGAATAGTTAATTCAGGGCTCTATGCGTTTTCTACTCTAAGTTGTAGTGAATCAACGGGCTGCATGCCCCGTGTTCGTCAAGTAGTGCACCGAGGGTTCGTCAACGATCAACATGAGAATGCTTCGAGCGACCGTCTTGTCTTTACCACGGATGTACGTTCAAGCAAAGCCATGGATATCGCTTCTTGTTCGAATGCACCTGTAGAACTCGCTTGGTACATCGCGCCTGAGCGCGTTCAGGTACGTACTATTCAGAGGGAAACACGATGTGGCACGGGCGACCGTTCGACTCTTACATCCATGTAGTTTCGGATTCAAGGGGCTGCTTACTTATTGCCGGCGCCGACACACAAGTGGCGTGCGCAATTTCCTGATGCCCAACTTGCGATTTCCGATACAAACTTCGCATGGGATGAGGAACGTGAGCGCTTCTGGAGGTTGCTGAGTCCAAGAATGCAAAACACATTCTTTGGCCCGCCGCCTGGGCAGCCTGTCCCACCAATCGCGACGGCAGAATCGTCTTCCTTGTCGCCAACTCCGCGACCACAGCATCAGATACAGTCGCCGCATGAGCGAAATCTTCGAGAACCCAACGCCATCCCCGAGTCGTACGTTTCTTCAGTTGCAACAGCATTGGATTCTGATTCAGCAGATTTGCTTTGGTCATTATTGAGCCACATAAAGTGGATGTGTTGGAGTTAAAGCACGCACAGCGCACGATCTATGAACGAGAAGTAAATGGAGCATGGAACGGCACGTCTGTTGCGCCATAGTATACAATTATGCGTCTTCGAGATTTCGATCTAAAAAATCTCGCACTTTTGAAGAAATGCTAGTTCGCACCGACTCCGGGAATGTATCTACTCAGCGTGACGTCAGAAGTGCTCGCGCACCTACCATGAGCATATCCGCCAAGTTTGTCGACGATGGCACCTATATGTAGCGAATCTTGTGATCGCGCCTCACCTGCGTAATGTAAGTATATGACCTTGCTAGTTCTTAAAAGTTCCGTACGTTCAGCTTGTTCACGCAGCTGAGCTTCCCAGCCGCTCTCCTCCAGCATCCGACGTAGTTGGACAAGAAGCGACGACCACTCTCCCGTGGATATCATACGCTGATGCAACATGTTCAGAAGCTCTTCACAACTCTCCCCACCCTCCGCACCCGACATGGTCGAGTTGGTATCCGTGGATAAGAAAAAAAAAGGCTCAAAAATCGCGATCTGCACGATAGCTGGGCAAAGGAATCACGAATTCTCGTCAAGCTAGCCAAGTTGCGTCTTGTCACCTCCACACTGATGCCAACGCGTCTGGCGCACATCATATATACCCAAATCAAGATGGGAGTGCGTCCGAAAGTTGGATAACTATAGGCGCGTCCCAGTATGAGAGAAAAAATAGCATTATTCTACACGCGTGCATACTTCTAGCAGGCTGGAAAAAAGTATTACGTTCGGCCTGCTGGTGGCTTGATAAAAGTGCCGTTGAACCATGCGATGGCGGCTTTCGTAAAGTCGCCTGTGTCGGTGGCAGAAGAATAAGCAAGACGGAGAAAATGTTTACCAGACTCTAAGCTTTGATGAACTTGCGATTGACTCAAAAGATTAGAATTCTCGAAAATGTCATGACTCAAAATCGACGAGAGGTTGAACGATGTGGCTGGACCCTTGTAACGCAGAACATCATCCACAAGCAACGAGAAGCTGGACCAAACATTTTGTTCAGCCGTGGGAATGGGCGCCCAGCGAATCATTTGGTCTGTGAACGTCCGATTCATCGAAAAGTGTGGAATAGCAGAGTCTCCCACAGCATCACCGCGAACAACGCCCTCGTCTTGTAAAAGGCCATCGAAGCCCCACCGGGCGACGCCATTAATATACATGCCAAAGAGGATCGCACAACAGAGCATCGATATGCGTGTGGGAAAGCCACAGGCTGGCAAAAGAGCAAGGCCAATCACATAATGGTGGATTCGAACGACTTCGCCCGGCACAGCTGCACAAAGACCTAGAACGACACATGCAATAATATACAGCGTCAAGAACTTCGGGAGTAGGCCCACACTGCGGATGACACGCACCTGATTGATCGCTAAAATCACCACGACAATCACCACGATAACCAGCGATGACAATGCGCCTGGCTGCTGCGATATGTCGTGCACCGTTAGCCGCTGGAGAGGGACGTCTGCAAACACGACGTCCAGCAGCACACCGATCCACCACAGTCCGAGCCATCCAATGCCAAACTCCAGAGGCACGTGCTGAAACGCTCCCCATACGTGCTTTAGCGCGCAGTGCCAAATGACAAAGCAGACGAAGAGATGTGGTCCAAAGTCGCCAGCGGCTGCGCCCACCGGGGGCGGCATACTTCGCAGCTCCGATACCAAGTTCACGTGCCAGAAGCCGACACACGACATGGTCCAGAAAAGAAAGAGTGGCATGGGTCTTACGACGAAAGTCAAGACAGCCAGAAACACCACATTTATAATATACAAGCGCCAGCGCTCGTCCGTGCAATGCTGCGAATCTTGCGGATGGAAAAATAGAAATGACGATGGGAACACGGAGGGAAAAGGAAACGAATCAATGCCATTCTGTGTGCTGTTGTCGAAGTGCGTAAATGATCCCATCTGCCGTAAGATACCGCATCCACCACGACGGCCAATTACTCCTGCGTGCTGTGCGGCTGCACATATGAACGAGTCCGCACGGTAGGGTGTAGAATTGCTGCCGCCGACGACCAGGGGCACATAGTTGTACGCTTGGTCTCCAACAGTGCGTGGGTTCAGCAGCGTTGTTTTTGCGCATCCACTTGGACACTGGAACGTCATGGTAGAATCGGAAAAAGGCGCGCAAGAGCTTCCGTCTAGTCCACATTCATCATTTCGACCCCACAACGTCGTTGTACATGTAAAAGGTGATGGCGTTCGCCAACCCTCGTTCGTTAGGATACGGGCTGAGAACCATGTGTAATGCACCATCACAGAGAAACAAAAGAGCCAGCCGATACACACCGCACACAAAATGATCCAATGAAGCCAGTTTCTTTGCCAATCGCACTCAATCTTGGCCCACCAGCGCTGCCCAGGGGTGCCGCCTTGTTTAGCTGGAGGTGGTGTGGGTATCGTGTGCATGTGGTTGGTTGGCTCAAGCTCGATGGAAGGCGCTTCTTCGCTGCCCCAGAGTGGCAAGTCACTTGATGGGGGTGGTTTCCACGCGAGCGACGCAGTCCATCGAAGCCAGGCCGCTTCCAAGTGCTGCCATGGCCACCACGGATAATGTTTGATGATGTGCTGCTTGGGCGTTTTTGGGCCTTGCATCCATTGCCACACTTTTAACCATGCGTTCCATGCGGGCCGCCGTGCTGTCAATAGAAATGGCAATGGGAACATCGTCGATGCAGATGGTTGAGATATCAAGGGGGGTGAGTTGCTGGGCCCAACTTTCCCTGATGTTATCAATTCGGCAGAGGACGAGCTCGAACGCCTTGGTGAGACAGAGGAGGGCGCAGACGATGTGAATGAACGCGGTTGTATTAGCCAGATCACTGCATGTGACAGGGTTGACCCAGTAATGGGTCCTGCCTCTTCTAGAAGCTCTTGCACGCCATGCGAATGAGCAAGGAGCGTAGTGATGCGTTTCTTGAGGCCCATCTGCAGTGTGTGTACCGTGTGAGGCGAAGCACTGAGGCTTTTTGGGCGTGCACGTCGCACCTTCAAACGATCTAGTGCTTGCTCCAAATGACACGTGTATGAGGTATCTGACCACGTAACGTTTGCCTTGAACAGGTCATCGATCACCTGCACGGACTGCGGAAAAAGACGCGCCCAAGCCTCGTCGACGCATGGCGCTCGGCGCGAGCCGAGCAGCCAGCGCGCACGCTCATACTCACGACTCGAAGCGACACGATCGACAATAGAAGCGAATTTATCGATGGCCTCTTGCGTTGCAACAAGTTGCGTCGGGGTGTGGCCAAGCGCATCTTTGAGAACCTGAAGAAGGGAGCTGCTTCGTTCATGCGAAGCTTGAGCAGATAGGGCACGATTCGAATGTGTTTCTACATGCACAGGGAATCCGTGAGACAGATCGCTGCATATCGCGACCATAGCGCTGACGTCCAAGTTGATGCATTGTGTGGGCGGCGGGGCATCTCCCGATGTAGATGGAGGTCGTGGAATGGGTGTGTGAAGCGGCATGGGTTCATGAGCACCAAACGTGATGCGCACGCCCAAAGAAGCCGCATAATCTGCTATGCCTTGAAGGCGACGCTGCATCCTCACCGTTTCAGGACAGGTCCAGTATGAGACACTCTCAGGCGCAGGGCATGCATCAAAGAGGCTTCCGGGATCACTGAGCGTGATGCGAGTCAAAATAATTTCCAGCGTAGGCTTCATGGAAGAGGTTTGAGCCGCTGCGTGTTTCAACTCATGCGCTAAGCGTACGATAGAATTCTCTGTCATGGCTTCGTCGACGGCAGGCGGCTCAGATAGTGATACGGTGCTTTCATACTCGCGAAATTCGCGCATGAGAGCATCAGGACGTATGGGCATCAGACGAATCCAGTGTTGACCATTGTGTGCAGCGATATGAACCATCGCGGTGGCTCCAGCAGCGGCTTTTTGCTTCGCTGCGTTGTTGCATGTGCGTTCATTGGCACCTGCCTGAGTCGGGTGCACGGTCTGCAGCGCAGTGATCGGGCTCATGTAGGCAAGTGCATAAAGCACCTCATTCCAAAATGTCAGGAGAAACGAAGCATTGTTCTGTGGACTGTCGGTGGCTTGCACGAATGAGAGCTCAGCACTAACCACGTTACGAAACGATGCAAGGCCACACAACGGCGCTGCTGCATAGGAGGCATGAATCTCATACAGAACGGGCGTGCATGTGCGTATAATGGCTGCTTCTGTCGGTACGTAGGTGCCATGGCGCCATGCAAGCTCTGGCCCTGCTCGCCAAGCAGGTGAAACAGCATTCCATGCAACGTAAGCCTCGCCAACATCGTCCATAGACGTAAGCACACGTTCCAATGGATGCGTCATAGCGCTGGACATCGTGCTCAGACAACTGTGGACAGATCCGGCAGATCGTCTGCCGAAGCGATAAGATTTCGGATGCAGTCCTGGTAGAAATAGTCAATGAGGCCGTGCGGCGCCGTCGACGAAAGAGTCGTGCTATGGTCAAGGTCCATCTGAGCTCAGCTCCTACCGTGTAGTGGAGGTGTGCGCGTCGCCTGTAGGTGGAGAGGTGAAGAACGAGTTCCATGCAACCTAACCATATACTACGGAACATAAATACACGCGGATGTGAGGCTGATGAGATTGATGTTGCGAACGAGGAGGACAAGAGATGCATAGACATGTGGAACAACTGCTATAGCACCATCTTTCCTGAAACATAAGCCTGAGGGAATATGTCGTCTCGCTTGCACTCGGCCTTGGCGAGTGTTGAGTCGAATGCAAAGTCTATTAAAAGTATGAATTGAACTTTTCCTTAGCAGCCGATTTAAGCGCGGCGTTCCGCGTTCTGTCAGTTAGCGTACACGTACATGAGTAGCATTTGCACAAAAAGCAACGTACTGCTTGAAAAAGTCCTTAGCGCCCCGCTCCAAATTCGTCATGCTCTCGTCAAGGCTGCCTTGGTTAGCGAATACGATCCAGCGCTTGAAAAGAGAGAATGCCAGTCTCCCATACGTACTCTGAAAGAATCTCATCGCGCTTGTGGAGTAATTGCATATTCCAGCTTGCTTGCGCACGAGCACTGCTAGACGCAAAGTTGAGGAATTGCCGTTGGTAACTAGCTAGCCAAGCACCGCTTGCATTGGGATCGGTACTCGCGGCTTGAGAAGAGCCTGCTTTACCTGTGCCTTGACCCTGGATCCCTGTAGCTGCTGAGCCAGCTGCATTGGTGCTGAGGTCGTCATCCTTTTGCCAAACCATGCGTGGAGGCAAATTAGGCAACTTGGCTCGGCGCTTGCCACCGATGAGTGCATCGATTTGGCCACCCTGTGACAACGACTGGCCCGCTGACGAGCCGAGCCAACCAGCGACACTTGCGATGTACCCCGTTGCGCCAGCACCTGGCGGAAGTGGAAGGGAACGTGGTGTAAATAAGAACAAGCTGGGCATCTCGGCGTGAGGGAGTGAGCCAAAAATGGACCACAGCCGCAGCTGTTGACCATTGGTCAGCTCCATAAAATCGCCCTGGCGCTCCAGACTCACTTGCGGTGTCGATGCAACGACCTCTTGGCCTGGTGGCACATGGCGCTGCACCCGGTGTACGGTGTCGAGGCGTGGCAATGACAACACAAACACACTGTTGGCTGCGAGAACCACCAGCACCTTGGCATTCCGCCTCTCCACGACGTGCGCACCCAAAGCGGGGTCGGGCCAGTCTGCATGTGCGAAGCGCTGTCCAGTGATCTGGTCATACAGGTGAACTTCGCGCGCGTGCACGACTAGAAGCAGGTAAAAGTCGTGCAAATTGTCATTCGGGCCCTCGCTGACCTGGTCCATGTTCGCCCGCTGCACGCTCGTCTCTGTGGCTAACGCTTCGGCACCGGACGAACCAAGCACGTTCACGTATACGGGACGACCAGCCACGCCGAGCGTCATGGCATCGGAACGGAATCCCATCCAGCTATCGAGGCTGCCGTGCTCAAACGACCAGATCGTCACATACCCATTCGCACGTCCCACGAGCAGGCGCAGCGCCAGCACATTGTCTGATAGTGTGCGGCAGACGCTAAACTTGAGCCACACAATCTCTGCGTTGCCTTCGCTTTCGATAATTTTTGCCTCGCGCGAGCCAAGCTGCCGGGAAAAGAAGTCTGCGCTGCCTGAGCCAGCGCGGACCACAACATCCTGTGAGCGGCAATCGGCAACAACGAGCATGCCACCATACGCACAGGCATACAGACCCACATCACACAGCGCACTGCACGTAGCACTGCCAGGAAGAAGCTGCATCATGACGTTGGGCTGGAAGCCCCCTGCGTGGATGTCAGCAACCGTTTCCAGGGATGTGAACTCGAATGCATGTTGTGACGGTGCACCACTGTCCATGTGCATGTTTTGGATGGAGCCAATGAGAGGCGACACTGCCGACGTGTTGATGTTCGTACCGGTACCCAGCGCCATATGTAGCACATGGCCTGTCGTCAGCGAAATTGCACATTCTAATGCATCCCATGCCATGTGAACGCTGGCGATCTGTATTTGCATTGGGAAGCGCTGGAGCGCGTCGAGTGCCGGCATGCCAATGACTGACGGGTGCATCACGACGTCTCGAATCGATACAGTCAGATGGGGTAGGGGCGTGGGGAATGGCTCACGCAGGATCGTGCCGCGCCGTGGATCCTCGTCGCCTAGCAGGAGCAAGTGGGGACTCACATCATGCCATCGAACACGGCCGTCCAAGTGCCACGTGATGAGAATCCGTGGCTGTCCTTTCTGAGCAAGCGCTTGGGCGTGAATAGGCAAGGCACCGTGCAGCTGGGGCTTAGCCAGTCCACCCATTGGCTCGTTGTCCTTGATGCTGCCGACCACATGCTCTGTCGCTTGCTGAACAAGGCGGCGATACTGAGCCACAGGTACAGTAGCCACATAGGCACCCAGGACAGTGCCACGTCCCGCGAATGTTAACGGCAGTGGCAGCGAGAGGCGCTCATACGCCCGAGTGCCCTGCTGTGGCGGAAATGAAAACACGTCCATGCCGCGTCGTGTACTTTGCACAGCGAGCGATGGCAGCATCGTGTCCTGCCCCACCAGGATGACAATCGCATATGGATCAAAGGTGCCGCGGAAGTGGGGATTCAATCGAGGAAGTAAGCAGAAATCTTCCACCGTACTGGCCGTTCTGTACATCCCCACAAAGAACGGCTGAAGTGCATCGCGCAGCATAGCACGCTCCCGAGACAGGGCTTCAGGAGTCTGGCTTGCAAAGATGCCACTGGTCGCTGGGGGCGAGGACAGGTGGAATGTGTACAGGCATGTTGCTGGCTGGTTCACTGGTGTGCCACCCATGATGGTCAGCACAGTGCCGTTAGGTGGGCTGGTTCGTGAAGTGATACCAGTGGTATTATTGCCGCCACTGCCACTGCCACTGCCACTGCCGTTGCCGTTGCCGTTGCCGTCTCCAGCTGATGCCGTCTTGTCATTTTGTGACGAGCCTGCTGAACTTGTCCATGCGCCAGCAGCTTGGGCGCCGTACTCGTACCAGCCCTGCTCGGGAAAGGCCGACCAAGTAAGTTTGAAGATGGGCTCACGGGGTCCAGCCGATGACTTCGGGAGCGTCTCTGGAAGGACCGGCCGATCAATGTCAATGTCGTCCAACGTGCGCACCATAATGGGCTTGTCTTCTTCTTTCACACTCCAGAATGAGATTGCACCATTCTCATGTCCCATCGCAAACATGGAGCCACACGGACTCCATGCAATCGCTGTGGCTGGACACAAGCGTTCGCTCCAGATAACATCCATCGGCGCATCAGGCACCGGTCCTGGCGCACCTGGAAGCAAGCGCAATTGAAACGTATGCAACGCCGCGTTATCGCGAATAGAGTACAAGATAGCACCACCTTCATAGCACAGCAGAAGAATTGCTGCATCTCGAGGGTGTGTCTGGATATCGATGATCAGTGGCGTATGCAGTCGACTGGGCGCATTGGGCACTTGTGAACGACGTAGGATCTCTTCCTCATTCCACCAAAGATTCGGGATGCGAAACGACGTTGTGCTGAAGCGCTCGAGATCGTATGTCTCGACAGAGCCGTCCGTCAGCCCGAGAAACAACATGCTGTGCACACTTGTCACCTCAGCACATAACACAACGTTGCGCGCCGAATGAATACCAACACGCATAGGCGTATCCGCATTTGCCATTTGCGACTGACCTGGCGCTGTACGCCGTGATCCATGCAGAGTTGAGCCGTGCGGGTCTCGCCTCGACAGATCATAGATACTCAGATTGTCTTTCTCGTCAATGCATATAAGTAAGTACGTGTCTGACTTAAAAAGAAGGTGTTTAACGCGCAATGCAGGTCGAAGCGTGATGGCCATGCGAATGCATGGCGCCCCAAATAGATGGACAGTCCCGGCCGATGTGCCGACTGCCAAGTACCCCATGCCTGGCTCGTACGCCATCGTGGATATTTCGCCAGGCAGTGTGAGCTGGTCAAGAAAGCATTCAGCAAACTTGTTCGCATCTCGAAAGTCACCTGTCCAGTCTGCAAGGCGTGAGTGCAACGGCGGGAGCCGCTCATGTGCGTTCGACTTAGATCGGCCTACTGCCGACTTGAGCCACGACATGGTTGGAAGCCATGGGCCACTGCTGGAGAAGTCCGCCTCCACACATCGTGCACGTTTTTCGACCCCCTCAACACTCCAAATTTTGACTTCTTACGGCACCTTGTGGGTGCTTGAGCTTTTAGCCAGCCTACATATGTTTTATGTATTGAAGCATATATATTTTCTTTGGACATTATCAGTCATCCTCTGACGGCTCGTGTCCCTTCTCGCGTTTGTGCGGGCCATTGCACTTCATCAACACGTCTTACAGTGCAGCGACTAGATGAACGGATTCGTGTATTCTTTCCGTCATTCAATCGAACGCAGTTCCTTCTCCGATAGACCTTGTTTTGCATGCGTATATTTGTGCGACACAGCTCTAGACTTCAGATTTCACATACTGGTCACGCTGATCCTTGCTGCCAAACATGTGCCGACCAAGACTTGACATGTGACTCTTCAGTCCGTCCTTTGCCCATACTGCCGTTCGTATAGGTGTGTAGCCCATAGCACCGCGGTGGCGCATATGAAGCTCCCGCGTTTGCAAACGATTCATCTCCTTACGTTCTTGCCGAGTAATAATGCCGTCATCGTTGGCATGTGAATTGACTTCAGCGCGATTCGGTAGACTTACAAGTCGCTCGTACACTTCGAATTCATGGCGGTCTCGCGAGCCAACCAGCATCGGCTTGTGCGCCTCATCCATGCCCGGGTTAACGCATACACGCACAGCTAGAGTGCCGACTTCATTGAACTTGTGCGTCTCCTTTGTTTGCTTGTTGACAAAGTTGCGTTCCAATGCGTGCAGCGCAGGTCCCGCGAGGATTGGAAGCTCTACATCAGTGATTTGGTCGTCTTCTAGCTCACGCAGTGGCAATATGGCAACGCCCACGGCCCGGAAGAAGTTCGGGATCGGCAATGTGCTCGTCAGGGGCGTGCGGCCAAAGCAGAACACGAGATTGGTCGAGTATCGATCAAACACAGGCACACGCGCGAGCGGCTCATTGTCTGGCACGTGATTCTTGTATCGAGTGCCGAGCTTCTTCTCGAATTTGTTGGCAACGAGGGTGATTTTGACATCGTCGAGCTTTTTCATCCACTCCGGCGTGTTGCCCTTCACTTCGATCGAGCTCAGCAGATCCACAGATACTGTATTAAAGCCACGCAGCTCACGTGGCATCTTGAGCTTCACCGACCGGAACACGATACTGCAGTGCAGCTTGCCATAACCAACGCCATCCTGCAGCGCAAATGACTGCTCAATTTGCGAAGCCTCTCTGAATAAGTCCTTCAGTGGTAGTGCAACAATACCCATGATCGGATCATGCTCGCGAACGCGCGAGTCGCGTACAATCATACGCAACTCAGATGTCGTCCAGTCACGCACAAACACTTCTGTGCCTGCTTGGTAAAATGGCATATTGTTGTATTGCTTTACACGTGTCTTGTAGAAAAGATTGTCGTTCAAAATCAACTCACAATAGCCACATGGCAGCTTAGCCGAGCTCATTTCCACATCCTGTCCTGCAGCACCCTCGCGATCCTTGTCGTCGACGCCCTTCTCGACATCGCGCCTCTCCAAACCTGCAATAAACTTCACAATAACACTCAAAATACCACTAGGATATTCTTCATCTGGTGGTGTATCGAGTGCCAGTGCCTCTTGCTCCGAGTCAATGGGCGACGGCTTGCGCTTAACAACTTTGTCTACCTCGTCCTCATTGGACTCGTCTTCGGTCTTGCGTAGCTTCTTATTCAGCTTCGCCTTCTCAAAGAAACCAACACTCCAGCTTAATTGTCCTTGCATCTGGTCGGCATCTTCGAATCCCATCAAGTTTGACAAATGCGACTTGATTTGATTGGGATGCCGCATAAGATCCCGCAATGGGACATTCACACGACCGACAATATCGTCCGCTGAGCGCTTGTCCGAATCCCACAACTGTAGAGAGAGTCCTTCGTCCGAGCGAATATCCTCCTTCGATACCAACAAGAACGCCGTTTCCTCCCACACAGGGTCGAGGTCTTCGAAGATGATGCGAGTCGAGTACATAGGTCGACCGAACTTGGCTAGACTCAGCACGCAGTATGGATCAGACCGGCCGTTCAAGTCCTGTGAGCTCAGGTTCTGGCCATAGTGAATGTTGACCACAATAACACCAACTGCTTCTGTGTCCTTCTTCACACCATCGCCATTCAAGATGCGTTGCACATTCAGCGTCATGCTTTTCGGTGCCACATACATGTCTGACGCTGCAGCAATCGACGTCTGGACAAAGTGCGAGATAATAGGAAGGTCCAGGACGTTCGGCAAGATGCGTGAAATAGGAATCGCACTAATCGCAATATTCGGCACACCCATCAGAGAGAAGGTCACATTGCGCACGAACGGCGGCTCACTCATAATTTGCGCACGAATACGAGCAGTGCCAATAATGCGTTCTATTTGCACCCATACAGGCAGAGGGATTTCCAGCCAGTCAAATGCACCAATGAAGAACTCGATTAGCAAATGAACATTCTTCGTCCGATCTTTGGACGATTCGCCAGGCAACGCAGAGTAACAAAAGCTCACTTCCAGGTTCAAAAAGTCCCCGGCCTTGTCTTCAACGGCTTCTTTGCGCAATTCAGGGTCCATTGCCTCCAATCCATGGAATTCATCCTCTTGATTTCCTTCGTCCGAGTCGCAATTGTTGTCATTGTCATGCTGGCTTTTGCCGCTACCCAGTAATTCGTTGTTTCTTTCAATCCATGCTTTATTTACTTGAGTCTTTTCCGTCATCAACTCGGCAAGCCCGCGCATTGAAATCACTCGAAAAGGATTCGAACCAAGACTCACATCTGAGACCTTGACGGCGCTGATCATACTTGGCAATGACGCCTGCATAATGTCTTCAACTTGGTCGATTATGGGCACAAACATCTCGGGGTTTAACTGGCGCCACACACATGCGATGATAGCATTCATCCACTCCACACTCTCTGGGTATGGTGGCGAATACTTTTCACCACGTTGCCGGTGCATGGCCACACGCATACGTTCCATTTGGTGCATGATCACATTACGCAACGTACCAAGACCCATAAAGCCGGCAATCCCAGCCAAGCCAAGCCAAAATGTGCGCGTTGCAAACGCACCCCAGCCATGGCCAATTGTCGCAATGCCCCAAACTAGTACAATCAGAGCACCATAGCCCAAGTACAATTTAAGGAAGATGTCGTCAAGTTCTTTCACCTTGCCCGGGTCGAGCGGCTCAGGGAATGATTGCAGCAGGATCGAAGTTGGCCGCGCAGGATCCGGGCTGGTGTACTTGGTATCATACGATTTGCATGATAACGGTCGTCTCGCAGAGAATCCGCCCTTGTATCGGGAGTCCAGCTCTTTAGGATCAATCTTGAAATCACGGCCGTCTTGGATGATAACACGTTCTCCCGTAACTGGGTCCTCAACAATGCGACGCCCTTTAGCAATAAAATTGTTCTTTTTAGGCTCGCGGCTTGCTTTCGCAGCCTCTTTAATCCGGTTCTTTTCTTCTTCACCACCACCTGAATCCAACACCTCCTGGTGTTCAGGGATTTTTTCACTGCTCTTAGATACAAAAGATGCTGTATCCGCTTCATCTGAGCCGGAGCGCTGGCTTCTCGACCTGCGTGAGCTCCGCCGCCGCAAAAGACTGAAAGAACGCTGGTGTCGTTGTTTCTCACGAGAGTTTTGATCAGTCTGCTTCAGACCGTCAACAGCATGTGACTGCTGTTTCGGTTGCTGCTTATGGGGAGACAAGTGTACGTAGGGTTTCATACTCGCATCTTCTGCATCTTCCACATCTTGCTGCGAGTCCATGAATGTTTCCTCATCAGATGGTGTATCATCCTGATGCATGACTGTCTGATCATCACGTGTCGATGATGGCACGACATGCTGGCTAGCTTCATCGGGCCTCTCTGTTGTAGACGAGGTTCTGTGACTATCCTCATCAGTGCTCCCTTGTGTTCTCACCGTGCTCTGCAGGTAAGAGAGGTCTGTGTTCGAGCGCTGTAGACTGTCAGGCGAGCTCGGCCTTTGGCTCGGATTGTCAGACGCTGTAGCCCAGTTCCACAATGTGCCTAAACTGCTGTTAGGCTGTTCACCATTTCGAATGCGCTCTTTAGATAGGTACTCTTGTACCGTAGGGATACGATTGCGTTCCGACCACCCTTCTCCCATTCGGTGAGTCGTCATGGTCGAAAGCTCGGTGAATCCTCCATGCTGTCACTTAGGGGTGCCCTTTACTCATACGCCAAGGACCAACAATAGGGCCTATCAGAATTTAGATTGACTTACGTAAGTATGGGCCGTGCACGGGAAATCAACTCGTCGGATATTTTTGGCATGCGCATGGCCTGTGACAAGACATAGGCGTGGCTTTGCTCAGTCATTTTGCATCAATGCGTTGATAAAGGGCTGGCCAGACGCGCATGCCAAAGATCTATCAAAAAGAAAAAGCTTATGCATGCTTACGTCGTGCTTGGCGAATGGGTTCTGGACTCATTCAGCTCCCACATGGGTATATTGTTCTGAGCATCCGTTGTTCCTGCGGACGTCGCGATGGGCTTGAATGCATAAGCATTTGAACTAGCAAATACAGACCAAGCCGCACGTCTTGCTTGAGGATGGGTAATGAGGTAGAGTGGCATGCCTGAGAAAATGAAAATGAATGCTGCAAGTGCCTCCCAGGGCGCGGAGAAAACAGGCATGACGAGAAGAAAGATGGCCACAAAAGAAAATAGAATCGGTGTAGACAGCCAAACTCGATACGGTCTCTCTAGGTGTGGCTCCTGGATACGCAACACAAGAACGCACGTCACGGTGCATCCATACCAGAACCACGAGCAAACGCCCGCGAAGTTAACAAGGCTCGTGAAGCCTGAGCCAAATACGACAAAGAGCAGCGTGAGAGTATGCGTGAGCATCTGTGCATACAGTGGCGTCCCAAATTTCGTGTGTTGGACGCCTATTTGTCTCGGAAGGTATCCCTCTCGACCTGCGGCAGCAGCTAGGTGCGAGTATGTGTACATGTGACCATTAAGTGCGCCGAAGCATGAAAATGCAACGAGCGCTGCAAACACAACGCCACCTGTCGAGCCAAACGTGGCAATGCCGAAATCCAGTGCAACGGAATTCGTGCGTGCTACTAGACCTGGTGGTAGAACAAGGAAGTATGAAACAACCGTGCTAAGAAACAACAGCGTAACCACCTCCGTGCTGGCAATGACGGCGAGCGACACTTTTCGAGCTGGGTCATCCAACTCACCAGTCACAAATGTACACTGGTCCCACCCATCAAATGCCCAAAGGCCACTGTACAGTGCGAGCGCATATTGTCCTACGTCTTTCGTCGTGCCGTCGAAGAGACCCGTGAACGAGGAAAATGCGTGTTTCGACTCTGTTGGTACGTTTCCCATCAATACCATCACAAGGGCCAAAATTGGGATACAGCACAGCAGGAGAATCTTGGCTGCCGTTACAGTTAGCTGTACTCGAGGGCCAACGATTGGATGAAAGGCATGTGTTAAAAATATGAATAGGATCGCGCCAGAGGCAATCATTTTCACATAGAGTGAAGGTAGCTCAGCTAAATGAAACTTGTGGTAGTCATCGCCGACATCAGGGCCCCTCAACAAATGCATCCCCACGCGTGTGACGTATTCGCCAAGAATTGTCGCAATGATGGCACCAGTGCTGGACTTGAGTGCAGTAATTGCTGTGAATGAGAACATATACGACATCATTGACCCATAAGCATACTGTCATAACTGGTAAGCATAGCGCCTTACACACTTGCAGATAAGCTTGTGAGCCGCCATTAAGAGGAATCGCTGACGCCAGTTCAGCGTACGAGCTGAATTAATACAATGTTTTCACAATACCAACATACCTCGCCCCAGTCAAAGCCAAAAGCCCACACACAGCCCATACGATCAAGCTTGCGCCGACTGATCCCGCGTATTGGGTTATGACACCTGGCGATGAGAAAATCCCACTTCCCTACGGTTCCTGTAAGAGTATACACGGAACTTGAACATACGACTTGAAGTCCAATCGTGAGTGCCATGGCTATTGTGAGAGAAGAAATTCCACATACCATGTATTAGCGATAGCTTTGTCGGCGAAGATGGATCATGCGTGAACGATTCGTCTCTGACGTCGCTCGATGGATCCAAAGTGAGTATCGAGGCCGCATAGTCAAAGTCTGCACTGTTCTCACTGACACGAGCATTACTTAATGAAACTGCTGACTCTGAGTCCACTGATTCCGAGATGCTGACTGCCGTCGCGGTCATTAGAGCACAGAATGCCGCTTTGACCGTTCCTTCCCCAACCAAAGACACAATGGACTAGCGTACTTGTGTCTAATGCCGATCTCGAGGCTTTCTCCACATGTTCCAGTTACGGTTTGTCTCAACTAATATGACTTAAAGCTGTGTCGTCAGTCACTATGCGGAGGTTCAATCAAATTGGCCACACACGCAACTTTCCATGCTTGTCGCTTAGTGAATAAAAAAATTCGCCCCAGGTCCCTAAATCATATTTGCCTGTGTCGAATGAAGCCGGTTAAGCCATTTGCTGAGTACATGAATTCATTTGTATAGTCGGTAAATCTGCGTGGTTAATATGAGTTCGTCTATTGAAACTGCCCAACAAATGTCGCGGGTCTTGCATCGTCCTTCGGTCCTCGTGTTGGTCGATGGTCGATACATTTCGTTTGGCGAAGCGAGACAACTCAAATACAACCTGCGCGAGGCTTGCGAGTCATGTCGAAGACGGAAACTTCGGTGTTCAGGCATGTTCGAAGATGGAATGCCGTGTCAGCGATGCCAAATTGATCAAAAGGACTGTATTTTTGGTACGTTGTGAATCCTCTCACTTAACCTTCAGCTGTGCGATGTCGCATTGGCCGTCCTCGAAAACGTGCGTTATCGCCTGATTCCTCTCCGGAGCATTTTCATAATGGAAGCGCTTCTCAACTGATGTCAGGTCACGGTATGTCATACATGAGCTCGCCCTCTATCGTTGCCAACGATACAGAGTCATCGACGGCATCTCTTAGTGTGCCCCGATTGTCGTTCGATTTGACGTCCTCTGCTGAAAGCACGACTCAGCTTTCCTCTTTGATGAACGGCATGGCAACTGCTGGTGTCCATGACTTTTCAAAGAGACCTACTTCCTCCATGCAAGTCCCTCAAACTTCTCTGGCATCTTCCACATTGTCTGACCTGTCCTTGGCAGCGTTTGTTGAATCTTTGTATACTCTAGAGATTGCTCCCTCCGATGGGTTAACGCAAAGCATGCTAGATGGACAAACCTTTCTAAACGAAAGCAAAGTGCTCCGCGATGACGTTAGCGAATCTTCTCTTTCTTCTTCATACCCAATTTCCAATGACGTTGTACCCATGAAACTGTCCGAACCAGGTCGAGATCAAACGGAATATGCCAAAAGTGCATTTCTCGAAGACCAACTTGCGTTTTCTGTTCCGTCTGATATGCGGTGGTGGAATACAGCATTGTCTTTGCCTTTGCCAATAGAAAAAAATTTCTCGACATCTTCGCCTCAAGTGAACACCTTTCCTTCTCAAAGTAATCATGATAGCAAGCCTCTTGCTTTCGACACTGGGCTGGACCCGTCACTAAGCTCGATATGTGAACCGGTATCCGCGGCTTCATGCTGCTCAAAATCTCGTTCAGCGACCCTTGGTTCTGCACCCACCACTCACATGGGCGTGCCGACACCCGCGGGCGGATCCAGTTGCTGCACATCTTTCTCGAATACATCTTTCATACATCCTGTGTCAGACCACCTATTCCACAAATCATCGACAGAACGGCTCAAACGTCCATCTTCGCCGGAAAAAGTCCATTGTGTGCCGAGCCCCGATGGTAGTCGATGCTCATGTCAGTGTGATTCAGGTCTGGCTTTTCTATCTCTAGAGCGATCTATTCGAAAAGGCATTCAGACGTCTCCAGAGAATGATTCTGAGCAAAGTCCTGAGAATAAGGCTCTCTTGTCGCTCGTTTTTACGTTGTCAATGAGCCAGTCCGTATCAAAGCAATGCAAATGCAGCGCAGACTGCCCCACGTGCAAGAAAAGCCCCTCGTACAAGTCCAGTGCGGCTATGCTAATAACAACAGCGCTCCAAATTTATGCGCGTGCATTGCAGCTATTTCGTGAAATGCTTGCATCCAGTGGCAGCCGTTCGTGTTCATGCAGTTGCTCGCAAGGTCAATCGATATGTGCATGCAACTCGCCCCAAATACGCTCGAATGCAGGCTTGTCGACCAGCATGCCTCCAGATGCATCCATGGCAACAACGTCGTCATCAGCTCCCTCACTGTTGTCGTCAACGTCGTCACCTATGGAGGTTCGAATAGGCGATTACACACCTTCACCTCAAAACACGCGCAAAATCGCCTTGTACGCTCTCAAGCTCGAATTGATTGATCTTGAGCGGGCCTTGGCGCGCGTACAAAATGCAGCAATGCATCCCCTTCAAGTTTCTCATGCTGTTAATGCCATGAAGCATGCATCAGATGAAGCATCCCACTCTTGCTGCGTGAGTAAGGCTCATCCTGACAGCGAAGATGGTGCCCAGACAGCCAACCTTCATTTAAACCCTGTCGACCAACTAGTCATTCGAAAGCTCCACGAGCAACTGAATGAAGTCTTGCACGCTGTAGAGCGGATGGAATTATCTAGTGAATGAACAGAGACGTACGTAACATTTGAGCGTGCTCATCCGAAACGTGCAAGACGTCGTCGACGCATTTCTTCTGCCGAGATAGGCTGTTGAGTAGTCTCACTATCAGCATCGAAGTCAGCATCAGCGCGTACGGCTTCCTCTTTTCTTTCTTCAGTGTTTACCGTGGCTGGCGTATCCCGTTTTTTGTCGGGATCAGATGATATATCAGCTTTCGATATCGCCGCGGCAGCTTGTTCTCTCATGTTGCGGATTCGTATAACGTCATCGGGAATGGGCTCTGGAGCATGACGATTATCAAGTGCACGTTGAGTCTTTTCCAACAACTCTTTCGGAACTTCGCATGGCTGACCAAGGCTGAGAGCAATAGATGCTTGGAGCTGAGCGTCATTGTCGTCGTCAAGAGTATAAAATCCGCTAGGTGCAGCGTACCGCTCATATTGTTGATCTTCTTCGATATCTTGAACATCTTCATCTAAGAGAGAGGCAGCAACTGTCGGGTGCAAAAAAGGTGATGTACGGCACGAGCTCGACTCTAGTATGTCATGTTCGCTGAAGCTTGATGAAACTATCGAGCTCGTTTTGGGTGACGACTCTTTCTCTTGCGATAACGATTGCGACACAATTCTTTGCTTGCCTCGCTGTTTCAGTGATCGCCGCTGTGAACGGTGTCCGCTTCCTGGAGAATCTGTGATTGGCGACCGCCAGACACGATGGCGGTAAGACTCGTCAGTATCTTCTTTGTCAGGAGAACAATCCTCTCGATTTCGCCTTTTGCTCATCGGCATCTGTTGCTGAGACGGTTGATGTGAATGATCTTCGAGACTTGAACGAATAGCGGCCTGGAGTGCCTCGTCTTCATCGTCCTCGGACGCAATGCCGTCAATACCAGCATATCTTGAGAACGAAGCAGAAGCGATATCGGCCATATCATCAGCAATTGTAGCTGGTGGATCTGTGTTCTCAAACGGCTCGATGACAAAAATCGAATATTGCTCGAGTTCTGCCTGGTGCAGGAAAGAGCCTAGATACGCATCGCCAAGCCATTCTGGACGCGCAAAAAAGCTGTTTAAATTATACCATTGGCGATGCCGGGATCCAAACCCGCGTAGTGCAAACCAGTGCTGGCTCAGGTTGAGTAAGAATGCAAACTCACGCTCAGGATGCTGATGGCGCTCACGGAGCCTTTCGCACGGATACCACCGCGCTAGGTTCATGTCCCAAGCCTTGAGCGCACGGTCCATGACTTCCACACTAAAGTGCCCAGTCTCATCCACATGGTGTGAAACAACAGCATCATGATTTTTCTCAACAAGTCCAAGCTCATCACGCTCGAATTCGGCAATCTCATTCGCAATTTGAGCGAGCTGCGTTGGATCGAAGAAATGTCCTTGAAGTATCGCGTTCAGCGCATGCTGTGCACACATCATGCTGCCATTTTCTTGAGTTTCTGAGAGTTAGCCACACGTATACATGCCATGATAGATATGTGGAAGAAGTGCGTCGTGCCTTGATGGCGGCATGGTTGGTGTGGGGCATACCGTAAATAACCTCGTTCAACACGACACGCGTCCACAGCGTACGCTAACGTAAGAAGAAAGCGGTGAGGGCGATCCTAGTGGAGGCAGTTACGAGCCAAATCCCCGAAAATATACGAGGCGGAATCGCTGTGGGAAACCCAAGCTCATTTATTGGCGCGAATTATATTGATATATCTATCCATTGGCAATGAGACGAGGAAGCTTTCTATGCACTAGGAATGACTTCTTCGCTCATGAATTCAGCTGCATGTTCTTGAAGGTATTGAACACTGCGCTTCTCGTCGACAAATAAGTCTAAAAAGTTAGTGACCGACGCGACACAGGCATATTCAGGTCATACGTACTGTATACGCGACGAACATCAGCAACGTCTACTTCGTCCGACTTCCTTTGTTTCGCTGCTAGGTGTGCCGTAGTAATGAGATTGATCGTATAACGAAGGGACGTCTCTACAGCCATGCGCGTGAGAACGTCCAAAGCCTCGGGTTTGAGCTTTACGTCTTCTTCTTGGGCACTGCCATAAACGTAGGTAAGTGGAAGTAGCACAAAAAACATACCGAATAGATAGGATTTCTTTGATTTCTGTGTCCGAGTAAGGTTTAGTACTTATGATCAGGATCCGATCCAACAGATCAATGGGGAGGCCGTGCGGACTGGAGAAGCGCGTACCCCGAATTCGAGCCTGACCGCGGTTTGAGGCCATCACGACAAGAGGCGCAAGCTCCGATTCCAACGCACGGTTAAGGAACGAGAAACACTCAATGTCAAGCATGTGTACTTCGTCGATGAAGAGTACTCCAGGCACAATCTCAGCCTTGCCCTCCTCACGCCATTCGCCAACCTTGGCATTGATTTGATCACGAAGCTCCGGTTTGATCTCACCCGTATCTCCGGCAAATAGAGCAAGAAATCCCTGTGTGCGCGAATTGATGACGTCAATTTCGTGTAGTGAAACGGTGTGGACGACTTCGCGCCGACGCTGAAGCTCACCCTCTGGGCACTGGACAAATTTTGTATCACTTCCAATGGCATCATAATCACGCGAGCACGCGAAGCTGCGGCCAAGTTTGGATATCCGGCCACTAGACTTTTCGATCGTTATCACGTCTCCAGCTGCCACTTTTTCTTTTTGCAGTGCATCAATCATCTTGTTGCCAAGTTCATACACAGTCTCCATGTCAGTTGTTTTGATAATGATTTTGCCGGTTTTTGTGGCGCCTGTAAGGCTCCGATCAATTTGGATCTCGACGACTTCGCCCTCAATGAGCTCTGCCTCCTCACGAATGCGCACACCAATGGCCTTGCGGAATGCCTGCATCAGCGCTTCTGTCTTACTCATTTCTAGCGAAAAAACTTCTGAAGCTGATAACATAATGAAAGGGACATCAGGTCCCAGGGTCTGTGCCATACCCATGGCGATGGCTGTCTTTCCTGTGCCGGGAGGCCCTGCCATCAACATGGCGCGTCCCGCGATCTTGGCATTCTGTACAATCTTGACAATCATTCCAGCAGCTTTCCGCGCAGCGCGCTGCCCTACCATACCTTGGGCACTTTCGTATGGCTCAAGACGCTCGTCCAAGCCGAGGCCATGCACATGCGAATGTGCGCCGATACGCTCAAGCGTTTGCACATTCGTCTGAATGGGCGCTGTAGAAATACTCGCCTATAGGTTAGCACAATCAGGGCTGATCGGTATTTCAGGCGCTCGCGATTCATCTTTGCTTGTTGCCGATACGTACCATGGTCGCTTGCCTGCTTGTCGTCGTCGCCGTCACGAATCCAATTCATCGTACGTAAGAGCCGTGACGTCCAAAAGATTGGGTCACGTGCATCACCTGCTTGGGTAGTGTCCTTTCATGACCTGGTCTTCTTGGCTGAATGTGTAGGGAGCAGCGGATGCCTGAGACATTTGCCGGTGCCGGTGCCACTGCCAGTGACGTGTGTTGTGTGTGATGGCAGCAGCCCAAGCTCGCAGCATGTGGCCACAGTTGTCTGTGAAGGAGGATGCTCCTGTCAAAGTGCTACGTAATTCACTGGTGGTTGGCGCGTTGGGTGGCGTGTCAGGGACGGTCGTGTCTGTGTTGCGTGCATCGCAAATTGAACCCGTCGTGGCTGCATGGCGTATGTCGAAGGGCTGGTTTGCTTTTTCGTTTGGTTTTTTTGGTACGCATTCAAGATATGAGGACTAATTGTTCTAGTGCTTCGTGAATATGTAATGCAGCCATGGACATGCCATGTGTGGCCGATGTGTGAACAGCGGGGGCATTTTGAAAACATCCCGTCGACCTTCTTTAGCGGTGCCACGATCGGGGTTTTGGCTGCCTTGTGGCTCCGACGTCCTGTCGTGCCAGGCGCAATTACGATGTCTGGTCTTTGTACGACAGTGCAGCTCGGCTTTAATGAACTCAAGCTCGGCGCACAAAGATGGATTGAGCCGTCGCATCGTCCCGACCATTCAGAATCCATCGAGGTGCGCGAACAGACTAAGGCACCAACCGTACGACCAGACGACCCAATACACCAAGCGCAGCCGCTCCATCAGCCATCGACATCATCCTGGTTGAGTCGAACCAAGGAAGTTCTTCAAAAGCACAGCCCCATTCAACCTATCACGGATGAAGACTACCGGAAACGATTGGAAGAACGCTTGCGAGAAATTGACGCTGAGCTTCACTTGCTGGAAGAAGAGCTTTCTGAGCGACGCAAGGTATTCCCTACTTCATGATTGTACATATAGGATTGAAAGAGAGAAACGCATGCATATGGATGAGTTTCGTGAGGAGACACGAGCGTGGCACTGCTGTCTCAAATCAACAATGGTGTGTCAATGACGCTGAATCCAACAGCCACGCCACCTTCATTGCTGTCGCTTGCCTTCGTTCGCAAGAGATAGCCGCCCGATCGCATGGACTCCTTCCCTGTAACGCCAAACAACGCTGTTCCATACACACCAAGCTCACTCACCGTCTGAGCAACCGTTTGTGCCATATCGCCACGGCCTGCACGCAACATCATAGCTCCGCGGTCCTTGGGTGTGTTGATCAGACTCATGAGGATGTAGCCTTCATGCTCTTTAACTGCCACATCTTCACCATGAGATTTGCGCTCCTGGTCACGCTTGTGCATCGCGTCCAGAGCCAACGGAATGTCGTGCTTATAAATGTTGTGACTCCCACCTTCGCGCTGCGGCTTCATCACATACTTGTCAGGTGAGGTTCTGGCGAGTTCCAATCCTTCTTGACCGAGATGCGACTCGTCCAGCGGCCACAATTGCGAGAATGTCACTCGGACATCGTGCGCCGATTGGCCCAAAAATTGCTCCAGCACGTTCGGCTCAGCAAGCACCTGCTGAACCTTCTTCGAGCCAGCAAGCTGGAGTGCTACACTAGGGCATTTGATCGCATGACTCCGCTCGAGCATGAGACGCACATCCCATGCATCCTGTGACGTGTAGTCATCTGGACCATACCCACTGCGGAAGTACACAACCGAGATCTCGATCGGGGTAAGATGTAGAGGTGACTGAACAACCAGCACTCGGTTCGTGCCATGCAGCGTAGCTTTCGTGCACAGTTCATCGAGTGAAATACGCAAGACAGGGATTTGGTGCTGGTCTTCTAACTCTTGTTCAATAGCACGTTGGTCAAATGCGTTGCGTTCGTTTGGTTGAACAACAAAGAGAACTGCAGGCGATGACATATGTTGCGGCTGGCCTGTCTCGGACAGATAGTGGCGATGAGCATCTGCGAGACCATGCACAAGCGTTGACAAAGCATCATTTCGGGGCATGTTTTCAGCGCGAAGACTCGGATGCATGCCTGCATATGCACCATTCTTGAGCAGATGGTGATGCATGTTTGATGCACGTGTGCAGAGTGCGCCGAAAGAAGCAGCGATCGTGTTAAATTCCACCTGTTGTAGTTCGAGCTCATCGCGCGCATTCGCGTGCATCAGATAATCACTGCGAAAAAGGCCAAGCTGCATGGGCTGCGAGCCACCTTCTTCCAGCACAGCGCGCCATATTTGGTATAGCCGACGCTGGAAATCATCAACCTTTACGACTGAGTTTTCGAGGATTGTCGAAAGGAATTCCGCATCCATTGCGACCTTCGCGTATAACTCATTAAAGAGGGGTTGCAGACGCTGAGCCTTTTCGTACAATGCGCGTGGGAAAGGCGTGGGTACAATGGTTGTAGGTGCATGGATTGTCACATCTTGAGGGGGAAGGCCGCCTTGCTCCGCGGGAAGAGCTCTGTACACGAGGCCGTGTCCTAGGGCATAGTCTCTCGCATCCTGGGTGATACACTTGTTTCGTTCAGGTTCCGTCAGCTCATGAGGAGGCCATACTGGAAGGACAGTTGCCGATGATAACATGCTTTGGCCAATAAAGTGGGGAATGAAGGGACATGTAAGAATGGGGGTTATTAATGACAACCGGTGTGGAGAGTGCACAGGCTCTACCAATGCGCCGACTGCGCCCGATGTTGGGAAATAAAACACGTTCAACAAATTGGCACTACGAAATCATGTCAAGAAGGGTGGTGGTATTGCAGGTCTTATACATGGTGAGTAGGGTAGTGTGACTCGTAATGATAAATGGGTGACCACAGGCGAGCAGATCCAATGCAGGGAATAAAATGAGTTAGGTGCGCACTTCCCAGCCTGTGTAGTTAGGTCCGTCTTCAATGGGTGGCTCGCTAAGCTTTTTCAATCTTGGCTGGCGCTTCACACGCATATTCATGCCTGAATGATGGCTAAAGATGAAACTGAGAATGACCATAGTCCATGATGTATGACTTGGTAAGACATCATAAAATTCGGGCGCAAGAGAACGCAAGATAGGCAAGCGTGTCCAGGGCACCGAGGGGAAGTCATGGTGCTCGTTATGGTATCCGACATTGTACAATAGCACATTTAAAGGACCGTAGTAGCTCCAAGTCTCCTGTTCAATTCCACTGAACATGTAGTGTTCTGAAATGAAATGACCCGCGACAGGATGAAGCGAGCCAGCGAAAAATGAGCTGAGAAGGAGATATATCAATGGCGTGGGCGAGCCACATGCATAGCAGATAAAAGCATCAAAGCTAAGCTGGACACATATATTCAAAAAATGCCAGCCAGTCAACTTCTGGACACGCACAAAGCCAGGCCGAATAGCGTAGAAAAAGAGCTGGAATGTGGCGAAAAACGCTTTCCCCAGTACGTTGTTCAAGAGCATCATTTCAACTTTGGTAGGAATATCTGTGTCGATCCCGTCCTCGCCCAGATGCTTGTGATGTTCAATATGGTATGGCTTGAAAGTCATAGCAAAAGGCACAGCCGCAGGGAGGTTTGTGAGGATTGCCAAGACCCGATTCGCTGCGATACTTTTGAATGCAAGGTTGTGGGTAATCTCATGAATTGCAAGAAAAATATGTTGGTTCGCTGTACCGCCAATCAAGTATGCTGTTAGGAGGAAGCGCCAGTCCAAAGGGTGCCAGCCGAGTGCCGTCACAATTACCGCCAGCACCACTTGAAGGCACACAACGCTCATTGCAACGTATTTCGTTAGTGGTTCATGACCCATGAGCTTTCTCACTTCTGGGTGCGCCTTCATGATGGCGAGGCGTCGAGTTCGGTGTGGCTCTTCATTGAGTGACCACAAAAAGTCATCAGATGGCAACGGTTTCTCGCCAACGTGTGGCATCCATTTGCGCCCAGCCGCAGCCTTATCTACTTGTCCCTGAAGATTCTCAACACCTCCATACAGGGACCAGTCAATCTTCACACTTGGCGCAGCTTTGCGCTCATGTGTTTCGCGACGCAGGAGGGTATGCATCCTAAGTCCAATCTGGCGTGGTTTGGAACCTACGTGTGTGAGCAGTTTTCTTGCATTCATGCACAACTATCACGCATACCAGGGTATAATTACAAGTGCTGACGAAAGCATTCAAGCTAAGCTGGACATGGGCCTGTACTACTACGCGAGAGGACCCTCCACCAGAAGAGGTAAGCAGGGAAGATTTTGATCAGGTAGTGAGTGCGTTTTCCAAAATCAAGGCATTCGACAAGCTTTCTTTGCGATTGCCGCAACCGGTGCCGCAAGTGGACAATATGGGTGCAAGTTTTGAGGCTTGGGTCGAGAGCGTGCTTGACAGCATTTTTCAGGAGGGTGTCAACTCCACGACACTTGAAGTGATGAACTACGTGTTCTACGCTTTGTTCGCTGTCCTCACGACACTCTTTCTCTGCACAAGCGCAAATTTACATGTTTTGGCGCTCCTTCTTCTGGCCATTGCTTTGTACCTCTCGACCAATTGGTATGTGTGTTTTGTCTCTTTTTTCTCTCTTTTTTCTCTTCCACTCGGGATCGTGTAACTTATGTCAGGTTTGTCTCGGAACTACATCGTGAGAAGATGCGGCGCAACGAAGTAACACCTTCCAGTGATCGAAAGCAAGATTGAGTATGTCGAATGACGCTCAACTCGCAGGTCAACGTGCGCACTTCTTTACACACATTCTCTCTTCCTTCTCTATGGGCATCAGTCCCCAGTCAGACTCGTGCCAGTGCGTATAGAAACCTACAAAGCACAGCTATAAATCCTTCACACCCGGTTGGAAGTTGTCCTTCGAAGCTTGATCAGGGAATGACACGTTTGCGGGAATAGCGAGGTCTGGCCTGCGCTCACTCGCAAGGCGGCCGCCATACAGGACCGTGCCATGCTTTGCCACATATTCTTTGATGCGTTCTTCCACGACAGGACGGAAGTGACGCAAGAGACCCTGGATCGGCCATGCTGAGGCATCTGCAAGACCACAGATCGTGTGGCCCTCCATCTGACGCGTAATTTCCCAGATCATATCAATCTCCCGAAGCGACGCGCGACCATTTTCAAAGCGTGTCATCATACTGTCAAGCCAGGCCGTGCCTTCACGGCACGGCGTGCATTGACCACAGCTCTCGTGGTGGTAGAATTTCGTCAAACGAGCAATCGCCTTCACAAGATCCGTAGACTTGTCCATCACAATAACGGCACCCGTACCAAGGGCACTTTGGTTGTCACGCAGGGAGTCAAAGTCCATCAGAGTGCGTTCACACACCTCCTTAGGGATCATGGGCGTTGACGAACCACCGGGAATCACAGCAAGGAGGTTATCCCAGCCGCCGCGCACACCACCACAGTGTCGCTCAATCAACTCCTTGAGAGGAATACTCATTTCTTCTTCCACCACACATGGCCGATTCACATGGCCACTGATAGCGTAAAGCTTTGTACCGTGGTTCCTCTCGCGACCAAAGCTGGCGAACCATTCTGGACCGCGGCGGATGATGGTCGGTGCCACCGACACAGTCTCGACATTAGCGACAGTCGTAGGGCAGCCAAAGACACCCGTATCGGCAGGGAACGGTGGCTTCATACGTGGCTTGCCCTGCTTGCCTTCCAGCGATTCTATCAAAGCCGTCTCTTCGCCGCAAATGTAGGCACCGGCACCGCGATGCACGTACACGTCAAAGTCGTAGCCGGATCCGCAAGCATTCTTGCCGATCAGACCAGCCTTGTATGCTTCATTGATAGCAACTTGCAGATTGTATGCCTCAAGGAAGAATTCGCCTCGGATGTAAATGTATGCGGCGTTCGCCCCCATGGCACGTCCAGCAACGAGACAGCCTTCAATCAGTTTGTGTGGGTCGTGGCGCATGATCTCACGATCCTTGCAGGTACCTGGCTCACCCTCATCGGCATTGATTACCAGATAACGAGGGCGTGGGTCTTTCTCCCAACCTGGCTTGAGCATGAAACTCCATTTCATGCCGGACGGAAAGCCTGCGCCACCGCGACCACGAATACCCGAGGCCTTCATTTGGTTGATAATAAATTCATGCCCACGTTCAATGATATCACGCGTGCGATGCCAGTCACCGCGTGCAAGAGCGCCTTTCAGGCGAAAGTCATGCTGACCATATAGGTTCTGGAAAATACGGTCCTGATCGCGGAGGCCACCGTGCGTACGTTTTGGTGCGTCTGATACTGTTGCCAAACCTCGAAGTGTGGTGCGTGACGCGCTTGCAAGACGAGGCTTGCTCGCAAGGCCAACCACTCGACTAGCCACAATGCCCTGCATCGACCCAGTGGTTTAAGTTCGGGAAAGAGTGCTTATGGGCGCAGAACACACCCCCCTCCTCGTATCCAACCGAGGCCTCTCTGATTTCTGCGCATTCGGCCGGCCAACCAGCGACGAGAAAATTCAAATGAAGTGGGTGCATATTTCCTCCTCGGCCGGCACGCCTCGTGAGGAATCGGGCGTGCTTGATATTGTCACAGCTACAGTAAGAGGGGGGATTGATTATATCACACGTCTGAATCTGGCTGGTCAGACCGGACACAGACATGTGTTGGTTCGAAGAAGTCGTGAAATGGAGGTGCGCATGGACTGTGACCTCGTTTCTATCATCTTCATTCCATGGCGGTAGTCACTTCATTGCTACAGTCGCGAGCATGGCATAGCCTGCTTCGGCATACTGTAGTTCCACCGCAGAGTATAATTGTACGGCATCATCTCGGCGCAATTCGTGCATTTGAAGCGATGCGGCTGATCTCTACCGTGCCACCACGGACATTCTCCAAGACATTCATGTTGCCACAGAAAGAGCATCATCTTCCTGTGGCTGTTCCTGAGCAGGATCTGCCGGAGCAACCTCTCATATATAACCGTCCACAACGGCGAAAACCCAAGCCATGGTATACATCGCCGATCTTGTACGTGCTTGCATTCCTTCAATGCTTCGCAATGTATCTTGGGTTTTGGCAATTGCGCCGACTCAAGTGGAAGGTGTCATTGATCGACGAGTTGGAAGATAAGCTGCGTCGCGATCCGCTCCCGCTCCCACGCAACATCAATATGGATGTGTTGAGTGAATTTGAGTACCGCCTATTTCAAGTGCATGGACACTTTGACATGTCGCGTGTGTTGTTCGTTGGACCACGTACACGAGAGGATGAACGTGGCTACAATGTTATCATGCCATTCAAGCGGTCTTCAGGTGGACCTGACATTCTGGTAAACCGTGGTTTCGTAACGAATGATCAGATTGTCGGCACAGGCATGAACAAGCGTTTGCGACACCCACCCAAAGATGACGGCAAAGATCGTGCGATTGTGGTACTTCTGCCACGTGTATACCCACCTAGCCGACTTGCATTGCCAAATGAACCACACAATAACCTTTGGCTGCAGATCCATCCAAGCCAGATGGCACACTGGCTGAACGAACAGGCAGGTATTGAGGATGCTGTGCCTTCGACGATGCCTGATGCACCAGCTGAATCAACAGCGTACCGCTGGCTCCGTCGAATTGCGGCTACAGCATCGTCTGCTCCTGCCCCAAGTACACCGGAAGAAGCATTCCAAGCGTCTCAGACTGAGCCAGTGCTCCCAGTGTACATGGAAGAGATCTTCGGCGGCACATTCGCTGATGCCAATACACTTATTCGTCAGGGCACGCCTGTGGGCCGTCCTCCGCGTATCGAGCTGCGGAACCAGCATGCCGAATATGCAGCCACATGGTTTAGTTTGTCAGCTATTACCACATTCATGTTCATATACATGCTTCGCAGGGGACGTAGGACATCGTAACAATGGCTATGGACGATTCGAGGTGCTTGCGTTGACGGGATCTTTCGCAGGGACATGCGTGGCAGGAGATACAGAAGCACTAGAGCTTTTGGGACGCCGGAAACACAGAAATGCCAGTGCGGTAGCCTTGCGGCTCGTAATGAGCGTGTGCTTGACACTTTCGAGCTCTTTTTGCAAGCTATTCGTCTTTTGTGCGGATGCTGAGCTTGAATACCGCTGGCTGATGGTCTCATACACGGCTTTAAGAGTAGATTCAGCCTTTGGAGATACGTGGTATGCCATGGTCTGGTGGACAAACTCAATTTCGAGCGTGGCTTGTAGCATGCCACCTGTGTTGAAAGCCAGAATTTGTGAGTAAGCATGGAGAATGGCATCAGCCATAATCTCCACAAGTGCTGTAATGACACGCGACACCAATGCCGGCACGGTCGCACGGATCTGCGCATGCACTTGAACAAGACGGAGCAAAGCTTGATACACAAATGCATTGACGCCTGTCGGATGCGGGCAGTTGTTCCACTGGATGCCTTCCTCCAAAATGCCCCGTCGAATAATGTCCCTAATGTCTTCTCCTTTGCGGCGGACCGAGTCAGACAGTAGTTCATTGTCAAGTCGTAAACAGACGTCGAGCAGCTCCTGTCTTTCGAGAGTCAGCGTCACATGGTAAGCATCTTCGAACTGCTTGATCCAAGCTGATATGACATGTGTGCGTAACTGCGTCAAATTCGACACGCTCAAGAGGATGCGCGTGTCTCGATCACGTGCTGTGAGCCCAGCAACGTCATGGGGCGGACGGAGCAGAGACCAGAGTTCGGGTATGTCGTGAACTGACTGTGCTGCAAGTACAATCCCCTCAAGAAACGTATGCAGCACGTGGATAAATGTAGTCTTGAGATGCATGATGAATGCTGCGTCGATTTCATTTTCAGGTGTTCCTTGAGACATTTTTGTGCGAACGTCGGCGATATAGAAACCTTCGCGAGCATTCCATCGATTAAATACAGAAAACGAGAACAGATAAGACGTGATAGATGGTTGTTGTGAGTTGGGTATCCAGTTTTCCAGATAGTGACACAGTTTAGCATCATGTTGCCACAAATGACAATGCACCTCCGTAAACTGGAAGCGGATATCGAGAAGAAGCGCATGCAGCTGAGTCGACGTACTAGGAATCGACAAAGAATTCAGTTCTCTGACTGTCTCAGCAATCGTTGACAGAATGCTATTCATATAATTCGTCGTGCTGAGCGAGCAGCTTATCGCCGGCACCCACGCCGGCAGTTGTCGTGCCGGGAGTGACTGATTTGCGCGTACTTGGAACGGTTGCAGATCAAAGAACTTTGTCAGGCTTTTGGTGAACAGTTCGATACACTCGAGAGCCCATGCCTTGGACTGTTTGTGGATGGGTGAATTGAGAATCACCTTTTCCTTGCTGAACTTGCCCTCGGCATGGTCGCGAGCGACACGCCAGAACGTTGGCACAGACTGTAGGGTTACTCGACACACTTCCGAGACCATTGTGTCGATCAGGTGCCAATGCGAGACGCCCAGCATCTTATCGAATGATGGCTTCGCACCATCAGACGTGCGGACAAGAACCAAGCAATCATGTAGATCTTTTGCACGCTCCAAATCTGTGCAAGCCTTGCTTGGATCCGCTTGCTGCTGTATGGCGTGTACTTGTTGCTCAAATGTCGAACGCAAGAGAGACAAGATATGGTTATGCTGAGCTTCAAGAAAGACAGCAACAGGATCTGTCGTTGGATCTAGTGTTAGCAGAACCTCGAAGCATTTCTCTTGCTCATCGATACTTCGATTCGGTTGACGGAGAATATCAACAAGCTTGCCTTGCATATCGTACATAATCTCGTCGACGGCATCCCAGACACGAGCAAAAATGCGCCGTTGCTGTGCGAGCTGACTTTCCGTCGGTGGTGTATTGGACTCGTTTTGGAGCGGAAGAATTTGACTGGGTCGATTCTCGAGCAGGTATTTGCCCTTCAGGTAGTCACGCAAAGCTGCCTCATAATGCCCAGCTTCGACATTTTCGTGCAACGAACCGGGCAGATTGAAAAAGAAGCGTGAGCGTTGAAACACACCGAGCGTGTTCCGAAGCTTGACAGACTTTACGTAGTTTTCAAGCACAGGTCGAAATACATCGTCAGCTTGAGAATTGGCACTAGTGACAGACGTGCGGAGTCCCTCAACACCTTCATCTGGCGCAGATCCGAAGGGACCACCCATAGACTCACTCATCTCACGAAATACGCTATCATTTGTGGCCTTCACAGTCACAAATCTGTCGAAATTTTGGTCAACTAGCACCTTCAAAGCCTCGGAGCCCTGTGCCATGCTTCGTTTCAAGTTCGCTGCGCCATGAGAAAGTTCGGAGTACGACGCGTTCGGATGCACAGTATTGAGGAATGTTTTCGCGTCGAATGCCTTGCTTGTTATATTAACCTTGCTGAGGATATTGGCATCGTTAGAACTTAATGTCGGCACTGTTGAATGAAGACCGAGGGGATCAGTCCAATCATTGTGATGTTGAAACGCAGACTCTTTCGACCGGCTCGGTTTTTGCCGCTTTATGTCTTCCCACTGCCTTGGTTGCAATGAACTGAGCTCATATTCTTGCAGCAGCTCGTGTTCATTCACTGACAGACTCATGTTGCCGTCACGCTCTGACTGTAAGCTGCACCACTACGAGGAACGAATTGGCTGCTGCTATTAAGCGCACTCTCCCTCACTCGACTAACGCATGTACCTACGGGGCAACAAATTGAGCGCGTATCCCCCGCACACAGCTTGTTCACGTGATCACCCGCTTAGCGCAAACGCAGCGTCGCTCGAGTACGTGTATGACGACACCAAGTCGCAGATTGCAAAGGCTACCGCAACTGCGTTGATGATTGTATTTTTATACATTTCGCATGCCTACTTACGCGCTCATACACCTCTGTCGGCACTTTTGTTGAAGTTACCGCCTTAGTCATTGGCCTTGACGACGAGTCCAGCACGTTGAATGGCCCATTCCTTTTCCACAAGATGAGAGACTTTCTCCACAGTCTGCAGAAGCTTCGACATATCACCACTCCAGTGGTTCAGGACCTCGGCATCTGACAAAGGCGCTTGGAAGCTTACGATCTGAGCAGGTCGGTCGATACGCGCATGTGTTGTTTTGTTGACGACAAGATTAGCCAACGCCTCTTCAGCTTGTTCGATAGATAAATCAAGCAGTTGTGCGAGGCGGTCCAAACGGATCTTCGTATAATATTTCGCGATGACTTGAATATTGTACGCGACAACACGCGCGTGAAGCTGTTTCCAACGCTCTTCGGCCGCTGCGCTGCCAGAAAACACAGGCAGTTGACGCAGCATGGGGCCATACAATGCCTCAATACCAGGCCAACGCATGAGTTCCGGCGTGGTAAAGCACTTGAGCAAGCTCTTGTACTCAGGCACAGAGTCAAGTGGTTCCATAGAGTCAACACGACCAAGCAGGTCACGTTGCTCATGATCAAATGGCGCCAGTACAAGGAAAATCACCACGTGTCGAAGAGCATCTCTGAACTTATCTTGATCAGCACGAATGCTAGGTGTGTTGAGCACTTCTCGATAATATTTGCAAACATCGAGGTACTTTCCATCGTGCATGCCCACTTTCACCATGATGTCGTAATATAGGAGCTTTAGATCCTGCTGTGCTTCGTCTTCAAAGAACTTAACATTGATCTTACGACTCAGCATGTTAACGCGACTCATATCACCCCGCTCCAAATTGAGTCGCATCTGCTCAAGAATAAATTCCACTTTCTCACGGCGGCCTAGGCTTCCAAACGTCTCGACAGCAAGGTCTTGTAACGTCTCTGCAGCCTTGTTGACATCACCCTGTGCGTACAGCATATCAGACATCGACCGACTCACGCGTGCACGCTCGACTTCAAGAAACACCTTGCCCTCTGTCAGCTCACGCAATGTCACCATAAGTTTCATCTTGGCTGCATCATCAAGCGACTTGTCTCCAATAGCTTTTGCATGCTGCAAAAGTGCGGTGATGCGATCGTCTTCTTTCCCTTCACGGTCCTCTTCGACCTTGTCACCGGATGCTTTGTCGCCTTGAGACGCCTTTGAGTTGCCGCCATCATCTACAGCCATCGACTCTGTTGCGGCAGAGTCGCCCATTGGCTCGTCTTTTAGTGCTGTCTGCAGCGAGTCCTTGCCAAGAACAGCGTAGAAAGACGCCGGTGCCTGCATGTCTGTGGTATCAGGGCTCTGTAAAAACAGCATAGCTAGCTGTATCATTCGAGATATGGCTTTCTTCAGCTGTCCATGCTTTTTAGAGTACGAATGCACAGCTTCACAAAGCTTGCTGAGATCCGTATGTTCAACATCTGGAATGGTGCGTATCATGAGGACAGACGTCAGAAGCAGACGTGTAGTGCTCAATACGTCAGATGCCTGTTTCTGTTAGCATGATCTCAACACATTTGAATCCATGCTGGTTTTTTTTCCCATTCGTATACATACCCCTCGCGCACGCTTCTCAAGTGGCGCTATGAGATCCAGTCCTTCCTGAAGCGAGCCAGACTATTATTAGCATGCTTAGTGAGGGGCAAATACTTTCTTACGTACGCTGGCCAGCTTCTCTAACTGTGGGAGAAGTGCATCGACCTCTGGTGTATAGTCTGCTTCTTGTTTCTCTTGGCTCATCACGCACACTCAATACACTGGAGCCAGCGACAAAGCGTTTGTGTCACTGTCGTCACCGATCGCTCCAGATCGACGTGCTGACGTTGGCTTTATCGGCACGTGATTAGTGCATCCGGTTTCTCCACACTGCATGCCGCTGGAATCCCCCCGGCCCACCAGCTAGGCTGCAAGTTTGTGGCATCGCCCGTGTCTCAGGCACGACGAACTCGACGCCAGTCCGCTCGGTCCCTACCTGAATACAACCAACCCAGCCCTACTTTCGTCCGAGAACCATGGTAAACTTTGAGAACCTGAAGCTTGTAGCCCTTGGAAATCCGTTGCTCGACATGCAGGTGCGCGATGGCCAGGACGTGCTCCAGAAGTACGGCCTGAAACCAAATGATGCGGTGCTTGCTTCGCCTGAGCAGCTGAGCATCTACGAGCACTTAGTCGAAAACTACCAGGTGACGTACGTCGCTGGTGGTGCTGCTCAAAACACAGCTCGCTGCGCACAATACGCCTTGCCCGAGGGATCGACTGCGTATCTTGGATGTGTCGGCAACGATGATCTTGCTCAACAGCTGCGTGCTGCGAATGAGCGTGAAGGTCTGCAGTCTGTCTACCAGGTCGTGAATGACACGCCAACAGGCTCGTGCGCTGTGGTGATTACAGGCCATGACCGCTCGCTTTGCACAAACCTTGGCGCTGCTGAGAAGTTTGACAAATCGCATCTGGACTCGCAGGAAGCTAAGGCAGCTATTGAGGCAGCCAAGTTCTTCTACATTGGTGGTTTCTTCCTTACGCACGGTGTGGAAAGTGCTTTGATCGTTGCGAAGCATGCCAAAGAAACGGGCAAGCCATTCGCCTTCAACCTGTCGGCTCCCTTCATTCCGCAGTTCTTCAAGTCGCAGGTAGATCAGGTGATGCCGTATGCCGAGCTTGTGATCGGCAACGAGTCGGAAGCTGAGGCCTGGGCTAAGGCATCGGGCATGGAAACGAGCGATCTCAGTTCCATCGCGCAGAAGATTGCCGACTCTCCATCCGAGGTGTCGAAGCCGCGCACAGTCCTTATTACACATGGAGCAGAGTCGACCATCCGGGCAGTGCAGGGCCAGTCGTCCGTCATTACGCACCCGACGCCGAAGATTGATGCTGCTAACATTGTCGACACGAACGGCGCTGGTGATGCGTTTGCCGGCGGTGTGATTGCTGGCCTCATCATGGGCAAGTCGATGGAAGAAGCTGTGGATGTGGGTCACCGTCTGGGTGGCATGTGCATTGGCCAAGTCGGTCCCGTCCTCAAGTTCCCGAAGGAAAACGTGCTCTAGATGCATACAATCATGAGAAGTGTTCAACCACACTTGCACCTCAGATGAAGCGTGACACCCAATAAATCGTGTTGTGACTGGAGTGAGAGGCGAGGCCTTTCCTTTGCCTTGTTGCTCGGGACTGCACGTGAGCTAACGGTTCTGGTAGATCGAGGTTCATTCAGTGCCGAAATGAACACGACACACACACACACACTCTCTCTCTCTCTCTATCCAGCTGTCTACCTGTTCATCCAGGTTTTACTAGAGTCCTGTGCATCTCTCTACTATAAAATTGGTCTTGGTCAAATATATTGGTCCATATATGATACTGCATACTATGTTACTTTTGGAAAGAAAGGGGATGGGGCGAGAGATAGAGTCCAGGAGTTTTGAGTCAAAAAATGATATGACCAAGTTTGTAGGTAGGGCCATTGCATTAGGTAGAAAAAAAAACACTTGCAAAAAGCGCTTCAAAAAATTAACAAGTTTCGAGGAAAGAGGGAAAAGGCCCGTGTGCATAAGATCAAGCTGCTTATTCGTGCGAGTTGTAAAAGACCACACCATTCTGCTGTTGAGGCATGTTGGGTGGACTTTCGTACAAGTAGTAGGGCTCTTGTTGCGGTACAGTCGTAGCTGCTGCAGGATAAGAAGCCTGCGCCGCTTCGTCATCGGCATTCGACTCGACGGAACGGGCTAAAAGAATATCTTCACGAGTAATACCACTGCGCTCGCACATGCCATGGAAGATACTGTCTTGATTGTCAAACAGAGCAAGTGGCGCATCGAACTCTGCCACTTTGCCATCATCCATAACAATAATTTTATCGTAACCAATAATAGTGGTAAGGCGATGCGCGATACACAAAAGCGTTCGATCTGCAAACTCGGTACGGATAGTACGCTGAATCTTTGCATCCGTCTCCAAGTCCACAGACGCTGTGGCCTCATCGAGAAGAATAATCTTGCAATCTTTCACAAGGGCGCGCGCTAACGAGACCAAGCTGCGTTGGCCCACAGACAAATTTGCACCTTCCTCATCAATGATGGAGTCAAGTGTGAGACGCGTGAGCGCTTTCGGCTGGGCTGGCACAGTCGCCTCGCCTTGCGTTGCGGACGGCAATGGCTGGCCATCCTCTCCCACAACAGGTGTAACTGCGCCAGTGGGCGGCTGACTAGCGTTGGCTGCGGATGTCAGGTATGAACGGTGCATAGCATCGTAGAGTCGTGCATCATCGAAGCGCTCAAAGGGATCCAAATTCGACCGGAGCGTACCGCTGAACAGGAGAGGATCCTGCGGCAGAATCGCAATGTTGCGACGCAGATCCTCGAGACCGATCTTGGACACGTCAACGCCATCAATCAGGACGCGACCTTGCGTCGCCTCCGAAAGCCGCAACAGCACAGTTAAGATGGAACTCTTGCCAGCACCAGTACGGCCAACAATGCCGACCTTCTGGCCGCCATGCACGGAGAATGTGACACCTTTGAGCACATTCGGCAGGTTCTCCCTGTAACGGAGCCATACATTGTCCAGTTCAACGCTGCCATGCGCTGGCCATGCCGGTTCAGGCTTGTTTTCAGGTATCTGCTGCGGAGGTTCCTGATCGAGATTGTTTGCGTAGTATACGAGACGCTCCGCCGAGTTCATTTCGTTCTCCAATTCTGTCAGTTGCCGCGTTAAGAAACCAAGCGTCTGCGCGACAGTGACGACTTGCGAGAGCGACACACCGGTCTTGCCTGGATCAATGGACCCTACACGCACAGAACATAGAATACCAGTAATTAGCACACACAATGAGCCGAGAAAGTCGAGACGCAGACCGAGCCAGCGCTGGTTGACAATCGTGAGGAAGTACGCTCGGTTCTGCAAGTCCATGTATTTGTAGTTGTCGTGCAAGAAGCGGTCAGATTCACGGTATGCACGGATGGTCGTCAGACCCGTGAGCGACTCGGCAAAGTGTGAGTACAGTGTCGAGCGCAATAAGGCATCCACCCGTTTGAATTCACGCGCGGACGATCGATAGAACGTCGCAAAGAAGTACGCGAACACAAACACTGCGACGACAACAATCGCGAAGTAGTACGTAAAGACAATGACCATAATGGCAGCACCCAGAATCGACAGAACCGTTGAGGCACATTGGCGGACCAAATTACTCAGCTGATTGTCGAGCACGTCAATATCCTTGCCGAATCGATTGATAATACGGCCAATGGGTGTTGTGTCGAACCACGACATGGGCGAGAACACGACGCGCTTCATCGCACGATCGTGCAGCTTTCGAGACGCAAGGAATGTTAGCAACCCAAGCGCAACGTCCATGATAAAGTTGAAAATCAGTTGAATGATACCTAAAGTTGCATAAATGCCCGCTTCCATCCCGATCGATTTCCTGTGCTCATAGTGCCACTTTTGCCACCATACAACCCAGTAGCTCGATAGGTTCGTCGATGCTTGCATGCAAGCGCCGGCAGCAAGCACAATTGGTACAATCAGCGTACCACTTCCTGCTTTCAAATACGACACCCAGACCACACTGTCAACAGAACCAGTATTACGTTCTTCACTCTCCATGGTCTTCCCGGCACCCGGCTTGCTCAGCTCGGCCAACGTGTACTTTTTCGGCGGTGCCTTTGCATCTTCTGTCTCCGCGGCGAGTTCATCAGCGTCTTCTTCGTCCTCATCTTTCAGCATGCCAAAGTTGTACATCGTCGTGTAGAATGAGCCGCCCTTCTGCATAAGCTCCTCGTACGTGCCCATTTCTTCAATCCGACCGTCGTCCATCAACACGATGCGGTCACACAAAGGCAGGTGCTGAATGGCATGTGTGACAAGAAGCACCGTCTTTCCCTGCTTCTTCATCGGCAAGATCGCATTGTTAAATAGGGCCTTTCCAACATGCGCATCGACAGCAGACAGTGGGTCGTCCAGACACACCACATCAGCATTGAAGTAAAGTGCACGCGCTATGTTGATCCGCTGCTTCTGACCACCAGACAAGGTCACGCCGCGCTCGCCAATTTCTGTCATGTCACCGCCCTGCAACATTGCAAAGTCAGCGAACAGCTCCGATCGCTCCACACAGTCCCAATAACGTTTAGCATCCCATGGCTGGCCAAACAAAATGTTTTCGCGAACCGTCGCGTTTTGGATCCACGCAGACTGCGAGCAGTATGCAACGCGCTGTGATGACCAAACGACTTGGCCGCTCGAACGCGCCATTTCGCCAATCGCACCGAGAAGCAGAGAAGACTTGCCCGACCCGACAGGACCAATAATCGCACATAGCTCTCCACGCTTTACCTTGAGGTCGATATTTTGCAGTTGAAATGGCATTTCGTCCTCGTCGGCGGCCTTGCCCGGCTGCGCATCTTTTTCTGCGGCAACTGGCACTTCTTGCGAGACAGGCTCTTGGCCGCCCGAGGTGCCCTTCTTTTTACGAGAGAAAATGTTCAACTTCTTCGGGCCCTTGGCGCCCTTGGACTTGTCCTTGCGGTTCCGGCGCAGGAATGCCCACATACGCTTCTGTTTCATTTTCTTTTTCGAGTTGCTCTTCTCATTCAGCTTTTTCACCGGCTTGAGTGTGTCGTCTTCCTCAACACCTTCCCACACAAAAGTGGCGTTATCGATATTCAAACCATAGGGCGACGTCTCGTCTGACGTCAGCGTTGTATCGTGTTGCTCAGCATAGAACACGTCGCGCAATCGGATGAACGAATTTGCACCATCTGCGATAACACTGATACCGAATGGTAGGAACATGAGCGGAAGACGCAGCAGCTGGAACAAAGTGATGGCAGGGAAGACCTTCTCTGGGTCGAGCTTGTCGTTCTTGAAATAGTACGTAATCACTGCAAGCACGCCAGCGAGAAGAGGCAAGCTAATAGCCGTTGCCATAAGCCCGGCGCGAGCCACGGCGAGAAAAAACACATACTTCAGTTCATGCTTGCGCAAAGTCGAAATCAGCTTGAAGAAGTTCGACTCATACGAGAACAGCTTTACGATGCGCATGCCTGAAAGCATCTCCTGCGTACGACGAGCACGGCGGTCCGTCCACTGCATCGACTTTGCGCGCAGCATGAATAAGAACTTCATGAAATAAAGTTGGAATGGCATTACCACGACAATCAGCGCAAAGCCAGAAAGGCACGACACACCGAAACGGGTAAGAAGAATAATCAAACAAACAATAATCTCAACGGGTGCTGTAAAGGTAAGGAGCCACCACTGCGCACCAAAGTCAATGCGACTGACATCAGTGCTGACATGGTTCACAAGCTTGCCTGTCGAACGATCCCGACCCTGCATGTTAAGTGCGCGCCGGAAAATACCAGACACAAGAGCTGCTCGGCAAAACACACCGACATACAAGCTCTTATAGAAGAACCGGTTGGAGAGAACGTTTCCAATTAATAGCATGACAAACATAACAACAGTGTAACCGCATCCCAAACCAGTATCACCATCACGCACTGCTCCGATAAGATGCTCCATCACCAGCGCTGAGCACATCTGCGCCACATCAGCCAGGATCTTGGCGCAGAACGCTTCTATGATATGCGGCCAGAAAATGTCAACACAGGCCAGAAACAGATTCGCACGCTTGCGTCCGCTCTTGACCGTACCCGCGAGGGCCTTCTTGCGACGAATCTCAGGAGTTATGTCAATCTGTTTCATGACGGACAAGTCTGGCAAAAACCAGATGGCCTCTTTGGCGGCGATTCGCTCTTCAACAGACGCCTCGCCACCAAGATTTTGCGCGTGTTCCTTCTTGGCCTGATTGCGCCATTTACGACGCATGGAAGAAGTCACTTTGACCTTGCCTTCGTCAAACTTGCGGTTGTACTCATCAGCTTTTGCGACACGTGCATCCCAGCGATCGACAAGCCTCGAGCTCAAGTGTTTAGCTTGACGAGGTCCGTCCATAGCCCACAGATCTGTAGCCTCCAACGGACGACGGTATCCCAAAGAGAGCATTGGCGCAACCCAGTGATATGTATAATCAGAGAAAATATTCGTGCGCCCCAACGGCAGCTCTTGCGCATCATCGATACTCTCGGGCGGGGGTGGGGGCGGATTTTTGAATCGCCAGAACTGCCACCAATGCTCGCGGACGCGAACACCAAACTTTTGATTTCCCTGTCGATCCTCCCGCTTTGTGTTCATGTCAGCCGTTTTCGTCTTAGGATGTTGGTCATCAAGAGCCAGCTCATCGTCTTGCTCAGGTATCCCTTTGGTCAACATTTCAGAAGTGTTGCCCGAATCAGGCGGCGAGCTGATGTAACCGCCGTTTTTCTCTTCTAATGTTCCCACATTAGAAGCCATGGCGATGGTGCTCGCTGACCCACCGGCACCTGACGTAGTTGGCTTACGATTTGGATTGGAATTGAAAGATGATCCTGCGCGCGAATCGCAAATTGATGTCCCCTGGGTATTTTTTTCTTTTGCTTTTCTGGCCATCATGTTTTCCATATGTCCGCAGGCCAATAGCACGCTTAACCAACCTGCATTTAGTGTGGAGCTTTTGAAGCCGTTCACTAAACATGTCCGCGGCGATCAAAAGCCTCAATTCTGTGGCCTGATGCAAGCGGAAATGCGTTCGCACGTTGGGAGCACGGCCCAATTACAGCAGCAATTGGCCCAACCAAGATTTGGGCGGTCCATGCACCGTTGGAAAATAGCCACTTGCGCATCTGATCAGATATTGTGACCTGCTACAAAATGAAGCAAGATATGTCCGTGGCGAATCATCTTCGTACAACTACAAACCGTCTGTGGCCGTCGAAATAATTTCTTTATAGACACAATAGACTAGCGACGTATGGTCGCGCAGATCAGTACTAATTGTTACAAACGCACAACGCGCAGAGGATCCGTTGGGTCAACGCACGCGCGCAGAATGGCATTCATGGCATCGGACTTCCAGCAATTCGGCGTATTAAGACCTTCGCAACGTAGATGTGCAGGCAGTAAAGCCGCTTCACCGGCAGGATGACGAACCCCATACAGTGTAGAATCGTTGGGCCAGTAGTTGAATCGATACCCATTCTCATAAAGCCATGTCATTAGGCCCTTCCACGGGAAGCGCGACTGGGATTTCTTCCGGAAATTTGCCAGGCCAACGGGATCCAATCCCGACTCAACCAGGCGTTGGAATAGAGGCGTAGCAAGCTTGCGCTTTTGAATCGACGTGAGCAAAGTTGGATCCTCAGGCAAAATGATCGGCTCTTGCGGCTGAAGTGGGACTTGGACATCTAAATTTGTCTCGCGCTCGAGAGCGGTCGGATCGTCGGTTGGCGCAATGGTTAGACAGATGCAAGCGGCAAACCGGTTTTGAAACGTCTCTAGAGGCTTGCCTGCACCGAGTGCTGTCTGGAACGCATGCAGTCCAGCAGGAGAAGCTGTGATTTGGACATGGTTCGAGCCTATATTCGGATGCGCAATGATCGTGAAAGATTCGGCGCCCAAATTTTGCGAACATTGTTGCGAAAACTGCTCAAAACGTCGGACAGCACGCTTGTATTCGGCCCGGGTGATTGTGCTGGATTTCTCCAGCCGGTTGTCTTGCTCCCATGCACTGATTTCCTGTCGCGTTCGTAGCATGAACTCAGGGTCTTCCTTCATCTTTTGGTACAAGGGTGCGAGTTCATCGCGAATGCGTTGTGCTTGTGAGGCACCAGCATCGGTTCGACCAGTGCCGGATCCCACGTCTAAAGCCGAGGGATCGCCATTCGCATTCTTCCGCTTCTGCTCAGCCAGGTACCGCTGGTACAGGTTCCATGAATTGGGCTGTCGACCGAATTCGCGTGAGAAGCCGAGATGCCGTCGGATTGCCGCGGGATTGACGTGGTATTCAGCAGCCCATGCCTCAATTTGGCTATTCAGGGAATCACGGTATAGAGTTAATTGCTGCTTCAACGGCGGCGGCAATGTAAATGACATGCAGGCAAATTTCAGTACGATTACCAAGGAACGCGTTCCTCACTTGGTCCCCAACAATCAGATTTGTGACAAGATGACCTGCTGAGCCTACAAGGATTGCCACGACGAGCCCGTTAGGCTCGGCCGTACAGAAAGAGATGGAGCGCGACAGAGATGACTCAGCATGTCTCCACGCCCAAGACAAGCCATTAGATTTGGCATCAAGCTTGCCGGCCTAGACTGACGTGAATTGTACTCAAGTGTGAGGACAGCAGGTCATCCTCCATACACGTTCGTGCGGCTTGAACTAGGGGTCTTCTTGCACCATGGATCCAAAACGGATCTTTGTGAGTATGCGTGCTTGCTTATGATGAAGGAGTCGCGACTGATGGATTCATTGATCAATGAGGTCGTTGTATCTGTAGCTTTGGAAGTGCACGGACGCACTAAGCGTATGAGAATGGATTGTGCACTGTGTGATAAACCGTACGTGTGAGAATATTGATTACATGCAGTGCGAGCCAAAGTCAAAATGTCCATGGTACGCAGCACCAACTGTGGCTAACCAGGTGTGAAAGATTCAGCTGATGCCGCCATGTTTGCCAATGGGGCGAAGACAGACTATTATTCTAATAACCCACTGTATGAGTGTCTTGTGTGTTCGAGACAAGTGTCGTCGAACCGCTATGCAACGCACTTGGAAAAGTGTATGGGCGCAGGAAATAAATCCACGCGCAAGGGATCGACGCGCAACGCCAAGACGGCGTCGACAGCTGTAACACAACGCATTCTCAATACCAATTCTCGCTCGGCGTCACCATCAACATCTTCGCCCACGGCAGCTCAAAAAAAGCAGGGTTCTTCATCACCTGCGCCACAAATGCCGGCAGCCGCTAGCAAAGAAAAGCAGTCGATCAAGAGCGAAAAGCCCTCAACACCGTTGTCGAAACAAGTGGATCTTCCACATACATCTGTGCTGGGATCGCAGTCATCGCATCTGAGCAAGGGGGCAGCAGATGCATCATATCCTATCAAATCGAGCGGATCTACACCACAAGCTGACTCGGCATCTGCGGCAGGACATGCAGACGATGAAGAACTATTTGATGATGCGGACTTTGCATCAGGATTTTCGGTGTCGGTGCGTTGCACAGTCTTTCGTTGGGTATATACTAACTATGTGGGGGGAAGTCGGAGTCAGAAGAATCAGGGGCACACGGATCCGATGTCGATGAGGGAGAAACCAAAGCGATGGACGAGGTCGTGGATGACATCGAATTTGATCTGGATGAAGATGACGGTAGTGATAACGCTGTGGACCTCGATTTGAATGACATGGACTCGGAGGACGACGCGCTAGATGCATGAACCAAAGATTGTTGATATAGTAGATGTAATTACTCAGAGAGCCAACCATAACGAACGAAGGCATCGACAATTTGAGGTGAATTTTGTGGTGCCATGAACAAGGAGCGGAACTCCATGAAGAACCAGAGCTTGAGCATCGGGAGAAGTGTTTTGAGGCTTACTTGTTCACGCAAGCTGGCAAGTTGTGTCTCGTCGCTGGACATTTTGTGCCCCAGCGAGCGGAGGATCGGAATGGCACTGCGGAACAGGTCGATATTAGCGTCTAGCTTACGACCAATTCCCTCGAGAATTAGAATACTCAGTACAGTATCGACAAAGTCAGGCTCCATCTTGACGTGGTATGTGCGGACTGCCTTTAGTACTTTGTTCAGCACGTCGCCAATGTTGAGCGATGCTAGGCTAAATGTTTCAGACTTGACGCTGTCCATGACACCCTCAATCACACGAATAAACTGTTCCCTGTCCGTGACAAGTTCAGGTGTGCGGCAGCGGTCGACCATAAGTGACCCTGCTTGACGACCATCAAACATAGCAATGGCAGCAAACAGGTCAAGGAAATTGCGCAGGTTCTTGGGCGATAACTCCGAGACCAGACCTGCATCAAGAATCACAAGCTCCGGCAAGAACCCATCCTCCTGGATGGATCGGATCGCTGAGTGCCATGAGTCTGAATCGTTCGAGCGTGCAACGAGTTCCTGCGAAACTTGATCATCAGGAATGATCCCCGTCCGCCCGCGGTGTCCCAGCACATAGTCAGGATCGAAGCGGTAAAAAACGCGAGAGAAGGCATTTTGCAACATGGATCGCATAGACGGACGGTAGAACTTGACCATGATGTTTCCTGGGTGCAGGTCGGCATGTGCAAAGTTGTCAATCAACAACATGCTGAGGAATGCATCAAGACCCATCTCGGCAATGCGTGAGTCGTACGCACCGCCGCCCATGCGCATAAAGTGCTTGAGGGGCACAGCTTCCACAAGCTCTTCAACGAGCACGTCTCGGGCACAAAAAGCCCGCAAGGGCCGAGGAAAAATGACAGTGCCGCCACGGCCCCCAAAGTTGCGCTCGAAGCGAGAGAGATGCGATGCTTCCTCACGCAGATCCAGTTGACTTAGCATCAGCGCAGCAAACCGATCGACTTCTTCCGGGAGCGAGACCCAGCGCATGCCAGGAATGAGGTTCAACAGTCCCGCAAAAAACTGCATAATCTGAATGTCGTGCCCAATAATGCGATGCACCTTAGGATGCAGCACTTTGATGGCAACGGCAGCGCCATGGTGATCGGACGATTCGTCGTGCTCGTACGTGAGGGCCAGCTCACGCCCAATGTTCTCGGCAGCCTCCTGCAGCCGATCTTGTTCGCGCCGATCGTTTAAGTAATCACTAGGCAAAAGGTCCTGATGCAGCACAGCCTTATAAACCTGACCGACGGCGCCAATCCCCACAGGCTGCTCGTCAAAGGACGCAAATATCTCATCAAATGACCGCTTGAACACACGCTCGAGGACTTCACGCGTATAGGTCATGGAGTGCGGCTTGTTGTTCGAATGCAGTTTCGATAGGCGATTGCAAAGTTCGTCAGGGAACAAATCGCGACGGGACCCAGCCCATTGGCCGAGTTTCACAAACGTAGGGCCAGCACGCTCCATCTGCATCACAAGCAGTTTATACCAGAGAACAGTGCCCCACCGTTCGCCCTCGACCATGTGTCCATCTTCATCCCGGTACGTTATACGATGACCGATAACAAGCAAGGGCGTTGCTAGCACGACAGGCGCAAAGGTAATAGCCAAGACAAGAAATCGTTTCAGTACAAGAACTGGCTCGACCACATAGAGCGATATGGCCCCCCATACCCGGCTCACAACCGACTTTGGCGGTGGTGGCGGTGATGATGATGATGATGTCTCATCGGATGCAGACGCAGAAGCAGACGTCGATATGGACGCGGTCGGACCAACATCGTGGCCCTTCGACTCGCCTATATCGGCTGCGTCCTTCGACGAACGGAGAAAGCGCCATTGCAGCATCGAGTAAGCAAGGATTCCGACACCACCAGCCAGACCGAGAGCCCCGATCCGAAGCGCTCGCGCCGAGCTGCCTCGAATCATCGTGCGCGCACCTACATGTGCGGCGCACACACGCATGGGAGAGATATGAGCAGATGCATGGCGCCAACCGCCCAATGTAACTGTCGGTCGCCGCGCTAGAGCTAATACCGATGGCGGTCGCATGTTGCGACACATACGTTGGTTGAAGGTTCGCCTGAACGTCCCACCCTCTCGCCCGCACACCACACAGACGTGTTGGATTGTGGCGCCGTGGCCCTCGCTCGGACTGCGTGACCCACACACGGGCACGGATGTATCACGTGCACGAGCCCTACGTCGCGCTGGTGGACAAGCCGAGCCAGCCGAGGGTCAGTTGATGGGCCTGGGAAGGTCGCAGAGATTCCTTTCTTTCTACACCTACCACTACACCCCAACATGTCGAGTGAGCAGAGTAAGTACCAATGACGCTTGTCAAACAAAGCCAAAAGAAAAGGATGGCTACTTACACGTGCTAGCCTACATTATGATCAAGCCAGACGGTGTCCAACGCGGTCTCGTTGGCAAGATCATCCAGCGCTTCGAGGACCGTGGCTACCAGCTTGTGGCCATGAAGCTGGTGCACGCTGGTGAAGACCACCTTGAGAAGCACTACAAGGACCTTAAGGGCAAGCCATTTTTCCCAGGTCTGATCAAGTACATGTCGTCGGGTCCTGTCGTGGCTATGGTCTGGCAGGGCAAGGATGTCGTGAAGCAGGGCCGTGCGCTCCTTGGTGCCACGAACCCTCTTGCTTCCGCTCCCGGCACGATCCGTGGCGACTACTGCATTGATGTGGGCCGCAACATCTGCCACGGCTCAGACTCACCTGAGTCGGCCAAGGCTGAGATTGCGCTTTGGTTCGGCGAGCAGGACGCCACGATCCCTTACAAGCGTGCCGTCGACCAGTGGATCTACGAGTAAATGGGATTGCCAGCAACTGGCCATTCCTTTTTTTTTGCTCGCATTAGATAAACCTGTGTAGCTTGCACTCTAAGCTTGCATTTCATGAGGCGCCTTACTTGCTTTCTCTTTCTTTGCTATGGCGAGAATGGTCTTGTTGTCGACCATTGGACCTTCGCGTCGCGCACTCGCTGAGATTTTGCCATGGGGAGGGTGTAGAGGAGAGGATCGACGTGGTATCATCACGTGCCAGGTCTAGCTATGACCAGCTCCACCGCCGTATGACGAGCAGATAGGAACTAGGACCCGGACCCTATTCGACAAAAACATGTATGTAAGCATGAGCGCACGGCTCAGGCAACCATTCATCAAATGCTTCCACGTGTAGATTAAGTAAGATTTCCTAGGCCCCTTGTGCCCTTTGCCCTTCCCCAGGCCACGCCTGTCCCTACATCCAGTCAGAATCATCTGCGACATGCGTTGTACTTCTTCATTTGTGTTTTGCTTCCATTCCACGAGGCATAGGCCAGCCTGCGGACGAGAAACACGCCATGATCCTAGAGCCGATGCTGCACAGATCCTAAAAGCTCAGCTGGTATTCCATTAGCTTAGAGCTCTAGGGTCTGGTCCGAACGGATGCGCTGTCGCTGCGCTGGGCTCGGACTGGCTGTGTGTCAACATCTAACACTAACACAAACGCTGGCACACTACGCGATTTCCAGACAAGCATGGCTTGTACACGGAATCACTGGAATGATGGATCTAGAAATCCATTCGATGCCATGCGGGTGAGGCACAGCTTCTCGAGCTACGCCCAAGACCCCGCTTTTCCCTCCCCATATGACTTGGGCACTACACCCAAGTCATGCGCAGATGATGCGACCTCTTTCCTGAACTCTTTCTTTCTCGATCATCATCTGGCGTGTCTTCTTTGTTCCTGTTGGCGAGGAAAGCAAAGAGTGAGGGCTGGTCCATGTCTCGTGCATCTTGACATTGACGTAGGCGTTGGAGCCGTACATTCAGTGAGAGCCTGTCTCGACGATGTACGAGGGCTTCGGCCCGTCCTCATTCGCCACTCGATGAATTTTTTCCTCCTTGTGCCATGCGCAAATGACACGCATCACTGATTTCCTCTTCACTCAGCGGTAGGGACCGTAGACTTCGTGTCAGTAGTGCATATCTTTCAAGGTGGGAATATGACGTACCATGCAACAAATTCGCTCATACTCTCGATTTCTTTTGCGTCAGTGCGCACTTTTTCATACAGTGGACGCGCCTTTGCTAGAGGACAATGCCGGATCGCCGCCTCCAGTGTTGTTCCCAGCATGTCATCAGTGCGTATAAATGTCCACGCTACTTCGGTACGCATCGATATGGCCGCCCATTGCATGCCTTTTACGCGGCGAACCATATCGTCGACATCGTCACAAGCACCTTCAAAGCACAAGAATCCTGGGTAACCCAGCTTGAACAAGCCCCACACACCTAGCTCTGGACACCATGCTGCAAATTGGCGCCGCTTCGATGGTGCTACAAGGTGATGAGACCAAAAGATCACGCGCTTCATCGCAAGACTCTGTGCATTCGCTTGACGAGCGACTGCATGTTGGAAACGTTCTTGGTCGACACTTATACATTCATTCACTTCTTCGATCTCCGATGTAATTTCATGCAGTAAGTTCAACACGTCAAATGTCCGATGTGAAATGTCTTGCAATGCGCACTCATCGAGACGCTGTTGAACCATGTCAGTCAGTTGGGCTTGTGAGATAAGATCCGTTCTCTGAACAAAGACTGAGATTCCAGGACGAGCATTTGATTCGTTGAGTTTAACATTCATTGAAACGCCTAACTGCTTATTCACACACAATGACAGATGCACTTGCTGTGGTGGTACAGACATCGGTAAAGGTTGGCCATCCTGACAAGCCTCATACACACGCTCCCATACCTCTGTCTCGTCGGGTGTCCCGCGCCAGCTGAACTCGTCAGGTAGCAACGTCGAGCGGAGTAGGACAATCTCGTCCCAGACACGGCTGATGTCCATACGTCCCTAGTGTAGCCACGGCAGCACAATCAATTTCTGCATCCAAATCCTTTAGTGATGAATCTAAATTCATTTCCTCGCTCCCCTTCTCTCCACATAGTCATAACCATGGAGCAAAAAGGCCTGCTTCGAGGCTCTCCCAAGCGGATGGCCGCGACGTACGTGTCCGTCGCATAGCTAATGAAAACCTAGCTGGGGCATTATGCTCGCTGCAGCTTTCACGGGATTCTTCTATGTAAAGTCCGCGAATCGTTTGCGGAAAAGGGAGTATGTGGCGGCTCAAGCACAGTCGGAGGGGCCAAGTACGTCGGAAATGACCCTTCGGTGCATTTTCACTAACCTGAAACAGACCAAAAGTACTTGCCCAAGGAGTTTATGGGATCACTTGACCAGACGGGACTTGACAAGACACCATTCTCCATGTTGATGGAGAGCCTAGAGAGACAATGGAAAAAACGAGTCGCCCAGACATAGGAACGGGCAGAAACCCTCACGCGCGCGTGTGTTTGTGTGTGTGTGTGTACAAGCACAGGACGAAACGTATTAAACGTATGAGAAGACTATAGAATCTAAAGCAGTTTCTCGATATCTTTCGCAATATCAGCAGGGGAAGTCTGGGGCGCATATCGATGCACCACTTTGCCCTGCCTATCAACCAAAAACTGATGTGGTTAGTAATGGCAAGCGTGTATATTTGTCGGTAACCTACTTTGGTGAAGTTCCATTCTGTACCGTGTTAGACAATCCAATGATGTGAGTACGTACTGATCATTTCAGAGCCAAACAATCCTGGTTGCTCATGCTTCAGGAACTTGAACGTTTCGTTCGCATGCTCGCCGTTGACGTCCGACTTGGCCATGATGGGGAATGAGACGCCATAGTTCTGGAAAACAACCGTGTCAGTCATGAAAGTTCTAATAAAGTACTGCCCCTTCCCAGCTCCCACCGCCTCTGATCGTGGGTTTCCTACCAGCAAACGTACCTTCATGCAAAATCCACCAATGCTCTCATCATCGCCAGGATCCTGAGACAGGAACTGATTACATGGGAATCCCAGTACCATCAATCCACGCGGCGAGTAGTCCTTGTACAGTTTCTCCAAGCCCTCGAATTGCGGAGTAAAGCCACACTTGCTTGCCGTATTCACGATCAAGACAACCTTGCCTTTCAACTGGGCAAAGTCGAACGACTTGCCCTGCGGCATCGCTGCTTTCAATTCATAGAATGTTACCATGATTTGCAAATAGAGGAATAGATTTAGCTTTCTGGCACTACAGTTTCCTCTAATATATCCTCTGTTCGGACTAGGTGGCGTTACCCCATCGCTCATCACATCTCCGTGGAGCTTGATAATGATCAGTCAATCACGTGCTGCGATGAGCTCGCAATATGGTGCATATACCTTGACCCTACAATTCTCGGCGGCCGAAGAGCCAGCTTGGATGTGAGCGCACTTGTAAGGTTCAACGTACTCGAAACATGCCATGATGGTCCACTTGCGGTTCTCCGCCTCAGGGAACACGAGTGAGCGAGAACCATAGAATACCTGCGTAACGTGTCAGAGCCAACAAAAAAACGACCTTAGCTTACCTCGTCGGAGACTTCCTCGGCCTTGCGCGGCAAACAATGCAAGAACTTCCAGTCAGACTTGGCACCGCCTTGGCGAGCTAGCTCTTCTGTCACCTGGAATCCGGCAAAGTCACGTAGGCGTTGGTCCTTCTGCGCTTCATCACCCATTGAAATCCTGTGTAGACGTCAGCGGCCCGAGCTCCAAGCTTGCGCACGTACCAAGTATCAGTCACAATGTAGTCGGCATCCTTGACAGCATGGACTGGATCATGACACCATTCGACTTCTCCGCGAGGCATGTGTTGCGGAAGTGTTGTAAGGCCACGGGTCATGAGATCCCAAACGACAGGATTGCGTTCGTACGCAGCACCTTGGGGAGCAGCGACACTCACGTGCACTCCCAGTCGAGGGTATGTCACGAGCATTTCGTTCAGTATGTTGTTCGAGTCGCCAACCCACGCAATTTTTTTTCCAGCCAGCGTCTGAAGGAGCGGCAATGGCCCTTGCACGCCGCCGACTTCGAGGATCGTGAGCAAGTCTGCTAAGATCTGCGTGGGATGGAATAGACTCGAGAGTGCATTGATCACTGGTACTGTTGAATTGCGCGCGAGCATCTTTCAAGTTAGTGTCACACCGAACAAGAGCTTCGCTTCCTTACCTCAATTTCGTCATGTCCCCCGACACGTGCCATGATGCCGTCGACCATGGAACTCACGACGAAAGCGGTGTCATACAAGCTTTCATTCACACCCAGCTGGATATCAGACGGCGACAAAAACATAGCATGTCCACCCAAAGCTGCAATACTTGACTCGCTTGCCACACGTGTTCGCGTGCTGCGTTTGCTGAAGATTAAAGCGATCGTTTTCTTGTCGAGGGACGATTCGATGTCAGACAAGCCCAAGGCCGTAAACTTGGCTCTGTGCTTCAAGGTGGCCGAGTGCTGCAGAATGGCATCTAATTGCTCGGGTCGCACAGTAGCGAGGGTCAATAGACTAGGTACATTGTGTTGGTTCGTTGAGATGAATGCTTTGCTCATGGGGCAAGGACTTGCCTTGGCCGCATGCCGCAGGGCAAATCGAGCAGATGATGAGAAAATTGTGCTCACACCCATCGTCGCTCTAATAACGTGACTATAACCTTTCAGGTCCTGGTCAAGTTTCTTCTCGCGCGCGCGCGATGAAATGCGAAGATAACCGACGGCACTTTCTATGCCGAGTCCAGGGTCAACGAATGCGTGGAGATCGGCGCTGCCAAGAAATGGGTGACTCGAGAGCACATGGCCCAAGATTACAGATGAATCGTGGAAGTGTGTATCGAGCATGCTGAGATGGACTCTTTCCTCCACGTTGCCCGATATCGCCGTGACGCGTCCAGCCTGCGCCAGATAGGCGACAATTCATGCACGCGGCCCTAACCAGATAGGACTGCGTGTACACTTCGCTGGGCTCCACATCTCTTGCTATTGAACCACACAAACATATATATATACATTCCCCGCCCCCATATTCTCGCTGTGGAACAAGAAAAACACATACACACACTGGCAACCACTTCATCATGGCACGTAAGTACAAGCATCTTTGTTCAGATCAGTGTAGCTCACCTCATGCGTAGGCGGCAATGCTCGTGAGATCGCACGTGCAAAGAACCAAAAGAAGCAAGCAGAAATGAACAAGGGCAAGAACAACGAGAGTGGACTCACGCTTGCACAGCGCCGTGAACGAGATGCTGCAGCATTGCGTGCGAAGCAGGAAGCTGCAGCAGCAAAGAAAGGTACCCAGAATGGCTAGTTTCCTCTTACAATGCGATTCGGTCCATGTATATTTGTACAGATTGAATGTGAAATGTAACATGGCGTAGGAACTCAGGGAGATGAACTCGCCGCGCTTGCCAATGAGAGAGAATTTGGTGCTTCCATGCGTCCACTAATTCCTGTGCGTGTGGCATGTTTACCGGTAGTGTGTAAGCCATCACTGGATGATATTCGTGAGCAGACATCTGTGGGACAGGTGCGTATTGCATCGTCGCCTCAACAAGAAGAAGCGACAGGTCCGTGAACTTGGCAGCGCTTGTATCCCATTCATTCATAGACCATTGTGCTTCTGCTTCTTCGTGTGCGACAGGCAGGCACTGAATACTGGCGTCCATATGGGAGATGTCCAATGCATCGCCTACTGTCGAGCATAGGTACACGACCGGATACCCAAGAAGCCATCCACATGCAGAGATGCCGAGGTATCGTGCATCTTCCGTGGAGTTTCGTGACACAATTATACTCGCATGCTCGTTTGCCACACATGCTTCCTGAATGCGCGATAGGATCGTTTGTACACCAGCCGGGGTATCATAGACTGGTTGGTGCGCGTAGCGCGGATCGACAAACACACGTCGATTTTGATCTTTTTCGATGCTTTCTATGACGCTTTGCCTGTTTACGACAAATACTTGATGAGCTGGTGCGTATAGAATGAGTGATAGGTTGTCGAGATCATGCTGCTCGAACAGTGCAGCCAGAGCTTGAATCTGACGTAGAGAAAGTGTGCATGTATCAATCAGCATAGCAGAGCGACATTTTGTCGTCACAAGGATCAGATCGATTGCCAGCCGTTTGTACACATAGTGAGGGACTGGTTGTCGCTCGCACGCAAGAGCCGCCCGCACATCCTTGACCCACGTTGGCCAAGATGATGGAATCGGCATAATTTAGGCCCCATTTCGCACATTGAGGGGCGCAGTAAAAACGCGTGGGCGCCTAGAGCCTCACGACCTTCTCCACCTTCTCGGTGTCCTATCCTCGATTCATCGATCCATGTCAGGAAGTGGCAGGTCACTCCGACTTACATTCAAAGGAGACAAGGTATGTTACCCTTGCGCTCACGCCGAAGCCGAAGCGCAAGCGAAGCAAGATCCAAAGCAGTACATCTGCGCGCAAGCGTGCATCTACAAGTGTGGACGATGATGAGTCTGATGTGGACATGTATGGTGGAGATGATCAAGGTGAGTGAATGAGACAAAAAGAGATAGAAAGAGTGAGAGGGATGATGCGTGAGGGTGGAAGAGGAAAAGAGACTCACACAAGTTTAGCATGGGTTAGTCCAGGTGTATGCGGCGAAATAACTGGTCCATGCTTCGTGCACCAGCGACAAGAAAATGGGTCTGCTATTGTGCTGAGCTTTAATGCACCACTCACTCAAGTTGAGACATCGACCGTTGAGCCACCTGCATTGCCAGCAATCAGTGGAAATGATGAAGAAGACAATGCCTTTGCTGATGGCGCGACAATCGTTGCCTCAGAAGTAACACCGCTGACTGTCCACCAGGTCTGGGTTGCGACCAACTTGCCTGAGTCACAGACGTGGACCTTCAAGAGTGCCCAGGGAACATTTCTGGGCTCTTCTTCTTACGGTGCTGTGATTGCGTCTAACGAGGCTCGTGGGCCCCAAGAGGAATGGGTTCTCCGGCGTGTGGATCCAATGGCATCCTCATCCACAGCCTCACCCGGCGATGGTAACGACACTGTGATTCCAGGTCCTCGGGCTGGATTTGCACTCCAATCCAAATACGGTGGCTGGCTTGCTACGGAGGATGCTAGTTCATCTGCAGATTCACGGCAACGGCGCCGCCTGGTGCGAGCAGATGCCAAAGAACTCACGCCCGCTTGTGTTTGGGACGTAAGTGTGCAGTGGCGCTTCCGGCATGCTTATCGAAAAACGCAACGAGCCACGAAAGTGGGCACATCTAGTGCAGCGAGTTTGGTGGATGAAGTGCAACTCGCACGCTCACGACAAGGATGGAATGCCGGCTCCTGGCATCAATATGCCCCTGAGTCGCGGCGTGAATTGTTACGGGCACAAAGGGAAGGACGTCTGGCCGAGGCCATGCTCGATCGGCGCTCCAAGCTCAAGAGCGACAAGTACACGAAAGTATGTTCCCCCATGATACTTGTTGAAGTATCGCTTACCGTTATGCAGTAAAGAAAGGCCAACAAAATTACAGGGTCAAAACGTTGCTCTTGGTATGCAACCGTGGTATCTATGTACGACGGTCAGGGTAGTAGAGAGTTTCCATGAAGGTCCGTATGCTGAGGCAGGCGACTCCCAGAGTCTTGTGATACGGCCATCGCAGCGCGCATAGCGAAGTCAATATCGCGCTGCTCACGCTCCTTTTCAGGGTCCCAGAAGGAGAACAGTCGTGTCGCTAGACCAAATGCCTGCGGCCGGATTTCGACCAAGTCGCCTTCGCGCACTTGGATAAAGGGGATCTCCTGCGGTTTGTTGCCCTGCAGATATGCAATCAGGCAACGGAGCACCGACGGCTGTGCAATAATAAGCACATCCTCACGAGCCCTTTCCAGCTCGAGGATCACAGATTCGAGACGAATCGCCAGGTCATGATAGCTCTCGGCACGTGGGAATCGGAAACTGTATGGGTCTTTGGCCTGTTCTTCCTGGTAGCGTGGGAACCGTGTGTGAAGGTCTTCTTCGGTCATGCCATCGACGACCCCGGGTTTGAGCTCGCCAAGCTGCGTCATTTCCATCACTCGTGTGCCCTGCAGACGAAAAGGTGTCGCTGTGTTGAGTGAACTCTTGCGTGTTGAGCACCATACTTGCAACTCTCTGCACTCATCGTCCCATCCTTCAACATCATCACTCAACACACTTTTGCCGGATGAGGTGATGAACGACAACGTGTGTTGTTGTGAGAGCGTCGCACACGACTCGTCTGATGCGAATGTTTTTTTCGCACGCAAAGCCATGACAAAGTCGTGCAAGCGCTGTGCATACTGCGAACCTAGGGATGAGAGGTCCGCATCTGCCTTGTACAGATGCTCGATCAGTGCTTCACCCGTGCGGGCAAAGTAGATCGTACGTTGTTGATTGTGCATGTTCATGAGGAAGAACACAATCCGGTTCTGAAGATACCCATGCACGTTGTTGACGACAATGCGTTGCCCGAGATTCAGTAGTTGAACATGTGGTGCGGTAGGCTCGGTAATTGGCTCGTAATCTAATTCATGCATAGCAATCCTCCGGCGGAAATTGGCAAATATATCTTCGGGAGACCAGCCCTGGTAGTCTGGATTGAAATGATGCATAGACCGAATATTCCGCTCGATGAGCATCTCATCATCACACACACATTCTAGTTTCGGTTAGTACGAGCAGAAAGAAAGGCAACGAGTGTGATCCGGATGCGGTGAGAGTTGGTGGTGGCAGTGCCAAGAGACACGACAGGACGTCCTGGCACAGGCACATGAGATGTATGTCTTTTTTTTTCTTCTTTTGCCGCAACGTGTGATGCGAATCTACACAAGGCCAAGCAATATCGCACGATACGTACCGATAAACAAAACTTGCACACCCATTTTCCCAAACTCTTCCTGGATCAAACACCGCCGCTCGTGGTTGCTGTTGTTTGCATCGTATACAGCGACTTGGCCACCTTGCTCGAAAAACTGTCGGATCGTACTCTCGAGCCGCTCCATTACATTCAGACGCATCATCCTTGTCTCGGTATCATGTTGTACATTTCCAAAGTAATCCCCAGGCAGCTGGTTCAATGGGCCCAACATACTACGCCGCATGTTTGCTAGGTTGTATACGCGGCATTGCACGCCCATCCAGCGCAGGTAACGCTGGATCGAATGCGCGAGGTGCGTTTTTCCACGCCCAGGCAATCCTACCGTCACCACGAGGATTTGGCCCCTATTGATGGTGTTAGTCAGTTGTTCGTCGTCCCTGCTTTTCCGGCATTTGTCCCTCGCGGTATAACGTACGCATGCCACAAACGTCCAGATTGTGTTGCTGCTCAGTTAGATAAGGTGCTCAGTACTCATATGGGAAAAAGAAGCATGTATCTCATGTCGTCCTTGCTTCTGCATACGTACTATATAGCGGCGGCGCCATCGCTGATGAGACCCAGTGATGTTTGGGCTAGCAACCCCAGAGAGGCGTGCTGGAAAGAATGTGGATCTTCGGCCGATCACTTCTCAGCTAGGCGTCTGTCTATCTTCAGCCACACTCCTCCCCTCTCCCCTGAGGCACTCCACATACGTTCGTGTTGTTGGGTTCCGTTCATTGGGTTTGTTCGGCGCACGCTCGGCTCGCCCATCTTAGGATCCATTGTCGTCAAAGTACGCACGGTCCAACCATCACGCCCGTGCGTTTCTCATCCCCCTCAAGAACTGACTCGTTTGTCTGCTGGATTGTTCGCGTGCTATGTCCGTATCGACCGTAGCACGTGTCCTTGCAGGTGCCGCGGGTGTTACGATAGCGACACTCGCTGGGCTTCTGTATGTGTATCAGACCGCGTTAATCTACCCAGCATCATTCCCTGAAGGCTCAAGGACGATTGTCGACTCACCTGCTCAGTATGGCATGCCATATACTGAGCATCGTCTTGTGACGCCAGATCAGATCAAGCTGCATGTGTATGTGATTCCGCACGAGGATGAACAGCCACGTCCCACTGTGCTGATGCTGCATGCGAATGCAGGCAACATGGGCCACCGTTTGCCAATTGCTCAGGACTTTTTCCATCGTCTTGGCTGTCACGTGGTGATGTTATCGTACCGTGGCTATGGCCTGTCGACCGGCGAGCCCACCGAACCTGGGCTCCGTATCGATGCGCAGACGACGCTAGACTGGATTCGAAAGCATGCGAAACTCTCTCACACCCCCGTCATCGCATATGGGCAGAGCATTGGTGGGGCCGTGGCCATTGACTTGGCTGCTCGTAACCCCGAAACTGTGCGTGCCCTGATTGTAGAGAACACATTTTTGAGCATTCCGAAACTGATCCCTTCTGTGTTGCCGATGCTTCGACATTTCACATTCTTGTGTCGTACGTATCGATTTGCTGCTCACTCTCCCCCCTTCCCTGTTATCTGATACTCACACGCTACACACACGTTGTTTCACAGGTGAAATTTGGCCCTCGTATCGCTCGATCACTAAGATCCCATCTCACATGGCCGTTCTTTTTCTCAGTGCACGAGACGATGAGATCGTGCCTTCTGAGCATATGGCCGAGCTGCACCGCTTGTGCAAGAGTTCCAGGAAGGAGATTCACACATTCGATCATGCCACGCATAGTACGTCTCCCCGCCTGCCAAACAGCCGTGCTAACCATCCAGATGATACATGGCTCAATGTACGTCACCTTTCCATGATGTCATACTATAACTGTATTTCACATGCTGACACATCCAGGCCAAGTACTTTGACACCATTGCCCTCTTTCTTAACAAGCACAATATGGTGTCGAATGACGTTCCTGCAAGTCGCGGTACTTCACCTGATCCACGGTCGCAATCGGATGAACGGAAATCATTTTTGTAGCTCGTATAACTCTACTTTCGTATTCTCTGCATGCATTCACACACACACACACACACAAATATACACCCTCTAGTCTCATTTGCTGGTTCTGTTCATGTGTGCAAGGGCGCGAACGCATTTGCACCATTCATGTGTTTTACTTGAGGCGGAAGATGTTGCTCACATAGTGCAAGAGATAAGGTGCTGATGGCGTCAATTAGTACTGAAGCATACAACCACCACGCTGGACGTACCAAAGTGCAGCACACCCACGATCAGGGCGAACGAGCGCACAGTCTGGCGCGCCTGTGTCCGTGCAATAGCGAGCTCAAGCGGCGAGGGAGTCGGTGCACCTGGCGCATGTCAGCCACGCTGCCGTATCACGTACCAGCGAACATATTATGAAAACACTATGTCTAACCCAAGAGCGAAAGAGTGCGATGAGAGAAGACGGTGCTTGTCGGCGGCCCTCCGCTTTTTCGAGCCGACAAGCGCAATTGGCCTTTTAGGCTCTTGTTACACGCACCTCAGGACGCACGCACGTTGATTTCGCACGGCGGGCTAGGGCGCGTATGGGATTTATGCACAGCGGTCCTCTAATCCAGGTGATACCAGTCTTCTCGCTGCCGCGCCGTCAGCCAAACTCATTATTCCCCCTCCTTGGGCGTGTGTCTTGCAGGGCGCCGTGCCTCAATAGCCTCCACACACCCCGCACCACCGACGCGTGTACGTACGTGTGACATCAGGTTTCTTGGGGTTGTGGGTGTGAGGCAATGCGACGACGCGCGCGAGGCGTGAGTGAGGACGATGATGATCATGTTGCGCGTGATTTAGAACTATTTGTACGTATGGCATACTCTCTGACTCTAGGCGAAACGCGCCCGAATTGATACCCCTTTGTCGTCAGACGACGATGAGTCCACGGCCGAGGCAACCGAAGAGCCGCTAGGGTTTAGGGTGCTCAGTGACGCCTCTGAATCGGAGGAGCCGTCAGTTCCATCAAGCGCTATACATCAACAAACTGACTCGGAGTCCACCTTGATGCGCAGTGAGCAGTCAGATACACAAAGGCTTGCACATGTCGCGCCAACGCCGGCGCAGGCCGAAGCATCTGCTGCTACTATGGGCGTGATTGAACGCGTGGATATGATCAACTTTATGTGTCATCGAAATCTAAGCATTGGTCTAGGTCCGCGCATCAACTTCATCATTGGACATAATGGGAGTGGCAAGAGCGCCATCCTGACGGCTATTACGATCGCGCTGGGCGGCAAGGCAACCACAACGAGTCGGGGCAGCAGCCTTAAAGACTTTATCCGCGAAGGATCTAGCGCTGCTGAGGTGCGAGTCCGAATGCGGAACCAAGGGTCTGATGCGTACCGCCCTGATGTGTACGGCCACGCGATCACGATCGAGCGCCGAATTCACACGGACGGGGCTGGCACTTGGAAGATCAAGAACGCCGATGGAAAGATTGTCTCGACAAAGCGCGAGGAACTCGATGCTATATGTGACTATGCGAACATTCAGGTTGATAATCCAATGAACATTCTCAGTCAAGACGCTGCGCGCCAGTTCCTTGGCAGCTCACAAGCAGAGGACAAATACAGTTTTTTCCTGCGGGGTACTCAGCTCACGCAACTTGCCCAGGAGTATGAGCTCATTCAGACGAATGTACAGCGCATGAAACGAGCCATTCGAATGACGGAGGACGTCCTACCTGATCTAGAGCGAGAGGCTCGCGAAGCCAATGACAAATGGCATCAGATTGAGCAGGCGCGAGTTGAGCAGGAGAAACTCGACGCTCTGAAAGAAGAACTAGTATGGAGCCAGGTGATTGCCAAGGAGAAAGAGCGTGCGGCGCTAGAGTCCAAGCTGGACCATGCACACCGCAAGCACGCGGCATTGGAGAAGAGGCGTGAAGATGATAGTTTGCGCGCGAAAGAACTAAACGATGTCGTCGCTGAGCTCGAGACGCGAAGTCGCGAGAGTCAGGAAAAAGAAGTTCAGCTGAAGGAGCAGCGTGCACAGGTTCTGCAAGTCGTCAAGGAGCATCGCGCCTCTCTTGCGCGTCTCAAGGAGCAGGAGCGTGAGCTAAGTCACCAGGCCGATCGTGTTGAGCAGACGATCCGGCAGATGCAAGCTCAGATCGATGCAGAAGCACGGCGTCAAGCGCAAGATCGCCGCGCTATACGAGAAGCACAGGAGGCTGAGCGGGACGAGCTTGTGCGAGAGCGACTCAATGTCGAGCGGCGCCAAGTAAGTCTTGGGCAGGCAGGTGATGAAGTGAACGTTCGCCGCTCGGAGTGCCGTGCTGAACGAGCACGCCTTACATCGGACACACATGTATTGGAGGAGAAGATCTCGCATCTGCAGAGCTTTCTCGAACGGTGCACAGAGGCAGCATCAAACCGAATCACTGCTTTTGGAGGGCACGACATGCCGCGGATCATGGCGGCAATTCGCCGTGAGACTCGATGGCATGAGCGTCCGATAGGGCCGCTCGGCATGCACATCCGACTTCGTGAGCGGCGCTGGGCCCCAGTCATCGAGAGCGTGCTTTCCGATCCGCTCAATGCCTTTGTTGTGACGAATCACGATGATCGAGTGCGACTCGCACGCATCCTCAAAGAGTTCCGTGCCTCGAATCAAATCATTACAGCAGCCCGCGACTTGTACGACTATTCTGCTGGAGAACCAGACGCGTCCGTCGTGACAATGCTGCGTGTCCTCGACACAGACGAGTACATTGTGCGGGTACTGATCGATGGCCACCGCATCGAAAAGAGCGCACTTGTTTCGGAGCGTGTGCAGGGCGATGAGCTCATGCGACGGCATCTTCCCAACGTACTCCAATGCTACTCCGCGGACCTCTTCAAAATCACCGGTGGTGCTAAGAGCAGTGTAACGCAAACAGTTACGCGGTACACGGGCGTGCCGCGTTTCGCTGCGGACCATGCCGTTGAGATGGACGATGCACGCCGCTCCATCGCATCATATGAGGAGAAACTTGGCCATGTCAAAACAGCACTCGAGGCCGTCGCGGCCCGTGAGGCTGCATACGACCAAGAGCAGCAAAGGAATCAACAAGCTGTTGAAGCCGCTCGGCACGAGATGCGCGCTTTGCGGCAACGGATCGCGCATGTGGAAGAGCTCATGCGAGAAGAGGAGCCGGCGAATGTGGCTGCTCTCGAAGAGGCGCGTGTCGAAGCGGACGAGGAAATGGCTCGGATCGTCGACAGGTTCAAACAAACTGAGAGCGAGAAAGAAGAGGCCGAGGAAAGCCTCGCACCGCACCTGGCCAAATGTGAGCAGCTGCTCGACCAAATTGAGCTTGTCGAGGCACACAGAAGGGACGCTGAATTGCAGCTCCAGCAATCGTATACGGAGCGCGTGCGCCTGCAAAAGACACAAGAGCATTGGACTCGACAAATGGACACTCAGAACACTCTGGTACAAGAAACCAGTCGCGAGCATGCCTCGCTTTGTGAGCTCATTGCCTCGTGGACACAAATGGCCACCGACTATTGTGCGCGTGTCGAGACACAGCGGACGCCAGCATCGCTGGAGGAACAAATCAATGCGATCGAGGCTCACTTGCAACAAGACGAGGCCCGCACTGGTCTCTCTGTCGATGCAGTAGTCAGGGAGCTGCGCGCGAAGAATAAGGCGTACCAGGAAGCGAAACTGCAACTCGAGCAGACACACGCAACGATCCAATTGCTGGAGGAGTCGGTCCAGTTGCGGCTTGAGAAGTGGCACTATTTTCGCCGGTTCGTCGCGATCCGTGCGCGAGCCAACTTTTCCCTGCACCTGCAGAACCGCGGGTTCTCTGGATCACTGCATTTCGATCATAATGCACAGACACTCAGGCTTCGGGTACGTACAGTGCCATGAAATGAGGCAGTAGCTGACGCATGCAACTGCACTTACATGCATTCCCCTCTACCAGGTCCAAACAGGTGATGGAACACGCGCACACGACAAAGACCCCAAGGCACTGTCTGGCGGGGAAAAGTCCTTTGCGACAATTTGCCTTCTACTCTCGCTATGGGAGGCGATAGGCTGCCCGATCCGGTGCCTGGATGAGTTCGATGTTTTTATGGATGCGGTCAATCGACAAGTCTCGATGCGAATGATGGTATGTGCCGGCTACAACGGGATGCTGACGATAACCCGCTTGGTTCCTCTTTCTTTTACAGATTGACGCTGCACGTGCTTCTTTGGGTGTACAGTATGTGCTGATTACACCGCAAAACATGTCACAGATTACTCTCGGCCCGTACGTAGCCAATATTGGCTCTGGCTGTGTCACATCCACTAACTAGACAGCGACGTTCAAATCCACCGGATGCAGGACCCCGAGCGACGCGCATAGACACAACGCAACACACACAAGTTACACACATTCATAGACTCCTTTGTATTTTCTTACATGGCGCGCGAATTCCAGGAACCGGTTACGCGCTGTGATTTAAGCTTGACAAGGTTGATCAGCATGTCATTCGCCGGCGTTGGGATCCCATATGCCCGACCCAGTTCAGCAAGGTACCCGTTGATATATTTAATCTCCGTCTTACCACGGCGCGTGCGTATATCTTGATGCATGCTGCTCCAATTCGTCGCTGTCGCCCGAACAACATTTTCAACTTCATGCAGTAGCGATGCCGGCTTCAGTGACGCATCTAAAAGCGGTATACCGTCTCCATCTGTCTGTGTGAGCAAGTCGGCCAAAGGCAAGCTGCTGAGATGCACCGCCTCTGTTTCGCTGGTTGTAGCCGCTGCCTTCGCATCACGCGCATGCGCCTCTAGCACCTGGCTTGCCTCTGTGCATAGGGCGCGGAACAAGTCCAGGGCTGCAGGGACGCCAAACAAGTCGCCATTCTTGCAGTCGACAAGCGCCGTTGTCGGATTGATGCATGCATTGATGGCAAGCTTGCGTAGCGCGCGCATTTGGAATGCGCGAATCGGCTCCCAATGCACGTCCAACGGCAACGACAGCAATAGAGCGAGTGTCGAACGGAGTGAGCCTTCCGGCAGACCAGCGAGATCCATCTTAGATGCACATGGCTCGACACCCTGCGGCTTTGCCGGTGTTGTCGCTCTAGCTGTTGCAAGCTGAGCACTCGGCACCAGTCCTAAATACACGCTGCCAAAGCCTGCGTGAATCGTATGTAGTGGCTTGCGCAAGTAGCATCCATGTGTGGCACTTCCCAGCACAAAGTGCGGTCGCATATCTGGGCGAGGCCAGAAGCGTTCAATCAGTTGATCAAGCACACCCATGCCATTCTGGAGCAAGACGACCGTCGTCGATGGGGTAATGCGCGGCACAAGGGAGCGCACAGCGGCGAACGTAGCATCTGCTTTCGCCGTCACAATCAAACTGTCTAGCGGCCGTGGTGGACGCCCAGGTCTCTCTCGGGGTATCCCATTAGCATCTGGAAGAAAGACGCGTGTCTGAACTGGATCGACCGGCGACGCCAGTTCAACTTCAAATCCCTTTTCCGTCATGCGCGCACCTTCGCGATCTACAGTCAGCTCCGTAAAGCCTGGTGTGTCGTCATCCTGTTTTCGGGCACCTGCCTTCTCTCGCATATGCAATGTTAATGTCAGTGACTCTGCATCAGGTAAGTATGCTGCCACAGAGGCTGGTACGTGCCAACGCGGCGTTCGTGTGCGCATAAGTGGCATGAGACGCTGCCGCATAGCTGTGCGAAGATGCGACGCTATGAGTGTGCCCATCGCACCAATACCCAGGACGTGAACATGCATGTCCAAACGTCTTTTGTATGTGTGCGCGCCTCTCTTACAGACACTCGATCAAAACTCTATTGAAGAAAGAATAATAGTCGCGGTTTTCTTCGATGGCGGAATTGAGCCCAAGGTTGAGCGGGGAAAGAAGAATGAAGTCAGATTGGTACCGCGCCGCTTGTGAGGATCAAATTTCTAAAATATCGTACTCGATGTACGTCAAGAACGGCCGGCGAGGGGGACTAGAATCTTTCCTTGGACCAACTTTGCTAAATGTCGTTATCGTCTTACAGCCTTTTGACGCGCGTCTCCATTCTCACCACACAAGAATGTCAGACATTCAGTCTATCGGACTGTCATCATGAGTGGCGGCTGACTAAGCAGCACGTTTTTCGCCCCATATCCTTGGGTGATGTTAGATTGTGACCATGGCAAGGTCCGTGCGGTTGTGTTGGTCGAGGACTTGGTCATGCTTCTTGCCTTCCATGAGCTGGAAAGCGATCTTGTTGGTACTCATAGCATTCATAACCCTATCAGATCGCGTATATGCAGCTCGAATACTCGAGCGCAGTGACTTGTTCCATACCCGCACACGTCTCGATCGCGAGCTCAATGAATTGCAGGGGTACCTTCACAACAACAAATCAGAGCAAGGTACCTTCGTTCCTCATAAGGATAGCGATGGAAAACTACAAGACGCCTTGCAGGATTTGTACAGTATTCACCGTGGCCTACCGCAGGCTTTTTTCCCTAATGCGAGTGGGTACTATTTCGGCAAGATGTCGGTGTGGAACCAGTCACACACGTCCGCCCAGCAAGTGCGCGAGCGAGGAAAAGCAGTTTGGAATCATACGAATATCTATGCGGGACTTCGCGAGCGTCCAGTACCCGACTCGCACGTTTCGCACTTGTATGGGGACATGACGCTTCGAGGAATAGCGAGTGATGATGACTCACTGACCACTACGACGCTAGAAGTCGCAGGCGTGCACGTCATGCGCTCCGGTCGCATATTTCTTGTTGGAACACCGAGCACGTCGCATGACCCTTTGGATATTCGGCACGTTCTTGGCATGATACCTCAAGAGGAAGGCATGTTTCTTCGGAATGCAACAGGGCAAGCATGCTTGGCTGATATTCGTGCTCGAATCGAGCGCTTGGACTACGTGCTGGCCCACTGGGATTCAAAGGCGCCCCCTGTTCTTCCAGATCAACGGGATCCGAGCAACTGTACGATCCAGATGTATGCACAAATGATGCCTGCCGGTCCTGAGCATGTGCAAACAGAGCTTGACCTGTCAGAGAGGGAGCTGTCTCACCCAACGGGACTCGCAGTCGTGCACAGAGCTCCCCAATTTCAACTGAACATTATTGGCGTTTCATCACGTTGCGGCATGTTTCTCGAGACAGACACGCTGCTAGGAAAGTCGCGCGCTCAGTTCTGGAGCGATTCCCGCTACTATGTCGCTGGGATGATTTGCGTTGTATTTGTACAGCTTCTGCTCATGTCGCGAGAATGTGAGCGCATTCAAACGCACACGGCCATTACTCGTGTGTCTGGTATCTCATTATTCATCCACGCAAACTTTGATGCGTTCTTGTGCATAACTCATACCATGCTAGCTTTCTCGTCCAACAAGTTCAACACTCCTGGGATGTTGACAATTGGTTTCATGACCGGCATCTTGTTTTTCGCGTTTGAGTGCCGATTGGCCGTCAATGCGTTTCGTCAACACAACGAGCTTGCTCAGGAAGCAGCCGCTGCAGCGGCAAGAACGACGACTCTAGGACGTGATAATCCAGCGCAGGCATCGCTGCTTGATAGTGAGGACGACAGCTCGTCCGACTCGCATGTGAACCAGTCTGCATGGCATGAGTATCGTCACTTTTTGCTTCGCCGTATCCGTTACCTGCGCGAGCACACACCCGCCTCTGTTCGTTGGCTTATCGGAGTCATCGCAATTTGGACGCTTGCCCCTTTTTTTCCAGTTCACTTTGTTTTTGCATTCTTACTGATTTCATCCTCGTTCTGGGCGCCTCAGATTTACTGTAATATTCAGCGGCGATCTACGGGTCTTTTGAATAGCACTGTCCTGGGCATGACAGTGACTCGCTGCTATGTGCCAATCTATCTCTTTTGCTTTCGCTTCAATATATTCTTTTTCGATCCATCGCCTTGGGTCTGGCTTCCTATCGGCTGGTGTTGCGCCCAGGCCTTAGTACTTGTTGGTCAGAATGTCGCTGGACCTCTCTTCTTTCTTCCTCGATCATGGCGCCGCTCTGAGCATGACTGGAATTGGCAACCGACGCCAGCTGAGCTTGCGTCTATGCTAAGCCAAGATCGCGACGAAGAAGCATCTCATCAAGCAGATCCAGCGTCTCCCGTTGAGTTGGGTGACTGTCCCATATGCCTCATGCCAAATGAATGGGACTTGGCAACAGCTCCATCGTCCATGTCAGGCCATTCGGCGTATAAGTCTTCCATCGTGGTTGCCCCGTGTCATCATATATTCCATAAGGAATGCCTGATTCCGTGGATGGAAATCAAACAAATATGTCCAAGTTGTAGACTACCACTACCAGTGTACGAATAAACCCGGACATGGATCTCAATGAGTCGGATTAGAAACAGTGAAGACGGAGCAAGTCCTACTTTCATACAGGTGTCGAAATGAGCAACAGGCAGTGAGACTGGAAAAATGAATCGAATGACGAACAGGTTGATTTATCGCTGCATTGGCGGAGGTGGCGATTGCGGGCCCATAGGGTCGTTCATGCCGAACGGTGGGAATGTAGTTGGCATCGCGGTGCCCTGTTGCTGAGTCGATGCACTCGTATAGTAGGTGCTGTTCGGCATGGGCATCACACTGGGCGGACGCACCGCATTAGCACCACTCGAACCTGGGCGTCCACTGTTGGCCTTGTCTGCATGGTATTGTGGGCACGCATTGTTCGTGAGCATATGACCAACCTGTCCACAGCGGCCACAGCGCCGCTTCGTATTTGTCTTGTTCGGCATCTTTTTGTAGCCGCCGTCGATGCCTTCTGCCGCTGCCTTGGCGTTCTTGCGTTGCAAGCGACGGTCCTGGTTCTTGACACGCGCGGCAATTTCTTCTTCCAGGCGCTTCTTTCGCATGGCATCCAACGCCGCATCGCCCGTGGGCACAAGCGACTCCGTGACGATGCTCTGCTCTTCGATTTCCTGTCGCTGCTTTACGTATGCATTGATGACGGACGGATCACGCACAATGTGCTTGTACCAAACGCCATGAAAAAGTCGCTTGACTAAAAGTGGTCGCGTGGCCTTTTGCTCTTGCTGCTTGCGCTCGCGCCGCTGCTCGTCACGCCATAGCTGCTCTTCTTTCGCTGTGATGCGCGGCGGCTCAGGATTCGACAGTGCCGCCAACTGCGCTTTCCAAATACGCGCGATTTCAGATCGGTAGATCGCTTGTTGCTCTGCCACGTTGTACCTGTGCCCGGACTTGGCGCGTGTCTCGGCTTCTGCAGCGAGTCGCTCGTCCACATCTTCGCCGGCACGAAGGAAAATCTCCTTCATTGACACACGCACGAAACTAAATGCTTCACCACGTCCACTGGGATCACCCTCGCCGTGCAGCTTGAGCATGGCCTTGCCTTGTGTCGCATGCAAAAAGTTTTTGCTGGTGATCCACGGAGCAAGCAGCTGCTCTATTTCCAACTTGCTTTCGTCTGCATCGTCGTCGGCGCCTTCTGCTGTCTTTGTAAACCCAGCATCCAGGAGGTGACGCTGTCCGACCTGCATACCCTCGACGAGACAAATGTGCTCGGGCGTCAAGAGTTTCTGTAGCTCGGCTTCGTCCGGGATCGGCACGTCCGGCTTGAGCCGCCAGAAGCCCTGGTGCACATCACCGGATTTGCGGTTGTACACCATAAACTCTTTCAGTCGCTGCCGCATTTGTAGTTCATTTTGGTCCGGGAAATACTTCATGACGCGGTGAATTTTGATGCGGTGTGCATGACTTTTTTCCACCAGCTTGTAAGTAATCATTTGCAGGCGGTATTTGATGTTGTTTGTCACAAGGCGCGCATGGGGACCAGGGATCGGCGTTGTTGGGTACGTTTGGCCCACCACATACAAATTCGGCACGTCCCGTAGGTAATACCGTACATCATTCTTGGTTGTGCTGCGGATGAACAAGAAGTCGTTCTGCGATGGCTTATGGCGAAACAGAGGCGCACGAGTCATATTATTGTACAGGACTGGTTGCGTCTGCCCGGGCTCCACACTGCCAAACTTCATGAACGGCGACTCATCGGTAATGTCGAGCACAAATGCTTCGCCCAGCTCGGAGCGCGGAATATGATCATCTTTGGCATCTTTTTTTCGGTAGTAGTTGACCAGCAAGCTACCCATCCCAATGTTCGAAAGCAGAGGCGGGTACTCTTCAGAGTACTCACACATGATGTAGTTGCTCGCATCCTTGAGCGTCAGATCACGCGTGCTGTGAAGCACCTCACTTGGGTCCTTTGACTTGCGCTCTCCATCTTTGGACTTGCGCGACGTGCGCACTCGCGAAAACGTTATGGGCATGTTCGACGGAAACTGGATCCGTGGGCGATGCCATGAGCGCGTCTCATGCTTCGAAAGCCGCGTCTTATAGAATGGCAGCTGCAACTTGATCGCAGGCCATGCATGCCGGACAACCAGCTGTCCGAGTGTCTGCCGCACCCGGTGTCGATGTTCCTTGCTCATTTCGTACATGCGATCGTTCGACAGGTTGAATGGATCCAATTCCGCCGCGAACTTGCTGGACTTGAGTAAGTTCGGTGGCGCATCTGCCCGCAAAAGCGATACTTGTTTTTCTCTTTGAGTATTTTCATTTTCCAAGATCATTTCCGCATCATTCATGTCCATCAAAAGACGATCGAAGCGGCGAAACGGATGATGGGGATTCCATATGATGTTCTCAAACCACATGCCTTTTGCAAGCTCATGGTTCCGCGGCCGGCTCACGGTCTCCATGGATAATACAGGTGGCAGAAGCTTCTCATCTGTTGAAAACTCAGCTTGATCTTTGTGCGAGTCCAATAGAACCCGCCGCTGCCAGTCATCGACTTCGACATTATTCAGAAGCTGGGTTGGTTCGTGTGTATCACCGTTAGCACTTTGATCTTCAATAGCCGAATCATCAAACAAGACTTGGCAATGAATCTTGGCCGATTCATACTCCTGATCTGCTAAATGCGGGTCCACAATTCGTCCTAGAAACGTCGGCTGTCTCTCGCGTTCAAACCCTTCAGCTGAAAAGAACTCATCCTTATCTGATTCCCGCACAGAGATGTCGACATGCGGCTTGGTATACTGCGGAAGCCGACCGATGAGTTTTCGACGCTTCAGCGAGCGTGTGCCAAAGAGCTCAGTAAAATCTAGCAGTTTGCCGGGTTGAAAGTCTGGGAAGAGCATGCGCGCTTCCGTTGTAGGGCTCATTGGCGGTTCGGCTTGCTGTTGCTGATATGGTAGCGCAGACTTGGGCGCCAAAAGCTCGTCTGTCTTGTTGAGTGGTGGCTGTGTGGATGGCACTGTCGCGAGCTGCACCATTCCTTTACGCGCATCGCCTTGTTGGTGATCTTCTTCATCTTCATCCGCAAAATCTTCTTCCTCGCCACGCACAAGGAATTTGCCACGACCAGGTTCGCGATTCACGGGCGTTTTGCGCAGGTTCGTAACATCTTCCATGATGGTGTCATCCTCGTCATCTTGACCAACGGGCCCCAATTTGATATCATCGTCTGCGTCATCATCAAAGTCATTCCTGTAAATTTCTTCGCGATGCAGGGCAGGTGTCGTAGCTGTCTTTTTCGAACCAAGTCCAATTCGACTCAAGTCAGAGTCCGCGCCAACGACGCCCAGGTCCTGCAGAACTTGGCCCAAAGCAAGTCCACCAAGCTGCGAGACGGCATCATCCTGCTCAATGTCCATAATGCTAGGACGTTCTGCAGCTATCTCACAATCGTTCTTATCGTCGTCGCACCCTCAGTCTCGTGGCACGCAGGGCTTTTAAGCTTGTGCTAGGTTCACGCGTCCTTTAGACTGTGACAATCGCCACACGAATGCCATATATGCCTGGGCACTTTCCAGTGTCCCAGCGCGCACGTGGTTTTCTCGGCGCCAACGACTTGCGCGTCGTAACTTGTTCTCCACCGTTAGGAGGACTTTTGATCGGTGCCTCCACACTCCTCGTTCGTTGCCTGGCTACGCGTCTCCTCTACTTAAGCTGAAACAAATCAACGGAATTCTGATAGGCATGTTCGGCAAGTTCATGTAGTGGCATGCCCTTGAGCTGTGCAACCACAGCTGCCACCTGACCAATGTGGCATGGCTCACAGCGACCCTTGACGGCTGATGCTTCATTCCACTTTTCAGGCTTGACACGGGCGGGTGAATACGTCGCATACAGCTCGGGATGGCTATTGCCAAATGCCTCGAGATATGCATGCGAAGCATGTGTAGGGCGAATATCGCACCATGGTGCATCCGTCTCAAGCATAATGCGATGCACAGGGATCTGCTTGACGACGTCCAAGTTTTCCTGCGTCTTGAGGGAGCACCCATTCACTCCAATATAGAGCCCCAGAGCCACGAGCTCTTGCATTTCTTCAAGGGAGCCAGTAAAACTGTGGACGACACCCACACTCCCACGGCTCTGTGCAGAGGGATTGTGGTCGTCTGTGCATTGCCGGAGTGCTGTTAGATGTGGTCGTAGAATGCGGACAAAGTCCTCATGAGCAGCGCGTGAATGCAGAAACAGAGGGAGCTGCACTTCCCGTGCGAGCTGAAGTTGAAGCTCAAAGCACCGCTGCTGAGCGTCAGCAGGAGAAAATTGCAGTCGATCATAGTCAAGACCACATTCGCCAACGGCCACAATGCTCGGATGCGTCTGAATAAGACTTTTCAAGGCTGCGATGTAGGCTACTGCCCCGCCACCTTCGTACGATTCCATCTCTGCCGACCGAGTTGGATGGCATCCAGCCGTTGCGAACAAGTGGCGTTTTGGATCTGCAAGCTTAAGCACATTTGGCACTTCCGAAAGTGAGCCGGACGTAATGATTTGCGCCTCGACACCTGCATGCTGAGCTCGTTCCAGCACACGGTCCAAGTCATCTTGTCTACGTCAGCAAGCAGTACATCATCACGTACTGGGATGTTTTGTCTTATCATGGTATACCCCGCGGAACATAGGATCTTCTAAGTTTACAGCAATCTCGACATACCGTGGCAACACATGTGTTGTTCCGGTCATGGCTGCTGCTGCTGCTAATGCTCTGCCAAGCATCAAAAAGAGTATGCAAACACTTTTCTAGGTTCGAAGACAGCCCCAGCTTTCATGGCCTCCACACAGCCCGCTTGGACTTCCTCCATCCCCACACTTCATACCAACAACTAAGTAGATGGTTCGGACTAGTACAGCTCCTACTGTCACGCCATTCAACCAAAATTGGCCAAACGATCATTTTCTATGAGTGTAACGGACGAAAAGAATCAAGTATTGATTTGTTTGTTCGTCTCCTTGATGTTAAATAGAATTTCATGTTCTTCGAAGATTTCGAGAAGCATGGAATCTCGATATCGAGTGGCGTCCGCATTGTTTTCTGTACATGATGAAGTTGGCAGGCAATTCAACACCGACAACCGTTCGTAATAAGAGGAGTCATTTTTTCAAGCTACTAGCAGATGCAGATCGTATGTCTGGAGGTACGTTTGGCTCATAACTCTGACTGTGCGCAACACGCAGTGCCATTCACACTACCTGAGAAGCTATCACTCGATTCCTCCTCTATCACGAGTATTCTGTATATCATGAAAAAAACGAACCCTGATCTACTTGAAGACATCATTGAGATTATTTTGACGGACATGTGGCGGGATTGTATGGCGGCCTGTCTGAGAATGTTGTGGCGACCCTTGTCACTCCGTACTTTGATGGGCAAGAAGTCGAGCTCCTGATAGAACGTGGGACAAGTAAGGACATGCAAAATGTACTGCGTCAGGAGGCAGAGAGCCTCGTATCTTAGGGCGCGTTTGGTTTTCCGTACGTGGATGACCCAGTCTCTTGGAGACATTGGTTGTTCTCACTCCATGATCATCACCGCACGCAGATGAATTCAGGCTATGCGCGAATCGAACAAGTCCTACGCGATGTACGTATGTGGTCGCGACTCAACTTACAGGATCAAAGCTTTGGTATCGACCAATTCGAGGCGTACGTTGATACATAATAGCATCACAGCCTTTCATTTACACCTCCCCCATCCCCGTGCTAACCTGCTCGCAGCACCTTTTTGCCTTTCTTTATGTGGCCGTGCCTAGGCCCTTTGGCGACTGGTGAGAGCCCCCTCATTTTTGAGCGAAAAGTACCTTGAATGATGGTACCACTTGATCAAGACATGGTGTACATACCATCTTTATACATAATGAATCGTTCAGCCGAGTTTGTCGCTTCACCCCAACTACCATGTACATACTCTATCGCATTGATTGCAAGTGCTCGTTCACACGTACATGTTTGACAAAATATGTGTAAATTTCTGGCTTGGCACTACATACAATGGATCAAGGGTAAAAATAAGGACACGCTAGCTTGTAAAAATAAACGAATGTATGCGCGTCTAAGGGGGAGGGGGAAAGGGAAAGGGAAAGGCGAAACGATGATGATGATAGGGGAATGTCACAAAACAGGGGTGTATGAAACGGGGAAAGAAAAGGGAAGATGTCATGTGGGAAAGATCAGTCAATCAGTGACAACATCAAAACAAACATCCTTAATACACATCCAAACACAAAATTTCTCAAGAACATGACAAGAAACCTCAGTGGCGCAGCCGGAGTACCCCCAGCGACTCTTAGCTACTCATCGAAACACTTTGCGTGCCGCGGTGGTAGTCCACAGTCATAGACATCTGGCCGTGACGCTGGTGGTCTGACGTTGAGTGTCCGGAGCTGTGGAAGTATTCACTGATTTGGCTTGGCGACAAGCCCGAGTCACCCATGATGCCCTGTGCCAAGACATCCATCAGGTCCTGGTCTCGGCCATTCGACTGCTCATCGTGCAACGAGCGTGTCACCTGTCCATCGAGGGCCTCACTACTGCCCTGACTCGCGCTCTGAGTGCCATGGTGACGACGGCGCGACGACGTCGAAGTTGGCGCTGCGCGAGAGCGAGTCATGGAACGCGAAGCCATGGGCGACGATGACGTACTCGACAAGGAGCCACTCTCACGCGAGAACAGCGAGCCGAGTCCTGCCAATGGGTCCATACCTCGGAAGAAGGAGACCGAAGGCAAGGAGCTGAGAATTGACGAGGCAGCGGCCGAGGGCACCGATGTCAATGAAGTTAGCCTGTTCAGGTTGATGGCAGAGGTGGATGAAGACGATGCCGAAGGACTTGAACTGCTGGATGAGCTCTTCGTGCGCGTGTTGTGGTTACGGCCGCTCGATGACGAAGACGACGATGTCTCATCGTCCCAAGAGCCTGTTGTACCACCCCGCTTGACGAATGAACGCTTCTGCGCACCATCACCGTTCAAGCAGTCACCTGGGCCTTTGCCTACAGGACCGACGGGTGCCGATGCTTGACACTGGCCAGTCGCGTCGCAAACGCTGATGGTGAATTTCTGGCCCTCAGCCACATTCACCTTCCAGGTCAGACCTGTGTCAGACGTCTCATCCAAGAGCGATAGCACATTGCTGACGTCACCGTCAGCCGTGATTTTGGGGCGGAACGGTGGCTCACCACCCTTCCACGTAATCTTGAGAGGTTGGCACTGTGCCGCATAAGGCGGTGTCGCCACTGTCATTTCGCCACCCGTAGGGCCGCCGCCACCGTTACCACCGCTTGGGCTGTCGCTGCCTCCTCCTTGGCTGCTGCCACCGGAAGCCGCAGCATTCTTGCCAGCGGGTGCACCACCACTGGGTGATGCGCTCGAGGAGCTACTGCTGCTGCCCGAGCTCGAAGAACCATTGTTCGAGCTGGACTGACTTGAAGCACTTGAGCTGCCGGGTGCTGACGAAGACTTAGATTCGTGGCTGGACGATGCGCCAGTTGTTGACGAATGAAGCTTCTGCTGTCCGCCATGGTGACCCTTGTGCTTCTTGCTCGACGAAGAAGACGATGGGCGTCCTGATGTAGAAGCAGCAGCGTTACGACCATGGGCACTGCCTGAACCATGGCCGTTAGAGTGTTTGTGGTGGTGGCTCTTGCTCGATGACGATGGGGACGTCGTTGACGTTGACTTTCCGTTGTGGCGGTGATTCTTTGACGTCGACGGCATCGAAACAGCCGCATTACGACCACCCATCATGTTGCTATCCGTCTCTCCACTTGACGACGAGGACGACTTGCCGTGGTGACGGTGCTTAGCTTCGGCAGCGTCCATTGACTGTGCAATATCTGACCAAGCATCACGACTGTCCGGTTTGTGCGTTTGCTTAGCGTGGTGACGGCTCTTGCTGCTGCTTGAACCATCGCCGGTTGTCGAATTGGACTTAGCAAGTCCCAAGCCAGACGTTGGAAGATTGCTTGGCAGAGACGAGCCGACCATTGGAACGTACATGACGCCATCGATAGTCACAGGCGTCGGCAGGTGCCCCTTGGACGACGACGATGAAGACGATGAGGAGCTCATTACCTTGGTAGCTCCGTCGTCTTCTTGCTCTTCTTCATCCTCAAGGCCGTCAGCACCGCTCTGTTCCACATCATCACCACCAGCTTTTGCAGCAGCAGCACTACGCCCGCCCGCAGCGTGGCCCGAGCTTAGCATCTGCTGAATGATAGCTGAGATGTCGCTCGAATCAATGGAGCTTGCACCATTACTATCGGCGTCCGATGCACTCGAGGATGCACTTGAGTGCGAATCGCCGTGACGCGCACTCAGCTTTGAGTATGTGTGGTTCTTGTGCTCGATAGTGAACTTCGGCGAGTCCTTGTGTTCCTTACCGTCGGTAAAGCGAATCACATAGTTGGTCGAATCACTGTTACCCAAATGCTTAGGTGCCTTGGTACGTAGCGTGTTGTTCTTTGCATCAGTGCCATCAATGTCCGTGGCAAGATGGGTCACCTTATTCTTGCCGTTTTCACTGAGGGCGACAAGCGACACATTCATGTGCTTCCAGTCTGAATTACCGGAGGCCGGTCCCCACGAGACGACAAGCGGCTCACCAGGGCGCGTAGCAGAAGGAGCCATAGGCTCAAGACCTTGAGCACCTTTCTGGTTCGCACTGGCACCGCTACTGACGGGCGCAGCATTGGCCAGCATACCGGATGCGGTCATGAGAGCAGCAGGAAGCATGAAGTACTGCATGTCGGATAAGGAGATTGTACGAGAGAATGTGTGGGATTAAAAAAAGTGTAGCAAGGAATGAAAGAGTGTTGTCAAAGAGAGTTGGTGATCTAAGGTATGCGATCAACGCTGATACCTTTAAGTGCTAGTGTGCTAGTGCCGGTTACCAGAACCGAGAGGGAAAGCGAGAGAGAAGGGGGATGAGGAAAATTGGGTTGAGACTGGATTGTTGCCATTTTTAAGTTTCCCTAGCCGCCCACCTCACAGCTCAAACAGCTTCGACAGTCATGTGTGTCTTGCACATGTAGATGCTCTATGTGTTGTGCGAGGAGATCATTAACTGGCTTCTCCACGTCTTTTTGACTCTCCAACACTCGCATCCAACCAATAGCAGAGGTGGTTCACCCTGGCCTGTGCACTCAAGGCGCATGGAGTAACATCTACTAAGCTGTTGACTATGTTGCTCGAGCTAGTCGATTGGCTGGGATCCCGTCATGTTAGATGTCTTCTGCGGGTGCGAGGAAGAGCACCTATCATCCACTTACCCTGTTTGCTAGAGATGGCCATTGCAAGTTCCCACATTTGATCGTACCATGCGTGCAAAGCCTGTCGTGCGTCGTCGTGTGCATGACTAATTGATGAGCGTGGCAATTTGAGTACCTGCTCCACTCCGTCAATACGCGCATCCAAGCGGCCATCCAAAATAAGCGTGACCAGAAGGGATTCGACGTCATTCGTATGCAAATGGAGCAGCTTGGCAAGATGAAATAATCAAGTACACAAAGGAAAACATGGAAGATCCAAAAACAAAAGACAGGCAACCATGTCAGTGACAAAACCAAGACAATAACACGTCTGGTGTGCCATACGTACCGACGCGAGTTTGTCCATTCTCACCGCCGCGTATGGGCGAACGTAGTCAAGAATGTATTGCACACGTAACTCCTTCAACACTTCCGTGAGGAATTCCTCGACGAAACTATCACTAGCAAGAGAATCGCGGTAGTCTGATTGCATGAGGAGTCCGGCTCGAGTTGTCCGACGCACCTGCGATAATATGTTCAGTATCATCAACGTCCCGACGCTCAAATGCATCAGCCAGGGCAGTCATGGCCACAATATTGGGATCATCTTTGTATCTGAGAAAACACACAACATTTGTTAGCATACATTGGCTTCTCTTCATTGCAGCAAAACGTACGGCTTCGTCTCCTGCGAGTCAAACACGTTGATCCCACTGCCCATGAGCATATTTGCCATCACCAAGTATTTTAGGACTTGAATACGCTGTGGGCTCCCGGCCTCATCATAGTTGCGGAAGGCTTGGAAAAAGTCCACCTGTGCCGCCTCCCAGTTTTCTACCGTTAGAGAGACAATCATTTGCATGCTTCTTGTTGACTCCGATACATACTTTCGGTCATGTGCATTTTCCCACCAAACTCACGTATCACACCCATCGTGCGTGGGTGCGGAATGGCATTTTGCACGTTCATGGCTGCATTGTACGTGGCCTAAACATGTAAGCTCGGCCATAATGCAGCATCTCGTAGACACGAACCTTGACCATGCGCAAGTTTCCAGTTTCTCGATACATCTGAATCTCTAACGATAGCAGCTCCAGCACTGTTGTCCCCTGAGATTGTATGTCGCCATGACTCGCATCCATTAGATGCGTTCGTAAGTCACCAAGCACCTAACGTGTAAGCATAGATCGAATGCCTAAAGCATGTACGCACCCTGGCGAGCCGATCCCACTCGCGCCGCGCGAGCCATAATCGCGCGAGCTTTAGTCCTATCTTGGTGCGTAGGCGATCAGTCTGAGACACGCAGAGGGTGTTTTGTGTTTGAGAAAACCATGCTTCCACCAGCTCCAATGGCATGCTTGTCGCTGCAGACACACGATCCAGAATCGAGCAGATGGATTTTTCTGCATAGTTCCGCGTGACCACTGAATGGGTATAGTGCAGTACGTGTTCGTACTTGCCAAGAGCGTCCAAGAAACGTCCTAATTGTAAAAAGATCTTAATTTGCTGCTTCAGAGCTTTAAAGCCCCTGGAGATCATTAGCGAGTGGCCTGCAAACTCACCATTCTGTCTGTGGCGTGTCTTGATCCACAATGTTTTGCAGCTCACGCAAGGCCGTCACGGGATCATTCGATTTCATGGCTGCTGTTAGTTGCCTTCTAGACGAAAACATACCCTTGGCATTATAATACTTGTTTTCTGCATCTGCATCTCCTTCGTGCTCGTCGTCATCGTCCTCGTACTCGAATTCATAATCCTCTTCTTCCAGCGCGTCATCCATCATAAACTGGCGAGTTAGTTTCACGTCCGCCATATGCCATTTTCTTTCCCTTTCACTCATTCGAAGCTTTTTCAAGACCATATCACACACTTACCTCATCGTCCGACATGGCTCATACACGTCAATTGTCACCAGCAGCGTGGATCAATATCTGTCCTACTGTGGAGCCCGTCGTGATGCATGTGGGGGAGCGATTCGCGACGCGGCGCATCAGTTGAGGAAATATGCTCACCTACATGTCAAATGCTGCCAGCCTCAAAGCCGACGAGAGGAAACGGATCGGGTCCAAGCAAGCGACTGAATTCGTCTCACCGCCTCTCTCTTGTCTGAGTATTGATCGCTATGTCTGTGCCTGTACGTTGCGCAGTCATTGCCAGAAACGCGCTAACCATATTAGGAGAAACTGTCTGTGTACCCTGAGAGGGACCGTGAAGTAACCGTCGTTGAGACTACAACAGAACTTGAACGCCAAGTGTCACGCGCCCGTCAGGCCGTCCAGCAGTACACAAGTGGTGTCTTGGCCTCGGTTCGGTCGGGCGTCAGCTCGGTAATTCATGCGGAAGACAAAGTAGAAGGTATGCTGTGGCAAATGCAAATGACATATTTCTACTTTCGTGATTATGTGGTACTAACGACTATCCCCTATCTTCCCCACAGACCGCGTGAATAGCTTGATTGCCAAGGATGAGACAGTCACGCCCAACGGACTCTACGTCGGCGTGGTGACTCTAGCAAGTATTGTATTCACTCGTCATGGCTCGTTCCCTATCCGATGGGCCGTGCCTCCAGTCGTCCTGCTCGCCTCGATGAAGTACTTTCTCCCGCACACTACGCAGAACATTGGCGAGTACTATGAGACGAAGGAGCAGTCGTATGCTCCGTCTTTCAGCAAGGCCCGCCGTGAGCAATGGGACCGCGCTCGTCAGTTCTGGTTCACCGGTATGGATCACATGCAGATGACGCGCGAACGTGTGTCGGACACGTTCGCATCGGGTCTTCATGATATCGAACAGTCGACTGGGCTCAAGCTCAGTTCGCTCTGGCACAACCGCTTCGCTTCGTCGCCATCTTCAGCGAGCAGCAATGAGCTGCCGGCAACGCACGAGCACACATCGTCGAAGAAGCTTGTTTAGGTCATTGTATCTCAATATAATCGTACAAATTTCTCTCCTTTCATGCCGCACTTGGCACCATATGTATCATCTAGCCCCTTTTGTTATTTGTTATATTTTTCTTTTTCTTTGTGTGTGTATTCGAAAGCAAACGTCCAGCGAGTGACTGCGCTGCAGGTGTCAGGCTTTGTACTGCTTTGGATGGGAGCTTCCTGTCGCGCACTCTTCTCGACGGATGTTCAAGTCTCGTGCGTTCCTTCGCATCTTGTGCTTGAACCCAAGCTTGCCGCATATCTGGTGTCGAATAACCAGGTTCAGATGAGCTCGGACCAGCAAGCAATCGATCTTGACTCCAGCCTATTCGTTCACGCAAAGAGGCATCACTTAGCTCGCGCCTGAGTCGTGCATGTTTTTCAGCTCGAAACGTCTTACGGAGTTGAGCATTGATTCCATAAGGATCAGTCCACCTTTCAGCAGAGACTTGCTCAAGCTCGGCGACGCGCTCCTGGTATGTATGGGCATTCTGTCTCTGCTGTTGCTGCTTCTCCAGCTGGGCAAATGCACCGTCGCGTTCCGACGTCCCAGGTGTCTGATGATTGTCTTTCGTTGGGAACATTCAGTATTCATTACGTACCATGCAAAAGAACGTCTTCCTCTTCACTTGGCTGCCATTCACGGACTTGCTTCCGAGCGCCCGATACAACCACATATTGCGCATTCTTCCCAAGTTAGCTGAACACGCATCGTCAGTAAAGATAAGTCGCACCTTAGGATCTGTACGTATCTCAAAGTACGCTTGACACGAATGGCATTTGCATCGGAACGTCCATATAGGCGTACTATAATACGAGCCAGTCGGGATTTTGTCTGCATTGAAACGCACACCTTGCGCAACGTGATTCTCACAGGAACCGCTTCTTTTTCAGCTTGTTACGCGACATACCACCATATGTTGAAAGGAAGCTCGACTGCATGTTGGTTAGACCTGAGAATAGTCACACGCACACCGCACAGTAGTGATTCGCGTGCCACTCTTTCGTGGACGCGAGCTGCCTTCCAACGCCCTTCTTTCTGCATCCTCATCCCGAGGTCGGTAGCGCCCCACTATACATGTAAATATAGAGTGCAGCTATTACATACTCCCAAAGCCTTGCATGGTGTCGCAGCCAGCACGACTTCTCCCTCAGGATAATCGTGGCAATCCACATAGCATGTCACCCAATTCTCGTAGGTACAGCCTCCACACACGTCACACACCCACAACACTTGGCCGACTGATGTCCATAACTGTCTTATCTCACGAACCCTACGGCAGCATCCTTTCCTTGTAAGACCAATAACATTCTCGGGCTGGATCAGCATGTCGAAGCCGGGTGAGGATCTAACATAAGTGCACCGAAAAACGTACATGATACAGAATTGACTTGTCGTCACCATCACGAAATGATTCCATCTGTGCATCGAACAGCCACTCCAAAGCCAAGGCAGGTGTTTTTCCTGCGGCGTCAACATCCGGATGCCTCGATGCTTCAGCGTGATCCATGGTGGGAATAAATTCTTGTATGCGATGCAAGATCGCGGCAAATGAACGTCGAGGTAAAAGCGCCCTATGGAGCCTGGCACAGGGATGAGAAAATGCGGTACATACCCGCGAAGATAGTTCCACGCGCTTGCGCTATTCGGAGCCAAAGAGATCTTGGATAATGCATAACTGATAAAAAATTTGCGTGTCAGTATGTGCGTGCATTGGGGAACTCGTGCTTCTTCGAACTTACTTGATTTCATCATCACGTTTCGGTTCCATGTCAGGTGGGAGTTCGCTTCTCCCTTGCATCGCACGCCCAAATATGCAAAACCATCGATGGTTGAAAGCACTGTTATTTCTAACATCTTTTTGTATCATGGAATCAGCGTAAATAATGTCAGCTTCCCACAGTTGTGGATATTGTCCGGCACCAGCTGCCTCGACTTTCACGTCGCGCGGTCCAAGACCGCCAAAATGGGCTAGCACCCACTGACGATAGGCCCATGTATGATAATTTTTCGAGTCTTGGTCGAGCGTGGCTGAGATAAAGTCCATTTCTCGGGATGGATCACCAAGCATCGATACAATCACTTTGCGATGCTGCCTGGGAGAGTCATGTTAGGACAGCCACACGTACCATACCTGGTAGTTCTTCATATTGATAAGTGCAAAACGATCAAGGAATTCTAGCTCCTTTTGCAGACAACCATACGCATCCCCTCTCGATGCCATACGGATGAGCACTTGAGCTCGAGACTGCCATACTGTGTAATTAGCTGGATTCATATGCACCAAGAGCTCCGTAAGCGCTAGTGCGCGATCCGATACTTCCATAGAGCCTTTATCTTTGGACATAAGAGCCCGATAAAGACTTATTGCTTTGGCATCTGATGTGTAAGTTGGAAAAATGGCCACACACATACAATCTGGGTCGTACAAAATAGGACATAACGGCTGAGGTCCATCATCTTGAGCTACGGGAACAACGTCATCCCATATGTGCGAATCCAAACTAAATTCGTTCATGCCTTCTTCAGAATCAGACGGCTGATCTACGAGTTCGGACAAAATGACCATTTGTTCGGTTCGAAGCAAGCCTTATATACGCAGGTCTGTGCTAATGTTTGTCTCTCGTTGGATTACAGGCCAAAGGTCTTCCATGTGTGGAGGAGACAACAAAGAAACCGGCAATGTCATTGTTCATTTCGCTCGAAAAATTTGTTCACTTGTTTTTCCAAGCTGTCGATGATATCAGTTCCACCTTGATATGTGACCTACACGAATCCTTACTACAATGTGCAATGGCTAGGAAATTTCCATCAGACTCCAGAGACAATCAAGCGGGTGTGAATGTAAATGTATAACATGCTTGGGTACGTCCCTTAGCGCCGCTTCGACATCTGGTTTCCGCCAGCCAGGTATTTTAATTCTGAGAAAGACCGGTTTATTTGATACAATAGGGACTTCAACACATGACATGTCCAACTTACTGGGCCACATGTTGTGATATCGTAACACGGCCTCCAAAAGCTTGATGCATTCATGATGGTGCTTGTATCTGGCCTGAATCTGATGGAGCTTCAACTGCATGTTCTCGTCTAACAAGGACGCACTTACTTGAGGCATGTTTTGGCTACGAAACACTTCGCTCTTGCCGTCGATCATAGGCGTGTATGGATCCAATGCAACTGTGAGGACCGTCTTGACACCTTGAAATGGGCCTGCGCAAGCAGACGAAGTCTTCGCGAGAGGGAAAAACAGTTCCATATCATCAGCATTGACAGAGTCAAGGTCTGTCAGCGCCGCTGGTTCCATCGCGCAAAGAGATGCGAGTCCGTAATGATTCAATGGCATAACGCCACGCACAGCCTTGAGTTGCGTCTTCGCTGCGCGAGCTTCACGCCGCAAAGACTTAGACTCACGGACATGCGCTTCATCCTTGAATTTGTTACCAAAGGCTCGGATAGCGAGCGGTGCATCAGTGATCATATTTTCAAACAATCGGGCACCAGCACCACCGGAACTAAAGGCACGAGCACTCTGAAGACCTGGGCCATGACATGTAGAAACGTGCAGGCCAGGACCTCGTGGGAGATGTACACGTTTCATAGCAAACGCAGCCAAGGGCGATGAGGGAGTACGTCTTGTGGAAAACGATGCAGGCTCTCTAGAAGATGCCCTTATGCACGCCATGCGTGCGTGGCTAGGAAGAAAGACACGGAAAGCACCATTCAAAACAGGAGCAATTTGTCCCAAAGTGGATTTGATCACATTTTGAATTCGATGGAAGCGTTGACGAGACCTTGATGGATGCAAGTCACTGTGCAATTTTTGGGGGGAACGACCTCGCACTCGCACGGACGTGGCCAGATGTCTGGACTTATACTGCTGTGCTAGATGTAGCTGCCTGACCCATTTTGCAAAGACCCGTGACGAGTCCATGCGAGTTGGACCTGACATGGTCACTTCTAAATGCACGCTTTACGAAGATAACTAGTCTTTGCGTGTGAGCAGTCTAATACCAATAATGGATGGACTTGCGTGGCAAAAGCATGCATTTTATATGCATACGACGTGGAGTGAATCAAGAAAATTTGCCACACACGTGATGCGTCGTGAACGGCAGGGCAGGCAAGATCCGGAGTTGACTATTGAACCGAAGTAGCACATCGGAGCTTTGTTACATGTAAATTGAACTCGCAATGTCTTGAAAGGTTTTCCTATATAGGAGAGGATATGCGCTGCACAGATCATTGGGAGCTGGTCCCATTTGTAGAATGTGCATATGATTGAGGCTGTAGCGTTTCTATCAGAGGGCAGCTTTGACGAAATATCCCGTTAGTTACGAGTTTAGTGTCAGTCATGGTGCTCCTTCTCAGTTATATATTACACGAGTAGCAGAAGCGAGACGCCGAGTGATATCGAAACAATTAGAAAGTGCGGGATCGCATGACGCAACGCCGAGCTCAAAATCAAAATTGGAAAGAGATTCTGGTATTTGCCCTGCCCATTAGAGCCAGACAATGGCTTAAACCCTAACATTTTGTCAGGATCATTTGTCTGAAGATCTTGACACTTGGGTATTACACATGCAAGCTTTGCATCTACGCTCGCTTGTACACGGTACCAGCATTCCGCATAGTCCGACGAAGTACAGCAGGTGCTTACGACGTACTCGTCCCAGCTAGCCTGTTGATTTACAGACAAATCATTTGACATTTCACAATGACCTTTGGAAGTGTCAGCTTGGAGTGTCGCTGTAGCACCAGGACTGGCAGAGCCAGTGCTCTCGAGATGATTACTGGTATTGTTCTTATCAACGCCAGACGGATTTGACGGAGTCGCTGCGGTGGTTTGTGTCGGCGTCGCACGCTTCTGGTTTTCTTGAAGGTAGCTCCACGTCTCATTTTGGAGGGATATAGGCTCAAACAAACGAGGATCCACGCTAGAGCTGTTAGTCTTAATATCAATACATACGCAAATTCGGGGACAATCTGTGCGTGTATAGATGCCATACTGAGCACAGACACACTAACTAGCAGCCATAATGTATGCATATTTGATATTAGACACGTTCTTGTTGAAGCGTTAGCGATAGAATCGCTCTCGCTCAACTCCCTCACTGAACGACACCTGAAGCGACAGAAAACACTACACCGTCGTTGGGATAAATATGCAGTACAACATCGGAAACTCCACGTGGTAAGATTTGCTTGCATGCACACTACAGAACTTGTGGGGTTGAATTCCTCCACGTCTAAACGTTTTGCGCTAGTTAATCAGCCTACTCAGACGCTTCGTTTGGGTTGTTCTCGACGTGTTGGATGGTAGCTACCATTGCACGAGCAAGATCCTTTTTCAAATCATCGAGATCTTCCAACCCTGTAGATATTCGAACAATTCTTTCGTCGGCCCTTGAAGAAACAACGGCGCGTTGCTCTATCAATGATTCGACACCGCCCAAAGATGTAGCAGGAACAAAATATGTGAGGAAATGTGCGACATATTTTGCATACGAGGCTTTCGCTAGGAGAATACCAAAGGTGGGTGACCCGCCATCGGGAAGTTGTGAGGACGGGTCAAATGCATGGTTCTCTTGAGCAGTTTCTGCAACTTCTTCATCGTAGGTTTCACGAGGCTGGAGAGAAGAGTGCCATACTTGCTTCACAAATTTGCCATTGGAAATTTTGTCAGAGACAGGATCAATAGGGTCTTTTCCTGCCGTTAGGCTATGCAAGAACTGCACGAGACTCGTGGCTGTCTTCGACTGGTGGCGAACACGCAATGGCATCGTACGCAAGGATCGCAACAAAAGAAACGTCTCCATATTGCCTGGAACGCGCCCATTTAGGCTCCGTTCATACCAAAGCTGTACGAAAGTCTTGTAACATTTAGTTGCAAGAATCCCCATTAGCAAATCGGAATGACCGCCAAAGTACTTTGTGCCTGAGTGCATGACAAAATCGGCGCCATGAAGAAAGGGATCCATGAGTGGAGGTGGCGCAAGCGTCGCATCCACAACCAAATAACCATTGGCAGCACGCGCACGGTTGGCATAATGCTCGATGTCGCGCGCTTCCCCCGTCGGATTCAGTGGTGTTTCGAGCCAGACCAGAAGTTTCCCTTGACTGATGTTTGACTCATTTTCAGCTGGTACTCCATTAAGAACAGGATATTCGTCATCGAGATCAATTACTTTCACATTACGACCGCGGCAATACTTGTGAATCACTTCGTGTACGCCAAAGTAGCCCTCACGAATTGCAATCACACTGGGCAAACAAAAATCCAAGAGCGAGTCAGAAGCTGAGAGCCCTGATGAGTATAAGAGCGAATGTGCACCCAGTATACCAGAAATTACACGTTCAGCGCGAGTGCGAGTATCTTGCGTATAGCGGCTATACACATGGTAAGGAGCGACGTCTGGGGCACTCCCAAGGTTGTCAGCATTTCGGGCAAGTGTGCTGTCCGGATGTGGCTGGCGGAACGTCGTGCTCATAGAGATCGAAGGAGCAACAGGGAATGCTTCATCTTTCGTTTCGTCAGGCTGATCAGCATGTAAGACCAAAGTATCGAGTTTGGGCGGATCTGGAGACGTCGGCTTCGTCATAGTTCTCAATATGGTCAGTGGATCACAAAGCTACGTTACACTCGAAGTATTTATTCGTGCTCAGTTGACCTACATACTCACTAGGAGTCATCCATCTTCTCCATTTCGAACTAAACCATGTCACGAGCGCAAGCTGACTAAGCAACCACGAGCATGTCCATGTGCGTAATGACACCATGGCCAGCCACTATACTTTCCATAGTTCTCGGCCCACTGTCCGTGCGTGATCGATCAGCTTCACGAAATGGGACAAATCGTTTCGGTGTTTCTCCCACCATCTGTCAGGCCTGTAAGTTTAAGGTGCCACTCATGTGCAGTATTGGGACTCAGTGACGGATAATCCACTCAACTTGTTCCTCTTCAGTCTATGCGTGCCTCTGGCCGTGTATTTGCTATGGCCTCCTGAGGCGTCATCGCCTGCCAGTATGCCAAGTACCAAAGAGGCCAGGTCTCTTGCTCCAAGTGCACAGTACTCGACCTTGCCACCCGAACACTCGAAATCCATTGAGTGGGTGAAATATACTCCACGAACACTAGCATTGCATGATGGAACACATGCGAGCCAGGATGGCAATACAGACAAAATTCTTTTGGCTATCAATGGACAAGTTTTTGACGTATCTAGCGGTCGAAACTTTTACGGACCCAATGGTCCTTACGGTAACTTTGCCGGCCGTGATGCGTCTCGTGGCATGGCCAAGCAGTCATTTGCTCTAGGTACGTGTCGTTAGGTTACTTTACGCATTCTCGCTGTGCTAATCACGAAAGATGTCCTTACGCCGATTGATCAACCTATCGACAAATTGGAGGATTTGACGGAACTTGAGAGGCACGTGTTTATCGAGCTAACTTGTAGGAAAAATATGGAGGACTGGGTCTCGCATTTTGCTGGAAAGTATCCAATCGTAGGAGAACTTGTGAACGAAGATGAGCTATGAGCGTTTCTCAGCCTTCAAGACAAGATATTGTCGTTTCAGGCGCTAGTACCCTAGCTCTTTGTCTCGTGCTTTGTAGATCCAGCTCTGGTTGGAAATTGTTGTGGAGGCATCTTCGCCTAGCTCTATCCCATGAAAGTCTCTCGCCTTCTTCCTTTGACTGTACCCAAATGTGGAGAGCTTGGCGCAACGCGTGCATCAAGTTGCCACCATGCTTCGACGTTACCTGAAGAGAGGGACAGTGCGACGCATACAATGCGCTAGGTATTCGCAGAAAGCCTCGGATAAGTTGTTTGAAGATGCGGCGCGTGAGGAAGCGCAAAAGTCCTCAGTGAAAACGCCACTTGTCCTTCAAGACCCCAATGATCCCATTTGGACGGGGGACGAGCGGCTGGAGCACACTGTGTTGCGCATGTTAATGGACAAGTATAAACCATTGCGTAGGCAGGAGGATGGAAGAACGGCAGAAAAAAATCGCCTCGATCGGGCACAGAAGCCCACGGATCTCCCAACTACTACATCCTTGGAAGAACATTCACGACACACGATACTCAAGCCGCACACACCACAAGGCCAACCATGGAATGCGGTGTATGTTCGCCCATCACATGCTACATCCAATGAACCACAAGTATATCGGGGCAAGTATCTTTCGCCTGAGTCGCACAAGTCTGACATGGCAAAGCAATTAGCCAAGAGAGGCATCACCTCATCACAACTGGCGTTGGATGATCGGAAGGCTATGGGCGAACTGCGCGACTCACTGCGTCGGTCTCTGCATCGCGATAGGATAGAAAAGGCGATGGATATTCGTCTACTCAGACACGATAAAATGCGTCTTGCTGAAGCAAAAGAAAAACAGCAAGATGAAGAAGTCAAGCTGCCCTCATCATCACAACAGCCCCTCTTGGCTATGGTAGGCGCCACGAAAGGGCTAGCAGGGATTGCTGAGCAAAAAATCGTAGAGGCTTTAAAAAGTGGGCAACTGCAAGCGAATTCATTGCGCGGCAGACCAATTCCACGCGATTACAATGAAACCAATCCGTATCTTCAGCGTGAAGAATTTGTATTGAACCGCATGATCCAACGGCAAGGAGCGATGCCACCTTGGGTCCAGCTGAACAATGACATGCAAAGGGACATACTCTTTCTACGGCAGCGTGTGCAACATGCATGGATCTGTCGAGCATTGAAAAACCTTGATGAGACGAATGCTTGGCTGGACTTGGCTCCCGTCGGTGTGCAATGGCATGCTAAATCCAATGACGCCGACAATGACCTGCCGTCATTCCGGATTGAGCCGCGTAATGAAGCTGAGCAGCGGACACTCGAGTGGGTGCGAGCTTTCCGGGATGCCGCATGGATCCGGCAAGAGTCAACATACCATGAAGCAGCCGTGCATCAACTGAATCAAGTGATACGTGCGTATAATCATGTGGCACCAGCATCGGCGCGAAAAATACTGTATACGAAGCCGGCGTTTCTTACCTCGGCGATAGAGCGTGCATATCCTCTCTTGGTCGAAGCTGTAAGTGCCAGGATTCAGGGACTTCGACAACGCGGCGTTTCCATGGCCGCACAGAAGATGCAACAACGAGACGAAGATAAGTCGCATTGGTTCTCATGGCTTTGGCGATAATGTATGTAATAATGCTCGCATTTGAACAGGCATCAGGTTTACATGACCACACACTCCTGGTCGTTGCCTGTGGCGTGTCGAGCGATATCACGGGTAAAGTCAAGCGAACCACCGCCTTTAGGACCTGCCAAGTTAACCACAACAATGCCTGCATTGTGTTTGTCAACATGTGCGTCCAAATGATACCTGTTGGAGTAAGCTGTCAGTAAGGCGTGGCTTTGACGACGGATTTCCAAACGCACCTTGACAATAAGCGTTCGACGGCTGGCTTGATATGAGCAACATGGTCTTTTGAATGCAGACCCTTGCCGACAATAAGTTTCAGTTCTGTGTAGTTTTGAGCTTGTGCTTTTTGAATGGCCTCCTCGACTTTGATAAGCGCCTCTTTCACGTACAAGCCGTGAAGGTCGAGAGTATCTGGGGGACTGTCAGCATTGTTTGCTGCAAAGATCCACTGCCTCGCCTCAGTGTTGAGGCGTTCCATGGCCGCCTTGTGCTGATGACCTTCCTGGCTTAGTTTCTTTGCACCAGCGCCATCGCCTCGAGCATACGCTTGCTGGGACTGCTCAAAGCAATGTGCCATCTTGTCGCCTTCAGACTGGGCTTTGCTTCGCAGTGCTTTGTAGTGTGGATTCTGCGCATTTTTGTTGTTATCGTCAAAGTCGTGAATATTTGCATTGGCTCCCAGGATCTGAGCGGAATTCGCTGCTGGGCCTCCAGGTGCGCTGTAGGCCGGGCCATAGCTAAGCTGAAACCCTTGCTGCGTCGGGTATGCTTGCTGAAATCCTTGTTGATTGAATGCTTGTGGGGGGTATCCTGGGCCCCCCGTTTGATAAGCACCCACGCCAGCATCAGCTCCGGCACCGCTACCACCATGTGATGGTCTGCCCTTTCGAAAGAGTTTGCGGAGGAGATACTACGCCATCGTCAGTAGACACCCAAGCAACCTACGCGGATACCTCTCTGCTGTGAGCCTATGTACCACGTACGCGAATCAAATATTTTTCTGTATACTGAAGTATGCCTGTACAGTCCATTGTCGTGATGTATTTTTTTTTTCGTCAAGTCTTTGTGCAACGCGTTACGGCAGGTAAGACCGACACGGTCTTGTTCTATGCGCAAGAAAAACACGAAAATTTGTAAGAAAAAAACAGCTTTCTATCGACAGTTGGAGGAAGGGGGCGAGTGTTGTCTGTCGACATTATTAATTTGTTTTTACTCACCAACCCATTCATTTAGACGTGTCAGGAACAATGTGCATCCTTACAACGATGTATTTGCGTCCGGTCCGCGAGAATGAATTACGCCAATGAGATTCACACATGCAAAATTAGAGCGGCAACGGGCCTACTTGCACATTTTGTGAAGCTTTCCGTGCGTGCAAACGATTGTGTCGCTTCATGGCGCTGCGCCACAATGATTTGCCACCGTGACGAAGTCGAATCATAGCGCGTTGTAGCGATCCCTGCGTCATACTGGGTGAAATGGACGGAGTACTCAACGTATGACAGCGATGTGTGAGTGTTTGTGCGAGGAGAGCACGAGATTTCGGCGTCGCTGGCATCGCACGCCAACGTGCTTGTCGTCGTAGCCACATGGGGGACCGATTTGAGGCTTCCAGCACACGGTTCATGAACGTGTCACAGCCACGCAATGCATGCCCAAGATCAGTAGATGCAAGAACTTTACGCTTGACATAGGGCGCATTCAATGTTAGGCCGGCTGCAACGTCTTTCCAAAACGCTGCATTCCGCGCATAATAATGGGCATGCCATTCTGAATCGACACGACGAACCTTCACGTACGCTCCGTCAAACGAGCCCAGCACATACGTATCGGCGCCACAATCAACCCATGCATAGGGGGACAGTTCTTCGACTGATTTGGCCGCACCCATACTCATCGCCTTTTGTAGCTCGTGTACATCGTCAAAGTCGATAAAAGCGACGTGTTCAGGTGGTTCTAGGAATGATTTGGATGCCTGAAAAGTTTTGTTGGTATACGCATGGACTGTTGCTCTTGTAGTATCATACCGATGACGTGTGCCATCGACAACGGTAGCCTCGTCCGATGCAATATTCTGCTCTTCCAAACCTAAGAGAGTAGGTGTGCATACAAGGTCATTGTGTGCATTTCCAACAACATCCAAGATCAGACAGTCGGATTTACCTGCGCTTTTTCGCATACCACGACCGATCATCTGTGCGAATAGGTTACGAGACTTGGTCGGGCGCATAAGCAAGACGCAATCAATTCCCGGCATATCTGCGCCCTCTGTAAGAATTGCTGCACAGCGTGTAAGATAGACCCAAATCATTTTATGACTGCTGCAGAAACGTACCGCAATTAATTAGTACAGGAAAATCAGCGCGCTGAAATGACGCAAGCAGAGACTCACGCTCGGTCAAACGCATGGAGGCATGAATTCCACGAGCATCAATACCACGGACTTGAAACTCTTTTACAAGCGCATGTACATGTGCAACGTCCACGGCAAATACAAGCGTAGATTGACGCGTGGCACCTGCTAGATCCATCCATGAGCGAACGACCAATTCATTAACGTCAGGTCGATTGACCACATGTGCTAATGACGACACGACGTAGTCACTGGAGGTTGTCGACACTTTCGACAAATCAAAGTCAGCTCGAATCAATGTAAATCGCACGGGACATAACCACTGTTCGTCAATCATATCAAGAAAGTCTTTGTGGAAGACAATTTCTTCAAAGACGAGGCCCAAAGCCACGCCGTCATGTCGCGTAAAAGTAGCAGAGAATCCAATGATGGGCGTCGTTGCATCGGTGGTAGATCCATGCTTATTTGATGGTACAATCGCTTTGTGAAAGTGAGACAGAACCGATAGGTAGCTTGGCGACGTCGAATGATGGGCCTCGTCGACAATCACACACTTGAATTTGTGGGGGTTGTATTTCGCGAGACGTTTCGGCTGCCGCAGCGTCTGAACAGTCGCAACAGTAATGTCTGCTACGCCAGAAGCTACGTGACGCGCGCCCTGATCCATGTCCACAGTCATGTGAGGGAACATGCGTTTGGCGCGCTCAGCTGCTTGCTGTGCAAGTGTGATGCCGTTTACAAGGATCAACGCATGTGATGTATTTGCTTCTCGTGAGAAAATGCGCGACACAAGTTCAAGAAACATCGTCGTTTTCCCGCTCCCGGTGGGTGCTGAGACCCCGATCCGCGTGAGGTGCTTTCGTTCGAGAGCGTCGATGCAGGCATCGACACATTCCTGCTGGTACGGACGAAGCTTGACTGAGCCGGAGGTGCACATTCGAACACCGTAGTATCGCACTTCATAGAAGCGCGTTACTAATGGCAACGCAATGGCGATGCGCCAACGCGCAACGCCACGCCAAGACGCCATCCATGAACGAGAGGGCAAGTAACAGATGTGTGGAAGAAAACACAAAGCAGTTAGGCTCAGGACAAAGTCGTTGGAATGGCCAGGACAAGATCTCTCGGACTAGGCACGTATGGCGGAGACTTTGCGCCCGACATGTCTTTCCACACGTGCCAACAATCTCGATTACGACGATGATTTGTCAATTTCTCCACGGTCATAGGATAAGATTTTTTAAACGTGGTCCCTCCGCGCCTCTTGTCAAGGTTTGGAACAGTCCAAAAGCAATCAACATTCAACTTTCCTTACGATTCACAACCTCCTACGTCGCACTCTAGAGCGAATTGCTGTAGTATCATGAGTACCAGAGCTGCATCCCATGCTGGAACTTGGTATTCCTCTCAACGTACGTATGCATGTCGCTGATGAGCGAGGTGATGATCTCGATCAGGCACTCTTTCAGTGGCTGAAAACAGCAGCTGAAACAACTACGAACGACGCGAATATTCCGTCTGTGGCTCGCAATCCTATGGGACAAGGGTCTAAGGCTATCATCGCACCGTACGTGATAGTGCAAGGCTGATTTTATACAGGCACGCTGGCTACACATTCTCAGGATCATCAGCCGCCTGGGCGTACGGCTGCATCCGCCCAGACGACATGTATGTATGATGCCTGTATTCGCACAATAAAGGCTAGTTGGAAAACGATCCGTCGATTCTGACATTTTTTCAGTGATCGAGTGTTTGTTCTGGGTCCTTCTCACGTTACGTATCTGCAAGGATGTGCCCTATCGCCTTTCAAAAAATTCGCCACGCCTTTGGGTGATCTTGATGTGGACGAGGGTGTCGTTCAGCAACTCCGCAGTACGAAGATGTTTGCAATGATGTCGGAAGAAGTCGATGAGGCAGAACACAGTATCGAGATGCACCTGCCTTACATACACAAAGTGTGGGGCGAGCGCGATGTAAAAATTGTGCCCGTGCTTGTTGGGCATCTGCCAGAGCAGATGGATTTCGCATATGCTTTATGCTTTGCCCAGTACTTCGCTGACCCGCGTACGCTTTTTGTCATATCAAGTGACTTTTGCCATTGGGGTAGCCGCTTCCAATACACGTGGTATCAGCCTACGTCTACAAGCAAGGGCATCATGCTCTCGTCGGCGAACAAGAGCTGTATCGAACCGAAAATGCCAATTTACCAATCCATTCAGAACTTGGATGCCGAAGGCATGTCGGCCATTAGCTTTAACAAGCACGGCTCGCGACGTGCACGACAAGCATTCGCAATGCACTTGACGAAAACGGGGAACACAATCTGTGGTCGTAACCCGATTCTTCTTCTGCTCACGATTCTCGAGATTCTCGAAGATCGCGGTGCCATGTTCGAATGTCGCTTCACTCATTATAAGGTACGTTCTTTTCCGCATGAAATCATGCATCCACAAGCACATATATATTTATTGATCTTGTCTTGATGTGCGTGGTACTAACAAGCATCATGCAGCAAAGTAACGCCTGTTGTCATGTGCAAGACAGTTCAGTATCCTATGCTACCGCTTATATCCGCTCATCCACCCAGTGAGGCTTGGCCGCAGCACGTTGAGTGTGGATCCTGGACATACGGTCCCGAAGCACATCAATCGCTTCGTCGCCTGAATCCGTGTCAATGGCCACATCACAACAGAACTATGATTTTTCTCAAATTTTACGCACCTGATACGAGCTCTTCGTCATGGAATGTCTGCACATGTGATACATCCACACCATTTTGTCGGTCCTTTTCAATTCCATCGAGCAGGCGAGAGGAAAAGGCTGCCTCAGTCGATAGCGCTGCATACCGACGATTGGCTTCGACTTCTTGATAGTATGGACGAATGTGCACATTGTGCCAGTTGATTTTGCTGCCTAGGCCACTTGTGGTTTCCTCTGATGAGGGCGCATCCTTGGCATGCTCGCGCTCCCACTCCTCACAGATAGACCAGTCAGCATTTTCCACGAAATATCGTGCCCGATGCTCCATGACACTTTGCATTTGTGTCTGTTGTGCCATGAGGTCAATGATACGCGCATCAGACACCTCCGTCTCACTCTTGGCGTTAGGGTCCAAAACGGACGGAGCAACGGGCACTTGCGGATCAAAGTCAAGAATGTCAATGTCTAGCCAAGAAGCACTGCTCTTTGACATCCACGCATCCTGCTCCTCACTGCGAACTGCATATGCTAGTAAGCCTGTTGGAGAAAAACGTGTTAGTGGACTTGATCAAAATTCAAAACGTACTGGGATCCCATGCGCCGAGCGCTACAGTCGCTTGCCTGTCCTTTTCGCCACGCGCGTCATAGCGAAACTCGATCAAATGGATCGGAAGCATGACTGGATAGCAAGCGAACATATCGAACGAAAGTTTGTCAAGCTCCATTCGAAGCATAGCCTTTGTATCGTCAGACCGGCTTGTGTCAAGATTCGCCACTTGAATCTCAACACCAGGTAGAATCGTGAATCGCCGATTAATATGCAATGCAGGACCTTCCGAAAGTAGATCGACCATCGAAGTACGAAGGTCTGCCGCCTTGCAAATATCTGGTAGCGATAATGGAGATATGTTAAATGGGAGCACACTAATTCCTTCTGGTATCTCAACGTCAGGAAACAGATGGCGTTGGCGTGAAAAAGGTGTATATGTCATGGGCTCGTCATTCGGCGTGATAAGGGCCTGTGTTGGAGGAGGCGAGCTGTCTGTGCGAGGGGGAGGAGGTCGAAGTGGTAGAGTGTCCATAGGCTTCCATGCATTGCCTGGGAAAGTTGAATTGGTCGAAATAAATGATGCTCGTGCTGAACCATTATCACCACGGCATGGAAGATGGAACATGGCGTCGACTACCCACATAGGCACGTACACTGCTCGCGAAGACACATAACGCATAACCGATTCTTCCGAATCGGTAAGCCAACCAAGACCGAGTGCCTGTGAGACTGCAAAACCAGCGCCACCCCAGCGACCCTTGATGGTAGGCAAGAGCTGCTCCAGTGCGGCAAGACGTGCACGATAAATAGCATCTGCGGAGGAAAGCTGGAAGTCCAATGCCGACACTTTATTTTGCCGAACACTCAACGAGTTGGAGAATGAACGACACAACATATTTGGCAAGACCTTACCGCGTGCTGTCGGCCGCATCACGACGCGCGCGAGAGTCGTCGCCGGCATAATACGAGCTAATAAATGGCCGTGCACAACTATCTCATGTGTGCAGACATGCGGCGAGACACACGAGAGCTACGGT